>Ga0164243_10000077_pt1 | contig 253343 bp, 190 predicted proteins | sample OricompcompostOP_FD_108781 | JGI IMG/M metagenome (GOLD analysis project Ga0164243, IMG submission 108781) | Organic Plus compost microbial communities from Emeryville, California, USA - Original compost - Organic plus compost (OP) | ecosystem: Engineered > Solid waste > Mixed feedstock >... | reverse complement strand
TGACAGGCTGGGCCGTGCACCTGGCACCTCCGCTAAGCTTATCACTTTTGTGACAGACAGGGCGGGTCATGACCTGCGCTATGCCATTAATGCAGATAAACTGGAAAAAGAGCTGGGCTGGACTCCAAGCCTGCGTCTGGAACAGGGACTGGAGAAAACCGTAGACTGGTACTTAGCCAATGAACAGTGGTTACGGGACGTAACAAGCGGCGATTATCAAAAATATTACGAGCAACAATACAGTGAAAGATAAACACTGGCATTATAGTTATTTATGGAAATAAAAGAAACACATTTAAAAGGGTGCTTTACCATGCAACCCTGGGTATTCACCGATGACAGAGGGTACTTCTTTGAAAGCTACAATCAAAAAGCCTTTACGGAGCTCACTGGCTACAGTACAGAATTTGTACAGGATAACCAGTCGCTTTCCACCTATGGTACCGTCAGGGGTTTGCATCATCAGACAGGTGCTCATGCGCAGGCAAAACTCGTCCGGGTCATTGAAGGGCGGGTTTATGATGTAGCCGTAGATCTCAGAAAAGAGTCGGGGACCTATGGGCAGTGGTTTGGGGTCGAGCTGTCCGGAGAGAATAACCTGCAATTATTTATTCCAAGAGGATTCGCCCACGGCTTCTCAGTGCTTAGCGAAACCGCATTATTCAGTTATAAATGCGATAATTTCTATCATAAGGCCTCCGAGGCCGGCATCCGTTACGATGACCCTGCCTTAAATATTGACTGGCAAATACCGAAGGATAAAATGATCCTCTCTGAAAAGGATCTTCTCCTGCCTTATTTTAATGTCTGACTCCTAACCAAATCCTTCCCATAATGAAAGGAATTATATTAGCCGGAGGATCCGGCACACGTCTTTATCCGATCACCCTTGGCATCAGCAAACAACTCATGCCTATTTATGATAAACCGATGATTTATTATCCGCTGTCAGTTTTGATGATGGCAGGTATCCGGGAAATCCTGATCATTACAACAAAAGAGGATCAGGCTGGTTTTATCCGGCTATTGGGAGACGGAAGTAAGTGGGGTTGCCGCTTTGAATATGTGGTACAGCCAGCGCCTAACGGACTGGCCCAGGCCTTCGTGCTGGGGGAGGACTTTATCGGAGCCGATAAAGTGGCACTCATCCTGGGTGATAATATCTTTTACGGCAGCGGCCTCGCAAAATTACTGCAGCAAAATAATGACCCCGAAGGAGGCGTTATATATGCCTATCAGGTAAGTGATCCTGAGCGGTATGGCGTAGTGCAGTTCGATGAACATAACCAGGCCATCTCTATTGAAGAAAAGCCCCGGCAGCCTAAGTCCAACTATGCCGTACCCGGTTTATATTTTTACGATAACTCCGTAGTGGAAGTAGCAAAAAACATTCAGCCCTCTGCCAGAGGCGAATACGAGATCACCGATGTTAACCGGTATTACCTGGAAAAAGGTAAATTGACGGTGGGTGTGCTCAGCAGGGGCACCGCCTGGCTGGATACCGGAACACATGACTCTATGATGGAGGCTTCGCAGTTCGTACAGGTCATTGAAAACAGGCAAGGCCTGAAAATAGGCTGTCCAGAGGAGGTGGCCTTTAGGATGGGCTTTATCGACAAAGAACAGTTACGCAGCGTCGCAGCACCATTAAAGAAAAGTGGTTACGGAGAATATCTTTTAAATCTATGATCCGGCAGCCTTTCCTTAATCTGAATCAAATATATACGCACAGATAGTGACCGATACTAAAATACAAGTAGTACTGATCGGCTACGGCCACATCGGCAAGCGCCATGCGGCAGTAATCCAGGCCAGTGATCGATTCGAGCTGGCTGCACTGGTAGATCCACACCATGACACAAGACCCAAAGAGATTTTGGACCAGGTTTTATTTTTTTCTTCCATAGAAGCTTTCATTGGTTCCGGCGCTTATGCGCAACTGGCCGTCATTGCGACGCCCAATGGGATGCACTGTCAGCAAATAGCGCTTTGTCTGGACAATGGACTTGACGTAATAGCTGAAAAGCCGATGGTGCTTAGTAGCGAATCCCTTGTTAAACTTCAAAACAAAGCAAAGCAAAAGGGTCTTCATTTAATTCCTGTGGTACAAAACCGGTACGCTAAAATATCCCAATGGCTGCATCAGCTCCTGCATCAGCAGTCACTGGGTAAAATCTATATCCTGCAGGTCAATTGCCTGTGGAACCGTGATGAAAGGTATTATCAGAAAGGCAGCTGGCATGGAGATAAACATCTGGACGGCGGGAGTTTATACACGCAGTTTCTGCACTTTATCGATATGCTGTATTGGCTGTTTGGCAAGCCGGACGTTAAAAACGCAGAACTCCTGGATTTTAACCACCAGCACCTGTCGCACTTTGAAGACTCCGGGATGATACGGTTTGCATTTGATAGGGGCATGGCGAAAGACGCGCTTGCTACCATGACTTTCAGTACAGCAGCCTGGGGCAAAAACGCAGAAAGCTCGCTTACAATTATAGCCGAGAAAGGCTCCGTTAAAATAGGAGGGCAATACATGGAAAAGATACTCTATGCCACCGGCAGCGAATTGCCGGAGCCGGAGCGTCTGGAGGCCATCCTGTCTGAAGATCCTTATCAAAAAAAATACGGCGCCGCTGCAGGTCATTACAGGTTTTGGGAAGAACTGGCCAATTTTTATAACGGAGGCCACGCCGAGCTGCCAACGGTCGCAGAGGCGGCAGCCGTGATCAGTATTATAGAACAGGTGTACAAAAGACGGTGATGCTTATGTCACGTCCCGTAGCATTTAAAATCCCTGCTGATACAGCGCTTCTACAAAAATGCTGAGCGAAAATCTTTCCTGCATTTACCAGTAACTTTGTTGCTGCCAGAAAAACGACGGATAGAAGCAATTTATATAACTTTTCTGTGTTATATTTACAGTTAATCATTTTAAATTAAACAAACTATAAGTATGACGCAAAGCGCCAGTGCTATTCCTACAAAGCCACACTACGCCATCCTGGATGGCCTGCGCGGTGTCGCTGCTGTAATCGTCGTACTATTCCATACATTTGAAGCCCACGCAGAGAGTTCTCTAACCCAGATCATCAACCACGGTTATCTGGCAGTGGACTTCTTTTTTGTCCTGTCCGGATTTGTCATAGGCTACGCCTATGATGACCGCTGGCATAAACTGACAATTGGCGGCTTTTTTAAAAGGCGTTTGCAGAGACTGCAGCCGATGGTGATTATGGGAATGGTGATAGGAGCTATTTGCTTTTATTTTGGCGATTCCTCTTTATGGCCTGAGATCCACAATGTACCGGTCTGGCAGCTTATCCTTACCCTGATCATCGGCTGCACACTCATCCCTGTTACGCCTGGAATGGATATCAGGGGCTGGGAAGAAATGCACCCGTTAGATGGCCCCGAATGGTCGCTGTTTTTTGAATATATTGCCAATATTCTTTACGCTATAGGACTTAGAAAACTTTCCAGAAAAGCACTCTCTGTTCTGGTCGTTATTACGGCAGCCATTTTGGTCCATTACCTGCTCACCTCTGAAAGAGGGGACGTCGTAGGCGGCTGGGTCATCAATCAAGAACACCTGCGCATCGGATTTACCCGTCTGCTTTATCCTTTTTTAGCCGGACTGTTGCTTTCCCGCGTTGCCAGACCCGGCCGGATTAAACATGCTTTTTTGCTATGTAGTATCCTTGTTTTAGTCGCCCTCGCGATGCCCAGGATCGGTGGAGACGCCCACAGATGGGCGAACGGTCTTTACGAAGCCTTCATTATTATTTTTATATTTCCGCTGGTGGTATATATCGGTGCCAGTGGTTTTACAACAAGTAAGGCAGAAAACAAGATCTGCAAATTTCTGGGAGACATTTCCTATCCGCTATACATTACCCATTACGCCTTTATCTATATTTATACCGGCTGGGCGAGTGACCATCACCTGACCAATATGCCGCTGGCTATCGGTTATGGGGCATTAACCGTTGTGGGGTCTATTCTGGTCGCCTATCTCTGTCTGAAATATTACGACGAGCCCGTCAGGGCCTGGCTTAAACGCAAGTGGTCTTAAAAATGGAAGTTATGCCGTCCGTTTTTATGCAGCGGGGCCTTAAAAAAATCAGTGCAGTTTGCAGTTAATCACTCAGTCGGGCCGAGGCTCAGTGTACCATTTATAAAAGGGTAATCTATTAATTCAGGCATTATGCGGGATTGCAATACAGAATGCAGTGCACTGGTATGTCTTGTATGGTGAATATCGGAGCCGACATAATCATACATGCCCCTTTCAAAAAGATAGGCTGCCACTTTTTTGACATGTTTACCGTAATAGCCGGAAAAGGCAATGAGGTTTAATTGGAACAGACAGCCCTTCTCCTTCAGCTCATCATACTTATCCAGCGTATTGTGGTAAAAATTATAGCGTTCGGGGTGGGCCAGTATGGGCTGGTATCCGTGAGTCTGCAACGCAAAGAGTCCATTATGCAAATAAGGAGATTCCAGCAGGTAAGACATCTCAACCAGGACCCGGTTATCATGGATGGTCAGTATGGTCTCTCCACTCTCTACCATATTTACAAAGCGTTCATCGATCATATATTCTGCAGCCGCATCGATTTGCATATCAATACCTTTTTGCGCAACTGCCCTTCGCAGCAGATCACGCCGCTCCAGTATGGTCTTCGTGTCATTAGGATAAATATCTTCGCTGGAGTGGGGGGTAGCGACCATCCTGCGATAGCCGTTGCTGTACATGCTGTCTACCAGGGTCAGGCTATCTTCAATGGTCTGGGCACCATCATCAATACCAGGGAGGATGTGACTGTGTATATCCGTTTTGACAAATCCCCAGTCTCGATTTTTAGTCGCAGAAACGCCAGATTTTTTGAACAAATTGAACATCCTACAGATTTTCAGTTTAAAGCAGAGTTTTGTCGCCGGCCGGGCGGCTAAGATATAAGTGGAGACAGGCCCGAAGGCCTGCCTCCATAAAAGCTAGATCACCAGCATGGCATCGCCATAGGTGAAGAAATTATATTTTTCCTTAATCGCCACCTGATAAGCTTCCATCGCCAGGTCATATCCGGCAAAAGCACACACCATGATCAGCAGGCTGGTCTTAGGCAGATGAAAATTAGTAATGAGGCTGTCAGCGATACTGAAGTTATGCGGCGGATGTACAAAAACATTGGTCCATCCTTCATTGGGCTTTAATAACCCCTGCGCCGTAAAACTGCTTTCAAGTGCACGCATCGTAGTTGTACCTACAGAGCAGATACGATGACCGGTCTGCTTGGCTGCATTGACGATCTTGCAGGTCTCCTCATCAATGCGAAAATACTCCGCATCCATTTTATGTTTGCTCAAGTCTTCTACTTCAATGGGGCGGAAGGTCCCCAGGCTTGTATGCAGGGTCAATTCGGCAAACTTCACGCCCTGAATTTCCAGGCGCTTGATCAACTCCTTACTAAAGTGCATCCCTGCTGTCGGCGCTGCCACGGCACCTTCATATTTAGCGTAGACGGTCTGATAGCGTTCCTTGTCTTCTTCGGTCGGCTTGCGCTTAATGTATTTAGGCAAAGGTGTTTCGCCCATAAATTCCAGCATTTTTCTGAAACTGGCCTCATCGCTGTCCCAAAGAAAACGGATGGTTCTTCCCCGGCTGGTCGTATTGTCGATCACTTCAGCCACCAGTTCATCATTTTCTCCAAAGTATAATTTATTGCCAACACGGATCTTACGTGCCGGATCCACGATCACATCCCAAAGGCGATTTTGCTTGTTTAGTTCGCGGAGCAAAAAAACCTCAATCTTAGCTCCGGTTTTTTCTTTCCTGCCATACATTCTGGCCGGAAATACTTTCGTATTGTTGACTACAAATACATCCTTGTCATCAAAATAATCCAGTACATCTTTGAACTGTTTATGTTCAATACGTCCTGTGTTTTTTTCAACGACCATCAGACGAGAGTCTTCGCGGCGTTTTGGTGGATTCTGAGAAATTAGGTTGAGCGGTAAATCGAAGCGAAACTGAGATAATTTCATGTGCTTGGTTCAGATTTTACAGATGTGCCCCTAAAAAAGCTGTTTTTTTAGGGCGTATCCTGTGTCTATTAATTAATATTTTTAATAGCCCACATACATACTGTCGACGCCTTACGGGGCGACTGGATGATGTTACGGCATCATTATAAGTGCGCAAAATTACGAAAATAATCTATCCCGACCAGATATTAACGTTTCAATAGATATAATATTATGTTTTTATTTATCTGGTACGGGCAAATAATTGGGTAAAATACGCGATCCCCTGCCGGTCATACGCAATCCCGATGCCAACCTTGTTAAAATTACCTAATAAGTTCTTGCGGTGCGGCCGGCTGTTGATCCAGATATTCACCACCTCTTTGGCAGAGAGCTTACCATAAGCCACATTCTCACCGGTGGCGGTGTAGCGTCCATAAGCAGCGCGCAGTTTGTCACTTCGCTGTTGAAAACCTCCGTGACCGAATCCGGCTCTTCTTGCAGCCATGTCACTGCTGTGCTTTTGAGCAAGCCTGGAAGCCGTCTGATCCAGTGTGAGCGCCGGCAATCCGTGCCGGTGCCTGAACTGGTTGGTATACTTTAAAATTTCCCGCTGGAACTGGCTGCGGCTCTGTGCCGAGGCAGCCACGGATATCCCCAGACTGCAAACCAAGATGAGTAAAAGTGATCGAAATAGGCGCATAGAAAATGATAATTTGTGTTTTTCCAGCTTATGACTTTCAAAACATCCTCTGGGTTTATTTACTTCTGCGTTACTATCTGTTAACGATATGCGATGCACGGTGACTGGCAACCTGTTTTACCGTATTGTCGGCAAATGCCCTGAAAGCTTTTTTAGTGATCTGGTCTTCACCCATCATAGCAGGCGTTCCCTGATCTCCGCCTTCACGGATGCTTTGTACAAGCGGTATTTGTCCCAGAAAAGGGATATCATATTCGCTGGCCAGATGCTTACCGCCTTCCTTGCCAAAAATATAATATTTATTTTCCGGTAATTCGGCCGGTGTGAAATAAGCCATATTCTCCACAATACCCAATATGGGGACATTTATCTGCGCCTGACCAAACATCGCAATGCCTTTTTTGGCATCTGCCAGGGCCACATCCTGGGGCGTTGTCACGATAACCACACCGGTGACAGGTACCAACTGCATGAGTGTCAGATGAATATCGCCGGTTCCAGGAGGCATATCAATGATCAGATAGTCCAGATCCCCCCAGTAAACATCTGTCACGAACTGGCGGACAGCGCTGCTCACCATGGGGCCTCTCCATACAACTGCCTGTCTTTCATCTACTAGCAATCCGATACTGATAATCTTAATTCCGTATTTTTCCAAAGGAGCGATCTTGGCTTTTCCTTCGACCTCCATCATCATCGGCCGGTCCCCGCGCACGCCAAACATAATCGGACCGCTGGGACCATAGATATCCGCATCCATAAAACCGACACTGAACCCGTCCTGAGCCAGCGCCAGTGCCAGGTTCGCAGAAACGGTGCTTTTACCTACACCGCCCTTGCCGCTGACCACCGCAATGATGTTCTTTATCCCTGGCAGGACCTTTTCCTGTACGGCGCTGATCTTACTGGTCTTGGCCGTAAAAGTCACATTGACATTTGCCTGCGGGTCCAGTTTTTTGATCTCTGTTTCACATTGCTCATTAATACTGCCTTTATGAGGAGCTGAGGCCATCGGAACCCCGATTGTCAATGATATATTTTTATCATGTATCTTAATATCAGACACCATATGCAAGGAGATAATATCCCTTTTTTGTTCAGGATCTATCACCCCTGTAAGCGCCTTTACGATTTCTGCTTCCGTCATATCTATAAATAATTTTATTAATGGGTATCTTTTCCGGGTGCAAAAATAATCCATTACAGGGGACTTCCCGAATAATTGGAACTAAAACCCTCGTTCACGGGTTTAATGTTACGTTAAACCCGTGGCAGTTAACTGAATTTCATTAATTTTGAAACTTACGCCAGGAGGTGTCATACAATCAATGAACAAAAGCAAACACCCACTGCAACAGCAAAGTATACGGATGAAGCGACACATATATATTATACTGATCTTACTGTTTGTGCTGGTACTCAGCCATAAATCTCAGGCACAGCAGCAAAAAGTGGTTCAACTTTCCGGTATTATCCAGACCGGTGACAGCAGTGCGCTTCCGGGAGCCAGTGTGTATATTAAAGGCACTCACAGGGGAACGATCTCCAACGATGCCGGGATATACTCCATTGCCGTGTCACCGGGAGATTCAATTGAGTTCTCCTATATCGGCTTTAAATCTGTCACACTGCAAGTGCCCAGGCAAACCACCGGCACCCAGTTATTCAGCTCACCTGTTTTGATGGAAGATACCGCCTTCTTGCCGACAGCGATCGTCAGCCCGCTTCCCACGCCGGCTCAGTTTAAATATATGTTCCTGTATACCCCCATTGTCAAAACCAATGCAGATATTGCCAGGGAGAACCTGAACCTGCGTAATCTCTTAAAGGAAATGCGCAATATGCCCCTGGATGGCGATGCCATCTATAATATGCATAGCAGAGAACAGTTCCGAAGAGATGCCACCAAAGGAATGGTACCTACTTCCGGTATATTCAACCCTTTTGCATGGCGGGACTTTGTCCGCTCTCTGAAGGAAGGCGGGAGCAGCGAATAAATAAAAGCCCCCCTCTCTGGCAAAGCTGATTGCAGGTATCTATTTGTTCAAACCAAAGGATTACTATAAGCAGCGTTAATAACGTAATGCAAGACAGGTTTCCACAAAAAGATCTTATCATTAACTCTTAAATGATTTATCAGTCATCTTGGCCATTGCGTCAAATTCTATTCAAGAACAGAAACTGACAGGGACAGACGAATGTATTTTTATAATTTATAAGCACAATAACGACTAAGAAACGATCCATTGAAATGAAGATTTTAGATTTTACGCACAAAAACTTACCCGTACCCGTACAGCGCCATAAAAGAAGGGCGAAATTACTATGCACAGTATTATCCTTGTCCTGGCTGTGCACCACCTTATCGCCTGTCACGGCGCAAGCGGTTAATAGCGTAAGCAGCAAGACTGCCAGCACGGCTCAGGTAGATAACCGCTACCCCTTAATCCCGTATCCACAGTCTTTAACGCCTGCCACAGGAAATTTTACATTCAATAAAGACACGCGTCTGATTGCGGACAGCAGAACCTTGTCTGTCGAAATACAGGACCTGAGGGAACTCTTAGGCCTACCGCTAAAGACCTCCGGCCATACGCTTTCCCAAAATTTTATTTCCCTAAAAGTAGATACGACACTGGATCATGCAGAAGGCTACAGCTTAGACATCACCACAAACTTTGTTCAGGTAGTCGCTAAAGATAAAGCAGGTATATTCCGTGCCATAGAAACCATCCGGCAACTATTACCGCCTGCGGTTGAGTCAGCATCCGGATTAAGTGAGCTCCCTATCCCGGCGGCCAGCATTGTGGATTTTCCGGCCTACGCCTATCGCGGCATGCACCTTGATGTATCCCGGCATTTTTTCTCCATGGCTTACCTGAAAAAATTCGTGGACCGGCTGGCACTTTATAAATTCAATAAATTTCATTTACATCTCACAGATGATGAAGGCTGGCGGGTAGAGATCAAAAAATACCCCAAATTAACCAGCCAGGGTGCCTGGCGCACACTTGACGCGCATGACTCAGCCTGTATAAAAAAAGCAGAAGCAACGGGCGATCCTGATATGTATTTAGATAGCAGTCACCTTAAAATGATTGGTGGCAAAATGATGTATGGCGGCTTTTATACCCAAAAGGAATTAAAGAGCCTGGTCGCGTATGCAGCGGCACGTCACATAGATATTATCCCGGAAATTGATATGCCGGGGCACTCCAAGACAGCCATCAGGCTATATCCTTTTCTGGCCTGCAGCGCCGCCGGGAAGGCCTCTGAAGAAGGCTTCTCCGTTCCCATGTGCCCATGTAATGAAGCCACCTATACTTTTGCACAAAATGTCTATAAAGAGATCTTCGATATCTTCCCTTATGAATACGTGCATCTGGGCGCCGATGAAGTCAATAAAGAAAGCTGGAAAAGCGCCGCTGAGTGCGCTGTAACACTCAAAAAAGAAGGCCTGAAAGATGTCAATGCCTTACAAAGCTATTTTGTCCGGCGTATGGAGAAATTCTTTAATCAACATGGCAAGAAACTGATCGGTTGGGATGAGATCCTGGAAGGCGGTGTAACACCGACAGCCATTGTTATGTACTGGCGTTCCTGGGTTCCTGATGCACCTGTTGTTGCCGCCAGGCAGGGTAACAAAGTGATCATGACGCCCGGCAACCCTTTATACTTTGATGCGATCCCGGACAAAAACTCGCTGATGAATGTCTATCATTTTAACCCGGTCCCTGAAGGACTTAACAGGCAGCAGGCAGCCAATATCATGGGCGCGCAGGCAAACTTATGGACAGAATACATTCCGACCACCAACCGGCTGGAGTACCAGCAATACCCCAGAACACTGGCACTGGCAGAAGTATTATGGACCGCCAGGACCAATGACAGTTCCTTTATGCACCGATTAAACAGGCAGTTCAGCCGCATGGATAAAATGAACATTCATTACCGTTTGCCAGATATCCAGGGGGTACTGCAACATAACGTCTTTTTGGACAGCGCCGTTTTAAGCGTACAGCCGCCCAAGGCAGATCTGGTTATACGTTATACGACGGACGGCCATACGCCTGCCCGCACCAGCGAGGTATTAAATCATCCGCTCGTGATCAAAAACAATATAACGGTGAAGCTCGCGGCCTTTACTGAAGCCGGACACCGGGGAGAGATCTATACCTGCCAGTACCAGAAGGCCACCTTAAATAAAGCAGTGATGGTCAAAAGAAACTATAGCGGTTTGAATGTCAGTTATTATGCCGGGCAGTTTAAAACGGTAAAGGATTTTGACCGGACAGCACCAACCGGCAAATGGAATCAGCCCTCTTTGATGGTCGATCCTGCAAAAGCCAAGGCCGGTAGTTTTGGCCTCCGCTATACAGGAATCATCACGGTACCGGTCGACGGCATTTATACTTTCTATCTGACAGCGGATGATGGTGCCACTTTGAATATCGATCACAGAACCGTTGTAGATAACGACGGACTGCATTCTGCCATTGAAAAAAATGGCCAGGTCGCCCTTGAAAAAGGCCAGCATTTCTTTGAGCTGGACTTTATAGAAGGCGGGGGAGGCTATAAGCTCAACCTGGATTACACCGGCCCCGGAGAAACGCTGCCCCGACCCGTCACGGCGCAAATGCTCAGATAAGGCGGGGGCCGGAAAGTATTACATTTGATCCAAGAGAAGTAACGTTTTAATATCCATGACAAATCAACTTAATTCACCTACCCGGCAGACACTGGACAGACGGCTGTTGCTGTTAATGTCCATTACAACAGGCGTGGTGGTGGCCAACAACTATTACAATCAGCCCCTGCTCGGCCTTATGGCCCGGGACTTTGGCGTATCAGAATTACAGATCAGCAGTATCCCTATGCTAACCCAGATCGGTTACGCAGTGGGGCTGTTTTTGATCGTGCCGCTTGGTGATAAGCTAAAGCGTAAAAAACTCATCTTATCGGATTTTGCTTTTATCATTATTTCCCTGATAGGTATGGCACTTGCCCGCACGCCGTTTCAGCTAAAATTATTTAGCTTTCTGATTGGTTTCACTGCGGTAATTGCTCAGCTTTTAATTCCCATGGCAGCGCAGTTGTCCGATGACGATAAAAGGGGAAGGGCGATTGGCACCGTAATGTCCGGGCTGCTTATGGGCATCCTGGCATCAAGAACGATCAGCGGCTATGTAGGCGCGCACTGGGGCTGGCAGGCGATCTATTACATCGCGGCCATTTTCATCGTCCTGTTGTTTTTCTGTCTGCTACGTTATTTACCGGAGATCCATCCGGACTTTAAGGGCTCTTACCCCTCATTATTAAAATCCATAATTACACAATTCAGGACCCAGCCGAACCTGCGGCTCGCTTCGTTTAGGGGCGCGCTGGACTTTGCCTGCTTTAGTGTCTTCTGGACCACCATTGTCTTCCTTTTGGAAGGAGCACCATTTCATATGGGAAGCGACGTAGCAGGAGCGATGGGGCTGGTGGGCATTGCAGGAGCGATTGTAGCCTCCTATGTGGGCAGGCTCAGTGACCGGATGAGTAAAAACAGGCTCATCATTATGGGTATCCTGATCATTTTAATCTCCTGGATCGTGCTGGGCTTTTCCGGTAAGAGTCTGGTCGGTCTGATCATTGGCGCTTTTCTGTTAGACTGGGGCGTCCAATCTGTACATATTACCAATCAGGCCATCATTTTTCAGGGAAATCCCACTGCCAGAAACAGGATCAATACCGTGTATATGGTCTGGTATTTTATCGGAGGTTCGCTGGGCACCCTGGTGGGAGGTTATATCTGGTTTTACGCCGGATGGACCGGAACAGCGATCAGCGGCATTATACTATCTGTGCTTATGTTCGTTTTACATATCCTGGGCAGAAAGACCTTACCGGTGGCAGACAGCGCTTAGAACAGGAAAACCTGAAATAAAAGTCAACGGGCTTCATTCAGTATCAGAATGAAGCCCGTTGACTTTTCAAAAACGAATCCTAAAGAGCCATTTTCCGTCTCAGATCAGGATCAATAGCGTTCTTATTGACCATGATGGCCACGGTCTTATAATTAATGAAGGCCTTGGACGCATACAGAAATCCTTTATAGATATTTTGTGTGCCCCAGGAGTTTTTTACGATATAAAATTCATCGCCATGCTGATCTTTTGCAAGTCCTACGATATGCATCAGATGGTCATCGGTCGTTCTTTTATTATTATAAGCGGCCTGCCTGTTCTTTTCATCGATTTTCATCTCAGGTGAAGGCTGGGTAAACCAACGCGCAATTGCCGATTTATCCAGGCTTTTATAATTAAGTGTATCCGCCCCCTCAGGTACGATTGCCACACTATTCAGCCAGCTAAAGTAGGGCTCAGAGCAATCCGTATCCCATTCCACGGTATACCCTTTTTTTAGTGCACCATCGATAATCTGCGTTATCGTTTCCAGGGGCACATTGACATAATTATTCATGTACGCCCAATTGTCCGGTACCATCAGCATGCCTCTTTGCCAATAGGGCGTGTTCGACTGAGACATAATCTCCACATAATCTCCGGCGTCCAGCCCTGTGTATTGCGCCGCAAAGGATTTTGGGGTATAGGTTTTCCCCATGTAGGAAAAAGTTTCAGGCACCTTGCCCAGATGCGTATCCAGGATCAGGTTAATCGTATCTTTCCAGTCAACGGGGATTGATTTAGCGGTCAGCCAGGTTTTTAAATGTGACAGGATAGCCTTCTGCATCGCATCAAAATTATTCTCTGTGGCACCGTCTGTGAGCCCGGTGTAACTGGCTTCCGGCATGGTGCCATATTTACGCAGCATATTGGTAACATCATGCGCCTGGCCGCCATCCCCATAATTGAGATTGCCATCCATTCTCAGGTAATTCTCTGCTTTTTCTAAATACACACAGCGTGCGGTAAATATTTTTGACAGATGTACCGGCTGCTTTCCTTTTTTGATCATTTCGCTTTCCAGAAAGGAATTCGTTGAATAGCTCCAGCAAGTACCTGATTTTCCCTGGTTTTCTACCGGCGTATAGGTAAGGTTGATCAGATCCGTAAACTGATAGCCCTGCTTGTCTAAAACACTTTGTTTATCATTTACTTTTTTAATCAGGTCTGTCTGACCGTTTACGGCCGGAGCAAGCCCCATACAGGCAGCGACTGCCGTTGCACAGAAAATACTTTTCGCGTGTAAAGTTCTCATGAATCCAACTACATTTTTAAGGACAGACTACGTAAAACGTCAACCTACCAAGTTACTACATTTGATTTTTACTGCTAACGGTAATTATAATGCATAATATCCATTCAGCAGTCTCCAAAGATAGGATTTTGGAAGAAATAAACGCCAAAAATAACGCGGATCGAAAAATAAGCACGCATCAGGATATCGCTGATATGAAAGAGCTTCTGTTCATCACAGGCTTCCGCCGATAAAGCAGTTGGACCATCAGGTAAAAATTTAAAAGCTGGCCCGGGAGAAACAAACAGCAAAACGCATATTTTCCGCCTTAATCAATGCACTTTTTGCACAATTATATTTCGCTGGAACCCTTTGATAGCGCAGATTCCTAACAAATATTAAAGAGAGGCTTCTTTATGCCCCTAATTGCCAAAACTGTTGTAATTTGACAACCCGATCAAGATATCTTTTCAGATATCCTATGAGAGAATTTGGATATTTTATCACAAAACGCTAGACAACAAAACAAAGCAAATATGATTCAAACAAACAGGCAGGTGCGTAAAGCCGCATCCACACTTGCCCTGGCAGGTCTGCTGCTGGGAGGCAGTACGCTTTCAGCCCAGAATTACAAGCCGGTTGAAGGCAAAATCATGACCAAGTGGGCAGCCGAGGTTAATCCAAAGGCCCCTTTGCCAGAATATCCCAGGCCACAGTTAAAAAGAACAGGGAACTGGAATAACCTCAATGGCCTGTGGCAATATGCCATCACCGCCGCCAGCCAGACAACACTTCCCACCATCTTTGACGGCCAGATATTGGTACCTTATCCAGTTGAATCTGCATTATCCGGTGTGGCTAAGACAGTAGGGAAGGACCAGGTATTATGGTATGCCACCACCATTGAACAAAACAAACCCAAGGGCAAAGATAAATTGCTGTTACACTTCGGCGCTGTCGACTGGAGAGCCGATATATACGTGAATGGTCAGAAAGTCGGCCGGCATGAAGGCGGCTTTGATCCGTTTAGCTTTGACATCACTTCCTACCTGCAAAAAGGAAAAAAACAACAGATCGCTATCCGCGTCTGGGACCCTACGGACGAAGGTCCTCAGCCCAGAGGCAAACAGGTCAGCAAACCTAACGGTATCTGGTACACACCGGTGACCGGTATCTGGCAGACCGTCTGGACCGAACAGGTCCCTTCCACCTATATCGTCTCCACTAAACAGACGCCGGATCTGGACGCTTCCAGCCTGAAAGTATCTGCAGATATCGCTGACGCCGCCACGGGTGATCAGGTAAAGTTTATTGCCCTGGATAAAGGCCAGGTAGTTGGAGAAACCACCATCGACGCTTCCGCAAAAAACGAGGGAAGCATTAGCATTTCCAGTCCGCACACCTGGTCTCCGGACGATCCGCATCTGTATCAGCTGCAGGTTACCCTGATCAGAAAGGGCAAACAGCTCGATGCAGCCGGCAGTTATTTTGCCATGCGCAAGTCTGCCCTGGTGAAAGACGATAAGGGCATCACCCGCATGGGCCTCAATAACAAACCAATCTTCCAGTACGGACCGCTGGACCAGGGCTGGTGGCCTGACGGGTTATACACGGCTCCTACAGACGAAGCCTTACTGTTCGACATTGAAGAGACCAAAAAGATGGGCTTCAATATGATCCGTAAACATATCAAGATCGAGCCCGCCCGCTGGTATTACTATTGTGACAGCCTGGGAATGCTGGTCTGGCAGGATATGCCAAGCGGTGATCTGGGCGGCAATGCCTGGGACAACCAACCCGGTAAAATTTCCGGCAATAACAGAGAAAAAGAGCGCTCAGCCGAGTCCGAGGCTTATTACAGAAAAGAATGGAAAGCTATGATCGATGCCACGCATAACTTTCCCAGTATTGTCGTATGGACGCCATTTAACGAGGCATGGGGGCAATTCAAGACAGTAGAGATTACCAAATGGACCAAGGATTACGACCCCTCAAGGATCGTCAACAGCGCCAGTGGCGGCAACTTCTTTGAAGTAGGCGACCTGTTTGACCTGCATAATTATCCTGATCCTGCGATGCCTGATCCCGCGGTATTTGGCAAATCCGGCATGGCGCTCGTGCTGGGCGAGTTCGGCGGATTAGGCCTGCCGGTAGAAGGGCATACCTGGCAGCAGAAAAATAACTGGGGATACCAGAGCTTCAAAAATGAAGATGAGCTGATCAAGCGTTACGGCCAGTTAATGAAGCATCTGAAAAAATTAATCCCGCTGGGACTCTCTGCTGCAGTTTATACACAAACCACAGATGTGGAAGTTGAAACAAATGGTATTATGACTTACGACAGAAAAGTAATAAAAATGCCTGCGGAAAAACTGCATGCATTACATGCGCCGCTGTACCAGTAATCCTGTACAATTATTGATTATAAAACAAAAGGTCCCGGCATTTGTATACTCAAAAGGCCGGGATCTTTGTTTTACAGACTGCTGAAGCCTGCATCTGAAGATTCAGAAATAACACTTAACTTAGCGTGCATTAGTAAGGCTGTCAAAAAATAAAAAAGTCCATTAAAAATATTCATTTTCCCATTCTATTTTATCCATTCAATTAATATTAAGTACACAGATGAGCAGATATGATCAAATGACCTACAGAAGAAGCGGCAACTCCGGGCTGAAACTGCCTGCGGTATCGCTGGGGCTATGGCATAATTTCGGATTTGTCGACCGCTATGAAAATTTCAGAAAGACGCTGCATACCGCCTTTGATAAGGGCATTACACATTTTGACCTGGCCAATAATTACGGCCCGCCTCCCGGGTCAGCGGAAGGGAATTTCGGCAAGATCCTTAAGTCTGATTTTACCGGATACAGAGATGAAATGATCATTTCCACTAAAGCAGGCTATACCATGTGGGCAGGCCCCTATGGTGACTGGGGATCAAAAAAATACCTGGTAGCTTCCCTGGACCAGAGCTTACAACGCATGGGCCTGGAATATGTAGATATTTTCTATCACCACCGCCCCGACCCCCAAACGCCGCTGGAAGAAACCATGCGGACACTTGATCTGGTAGTCCGTCAGGGGAAGGCCCTGTATGCAGGTATCTCCAATTATCCGGCAGAGCTGGCAGAAAAAGCCTTTAAAATACTAAGAGATTTGGGTACTCCGTGCGTCATCCACCAGCCTAAATATTCAATGTTTGAAAGGTGGGTAGAGGACGGACTGCTGGATACGCTTGAACAAAATGGGGTAGGATGCATCCCATTTTCTCCATTAGCCCAGGGCATGTTAACCGATAAATACCTACACGGTATTCCAGAGGATTCAAGAGCAGCCAAACCGCACGGCTTTTTACAAAAAGAAGCCCTGACCGAAAGCAGGCTCCGCCAGATAAGTGAGCTGAATACCATGGCCGTCAGCCGGGGCCAGTCCCTTGCGCAAATGGCCCTCAGCTGGCTGCTGAAAGATCCCCGGATCACTTCCGTTCTGGTCGGCGCCAGCAGCAGTGAACAGTTATCAGACTCCCTTAAATGCCTGGATAATCTTCAGTTTGCCCCAGAGGAATTAACTAAAATAGAACAAATCCTTCACACAGTTCCGAATGGCAAATAAGCCGGAAGCAGTAACTTTGTTACAGGGATTTCGGATAAATAAACATATAATTATGAAATGGCTAACAACATCTTGTAAACTATTGACCGGCCTTGCCTGTTTAACTGCGATCAGCTGTCAGCAGTCCCCGGCCTCCGCCGATCAGACAAAGACAGTTGCTGATACGGTAGTGGTCAGCAAAAACAGCGACAGCAATACACACAATCCATCACAAAAAAATACATCATTTATGACAACGATTCAATTTAAAGGTAATCCCATTCATACAGTCGGCGCTTTGCCGCAAAATGGTACAGAGGCGCCTGATTTCACCCTGGTAAGCACAGATCTTTCCGACAAATCCCTGTCTGACTTTAAAGGAAAATATGTGATCCTGAATATCTTCCCCAGCGTCAATACCGGTGTCTGTGCGGCATCTGTCAGGCAGTTTAATAAAGATGCGGCTTCCATCCCTAATGCGAAGGTTCTCTGCATTTCAAAAGACCTGCCCTTTGCACAATCTCAGTTCTGTGGTGCAGAAGGGATAGAAAATGTAGTAATGCTGTCTGATTTCAGGACCGATTTCGGACATCAGTACGGCGTACAAATGGCGGACGGGCCGCTGCAGGGACTGCTGAGCCGTGCCGTGGTGGTGGTCAACCCGGAAGGCAAGATTATTTATGAACAGCAGGTTCCGGAAATCACTGAAGAGCCGAATTATGAAAAGGCGCTGGCCGCGCTCAAATAAAATCAGCACACAGCCGCTAACCGGCGGTAATAAGCGTGACTCAAATAGTACAGAAAGGATGATAACGGGTGTCAGTATCCGGTATTGTCCTTTTTGTATCTTTGCAATGGAGCAGACGTTCCCGCTAAAAGAACCAGCCAGCCAGTTGAACCTCTATCCATATTTAACCATATCGTCAGAAACAGTTGTTTTATAGTGAGAAAGAAAAGAAAAATAGACTATAATAGCTTTCTGGAAGTTAACTTTCTGATCTATATCGTAAAGTGTCTCATCGGTCTGCTGATTACTTATACGATCTATGTGACTTTTCCGCAACATCAGTTCTTCTGGAGTGTGATTTCTGTATTACTGGCATTCTCTCCCGACGACAAAGACGCCAAAAAAGTCGCATATGACCGCATGAAGGCCAATATCCTGGGCTCCTCCGTGGGCATGGTTTTATTCCTGATCCATTTCCCGAATCTTTTTATTATGGGACTGGGCGTCGTGCTGACCATCGCCATTGCCACCTTACTCAATATCAGAGCTACAACAAGATCTGCCCTGGCGGCAGTCATAATCGTCCTGTTATATGAACAGGAAAACGCCTCCTGGCATATGGCACTGGAAAGAATGATCTGCGTTATTATCGGCTGTCTGATCGCCTTATTACTGACGCTGTTGTTTGATGTAACGTTATTTAAGGACAAAAGAGGCCGCCTGCTACGCAAAGCAAGAGTCGTACGGAAACATTATATTAAAAAATAATCTTAATCCCGCTCTCCTGACCATTACGGGTTATCAAAATGTCCAATCTTAATGTATCTTTGCCCTATGCAATTTTACTGTCATTCACTTAGTTCCTATAAAAGACTGAAGACCCGGGAAGTCCGCATTGGTGATCTGCTGCTGGGCGCAGACCATCCCATCCGCCTGCAGACCATGACTACCACCGATACGATGAATACAGAGGCCACCGTGGCAGAAGCGATCCGTTGTATTGAAGCAGGTGCCGAGCTCATCCGTATCACCGCTCCTTCTAAAAAAGAAGCGGAGAACCTCGCTAATATAAAAAAAGCCCTGCGGGACAAAGGATATAACACGCCTTTGGTGGCCGATATCCATTTTACCCCGAATGCCGCAGAAATTGCCGCTAAAATTGTGGAGAAAGTCCGCGTCAATCCCGGTAATTACGTCGATAAAAAGAAATTTGAACAGATCGATTATACGGATGAAGCGTATAATGAAGAACTGGAACGGATAAGAGCCCGCTTCACCCCACTGGTCAGGATCTGTAAGGAACATGGTACTGCCATGCGTATCGGCACCAATCACGGCAGTCTGGGCGACCGCATTATGAGCCGTTACGGAGATACAACCCTGGGCATGGTAGAGAGCGCTATGGAGTTTTTAAGAATCTGCCGGGATGAAGATTATCATAATATTGTGCTGTCCATGAAGGCCTCCAACACCCACGTGATGGTAGAAGCCTACCGGTTGCTGATCCAGCAGATGGATGCCGAATTTGGTGAACTGTACCCGCTCCATCTGGGCGTTACCGAAGCCGGAGACGGCGAGGACGGCCGGATCAAATCCGCTGTCGGCATCGGCACCCTGCTGGAGGACGGCATCGGAGATACCGTACGTGTATCGCTTACCGAAGACGCGGAGCTGGAGATCCCTGTTTGCTATGACCTGGTAAAAAGGTACGATTTCAGCCTGGCGCATAACAGAGATATTCTGGAAAAAGAACCGGAATTTTCCGTTCCGGCGCTCACGGCAGATCATCTTCCCTACGACCCCTTCGCCTATAAACGCCGTGATACAACTGAAATCAGCAATATCGGAGGCAGTCATGTTCCTGTAGTCATTGCAGATCTCAGCAAACTAAATCACATTACCCCTGCTGATTTATTACAGGTAGGGTATCAATATAATGAAAAACTGGATAAATGGTTCATTGGGGACAGGGCTGCAGATTACATCTTTATCGGCTACCAAAATATTGATTTTCAGCTGCCAGGAACCTTAAAAGCGATTGTTTATCCACCCGCCTTTGATCTGCAGGAACACAAAGAGCAGTTCTGTCCGCTTTTTGACCCTCAGAGCTACCTGGCCGGCGTCGATCAGAAAGGGCAGGTTAATTTTATTCATTTTGCCGTCTATCAGGACGAGCCCGCCATTACGCAAGAACAGCTTCGGCTGCTGGCAGCTGATCCCACCGTGGTTTTAATCCTTAACAGTCATCGTAAAAACGCGATGCAGGCCATACGCCGCTTTATCATAGATCTGGAGCAGCAAAAGATCAAAAACCCTGTTATTATCAGTATTTCCAGCAGCTGGGACAGCGCCGATGAGCATCTGATCCACTTTTCGACCGAGGTCGGCGGACTGCTGGTAGATGGTATGGGAGACGGCGTGTTTTTTCACCTGAAAACAGCCGCTTATAAAGAACTAGCCGGTAATTTCCGGGCGGCAGCCGGCAGAAATTACCAGCAGAATACCAATGTGGAGCAATTTTTAAACGCCACCGCTTTTAGTATCCTGCAAGCCTCCAGGACCCGTATTTCCAAAACAGAATATATTTCCTGCCCCAGCTGTGGCAGGACCCTTTTTGACCTGCAGGAAACCACGGCCAAGATCCGGGCCGTGACCAATCACCTGAAAGGCGTGAAGATCGCCATTATGGGCTGTATTGTAAACGGGCCGGGAGAGATGGCAGATGCAGACTTTGGCTATGTGGGGTCCGGTATAGGAAAAATAACACTGTATAAAGGCAAGGAAGTCGTCAAAAGAAACATTGATAGTGAAATAGCTGTGGGCGAACTCATTAACCTGTTAAAAGAAGGCGGCGTGTGGGTGGAACCTGCCATGGATGAGAAAAATTAATTAGCTAAAAAGAGCAAATGTCAAAACTGGTGACCATCTATAGCTCCGTCAGCCTCTCTGAAATCTATATTGCACAGGCGAAATTAGAAGAAGCGGGCGTCCTTTCCTTTACCAGAGATGAAAGACTGCATCAGACCGCTCCTTATTTATCTACACTTTCCAGCGGCATCCAGTTACAGGTCTCCGGGGAAGATATAGACGAGGCCGTACAGGTATTACAGCAGGCAGGTATTCTCATTCCCCGGGTAGAAAAAAAAGACAATTTCACCAGATGGCTTAAATGGGTGTTTCTGGTGGTGCTCATCGCAGAATTGCTGTACTTGCTACACAAAAACAAAGTGTTTTAGCCGATAAAAAATATTTGTCTGGTATTCAAAGATGTTTATCTTTGCAGCCCGTTAAAATGCCTTTGCATTAAAAACGCAGGAAATTGCGGATGTGGCGAAATTGGCAGACGCACTAGACTTAGGATCTAGCGCCGCGAGGCGTGTGGGTTCGACTCCCTCCATCCGCACACACCGTCTTACCCTTTTAAGACGGTTTTTTTTTAATTTTTAATCACCTCGATAGGGCGGGGCGCAGCTGTTCAAACATGGCAACAATTACTAGAGAGAATATCGCACCATTAAACGATAAACTCATTGTAACATTAAAGAAAGAAGATTATCTACCCGCTGTTGATAAAAGCATTAAGAATTATGCTAAAACAGCCAATATCCAGGGATTCCGTAAAGGAATGGTTCCCGCCGGCCTGATCCGCAAAATGTACGGATCCGGTATTTTTCAGGAAGAAGTGCTGAGAACAGTTGACAATGAAATCAATAAATACATTGCCGATGAGAAACTGGCCATCCTGGCCCAGCCAATCCCGTTGGAACAAAAAGAGAGTGAATTCAATATACAGGATCCGAAAGACTACAACTTCGAGTTTGAAATCGGCCTGCAGCCTGAAGTTAATGTGGACCCCAAATCCATTGAGGTAACCCGCTATCAGATCGAGGTCAACGACCAGATCCTGGAAGAAGAACTGGAAAGACTGCGTCAGCGCTACGGTAACTATACCACACCTGAAACCATTGAAGATGAGAAAACCATCATCAGCGCTGAAATCAGACTCGATGGCGATGAAACGCCGGCGCCTGCCGAAGGAGAAGAGGCCGCTAAACCAGCCGATACCGCGATCACTTTAAAGGATATCGCTAAAGGGCAGCAAAAAGAATTCAAAGGCAAGAAAGTGGGCGACAGCGTTACTGTACAGCTGGACAAGGCTTTCAAAGGCGATATTTTAGAAAGAGTACTGGGCGATTTAAAACTGGATAAGGCTGATAAGGCCAATGGTAAAAAAACAGCCACGTTAAATATTACCAAAATCGGCTTACTGGAAGATGCGCCTATGGAGGCAACATTCTTTGATCAGGTATACCCCGGCAAGGACATCAAGACAGAAGAAGATTTCAAGGCTGCAATAAAGGCAGACGTTGAAAAATATTACGGTCAACAGGCCAGCGGTCAGATCCACGATCAGATCTACCATCACCTGACCGATCATGTCACCCTGGAAATGCCTGAACCGTTTTTAAAGCGCTGGATGAAAATCAGCAGCGAAGGCAAGAAAACCGAGGAAGAAATTGACAAAGACATTGTAGACTTTAAAAAGCAATTACAGTGGGCTTTAATTTCCTCTAAACTCAGCAATGATAATGATATCAAGGTGGAAAACGAGGAACTCAAGGACTTCGCCAGACATCAGTTAATGAGTTACCTTGGCGGCCAGATGAGCCTGCAGGGCAACGAGGCCTGGGTGGAAGATTATGTCAATAAAATGATGGGGGACAGGAAATTTATTGAAGATGCACATGGGCAGGTTCGTATCGGTAAACTCTTCGAAGCCCTGGAAACCCAGGTAACAGCTAAAGATCAGCCTATTGCTGAAAAAGACTTTACGGAAATGGTGCAGAAGCATCAGCATGAGCACCATCACTAAATAAGATAGGCTTTACTTTTAGAAAGTAAATATCTTCTAGCAGAAAATGGCGGTTAATATTTGAACAGATATTAACCGCCATTTTCTCTTTCTGCCAGCATCTGCCTTTTTGTCGGTCATTTATCTGCTGCACGAAGTTTGAAATAGATTTATGCGTTAAACCTCAGTGGTATAACAAAAATTGAATATCTTCAAACCCTAATATTAATATTTATGGACATAGGAAAAGAATTTGAAAAATATGCTGTAAGACATCAGGGAATCAGCAGCAATACCATGCACCAGTACAGGGGGCAATTTACTGCGCTTACACCCTATATCATCGAGGAGCGTCCTATGAATGTGGCCTCTATGGATGTGTTCAGCCGTCTGATGATGGACCGTATCATCTTTTTAGGTGAGGGCGTCAACGACTATGTAGCGAACATCATTACCGCACAACTTTTATTTTTAGATAGCGTCGATCGCACAAGAGATATACAGATGTATATTAACAGCCCCGGAGGAAGCGTATATGCCGGTCTGGGTATTTATGACACGATGCAATTCGTTTCTCCCGACGTCTCTACCATCTGCACCGGTATGGCCGCTTCCATGAGTGCGATACTGATGGCAGCCGGCGTTAAAGGCAAAAGAAGTGCACTCAAGCACAGCCGTATCATGATCCACCAGCCCAGCGGCGCTATTGGCGGACAGGCCTCTGATATTCAGATCACTGCACGGGAGATCCGTAAGATCAAAAATGAATTGGACAATATCCTGGCAGAACACAGCGGCAAAGATCCGGCCCAGATCGCTAAAGACAGAGACCGCGATTTCTGGATGACAGCGCAGGAAGCAAAGGAATATGGGATAGTGGATGAAGTTTTGATTTCCAACCCTAATAAATCCAAATCATAATCAGCTGGTGGCTACCAGCTATTGTTAAGCCTATTAAAAATATTGACAACAATGAATACACAATATAAATCACCCTATATTATTCGCCAGGAAGACGAAGAGGAAAATGAGCCTGATATTAAGCCGGGTGCCGGTGAAGAACAAAAATCACCGTTACTGCTTAAAAAGCAGGAAGAGCTTTTCTTTGAAAAACGGACCATTTATCTCTGGGGTGTTGTCGACGATAAGTCCGCCCGGGATATCGTCAGTAAATTATTGCTGCTGGAAGCAGATAAGCCCGGGGAGGAGATCAAATTTTATATCAACAGCCCTGGTGGCGTGGTGACCAGCGGTATGGTTATATACGACACCATTGAGATGATTTCTTCACCTGTGAGTACCATTTGCATGGGGCTTGCTGCTTCCATGGGCTCGATTCTTCTGAGCGTAGGTGCCAAAGGCAGACGATTTGTCTTCCCGCACGGCGAGATCATGATCCACCAGCCGAGCATCGGCGGCTACTTTCAGGCCACCAGCGCAGATATCGAGATCCAGGCCGAGCAAATTGAGAAAACCAAGCTCATGGGCGCTCAATTACTGGCGAAAAACTGCGGAAAAACCGTTGAACAAGTCTTAAAAGATTTTGACCGCGATTTCTATATGGATGCCCAGCAGGCTGTAACTTATGGCATTGTGGATGCGGTACTGGAAAAATTATAATATTTTGAACGTTAAAAAACAAAGGAAGACCGCTGTTTGCAGCGGTTTTCTTAATTTTGCATAATAGTTGCAGCGCAAAACTGCTGACAACTGATAATGGATTTGCAATTATGGCTAAAAACTTACATACACATTGTTCATTTTGCGGGAGACCCAGAGAGGAAGTTAAGATGCTGATCTCTGGCATCGACGCAGATATTTGTGACCAATGCATCCAAAATGCGGGTGAGATCATTGAACAGGAATTTGAATTTGAAAAATCCCATCAGGGGCAAAACACGCCTGGCAGCCCCGATGCTAAACTTGAACTTAAGACGCCGGTAGAGATCAAGAAGTTTCTGGATCAATACGTAATCGGGCAGGAAGAAGCTAAAAAGATCCTGTCTGTGGCCGTTTACAATCATTATAAACGTGTTACGCAAAAAATCCAAAATGATGATATTGAAATAGAAAAGAGCAATATCATCATGATCGGAGAGACAGGCACCGGTAAGACCCTGCTGGCAAAAAGCATTGCCAAAATGCTCAATGTACCTTTCGCTATCGTAGATGCCACGGTGTTCACCGAGGCGGGATATGTAGGGGAGGATATCGAGAGTATGCTGTCCCGACTGTTACAAAACTGTAACTACGATGTACCGTCTGCAGAAAGAGGTATTGTCTATATTGACGAAATAGATAAGATCGCCCGTAAAAATGATAATCCTTCTATTACACGTGATGTAAGTGGAGAAGGCGTGCAGCAAGGGCTGTTAAAAATGCTGGAGGGTACAGAAGCGCTGGTGCCGCCGCAAGGAGGCAGAAAGCACCCTGAGCAGAAGATGGTAAAGATCCGTACGCAAAATATTTTATTTATCTGTGGTGGCGCCTTTGACGGCATTGACCGGATCATTGCCAGAAGAGTGAATACCAACGCCATTGGCTTTAACGTCAATAAAGAGCAGCAGGAGGAACAAAAGAAAAATCTCTTACAGTTCGTTAATCCCCAGGACCTCAAATCCTTTGGTCTGATTCCCGAACTGCTGGGTCGTCTGCCGGTAGTAACACACCTGGATCCGCTGGACAAGGCCACTTTGCGCTCTATCTTAACAGAGCCTAAGAACAGCCTGATCAAGCAATATACCCGCTTATTTGACATGGAAGGCGTAAAGCTGGTCGTTGAAAAAGAGGCATTGGATTTTATTACAGATAAAGCACTGGAATTTAAACTCGGCGCCCGCGGCCTTAGAAGCATCTGTGAAAGCATACTTACAGAAGCGATGTTTGAAATTCCGGGAACGAATAAGAAAAAATTCACCGTGACTTTGGACTATGCCAGGCAGCAATTTAATATTAGTAAATTAGGATCTATGAAAGTAGCCTAATTATCAGCTCATTAACTCCAAATACTTTCTTTAAAAGAACGAGTTTTAAAATTTCTTGGCGTTACAGCTGAGAAGTTTTAATTTTGCACCCAAATTATTTTATAAAATACACGGCAAAATCCGTGTTGCCTAAAACATTCATTATTATGAAAAAAGGTATCCATCCTGAGAACTACCGTTTTGTCGTATTCAGAGACATGAGTAACGGTGTGGAATTCTTATCTAAATCAACTGCAGCCAGCAGCGAAACAACAACATTTGAAGGAGTTGAGTATCCGGTGATCAAACTGGAAATTTCCAACACTTCTCATCCTTTCTATACTGGCAAAAATGTATTGGTTGATACTGCCGGTCGTATCGACAAGTTCAACAAACGTTACGGTAAAAAGAAATAAGAGGGGGCCGAAAGGCGTTCCTTTTAGGGCACTAATAAGAAGAACCGCTGTTTTACGCTTTATTGCATAAACAGCGGTTCTTCTTTTTTTATGCCCAGGGTAGACCGCTAAGAGCGTTTCCGTCTGGATATACTCTGGATATACTCCGGGGACGCATACGCTACCTTAGATTTATCCGGCCAGGTGCATTTCAGGGTCCGGCAGCTCCTTTGGCTTTGCTTTTTTCCCCTTATAGCTGTAAACAGTGTAACTGCATACCAGTTTAGCCGTGTATTTAGCAACAAAACACCCGACCAGCATGGGTATAAACAGCTCAAAGCCATTGACCACCAGATTGCAGGTAAGGAAAACAGAAGTGAGTGGGGCATGAATGGCCGCACTCAGCATGGCGCCGCCCCCGATCAATGCAAAATTCAGCGGGCTTAAATGCAGGCCGAATAACTGGTTACTGACTACTGCTACAAACATTCCAAATACCGCTCCGCCGATAATGGAGGGTGCAAATACGCCGCCATCCCCACCTGCGCCCAGGGTGAGCGAAGCCACCAAAGGTTTAAGTAAAGAGATGCAAAGTATGGTCAGGGCAAACGGGATGGAAAAAGAAGTATCCTCAATGCGGGAAAGCAGCTCGGGGAATGCATGATAGGAATCACCATATAACTGCGGAAATGCTAAAATGGCCAGGCCTACCAGCACCGCACCCAGATTTACGCGGATAAAATTATTACCGATGCCGGCAAACTTTTCTTTAATGAAAATAACAGATTTGGTAAAATAAACCGCCAGCAGACCCGCGATAGCACTTAGAACTAATAAAAACGGGATCGCATGCATTTGCCAGCCGGAAACAGTGATTTGTTTAAAAAGCATTTCATTCTCAATCAGAGACATAAAAAGCCAGGATACAAAAATAGAGCAAAAACAACTCAGCAATATGGTTTTAGAGACTCTGCGGGCAATCACCTCAACAGAGAATAACAGGCCGGCAAGCGGACTGCCAAACAGTGTGGCAATACCTGCGGCGACGCCGGCACAGATCAGCTCTGTCTTGTGCGCTTTGGCCACCGAGGCTTTTTTTCTGGCGACAGCACCAACCGTTGCGGTGGCCACCACAGTAGACACCTCTACTCCTGTAGATCCGCCGAAAATAACCGTTAAAAAGCCATTGATATAGTGAGAAGGAATCTTAAAGGCAGGAAGTTCATTACGCCTTTCTTCAATGGTATGATAGATTTCTTTAATCCCCTTATTTTGCTTGTTCTTAAAGGCATATTTACGCAAAAAATAAATCAGTGTAATACCAATGGAGGGCAGGATAATAAATATCCAGGGAAAGCTATGGGCCTTTTCCAGAATGCCTTCTTCATAATAAGCCGTGATACGTTTTAAAGAGTCCGCAAGAAGGGTAGAGGCCAGCCCTACCGCCAGTGAAGCTACAATAAGCTTTGCATAATTAATAGTAAGTACTTCTTTGCGCATCCGATTCGTTTAAATGTCGTATAAGTGCCAATTGCCTGATATTCAGTTCGCCGTAGTATAGCGTTATACTTAAAGCGCTGCAAAATTAAGACATAAAAACCACTTTAACCAGAAATCAGCGTATCTTGGCAAGTACTTTAAAAACAAGCATTTGTATGCGTCAGCCGCCTATTGATTTAAAACAATCTAGGGGAGCCCGGCCCACCGGCCGGCGTCTTACCCAGGTGCCTGTAAGCCTTCTCGGTAGCTTCCCGCCCCCGGGGTGTTCTTTGAATAAAGCCTTCCTGGATCAGGAACGGCTCATATACTTCCTCAAGGGTGCCGGGTTCTTCGCCCACAGCTGTCGCAATAGTCGTTATGCCGACCGGTCCTCCCTTAAACTTCTCAATAATCGTAGAGAGGATACGGTTATCCATGTCATCTAAACCGTCCTCATCCACATTTAACGCGTTCAGGGCATGGCGCGTGATTCCCAGATCGATCCGGCCATCGTTTAATACCTGAGCAAAGTCGCGTACCCTGCGCAACAGCCCGTTGGCGATCCTGGGTGTGCCGCGACTGCGTCTGGCAACCTCCGCCGCCGCCTGATCATCAATTTGGGTATGGAGGATCTGGGCGCTTCTTTTAATGATTTTTTGCAGCGTATCTGCATTGTAGTATTCCAGCCGGCTCTTGATACCGAACCTGGAAAGCAGCGGTGCAGTCAACAGCCCGCTTCGGGTCGTAGCACCAACCAGGGTAAACGGATGGATAGATAGCTGTACACTGCGGGCATTGGGACCGGAATCAATCATAATATCAATTCTAAAATCCTCCATGGCCGCATACAGATACTCCTCCACGACTGTACTAAGGCGGTGAATCTCATCAATAAATAATACATCTCCGGATTCCAGACTGGTCAGCAGTCCCGCCAGATCGCCTGGCTTCTCTATAACAGGACCTGAGGTCTCCTTGATGTTCACCCCCAGTTCATTGGCTACAATTCTGGACAGCGTTGTCTTACCCAGGCCCGGAGGCCCATGAAAAAGGACATGATCCAAAGCCTCGCCTCTGATCTTCGCTGCTTTTATAAATATACGCAGGTTCTCCACGAGTCCCGGCTGACCGGAAAACTCGTCGATTTCCTTGGGCCGGATCGTATTCTCAAACTCCCGGTCACGGGGGTTCAGCTCGGTAGCGTCTGCATTTAAATTCGGGTTAGACATGGGTGTAAAGTTATAAGGAAAAACCCAAAAGTTAAAAGTAATTGCAGCGGACGGGCAAAACTTGGAAAGTTGGTCACTTTAGGGCAACTTTGTAGGAAGGCTTTAGCGCCCTGAACGGCCCACAAATGCCTAACCATTAATCAACATAAATACCTTTTTACAAATGAAATATCAATTATTAGGTAAGTCTGGTCTGAAGGTTTCACAGCTCTGTCTGGGCACCATGGGATTTGGGACGGCTGCAGGATGGGGGGCCGATCTGGCCGGTTCTTTTGCCATCATGGACAAGTTTGCAGCAGCAGGCGGCAATTTTATCGATACCGCCAATATTTATAAACTGGGAGAGAGCGAATCCATCATTGGGAAATATTTTGCCAATGATGCCGTAGACCGGGATTATTTTGTCCTGGCCACCAAATACAGCCTAAAAGATAATGAAACGAATCCAAATGCCTGTGGCAATAACCGCAAAAACCTTATGCGCAGTGTGGAGGGCAGCCTGAAGCGGCTGGGTACAGATTTTATCGATCTGCTCTATCTGCATATCTGGGATGATCTGACACCGATCGAAGAAGTGATGCGCGGTCTGGAGGACCTGACCCGTCAGGGTAAAGTCAATTATATAGCGATCAGTGATACCCCCGCCTGGGTAGTGGCAAAAGGCAATACCTATGCGGAGCTCATGGGCTGGAGTCAGTTTGCCGCCCTGCAGGTGGAATACAGTCTTTTACAGCGCAGTGCGGAAAGAGACCTGATCCCGATGGCCAAGCATTTTAATATGAGCCTGTTGCCATGGGCACCTCTGGCCGGCGGTGCGCTGACCGGTAAATACCTGAAAGGTGATCCCGGCAGAATTAAACCAGAAAGCAAAAGACTCAATGAAAACAGTGTCCGCATTACCAAAGAGGTCCTGGACATTGCTGACAAATACGGTGTTCCAGCCTCAAGTGTCGCCCTGGCCTGGGTCAGACAACAGTATAATAAGTGTATACCCATTGTAGGTGCGACCAAGCTGGAACAACTTACTGAAAACCTGGCGTCACTGGCCCTGACGCTGGAACCCGCCTTTGTGCAGAGACTGGATGATGCCAGCCAGATCGAGCTGGGCTTCCCCGGTGAATTTTTCCAGGAATCCGGCGTAAGAAAAAACAATTTTGGCGGTTTTTATGATCAGATCATCAGAAGATAGCAGGCGCCGGCGATAATTAGGAACAATCCACTATTTTCGCTTTAATTCTTATTATATTTAAACACTGAATTTGGCAACAAATATCTATACAGTTATTATGGCAGGCGGTATCGGCAGCCGTTTTTGGCCCAGCAGCCGCACAGCCAGACCCAAACAATTTATTGACATTCTAGGCACGGGGCAGTCGCTCATGCAGATGACATGGGAGAGAGCCAGAAGATTTTCCACGCCTGAACAGATCCTGGTGCTGACCAATCAGCGCTATGAACAATTGGTCGCCGATCACCTGCCGGACATACTTGCTGCCAATATCCTGACGGAACCTTCCAGAAATAATACCGCCCCCTGTATTGCTTACGCGGCCTTTAAACTGTATCAGCAGGACCCCGAGGCCATTATGGTTATTTTGCCTTCTGATCACCTGATCTTAAAAGAAGATCAATATGAACAGAAGATCAGAATAGCCGCAGACTTTGTGGCTGGCAACGACGCATTACTGACACTGGGAATTCAGCCCACACGCCCTGATACAGGTTACGGTTATATTCAGTTCGAAAGATCCACCGATAACGATGAGGTGCTGCCAGTGCATTCCTTTAAGGAGAAACCGGATCTGGCAACTGCACAGTCTTATCTGAACAGCGGCGCCTATCTGTGGAATGCCGGAATCTTTATATGGAAGGCCCGGGATGTCATCAACGGATTTAAACAGCACCAACCGGAACTTTATGAGCTGTTCCAAAGTGGAATGAACTTTTATAACACCCATAAGGAAACGGAGTTTATAGAGGCGCATTACAGCAGTGCACCCAAAATATCTATCGATTACGCTCTTATGGAAAAAGCAGATAATGTATATACCGTACCTGCCGATATCGGCTGGAGTGATCTGGGCACCTGGGCTTCTTTATGGGATGTCAAGGATAAAGATGATCAGCAAAATGTGTTGATCTCAACAGAGAGGGTCCTTTTAAATGACACTACAGGATGCATCATTTCAAAGGACTCAGAAAAATTAGCTGTCATAGACGGTCTGTCGGATTATATCGTTATTGACCAAAAGGATGTTCTTCTGATCTATCCTAAATCTAAAGAACAGCAGCTTAAAAATATAATTGCCCGTATCGAGCAGGAAGGGGAAGCTAACAGGTATTTGTGAAACATGCCTTAATTTAGCCAGCTCATCCGGCACAAAGCCCTCTTTTTGGGCATTTTAAAATATTAAAAACCATTAACGCCTCATGCAAGTCTCGTCAGCAAACGCACTCTCGCAATTTAAAAACAAGGTGGGTATACGCTTTCAATTGTATAACAGCCTTTTTACTTCGCTTCCATTTCACCGCATAGAAAAGACTGGTGTTTTATTATCGTTATTTCTGATCCATTGTGAAGAAGGTTTTAAGAAAGCTAAGAGTCCGGAACAGATCATTGACAGCTTTCTGAAGCAATACACTAATTATCCCGAAGGGCGGGAACAGCTGGATTTGTTGTTTCGCTTTATCCAATATGCAGAAAGGCAGGTCGTGCTATTCGATGCACTGGAAGACGCTTCCTTTGATTCTGTCCAGGACCTGAAAGGACAGGGAACCATACGTCATCTGGCCTCAGAAGTAGTACAACAGGAAAAAGAGGAACAGCTCGCAAAAAAAATAGATGATTTTTCCGTGAGACTGGTACTTACAGCACATCCGACCCAGTTCTATCCCGGAGAAGTGCTGGGGATCATTAATGATCTGTCTAAAGCACTGATTAAAAGCGACACCCAGAATGTCAATGTTTATCTGCAGCAGCTGGCCAAAACACCTTTTTTGAAAAAGCAAAAGCCAACACCCTTTGATGAGGCGATGAGCCTGATCTGGTACCTGGAGAATGTTTTCTATCAGGCCAGCGGCAAGATCATAGAAGAGTTAAAAAGCCAGTTTCCCGACATTATGGAAAGCGACAATAATGCGCTGATCCATATGGGCTTCTGGCCGGGCGGTGACAGGGACGGCAATCCTTTTGTCAGAGCAGACACCACACTGCAAGTCGCAGATCAGTTACATAAATCCATCCTGCATTGTTACTACAAAGATATCCGTCGTATGAAGCGCCGGCTGACATTTAAAGGAGTAGAAGATGTCATCACGGAGCTGGAAAAGAATTTTTATGCCTTGCTGTTTGACAAAGACGATTCTATTCAAATTACGCAAAGCGGACTCATTAACACCCTGAAATCCATCCGCAGTACGGTCATCGAGCAGCACAACGGCATGTTTATCCAGCTCATCGATGATCTGATCGGTAAAGTCCAGATCTTTGGTGTTTATTTTGCCACACTGGATATAAGACAAGACAGCAGCCAGCATAAAAGACTCATGAATTACCTGAGCGAAAACAACCTGGGCTTACCTGCCGCCTATAGTGAGCTTCCGGAAAAAGAAAGGATCAAGATCCAGGAAAACATCCAGGAAGTCATTGACCCCGCTTTGATTAAAGATGAACTCCTACAGGATATTTTTCAATCCATGCAGGCAGCCAGAACAATTCAGCAGCGCAATGGCGAAGATGGCTGTAACCGTTACATCATCAGTCACTGCATGACAGCACTGGATATGATGGAAGTATTCGGCATGCTGAAAATGAGCGGCTGGAAAGAAAAAGAACTGCAAATGGATATTGTTCCGCTTTTTGAGACCATTGAGGATCTTCAGAATGCGGCAGGTGTCATGGAGGAGCTATATACCAATAAGACCTATAGAAATCATTTAACCCGCCGAGGGAATATCCAGACCATTATGCTTGGCTTCTCTGACGGTACAAAAGATGGCGGTTACCTGATGGCCAACTGGTCCATATACCAGGCTAAGGAAGCATTGACAGCGATCTCCCGCAGATACGACCTGGATGTTGTATTTTTTGACGGACGCGGCGGCCCTCCGGCAAGAGGAGGTGGCAAGACCCACAAATTCTATGCGTCCATGGGCAACAAGGTTTCCAACAAAGAGATTCAATTAACCATACAAGGCCAGACCGTGAGTTCTAATTTTGGGACAGTCGATTCAGCGAAGTTTAATATCGAACAGCTGTTAAATGCCGGTATCGCTAACGACGTGTTAGCCTCTTCCAAAAGAGCACTCTCCGGCGAAGAAGAAGCGTTGTTCAGGACACTTTCTGAAATTAGCTTCGAGGCCTACTGTTCTTTAAAGAACCATCCGCATTTTCTGGATTATCTGTCATTTGCCAGCCCGCTCAGGTTCTATGGTGCTACCAATATCGGCAGCCGCCCGACCAAGCGTAATGCCGCCAAACTGACACTGGACAGCCTGCGCGCCATCCCGTTTGTGGGGTCCTGGAGCCAGCTTAAACAAAATGTCACCGGATATTATGGCGTCGGTACAGCACTGCTGGCCATGGAAAAAGCAGGACGTTTTGAAGAAGTCAGGGCGCTCTATAAGAATTCACTTTTCTTCAGAGCACTGATAGAAAACAGTGAAATGTCAATGAAAAAGTGCTTCTTCCCGCTAACAAAGTTCCAGTCCAGCCATCCCAAGTACGGCGAGCTTTGGAACATGGCTTACGAAGAGTACCTGCTATCAGAGAAAATGGTCCTTAAGCTGACCGGTAATTCTGAACTGATGGAAAGCTATCCGGTTGAGTCATTGTCTATTCAGATGCGGGAACGTATCGTATTGCCGCTGTTAACCATACAGCAGTACGGACTTGCAAAACATCATCAACTGGAAACAAATGATAAGGATAGCGAGCTGATCTCTGTTTACGAAAAACTGATCATGCGTTGTTCTTTCGGCATTATCAATGCTGGCAGAAACTCAGCATAGTATCTTTAAACTTTAATTAATACAAAGGCCAGTCGCATCATCGCAGCTGGCCTTTGTTATTAATACGATGCCAGCAAGCTCCTAGGACCTGAACTCGCTTTTAAGAATGGCATAAATACAGGCATCATGCCAGCCATCTTCCAGCGGCAAAAGCGCTCTATGAACCCCTTCTCTTACCATACCTGCCTTTTCCATGACCTTAAACGATGCTATATTTTTAACGCTGCAGCCACATTCAATTCTATGGAGATTTAACGTATGAAATCCAAAACTTAACACCGCCCTTAATGCCTCGGTTGCATATCCCTTATTCCATTTTGTGGGTTCCAGTTTATACCAGACTTCAGCATTTTTGTATTTCTTCTTTCCCAGACGCAGCGATATCACACCAATAAAGCTGCCATCTGTGTTATCTGCTATCAAAAACGTATACTCCCCCGGGTTGGCGACCTCATGTTGATAAACCCAACTTTTCACAAGATCCTTTGTCGACATTTCATCATCCGGATAGCCGCCCGGATTATATTGCACTGTTTGTGGTTGACTGTATAAGGTATGAATAACCGGCCAGTCACTTTCAAGAAATGACCTCAATAAAATTCTCTTCGTTGTCAAAATCATGGTTATAAATATTATGAACATACAGGAATTATCTGCAAGTTAATGAACAATAAATTCAACCGGAAATTTACACGCACACCGGTGTAAATCAATCAAATTACCCGGGTACACCCATTTACTCCTGCATATTTAATAATAAAAAGATCATCTCTTATCAAAAATCACTAAATTGTAACCCGCTTCACCAGTCGGGACTGGATTTATTCCTGAAAAATTCGAATTAAGCACGATGATGGCCAATTGGGATAAGATTAAAATTTTACAACAACAGATAAGTACAGGACAAGAAGAAAAGGCCTACAGTGATTTATTTTCAGTATGCTTTCCTTATCTGGCAAGATTCGCCTTCTCATTTGTCCATAGCCGGGAGAAGTCCGAAGAGATAGCTTCAGATGTCTTAATAGCGGTCTGGCATAAGCGCCATCAGCTGAACCGGATCGCAGATTTGAAACTGTACCTATATAAAAGCACCAAAAATACATCCCTTAATTACCTTAAAAAGCAACAACGCACGCCTGAATATGCCTTTAGGGAAGACCGCGAACTATGGATGAAAGCGACTGATGCAACACCCGAACAAATTCTTATCTCGGCTGAACTGCAGCAAAAAATACAAAATGCCATCCAACAACTGCCGGACAAATGCAGACAAATCTATAAGCTGATCAAAGAAGACGGACTCAAATACAAAGAAGTAGCAGTATTATTACAGTTATCTGTCAAAACCGTTGAAGCCCAGATGGCAATTGCCATGAAACGATTATATGAAGCGCTTCGCAGCGTTGTACAGGAACCCACCTCCAGTATCAACCCGTAGACACCACCCATCTTTTTTCTTTCCCGGTACCCGGCACCAACCCCTGAAGATTTTTTTTGAAACCCTTTAGGGGTTTTCTGTCAAAACGTTGTCTTAATCCAAAACCAAAAATGTTCTCGATAATTTATGGAAACGCAAAGTCGCATTTGGAACTTATTGGTTAAAAAGGATAGGGGTACGGCTAGCAAAGCTGAGCTACTGGAGTTAGCGCAACTGCTTGCCGGACAACCTGATATTCAAAAGATGATCGAAGACCTGGACAGTTATTGGTCATCGGTGGCCGGTGCGCCGGAATCGGAACAGATGAAAGCAATGTCCGATAGCAACAGATTGCTGGCGCAGACGAAGCTGGACCTTTCCGGACACAGGCATACATATAACAACCGGCGCACACTCAAGAAACTTGTCGCAGTTGCGGCGATTATACTGACAATAACCGGCACTGTTACATTTGTTTACTTAGTGGTGGCTCATTCCACTCACAATATTAATATTGTCCGGACAAAAAACGGCTCCAAAACAGAAATCACGCTTCCTGATGGAAGCCGGGTAAGCATGAACGGCGGCTCTGTGCTGAGCTATCCGGACAACTTTAAAAATAGCTCCACGAGGGAAGTAACGATTTGCGGGGAAGCGTATTTTGATGTAAAACACGATTCCAGTCATCCGTTTATCATACATACACAATATCTGGATATCAGGGACATCGGTACGGTCTTTAATGTGCGGGCCTACCCGAACGAAACGTCAGAAGCAACCCTGATCAGCGGGTCTATCGAAGTTAATATAAGAGACAAACCCGAAACAGTGTTACGGCTTAAACCCCGGGAAAAAGTGATTTTTGCTGCAGGTACACCGGCCAGTTCCGCAAACAAGCCTAAGTCACACCCCCTCAGTCAGGGAACGCTGAAAGTCATGAAAGTCGCACCGATTGTCGGCAGCAGCGGAGATACGATCGTGCCGGAAACAGCGTGGACAAAGAACCAGCTGGTCTTCAGAAGCGAAGCCTTTGGCTCTCTGGCAGGACGCATGGAGCGCTGGTTTAATGTAAAGTTCTATTTTATAAATAATGATGTACGCCAATACATATTCACCGGTATTTTTGAGGCAGAGACATTAGAAGAGTCATTAAGGGAATTGCAGTTGAGCCGTCCTTTTAACTTCACCGTTACAAAGGACAGTGTCATTATCACCGGCAATCAGCCAGGATCAGAAAACGATATACAATAATTTCATCATCCTAATATCTTTAAATATGCGTCTAAAAAAACGTTTTTTTAATTACCTCTTTTGAAAAAAGCGGAAAATACGAGGGGTATTTTCCGCCGGTCAGATTTGCATTTCGCATGAAAATCTCTGATAGGTTCGCGGCCCGTAGAGATTTTCGATCTTAACCTTAAACCCATGTAAAAATATGGAATATTATTCATCTCACGCCTCCCGCTACACAACAAAAGGGTGGCACAAGCCAGTTCTTATTATGAAACTCTGCCTTGTTCTCTTACTGGCCACCTGTTTGCAGGTTTCCGCCAAAAGTTATGGACAAAATGATAGTCATTTATCGATTGATCTGAAGGGCACCTCCCTGGTAAAGGCCCTTGATAAAGTCAGCCGCCAGTCTCATTGGCGTATTATATACAGCGACGACATTATCCCCAAAGATGCCAGAGTTTATCTGAAAGCGAGTAAAGAGTCATTAGCTGACATACTGGACGGTATTTTAAAAGAGACCGGCCTCCATTATGAGATGCTTAATAATCATGTCATTGTGATCCGTAAGGAGCGCGTTTATTCAGCACATGTTATTCAACAAAATACTGTCGAGGGAACCGTCAGGGACGAAACGGGCAATCCAATGGGAGGCGTATCCGTAAAAATAAAAGGTACGAACTCCGGTGTGGTAACAAATGCGAACGGCCAGTTTAAGCTCAACGCAGGGGCAAATGATTCCCTTGAAGTTTCCTATGTGGGTTATGAGCCGCAGGTCCTGTCCGTTGGCGGGCGTAAAACCATGGATATTGTTTTAAACCCCGCCGTTTCGGGCCTCAATCAAGTGGTCGTTATCGGCTATGGTTCACAAAAAAAGAAAGACATAACCTCCGCTATATCAGAAGTCAGTACTTCGGATATAAAGGAGCGTCCGATTGTAACGGTGGGAGAGGCCATTTCCGGTAAAGCTGCCGGGGTTCAGGTAGTGCAACCCTCCGGTAAACCAGGCCGTGATATGTCGGTACTAGTCCGGGGTGTTGCCTCTCTGACAGGCAATACGCAGCCCTTATATGTGATTGATGGTGTTGTGTCATATGATACGCACGGTGTAGACCCTAATTCTATTGAGTCTATCAGCGTATTAAAGGATGCGGCGGCAGCCGGTATCTATGGTGCAGCGGGATCTACGAACGGAGTCGTCTTAATTACCACTAAAAAAGGAACGAAGGGAGCGCCCAAGGTAGAGGCCAGCTCTTATTACGGGACACAATCAATCAGCAAGAAACTGGACCTACTGAACGGCGCCCAACTGGCGGACCTGCTGCGCGAAGAGCAGGCCAATGCCGGCAATAATAATTTTGAGATATCTGATTCACTGATCAGCTCCAATAACAATAACTGGCAGGATATCATTTATCGCAACGCCCCCATGTTCGGTGTCAATACCAGTTTTTCCGGCGGGGGAGAAAAGGGTACTTATTATTTTGGCGCAGGCTATGTCGATCAGAAAGGAATCGTGGTATCCTCAAAATACAAACGGTATTCTGTAAATATCAACCTGGAACAGCAGATGACCGACTGGCTATCTGTGGGTACGCATTTTGCCTATAACAGGACCAATTATAGCGATATCCCTGATAACCAGAGAAGTAACTACGGAGGCGCTATACTCAGCGCACTGACCACGCCGCCTTTTAGCCCTATTTATAACCCTAACGGCGACGGCACCTACGGCACCAGTTCTTTTTCTCAGGGATGGGCCAATCCGTTAGGAGATATCTACGGTTCAGATAACAATACCGTTGGCAATAATATTGTCGGAGAAGGCCACCTGGAAATCAAGTTGCCCTTTGACATCAAATACCGGTCGCAGTTTGGTATCAATCTCGAAAATAGCTATCAGAACATTTATCAGGATCCCCGGCTGACCACTGATGCAAAGTCACAGGGTGGAGTAGCCACCTATAATTCCGCGGAGGCCTTCCGCTATATCTGGGACAATACCTTAACTTATAATAAAAAAATCGGCAACAGCCTGATAGATGTCGTAGCAGGAACCAGTGCCTCTAAACAGCATGACCGGTCCACCGCACAATCCGGTTTCGGATTTCCGAGCTACGCGATTCATGAACTTTCTGCCGCTTCCAATTTTACTGTCAATCAGACTTTCAGCGATCAATGGACACTTGCATCCTATTTTGCCAGGGTGAATTTCACCTATGCCGATAAATACCTTCTGACCGGATCTGTCAGAAGAGACGGTTCTTCCAGATTTGGCATTAATGACCAGTGGGCTACCTTCCCGGCGTTTTCTGCCGGATGGCGGATTTCCAATGAACCGTTCATGAAAGATGTATCCTTTATCAATGACCTGAAATTAAGGGCGGGGTGGGGTGTAACAGGAAATTTGCCGGCAGATTTTTACCCCTCCTTCAGTCAGTTGGGTATCGGCAATAACTATTCCTATGACGGAACCGATATTACCGCCGGAACGGTGCCCAGTTCACAGGCAGGCAATCCGGATCTGAAATGGGAAGAAACAAAGCAATATGATTTCGGTCTGGATGTATCTGCATTTGATGACCTGCTGACCTTGTCGGCAGACTACTATAACAAAAGGACCAATGGTCTGATCCTGAACGTGCGCCAGCCCTTATCTACCGGTATCTCTACCATTGAAGAAAACCTGCCGGGACATATTCAGAACAAAGGTTTCGAGTTCATCATAACCGGCAATCTGTCCAGGCAAAGAGCCATTAAATGGACAACCTCTTATAACATGTCCTTTAACCGGACAAAAGTATCGTTACCTGAAGGCACGGCACCGATACTGACCGGCTATATCCAGGATATAGGTGGATACGCAGGAATCGTAAAAGCGGGCTTGCCGCTGGGCGCTTTCTGGGGCTATATCGACGATGGCGTTGACCCTCAGACAGGAGATATAAAGTTCAGGGACTTAAACGGTGATCATATCATAGACCCGGATAATGACCGCACTTTCTTAGGATCCGCACTGCCTAAATTTAACTTCGGCTTTTCCAATAATCTGAGTTATAAAAATTTCGATCTGAACATTTTGATTACCGGTGTATATGGCAATAAGATATTCAATGCCACCAGAATGGAACTGGAATCTATGACCGAACTGGTCAATCAGTCCGCTGCAGTATTAGACAGATGGCAAAAGCCAGGCGACATAACAAGTATACCCAGAGCCGTATACGGAAATGCCACCCAGCCTAATACGGTCCCCAATTACAGTATTTCATCCAGATGGGTGGAGAGCGGCTCCTATCTTAAAGTAGGACAGATCACACTGGCGTATAACCTGAATGGCAAATGGCTGGACCGTGCAGGCATCAGAAGCATACGTCCTTATGTCACCTTGCAAAATATGATAACACTTACAGGATATAAAGGATATTCCCCTGAGCTAAATGCGACAAGCAACTATTCCGGCGGAAGCAATAATGCCACCCAGATGGGCTTTGATCACGGCACTTATCCACAAGCAAAAACAATCACCTTTGGCCTGAATGTCAGTTTGTAAATCAAATAAATCTTTACACATGAAACGTAATTATTCTATCCTCACAATACTGTCATTAACGCTGCTCTCAGGTCTGGGGAGCTGCACGAAAGATTTTTTGACAGAGATCCCTCATAATAGTCTTATTTCCAATCTGCAGACCGGTAAGGATGCAGAAACAGCCTTAACCGGCTGTTACTCACAAATGGCCAATAACAGCGTATGGTATTATGACTGGAACTACCTGATAGACGGCGATATCCGCTCTGATAATGCCTATGCAGGCGGGTCTGCTCCTGATATTGACGCTGTTGATAAGTTTACCTCCATTCCCACAGACAACCAACCAGTAACGGAAGATTATCAGGAACTGTACACGGATATCAATGCCACTAATCTGGTGCTGGATAATGTGCCCAATATCCAGGATCCTTTATTAACGGATGAGCGAAGAGAACAGATCATCGGTGAAGCCAAATTCCTAAGGGCTTATCACTACTCACACCTGGTTCGTAACTATGGACCACTGGTCATTCAGCTCCATACCATAGACAATGATAAAGATGTATACAAAAGCCGCAGTCCGGAAGACAGCGTGTATGCGCAGATAGAAAAAGATCTGCTGGACGCGGAAGCGGCCTTGCCGGTCAGCTACCCCGATAATGCCCAGAGTCATACCAGGGCCACAAAAGGGGCCGCGGACGCAGTACTGGCAAAGATCTATGCACAGCAAGGAAAATACCAGCAGTGTCTTACCTATTGCAATAAAGTGCTTCCGGCAACTTTTGGCGGGTCAGGAACAGCCGGTTATGAATTGGTTTCTAATTATGACTGGCTCTTTGATGGCAACCATAATTTTAATACAGAATCAATTTTTGAACTGGTGCACACCCAAAATACAATTACCAGCGGATATGCCCAGAATCTGATTCTTCCCCCCAGTATTACCAACGGCTACTGGACCAAATTTGCGGTTCCTTCTCATGACCTTGTAAGGGCCTTTAAAAAAGAAAAAGATGACATCAGATATAAGGCATCCATTTACTGGGAATATAACGGACCAGGTGCCAAGGAAGTCGTACCCAGCCCAAGCCCGTATGGCCCCAAAGATACCATTCCTTATATCTGGAAGATCGGCCGGCACTGGCCGGGAGGTGGCGGAAGCGGCGATCATCTGATCTTGATCCGGTTGGCAGATATTATACTGCTCAAAGCAGAAGCACTAAATAAACTGGGGCAGACAGCCGAAGCGATTCCACTGGTCAACGCCATCAGAAAAAGAGTCCAGTTAGACCCGATTACCGTGACCTCGGCTCAGGATGTCGGCCTGGCCATCTTAAACGAAAGAAGACTCGAACTGGCCTTTGAAGGGGAGAGATGGTATGATCTGCTCCGCTATGGCGGCGACTATACAATAAGTCTCATGAATAGTCAACAAGATGGCAATGGCAACAACCTAAACTATAAGGTCAATAAAAATAAATTCCTGTTCCCCATTCCGCAGACGGAAATAGACAACAACAGCAATATAACGCAGAACCCAGGCTATTAGCAAATAATATGCACACTGGTTTTTAGTGATTAAAAGCTAAAAACCAGTTTTTTTTTAATTTATTAAAATAAAATGAATGCAAATATCAAAAGTTGCTTTGGCGTCGTTTTTATTTTGCTGTATGTTTTTGGGTGCCGGGGCGCAGTCTCCGATTCGGAACATTGTTACAAAAAACGCAGGAAAAGACCTGCCGGAAAAGACCTCCTTTCAGACGGGTGCGCCCTGGAAACCGACAACTGATATCCGCTCAGATATCGCCATGGTATACGGTGTATCTGACCGGCCCGGTATGTCCTTTGAGCAGAGAGCTCAGTCCTGGCGCGACCATGGCTATCATGTACAGTTTATGACGGGGATGGCATGGGGCAGCTATCAGGATTATGTTATGGGAAAATGGGATGGAAAACCCCATTGGGACGAAGCCCAGATGGAACAAAATGGAGATACCGTCTTACATGGAAAGAATTCGCCTTATTTTGTGCCCACGGGGAACTACCTGAAATACTTTAAGGAAAAGATCATAAGACGGGTGATAGATGCAGGTATTAATACCATTTATCTGGAGGAACCTGAATTCTGGGTACGTTCAGGGTACAGTGCCGCTTTCAAAAAAGAATGGAAACAATACTACGGGTTTGACTGGAGAGCACAGCATCTTTCAGCCGAAAACATGTATCTGTCCAATAAGCTTAAATATTATTTGTATTACCGGGCGCTTAAAGAATGTTTTGCCTACGCTAAGAAATATGGTGCCGCCAAGGGGCGGGAGATCCATTGTTTTGTGGCAACACACTCATTACTGAATTATGCTTTATGGGAGATCGTCAGCCCGGAGGCCAGCCTTGCCTCACTGCCGGAGGTGGACGGTTATATCGTGCAAACCTGGACCGGAACAGCAAGAGAGCCCAACTATTATAACGGGATCGCTAAATCCAGAGCCTTTGCGACTGCCTTTCTTGAATACGGCTGTATGCGGTCCATGACCATGCCGACAAACCGGATGCTATATTTTGAGAATGACCCGGTAGAGGATGTAAGAAGAGACTGGGCAGATTACAAGCGGAACTATCAGACAACATTTGTTGCACAGCTATTGTACCCGGACATTGACCACTATGAAGTCATGCCCTGGCCGGACCGGATATTTGACGGTAAATATTTTGTAAGTCAGACCAGTGATGAGAAAGCGCCTATGCCTAAGGATTATTCCACACAGCTACTGGTGATGATCAATTCACTGAACCAGATAAAGGCTTCTGAAAATAAGACTTCCGGAACACAAGGCATCAGTGTTCTGATGGGTAACTCCCTGATGTTTCAACGCCTTCCTACGCACGACAATGGTAAAGCCTTTGAAGACCCTTACTTTTCAAATTTCTACGAAACTTCAGGGATGTTTCACCGTTTTGCAACAGACACCCGGTTGACAGATCCCGAACTGGCTAATTTTTATGGAGAGGCACTTCCATTTTTGATGCGGGGCGTACCGGTAAGTATCGTCCATATTGAAAACGTGGGCTATCCGAAAGCATTTGACGACACAAAAGTACTTCTGATGTCGTACGCCAACATGAAGCCACTCTCGGAAAAAGCACATGCAGATCTGGCCGCCTGGGTCAGAAAAGGAGGTATCATTGTTTATTCCGGGCGCGATCAGGACCCGTTCCAGTCGGTCTCAGAATGGTGGAATAAAGACAACAAAAAATATTCATGTCCTGCCAACGACCTGTTCGATAAACTGGGAATTGGCGTAGACCCGAAGCAAGGGACCTATAGCGTGGGCAAAGGCAAGGTCTGTATCATACGTAAAGACCCAAAAGAATATGTGCTTCAACAGGCAGGCGATACTGCCCTGCGTAAACAGGTAGCCGATTTGTATCAGCAATGCACAGGTGAAAACATCACTTACAAAAACAGTTTTTATCTGGAGCGTGGCCCCTATGAAATTGTCTCTGTATTAAACGAAGGTGTTCATAAAGACCCCTTCACCGTGAAAGGTAAACTCATAGACCTGTTTGACCCGGCGCTCCCCGTATTAAATGAAAAGCAGGTTGAGCCCGGCCAGCAGGCTTATTTATTTAATATTGACAAGATCAAGGATCCGGACAGGCCTCAGGTACTGGCATCCGCATCCCGCAATTCAAACGAAAACGTGCAGCGTCACCACTATACATTTACGGCAAAAGGTCCTGCAAACACTGTAAACATAATGCGTGTCTTAATTCCGGAGCCTCCCGGAAAAGTGCTGATCACGGACAAAAACGGACAGCCTTTAAAAATACTGAAAAACAGCTGGGATAACGACAGCAAAACCTGTTTAATCAGTTTTGATAATCTGCCGGAAGGTGTGAATATAGCTATTACCTGGTAGTCTCTGCTGTTCTGAAAAAAAGTCAGACGCGCAATATTGGCAGGAGATCAGATAACTTCCGATATTGTGGCCTGACTTTATTTTTGTACCTTCATACGCAGAAGATCATAATCTGATTATGCGCAAAAATTCAATTAAAATCACAAAAGCATTGTTAGTTTTCTTTTTGCTGGCCACCGTAATCTTTATACCCCTGTCGCTCAGTTCTGAAAAAAGTATTTACTCAGTGCTGCAGTACGTTTCAGCCGGAGCCATGATCCTATGTAGCGCTCTTTACGGCTTGCTAAATAAAAAATAGAAACAGGCCGGCGCATTCCGGCTATACTCGTTCAGCGAGCTTCTGGTTCAGCGAACTTCCGGGCTTAGCTTTTCATAAAAACAGCCCCCTTGATGCGGATATTCCAACTTAAGGAATCCATTAACGCCTGATTCTTATATTTTCCTCAATTAAGACGTAACTTCGAAAGGAAGAGCGTTTGCTTTGACAGCAAAATCAAAACAAGCGCCCGCTAAAATTTTACATAACCTTAATTAAAATCATTTATTATGAAACGTTCAGCCACTGCAGTCTGGAAAGGATCGATTAAAGAAGGGTCCGGTGTACTTACAACCGATAGCAAAACCTTAGATAATACGCAATACTCCTTTAAATCCCGTTTTGAATCCGGCACGGGTACTAACCCCGAGGAGCTGATCGGAGCCGCGCACGCCGGTTGTTTTGCGATGGCGCTCAGTCTCCAGTTAGGGGAGGCAGGTTTTACCCCGGAATCACTGGAAGCCACCGCAACTGTTACAATGGATACGGAAAAGCTGGAAATCACGCGTTCTGATATTGTATTAAAGGCAAAAATACCTTCCATTACGGATGAACAGTTTCAGCAAATAGCTAACGGAGCAAAAGCCGGTTGCCCTATCAGTAAACTGCTAAAGGCAGAAATCAGCCTTCAGGCAGAATTAATCAGTTAGTTAACTGGATAATAAAAGCAAACTGGCGGTAATTCATGAGCAATTACCGCCAGTTTACTTTATCGTCGTGCTATACACCCCTGGCAGCAACAAATTCCCCCCTGTCTAAAACAACCTGATTGCCCCAGCTGGTAATTGCATTTAAAACAGGAATAAAAGATTTGCCAAAATCAGTCAGGCTATACACCACCTTTACAGGAGGTTTTTGGCCGTAAACTTTTCTTGCGAGCAGACCATCCTTCTGTAATTGTTTTAACTGGAGACTAAGCGTCATTTCCGTTATTAAAGGCATTTCTCTATGAAGTTCACTGTACCTTTTCGGTCCGCCCATTAAGTGATATAAAATAACGGCTTTCCATTTCCCGCCCACCAGATCCATCGTCACACTGACGGTACATGGATAGGTCTGACCGTTTAACTTTATATAGTTTCCAATACACTCTGTTTTCATCATCTCTTTTTTTTGACCTATCTATTCAGATAGCTATTGTTCATGCAAATTACTAAAAATACTTTTGTAACTATATTTTTTATAGTTAAAAACAAAAAGGACCTAAAATGACATCATTCCATTTAAAACCGAAGCGCCCGTCAGCAAAAAAGCCCCTGATTACCATTGCAGGCGTAATGGGTAAGCAGGGCCGTAGCGCCGCCAGAACGCTTATAGAAAGCGGGCGATTTCGCGTACGCGGTATTACCAGCCGTGCCCACCTGCCTGAGGCCCAACAAATGGCGGCAGCAGGCATAGAGCTTATCAGCCTGCCACTGCGTCCTGGCTTTCAACGGGCGTATACGGAGGCCTTTATGGGCTCCGATGGCGTTTTCTTTATGACACCTAACATCGTCCCGCCCGCTACGCATGAATTTGACTTAGGCAGACAATTAGCAGACGCCGCAGTTGCAGCTGGCGTAGAGCATATTATATTCTCCAGCCTGGAGAATGTTGACGCAATATCAGATGGAGCGTTATATGCACCGCATTTTACAGACAAGGCAAAAATTGAGCAATATATCCGCAGCCTGCCCATTCACAGCTCTTTTATTATGCTGGCATTCTTTTACACCAATTTTATGGAGTTCTATGTTCCGTCTTCCCAAAACGGCAAGCTGGTATTTCCGGTATACTTACCCAAAGATTTTCCAGCGCCATTTGTAGATCCGCTGACAGCTACAGGACCGGCAGTCGCGGAAATATTTTCTCACCCGGAAAAATACTCCGGCAAGTCTCTCCCTGTTATTGGAGACATTCTTTCGCCCCAGCAGATGGTTGACACTTTTACGGAGGTTACGGCAAAAAAAGCTGTATATGCCGCCGCATATACGAAACAGGATCTGCTGCATTATTTCCCCGCGCTCGGCACGAACGAAGATCTTGTCCGTGAAATTTTAGGCATGGCGCACTATGCAGCAGAACATGGTTACTTTGCCGGGCATCGTGACCTGAGCTGGAGCAGAAGCGTCCTGCCAAATACAGTCACCTGGAAAACTTTTTTACAAAAAACAAATTGGCAGGGGCAAAGTATTTTGTTTTAACGGATCGTTTATCAGGCTGTCACCATCAGAAAAGATCAGCTGCCTGCGGCGCCTTTTGCTTTAAACAAACCGGCTAGAATATGTCATTTCTGATATCGTTGTTAATTTGGGCAAACTCCGGTGCACTTACATAACTGGAATTATAGCGGAATCTGAGGTTAGTTGTAATGCCGATTTTGAACTGGCTTTGCCCGTATATTTTTCTGGGGAAATAAATAGCCTTAAGTTCTATGGTACCAAATACGAGGTTTTCATTACGTGTGCGGATCCCGCCCCCTAACCCGTAATAAAAATGGGAGGGATCAATACTGAGTTCTGTTGGTTCTATCAAAGAAAAATCTCCGGTCAGAAAAGGAGCAAAGGCAAAACCAAAGACTTTTCCAGGAGCGAAAAAGATCGTTTCACTGCGCAGGGTTAACCTTCTTTTTGCCTGGATAGAATCCTGTCTAAAGTCTTGCAGCCCAAAGGCGTTATTAATACGCAAAGGTTCAGCAATGGCCGTATTGAACTGACTGGTATAGCTAAGTCGCATAAACTGGCGCACTTTCATTTGCCTTAGCCTTATTAAACGACTATACAAAGATGAGCCAAGCAAAACGGTGCCATCTTCCATTCCTTCTCTGAAGTAGGAGCCCGCCCGTAAAAAAAGCTGAATGATGTCACCCTTATCTGTATAAGCATACCGGTTGGCATCCAGCCCGACATACGGTCTGGAGAGGTCTTTGATCCGGTACCAGCCACCGGTAAGAGAGAAATTGTATCCATAAGGGATATCCTCTGTGGCCCCAAAGCCTAAAATGTAACGGGTCTTAAAGAACTTCTGTTTAAACAGTGTAAATTTGGTCAGAAACGCCTGCCTGTCATTGAGCTTCTCCACATAACGGCCGGCAAATTGATCAGGACTTTCTTTGAAGTTATAATTGAAATATCTAAAACTGATCACCTTTCGCAGTGGCACATCGGTTGATTGCAGGTGCCTGCGTGCACCAAAGTTATAACCAAAGGCCATATCCATCATCTTATAGTGATATCTGTAAAATGCAGAATCCGGCTCAGTAAACGGTTCAAAACTATGTTCAGACCAGGCGTTTTTCAAATGTACGAACCCGAAGGTCCTGGCATATTGGGAATAGAGCGGCCTGTCCAGGTTCAAAAAATAAGAACGTTCGTTTTTCTTATAATTATAGAGGTTACGGCCAATATCCGCATAACCACCACTGATATTAACAAAGCTATTGAGTACGTTGTATTTTTCATAGCGTACGTCCATGCCATATTTGGGCTTGCGTTCTGGGTCGTGGAAGCCTGTAACTTCCAGGGACTGTCCCAGCCCCATTAAATTTTCGTCTCCAATTGTTATTTGCTGATGATCCAGATCAAAACTGGACACTTCGCCTGTCAGGGAGAATAAATCCTTGGTAACGACCAATAAATCCACAGAATCAGATCCCGGTTCAATGGTCTTTACCAGGATTCTGGCATCTCTGATAAAATTCAGATTACGCAAATATCTTTCATTATCTGCGACCAGGGCAGGGCTAAGTGGTTCGTCCTCATGGATGAACAAATTATTACGGATTACCCAGCTCTTGGAATTCGCGTGCAGGTTATTCAATATCTGGGTGCCAAAATACTTGATTTTGGTGGCTGTATCTGAGAAGCTTTTTTCGAAGCCAAACTGGCGGACCTCAATATGACGAATAACTTTACCGGCATACGGCTGGTAATAGTTTTCAATTCGGCTGTGATAGGCAATTGTTTTATCCGTGGTGTCCCTGGGATGATGTCGTTTCATAGCATCGTACCCCTTTTTGATCCATTTGCCGAATCTGGACCTTTTCTGCACCTTTGGCGTTGTATCTGAGCTAATCACGGTGCCCCCTGGTATAACAATAGTGTCCGCCCTGCTTTGTGCAAATCCCCTTACACTCAGCAGGCAGTAAAACAGTATGATGCTACACATGACTGTTTTCCTACTATTTCTAATCAGGCTTAAATCCACCACCCAAAATATTAAAACTTTCGCATTTAATCATTTATGTCGTCAAATATTACCATGAAATCACACCCTATGGCTATAAACGCCGTTTTTCTAAACAAATTTCACAAAATCCGCCATTTAAATTTCTGAATTCAGAAATTTCGCATTAGCTTTGCGTCAATGTTTAAAAAAGCACATACACATCACCATCATTTCTTATTCAACGGGTAAGTTGTACGGTTTTGTGTATACTCATAATAAAACTTAGTCAAGGCTTACCGGTTCCGGTAAGCCTTTTTTATGTCATTTAAAAACCACCATTAAATCAAAAAAAGATGGTCCTTAAACTAGCCATTCAAAAATCAGGCAGATTACACGAAGATTCTGTAAAACTGCTCAAGGAATGTGGTATTGAAATTAATAACAACGTAAAAAATCAACTAAAAGCTACAGCTGCTAATTTTCCGCTGGAAGTTTTTTTCCTCAGAGATGATGACATTCCGCAATATGTGGAAGATGGCGTAGCAGATATTGGTTTTGTAGGAGAAAATGTCGTCTATGAGTCCTGTAAGAAAGTAAAAGTGGCAGAACTGCTTGGTTTTGGTAAATGCCGCCTTTCTATTGCCATTGCCAAAGCCGATAGTTACACCGGCCCCCAGTTCCTGCAAGGCAAGAAAATAGCCACCAGTTATCCTGTATTGGTGCAGCAGTTTTTAGAAAAAAACAACATACAGGCCGAAATTCATGAGATCAGCGGCAGTGTAGAGATCGCTCCAAGCATCGGGCTCGCCGACGCTGTATGCGATCTGGTAAGCAGCGGGTCTACTTTATTTATGAATGGATTAAAGGAAACGGAGATCATACTGCAGTCTCAATCCGCCCTGATCCAGACACCGGAGCTAAGCGTAGAGAAAAAGCAGATCCTGCAAAAACTTTTGTTCCGCATTCAGACTGTAAAAAAAGCCAAAGGGAAAAAATACGTGTTAATGAATGTCCCGGGCGAAAAACTGGAAAAGGTCATTGCCATGTTACCGGGCATGAAAAGCCCCACCGTCTTACCCCTGGCAGAACAAGGCTGGAGCAGTATCCATACGGTGCTAAGTGAAAATGAATTCTGGGAACATATCGAAGAAATCAAGGCCGCAGGCGCAGAAGATATCCTGGTGCTGCCCATTGAAAAAATGATCGTTTAACATTTGTCAAGTCTTTATCTCATTATCATAGCAAGCAAAAGATGAAAATATTTATAGAACCAGCCAGATCCGAGTGGGGCCAGATTACACAGCGGCCTGCTTTAGACAATCAAAGCCTGGTTGGCAAGGTGACGGAAGTCCTGGAAGCTGTCAAAAGTGGGGGAGACCAGGCCGTCAAACAATTTACGGCCGCTTTTGACGGTGTTCAGTTGGCAGATCTTTCAGTATGTGACCAGGAGTGGGCGGAAGCAGAAAGTCTTATATCCGAAGACCTGAAAACAGCCATTCAAAAAGCAGCTGCAAATATTGAAGCCTTCCACAAAAAACAAGCCCTGGAAATGGCGCCCGTGGAAACGCAGGCAGGCGTTACCTGCTGGCGCAAAAGTGTGGGCATTGAAAAAGTCGGACTCTATATCCCTGGCGGCTCAGCGCCCTTGTTCTCCACCATTTTAATGCTGGGCATTCCGGCAAACATTGCCCGGTGTAAGGAAGTGGTGCTTTGTTCGCCTCCTGATAAAGCCGGGAAACTCCATCCTGCTATTTTATTTGCGGCAAAACTGGTCGGCATCCAAAAGGTATATAAAATTGGCGGCGTACAGGCCATCGGTGCTATGGCTTTTGGCACTGAGAGCGTGCCCAGGGTGTTTAAAATCTTTGGCCCAGGGAACCAATATGTCACCTGCGCAAAAGAACTCGTACAACGCTCCGGCATCGCTATAGATATGCCTGCCGGTCCGAGCGAAGTATTGGTACTGGCCGATCAATCGGCCAATCCCATATACGTCGCAGCAGATTTACTCTCACAGGCCGAACACGGCCCGGACAGTCAGGCAATCCTGATTACGACCTCCAGATCGCTGGCAACAACGGTAGAACAAGAAGTACTCCGCCAGTTAGAAGAACTTCCACGCAAAGGCATTGCAGAAAAAGCCCTGGAAAACAGTAAACTGGTCGTAGTAAGTAATATGGATGAAGCCATTGAACTTTCTAACAGCTATGCGGCAGAGCACCTGATCATTGCCACCGAAGCGCCGGAGCGCGCGGCTGCTGATATTATCAATGCAGGCTCTGTTTTTCTGGGCCACTATTCTCCGGAAAGTGTAGGGGATTATGCCAGCGGCACCAACCATACATTACCTACCAATGGCTATGCCACCGCCTACAGCGGGGTAAGTCTGGACAGTTTCGTTCGCAAGATCACCTTTCAGAAACTGACACCCGAAGGCCTCCGGGGAATCGCTGATACTGTAGTTACCATGGCTGAAGCCGAAGGCCTCCGGGCCCATGCCCTGGCAGTGTCCAGAAGGCTTCAAAAAGACAACGATCTCCCATAATATCTATAACCTTATTATACTAGAAGTATATGTCTCGTTTTAATATAGAAGACTTAACAAGGGATAATATCAAAAAACTCGCTCCCTATAGTTCTGCCCGTGATGAGTTTTCCGGCAAGGCCTCCGTTTTTTTGGATGCCAATGAAAACAGCCTGGGCTCTCCCTTAATCAAATGGTATAACCGGTATCCGGATCCCCATCAGGTTACGCTAAAAAAAGCCATAGGCCAGATCAAACAAATTAATCCGGAACAGATTTTTCTGGGCAACGGCTCCGATGAGTGTATCGATGTCCTGTATCGAAGCTTCTGCCGGCCCGGAGTGGATAATATTATTATTTGTCCGCCTACCTATGGCATGTATGAGGTCTCAGCGCATATTAATGACATTGAAGTTCGCGAAGCGCCCTTGCTGGATGATTTTCAACTCAACCTGGCACATCTCGAAAATCTCATTGATGCCAATACGCGGATCATCTGGATCTGTTCTCCTAATAACCCTACCGGCAACGCCATTAATAGAGAAGATATAGAGCTGACACTGAATAACTTTAACGGGCTGGTGGTGGTAGATGAAGCCTATATTAACTTTTCCCGCCAGCAGTCTTTTATAAAGGAACTAGGTGATTATCCGAACCTGATCGTCTTGCAGACCTTTTCAAAAGCCTGGGGGCTGGCCGGATTACGGTTGGGAATGGCCTTTGCAGATCAACCCGTCATAGATATCCTTAATAAAGTCAAACCGCCCTATAATATCAACCAGGCCACGCAGGAACTGGCGCTCAAAGCAGTGGAAGAAGTAGGACAGGTAAATGATATGATCAAGGAAATTGTTTCCATGCGGGAAGCGATGGCCGAGGTATTGGGAAGGGTGCCTATCATTCGTAAAGTCTATCCTTCAGATGCCAATTTCCTGCTGGTTAAAATCGATCGCGCGGGACAAGTCTACGATTATCTGATCTCCAGGGAAATTGTCGTCCGTAACCGGTCCAATGTAATGCTGTGTGAGGACTGTCTTCGCATCACAATCGGCACAGAAAAAGAAAATACCCTCTTAATTGATGCCCTGGCCGCTTATATGGACTCGTTATAATTATTTAATTTTAAAAAAAAGGCGCCTGCAAAAAATGGACGTCAAATAACATTATGAAATCTGTTTTATTCATCGATCGGGACGGCACTATCATTGAGGAAGCGCCGCCTTCTTATCAAATAGATAGCTTTGATAAGCTCATTTTTTATCCTGAAGTCTTTACTTTCCTTGGGCGAATTGCCCGGGAACTGGATTTTGAGCTGGTAATGGTCTCCAATCAGGATGGACTAGGTACCGATAGCTTCCCAGAAAAAGATTTTCACCCGGTGCAGGATTTTATCGTTAATACCTTAAAGGCTGAAAAAATCATCTTTACGGACATTATTATTGACAGGACATTTGCCAGGGATCATCAACCCACCCGTAAGCCAGGCACGGCCCTGCTGACAAAATACATCGACAACCCGGATTACGATCTGAAAAACTCATTTGTCATTGGCGACAGAATTACGGATGTGCAGCTGGCCGCCAATCTGGGATGTAAAGCCATCTGGTTAAAAAACGACGAGCAGCTGGGAGCCGGGGAAATCAGCGACACGGCAGCACTTGAAAAGGTGACAGCGCTGTCCACGGCCAGCTGGGAAGATATCTACAGATTTCTGAAACTAAAGACCAGAAGTACCCGCCATGAGCGCATCACCAATGAAACGAAAATATACATAGATATCAATCTGGACGGGAAAGGAAGTGCCAGCATCGACACCGGGCTTGGCTTTTTCGATCACATGCTCGATCAGATCGCCCGTCATGGCAATATAGACTTAACCGTAAAAGTGGCAGGAGATTTACACATAGATGAACATCACACCATTGAAGATACGGGCATTGCTTTAGGAGAGGCTTTTGCTAAACTGCTGACAGATAAAAGGGGTATGGAGCGTTACGGCTTTGCGCTGCCGATGGATGACAGCGAAGCCAAGGCCCTGATCGATTTTGGCGGCCGCAGCTGGATCAACTGGGACGCCACATTCACAAGAGAGAAAGTAGGGGATATGCCTACAGAAATGTTTTTCCATTTCTTTAAATCCTTTAGCGACGCAGCCAAATGCAATCTTAGCATTTCCTGCAAAGGAGATAATGAACATCATAAGATCGAAGCCATTTTTAAAGCCTTTGCCAAGGCCATTAAGATGGCTGTAAAAAGAGACCCGCTGAGTGATGCACTGCCCAGCACTAAGGGCGTATTATAATCATGCAGCGTCTATAACAAGCACAGCCTGAACAATTAAATTGTCCAGGCTGCTTTAATTTGCGGTTGCCCCAATCAGGAAAGACGCAACAGCGATTTAGCGATCCATAGCGTGGGAGCGGGATCTAATGAGCTCACAGAAGCGGCATCTTCGGGTAAAACTTCTTTCAATTTCTCTGCTTTCTGTTCTAATTCTTTTTGACTTTCATCGAAGTGCTTTCTGTTTTCTTTTTTTTGGTCCTCAAAATTCTGGCGCATAATCTTTTCTTCTTCGTGGATCTTTTTTTGTTCGCGTTCGATGATTTCCTGAGAAGTTTCGATCCTTTCTTTGCGGGTTTCCAGATCAGGTTTGGAAGGCTCCAATCCATCTTTGGTCATGATATATTCTCTGTCATAGTCCCAGTTCAGCGAGGAGCCTAAATCATAATATTCATCCACCCCTTCACTATCGAACTCATTCCAGTCATCATCCCAAAACCGCATATAAAGCTGGTTATCCCAGCGTCTGTTGGCATGCACTTCTATTTTTTTACCAACAGGCACATACACAGTCACCAATACGTATTGATTACGGAACTTACTGACTTTATCTATTGTAATATCGCAGGGAATCAGTAGTTTTTCACCTTGTTGAACAATGGACCCCGTTCTTATGCCGGCGGCTCTTGCATCTGCGTCCTGTACGGAACTCCCGTTGGACAATTTAGTAACAGCAACGCTGAAACTATCTGTAACAGCCGGCTTCAAAATAAGCCGTGTATTATTAAGCCTCGCAGAGTCTCCTAAAAAACGGGCGGATTCACCGGAAATAAACCAACCTCTCTGGTAGCGGAAAAATGCGGGCTTTCTGTTGAGTTCAATATCGAGCTTATCTACTTTCGCATCAGCAATAGGTATGGTGGTTGTCGCCGGCTGGCTAACATACTTAAAATCTTTGTACACGGAATTCAAAAACAGCCCTCCAGCAATAAGACCAATTACAAATAACAATATAAATCCTACTCTTAATCCCCGACTGCTTTTTGCCTTCATAAGCCGGCGGATAATCCAGGTTATGATGGCCAAAACCGGCATCCAGACCAAAAGGATCACAGCTGTCCAGCCATAAATATTTTGCCAGTAGCCAGTGATAATATAATCCTTTAACGGCGAGAATCCAAAGATACCGATGCCTGCTACAATTAAAGCACTTAATATGCCCACAAGGACGCAACCCAGCAAGAAATAAGCAAAGATCTTACAAATCAGGACAATAATGTCACCCAGCGTAGAACGTTTACTGGCAGTGACCATGACGGGTTCAGCAGCTCCAGACTGGTTCATTATTTTTTTTTTACCATCCTGCAAATCCTCCTGCACAGAAGACTTGATGTTATTTAGATCTACCGACTCTCCTTTCATCGATAGTTTATCGGAAGCCGTGATAGCCGGTGGTACGACGATCCATAATATGATATATAAAGAAACAAAGAAGAAATTAAGACCCGGAAAGAAAAAACCACCAAAATGAATGTCAGTAAAAGCAGACAGCGGGAAACTAAATAAAGCCCCTACAATAAAGATCACCTTAGGCACCCAAATGCTGACATCAAAATAACTAGCCAGCCCTGCGCAAACGCCACCAATTGTTTTATTAGATACGTCTCTGAAGAGTTTGCGCTGTGAACTGCCAATAACCTGCGCAGCAGAACTGGGCACACAGATCCACAATATAATATAGACTAACAAACCGGTACCATAAAAGATTAACAGGACAAGTGCGATCAGCCGGACGATCGTAGGATCTATGCCGAAGAAATTAGCGATTCCTGAACAGACGCCGCCGATTTTCTTGTTATTTTCATCCCTGTAAAATTGCTTGGTACGTGCAGCAGCTGCAGAGAAAGCAGAAGAAGCGCCCGAGTTGTTCTCATCTGAAGAAGCCTGCTGCTCCCGATTACTACTTGTCTTCTGACCAGTACCACTACTGATGCCTGCATCAGCCAGATCCGCCTGCTCAAAATCTTGCGGACGTCCTATAGAATGGATAATAGCATCCAGATCATCCTGGGTCACACAAGGGTTGCCCTTTTTAATCACTTCTGCAAAAAGTTCAGAGATTCGGCTTTCTATATCATTGATAATTTCTTCATGACCTTCTTCTTCAGCGAAATGCAGACGAAGGCTTTCAATATAGTCCTTAAGCTGATCATAAGCCACTTCCTCGATCATGACCACCCGACCTTGAAAATTTATGTTAATGACTTTTTTCATTTCCTGATTTTTAATAATTTAAAAGTTGTTATGCGTTATCTGGTTGACTGCAAAAGAGAGTTCTTTCCAGGTTTTTTCTAATTCATTTAAAAATTCCAGCCCTTCAGGTGTGAGCGAAAAATATTTCCGTGGCGGCCCTGAGACGCTTTCGACCCAACGATAGGTCAGCAAATTCGCATTTTTGAGTCTCGTCAAAAGTGGGTACAATGTACCCTCCAGAATTTGCAGATTGGCATCCTTCATACTAGTGGCGATATCACTGGGATAGGCCTCTGCTTTTTTGATGATGGATAAAATGCAAAATTCCAATATGCCCTTGCGCATCTGACTCTGTGTATTCTGAATGTCCATATTGAAAATTTTATTAACGATGACAATGCAAAGATAAGAGAGAATTCAATACTATGCAATGCATAGTACCTTATAATATAACATTTATTTTTTTATATCATATATTCTACTCATTACATGTCACTTGTAATTTTACCAGTCGACCACAGAAACCATACTTAAACATTCAATTAACACATCAACATACCTTTTTCCTGACAGAAACGACTTCTGGACAATATATTATCTTTGCGCCATCATGAAAATTTTAATGGTTTGTCTGGGTAATATCTGCAGAAGCCCCCTGGCGGAAGGCGTGATGCAATCATTAGTAGAAAAATACGGCCTGAACTGGGAAGTAGACAGCGCCGGGACGAGTGGCTGGCATGAAGGGGAGCCGCCCCATCACCGTTCCATCAAGATCGCCGGCAATCATGGTATAGATATCTCCGCTCAGCGTTCAAGACCTTTTGTAAAAGAAGACCTGGAACGCTTTGATCAAATCTATGTAATGGATAGCCAAAATTACCAGGATGTCAAAGGAATTGCCGGTAAACTTTGGAACCCGGCTAAAGTTGACTTAATTTTGAACGCGTCTTTACCGGGTAAAAACAAGTCAGTCCCGGATCCATGGTATGAAGATACGGACAGGGCATTTGAACATGTATACGGCCTCTTACTGGACAGCTGTGAAATCATCGTTAAACAGCTTCAACAACATAACTAAACCAAATTAATTTATTTACTTACATGAAACCATCTTTGCCACAAGGAACACGTGATTTCTCTCACGAAGTGGTGCACAAAAGACAGTATATCCTTCAGACGATCAGACAGATTTTTGAATTATATGGTTTTCAGCCCCTGGAAACGCCGGCCATGGAGAATATTGACACCCTGATGGGGAAATATGGAGAAGAAGGCGACAAACTTATCTTCAAGATCCTGAACAACGGTCTGGACAACCCCAATAAGGAAGAAAAGATCCGCCAGTCACTGGAAGAAGTACTGGCAGGCAAATGGAGCAAGCAATTAACAGAAAGAGCCCTACGCTATGACCTGACAATCCCTTTTGCCCGCTATGTTGCCATGAATCACGGCAGCCTGACTTTTCCTTTTAAACGTTATCAGATCCAGCCCGTTTGGCGGGCCGACAGGCCGCAAAGAGGCCGCTACAGGGAATTCTACCAGTGTGACTGTGACGTAGTCGGCAGCAGCTCGATGATCAACGAGGTGGAGTTGATGCACATTTATGATCAGGCATTTAAGGCACTCCGGATCCCCGTCCGTATCCATATTAATAACCGGAAAATACTGGCAGGCCTCGCTGAAATTTGTGGTGGTCCAGATCAGCTCACAGATATCACGACCGCCATTGATAAACTGGATAAAATCGGTCTGGACAAGGTAAAGGAAGAACTAGCTGCGCGCGGGCTCAGTGAAGCACAAATCCAGACAATTGAACAATACCTGGCTATAGAGGGGGATAATGAACAAAAACTCTCCAGGGTCGAAAAATTACTGGCAGCCAGTAGCCAGGCAAACACGGGGGTTAATGAACTCAGATATCTGTTGGACTTTACCAAAACCAGCAGTTTAGACGCCATTCAATTAGATTTTACGCTGGCCCGGGGCCTGAACTATTATACTGGAACCATTTTTGAGATAAAAGCCAGTACCGTCAAAATGGGCAGCATTGGTGGCGGTGGGAGATATGATGACCTGACCGGATTATTTGGCGTTTCTGGCATTCCAGGTGTCGGTATCAGCTTTGGCATAGACCGTATTTATGACGTTATGGAAGAATTGGGCCTCTTTGAGGGTAAACTTACCCAGGGAACGGAAGTCTTATTCTTTAACCTGGGTTCTTATGAAATATCCGGGGCCTATCCGCTCATTCAGGCATTAAGAAAAGCCGGTATCCGGACGGAACTATATCACGAGCCGGTTAAGTTTGATAAACAATTCAAATTTGCAGAGAAAAAAGGTATTCCTTATGTAGCCATTGTAGGTTCAGAAGAGATAACCGATAAAAAAATAACGATCAAACACCTGCCTAGCGGCTGGCAGGAGCGTATGGACAGTGATAATATTGAACGGATCGTCCAGGCACTCCACAGCCCCAAATAGACAGATATTCATAAAAAAAACAACATGAGAAAACTTATTTACTCCTCCATTGCATTTTGTCTGCTGCTAGCCGCCTGTGGCCGAAGGAATATCCCCTCTAAATCAGCGGAAGGCACAAAACTTCATCCTAAGGTTACCCCAGACAGGCCCAGACCTGGCCAGGAACAATATGTAAAAAAAGCAACCATTATAGATTCTACCACGGTAGGCAAGGTCGGGATGCCTAAAGATCAGTATAACAACAATAATCAGGGAAAGGTGATCACGGACTCTTATGGCCGCAATATCGATTCTCTGAATGCTGCCAACAATATTGGTGCAGCCGGAACAGATAGCGCAGCCGCCGCGACGAACTACCTGGCAGACCCTGTTGTTGTCATTGATAGCAGAGGTAATCTAATGATTGACTCTTTGAATCTGCCACCTACTGTATCCCACAATCTTGACTCTTTAAACCAGTCCATCAGGGCCTTTACACCGGATCAGGCCAAGAATCTGGCTTATCGTTTTAAACAGATTCCACCCAGGGTTCTGTTTGTGCCTGATAATCTGGCAAAAAAAGGACGTAAGGGATATTATTATAAATACAACGATAAGTTCTGGTACTGGAAAAAAGCAGACGGCTATTTCTACCTGGACGAGAACTACTATAAATGATTTGACACCTTTGGCCAGGTGAAGTGAATAAAAAAGGCTGATCCAATTTTTTTGCGGATCAGCCTTTTTTTACAAATATTTCCTGATATATTAAGTGTTTAGTTAATCTTTAAAAGTTCAATTTCAAAGATCAGCGTTGCGCCCGGAGGGATTGTGCCGCCGGCTCCCCTGTCTCCATACCCCAGATCAGAAGGTACATAGATTTTCCATTTCGCACCTTCCCGCATCAGTTTTAATGCCTCTGTCCATCCCGGGATTACCTGATTCACGTTCAGGTCAATAGGCTCGCCCCGTTTATAAGAATTGTCAAATTCTGCCCCGCTTAGCAGCATACCCTTGTAATTCACTTTCACATTACTGGTATCCGAGGGCAAAGCCCCTGTGCCTTCTTTCATTACTTCATATTGCAACCCGTCAGGCAGCGTTGTTACGCCTGGGCGGGTCTTGTTTTTAGCCAGGAATTCCGCGCCCTCTTTTTTTGCACCAGCAGCTTTCTGCTGCGAAAAATGCTGATCCGCTTTCATGAGGATAGAGGCGACGTCCTGATCGGAGAACAGAACACTATCCTTATTAAAAACAGCTTCCACCGCCTGGCTTAATAACTTCGAGTTAATACTGCTTGCGCCCTGTTCTTGATAGAACTTGGCCAGACTAAGGCCTAACGCATAACTAATCGTATCATTAAAAGTCGAAAGCACCGGGGTACCGCCTGGTTTTACCACGGCTTTAGCTGCCTTTGCAGCCGTGTTTGTTCCCTGTCCATAGGAGGCCCCTAAAGACAACAAAAAACAACCACATGAGAGCATCAGAATTTTGCGCATAAAAATTAAAATTATTAAAACGCGAATGTAATTGATTCGGTTAAACTATTTTTGTAATTCCTGTTAATTTCCATACCTTTTGGCCAGCCCGAAAGGGAAAAAATAGAAGCAATGAAATCACTTTTGACACCGGCACAGGTTAACCTTACTATTCAAAGACTAGCCCATCAGATTGTTGAGAACCATCTGGATCTGGAAAACACGGTCCTGATCGGTCTGCAGCCGCGCGGCATATTTGTCAGTAACCGCATTGTGGAGGTGTTAAAAACCACTATTGAGAACAGTAAGATTCAGTATGGCAAACTCGATATTACCTTTTACCGGGACGATATCCGCAGTTCGATCCATATGGCCAATGAGACAGATATTAATTTCAGTATCGAAAACAAATCCGTCGTGTTGATCGATGATGTACTCTGGACGGGCCGCACGATACGGGCCGCGCTGGACGCCTTACTTGATTTTGGCCGGCCCGGTTCGGTAGAACTATGCGTACTCATTGACCGTCGCTTCAGCAGGCAACTTCCTATACAACCTAATTATATCGGCCGCTCCATTGATACCTATAATGATCAGAAAGTAAAGGTGTACTGGGAAGAAAAAGACGGCAAAAATGCAGTGGAACTTCTAAGTATGGAAGAAGCAGCCCAGTTATAAACCTGCTTAGATGTGATCATAAATGGATCACTTCAAAAAGCAGAAGACACAGAGCCAGAGTAAGCAAGATCACCAGAAGCGTTTTATATCTGTCCCAAAACCATTTTTGTTTTTGCTTTTGAATGTATTTCGGCAGCAGCTCATCCGGCAGACCAGGCAGTCGCCTTAAATCTTCAATAATCTGAAGCTGCTCACTCTTAGGCAGAAAGACCAGTATATCCAGGCAGTTGCGGACAATCTGCGCACTAAGCGTTATATTATTTTCTTTTTCCAGAATCGCCAGGTGGTAAGCCGAAAAAAGCTGCTGCAGCTCTTCAAAAAAAGCATCCGTATTCATGCGGTAGGGATCGGTCTCTGCTGCTGCTTTTTTCATATGCTCCAGCTTCACAAGTAGTAAATCTGCACTGAAAAACACCGTCGCGCCTGATTTAAATTTCCGGCCTTCTGCCTCAAAATTTCGATGATAATCCGCACGCACAGTCTTATCAGAAAGCACCTGATAAGCCTCATTGATCTCGGCAAATACATAACCCGTAGTGGGATCACCTATGTTTTTATCCGGATGGTAAATAAGTGCCAGCCTGCGATAGGCCGCCTTGATTTCTGCCCCGCTGGCCGAAGGAGATACCCCAAGGATCTGGTAATAATTTTTTTTCTGCACGCTGCAAAAATAGTCGTTTCAAATTTACCAGATATATAAGCATTGGAAAGAATTAAATGATATTTATTACTATACATATTTGTACTAATAATAACCAATTTACAATTAACATTTAACCATCATACCATGGAAAAATCCGCCGCTTCTTTGGATAATTTTAACTATTTTTTTGAGTATTATACACGGATTCAGACTGTTTTTCCACCTTTTACTCACCACGGTGATTTTTAGCCCAATTATTAAAGCTTTTAACGTAAGTTCGCAATCTATAAAAAGCAGTTACAGTGCGTTTAAAACAACTAGAAGTAAAAGGATTTAAGAGCTTTGCCGACAAAACTGTCGTCAATTTTAACCAGGGAATTACTGGCATTATCGGCCCTAACGGATGCGGCAAGAGCAATATTATCGACTCCATCCGGTGGGTGATCGGGGAGCAGAAGATCTCTGCCCTGCGTAGTGAAAACCTGGAGGCACTGGTTTTTAATGGCAGTAAAAGCAGAAGCGCCAGCGGTCTGGCAGAAGTCAGCCTCACCTTTGAAAATACCAGAGGACTGCTACCGGTAGAATTCACTACCGTAACGGTTACCAGGCGGTTTTATAAAAACGGGGATAGCGAATACCGGCTCAATGATGTTACCTGCCGGTTAAAGGATATCCAGAATCTGTTCATGGATACGGGCATCAGCACGGATAGTTATGCGATTATCGAACTGGGTATGGTGGACGACATCATAAAGGATAAGGAGCATAGCCGCAGACGGATGCTGGAACAGGCCGCCGGTATCACTATATATAAAACCCGGAAAAAAGAAGCCAAGCAAAAACTCGATGCGACCGAACAGGACTTAAACAGGATCGAAGACCTTCTTTTCGAGATCAATAACCAGCTTAAAAGCCTGGAAAGCCAGGCCAGAAAAGCAGAGAAATTTTTTGAAATCAAAAGGGATTACCGGGAGCTCTCCATTGAGCTGGCTAAAGCTGCGTTGGAAGGTTTTAACTTACAATATAAAGAGCTGAATGAAGCGCAGCATTCAAGTTCTGAACAACGTAACTTATTAGAATCTGAAGTAGAGGCACTGGAACTGGCTTATGAAGCAGAAAAAGCAAGCCATCATGATCAGGAAAGGGACCTGCAGCTCAAACAACAGGCTTTCAATGAACTGCAGCAGTCACTGAGAACGAAGGAAAATGACCGCAATCTGGCTGATCAGAAGCTGCAATACCTGAAGGAAAAACAACAGAGCTTAAAAGACTTTCTGGCGCAGTCTGAGGTAAAGGTGGCGACCTTGGAAGAGTCCATTGAATTTACAAAAGAACAGCTTGAAGAAGCTGAACAAGCGCAGGGTTCCCTACAGGAAAAAGCGCTGGATGCCAAAGATGCCATTGAAGACAAAAGAGTCATTTTTGAACAGAAACGCGAAAAAGCTGAATCGTTGCGCACCGGTCACCTGGCTGTACAGCGTAATCAGTTCGATGCAGAAAAAAAGGTAGCAATTGCAGACACCTCTATTCAAAACCTGACCCGCTCACAGGCGCAGATCTCAGAAGAGATTATCCACCGAAAAGATCAATTAAGTCAATTAACTGTTGAGCTGGAACAACGGCAAGAGCAGCTGGAGATCCAGAAGGATCAGCTGGAAACGATGCAGGAACAGCATGAATCCGCCAAAGCTGCCATTTTCTCGACACAGACGGAACTGGAGGATATGCGCAGTGAACTGGCAACAGAAACCAGAACCCTGGATGCCAAGCGCAATGAACATGATCTGCTCAAAAGCCTGATCGACTCCATGGAAGGCTATCCGGAGAGCGTTAAGTTCCTGCATAACAATAAAGACTGGGATCACAAAGCGCCGATCTTATCTGACATCATCTATGTGGAGGAAGAGTACCGGGCTGCGCTGGAAAACGTACTGGAACCATATCTGAACTACTATGTCGTTAAAGATATGGAACAGGGCCTCCAGGCAATCTCACTGCTGGATGAAAACAAAAAAGGAAAGGCAAACTTCTTCTTACTGGATAAGATCAGCAGTTATGAATCCTCATCTCAGGCACTACCCAATACCGTTCACGCGATGGATGTGATCGAAGTGGATCAGCCTTATGAAAAGCTTGCGGCTTATCTGCTCCAGCATGTCTATATTGCAGAAGACACCGCCGCGTTAAAGAATGCGGATATAGCTTCTGCCGTACTACTGGATAAAAACGGCAAGTTTGTCAAAGGTAAGTTTACTTTATCCGGTGGTAGTATCGGCCTTTTTGAAGGAAAAAAGATCGGTCGTGCGAAAAACCTGGAGAAACTCGCTGATGAGATCGTATTCCAGGACGCTGTTGTCAGCGCTTTAAAAACGGAGATCCAGAAAAAACAGCAAGACGTATTGCGTTTTAATGAACAATTAAAAGAGCGAGAGATCAAAGTAGCAGAGAACGAGATCAATCAGTTATCCAACCAGATTTTCGCTACACAGAATAAAATTGAAAACCTGCAGGCGTCTCAGCAAAATGCAACGGCACGCCTGGAAGAGATCGAAGCTAAACTGGAAGAGGAAAAAGAAGCCATTTACTCTACCCGTGAAGGGCTGGATGAATTGAATAAAAACCTGAAACAGATCTCTGAAGAGATCCAGTTGATTCAAAAAGACTACTATCAGGCAGAACAGGACTTTAATTTTGCCTCTGCCAATCATAATGATGTCAACCTGCAGCTGACTCGTCAGCAAAGTAAGATCGATGCCCTGAAGCAAGAGCTGGTATTTAAAGAGAACCAGCTGGTTGAATTAAGGCAGCAGGTAACTTCTAATGCAGGGCAGTTAGAGCATTCCAGTCAGGAAATCGGGGAGGCAGAAGAATTGCTGCAGGACGCTATTCAACTGGTAGAAGATCTTGCGGAGAAAAAGGAGATCGATAAAGAAGCGCTGGATATTGCAGATAAAAACTTTTATGGTATCCGTACTGCCCTTGAAAAGCAAGAAAATGAAATCCGCCAGAAAACCAAGCTGCGCGAACAGCTGGATATGCAGCTCAGTCAGTTAAAAGATAAACTCAATGAACTGAAGTTGCACCTGGCAGGAATGAAAGAGCGCCTGAATGTAGAATTCAAAGTAGATCTGGATATTATTCTTGATGAGCCGCGTCAGACCACTACGCCGCTGGAAGAACTGCAGGCTAGCACAGAAAGACTGAAAAAACGTCTGGACAATATGGGAGAAGTAAACCCCACCGCTATAGAAGCTTTCACAGAAATGAAAAAGCGCTACGAGTTTATTTTAGAACAGAAGAATGACCTGGTTACTGCAAAAGAAAGCTTAATTCAGACGATACAGGAAGTTGAATCAGCCGCTAATCAGCAATTTTTGACTACCTTTAATCAGGTAAGAGAGAACTTCCAGCGGGTATTTAAAGCGCTGTTTACCGAAGAAGATACGGCCGATATGGTACTTATGGATCCAGAGAACCTGGCAGATACGGGTATCGATATTATGGCAAAACCTAAAGGAAAACGCCCGTCTTCCATTACACAGCTGAGTGGGGGAGAAAAGACACTGACAGCAACGGCTTTGCTTTTTGCGATCTATCTGATCAAACCAGCGCCATTCTGTATCCTGGATGAGGTCGACGCTCCGCTGGATGATGCCAATGTTGGCAAATTCACGCAGATGATCCAGAAGTTCTCGGAAAATTCGCAGTTTATCATTGTTACCCATAACAAACAAACAATGAGTGCAGTAGACGTGATTTACGGGGTGACCATGCAAGAGCCTGGTGTAAGTAAATTAGTCCCTGTGGATTTCCGCAACCTGAATTAAGAAAATAAAAGAGGGTACCATTATTGAACCTTAAAACAGCAACAATGAAAAAGACGCGTATATTGATGATGGGCATTTTTCTTGTGTTCATAGCAGCTAGTTGCGGGACTGCAAAAAATGCCGCTTCTGAAAGACAGGCACTCTTACAGAACTGGATCTTACTGACAAAAGACGGTAAAGACCAAATCGGTTGCAACATTAAAAAACCACTCAATATTGCCTTTACAGAAAAAGGAGCCAATGGCTACTCGGGATGTAATAATTTTTTCGGTCCGTTTAAAACCAGCAAAAAACACCATATCAAACTCGGGCCGCTTGCCTCAACGATGATGGCCTGCGTAGGAGAGGACTGTGGCAAAATTGAAGTCGGCTTTATCCGTAATCTGGACCTGGTCAATAAATATAAGATCTCCCAAGACCATCTCTATCTCTACCAGGACAATCAATTGCTGCTGACTTTCCGAAAGGGTGAATAAAGTAGTTGGTCAATACAACAAAAGCAAATTAAAGAGAAGCCGGATCATATCTTATATCTGTTTTCGGCCAGGCAATATTGATATCGTTCAGAAATTCTCCAACCGGGTGGTATAGAAATGGCCCCGCGTCATTAAATCCTACCGCCAGTCAAGGTTAAGCCATAATATCTTTGATCTATTTTACACAGCCAGAGCTGCCACAAGGCTGTGTGCAATTGCTTTAAAAAACCGTTGTTTTTTATCTCAGCAACGGTTAGACAACCTGTATTGCTATAAGATCAGACACAATTTATAGCTGTAATAGGACGAGACAAGGTGTATCAAAAACGAACAGTGACTGTTCGGTTTCAATACAGCTTTCCCGGCAAAGGAAAGAAGCCCTTTGGTTATCAGCCGTCTATAAAGCTGGCATATTATACGTAGGACCTAAGCACTATATCAATGCTTACTAACATGATGTTTTTAAAAAATCTCAGCTTTGCACTCAGGAATTTCAAGAAGCATACATCAGCCAGCATCATAAATATTGCAGGACTGGCCACAGGAATCGCTGCATCACTTATCATTTTCATGATCGCATTTTATGATACAAGTTATGACAAGTGGGAGCCTGACAATAAAAACATTTACCGTTTATACACCTATTCCGGTGCAGAAGATATCAATTCCGGGGTTACTACAGAACTGCCGGAAGCGATTAGAAATAATATCTCCGCCGTCCGGTCAGTCACCCATTATTTATCTTTGGGCAGCGATATAGCAGCCGTCATTCCAAAAGCTGATGGACACCTACAAGTATTTCCCGCCATTCAGCGCGCAATATTTACGGATGGCGAATTCTTTTCCATATTTCCCCATAGATGGCTGCTTGGGAACCCCGAAACGTCCCTGAAGACACCTGGCAGGGTCGTTCTTTCGAAGTCTTCTGCCTTAAAATTTTTCCCGGGAAAAAGCTTCCCGGAAATCATTGATAAACCCATTATATTGGGAGACAGTATACAGGTAACCGTTTCCGGGATTGTGGACGACTTAACGCAGCAAAGTGACTTTGATTTTAAAGTTTTTCTTTCCTATCCGACTATATTGCAAAGCGCAAAATTGAAGAACTTTTATGGTTGGGGGCAGTGGGGACATGTCAGCTATCTTTCTAATTGCATCGTTAAACTTCATGATGGAGCCGATAAGGGGCAGATCGAAAATCAGCTCAAAGCAATAGATTTCGCCAATAATAAGCCAGACCCCGGAATGAATGGGGACGAGCCTAGGTTATTACCACTCAGTTCGAATCATTATGCCACAGATGTTGCTGGCGTTGTTTCTTACTCCACGATCACAAACCTGGGCCTTGTCGGCCTATTAATACTACTTTTGGCCATTATCAATTACGTTAACCTGTCAACATCCGGTGCCACCTTAAGAGCCAAAGAAGTGGGGGTCAGAAAAGCATTAGGAGGTAATAAAAAGCAAATCAGAAATCTGTTTTTGACGGAGACATTTTTGCTTACTTTCATATCTACCTTAATTGCCGTTCTGATCACCCCCCTTTTTATAAGAGGCCTGGGAAGCTATGTCCCCAGCGGCTTCAGTTATAAGAACGTGCTGAATCTCACGGGCTTCCTATATTTAGGTATTCTGCTATTGCTTTTAACAATTGCCGCTGGCTTTTATCCAGCATTAATCCTGGCGCGTTTTACTCCCGGTACAGCTTTAAAGGGCGACTCCCCGGCAAAAGGAAAAAGCACAAGCAGGGTAAGAAATGTCTTGATTATTTCTCAATTTATTATTGCTCAGGTCTTACTGGTATTTGTCATTATTGTGAGTAAACAGATTAATTACTCCCTGACAAAAGATCTGGGATATGAACATGCAAAGGGCATTGTGTCTTTTTATGTCCCGGATGCAAAACAAAATAAGGACGGCAAGAAATATAGCCTCATTCAGCAACTTGAACAGATCAAAGGCGTTGAAAAGGTTTCGCTGAGCTCGGCTCTGCCAACCTCATCTTCACAGCGCGTTTCTGTAGGATCAGCCATCATCAATGGTGCAAACCGGAACTTCCGTCTCTGGACGATGTTCGGGGACAGTAACTTCGTTCATCTATTCCATATTCCTGTTGTAGCAGGTAAGAATTTACGTAGCGATACGGCATCCAGCCTAATGCCTGTACTCATTAATGAAACGCTGTCCAGGCAATTAGGATACGATAAGCCGGCAAGCGCCATTAATGCAATATTTACATATGACGGTGACAAGGTTGTTGTGCAAGGTGTATTAAATGATTTCCATATTAATTCTCTTAAATCGGCCATACCACCTATGTTGTATTACATCGATTTAAATCACGCCTCTAATGTCAGTCTGCTGCTGAACGGTTCAGTAACTGACTGGCATAATACCATCGGTAGAGTCCAGAAAACTTTTGCCGGGGTCTATCCCAATAATGCATTTAACTATCATTTTTTCGATCAATCCATTGAAAGGCTCTACAGAAAAGATATAGCGATAGCAGGGAGTCTGAAATGGGCTACCGGACTGGCGATATTTATCAGCTGTATCGGGCTTCTTGGCCTGGTTAGCTTTACGGCCAATCAGCGTACCAAGGAAATAGGGATACGCAAAGTACTTGGGGCGAGCATCCTGCAGATAATCGCTCTTTTATCCAAAAATCTCATGAAACTCGTTGTATTGGCCTCTGTAATTGCCTTTCCTGTGGCATGGTATATATCGCGCAAGTGGTTAGAAGGCTTCGCCTTTAAAACCAGTTTAAGCTGGTGGGTCTTTTCACTCAGCGTTGTAATAATGGCAATACTCTCATTTATTGTGCTCTGTCTAAGAACATATAAAGCCGCAAATGCCAACCCGGTCAGGAGTTTAAAAGACGAATAAATTCATGACGACCTCAGCAAAAAGAATCGCCTGGTGTATTTCAGTTCTTTTAAAAGCGATCCCCCGCGATTTTAAAAAAGTTACTGACCTGTATTTTTAAAAGAGTGTGCGCCCCTGGTAATTTCGATAGGGTAGAAGTTAAGCGTCAGGTCTTGCTCTGCTCCGCCCATCTTTATGACTAAATGCAGCCGGAACAGATCCTGCCCGATAAGATGCATAATCCAGTCATTTTTTTCAGAAAGCTCATCGTCTTTTTCAGGGTAAAGATCACGAATGGATAGTTTTCTGTCTTGTATTTCGATCAAAAGCAAAGGCAAAATAAAATCATTCAGGCTTTTTCCCTTTTCTATGACAGAGGGCAGTTGCTTTTTCGGGTCAGCGCTCAATGAGACACCGCCATGAATAATAGCAGAACTATCATTTTCCTGCACCATACTACTCTTATGCCAGAGCACCTCCACAGGTTGTGCGGATTTATTTTCCAGCGAAAAGTTAATGCGATTGTACACCGGTGTAAAGCTTAGCTTAATGCCGTCTTTTTCCCACACCGCCTTCTTACGGGAATTTGCCTCTCTCATCGAGAATTTATACTCGTAATAATGACCATGAACCGCTTCCATCATTCGTTTTGAGCTGATACACCCCTGTGCTATCATCCCCAATACAACAACTAAGATAGTAAGGTAATTTTTCATAATTAATAGACGACTATGCTTATCAAATGCTGTTTTTTTTATGCTCATTTAAAATGAATGCGTCCTGACAAGGATCCAACTATTAGCGACGGGACGTAGCATTTTCCCGGAAGGGCTGTTTTGTACTTTATATTCACTGGTCTGCAGATCCTTAGTGACCATCGTTGTTGAGCCGCCGCCGTCAAGATTCACAGCATTGTCCGCGCCCAGCCAGTACATGAGTTTTGCCAGATCAGTAAGTGAAATACCATTACTGATCTGAGGCTGCCTGCCGTCCACAGTAACCAAAAGAATCGTTTTGTTGCCAATTAGCCCAAAAGCGGATCTTGGATGATGTATGCTGCTCAGGCTGCCTGTATCCTGGGGTAATAGTCGGCCATTATCTATCAATCTTGGCCGTGCGCCCAGTGCTTCAGCTAATTGATTTTGGCATTTCGTAAATTTAAGAGAATCCCCCATAACAATTTTACCAGTGTTACTGACGCCAACAAAACAATTCATGCCTTTACCCGCATCTTTGATGATCCTGTGTTCTTTAACAACGGGTCCCAGTGGCGTTCCATTTTTCATGTTAAAAAAATCAGCATTGACTCCGGCAATCACCTCATGTCCTGCTGTATTTTCCATCTTCATCTCATCGGGCACGCTCTGCCGGGCAAACGCGTCCTTATTATCTGGTGTAGCAGCCTCCAATACCAGTTTATTTCTCTTCAACTTCGCCTTAATTATCCGGACCTCGACCTTTTTTCCTGACCGGTCCAGATAACATAGCCTCCTTTGCGCCACACCCGGACACAGTTGCCAACTGCTATCCAGAATGACTTTTTTTGCAAGGGATTTGGTTAAAGGTTGCCGGCCAGAGGCTGCCCGGAGAAAACAAAAGCTGGTCAGTAATAAAAGAAGCTTTTTCATTATTATGCTTTGCTGTTTGAATATACCTGCAATAATAGAGTGAAAATAAGGAAAAGTTTTGGCTAGTTGGTTATGAATAAGTTATTACTGTGCCTGATTGCAGGATAATCTCAGAATCCACCTACGCGATTATATATCCAATTAACTGTTATATATTTTTTCTGTGAAAATCACACGAGAAAACCCAAACATTAACAAACAATCGTTATCTTTACATCGAAAGACGATTAAACATACAATGTTACATGGATAAATCCTTTAAAAACGCCGAGAAGGCGATATATGACATTCAGGACGGCGATACCATCATGCTTGGTGGCTTCGGGCTGTGCGGCATACCGGAAAACTCCATCAATTATCTGGTTAAGAGCGGCGTCAAAAATCTGACCTGCATTTCTAATAATGCCGGTGTTGATGACTTTGGTCTTGGTTTATTATTAAAGTCCAGACAAGTTAAAAAAATGATGAGCAGCTACGTCGGAGAAAATGCGGAATTTGAAAGGCAGTTACTATCCGGCGAATTAGAAGTCGATCTGATTCCACAGGGTACACTGGCGACACGTATTCAGATGGCTGCCATGGGCATCCCGGCATTTTTCACCAGGGCCGGTATTGGCACAGAGGTAGCCGAAGGTAAAGAAGTCAGAAACTTCAATGGGAAGGACTATTTGATGGAGTATGCCTTACATGCCAGGTTTGCCTTTGTTAAAGCCTGGAAAGGAGATAAAATGGGTAATCTGATCTTTAGGAAAACAACGCGTAATTTTTCTATGGCCATGGCCAAGGCAGCTGATGTCACTATTGCTGAGGTAGAACATTTAGTAGAGCCGGGTGAACTCGATGCTGATCAGATCCATGTAGCCGGGGTATATGTTCACCGTATTTTTCAGGGAGAAGACTACGTGAAGCGTATCGAAAAAATAACCCTCAGAGACTAGATCCCCCTGGGGTAAGTCAGTTACCCACAACAAAAAGCGTAAGACAACACAAGCAACAACAATAAGACGAACAAACAATTAAGAAAATGGCTTTAGATAAACAACAAATTGCCAGGCGTATTGCTCGTGAACTCAGAGATGGGATGTATGTCAATCTTGGTATTGGGATTCCGACATTGGTAGCTAATTATATACCACAAGGCATGACCATTGTACTGCAGAGTGAAAATGGCATGTTAGGCATTGGTCCGTACCCGGTCAAAGAAGACGTCGATGCAGACCTGATCAATGCAGGCAAAGAAACCGTCACACTGATTGCCGGCGGCGCCTTTTTCGACAGTGCAGAAAGCTTTGGAATGATCAGGGCTGGCAAAATTGATCTGACCGTACTGGGTGCAATGGAAGTCAGCGAAAACGGCGATATCGCCAACTGGAAGATACCGGGAAAAATGGTCAAAGGTATGGGAGGAGCCATGGATCTGGTGGCCAGCTGTGACAATATCATCGTTGCCATGCAACATACCAACAGGGCAGGAGAGAGCAAGCTTTTACCTTCCTGCAGCCTGCCCCTGACAGGTGTTAAATGCGTTCGCAAGATCGTCACTGACCTGGCTGTAATAGACGTAACAGATGAGGGATTCCTCTTACTGGAAAGGGCGCCTGGTGTCACCGTTGAAGAAATTCAGTCAAAAACGGCCGGTAAATTAAAACTGGCAACTCCGGATATTCCCGAAATGAAGTTCTGAAAGCCGCAACCACAATGTATAACTACAATGGAGGACCACTTTACGGTCCTCCATTTGAATTTATGTGTTGGAATGCTTATTACCAGTCCTCGCCGTTAACAGGCGGAGTTCCGTTTTTCTTCTGTAATTTTTTACGCGTTTCTTTTTCCTGATCGCGAAGTGCCTGCAGCAATTTATCAGCTTGTTCTTTACTCATTTTTTGCTGTTGCTCCTGTTGATTCTTTTTTTGCTGCTGTTGCTGCTGTTGCTGCTGCTGTTCTTTGTTTTTCTGCTGGTTTTTCTTTTCCTGATTTTGCTGCGGCTTTTTTTGTTGTTGCTGCTGCTTTAATTCATTGAGTGCCTTTTGCAGATTTTCCCGGGCGTTATTATCTTCAGGTGTCGTAAGCAAGGTCTTTTTAAAAGCGTCTACTGCCTCCTGGTATTTTTTATTTTTTGCCAGCGTAATCCCCTTATCATAATTGAGTCTGGCCTCCATGGCGGCATTGTTTTTATTTTCTGTCAAAGCCTTGTCAAAATTCTGAACAGAGGCGTCAGCTGCCTTCAGTTTGCTCTGTGCGATCGCCAGATTGATTCTTGCAGAATTATTTGACGGGTTTGCCTTTAAGGCAGCTTCATATTCCGAAACAGCAGTCTTTAAATCACCCGCCCTATATGCTTTGTTGCCAAAATATACCTCCCTGTTGCCTTTTTGTGCAAAGGCAGAAAAGCCGGTTAACAGGCATATTGCTATGAGTAATCCTTTTTTCAAATTCTGCTGGGTTTTCTTTCCGTGATAAACAAATCAACAAGCAGCATAAGTAATGCCAGGCCTATAAATATAGGAAAATAATGGAAGAAATTCCGGTTACCGACCTTTCCTGAAACAATAATCTTCTTTTCCATCTTACCGATGCGGTCTGTTATCTGCCTGATAGCATCCAGATTATTATTTAAAAGCACATAACTGCCACCTGTTTTAGCGGCTATTTTTTTAAGCTCCTGTTCATTTAATTTAGATATGACAATATTGCCGTCCTTGTCCTTTTTATCCTGACCGGTGGACGGATCGAAAATCGGCGCGCCCTTAGGCGTACCAATACCGATCGTAAAAACGGTAATACCACTTGCATACAATTTGCTGACAGCCTGCTGAGTGGCGTTATCATGAGTTTCTCCATCGGTCATTAATATTATTGCCTTATGTTTCTTATCAGGTGAATGTAAGGCCGCCTCAGAAGTCAGTAAGGCAGCACCGACAGCTGTTCCCTGAATCGGCACCATATCAGTATTGATATTAGGTAAAAACATATTGATGGCCCCGACATCATTTGTGAGCGGCATCTGTAAGATCGCCTGACCGGCAAATACCACCAGGCCAACACGGTTATTATCCAAATTAACCGTTAAAGCACGAATAAGCTGTTTGGCCCGGTCCAGCCGGGTCGGCTTTATATCCTGGCTCAGCATACTTTTGCTGACATCCAGCGCAATAACAATATCAATGCCTGCAGATTTTTCTTCTCCTTTACCGGAAGGCGATCTGAGGCCGGCAGCGGCTAAAACAAGCAGCGCCAGGGCCAAAAAAGCCAGATAAAATTTGAACTTGAATTTCCGGGCATCATAATACCGGAGCAGCCGGGCGACTAATTTTTTATCTCCCAACGATCCCGCCACTGTTTTTTTCCATTTCAGCAATGCATAAAACAGAAAAACCAGCGGAATAAGTATAAGAAAACACCACAGATAAATAGGATGCGCAAATGATAACATAGATTTTTTGCGTTGCTGCCTGCAATCTATTTTAAAAAAACTACAGAAAAAAAAGGGTTAATGGATTTTAACTTTTGCTTCGCCTATTTTTTGCCCTCAAAAAAGCCATAATGTTTTAATATTCCCTTGAGCGTTTTGACCAAAGCGCCTTGAACCGGTTCACCACTGACCGGTTCCGCATTGATCACAAAAAAATAAACATGCTTGTTTTCTTCGATCCAGCCGGCAACCCAGCCAATATTTTTTCCGGAGGGCAACTTATCCCATGAAGCTTTATAAGCTAGTGTATAAAGCGTATTTTCTTCCCGCACCATAAGTTTACGCACAATTTGTTGCGTACGTTTCTGGAAAGGCAGCTTAACAAAGTAAAGCTTGGCAAACAGCCCTAATTGCTCATCGGGTGTTATTTTTAAAGAATCGTTATTCCAGATCTGTTCCGTATCACTAACCATGCTGGCCTTGCCATAATGCAGCGAATCCATCCAGAATTGCAAAGTATCTTTTCCTATACGGGCTGCCACGCCGGCCATAGCAGACCCATTGCCTTTAACAAAGGCTTCTCCAAGCGTTACTGTATCACGCCCGGCAGCAACCAGACTCTTTTCATCCAGATAGCGGCCCGTCTCTATACCCAGCAGTGTGGTCAGCAGCTCATAGCTGCCACCTGGGGCGTAAGCAGAATCTCTGTATCTTTTCAGATTATATACGGTGAAGAGCTCATGGACATTATCTAACAGGGCAAAGGTGCCCCTGAGGTTATTTTCCTTAAAATAAGGAGCCGCGGCATCATCCTGATCTACGTTGTTAAGCGTACATCCGCCCATTATGCCCGTTATGATAATAGTCGTCAAAAGTATGGAACCAAAAAACTTCATATTTAAATTTTCGCAAAAGTAACCATCTTTCACCTAAAAACCGGTTTCAAAACCTTAAAACCGGCCCTCAGACCTACCGAATACTGTAGTGCTGGCCTGCTGTTGTCCGGAAGATCGATACGCCGTCCTTTAGCCGGACACCTGCTAGTTTTTGTCCCTGGTTATCAAAAAGGACCTTACCGGCAGGCAGCAACAGATGACAAAGGCCCGATTTGGTCGCGGTTATCCTGGCGCTTGAGAGCTGATGCGCTTTCCAGGACAGATCCACAATGAAGCCGCCCCTGGCAGCGATACCTTTGACACTGCCCGCTTTCCAGTCATCGCCATGAGGTAATGCAGGTAGTAAACGAATGACCTCGTCCTTACCATGACTTTGCAAAAGCATCTCTGCAATGCCCGCCACTGCTCCAAAATTGCCATCGATCTGGAAAGGCGGATGTGCATCAAATAAATTCGGATAGGTTCCCGCACCTCCCTTCATCTTAAGCTCAAGATCCGTCACCGGTGTCAGCAACCCCTTTAGGAGTTTGAAGGCATGATCTCCGTCCCCCAGCCGCGCCCAAAAACTGATTTTCCAGGCCCGGGACCAGCCTGTACCACCGTCACCTCTCAGTTCAAGTGTTTTCCGGGCAGCATTTGCTAGCGCAGGCGTGCTCCATGGCGTGATTTCATCGTAAGGGTAGAGTCCAAATAGCTGTGAAGTATGCCGGTGATGCGGGTCTGTTGAAGGCCAGTCATCCAGCCACTCCTGTATACCGCCATCAGTTGGGCTGATCTGATCGGGTGCCAACATAGAAAAAGTACGCTTCAGGCTATCTGCCCAGTTGTCATCTTTGCCCAATATCTGCGCTGCCTGTATGGTCGCCGAAAAGATATCGCGGCAGATCTGCATATCCATTGTCGGCCCCATACAAGTCTGACCTATAAAGCCATTAGGCATTTTATAGGCATTTTCAGGTGAATTAGAGGGAGCGGTCACCAGCCAGCCATGCTGAGGTTCTTTTATTAATATACTGCTCAGGAACTTGGACGATCCCTTCAATACTTCATAATAATCGTTTAAAAATGCCGTATCCCGTGTAAACCTGAAATGCTCCCATATATGATCACATAACCAGGCCCCGCCTGTCAGTGTCGATCCCCAGTCAGCGCCTTCCCCCGGAGAGGTAAAAAACCAGGGATTCGTTGCTACATGCGCCACCCAACCCTTCGCCCTGTAGTAATTCCAGGCCGTTTTTTCCCCATTGGGCACCAGGTGCCTGGTAAACCGGAATAATGGATCAGCTAATTGAGGTAAATTGGTGGTTTCTGCCAGCCAGTAGTTCATCTGCAAGTTAATGTTCAAATGATAGTCAGCATTCCAGGGAGCCTGGTACTCGACAGCCCAGAGCCCCTGTAAATTAGCAGGCAGTAATCCGGGCCTTGAAGAACTGATAAGCAGATAACGGCCAAAATTAAAATAGAGCACCGGAAGGCCAGGATCACTCCCGCCTTGATAATAGCGGATCAGCCGCCTCTCTGTAGAGATTCCTTTAATGCTGTCTGCCTGATCACCTGCCGGCATCATCAACCGGCAACGATTAAAATATTTTAAATAATCACTCGTACTGGCGGTAAGCGCACGGGCAAAGCCCGCGTCATCAGCAGCGACGCCTGCAAGCTGGCTTTGACTAAGCGCTACTAAATCCTTTTCAGGCAGGCAGGTACCGGTATTAGGATCATAATCAGTGCGTGTATCCAATTGAATAATACATGACCCGGCACCCTTAACATCCAGCGAACTGTCGCCTGTGGCCAGCTGCCCCTTATCGACTCCGCCACATAATATATTGGTATAACGCATACCAGGTTTATCTGCGTCGGGCAGCTGCCCCTGCATAATAATCTGGTCTTTTTTTACCACGACTGACTGCACGTTTTGCTTTCTTGCCAATTTTAAGGAAAAAGCTAATCCTGCAGGATTTTTAGTGGATAACCTAACCCAGGTGATATCATTTACTCTATCGGTAAAAACCTCTTCCGTTACCTGATAACCATCTCGCAAATAACAGACTGTAGCTTTGGCTTTTCCTAAATCAAGTACTCTTTTATAACCGGAAATAGAACTTCCTTTGTCGTGCCAGCTGATAAGCAGATCACCAGCCGTCTGATAGGAGCCATACGGGTCCTTTGCGCCATTACCAGAACCAGTCCCTTTTCCTTTGGCCGTAAAATGCTCTTGCAGTAACTGCTGCGCTTTTTTATTCTCACCTTTTAAAAGCCAGCCTTGAATAGTTTTCAGATATTGATAAGCGTCCTTACGGTCTCCATCCTGCGGTCCTCCGGACCATAAAGTGATCTCATTGAGTGCAATACGTTCTGTATCTGTTTTTCCAAAAACCAGTGCCCCCAATCTGCCATTGCCCAGTGCAATGGCCTGTGTAAACGCTTTTGCAGGTTTGTCAAATACCACTGTCAGGTCTGGTGCACTACTGCTATCTATGTTGATAGTTACCGCAGATGGCAACATTTTTGCATTTAAACTTACAGAAAAAAAAAGTGACAGCCCCGATAGTAAGAGGGCATTTTTATATCTGGAAAAAATTTGAATGAACATTGGATATTTTTTTTAGCTTTAACCCGCGCTTATCAGCGTAAATGTACAATTTGTGTCAGGAAATAATTACCAAAATCCTGACAATAACTTATACTATTATAATATGTTACCACGCAGAAGATTTTTACAACTCAGCTCGCTGGGTTTGGGAGGAATTATCACCTCATCTGGTTTTGGAAGAATTGGCCACATAAATACGGCCAATAAGCCGATTGTCATTTCCACCTGGGATGCCGGCATCGCAGCAAATGTAGACGCCTGGAAAGTGCTTTCCAAAGGAGGCAGGGCACTGGATGCAGTGGAGCAGGGTGTGATGGTGACAGAATCCAGCATCAACTGCTGCGTCGGACTGGGTGCGAATCCCGACAGGGATGGCATCGTTACGCTCGATGCCTCTATTATGGATGAATATGGCAATGCAGGTGCTGTCGCAGCCATAGAAAGAATCAAACATCCTATCAGTGTAGCCAGAAGGGTAATGGAGAAGACACCTCATGTACTGCTGGCCGGAGCCGGGGCGCAGGAGTTCGCAGTAAGTGAGGGCTTTGCCCTGGAGCCTCAGCAATTATCACCATCCGCTAAAAAAGCCTACACAGAATGGTTGAAAAAATCCGAGTATAAACCGGAAATCAATATTGAAAACTCGGAAGGAGGGAATAAAAGTGCTTTCGCGCCACTTAAACTGGATAATGGTGACTGGAATCATGATACGATAGGTATGCTTGCCCTTGATCAGGCAGGCAATCTCAGTGGAAGCTGTACCACCAGCGGTATGGCTTTTAAGGTCAGGGGAAGAGTAGGAGACTCTCCGCTGATTGGCGCCGGGTTATATGTTGACAATGCTTACGGAGCTGCCGTCTCTACGGGTCTGGGGGAAGAAGTTATTAAATCCGCCGGCACGCATCTGGTCGTAGAGTTCATCCGGCAGGGATTAAACCCTGACAAAGCCTGTAAATTAGCCGTGGAACGCATTGTCAGCAGAACGGGGCATACGAAAGCCAAAACCTTTCAGGTAGCCTTTATTGCCTTGAATAAGCAGGGAGAGGTGGGCGCCTACGCCATCCAGAAAGGATTTAGTTATGCCAGGCAAGATGAGAAGGTGAATAACGAATTGATCGCCTCTGCTTCCATGTTTTAAGACAAGACCTGTTTAAGTGGCCCTTGAAGCAATTGGCTGTGCAAACCGGAGATATGTAAGCGTATCTCCGGTTTTTATTTCACCTGTATCATAACTTATACAAATATCATATTACACTCTATCATGAATTAATAATCAACGCAAAACACCCGCGCGGATAGTTTCGACACCAGGCTGATAGAAAATAACTATAAAACGCAGACAAGTTATTTCTCATGAATTTCCTTTAATACCACAACATAGGTCCCCCAGTTGCAATTTGCCGTATGCATCGCATCGTCTTTTTTATAGGACTTCACCTTAAACCATACGGCGGTTTGATCAGCAAAACCCAATTTCTTATCATCTACTGTAAAATATCGACCTGTTACCATGCCGCTTTTAGGTGCCTGCGTAATTTTTATGAGGCCAGGACACATAGAACCGGCTTTGTAGTATATACCCTCATAATATTTGGCATTTACTTCTTCTTTATGGCAACTGCTGATTATCAGTATAGCACTTAAGCTTAGCACCAGGGGAGTAGTTATTTTTCTCATCCGTTTTGAATTTAAATAAAATTACGATTTTCCATCATGCGCACAAACAATTGTTCGCAATGCAACGATCTACGCCAGATATAGTCTTATCATCTGCATTCAACTTGCCGGACAACCGATTAAACAGGCCAACTACCGTTCAGCCCATAACGCCCATATACAAAGGGTTTCAGCGCCCAATATTTAACGAGTGCAGGAATTAAAACGCTGCAAACCGTCGCCTTAACATTCTGACCGCTTGTAAAGGGAATTAACCATTAACCGAAAATCGCTTCTTTTATTTATAAAAATATTTCAGCTTTGCTTCATAATTATTTTAGATCGCGTGCAACCTATTTTAAGAAAACACCGTCTTTAAATAAAAGAAAAACTATTAAGCAACATAAGCACACTCGATATACTATTAACACTTCAATGAAAACATTTATATTCCTTCTTGCGTTTTCCTTTATAACCTCCGCCGGGTTTAGTCAAAAGACCTTGACCGGGAAAGTTGTGGGAAACGATCAGCAACCGCTGGCTTATGCAGCTGTTTCTGTCAGCAAAAAGGATACAACAAAACGTTATATCGCCTCAAAAATAACCGACAGTCTCGGATCTTTTACCCTGGAAGTTCCTTCAGCCGGCGGGTATCTGGTTCGCGCAAGGGCCGTAGGCTACGCGGACAAAGTCGTTGAAATCAGTACAGATGCACCAGGTAATATCGTCCTTGACAGAACCGAAAGCAAACTTAGTGATGTTTCAGTGCATGCACAAAAACCACTTGTAGAGAGAAAGGCAGACCGGTTGATTATGAATATTGAAAACAACCCGCTTGCCACAGGTACATCTTCCATGGAAGCCATCGGTCTGGCGCCGGGTGTGCTAATCAGAGACGGACAGATCGTTTTAAACGGAATGACCGGAACCAGAGTTATGGTTAATGGCAAACTCTTAAAGTTGAGTGGCGATGACCTGACCAATTACTTAAGTGCGCTTCGTTCCGAGGAAATACAGTCCATTCAGATCATTGCGCATCCACCAGCAGAATATGATGCAGAAGGCTCCGGCGGCCTGATCAATATTATTTTGAAAAAACAAAGTGATCTTGGCTTATACGGATCAGTATACGGCAATTACACACAGGGCAAATACCCGGAGACGTCAGAGGGGGCCCAGCTCAATTTCAAAAAAGGGAAACTAGGCCTTTTTGCCAATTACAGCTATCAGTGGGAAAAAAACTTTAATAAACTTAATCAGTCCCGTACATTTCCTGGTGACGGCGTGTATTCCGCGCAGAACAGAGGCAGGTCAAAAGGCCAAAACCAGCGTATACATACTGGCTTAACCTTTGATTTTACAGACAAGCAATATATCGCTTTAGACTACACAGGTGCCTTCTCCAGAGACCACGAAATTTTTAAAGCGAACACGCAGATCCGTTACCCTGGCAAGCCTGAAATGAGTTCTACCTCAATAGGAAGCTTTCCAAATTCCTTTAGCAGTGACTATCATGATGTGGGTTTAAATTATCACATTACAACAGACACTTTAGGTTCCAATTTTGAATTACTGTCGGATTATACCACCAACAACGGCGACGCGACCAACCAGGCAAACAGTAGTTTTTATGATGCTGACAACCAGTTCATAAGTGATACTACCTATAAAAATATCACGCCCTCTGATGCCAAGATCTTTACTGCGGACGCCAAATACAAGTGGATCTTCAAAAACGGAAGTACATTTGGTTTTGGCTCTAAGATCAGTTTAACAAAAATCCACAATTCCGCCTCTTTTTCCTATGTAAAAGATAACGAATGGCTAGACAATGAAGACCAGAATTTCATTTATAATTACAAGGAAAATATTATTGCAGGCTACCTGAACTATAATGGCCATATTCTGGATATGGATGTTCAGTTGGGTCTGAGAGGGGAGAACACACATTTGACAGGAACGCTGTACGATACCGCAGGTGTAAAACAAAATCCAAGGGATTACTTTTCACTCTTCCCCAGCGTTTATTTGACCAGGAAGCTCAATAAAGACGGCACCAATAGCCTGAGCGCTTCGTACAACAGAAGACTTAACCGTCCTGGGTTCTCTTCTTTAAACCCGCATGTCGTTTACGTGGATAATTATACCTCTGGAAGAGGCAATCCTTATCTGACGCCGGAATTCAATAATGCCTACGAACTGAGTTTCACGCTGCAAAACAAATACATTTTTACAGGTAGTTACACGAAAAGCACAGATGTAATCAATAATGCGATCCTGCCGGAGAAAAACGATGAAGAGAAAATGACCCAGCAACCGATCAATTCCGGTTCGACAGAGATCTGGATGTTTTCCGTCGTCGCCCCGGTCCAGGTTACCAAGTGGTGGATGTCGCAAAATACCCTGCAGCTCAGCAATCAGCATGCGATCGCAGAGGCATTTGATTTGCAGGAAAATATTGCCATGCTGCAGTCTGCCCAGGTATTTCAGCTAGGCAAAGGATATTCCGTCAATGCCTCATCTTATTACCTGAATAAGGTTATCTTTGCCAATGCAGTATTACATCATATATTTAATACAGATTTGGCCATCCAGAAAAAATTCTTTAACAACAAATTGACCGTTAAACTTGCAGGCCGTGATATATTTGGCACTTCAAAAGTAAAAGGACGCTTCTACTATGATGATTTCCGCCTGAACTTTAATCAGTTACAGCAAAGCCAAAAAATAACACTCGGGCTGACCTACAACTTTAATCTGGGCAAAGCGTTTAAGGCTAAAAATGTTCAAAGCAGTAATGCAGACGAGAAAAACAGACTATAACAACTTGAAAAATATTATATCATAACCTTTTTGTCTCATGTTCTTTTTAAGGTTATTATACACCCCAAAAAGGAACCCCGCTGAATGTCTATTCAGCGGGAATTTTTTTTAAGACAAAATAAACCGGTTCCTTATTTATTGAGCATTTCCATGGACCGCTGTGTATAGCGCTCACCCTGGATTGGATAGGCCTTGACCAAAGTATCCAGCTTCTGTAACAAGGCAGGACTAAGTTCCAGGTCTGCTGCCTGCACATTTTGTTCCAGGTATTTAACCTTCTTGGTGCCGGGAATAGGTATAATATCTTCTCCCTGGCTCAGTACCCATGCGATTGCCAGCTGGGCAGGAGTTGCATCAATAGATGCAGCCAGCTGCGCAAATCCGCTGATCAGCTTTTGATTGTTTTCCCAGTTTTCCCGGCTGAACCTCGGCAGGCTCTTCCTAAAGTCATTATCCTGCAGTTTACTCGGATCTGCTATGGTAGCCGTTACCAGCCCTCTGGACAACGGACTATAGGGAACCAGTGAGATTTTCAGCGCACGGCAGGTATCCAGAATTTCTCCTTCGACATCCCGGCTGAGAACGGAATATTCGCTTTGTAAAGCTGCAATCGGATGAACGGCTGAGGCTCTTTTAAGTGATTCAGCAGACGCTTCTGACAGGCCTAAATACCGTACTTTTCCTTCTTTAACCAGGTCTGCCATAGCGCCTACAGTTTCTTCAACAGGAATAGCCGGATCAATCCTGTGCGCATAATAAAGATCGATTGTTTCTATTTTTAATCGCTGCAGGGATTTTTCCACTGCTTCCTTAACATAAGCAGGGGAGGCATCTATATAGGTATTGGGATCACTGCTAGGCCCGCCGCCGCCATTTCTGTGCCTGAAACCAAACTTGGTAGCAATAAAGACTTTATCTCTGTTTGGTACCAGCGCCTTTGCAATCAAGGATTCATTGGCTCCCGATGCATACATATCGGCTGTATCCCAGAAGTTAATGCCCAGCTCAATGGACCTTTCCAACAGATATCTGCTGCTGTTTTGATCCACACTGTCTCCATAGGCAAAATTAAGGCCCATGCATCCCAGACCGATCGCTGAGAGTTTTTCTCCTGTATTACCGAGTTGTCTGAATTTCATATGTTTGATTTTTTGTGATTAGAACACAAAGGTAGCAGCCTAAAAAGAGGCACCATAACAATATTCACACGACTCCTTATAAAAATCAAACAATACCCCAGGGTAAGAGAAATACAGTAATCTCAGGCTGTTATCAGGCAGTCGCCCTGTAAGATGCAGGGGTTCTGTCTGTCATTTTGCGGAAGAACTGATTAAAATAGGATGGATATTCAAAACCCAGCGCATAACCGATCTCTCCGATATTCAAATCAGTGTGCAACAGTAAATGCTGGGCCTCGGCAATCAGTCTGGAAGTAATCCAGTGTGTAGTAGTCTGACCGGTCACTTCCTTGATGGCACGGTTCAGGTGATTGACATGAATAGACAAGCTTTCCGCATAATCGGCTGCCTTTTTAAGCTGCAGCCCTTCTCTCGGGTCTACCGGAAACTGCCTGTCCAGAATTTCCATAAAAAGGGCTGTAATTCTGGCGGCCGCGTTGCCCGGTTGGGCCACGGTATTTTCTACGGGACTAAGCTTACAGGCTTCATGGATCAGAATCTGTACATAACTAAAGATCAGGCTCTCTTTTTGAGCATAGTCTGTCCGGTTTTCGATGTCCATCTGTTTAAAAATAACATCGATCTGATCTCTTTTGGCCGGATCCAGATGAAATACCGGCCGGCGCTGCCTTTGTGTAAACAACGGATGGATAATGCCGCCCGGACTGTTGCGGGTCAGGAACTCGGCAGTAAAAACACAATAGTGTCCCCGTTGTTCCCCAGGCTCAGCTTCCCAGCAATATGGCAACATCGGGTTGGAAAACAGCAGGGTAGGCGGCTCTATAGGAATCACCTTTTCCGCATAATGCAATAATCCCTTATTTTCGATCAAAGTTATTTTGTAGAAATCACGCCTTCTGTAAGGGGTCTTGAATTGACAGAGTTTTCTGTCAAAAACATTAAAATCACCCTTGTGGCGGGTAAAATCACCATCCATACCAATAGGTAAAAATGATTGGTATTGTAAAGCGCTGCTGCAATCCATGTTTTCCATCCCCAAATTTACATCTTCCTGGTGAATTTTAGCAGCCTTCCGTTTTTATCCTGGCAGTGACGGCGGTATTAGTAATATTTTTCCACTACACCCAGGCCAAAAAGCGCAAAATCATATTTAGCCGGGTCTTTCGGATCCAGGACCTTTAGCTTTCCCGTCAGCTCTGTGGCGGCCCGCCAGTCGGTTTGCTTTCTGTCCAGCAAATCCAATTTACGGGCGACTCTGGCCACATGAAGGTCGATGGGACAGATCAGATCTGACATACGGATCCTTTTCCAGAGCCCCAGGTCCACCCCTCTGTTATCCTTTCTGACCATCCATCTAAGGAACATGTTCAGCCTTTTACAGGTCGCGTTTTTCTCTGGAGTAGCAATATGTTTACGTGTCCTGTAAGGCAGATCCGGCAATGAAAAGAAATAATGGTAAAAATGAATAAGACTGGTTTTCATGGAAAACGGTTCGCTGCCTGGCAGCTTCATTAAAAAAGCATCTTCCAGCGAAGCAAATTTTTGGTAATGCTGGTGAAAAAATGATACAAAATACAGCAGGTCGGTATCATTGAAAGTACGGTGCTTAAAGCCTAACAGGCTCTTCAAATCCTGATCTGTATGCTGCAGGCAAAATTGAAAAGGGGCATTATCCATGCGCTCCATCAGTTCAGTTGCTTTTTTTATGATTATGGTGCGATTGCCCCAGGCAAAAATGGCCGCAAAAAAGCCTGCTATTTCCTGATCCTGTTTAAGCGTGAAGCGGTGGGGAATACTGACAGGGTCTTCCCGGATAAAGGAAGGCCGGTTAAATTCATCGACTTTAAGGTCTAAAAAACGCTGAAGTTCCATCCAGCGAAGTAAGGGAATTTCCGTGTAATTTACCGTACATGACGGCCTTTTTCCGTTTATCTAAAAATACATGGGAGACATGCAAATCAATATTATATTTGTCCATCTTTCCTTGCGTCTGCCTGCTCGATAGGCACCTGCTTCAGGGAAAGCTCAAAAAAGGACACATTACATGAAGAAACTAAAGCTATTAGCGGCACTTATTGCAGCACCGGTGTTGATCTTTGCACAGCAAAACGACACCTGGGACCTGCAACGCTGCGTGCAATATGCCCTGGATAACAATATATCCGTCAAACAGTCAGATGTCCAAGCCAGGCTGGATGCATTGACGCTCAAGCAGGCGAAGGCCAATCAAGTTCCAACGCTAAGCTTTAATACACAGGGAGGTTATAACTTTGGTAGATCTGTGGATCCCACCACCAATCAGTTTACGACCAACCGGGTTCTGTTCCAAAGCTACAATGTACAAACCGGGGTTACCTTGTTCAATTTCTTCAGAGTTCAAAATGATATCAAGTCCAGGAAGCTGCAAAGTGAGGCCTCTGAATCAGATATTGAGCGGGCCAAAAGCGATGTAACCCTCAATGTTGCGGCTGCCTATTTACAATATCTGTTGGCCAAGGAACAGGTTAATATTGCTAAAGGCCAAATAGAACTGACAACCAATCAGTTAGGTTTAACAAGAAAACAAGTGGAAGCAGGAGCAGTGCCAGAACTCAATGCAGCACAGCTCGCCTCTCAGTTAGCCACCGACAGCAGTACTTATATTACGAATGTTACGACGATGGAGCAAAATAAACTGCAGCTGCTGGCTTTATTAAATTTGAGTGCAGACGCCCCTTTTGAAGTATCTCTGCCAGATGTAGACAAAATCCCGCTGGAGCCCATCAGTGAGCTGCAGCCAGGTGAGCTCTACCGCCACGCAGTCGCGACACAATATCAACAGCGGGTGGATTCATTAAAATTACTGTCGGCGAAATATGCGGCTAAATCCGCCCGTGCTGCCATGTACCCGACACTGTCCGCCTTTGGTTCGGTTGGTTCCAATTATGCAAGCTCCTTTATGACCCAAACCGGTTCTTTTCCTTACATAGATACGATCGGCAGAACGACGATCAATGGGCAGGACTATTACACGACCGCTCAGGGGCAGATTCCCGTATACGGCAAGGCGTCTTACAGCAAACAGATATTTGACATCAACCTTTCTCAGGCAGTAGGCATCAGCCTGAATATACCGATTTTCAATAACCGGCAGTCCAGGACAGCCTGGGAGCAGGCCAAGCTTAATATCAACAATCTTCAATTACAACAGGCCCAAAATAACCAAACCCTGCAACAGGATATCTATACGGCATATACCAATGCCAAATCCGGCATAGAGAAATACAATGCAAATACCAAAGGGGAGTCTTATGCGCAATATGCCTACCATTTGGCTGAGCTCAGGTATGAAAACGGAATGCTGTCTGCTTCCGATTATCTGGTCGCTCAAAATAATCTCTATACCGCTAAAATCAATCAATCGGCGGCCAGGTTTGAATATATTTTCCGGCTGAAAGTACTGGAATTCTACAAATTCAATCAAATACATCTTTAAAGAAAAAGCGCTACTATTCAATACTATATTCTATTATTATGAGTAAGAAACTTAAATGGATTATCGGAATACTGGTTATAATCATTGTACTGATGGTCGTACTCAGCAAGATGGGCGTCTTTGGCAAAGACGAGGGAATTAAAGTCTCTGCGGAAAAGGCGGCCAACAGGACGATTACTGAGCTGGTCACCGCCTCCGGACAGATCTATCCCGTAACGGAAGTAAAGGTTTCTTCTGACATCTCCGGAGAGATTGTAGACCTCCCGGTAATGGAAGGAGATACCGTCAGGAAAGGACAGGTACTGGCCAAGATCTACGCAGATATCTACGCCAGCCAAAGAGACCAGGCAGCAGCCGTAGTCGCCCAGTCAAAAGCGCAGGTGCAGAATGCCATCGATCAGCTCTCCGGACTAAAAGCGTCACTCAACCAGACCAAAGAAGCCTATATCCGGCAGAAAATACTGCTGGACCAGAAAGTCATTTCCCAGTCCGAATTTGAGCAAGCCGAACAGGCCTACCTATCTGCGGAGTCCAATTTCAAAGCCGCACAGGCAACCATAAATGCCAATAAATTTAACGTAGAAAGTTCTCAGGCAAGTCTACTGCGGGCACAGACTGACGTAGAGAGAGCAACCATCGTCTCGCCCATGGATGGCATTATCAGCCTGATGGACGTAAAAAAAGGTGAGCGCGTAGTCGGTACTGCTCAGATGACCGGAACAGAAATGATGCGTATCGCCGATCTGGGTCAAATCGAAGTCCGGGTGGATGTTGGAGAAAATGACATTCATAAAGTACGTATTGGTGATAAAGCCAATATTCAGGTAGATGCGTATAACCAGCGTAAATTCAGGGGAACAGTAACGCAGATTGCCAATCCTCAACCCAACGACGCCACAACGGCGACTTCTGCTACTTCCACCACGGCCACCAACTATCTGGTGCACATTCTGCTGGATCCTGACAGCTATAGAGACCTGATCGGTAAAGGCAAGCCTTTCCCTTTCAGACCCAGCATGTCTGCCAGTGCAGACATCGAAACCAATACCAAGGAAGGCGTGCTGGCAGTCCCTATCAATGCAGTGACGACCCGCGATGCTAAGGAGTTACAGAAAGCAGATACGACCGCCAAAACAGCGAAGACAGACACCGTTGCCACCACCGCAAACAAAGACACTACCAACGGCAATAACGATGGCAATGACGGAACGACAGAAGTTGTCTTCGTCATTGGAACAGACGGTAAAGTGAAACCTGTTGTTGTGCAGACGGGCATCCAGGATATCAATTACATAGAGATTACCAGCGGTCTGAAGGCCGGTGACCAGATTGTTACCGGTTCTTACGATACTGTCAGCAAGCTGCTGAAAGCAGGGGACAAAGTAAAAGTTGTTGATAAATCGCAATTACTGGAGGTCAAAAAATAAACCCTCAGATTTAAGATCCCTAACGGGTGATTGAACCGCAAAATAAAATTAGCAAACCCGGTAGTATTTACATGCTGCCGGGTTTGCTTTTAACGGCCTGTTGTTTTAAGGTGAGCGGTCTTGTATAAAAAAAATAACATGTCTTTAAACCCGTGACTGCCAAAATTTTGCGACATTGAGTCTGCTAAATCAGAAAGGCGTTTAAACAAAATGAACTTATTTTGAGGTTATACCTGGTTTCATGTTCCTGTATAATCTGCCCTTCAGAATAACAAAAAATATATACAAATGAAACTAAAAAATCAGATCGCCATTATCACAGGAGCCAGCAGCGGCATTGGCAAAAGTATTGCCCAGTGCATGGCAGCAGCAGGGGCCAAAGTTGTGATCAATTATCCTTTTGAATCGTCAAAACCAGATGCAGAGGCTGTTTTAGATTCCATCATACAGGCAGGAGGAGAAGGGATGTTATTTCAATGTGATGTTAGCCAGGAAGATCAGGTAATAGCTATGTTTGAGCATACGATAAAAGCTTACGGTACCGTAGACATCCTGGTCAACAACGCAGGCATACAGGTGGATAGCCCCTTTGAGACGATGTCTTTAAAACAATGGAACGCAGTGATTAACGTAAATCTGACCGGGCAGTTTCTATGTGCAAGAGAGGCAATCAAAGAGTTTCTAAGAAGAGGTGTGGTAGCCGATACCTCCTGTGCCGCCGGCAAAATCATCCATATGAGCAGCGTGCATCAGGTGATTCCGTGGGCCGGGCACGCGAACTATGCGACCAGCAAAGGGGGCATCGATATGCTGATGCAGACCATCGCTCAGGAATTCGCAGGCAGAAAAGTCCGTGTTAACAGCATTTGCCCGGGTGCGATCCAGACGCCGATCAATAAAGACGCCTGGAGTACCAAAGAAGCGTTGGATAGCCTAATGACACTCATACCTTATAAAAGAATCGGCCAGCCCGAAGACATTGGCAAGGCGGCCGTCTGGCTGGCAAGCGATGAAAGTGATTATGTGACTGGCGCCTCCTTATTCGTAGATGGGGGGATGACGCTTTTCCCGGGCTTTAGAACCAATGGATAATCATATGAAGGTTCCATTTTAATTTTTTTGGCAGTTTTAAATGCCAGCAGCAACAGCGAATAAAAAAACATCATGGCAGTTAAGCAAGCAGCGCAGACAAACAAAGAAAAGAAAACTGAGCAATCCGGACAGGATAAAAATAGTCAACACGACGCTCTCAATGACACTGCTGAGGGTAAAAGACTTAAGACTTCGTCCTGGAGAAAATGGGGCCCTTACTTAAGTGACAGACAATGGGGAACCGTCAGAGAAGATTATAGCGCAAACGGAGATGCCTGGCGCTCTACCACCCATGATATGGCACGATCCAAGGCCTGGCGCTGGGGCGAAGAAGCATTGGGCGGCATTTGTGATGACCTTCAGACCCTCTGCTTTGGCTGGGCTTTTTGGAATGGCAGGGACTACATCCTAAAGGAACGGTTATTTGGATTGAGCAATTATGAAGGCAATCACGGTGAGGATGTAAAGGAACTCTATTATTACCTGGATAATACGCCAACGCATTCCTATATGAAAATGCTCTATAAATATCCCTTCGAAGCATTTCCCTATGAGCAGCTGCTCACAGAAAACGCCAGAAGAACACATAGTGACCCTGAGTTTGAGCTCATGGATACGGGCGTCATGGATAACGGCCAATACTTTGATATTTTCATCGAATATGCCAAAAATGATGCTGAGGATATTTTGATTCAGCTAACTGTGATCAACCGGTCCCCAGACAGAACCGAAAGCCTGCATATCCTGCCTACGCTCTGGTTCAGAAAGACCTGGGCCTGGGGCTTACAAACAGATAAACCTTCTATCGAAAAAGCAGGAAATAATATTCTGAATGTAAGTCATTCCTCCCTGGGTGAATATCACTTTTATACAGAAACAACAGCTGCATTATTATTTTGCGAAAATGAGACCAACAATCAAAAACTATATGATAGTCCAAATGACACAGAATATGTCAAAGATGGAATCAATGACTATATCATACATGGCCAGGCAAATACAGTTGGAGATAAAACAGGCACAAAAGCAGCTGTCCATATCATAGAACCTCTCGAACCCGGTGCGGTCAGGACCCTGCGCTTCCGGCTTTCACGCAAAGCCCTATCTGACCCATTTAATGACTTTGATACGATCTATAATAAAAGACTAAAAGAAACGGACGACTACTATGCTGTACTCCAGCAAATCATACCTGATCAGGAAGAAAAGCTGGTTCAAAGGCAGGCTTTAGCCGGGATGCTCTGGTCCAAACAATTCTATCATTATAATGTCACAAAATGGTTACAGGGAGATCCCGAAACGCCACCACCACCGGCGTCAAGAAAAAACGGGCGCAACAGTAGCTGGCAAAATATAGACAACATGGATATTATTTCCATGCCCGACAAATGGGAGTATCCATGGTATGCCACCTGGGATCTGGCTTTTCATGCCGTAAACTTCGCCATGATCGATTCGAAATTTGCGAAAAAGCAATTGCATATCATTACACATGAATGGTATATGCATGCCAATGGGCAGCTGCCGGCATACGAATGGGAATTTGGCAATGTTAACCCGCCGGTCCATGCATGGGCAGCCTGGAGGGTATATAAAATCGACGAAAAAAATCATGGTAAAGCCGATACGGATTTTTTAAAGCTCATCTATCATAAGCTCTTGCTGAACTTTACCTGGTGGGTCAACCGAAAGGATGCGGAGAAAAATAATATATTCGAAGGCGGATTTCTCGGGCTCGATAATATCGGGGTATTTGACAGAAATGACGCCACCGCTCACGGCGTACAGCTGGAGCAATCCGATGCCACTGCCTGGATGGCAATGTTTGCCCTGAATATGATGCGTATTGCACTGGAGCTTTGTAAAACGGATCTGGTGTACCAGGATATGGCCTCTAAATTCTTCGAGCACTTTTTATCTATCGCTTACGCCATGGAAAACGTAAAGGGCGATGGAGATGGTCTGTGGGATGAACAAGATGAGTTTTATTATGATCAGATCCATACCAAATACGGCGAGAGCATCCGGTTAAGACTCAGAAGCATCGTAGGCATTATTCCCCTGTTTGCCGTGGAGGTAATCGATGAAGCAAGCTTGCAACAGGCGCCGATGTTTATTAAACGCATGAACTGGATCTTTGAAAACAGGCCGGAGCTGGCCAGCTTAGTGTCCAGGTGGAAAGAGCAAAATAATACGTTGCATTTACTTTCTCTTCTCAGAGGCCACCGGATGAAAAAGATCCTGGAACGCATGCTTGATGAGAATGAATTTTTAAGTCCATATGGCATACGTTCTGTTTCCAAATACCACAAAGATCACCCCTATACACTCAAAATAGAAGACTTCGTTTACAATGTAGCCTACACACCGGGAGAGTCCGACTCTAATATGTTTGGCGGCAATAGTAACTGGCGTGGTCCGATCTGGATGCCTATTAACTTTCTGATCGTAGAAAGCCTGCAACGATTTCATTTTTATTACGGAGATGATTTCAAAGTAGAGTGCCCGACCGGAAGTGGCAAGTTCCTTACGATCCTGGAGATTGCGGAATTCCTGGCGTGCAGAAATTTGCAATTATTTGCGGCGGATAAAGAAGGCAAAAGGGCCTTCCTCAACGGAGACGAAAAGCAGCAGTCCGATCCTAACTTTAACCAGTATGTGCTTTTTCATGAATATTTTCATGGCGACACAGGCAAGGGGCTCGGTGCATCACACCAAACAGGATGGACCGGTATTATTGCTAAAATGATCCAATCAAAATACAATCAGAAAAAAGGGAAAAACGTTAATTAATTATCTGGTTGACGGAGCTACAAAGCGTCCTGTAAGGTGACAGGACGCAGCGTCCATCAAATAAAATATTCTTTGCCATAGAGAATTTATTTCTCCTGTAGCACCTATTGTCCCAATACTTTTCTACCTTTGCCACCGAAATTTTCCTCGGGGTGCTGTTTCCTTAAATGGAAGGCTGAGATCAAACCCGTATAACCTGAACAGGATAATGCCTGCGAAGGGAAGGCTGCAAACCGCCACCTACATAGCATTTACGATGCTGTGTAGGTCCTTTCCTCTTCTAAAAGCTAATCCGTTCGCATTTAATTATTTATGGAAAGGTCTAAAATTGCCTTATGTGTGGTATTGAGTATTTTACTTATGAGTGCAGTGCCGGCGATTTCTGCGGCGCAAGATATTACTTTACAGGGCACGGTATTGAACGCGGAAAGGCAACCTGTTGAAAATGCGACGATTAGTTATACAGGCATCAACCGCCGGGATTCCGGAAACGTCATTGCCGATCATGAAGGTCATTTTCTACTTAAATTAGAAAGGCTGAGCCGCTATAACATTACCATCAGTTCGGTAGGATATGAGGCGAGCTCCAAAGAGATCAGGACAAGCGCCAGCTCCTTTGAAAGGATATTCCTTCTTGCCTCCATACAAACAACGCTCGACCCGCTGGAGGTGAGGGCGATCCGGGCGGCGGATCACGCGCCGTTCGCGAAAACAAATATTACCGCTGCGGAAATAAAAGAAAAAAACCTGGGCCGTGATCTTCCTTATTTACTCAACCAAATGCCAGGCGTGGTCGTTAATTCTGATGCCGGCAACGGAATTGGTTATACCGGCATCCATATCAGAGGATCTGATGCGACCAGAACCAATGTCACCCTTAATGGTATTCCCTATAATGACGCCGAGAGCAACGGGGCTTATTTTGTAGATATGCCCGATATTGCCTCTTCCGTTAATTCAATCCAGGTCCAAAGAGGGGTAGGTACTTCTTCCAACGGTGCCGGTGCCTTTGGAGCAACCATTAATATCAGCACGAACCAGGTCCATGAATTGCCCTACGCCACTTTCAGTAATAGCTATGGCTCCTACAACAGCTGGAAAAATACCATAGCTGCAGGCAGCGGCCTCATCGATGGTAAATTTACTGCAGATATCAGGCTCAGCCACATCAGTAGCGACGGATATATCGACCGCGCTTCCAGTAAGCTGGAATCTTTATTATTCTCCACAGCATATGTGGGTAAAGCCACGACCGTACGGTTTAATTTTATTACCGGCAAAGAAAAAACCTATCAGGCGTGGAACGGCGTGCCGGAGGAAAAGATCAAAAATGACCGTACCTATAATGAGCTCGGCTATATAGAAGCCTCTGATTCATATTACCCCAATCAAACCGACAACTATACACAGAGTCATTACCAGCTATTCATCAACCATACGTTTAATGATGCCTGGTCGTTCAGTGTGGCGTCGTTTCTGACCAGGGGTGTGGGTTATTACGAAGAGTATAAAAACAATGAACCATATCAAGACTATGGTATCACACCCACCGACACCGCCTCCACGGATCTGATCCGCAGAAAGTATTTAGATAACTACTTTTACGGTCAGACTTTCTCCTTGCAATGGAAACAAGCCACCGACTTGCTGACACTTGGCGGTGCCTGGACCAATTATGATGGCGGCCACTACGGGCAAGTCCTCTGGACGGCAAACGGCGGCACCCCGTCGGATTATGAATACTATAGTACGCCTGCCTATAAATACGATAAGAACGTCTACCTAAAATGGATGCATGATTTTTCGGATTACTGGCATTTATTCGCAGACATGCAATACCGGCATGTCTGGCATAAGATGAAGGGATTCAGCGGGCACCCCGATCTCAGGGTCGAAAGAAAATTTGACTTCTATAACCCGAAAATAGGCGTGTCTTATGCCAAAAACGGCTACAACGCTTATTTAAGCTATGCGCTGGCCAATAAAGAACCCAACAGGGACGATTTTGAAGCAGGGGTTACCCACCAGCCGACAAGGGAGCGCCTTCATGATTTTGAATTAGGCCTGGAGAAAAAAGCAGCTACCTACTTTTACGGTATCGGCCTTTATTATATGCGCTATAAAGATCAGCTGGTACTCACCGGCAAACTAAACGATGTAGGAGAACCTACGCGGATCAACGTACCCAATAGCTACCGGGCAGGTATTGAACTCCAGGGAAATTATAAGTTTGCTGACTGGATAGATGCGGCAGCCAATCTTGCCCTTAGCAAAAACAAGATCGATAAATACACGGCTTACTATACGGCCTACGATGCGGACTGGAATGAATTGGATCCTGTAGCCGAAGAGCAGCACAATACGGACATTGCCTATTCTCCTGATATCGTAGGAGGCATCAGCCTGAACTTTCATCCGGTAAAAGCACTGACCATGTCACTTGAAGGTAAATATGTCGGCAAGCAATATCTGGACAATACACAAAATGAGGCCCGAAGCCTGAAAGGATACTATAACCAGGATATCAGAGTCATCTACCAATTAAGTGGCAACTGGTTTAAAAAGATGCAGCTCATCGGGCAGGTCTATAATTTATTCAGTACGAAGTATTTTACCAACGGTGCCACTTATCCTGAATATGACGGGGGAGAGATCAATAACTATTTATATTATTTTCCGGCAGCCCCTATTCATTTTATGGCAGGTGTGCAGATTGAATTATAGAAAACATTAACGATTACCACAGTGAAAGAGGCTCTTGATGAGCCTCTTTTTTTATACCCCTGGGAAATTTCTTAAAAATATCAGAAAAAAGGTAAAAAAAATATAATCGAATGATCATTCGATTATATTTGCATCGTGAGAGTAAAAGATGATAATAAAGAAATACGTATCCGTAAAATGGCCATGGAGATGATCGTGAGCCACGGATTTGAAGGTTTGAGCATGCAAAAGCTCGCCAGAGAGGTTAAAATATCACCGTCTACGATCTATGTATATTTTGAGAGCAGGGAAGATTTAGTAAACAAACTCTACATTTCAGTCCAGGAGAAATTTGAAAAAGACGCCTTGGTCAATTTTCATTCGGATCTGAATTTTGAGCAGGGCCTCTGGCTTCAATGGAGTAACAGACTAAAAAACATCATACAATTCCCACTGGAATTTAGGTTCTACGAACAGTTTCGCAATTCACCGCTTATTGATCAAAATAATCTGAGGCCAACCAGGTTCGTAACTGCAATGAGAAATTTTGTAAGTAACGCGATACTTAATAATGAAATCAAAGATTTGCCTCCGGAAGTATTTTGGGCAGTAGCTTATGGCCCTTTTTATATATTAGTAAAATTCCATCTGGATAAAGCGACGATGGCAGGAAAGCCTTTTTCTATCACACAGCAAAAACTAAAACAATGCTTTGAACTGGTGTTAAGCGCGCTGAAAATCAAATAACCAATTAATGCCATATAATAATATTTCATAACCTGAAAAATACAATCAATGACTATTAATCATCTCAACCTTGTTGTTAAAGACGTGCCACAAACCGTCGCCTTTTTTGAGACTTTTTTTACATTCAAATGTGAGACCATAAAAGGCGATAACCGGATCGCAGTTTTGCAGAACCGGGAAAACTTCACACTGGTCATTATGAGCAGTAAAAATACAGAAGCAAGTTATCCGGATGACTTTCACATCGGATTTAAGTTGGACAGCAGGTCCGCAGTAGATACACTTCACCAAAAACTACTGGCGGCAGATATTAAGGTGGCGCAGGCCCCCCGAAAAATAAGAAATAGCTATGCTTTTTACTTTTATTTTGACAACCTATTTATAGAAATAGGATATTACATGACAGAAGAAAGCCAGAGTTAGTCTAACTGCCGGGCGTAAAACCTGCCATTACCAATATTTAAGTAATTAAGCTCTAGCCATAGCCTTGGTACATGCCTGCCGGTGGCTGCTGTAACATTTAACAGGTTATTTAGGCACCGCCGGCCACCTGATTCATGACTCAAATACCTTAACTTAGCGCCATGGAAAAAAAACTATTTCTACTGGATGCGATGGCGTTGATTTACAGGGCGTACTATGCGCTGATTCGCACCCCCCGCTTAACCTCCCAGGGTAAGAACACCAATGCACAGTTCGGTTTTACCAATACGCTACTCGAACTTTTAAATAAGTACAAACCGACTCATATGGCGGTTTGCTTTGACACCCATGCTCCAACAGAAAGGCACACCGATTTTGAAGACTATAAGGCCAACCGGCAAAAGGCTCCGGAGGATCTGCTGGATTCTATTCCGGACATCAAAAAGATCATAGAAGGATTTAATATACCTTGTATTGAAAGTGACGGTTATGAGGCCGACGACATCATAGGAACGCTTGCCTGGCAGGCTGCTGATGCCGGTTACAAGGTCTTCATGGTAACGCCGGATAAAGACTATGGACAGCTGCTGACAAAGCCGGGTGTCTTTATATACAAGCCGGCTTACATGGGCAAAAAAGAAGAGATCCTGACTGCAGAAAAAATCTGTGAAAAATGGGATATAGAGCGGGTGGAGCAGGTTATAGATGTTCTGGGACTCATGGGAGATGCTGTGGATAATATTCCGGGGATACCCGGTGTGGGAGAGAAGACCGCAGCCAAGCTGCTCAAACAATATGGCAGCCTGGAAAATATTCTGGAACACGCTTCAGAAATCAAGGGGGCCCTTGGGAAAAAAGTACAGGAAGGCAAAGAAAGCGCCATTTTGTCTAAAAAACTGGCTACGATCATTACCAATGTACCCGTGAGCTTTCATGAAGAGGACTTCAGTGTCAATGAATTTAATCAGCAGGCGCTGGCGGATATCTTTTCCGAACTTGAATTCAGAAGTCTGGGCAAACGCATCCTGGGAGACAGCTTCAAAGTAGATGTACATGTATCGGTACAAAGAGATTTATTTGGTAACATTGTAGAATCCAGTACCACCATTTCAGAAAGTACCAAGGCCGCAGGTGACGCCTTTTTGCCGGAGGAAGAGATGGTCGCCCTGGAAAGCAAGACCATTGAGAACACCCCTCATGAATACCATCTGGTTCAGGGAGATGCTGCCATAAAAGAACTCATTGCTAAACTTAGCCAGTATAAGGAAATTTGTTTTGACACAGAAACCACCGGCACTGATCCCAATAATGTGGAACTGGTCGGAATGAGCTTTTCCGTTAAAGCCGGTGAGGCCTATTATGTGCCGATCGATGCTGACCAGCAGGAAGCTAACCGACAGGTCGAATTATTCAGTAGCTTATTCTCCAACCCTGGTATTACCTGGATCGGTCAGAACCTCAAATATGATCTTCTGGTCATGAAATGGTATAGTCAGAGTTTTCCCGGTAAGGTCTTTGACACTATGGTCGCCAATTATGTAATTGAGCCAGAGGGGAGGAGAAGCATGGATCTGCTCAGTGAAAAATATCTGGGCTATACGCCAGTGTCGATCACAGAACTGATCGGCAAAAAAGGAAAAAACCAGAGCAATATGCGGGATGTTCCGCCAGAAAAAGCCGCTGACTATGCTGCAGAAGACGCAGATGTCACCTTCCAGTTAAAGGAAGTTTTCGAGCCGCTGATCAAAGAGAAAGAAGTAGAAAAAGTCTTTTACGAAGCGGATCTTCCACTGGTGAAGGTATTGGCAGATATGGAATTTGAGGGCATTAAAGTCGATGAGGATTTTTTAAAAAATTATTCCACCGTTCTGCAGTCAGACGCCGCAGTGCTGGAAAAACAAGTCTATGAGGCAGCGGGCGTTCAGTTTAATCTTGCCTCACCCAAACAACTGGGAGAGGTCTTGTTTGAAAAACTAAAACTGGACCCTAAGGCTAAAAAAACAAAAACAGGGCAATACGCCACGGGAGAAGATGTTTTATCCAAACTGGCCGTACAGCATAAGATCGCCGATGATATCCTCAGTTTCAGAGAACTGACTAAACTCAGAAATACCTATGTTGATGCCATTCCACAGCTGATCAATCCAAAGACAGGCCGGGTGCATACCTCTTATAACCAGACGATCGTTGTGACAGGGCGGCTAAGCAGTAACAACCCTAATCTTCAGAACATTCCGGTGCGTACGGAACGCGGCAAAGAGATCAGAAAAGCTTTCATCCCCAGAGATAATGACCATGTCTTACTCAGCGCCGACTATTCACAAATTGAACTGCGGGTGGTCGCTGCCATCAGCGGCGATAAAAATATGTGCGACGCCTTTAAAAGCGGTGCCGATATCCATACCGCCACCGCCGCAAAAGTATTTGGGGTCGCCTTGGAGGACGTCACAAGAGAGCAGCGCTATAAAGCCAAGAGCGTTAACTTCGGTATCATTTACGGTCAGGGGGCATTTGGTCTGGCTCAAAATCTGGGGATTTCGAGGACGGAAGCCAAGACCATTATTGACAACTATAAGACCGAGTTCTCCGGTATCGCCCAATACATGACAGATACGATTTCCAGGGCGCAACAAAACGGTTATGTAGAAACATTATTAGGCAGAAAAGCCTGGATCCGGGATATTAATTCTGCAAACTTTACAGTTAAAGGATTTGCCGAGAGAGTGGCTATTAACGCACCCATACAGGGAACGGCAGCCGACATGATCAAACTGGCTATGATCAGCATTCACAAGGAAATGCAGCAAAGGAAACTCCGGTCAAGGATGATCCTTCAGGTACATGACGAACTGGTATTTGATGTCCACAAAGACGAACTAGATGAGCTCGAGGCACTGGTACTGGACAAAATGCAATCCGCTCTGCCCTTGCCCGAAGAGGTGCCCGTCAAGGCAGAGATCGGCACAGGTAACAGCTGGCTGGAAGCGCATTAAACCCTGGCGGACAGGTTGATACAATTTTATGTAAAAAAGGGCGTTTTATTTATAATACAGATTAGCCTGATGGCCTTAAAAAACAGCAGGAGCCATCAGGCTGATAATAATACAGCCTACAATGACCAAAACCAGTTGGATACACTTATTATTAATCGTTACTAGTTGCTTTTGCATCAGCCTTTCAGCCTGTCAGAAAGATCAGCTGGCCACAGGGAATAATTTATCCCTGTATACCTCAACGGATTCACTTGATTTTAATCAGGTATTTACCACACAGGTTCAGCCTACAAAATCTGTCAAAATATTTAATGGCAGCGAACAGGACGTCAGCATTGGTCACCTGCAGCTGGCAGGAGGTGATCATTCACCCTTTAAGATCAATGTCAATGGGCAGCCGGGCACCGGTTTTAATTCCCTGCCACTGTCTAAAGATGACAGCCTATATGTGTTTGTTACGGTGAGCCTGCCTGAACACAGTGATGACAAGCCTTTTTTGGTAAAAGACAGCATAGAGTATACATACGGCAATAAGACAGGGAAGATCATTTTATCAGCCGAAGGGTTGAATGCCTTTTATCTCTCCGGTGGCAGCATAACAGCCGACACGACCTGGACAGATAAACGCCCCATTGTCATTAATGGCAATATAACTGTGGACCAGTCCGCAACATTAAATATTCAGCCCGGTACCAGGGTATATACCAAAGCAGGTAAAGGCATACGTATCAATGGCCGGCTGCGCGCCAGCGGAACTTATGACACAGCAGGGCAGATCCTTTTGACAGGCAGCCGGCTCGACGCGCCCTATGATGCCATGCCGGGCAGCTGGCTGGGGCTTAGTTTCGGGCCGGCCAGTGAAAATAATACGCTCAGTTATGTGCATATTCAAAACGCCGTGAATGCCATCGCAGATACCTCAAAATCTGTTTCAGGTTTTGACGTCAGTGCGCAGACACCGGCGCTCGAAATGGAGGGATGTGTGATTGTCCAGAGTTCCCGTGAAGGACTACTATTCAGACATAGCAGTGCCCTCATTACCAACAGCCTGATTTATAACTGTGGCATCGGCTTTCGGGCGATGGGAGGAAAATATACAATGAATTATCTGACCATAGCCGGCTACAGCAATGATATTACCTACCACGTAAACCCCTTACTATATATCGCTGACCATAACGGCAACGGGACAGCAGATCCCTTAACGCTCACTGCCACTAATTGCATTATTACTGGCGATAATGACGCCCTGGATGAAATTTTACTGGATAACCAAAGCAGTGCCTTTACACTGTCCTTCAGAAATTCACTGATAAAAGCCGCCACTTTGCCCCCCCTTGGCAGTTTCAAAGATTGTATTTTGAATGTCGACCCTGCATTTGTGTCTGTTGACAACAGAAGAGCGGTCTATGATTTTCAATTGCTTGACATGTCACCCGCCATTGGTGCCGGTATACCTGTCAGCGGAATAACCAAAGATATTCTGTTCCAGCAACGTTCTCTCACGGCACCTACAATAGGCTGTTATGAATTTAAGGAAGCTGCAACAAAGTAGCCCGTTATTAAGCTGTATATTTGACAGCATCAAAAACGCTCAAAAATGAAAAAGTTCACTTTTTTAGGTCTGCTGGGTATAGCGGTTTTACTTAGCATGTCCTTCAGCAGATCTGGCAAAAATGCTGCTTCAGATCACGAGGATTTAGTCCCCATAAATAACACTCAATCTAAAACCGAAACACCCATGGCAAAGACGATATATGATTTCAGGATCGCTTCCATTGATGGAGGCACCATTGACTTTTCAAAGTTCAAGGGCAAGTATATACTCATTGTCAATACAGCCTCCAAATGTGGCTTCACGCCTCAATACAAAGGCCTGGAACAATTATATAAAGACTATGGAAATAAACTGGTCATTGTTGGGTTTCCCTCAGATAATTTCCATGATCAGGAATTCCAGGATAATAAAGATATCAAGGCGTTTTGCGAAAAAAACTATGGGGTAACCTTTCCGTTGACCACCAGAGTAGATGTAAAGGGCAGTCACATTACGCCGGTATTTGATTACCTGACACACAAATCACAAAACGGTCAACTGGATGCGGAGATCTCCTGGAATTTTAATAAATTCCTTGTGGATCCACAGGGCAAATTACTCGCCCATTTTGATTCTAAAGTAACGCCGGAAAGCCAGGAGATTGTACATTACCTCCAATAAACCACAGGGTATTCAACTCTTTAACCGTCACTGCTGGGCAGTGACGGTTATTTTTTGGCATCAACTAAATAGATTTTGGAGAATCCATGCCAAGATATGATAAGATTTTAAGGTCAAAAAAGGCGCGTTTTTGCCCATTTTTATATTAATTAAAATTATTATTATATTTTTTTACAATATAATAAATACAATATACATGGTCTATATTTTGATAATATTCAATAATTACAAAAGATCATTAAATATTCTACAAAGAAGCAACCCGTTAACAAACATTAGTTTAAACATTCTCAAATTTTTTTGATGATTATTTAGAAAAAATAAAATTTATTGTCTAATTTTATGCCTGTTCGTCAAAAACGACGTTTATATTCATTCACTATTTGTTGTAGATATGTCAAGATCAGAAAATCAGCAGGGACTATATGACAGCTCCTTTGAGCATGATGCGTGTGGGGTGGGTTTTGTCGCCAACATCAAAGGCAGAAAATCACACCAGAATATTGCTGACGCCCTAACCATATTAGAAAATATGGAACACAGAGGGGCCTGTGGCTGTGAACAAAATACGGGTGATGGTGCCGGTATTATGATCCAGACCCCTCATGAATTCTTTTTTGAGGAGTGTCTTAAAATGGGCGTCCATCTGCCTTCCTTTGGAAAGTATGCGGTCGGTGTTTTATTTTTCCCCAGAGACCTTCGTTTAAGAGAAGAATGCAGAGGTATCTTTAACAGGGCAGTGGAGACTTTAGGTCTGGAAATACTGACCTATAGGAAAGTACCGGTGAATACACACGATATCGGCAATACAGCACTTTCCGTAGAGCCGGAAATGGAGCACGTATTTATTGCCTGCCCTGATCATATCATTGATCCGGAAGCCTTTGAAAGAAAGCTTTTCGTTTTGCGCAACTACGCGGTACATACCATCCTGAATACGGTTAAAAATGATGAGATCGGTTTTTACATCGCGTCTCTTTCTTATAAGACAGTCATCTATAAAGGGCAACTGACCAGCGGTCAGGTGCGTACTTATTTTAATGACCTGAACAACAAAAAGGTTGTTTCTGCCTTTGCACTGGTACACTCAAGATTTGCGACCAACACTTTCCCTTCCTGGAAACTGGCACAGCCATTCCGCTATATAGCCCACAATGGCGAGATCAATACCTTACAAGGCAATCTTAACTGGCTGAAAGCCGGCGAAGGAGATTTTGTAAGTGATTATTTTACAGCCGAAGAGATCGATATGTTATTGCCGATCGTTACCTCTCAGCAATCTGACTCTGCCTGCCTGGATAATATGGTGGAGCTTTTGACTTTGACCGGCCGAAGCCTGCCACATGTCATGATGATGCTGATTCCTGAAGCCTGGGACGGCAACGACCTCATGGACCCTGTTAAAAAAGCATTCTATGAATATCACAGTTGTCTGATGGAACCATGGGATGGACCGGCCACGATCTCCTTTACCGATGGTAAGATCATCGGGGCTACCCTGGATAGAAATGGGCTGCGGCCTTCCAGATTTTGCCTGACAAATGATGACCGGGTCATCATGGCCTCTGAAACCGGGGCGCTTATTGTAGATCCTGCAACTATTATCCAAAATGGCCGTCTGCAGCCCGGAAAAATGTTCGTAGTTGATATGGAGCAGGGAAGGATCATCAGTGACGAAGAACTAAAAAGTGATATTTGCTCGGCCAAGCCCTACGGAGACTGGCTCAATAAATATAAGATCCGTATGGAAGAGCTCCCTGAACCCAGGGTACAGTTCACCCATCTGGAAGATGCACAGATCTTTAAATACCATAAAGCATTTGGTTACTCCCAGGAGGATATCCATGATATCATTTCTCCCATGGCAGTAGGCGGTAAAGAGCCGATTGGCTCCATGGGCTCTGATGCACCGCTGGCGGTATTGAGTGATCAGCCCCAGCACCTGAGCGCATACTTCAAGCAATTATTCGCGCAGGTCACCAACCCGCCCATTGATCCCATCCGTGAAAGAATGGTGATGTCTCTTGCCACCTTCCTTGGTTCTTCCGGCAATATCCTGAAAGAAGAGCCAGAATACTGTCATACCCTGGCCCTTAAAAATCCGATACTGAATAATATTGAGCTGGAAAAAATCCGTTCTATTGATACGGGTAGCTTTCAGGCCAAGACGCTGCAGACCTATTTCAGAGCCAATGGGGAAGCAGGTGCTTTAAAAGCAGGTATAGAAAGACTTTGCCGTTATTCGGTAGATGCGGTTAAAGATGGCTTTGAAGTACTGATCTTAAGTGACCGCGCTATCGACAGCGAACATGCGGCCATTCCGTCTTTATTAGCGGTTTCCTCTGTTCACCACCACCTGATCCGTAAGGGACTGCGTGGTAAGGTGGCGCTGGTCGTTGAGGCTGGTGATATATGGGAAGTGCATCACGCTGCCTGTTTGATCGGCTTCGGTGCCACAGCCATTAATCCCTATCTGGCACTCTCTACTATCCGCTCACTGAAAATCACCGGTCGGCTGAAAACGGATTTGACCGTTCATGAGTTGAAGAAAAATTATGTCAAAGCCATTTGCGAAGGTTTATATAAAGTCTTCTCTAAAATGGGGATTTCTACATTGCAATCCTACCAGGGCGCACAGATCTTCGAGATCATCGGTATTAATAAAGAAGTAGTCGAACGTTACTTTACAGGTGCTACTTCCAGAATCGAAGGCATGGGACTTGATGAACTCGCCAAAGAAACTTTATACAAACATCGTTTTGCCTTCAGCAAAACAGAAATCCCCATCGACAGATTGCCGGAAGGCGGCCTGTATCAGTGGCGCAGAAAAGGGGAGGTGCATTTATTTAATCCATCAACCATTCACCTGTTACAGTATTCTACCAGGATGAATGATTATAAGATCTATAAGAAATATGCTAAACTAATCAATGAACAGGGTAAAAAAGCTGTTACATTACGTAGTTTATTTGCCCTAAAACCCAACAGACCTTCCATTTCCATCGACGAAGTAGAACCGGCAGAAAATATATATAAACGTTTTGCCACCGGCGCGATGTCTTTTGGCTCTATTTCCTGGGAAGCACATACTACGCTGGCCATTGCCATGAACCGCCTGGGTGGTAAAAGTAATACCGGCGAAGGGGGTGAGGATGAGATCCGCTACCAGCCAATGGAAAACGGAGATTCCATGCGTTCGGCCATCAAGCAGGTCGCTTCTGCCCGTTTTGGTGTAACCAGCCAGTACCTGACTGAAGCCGACGAGCTGCAGATCAAAATGGCTCAGGGCGCCAAACCCGGTGAAGGCGGACAGTTGCCAGGGCATAAAGTCAATGACTGGATCGGACGGGTCCGTCATTCCACGCCCGGTGTTACCCTGATATCTCCGCCGCCGCATCACGATATATATTCTATCGAGGATCTGGCGCAATTGATCTATGACCTGAAAAACGCAAACCGAGCTGCAAGGATCAACGTGAAACTGGTATCCAAAGCAGGCGTCGGCACGATTGCCGCCGGTGTCACCAAAGCGAAAGCAGATGTGGTATTGATTTCCGGCTTTGATGGCGGCACGGGTGCCTCTCCGATCAGCTCTATCAAACATGCCGGCCTGCCCTGGGAACTTGGTCTTGCAGAGACCCATCAGACCCTGGTTAAAAACAACCTGCGCAGCAGGGTGGTCGTACAGGCGGACGGACAAATGAAAACTGGTCTTGATATCGCTATCGCGACCTTACTTGGCGCAGAAGAGTGGGGAGTTGCCACCGCAGCACTGGTGGTAGAAGGCTGTATCATGATGCGTAAATGCCATTTAAATACTTGTCCCGTAGGCGTAGCGACACAAAATGAAACTTTAAGAAAACGCTTTTCCGGCAACCCCGATCACGTTGTTAACTTCTTTAAATTCCTGGTACAGGACCTTAGGGAGATTATGGCAGAACTAGGTTTCCGGACGATCAATGAAATGGTAGGCCAGGTAGATTGCCTGGAAAAAAGAGATAACATCACGCACTGGAAATTCTCTAAGCTTGATCTTACTCCGATTTTATACAAACAGCCCGCAGATGCAACCTGCAGTAGCCTCTATCAGACCGAGCAGCAAGATCATGCACTGGATGAAGTGCTGGACTGGCAATTGCTTAAAGCTGCACAGCCGGCAATTGATAACGGCACCGCTGTAAAAGCTGCTTTTACCATCCGCAATATCGACCGTACGGCAGGGACAATACTCTCTAACGAGATCACGAAAAAATACAAAGCAGAGGGCTTGCCCGAAGATACGATCCAGTTACACTTTACCGGTACTGCCGGACAGAGCTTTGCCGCCTTCAATACCCGTGGGGTCACCATGGAACTGGAAGGAGATGCCAATGACTATATCGGCAAGGGCTTAAGCGGTGCAAAGATCATTGTATATCCTTCCAAAAAATCCGGCTTCGTGGCTGAGGACAATATCATCATCGGCAATACGGCCTTTATAGGTGCCACGTCCGGAGAAGCCTATGTTCGCGGTAAAGCCGGTGAGCGCTTCTGTGTCAGGAACTCTGGCGCCAAAGTAGTCGTTGAAGGGGTAGGAGATCATGGTTGTGAGTATATGACAGGTGGTGTGGCTGTTATCCTGGGTGAGACGGGGCGTAACTTTGCTGCCGGTATGAGTGGCGGTACCGCTTACGTTTATGATGTCAAAGGCAACTTACCCTCCATGTTCAACAGCGAAATGGCCGACCTGGAACCTCTGGATGAACAGGATATAGCAGTACTCAGGTCTATGATTGAGAAGCATCTTGCTTATACGGATAGTAAGGTTGCTTCCTTTATTATCAGTGACTGGGATACCCAGCTGAAAAACTTTGTCAAGGCTATGCCACGCGATTACAAGAAAGTTTTACTGGCAGCAAAGGAAAAAGAAGCGGTGAACAAATAAGATTAGCAGAAGCATAGCAGGTCAAATTACCAATAATATATTATTTTATAATTAGGGGACGATGGGAAAAATAACAGGATTTTTAGAGCATACACGTGAACTGCCCGAGAAAAGAAGCGTAGCAGAGCGTGTAAAGGATTATAAAGAATTTAATAACCTCTACAAGGGCAACAAACTGACCGAGCAGGCCTCCAGGTGTATGGACTGCGGTGTTCCTTTTTGTCACAACGGCTGTCCTTTGGGTAACCTGATCCCGGAGTTTAATGACGCGGTCTATCGCGAAGACTGGAAAGAAGCATACGACATTTTATCTTCTACCAATAACTTTCCTGAGTTTACCGGAAGGATCTGTCCCGCCCCTTGTGAAAGTGCATGTGTACTGGGCATTAATCAGCCTCCCATTGTAATTGAGGAAATTGAAAAGCATATTATAGAAAAAGCATTTGAGCTGGGACTGGTAAAACCACGGACCTCAATAGTACGCACTGGAAAACGTGTGGCTGTCATTGGCTCCGGACCTGCCGGTCTTGCAGCTGCAACACAACTCAATGCAGCCGGCCACCTGGTAACCGTCTATGAAAGAGATGATGCCCCCGGTGGACTTTTGAGATACGGTATCCCGGATTTTAAATTGGAAAAGAACATTATTGACCGCCGTGTTGCTGTCTTAGAACAAGAAGGTGTCGCCTTCAAGCTAAATGCCAATGTCGGGGTCAACGTCAAATTAAATGACATCTTAAGAGAGTATAATGCAGTTGTGCTGTCGGGGGGCTCTACCGTGCCCAGGGATCTGCCGGTGCATGGTCGTTCTTTAAAGGGTATTTACTTTGCCATGGAATTTCTAAAACAACAAAATAAACGTGTTGCTGGTAAAGATCCGCTGGCTAAACCAGAAATTGAGAGCAATATACTCACCGAGAATATTACAGCTACCGGCAAAAATGTAATCGTGATCGGTGGCGGTGACACAGGCAGCGATTGCGTGGGTACTTCTAACAGGCAGGAGGCCGCATCCATTACTCAATTTGAACTGATGCCGGTGCCGCCCAGGGAAAGAACAGAATTTATGCCCTGGCCTACCTATCCCATGATCCTGAAAACAACTTCTTCTCATGAAGAAGGGGCTGAACGCCATTGGGCCATTGCCACCAAAGAATTTATCGGCGATGAAAATGGTAATTTGAAAGCCATCCGTGTTGTCGACCTGGAGTGGAAATCTGAAAGCGGCCGGCCATCTCAGTTCCTGGAAGTTAAAGGCAGCGAAAGAGAACTCCCCTGTGAGCTGGCCTTGCTGGCCATGGGCTTCACACACCCCCTGCAGTCCGGCATGGTGGATGAACTGGGCGTGGAACTCGATGAAAGAGGCAATGTCAAGGCCTCCGAAAAAGGCTTCCAGACATCTATTCCAAAGATCTTTGCCTGCGGAGACATGCGTCGTGGCCAATCCCTGGTGGTCTGGGCTATCAGTGAGGGTAGGGAATGTGCCAGAAAAGTAGACGAATTTCTCATGGGCCATTCCGTTCTGGAAAGCAAGGATGCCAATCTGATCGTTAATAACGAATAAAGACAAAACTTTTCCTAACGCTATAAAAGCCATGCATTGTCTTAAGGATACTGCATGGCTTTTATAGTGTTAGTTATACTGCGCTCCATATATGGGGCAATTTACTACGGGCTAAATACATCCGATATGGCAGATAACCACCGGTGCGGCTTGTGCAACCGGGCAGAAAAAATCCCCTGATAATAAATACATATTAAAGGGGATCTTTTTGTAACCAACTATCTTCTGCTGCCGGGTTATTATTACATTTTATTTGCAACAAGCACCTGTCAGATGAATCTGTTTTACTGCGTAACCAGGGTACCCACGTTTTTACCTTCAATCACGGCGCGCAGGTTACCAGGTTTATTCATATCAAAAACAATGATCGGCAATTTGTTTTCCATACATAGCGTAAAAGCCGTCATATCCATGATTTTAAGGTTGTTATCAATACACTCCTTATAACCGATGGTTTCATATTTAACTGCGTTTGGATCTTTCTCGGGATCTGCTGTATAGATACCGTCTACGCGGGTGCCTTTTAAAATCACATCTGCCTTGATTTCAATCGCACGCAGGGAACCTCCCGTATCTGTGGTAAAATAAGGATTACCTGTGCCGGCGCCAAAGATGACTACCCTGTTTTTTTCCAGATGGCGGATCGCTCTTCTGCGAATATATGGCTCAGCGACCTGATCCATTTGAAGGGCACTCTGCAGGCGGGTAAAAATACCAATCTTTTCCAGCATGGCCTGCATGGCCATACCGTTAATAACCGTGGCCAGCATACCCATATAATCTCCATGTGCTCTTTCGATACCGCTTTCCGCTTCGTTCATACCCCGATAGATATTACCGGCACCAATCACGACCGCGACCTGGACCCCCATATCAGTAATGCTTTTAATATCATTAGCGTACTGTTCAATGATTTTAGGGTCAAATGGTTCTGTACTATTTTCGGCTTTCAGCGATTCACCGGACAATTTGAGTAAGACACGCTTGTACTTTGGGAGCATGGTGATTGATTTGTTTCAGTGCAAAATAACGGCATTTTTTTTTTAATGCCAACTGTCAGCGTACAGGGATGCCTGCAAGGGATCTCTACCGTGCAGAAATTGTGGAAAAATCATTTAACCATAACTATTTCAAATAGAATAGCTTGCTACATGCTGATTTATCATTAATATTGTATAGCGCCGGTCTAGCAAAACCAAATCTAACGGCATACCTTATATATGTCATTTCAAATTAATGCCAGCTATAGCGAGGAGCTTCATTTCGAGGATACGCCTTCCAGAGAAATCTATGCTCTTCTGCTAAAAGCCATTGAAGCCATCCGGTGGTCCAGAGGCGTTATAACGGAAAATACGATCACCGCTTACGCCGGCATTTCCATTACCTCTTTTGGAGAGATGATCTGTATGGAGATCAAAGGGGAGGTTGTGGAAATCACCAGCACCTGCTTAATGCCGCAAATCTGGAGTATCGGCAAGAACAAAAGAAATTGCAGACGGCTGGGCCGCACGATCAACGCGTTGATGATGAGCTGTACGCAGCAGCATCTGCAGCAAGTATATATGGCTGCCAGCGCAGAATTCGTCCCGGCCGCCGACAGAGCGCTTACCAGGGGAAACTTTCAAAATATAGTGGTATCCACAAGCAGGATTTCCGGCTTTATGTCGATCTTCAACCCCAAACCCGGGTATTTTATAACACCTATACTGATCGATCTGAATATTTTTTATTTCTTACTGATCGGGGTTGCAGGCGCAGGTTTTTTCCCTTATAACCTAAGTGGCTTTGAATATCTGGGAATGAATGCCACAAATCATACCCTGACCCAGGGGCAATGGTGGCGGCTGCTTAGTTACCAGTTCATGCACGCTGGCTTTATGCATCTGATCGGTAATATGTTTGCCTTACTGATGATCGGGGTGTATTTGGAGCCATTATTAGGCAAAATCAGGTTTTTGATCTTTTACCTTGTTTGCGGTGTAATGGGAGGACTTTTAAGTTTATACATGCATCCCTTCTCCGGCTCTGTAGGCGCCTCGGGGGCTATTTTTGGCATGTATGGCGTTTTTGTGGCGCTGCTCACATCGAGTTTAATAGAAAGGCACGCCCGTAAAGCCATATTTTCAACACTTTTATTTTTTATCGGCTTTCAGCTTTTGATGGGCCTTAAAGGTAATATAGACAACAGTGCGCATATAGGCGGTCTGGTTACAGGCTGTATACTGGGCAAAATTTCCATCGCCGCAATCCGGGCTGAAAACAGCTGGAGAACCCTCAAAAGACTATCGGCAGTTGTACTGATTGCTGTTTTGGTTGTAGCGCTTTCCATGAAAAAAATGCCCGATCAGGCCGATCGTTTTCGCACGCATATTACGCAATTTAGCCAAAATACAGGCATGGCATTAGTTTATCTGACGATGATAGGACATAGTCCTGATGATTTAATTATCCGCCAGATCCAGTACCAGACTTTAGGCTTTTGGAAGCAAAATGCAGCGGTACTCGATAAGCTGGATCAGTTACGTATCGGTAAAGCAGGACACGCCAGAGTCCAGCTTATGCGCAGTTACGTCTACACGCAGGTTCTGAAAGCAAGCTTTGAACTGCGTTGGTACCTGCATGGCAGACAGCCAAGATCGTATGAAGACAGCATTGAGCATTATGAAATAAAGGTAAATCAACTGACCAGACAGCTGGCCAACACGCCCTGGCGTTTGGGTAGTCAATAAGTCTTCCTTTATAATTAATCAAGCCCTGCACAGATTGAATTTCTCTTTGTACAGGGCTTGGTTATGATAATGCAACCGCTATAGCGTTTCTTTCAGCCAGTTAAAAAACTCTCTTTGCCAGACCAGGGCATTTTGAGGTTGCAATACCCAATGGTTTTCATTAGGGAAGTATAATAATTTACTTTTTATCCCTCTGAGCTGGGCCGCCTGGAACGCCCCCTGTCCTTGTTCAATGGGGACTCGATAATCAATACCGCCCTGAACAATCATGATAGGCGTATCCCAGTTGGCCACAAAGTTGGCAGGTGAAGCCGCATAGGACTGCTGCGCAGCCTTATTGTCTTTCTGCCAATAATAGCCACCTTTTTCCCATTTCTCGAACCAGAGTTCATCAGTGGTCCCTGTCATGGAAACAAAGTCAAAGACACCATCATGGGCAATAAAGGTTTTGAAACGCCCTTCATGTTTACCGGCAAGCGCAAATACGGAATAACCGCCAAAGCTGGCACCGACGCAGCCTCTGCGGGCAGTATCTACGTAAGGCTCTTTAGAGATATCATCGATCGCATCCAGATAATCCTGGAGAACCTCTCCGCCCCAGTGCTGGCTGACAGCCGCGTTCCAGGCAGTACCATATCCCGGCATCCCCCGGCGGCAGGGTACAACTATTATATACCCCTGGGAAGCCATTAGCTGAAAATTCCAGCGGTAAGAAAAGAACTGTGTAGTGGCAGACTGCGGTCCACCCTGACAATACAGTAAGGTCGGATACTTTTTGCTTTTATCAAAATTGGGTGGGTAGACGATCCACTCCATCATCTTATGCCCGTCTTTGGTGGTGATCCATTTGCGCTCTGAACTCACGGGGGCCAGTCTGGAATAGATTTCATCATCTGCATATGTCAGCTGCTTCAGTGCGCCGGTTTTAATATTCAGAGAATAAATTTCGGCGGCTCTGGAGATATCTTCTTTTTCAACGATCAGTTCATCCCCAACCTGGGCCACAATGGATTTGACATCAAAATCACCTTTAGATATCTGGTGGATCTGTGGCATCATTTTAGTCAGACCGATATCCTGTACGGAGAATACCTGCATCGTACCGTCAATAGGGGCGACAAAGAAGATCGTCCTGTCGTCCTCCCCCCATTTAAAGGAGGCTACGTTGATCTGGTCATTGAAACCCGTCAGGTTCACAGTGGCTTCTGCGGTACGCACTACTAGATCCGTTTTGTCGGCCTCATAACCAGGTGTTTTCATTTGCAACCAGGCCATTTTGCCCTTTTTATTAAAGGCAGGAGAGAGATCATACCCCATGTTTTTCTCTGTCAGGTTCTGCGTCTTTCCGGTAGCGATGTCATAGGAAAATATATCCGTATTGGTACTCTGTGCATAGGCCGTACCATATTCTTTCTTTGAGACATATACGATCTGTTTGCTATCCGGACTCCATATATAGTCTTCGGGGCCACCAAAGGGTTGCTGAGGACAGAAATAAGGCTCATCTGGCATAATATCTTTTTTCCTGTCCTCAAGTGCCTTACCATCTGCATAAGGTGCAAAGAATACATGATCGAATTTGCCGTCAAACCACTTATCCCAATGGCGGTAGTTCAGCGAGGTATAGACCTTGGCAGAGGTTTTGTCCAGATCAGCATAGCGGTCGCTGCCCAATACTTTTTCCAGTTTTACGCCTTCACTGCTCAGGATGTATTTCCCGTCCGGAGAAATCCGGTCATTATCCAGCTGAGCGTCTTTTTGCTCCTCAGAAAGCCTGGTGGCAGCGCCTCCTGCCAGCGGAATTAAGTAAAATTCAGAGGTCATTTTATTTTCTGTCATATCAGGAGTAGACACCTTATAAATAAGGGACTTACCATCCTTGCTGATGCCCTGGCCACTGACCCTGCCCATGGATAATAATCCTTCAGGTGTCAATGGCGCCTTTTGTGCGGTGGCGGCCTGTAACATTGTGAATGTAGCTAAAGTGAATAATATTTTTTTCATGATGAAAATTTAGTGATGGCCCTAGGCAATACAGGTTCATTACAAACCTATTGCCTGTTAGCCAGGAGGGCAAAAATAGTCAAAAAAAATCCAGATCGAAAATTGGCCATTATGCCCTCAGCGCAAATTATGCAAGTTAATGTTAAATGACAGTTTTGTGGCAGTCCGATTTAAGAAGGTTTCCAGTCAGGTCTTATTTTTGCCGCATGCTGATAAAAGACTTTTTATCAGGACATTACCCATTTAATGAACACATAAATTAAAACATGAGACGATCAACCCATTCAGTGGCCTTCCTGCTTAGTAGCGCACTTTTAATACTGGCTTCCTGTGGACAAACACAGGGCAATGAACAGGCCAAGACAACAGACGCGCAGGCAGTGTCTATGCAGGCAGGGCAGGGACAGATGCTGCCCATTGATACCGCAGCCAGTAAAATACTCTGGAAAGGCTCCAAGTTGGTAGGCAGCTCCCATGAGGGGTATGCCCCGGTTACTGAAGGACAGGTAACTGTAGTCGCCGATGCGCTTCGTGGTGGTAAAATCGTCATCGATATGAAGGATCTTCAGCCAACTGACCAGGATGAAGAAAGCAACGGTAAACTGAAAGCACATTTATCTTCCAAGGACTTTTTCTCGGTAGACTCTTTCCCTACGGCCATTTTTGAGATCACAAGTGTGGAAAAAGGTGCAGAAAAAGCCGCCAATGCAACACCGGACAGCGGCAAAGACGCCAAGGTGGCAGGGATCCAGTCCAATACGACCGTTACCGGTAATATGACTATTAAAGGCATTGCCAAGTCTATTACCTTCCCCGCTGAGATCCATGCAGACTCTAATTCCGTAAATCTTAAGGCCGCTTTTGCCATTGACAGAACGAATTGGGGAATCAACTATGGCGCTGAAAACTCTATTAAGGACAAGATTATCAGTAAAAACATTGATTTTCAGATTAATATAAAAGCTGCAAAGTAATATTTATAACAATCGGTTAGGCAAAATGTATTACTTAATGCTTAATTTTTCTTAATTTTCAGGTTAGAGCGGCTTCAGACAGCTCATAATTTGTCTAAGCCGGCTTTTAATCGTAACTTTGCCGCCGAATTTGTGGATAATTATGTTATAATATTGAAAATTAAATATAAATTTGAAACAATTCTATCACAGGGTACGTTTTATATCTATCATTAAAGCCATTATACAATATGAGGCAGCTTAAAATTGCCACTCAGATCACCAACCGTGACTCGCAGGCCGTGGAAAAATATCTTCAGGAGATCTCCAAGATTTCTATGATTACCCCTGAAGAAGAAACTACGCTGGCACAGCGGATCAAAATGGGTGATCAATGGGCTTTAGACAAATTGGTTCAGTCCAATTTGCGCTTTGTGGTATCTGTCGCTAAGCAGTACCAGCATCAAGGCTTATCACTTAGCGATCTTATCAACGAGGGCAACCTCGGCTTAATTAAAGCGGCTCAACGCTTTGACGAAACCAAAGGTTTCAAATTCATTTCTTACGCGGTATGGTGGATTCGCCAGTCCATTTTACAGGCGTTGGCAGAGCAGGGCAGATTAGTCCGCCTGCCTCAAAACAAAATTGGCACCTACAACAAGGCTAACAAAGCCTACATGGCCTTCGAACAAGAACACGAAAGAGAGCCAAGTACGGAAGAATTGGCCAGTATCCTGGAAATGAGCGAGACAGAGATCAACAACATTTTCCAAAGTAACACCAGGCATACATCTCTGGATGCACCAGTGCACGAGGCAGAGGATGTAGCCATGGGAGATCTTTTGGAAGGAGCTGACGACACCGATGACGATGTCATGAAAGATTCTCTGAGAGAAGAAATCCGCAGGGTCTTAAAATCACTTAGTCCAAGAGAGGCGGAGATCGTTAATGCTTATTTTGGTTTGGAGGGTGAAAATGGTATCACCATTGAGCAGATCGGTCAAAAATACGATCTGACCAAAGAACGTATCCGACAAATCAAAGAAAGGGCGATCAAACGCTTACAAAAGGCCCGCTATAGCGGTGCCTTAAAATCCTATTTAGGATAAATAAACTAAAAATAGCTTTAAAGGGCTTCTGCGGTGAATGCAGAAGCCCTTTTTTTTATCCATCTCTCCCAATACGGGTTTGTCAATTTTTAATTTAAGTCAGCTTCGTTTTTCTTTCCCTTAAAGTGCTTTCCACCCGCTTTTCAATTTCATAGAACACGCATCTTTTTTTGTGTAAGCACCTGATTAGATCAACTGTTATGTCTTTCCAGCCGGGCAAAATGGCTGGACAGGTGAACGCGCATTCCATTACGGAACTCCTCTGGCGTGCCCTTTTCCAGAATGCTGATTAACTGCTTATGAGAAACGAATTTTTTCGGGTTTTTAGCGGGCTGAATGAGATCACTTTTTTCCACAAAATCAAAGATTGGTAAAAGCAGGCGCTGAAACTTTATCAAAGTTTCATTTTGAGAGATCTGATAGAGCTTACCATGAAAAGCGATCTCATAAGCGGCTTCGAACTTCTCGCCACTGGTCGAGCCAGGCTCATTTTTCACAATTGCTTTCAGTTCCTTAATATCCTCAGCAGTGACATTTCTAAACAGCAGATCAGCCATGCCTATTTCCAATACCAACCGGATCTCGAAGATTTCTTTGAGCGTATCTTCACTTAATATATATGGGTTCAGGCTTTTAGCCAGGTTACCAAATATATCAGGATTGGTGATAACACTGCCTTTTTTCTTTTTGCTGTCAATAAGACCCATCATTCGTAAACGCATCAGCGCTTCTCTCACAACGGTCCGGCTAACACCCAGAGCCGAGGCAAGTTCCAGTTCTTTGGGAATCGTGTCCCCCACCTTTAATTTTCGCTGATGAAGCAAATCAATCAGATTGGCCTCCACCCGGTCGACCAGGCTCTGATTATTGATGGATGTAAAGACTTCATTTACCATTTGATAACATATTAATGAAAAATATTTTCAAATATAGTCAGAAAAAAACTTGGCCAACTAAAATAAAAGTCTAATTTTATTATGTCATACTTAATAATTTTATAAAATTAACACAATGCATTCCACTTTACCCAAAAGAGTGTTATTGCTGATGAGCGTGTTGTTTGCTTTATCAGGATACGCACAAACCCAAACCTACAAAGGAACTGTATCAGAGGAAAATACCGGTCTGTTGTTGCAGGGAGCAACCGTAACCAACCTGTCTACCCAACGCTCAGTCATAACAGATCAAAAAGGCCTGTTCACTTTAGATGGTAAAAGAGGCGACAGTGTGGCGGTCAGTTTTGTGGGCTATCATTTAAAAAAAATTGCTTTAGCAGAGCAACCGGTCATCTTTATCCGGCTGGCCAAAACCAACGATTCCCGGTTAGACGAAGTGGTGGTAGTGGGTTACGGCACCACAAACAGAACAGCTTTTGCGGGAGCCGTTACCAGAGTGAACACCCTGGGAACCCAACACAGTCCTAATTCCAATGTAGCCACTGCGCTGCAGGGTACAGTTCCCGGCGTCATGGTACAGCAGGGTAGCGGTGCCCCCGGCAATACTCCCAGTATTGTATTCAGAGGGGGTACCGATTTTACCGGGTCCGGAAATCCCTTGGTGGTTGTAGATGGTATTATCCTTAATTCATTATATGGTATAGACATGAACGACGTGGCTTCCATAGATGTACTAAAAGACGCCGCCTCGACCGCCATATATGGTGCCAGAGCTGCCAACGGCGTAATATTGATTACAACAAAGAAAGGAAAAAAGGGAAGAACACAAGTTCATTACAATATCAAGCAATCAGTGAATAACCCCAGGCGTATCGCTGGCGATTACTTAAGTACTGAAGATTACCTCAGGATGAACCGCCTTGGGCTGAGATCCCGTTATATTGCTGATTCAATAACCGGTGTGGGTACCGCTGCGGACAAAGGTCAGCTCAGTGGCGCCTGGGGCTGGGCCTTTGGCAGCACCAACGCCTCGCCGGAAGGATTATATACCACCCAACTACTCAATGATCAGAATCGTGGAAAACTCTCTCAACCCGGCTGGCACCTTTTAGTCGATCCGAGCCCGCTGTTTCCCGCCCATATGGACAGTATTTTATATAAAGACAATCCTGTGCAGCAAAGAGAAGATATGTTGATGCGTCAGAGTGCTTCGACAGAACAGTCCCTTTCTTTTTCAGGAGCCAATGATCAGGGCGCATTTTCCTTAAATTTAAATTCATTAAAAGACAATGGCACCATCATCGGATCCTGGATGAAAAGGATCAATATGAATTTCAACGGCTCACTCAACATTGGTAAAAACCTGAACGTGCAGTTAACAACCTCAGCCTACAGCATAAATCTGGGTTCACCTTATGCAGAACCCGGATCCGCTTTTGACGGTTCTGCCACGGGTGGCCTGATGCAGCGCTTTTTGGGCGTCGCTCCCACAGTAAGATATACGAATGACACATCCGGTGTCATGCTACCCGGCCCCAACGATATCACCCTGGGCAATCCTGCCTACTGGAGTACCATTTACAATAACGCTGTAAGCCAGCAACGCTATATGGGTAGCCTTGCCTTAACTTATAAGATTACACCTTATCTGAAATTTATCGCCAACGGCTCAGGCTATACTCTCTATCAGAACAATAACAATTTCACAACCGCCTTTCAGGCAGGCAGCGGTGGAGCGCTAAACACGCTACGTCCAGCATCTTTCAGCAATTATCAGGACATACAGTATACCTATAATGGCTTTTTGCAGTTTGACAAAAATTTCAATGGTCATCATGTGTCGGTGATGGCCGGTGGTGAGTACTACGATTATAAAAGACATTCATTTTCCGGCTCCGGTTCCGGAGCACCAACGGATCTGATTGTGTGGCTGAGTGCAGCAAATACGCCTTCTGTAGAAAATGGAATTATCGTAAATGGCCAGACTGCTTCCTCCAGTTTCCCTTATTGGGAACGAATCGCTTCTGCAATCGGCAGGGTTAACTACACGTATAAAGACCGCTATTTTGCACAGGGTATTCTGCGCCTTGATGGCTCTACCAGGCTGGACCCCAGCAATTATTACGGTCTGTTCCCCGGTATTGCTGCAGGCTGGAATGTCCAAAACGAAAACTTCTTCAAAAACAGTAAGATCGCTAACTATATCAGCACACTTAAACCCCGTATCAGTTACGGTGAAAACGGCAACCTGCAATATTTTGGTACCGATTATTTTCCCACGGCCCAGGTATATTCCAGCGCCGGTGTCTATGACGGCCAGGGCGGGTCCTATGCACCGGGCTATATCAACCCGGGACTCAGGTGGGAGCGTACCAATTCCATGAACTTTGGCCTTGATCTGGGACTGCTCAATGACAGGATCACATTGATCGGTGACTATTTTATCAGAAATGTATTTGATAAGTTAGCCAACTTACCGATATCTGCGCAGACTGGTTTTAGCAGTTTCACCACGAACCTTTCTCAGTTACAGAATCGTGGTATCGAATTGAGCTTAAACGCAAAAATCGTGGTGCCCAAAAGACAAAATGAGTTCTATCTGGACTTTGGGGCGAACTTTTATTCCGTTAAAAGTTATGCGGTCAAATTACCCTATAACGGTCTTCCGGGCAACAGGCAGCAGACAACCCAGGTATGGGATCCCAGTAACCCCGGACAGCTGATGCAGGTCGGCGGCCTGACTGAAGGCAAGCGCATTGGTCTGGACGAAGTATGGGCACCTAAATGGGATGGTATATACAGAACTGAGGACATGATTGCCGCAGACGCCGGTGTGTATAATTCATTTTTACCTTACCCGGGCAATGAGAAAACCTTCAAGCAGTTAGGGGATGCCAAATGGCATCAGGTATATAAAAATGACACCATTGATTCAAGGCAGTATGTCTATGCAGGACGCACTACGCCCGCGGCTTCCGGAAGCTTCTTTTTCCATTCAGGTTATAAAGGCTTTGCTTTGTATGCCGCTTTTGACTATGCCTACGGCTTTATCATTTTAAACCAGACTAAAATCAGGGGGCTTAGTCAGGTCCAGGGTTCGCAAAACAGCACCAAAGATGTTTTGGATACGTGGACAGAATCAAACCCTGATGCACCGCTGCCAAGATTCTACTGGGCCAATCAGGGAAGAAATTATGCTATTAACGGATCAGGAGTAGATGTGCCGGCCAATTTATGGGAGAAAGGAGATTATCTTATGCTGCGTGAAGTAACACTCAGCTACACCTTTTCACAGGAGCTGTTGACTGCACTATTCAAAAGCCGGGTCAAGGGACTGGAATTGTCCCTGACGGGTAACAATCTAAGCTACCTGACAAGTTACTCAGGTATATTCCCTGAAGTAGGCGGGCAGGATCAGGGACGCTATCCGCTACCCAGAAAAATAACTTTTGGCGCAAATATCACTTTATAATCTACACGGTACTATAAAATCACAGGCTATGAAATTCAATCAATCTATACAGAAGCTTTGCCTTCTGGTATGTCTATCATCAGTACTCTTTTCCTGTAAAAAACAACTGGAAGAAGTGCTTCCTCAGACCAGTATCAGCAAGGGGCTCGCTTTAGTCGATGCCGGGGCCGCCCAGACATTATACAGCGGTGTGTATGCCCGTCTTCGTTCCAGTAACAGTGCCCTGTTTTATCTGGGGGAAATGCGTTCTCAGATTTGGGCAGATGGCATCTTTACGGAATCTGTGGACGGGACCGCGGAATTACTCTATACACATAATATCAGCTATCTTAGCGTGCCCTACACCAACTGGGCCGGATTTTACAATCTGATCTATAACATTAATAACGTGATAGAAGTGCTGCCCCAGAGTCCTGTAGATGCCCAGACGGCACAAAGGGAAGTTGCAGAAATGTACGGCGTACGGGCCTATATCTATTATACCATGCTGAAGACATGGGGCGGCGTACCGTTAACCACACAGACTGTCAAGCAAATAGACAATGCGGCTCAGACCTATAAACCAAGAAGCACGCCGGATTCCATAATGCTTCAGATCAAATCGGATATAGAAAAGTCATTAGAACTATTCGGCACGGATAACACCATGACCACTGACAAGCGGGTTTACTGGAACCGTGTTGCCACCCTTACGCTGAAAGGTGATGTCTATTTATGGTCAGCCACCCATATGGGGGGAGGCACAAAAGATCTAAACACCGCCAAATCAGCGCTTATGGAAATCCGGCAACAGGAAGGTGCAACCCTGGGCCTGCAGGCCGATTACGCAGATATCTTCGACCCGGCTAAAAAGCAGGGCAACAAAGAAATTATCTTTGCGCTCAATTATGAAATCAGTCAGGCCACGCAGACAACTTTCGCCAGTTACCGGGTCAATAATCTGCAGGCCACAGGACTTTCCTTCTCGCAGTCGGGATCACCCACCGTTTCTGAAGTATATCCTTATGTTGCCGGGATGAACCGTGTCGGCATGTCAGAGGCGATGATCGACCATTTAACAGCAGCACCCAGAGATAGCAGGATCGAAAATACTTTTAAAGTAATGTATGGGGCTACTGCACCACATACGGTAAGAGGAGTGATGCTGACCAAATACATCGGCTCCGCTTCCGGCACGACACAGGTATACAATAATGACTATCCCATCTACAGATATGCAGATGTGTTACTGTTGCTGGCAGAGGCGAAAGCAAAACTGGGAGAGGACCCGTCGGCAGAAATAACTGAGATCCGTCGGCGTGCCTATGGAGCGCTGGCTCCTGCCTTTACAAATGGAAGCCTCAAACAAAACATGAATGCGATCTTAGAAGAATATCTCAGAGAGTTTATCGGTGAAGGAAAAATGTGGTGGGCATTACGAAGAGCCGGCGATCAGTATGTCTATGACCACCTGAATCCGACTTATTTTTCACCGGCCTCCCAGGCAAAATTTTTGCTTCCTATTTCCAAAGACATGATGAATAATGACCCGTTTTTGAAACAGACACCAGGGTATCCGACGCCCTGATAAAACCAGTGTTTTTTCAAAAATTCTATCAGAATGTTAAAGAGAGCTCTGTGAAATTGCGGTCAGTTTCACAGAGCTCTCTTTAACAATGATCCGGGTTTCTTAATTGTCACCGGCTTAGATAAAAAGTCGTTGTCTTATCCATAATCAGCGGATACTCAGATAAGGACAGTGAATCCTTTGTCAAGGTTCGGATCAGGTATGCCCTGCGCGACTGATTCAAATACATCACCCAGACAGAGTCCCCCTTTGTGGAACCGGCCTGCGCTCCGTCTCTTGCAATAAAATGGTAGGTGTCCTGACCGGCATTATCCCCCTGTGTGGTCCAGCCAACTGCTCCTGCAGAATCCAGTACCCAGTTTTGTTTGATGGAAGTATCACATTTTAGTCCTGCAAAAGTCGACCTGCATATCCGCTCTAAATTCCAGTTACCTGCCAGAAACTGACGGATAGCGACAGTATCTGCACTATGCATTGCCGTTTGGAGACTAAATGGCCCTTTTATCTTTGCGGCCCCTTTTGTTGTTGCGGAAGATTTCATGGGACCACAACTCCATACAAGCAGGACGCCGGACATTAAAAGACCGCCCACTTTTAGACTGCGATAAATTGTAGAATTAGCTATTTGCATCATTATTTCTTTTAGACTCATCTCTGACACCACATAAACCCTGCCACTGTGTGTTGACCAGTGCTTTAATCACGACAAAGCCTCCGGCCAATCAGCAAAGGTGTTACCCGTATTTGCCAACGAACCAGAGGCTTGCTCTATACATATACTGGCTGAAATTCCTTTATTTTAATCTTTTAGAACCAACTGCCGGTAAAGGCATCATTAGTCGTTTGGCTGTTCGCCATTCTGCGCCTTCTTCTGCGTACTTCTCTTTTATGCTTATACATGGTATAGAATACCATCGGCAAAAAGACCAGCGTCAACGGCGGAATACCCATAAAGGAAATCCAGGTGCCACCAAAATGTCTGCGCATCGGTCTTTTAAGCCGCTCTGCAATCAGATACATACCTGGCAGGATAAACAGGGTCATAAAGAAGGCGAAGGCCAATCCAAAGATAATGGTCCAGGAAAGCGGTTTCCAAAAAGACGCATTATCTCCGCCAAAAAAGATATGGGGGTTCAGCTCAGAGAAAAGTGTAATAAAATTAATATTAAACCCGACGGCTAGCGGAATAAGCGCTAAAATCGCAGCAAGGGCTGTCAGCATAACCGGAATAATACGCGTCTTGCCGGCCTGCACAACCGCCTCGTGTATCTTGAGTCCCCTGCCTCTGAGTTCATCCGCAAATTCAATGACCAGAATCCCATTTTTTACGACGATACCTGCAAGTCCCACAATACCAATACCCGTCATCACCACTGAGACTTCCATACCCGTAATGGCATAGCCCAAAATGACGCCGATTACACTAAAGAGGATCTCTGTTAAAATGATCACCGATTTGCTCACAGAATTAAACTGCAACACCAGTAAGAAGATAATAATCATCAAGGCAATCAGCAATGCTTTACCTAAGAAAGCGCCTGTCTCTGCCTGCTGTTCTCCTTCACCTGTCTGGCGAATAGTCACACCATCGGGTTTATGCTTGAATTCCTGGATATGCTTTGCCAGCTCCTGATTAACAGCGGTAGGCGTAAATCCCTGCGTGGTCAGCACATTGGAAGTCAGAGTGATCACCCTTTTCTGGTTCTTCCTTTTTACACTACCCAGTGTATTGGTATAGTCTACATTAACCAGAGAGCTGATGGGAATAGACTTAAACTGCCCCGAAGCCATGTCCATAAAACTGATATTCATATTCAACAGATCACTGAGGTTATTGCGCTGCACCTCTTCATTGCGGAGCTGAATCTTGTATTCATCTTCACCATCCTTAATTTTGGAGACCTCCAGCCCGAATAGCGCCGTTCTGAGTGCCTGCCCGATCTGGGCAGTAGAAACGCCTTCCCGCATGGCTCTTTGCCTGTCCACGGTAAAACTGATTTCCGGATTGGTCAGATCCACATCCATCTTTAATTCCTCTACACCTGGTGTCTGTATAGAATCAAGATAGTTTTTCAGTGCGACAGAAGTATTGATCAGATCATCAAAATTTTCGCTGGCTACCTCAATGTTAATAGGAGGGTCTGTTGGCGGGCCGTTCTGCTCCTTGCTTACGGTAATCTCGGCTCCTGGTATGCCCTTAGCCACAGCGCGGATAGAATCTAAGTAGGGTGCTGTAGAGACACCGTCACGTTTACCAAATTCTACAAAAGACACCTGTATACGGCCCAACTCGGGGCGGGTGCTTCTGTCTCCGCTGGTAGGATCTGCAGCACCGATGGCAATATTAGTGATGACACTTTCAACAACCGGATTGCTCTTTCCGTTTTCCATATTCAATACCCGGTACACCTTTTTTTCCAGGGTCTTGGTCACCGAATCGGTATAGTCGACATCGGTGCCCACCGGCATCTTCAGATATACATAGATCTGGTTAGGCTCACTGTCCGGAAAAAAGACCACCGGAACATTGCGTGCGCCAAAGAGCATAAAAGAGACGATCATAAGCACGAACGTGCTGACCAGTAACCAGACCGGACGCCATCCCTTCAGTGCCCAGCGCAGCAATTTTTCATAGCTGTGCATAATGCCGGGCAATACTTTATTTTGAAAACTATGGATCAACCCATCCAGTACATATTTGTTCAAGATGGTCAGAAGCACAATAAAGAGGATCAGGTTCCCGGCAAAGGGCTGTCCGATAATATCCAGCAACACACCCACTGCAACGGCCACCCAGAAAATGGGCTGCTTGAAGATCGCTGATTTAGGCGGTTTATTCTCTGTTTCAGGGTGGTTCATAAAATCCACCGCAAAGACAGGATTCATAATAAAGGCTACCACCAGGGAGGCGGCCAGTGTAAAGATCAGCATTGTGGGCAGATAGATCATAAATTTACCAATGATCCCTGGCCAGAATAATAGCGGGAAGAAAGGAGCGAGCGTGGTCAGCGTCCCTGCCAGCACTGGTATAAAGACTTCTCCGGCCGCCATCTGGGCTGCCTTAACGGCGGACACCTTGCCTTTATTCTCCGAAAATATCCTGTGCGTATTTTCAATCACCACGATCGCATCATCCACGATAATGCCCAGTCCAAAAAGCAGGGCGAAAAGTACGATAAAATTAAGCGTTACCGCCGATCCGACGATCAGGTTCGCACCCGGCAAAAACACAAAGGCTACAAACATACTGAGCGGAACAGACAAGGCAACGAAGAAGGCATTGGTCACCCCCATAAAAAACATCAGGATGATCAGCACCAGCACAAACCCGATCACGATAGAGTTTACAAGATCTGTAAAAGAAGTGCGTGTGGTATTGCTCTGGTCTCCTGTGATACGAACATCCAGATCCCTGGGAAAGATTTCCTGACTCACCTGATCGGTAATTTCCTTTACATGATCCGAGGTCTCTATCAGGTTCTCTCCGGACCTTTTGATGATGTTTAAGGTGATAACATTTTTCCCATCCAGACGGGCATAACTCTCATGTTCTTTAATGGTGTCTTTGATATCAGCTATATCTTTCAGGTATATCGGTGCGCCCTTAGAGTTACGCAAGACGATCTGCATCAGATCCTGAGCTGTCTTGATCTGCCCTTTAACCTGGAGAGTCCTTTTCATATTGCCCACTCTGAGCAATCCCCCGGAAATATCCAGATTTTCTCCCTGGACGGCAGATGCTATATTTGTAAAAGTAATGCCAGCGGCCTGCATTTTTAAATTATCTACATTGATCTGAAACTCTCTTTCCGGCGCACCCACCATGTCCACCCGGTTAATCTCCGGAAGTTCTTCCAGCTGATCCTGTAACTCATCTGCATAACTTTTCAGGCGCATCATATCATAGTTACCGCTCACGTTCACATACATGATCGGCTGATCAGAGAAACTGACTTCCATAGTGGTAGGTTCCTCTGTAAGGTCGGTAGGCAGATCCTGCTTTGCCTTATCCACAGCGTCTTTAACCTTCTGTAGCGCTACATCGGTTTTTACATCCGTCCCGAATTCCACCACGATTGCGGAATAATCCTGAACGGAAGTACTTGTTACCTTATTGATCTTCGCGCCGGTAATTCCTTTGATTTGTTTTTCAATCGGCTGGGTAACCAGATTCTCTATATCCTTTGGGGAATTTCCAACATAGATCGTCTGAACATAGATCGTAGGAATAACGATATCAGGGAATTGTTCTTTAGGCAAGGTCACAAACTGGAAGATACCCATGATCGATACAAACAGCATCAACAGGTAGATAGACGTCTTATTTTTGATACTCCAGCTGGTCGGCTTGAACTGCTTGAAGTTACCGGTTAATTTCTCTAATGATGGCATAATATAGAATTAATAATAGATTGAGTATTGTCCATGGGTGTTTTTGCTACACTACAGGCCGACCATGATAGGCTGACCATCATACAGGCTCTGGAACCCTTCACTGATAATCACATCGCCTGGCTCCAGTCCGGACTTCACCTCTAACTGATCATGGTACATCTGCCCCACGGTAACATAGCGTTTTTTAGCAGCCATTTTTTCTCCCTGGCCGGCAGCCACCATAATATATTTTCCTTTTTCATCATTTTGGATGGTATTGGTGGGAATAGTGATCGATTTAGGATCAGAATAATCCTTGATCCGGGCCATTGCCACCTGATTGGGGCGCAGGACAGGATCTAACGGCACTTTACCTTCGATATAAAATGTACGGCTGATCGGGTCGATGAGTCTGCCAACGACATTTACCTTCGTGACCAGATCCTTGCCACCTGCATCGGGCAAGGTCACATGCATGACACTTCCCAGTTTAATCTTACCGGCATAGTTCTCCGGTACATTCACCGTAACTTTCAAATCATCATTATTGACGATCTGGATCTGACTGCCGGCAGTAAAAAATTCACCGACCTTGACTGTCAGCGTATTAATTACACCACTGATACCGGCCCGAACAGCCGTATTATTGACTTGTTCCTCGGCAATCTCCACGTTCGCCTTGGCGGCCTTGTATTGACTCTGCAGACTCTCCAGTGAAGTTTTGGCATTGAGTACCTGTAACTCAGTGCCGATATTTTCTTTCCAGAGATTTTGCTGCCGTTCAAAAACCGTTTTAGCCTGTTCCAGCTGTGCAGCAATTCCAGACACCTGTTGTTGAGCAGCAATGACCGACTGGCGCTGAGAAGCATCATCCAGCTTTAAGAGCAGCTGCCCTTTAGAAACATGATCACCCTGTTTAACGTAAATATTTGTAACCACACCTCCCTGACCTTTGGGTGCCACATAGGCAACATTCTGAGCGTCGATCTTGCCTTGCAGATCTATATAGTGATCAAATGTCCCTACTGCAATGGTATCGAGTGCTACCAGTTTACGTTTTGCCTGTATGGCATTCGGATCGATTGCCTTGATCTGCTGCTGCAGCTTGTCGATCCGGGCCGTCAGCGCGTCTTGCTGCTTTTGCAGGTCAGCGAGTTCTGCTTTTTTCTCCTGTAACGCTTTAGGATCTTTATTTTTCTGATCACCGCCGCAGCTGCTTAGCATAAAGGCAGCGAGTAAACATACCAGGGAAGTTTTAAAAGGCAGAGCGAGGGAGCGTAGCATCCATTTATTTTTCATCTGTCGTCTATTTAAAAATGTCTTTTAATGATTTTAAGTTTATAGCCGGCCTGTGGCTTTTAAGAAATCGATCTTGGCCACAACAGCATCATAAAGCGCGCTGATATAATTGGTTTGCGCGGCTTTCAGATCGGTCTGCGCGGTGTTGATCTCTGTCTGTGAACCAGCACCCACTTCGTATTTTTTCTTGGTCTGGTTATATACTTCCTGGGCTAATGCCATGTTCTTTCGCTGGTAATCCATTATGGAGATGGCAGAAGTAAAATTATTCTTTGCAGTAATGATCTCGTTATCGATCGTTTGCCTGAGGTCATAAAGCTGGTTGTCTATTTTCTGCACTTCGAACTGCGCCTCTTTAATCTGGGCATTTTTGCCAAAACCTGCAAAGATGGGCACCTTTAAGGTAAGTCCTACGAATGCGGAGGTATACCAGTCACCGGTAAACTTAAACTCATTTTCCTGGGACTGTTTACTATAGGAAGCCCCAAGGCTTAGCGTAGGGTACTTACTGTATTGATAGCGCTTCACATTGAACTCATCGAGTTTTTTAGTTAACTGCAGTGACCTGTAATCATTGCGCTGGGCGTAATTAAAATCATCACTGACCAGGATGCCGGATTTGATCTGATCCTCGCTGAGCGTATCGCTTAAAATGAGTTTATCGGCAACAGGCATGCCTAACAAGACTTTCAGTCCATTATACCCATTGGCGATTGTAACCAGGAGCTTTTGCTTTTCAGTTTCCAGATTGGTCAGCTGCACATCACTTTTGTCCACATCCAGTTTTTCTGCAACGCCGTTCTCATACATCAGCTTTGTATCATGCTTTAATTTGGCGATCATATCAATATTCGCGTTGATCAGTTCCATCTGTGTGCGGCTGACGACCAGCTGATAATAGACCTTATAGATATTGGTGCGGATCAGTTCCTTGGTCACATCTGCCTGGGCATTTTTCCAGTCCATGGATGTCTTTCTGGCTTTCAGGCCAATAAAGACCTGGCCATCGAACAGTACCTGATTGAGGTCCACACCGGCAGTAGTGATGTATTTGGTGCCAAAGGTAACCGGAACAAAGGTACCGGCAGGCTGGCCCAAAAATTCACCAGGCAACAGGGTTGTCTGTAATTTCAGATTATTTGTCAGTGAGCCACTGGCATTGACAGAGGGCAGCGCAGCGGCGGCAACGCCCCGGTTGGTCTGTTCCTGAATCAGGATATCGACCAGCGCGTTTTTAACCTGCACATTGTGCTGCAAACCATAATCCAGGGCCTGCTGCAGCGTAAATTCGTGCGTGGAACTGGTATCAGTCACCTGTGCAGAGGTGTTTTTCGTAAGGATCAAACAACAGCCGGCAAGAACCAGAGTGCTAAGTAGATGCTTCATAAAAGACTACAATTGATAATTAAAAATGCTTGAATCATATGTTATCCGTTTTCCTGTTATTAGTAAGTACTGCTTATATTTTCACATTTCTGACGAACCCTTCTGCCGCTCCCGGACCGCTTAAATAAACTACATGTTTTGACAAACTTTTATTACTAAGCGCCTCCTTGCTGACCGCACCCCACTCAGGTTCTGTTGGCTACCTCTAAATCTGGCGTAAAAATAGGCGCTATATCAATACTAGCCTATGGTTATTAAGTGAATGGATGTTATTTTTCGATAAACGGCGGCGTTTTCTCGGTAAGGAGCGTCAAGGTGAGCTCAAAAAGAGCGGCTTTACCTTAAAAAGAGCGTCCCGTCAGCGAATATGTGTATTGTTACATATTCACTGACGGGACGCTCAAAAATAAAACTTCTGATTAATTGTCGCCGGCTTCCTTTCCTACCTTATGCCCCTTAACGGCAAAATAGAGGATGAACAGATAGCAGGGGATCAGCACCCAGAATGCAGATTGCATACCTGTTGAGGAACTGATCATGGTCCAGATCTTAGGGATTATGGCACCGCCGGCAATGCCTACTATAAGCAGGGCGGAACCTGTTTTAAGATATTTCCCCAGCCCGTCGATGGTAAGCGGCCAGATGGATGGCCACATAGGCGCATTGGCCAGACCCAATAAAGCCAGTGAGGCGATCGAGTAATAGCCCGGCAAAAAGATCACACCGAGTGAAAACAGGATGCCCAATATTGCAGAGACCTTCAGGGCAGTGGCCTGGTTAATATATTTAGGGATCAAAACAATGCCTGCCAGATAACCGATCAGCATGCCGATCATGGTAAAAGAGGTAAAGTGCTTGGCCTGCTCTACCGGGATCTTCAGTCCTGTAATACCGTACAGCTGGATCGTATCACCAGCGATCACTTCAACACCTACATAAAGAAACAGGGTCGTGAACCCTAACCATAAATAAGGATAGCTGAAAATACTGCCACGGTCTCTTGTCTGATACTCGGGGTTGGTCTGTTCCTCATTTTTAATATCTGGCAGGCTGGAAAAATAAATTGCGACAGCCAGGATCACAAATACGACTGCGATGAAAATATAAGGGCCTACGATCTTACCTGCCAGCTGATCCAGTAAGGCGTTTTTTTGATCCAGGGGCAGATGGTTCAGGTTATCACTGGAGTATGCATCCATTCCGTTTAAAAGCAGGGCCCCCATAATAAGCGGGGCGATAGCGCCTGCTCCTTTATTACAGATGCCCATTACGCTCATCCTCTTGGCAGCGCTTTCAATAGGGCCTAAGATCGTAATATAGGGGTTAGCCGCCGTCTGTAGTAAGGCCATGCCGATACCCATTACAAAAAGTCCGGTTAAAAACATGGCAAAAGTTCTGGAATTTGCTGCGGGGATAAAAAGCAAGGCGCCAAGCGCCATAATGCCCAGTCCAAGCATCATTCCCTTTTTAAAGCCCGTGTATTTCAGGATGCCGGCTGAAGGAAAAGCCATCACCGCATAGGCGATATAGGAGGCAAAAGTAACCAGAATAGCCTGATTGGGCGTAAGTTCACAGGCGGTCTGCAAATAGGGGATAAGCGTACTGTTGACCCAGGTGATAAACCCAAATACAAAAAAGAGTACCCCGATGATCAGGGTTGGAATCAGATAATTCCTGGACGAGTTTTGTTGCATGTTAACATTTTACTATTGAAATGCTAACTTAATTAATTTCCGGCAGGATCCGGCCTTCCCGTTAAAAGTAATTTTATGCAAACGATTGATATGACTCGATTTTAGCGGTCAGCCGCCATATATCTTAATAAATCCCTTCCCTGATCAGGTCGTGAATATGCAAGAAGCCTAAATAGGTGCCGGTAGCATCTGTCACCACCAGTTGCCCAACGTCCCATTTGGTGATCATTTCCATGGCATTAATAGCCAGCATATCGGCCGTAATGGTCTTTGGATGATCGGAACTGATATCGGCGGCGACAATACCGGATAATGTATCGGTTCTCTCCAGCATTCTGCGAACATCTCCGTCTGTAATGATGCCCACGACTTTGCGCTGGTCATCCAAAACAGCAGTGGCCCCCACACGCCCTTTGGTTATTTCCAGTATAATTGCCTTAAGGCTCGTATCTCTGTAAACAGCCGGCCTGGGATTCTGGACATAGAGATCTGCTACTTTTAAATGCAGTTTTTTGCCCAGGTCTCCTCCGGGGTGTAACCTGGCAAAATCTGCCGGCTTAAACCCATTAATCTCCATCAGGCAAATAGCCAGCGCATCGGCCAGTACCAATTGGGCGGTGGTGCTGGAAGTAGGAGCCAGATTATGCGGGCAGGCTTCCTTTAAGGATCCTGTACAAAGAACATAATCGCTATGGATGGCCAAAAAAGAGCTCTTATTACCCACCAGTGCAATCAAGCCGCTGCACAGGTCCCTGACCAAAGGTGCGAGCACTTTGATCTCAGCACTCTCCCCACTATTGCTGATCAGAATAACCATATCCTCAGGGCCTATCATGCCCATATCACCATGAATGGCATCGGCGGCGTGCAAAAAGGTAGCCTTGCTGCCCGTAGAGTTAAAGGTTGCCACCAGTTTTTGAGCAATAATGGCACTTTTGCCAATGCCGCTGACAATGATATGCCCCTTTGCGCCGGCAAGCGCTGTAACGGTTTGTTCAAAGCTGTCATCAATCTGTTCTAACAGTCCTGTAACAGCTGCCAATTCATCCTGAATGACATTTTTCGCGATGGCCTTGATATCGCCTAGTCGCATTTTCTGTGTCTGATGCGTTTGATCCTTCTGCGTCATGGGTCAAAATTAGCAAATTAGCCTGATAACCATGTCAAATTAAATATAAACGGACCGGACCTCCCTTCCCGATAACACAACTTTATACATTGGCGGCAAAGTCCTTTAGCAAACACCCCTCAAACCCCTAGCAACAACTGTTCGTCAGTGTTAAAATATATATACAATGGAAAACATTCCCTTAATCTGTATTAACTTCGCCTACCTTAAAACAGGGAGCGTAGTCCAAGTAATATCCATTATCCTAAGGAAATCTGAGATAATCTTCGTAGATTACTGCTCAATCATACAATTATTGATTCAGAAATGGCAAAAAGCACAACGACTTCTAAAAAGAAGGCAATAAGTACTGCGACAACAACTCTAAAGCGAAAACATACACACGATATCGCCAGCGGTTTACAGGAAAATTTCGGTTTTGATCAATTTAAGGGCCGCCAGGAAGAGGCCATCCATAGTTTACTTGACGGACACGACACTTTTGTCATTATGCCAACCGGCGGCGGAAAAAGCCTTTGTTACCAGTTACCGGCCATGATCCTGGAAGGTTGTGCCATTATCGTCAGTCCCTTGATCGCGCTGATGAAAAACCAGGTCGATCTGGTACGCGGCTATAGCGAAAATGAAAATGTAGCACATTTTCTAAACTCTTCACTGAATAAAAGCCAAATCAAGGCCGTCAGGGATGATCTGACCAGCGGCAAGACCAAACTGCTGTACGTCGCCCCGGAGACCCTGACAAAACAGGAAAATATTGACTTTTTCAGAAGCATTCAGATCTCCTTTTTTGCTGTCGATGAAGCACATTGTATTTCTGAGTGGGGCCATGACTTCAGGCCGGAGTACCGCCGGCTTCGGGAAATGATGGATATGATCGATCCCAAACTGCCCGTTGTGGCGCTTACGGCAACGGCCACCCCCAAAGTGCAAAGCGACATTATCAAGAATCTCGGTCTCAAAGATCCAAATGTTTTTATCTCTTCTTTTAACCGGAAGAACCTTTATTATGAGATCCAGCCCAAAATAAAACTGGATCAGACCATTAAAAGCATTGTTCGCTTTATCTCCCAAAATAAGGGGAAGAGCGGCATTATCTACACCTTAAACCGCAAGACTACGGAAGAGCTGGCAGATATCCTCATGGCCAACAATATTAAAGCCGTGGCCTATCACGCCGGATTAGACGCCAAACTGCGTGCTAACCGCCAGGATGCTTTTTTGAAAGAAGACGTTCAGGTGATCGTGGCCACCATCGCCTTCGGTATGGGGATCGACAAACCGGATATCCGCTTTGTTATCCATTATAATGTACCGAAATCCATCGAAAATTATTACCAGGAAACGGGCCGTGCCGGAAGAGACGGTCTGGAAGGCAAGTGTATCCTGTACTATTCCCATAAGGACGTTGCCAAACTGGAGCATCTGATGCGTGACAAGCCGCTGAGCGAGCGGGAAGTAGGGGCGCAGCTGATCAATGAAACACTGGCTTTTGTAGAGACCTCTGTTTGCCGGCGCAAGGTGCTTATGCACTATTTCGGGGAGGAATGGCATGAACAGAATTGTGGACAATGCGATAACTGTCTGAACCCCAAAGAAAAAATCGAGGCAAAAAAAGAAGCAGCCAGCGTCCTGAAAGTGGTCAGGGCATTGGACGAGCGCTTTAATATAGAATACACCGTCAATATACTGACCGGCAGACTGACGCCTACGGTCACCATGTACCGCCATGAACAGTTGCCGCAGTTCGGTCTGGGCAAAGACAAAGACGCGCATTTCTGGAACAGCCTGATCCGCCAGATGTTACTGGAGGATATCCTGAGAAAGGATATTGAAGATTATGGTGTGCTGAAATTCACGCCTAAGGCGGAGAAGTACCTGAAAAAACCAACCAGCTTTAAGATCGTGCTCAATAATAATTTTGATGATGCAGTAGCTGATGACGAAGAAACTGAAACGGGCAGCCAGGGAGCACATTCGGCAGATGAGCACCTTTTTGAAATGCTCAAAGACCTTCGCCAGAAGGAGGCAAAGAAAAAAAGCCTGCCTCCGTTTGTGATCTTTCTGGAAAGCTCACTTCATGATATGGCCACACTCTATCCGACCACACTGGAGGAGCTGGAAAAAGTCTCTGGTGTCAGTAAGGGAAAGGCGCTCAAATACGGCAAACCTTTTGTAACACTGATCGCCCAGTATGTGGAAGAAAATGACATTACGCGTCCCGATGACTTTGTGATGAAAAGCGTCGTCAATAAGAAAAGTAACAAGATCTATATTATCCAGAATGTGGATAAAAAGATCCCGCTGGACACGATCGCTAAGAACAAAGACCTCAGACTCGATGAGCTGTTGGAAGAAATGGAAACCATTGTTGCCAGCGGCACCAGACTCAATCTGGATTATGCCATCGACGACATGCTGGACGAAGACGAACAGGACGAAGTGATGGATTATTTCCGCAGCTGCGAGACCTCTTCGCTTGATCTGGCCAGAGAGGAACTGGAAGACAGCGATTACAATTGGGAACAGCTGAAGATCATGCGCATTAAATTTTTGGTTGAATACGGGAACTAGGCCAGCTAAAATATTTAAACAGGGTCCGTTTTTCCTACGGACCCTGTTTAATAAAATTATTACCTTTCAGTTTCGCCGCAGGCTTCAAAATTACAATTGTTAATCAAACAACGTTTTAATGGGCATCGTACGCAGACAAAGTACTTATTCCACCATCTTTACCTATTTAGGATTTGCCATTGGTGCCATTAATACTGTATTACTTTTCCCAAGCTTTTTCAGCAAAGAGGAGTTCGGTCTCACAAGGATCATGATCGACTTTTCCCTGTTTTTCTCAGCGCTGTCCACCATGGGCAGTTTAAATGCCCTGTATAAATTCAACCCTTTCTACAAGGATTTTCTACCGAAAGGCAAAAATGATCTTCCTTATCTGACTTTACTGGTCAATCTGCTGGGTTGTTTGCTGTTTTTAATAGGAGCCATCGTATTTGAACCCTTTCTTGAAAGAAAGTTCGGCAACAACTCGCCGCTATTTGTCGCTCATTACCGCCTGGTGATCCCCTTCACGATCTCCTACACCTTTTTAATGCTGCTGGAAGCTTATTGCTGGGTGATTAAAAAAACGATCGTCTCCAACATTGTAAAAGAGCTTTTTTACCGGCTGACCACAACTGTATTTATATTACTATATATCCTACACTGGATCAGTCTGGACACCTTTTTTACACTGTTCGCTTATTCTTATGTACCTGCACTGATCGTACTGGTCTTTGTCATTTATAAAAATGGCGGCCTGGCGATCTGTGCCAGTATCAGCCGTGCCACTAAAAGGCTTTATAAAAAGATCCTGGTGTTTGTCGCCTATCATTATTCCGGCTTACTCATCGGAGTGCTGCCCAAGACGGTGGATGGATTGCTTATTGCAGGATTGACAGACAAGGGGCTGGAAAATCTGGCCGTCTACAGTATCCCTGTCTATCTGGCCAGTATAATGGACGTACCGTACAGAAGTATGCTGGGTATCACCACCACACTGATCGCAGAGGCCTGGAAAAATAAGGACATGGCCAAGATCAGGGAACTCTACCATAAGACCTCCATTAATCTGCTGGTTTTGGGGCTGGCCATTTTTGGATTGCTGCTGCCCAATCTGGATAATCTGGTACGCTTTAACCCGGACTATAGTATGGCTAAAGCCATCTTCATTGTAGCCGGCCTGGCCAAGATCATCGATCTGGGCATGGGCATGAATGCGCAGATATTACTGCTCTCCAAATACTGGAAAATGGACTTTTATTCCAGTGTTTTTTTCATTGTCATTAATATTATTCTGGACTATTTGATGATCCGGCGCTTTGGTGTCATGGGAGCTGCTTATGGAAGCGCGATCGCGCTGATCTTCTATAATATGATCCGGTTTTCCTATCTCTGGTGGCTTTTTAAATTGCAGCCCTTCGACCGCAAAACATTGTATGTGCTACTGATCGCCGGTGCTGCGATCTTTGTTACCTGGGAGGTTCCTTTTATTGGCAACCTGTATGCAGACGCCGTTTTAAGATGTGCTGTATTTGCCTTATTATACGGTCCGGCGGTTCTTTATTTTAATATTTCAGAGGATATCACAACGATGTATAAGGGCCTTAGAGAGAAAATCCTCCGCAAATCTTAACAACCTAACAAGTATTTGCATAAATTGCTGTGGTTTTCCTTATGAACACAACTATAATCAACAAGATAGTGTCTCGGGGTTCTCCAATATGTTTATATAATAATAATAGCGATTATGGGCATAAAACTGCGACTGATCTTTATGAACTTTCTCCAGTATTTTATCTGGGGGGCCTGGCTGATCACCATCGGCGTATATTGGTTCCAAAATAAACATTGGTCCAGTACAGATTTTGGCGCTATTTTTTCCACCATGGGGATCTCCTCTGTTTTTATGCCTGCGCTTACCGGAATTATCGTAGACCGTTTCGTGCCTGCACAGAAAATGTATGGGGTCATGCATTTATTGGGCGGCTGTACCTTGCTGCTGATTCCCCAGATCAATGATCCTGGTCTTTTTTTTTGGGCCCTTTTAGTCAATATGATCTTTTATATGCCCACCATTTCCTTATCCATTACAGTGGCTTATAATGCCCTGAAAAAGGCAAATATGGACGTTGTAAAGGATTACCCGCCCATCAGAATCTGGGGTACAATAGGCTTTATTGCCGCATTATGGGTCGTAAGCCTGACCCACAACGAAGTCTCTGCCAATCAGTTTTATATTGCCAGCGGCACCTCTTTTCTACTGGGTGTGTATGCGTTTACTTTACCCGATTGTCCTCCCATGGGGCGCCATACGAGGGGCAAGAGCTTCAGTGAAGCGCTGGGATTAAATGCCTTCAGGCTGTTTAAAGATAAAAACCTGGCCGTGTTTTTTTTCTTCGCCATGCTGCTCGGCGCCGCCCTGCAGCTCACCAATGCATACGGCGACACCTATATCCACGACTTTGCCAATATCACGGCCTATAAAGATACCATCGCTGTCAAATATCCGGCTATTATCATGTCGATCTCACAAATTTCCGAAACCCTCTTTATCCTGGCCATTCCATTTTTCCTGCGACGTTTCGGTATTAAATACGTTATGCTGATCAGTATGGTGGCCTGGGTACTCAGATTTGGATTGCTGGGTATTGGCAATCCGGCAGACGGCCTCTGGATGATTATTCTTTCCTGTATCATCTATGGTATGGCCTTTGACTTCTTTAATATATCCGGTTCTCTTTTTATAGAGACACAGACCGATCCAAATATCCGGGGTTCCGCACAGGGACTCTTTATGATGATGGTCAACGGTTTTGGGGCGCTGCTGGGCAGCTATGGCAGCGGCGTACTGATCGATCATTTTTTTACCCGCGCCGACGGCTCAAAAGAGTGGTTTGGGATCTGGATGATGTTTGCTGCATATGCCTTAGTGCTGGCGCTGGTCTTTCCATTTATCTTTAAAGGCAGGCCTATGAGCGGTGGGGAGCAGCAGCTGCTATCAAAAGCGGCCCATTAATCCAGGCTGCGGGAAACGGCAGGCTGCTGCAGCTACTGTAAAGGTTCAGCGCCCGGCTCACCCTACTAACTGCTGCTTTGATACCCCTTTAAGTCTCAGCGGGACGGAAATGCCACCGGTCTTTAAAACAGAAAGTCCTGCCTTACATCTTATAAATTTTGTTAATCTATTATACTTCTTTGCGGTTTACCTGATTGTTTCGTAAATTTCAGTGAATTAGCACTTTATGTCTGGTCAAACCTGACATGGCTTTTCCGTCTCAGCCGCTGTAACCCACTGATATCACTTACCTGTCCACAGGCTGAGAAACGCACTAGAAAGAAAACAGAGGAGTATGAAGAAAATTACCACCACAGCCAGCGGGCTGCTATTACGCATGCGATCCTATTTTCAGGGAGAAAGTGTCCTGAAAAAGAACTATAAAGAAGAACAACCACTTCGCTCCGAACTGTTCAGTGCCTGGCAAATGCAGCGCCATGGCGCCAAGGTGGCAGCCAGTCACCGGGTTATGTCTGGCAAGATCAGTGACAAGCTGTTAAAAAGGCTGGACCAGAATGAAGACGTCCTGCTTCAGGTGCGGGACCTGTTAGTAGAGGCCGTCAGAGACAAACTGCCTTTAACGCCTGCCAGTGAATGGCTGCTGGATAATTTTTACCTGATCGAAGAACAGATTTCCATTGGGCGCAAACACCTGCCAAAGGGTTACAGCCAAAACTTGCCACACCTTTTATCCGGTGCCAATACGGGCTTCCCCAGAGTCTATGACATCGCCCTTGAAATCATCTCCCATAGTGACGGGCGCGTTGATCTGATCAATCTCAGCAGTTTTATCAATGCCTATCAGAAACAGAGTAATCTGACGCTGGGAGAACTATGGGCTATTCCCATTATGCTGCGGCTGGCGCTGATAGAAAACTTAAGAAGGGTAGCGGTAAGCATTGCCCTGGACCGTATCGATCAGAATATCGCCGGTTATTGGGCCGGAAAGCTCCTGGAAGATGCTGAGAACCAGCCTAAAAATATTATTCTGACCGTGGCCGATATGGCCAGAACAGGTCCCGTTCTTTCCAGTTGCTTTGTCGCAGAATTCACACGGCGCCTGCAGGGCAAAGGCGCAGGACTCACTTTACCACTTAGCTGGGTGGATCAGCAACTGGTGGAAACAGGATATACCAGTTCGGAACTGATACATATGGAAAACCAGTCTCAGGCCGCAGACCAGGTATCCATGCGCAACAGTATTGAAAGCCTCCGGCTTTTACGTACCACAGAATGGCGTGATTTTGTAGAAAGTATCAGTTCAGTAGATCAAGTCCTTAAGGAAGATCCCGTGTACAGCCAGATGGATTTCACCACCAGGGACACCTACCGGCATGTCATTGAATCGATCGCCCAGAAAAGTCCGTTTTCAGAAGCAGACATTGCCGGCATTGCCATTCGGTTGGCAGGAGCCAGCAAGGACCAGCAGGAAGATTACCGAAAAAGACACGTAGGGTATTACCTGATTGACAAAGGTATCAGCCAGACACAGAAAGAAGCCCAGATGACCTGTAGTTTTGCAGACAGGATCAAGGCTTTTTTCCTGGGTCACAAGATGTTATACTACAGTGGCGGCATCTTGTCCGGTACCCTTGTTTTATGCCTGGCTGTCTGTTTGTTTGCCTATCGCCACGAGGTTCATTATACACTGATCCTGCTTGTATTTATCCTGAGTTTTATCGGCGCCAGCCAGCTGGCGATTTCTCTGGCCAACTGGATTGTAACCAGAACCATTAAACCGAGGCTGCTGCCTAAGATGGACTACTCAGGAGGCATCCCGGATGCAGATGCCACACTGGTGGCCGTACCTTGCATGCTGACCAGCCTTTCCGGTATAGAAGAATTGGTGGAAGCGCTGGAAGTACGCTATCTGGCTAATCCATACAGAAATCTGTTTTATTGCCTTATCGCAGACTATAAGGATGCTGGCGAAGCTGTTTTACCGGAAGACCGGACGCTGCTGGATCATGCCGTTCATAATATTGAAGCACTGAACAAAAAATACAGCCATCAGGGCTTTGATATTTTTTATCTTTTTCAGCGTAACCGGGTCTGGTCCCCCGCAGAAAGCGTATGGATGGGCAGAGAGCGAAAAAGAGGCAAACTGGGAGATCTCAATCAATTTTTGCTAGACAGGAAAAACACAACAGACACGCAACAGCGAGCAGGGGCATCAGCAGGCGCAAAGCAGACAGATATTTTTGCCACCATTACTGGCGACATCAGTACACTGCCCCCGATAAAATATGTCATCACCCTGGATGCAGACACCAAACTGCCCCGGGAAGCTGCAGCCAAGATGATTGCCACGATGGCACATCCGCTCAACCAGCCGCTTTATGATCTCACACGCGGCAGGGTGATCGCCGGACACGGAATTTTACAGCCCCGGGTAGCTGTCACACTTCCTAAATCCACCAGCTCTCTGTTTGTAAGAATGCACAGTATGGACTCCGGGCTGGATCCCTATACCAGAGTGAGCTCTGATGTCTATCAGGATCTTTACGGCGAGGGTTCTTTTATCGGGAAGGGGATTTATCAGGTAGACGTTTTTGAAAAAGCACTGGCAGGCAGGCTCCCGGAAAACAGGATACTCAGCCACGACCTGCTGGAAGGCTGTTATCTGCGCAGCGGACTGATCAGTGATGTATCCCTGTTTGAGGATTATCCCGACAGGTATCTGCTTGACACCAGCAGACAGCACAGATGGATCAGGGGAGACTGGCAGATCGCTTCCTGGGCCTTTCCCTGGGCCCCTCAAGGCAATGGACGCTTACGTAAAAACTCTTTGTCCCAATTATCCAAATGGAAGATCGCTGATAATATCAGACGCTCACTGGTTGCGCCTTCACTGGTGATATTACTTTGTATGGGTTGGCTGGAGCTGCCTTATCCCTGGCTCTGGACCACTTGTGTTATCGCGGTTTTTGTCATTCCGATCCTGCTTAATTCCCTTTGGCATTTACTGCACAAGCCTAAAGATGTAGATATGCAGCCTCATCTCAGGGAATTTGCCTGGAAGACATGGGAGAATTTTCTTATCGAGCTGTTTTATATCGCCTGTCTGCCCTATGAAGCCTGGCAACACCTGGATGCAATTGGCCGGACTCTCTGGCGGATGACCTTCTCTAAAAAACATCTGCTGCAGTGGACGCCATCCGGTCTGCTGGCCAGACAAAAAAGACCGTCCCTTTGGGGAATTTACAGGGCCATGTGGACCGCACCGGTCACCACGCTGATCATCGCTGTTTTCTTATATAATATTTCTGCTGATTCATTTTTTGTTGCCCTGCCCGTCTTATTGTTATGGTTATTCGCTCCGGCACTGGTATGGCGCACCGATCAGCCCAAACAGCAAAACAAAGATGTCTTGTCGCAAAGCGACCTGGCCTTTTTGCATCATACGAGTCGTCAGACCTGGTCTTTTTTTGAAACCTTTATTACCAAAGAAGAGAATTATTTGCCGCCGGACAATTATCAGGAGGAACCTAAAGCCGTTATCGCCCACCGCACGTCACCGACAAATATGGGGTTATCCTTACTGGCCACGCTATCGGCCTACGATTTCGGTTATATTTCATTATCGGTTTTACTGACCCGGACAGCCAAGACATTACATACCATGGACAGGCTGGAAAAATACCAGGGTCATTTCTATAACTGGTATGATACACGCACGCTGGAGCCATTGCCCCCTAAATATATATCAACCGTTGACAGCGGCAACCTGGCCGGTCACCTTATCACACTGCGTCAGGGATTGCTACAGCTCTGCTTTGAACCGTTGATCTCGGAAAATATTTTTGAAGGCTTAATGGATACATTATCACTGGACCATACAATCTATGAAAATAATGACACTTATGCCGCTATCCAAAACAGCATCGAAGCCTGTAAAGCAACATCAGGTGCGAATCATAATGATCTGCTCTTCTTTTACCGCAGCTTTCAGGAACTGATCAGCCTTTCTGAAAAACTCATCCATGAACAAAAAACCGTTGACACGCTGGCAGAGACACAGCAAATCAGCAAGATGAGAACCGTAGCCTCCGCTCAGCCGGAAGCACCGCAGGCCGCAGCCGTCACGCAGCAAACGGACAAAGAAGCCAGTACCAGTCCCATGCAAGTCATCCCGGCCAGCGGGCTGGTTTGTCTTCACCGGGAGTTAATGGCACTCACCAATGAGATCAATAAGGTTACCCCCTGGATCCCGGTATTGGACAGCGCTCCTCACGATGAACTGGAGCAGGTATTGCAGGCGCATCCATGGCTGACCAGTAATACACACTTATACAAAATCAAGGGCTATGCGAAAAAACTGACACCTTTGCAAGGCAATTTAGGCGCCCTTCAACAGTTAAGGCCAGATCTCATAAACAGCCTTGTCCATCAGGGCGCCCAGGCCGCAATGGACCTGATCGAAAGGGCCATCGACCTGGCAGATATCTGTGAGCGAATGGCAGATATGGACTACAGCTTTTTATATGACCGGTCAAAGCATCTGTTAAGGATCGGCTATAATGTCCAGGAAAGACAGGCAGACAAGAGTTATTATGACCTGCTGGCCTCAGAGGCCAGGCTGGGCATTTACGTGGCTATTGCACAAGGTAAGATCCCGCAGGAAAGCTGGTTTGCCTTAGGCAGGTTACTGACGGGCATCGGCAAAACACCAGTGCTCTTATCGTGGAGTGGCTCGATGTTTGAATACCTCATGCCGCAACTCGTTATGCCTACCTATGAAAACACCTTGCTTGAACAAACCAGTAAGGGGTTAATCAAAAGACAAACAGCCTTTGCAGCCTCCAGGGACGTTCCCTGGGGAATATCAGAGTCGGGTTATAATGCAGTAGACGCCAGTCTCAACTATCAATATCGTGCCTTTGGCGTGCCGGGTCTGGGCCTTAAAAGAGGATTAGGAGAGGACCTGGTCATCGCGCCCTATGCAACCATGCTGGCCCTTATGATCCGGCCATCGCTGGCAACCAGCAACCTGAGGAGAATGGCGGAAAAAGGGTACACAGGTCATTACGGGTTCTATGAGGCCATTGACTACACAAAGTCCAGGCTGCCCCGGGGCGGCGAAGAAGCCATTATCCGCTCCTTTATGGTGCATCACCAGGGGATGAGCTTTTTGGCGCTTGCCAGTGTCCTTAGACAATCCAGGATGCAACAGCGCTTTGAAGCGGATCCTACGCTGCAGTCTTCTCTTTTACTGTTACAGGAAAAAATCCCTAAGGCAACAATTTTCTATGCGCATACCCCGGAGAATGCACAGACAGGTCCCGTGACAGAAGAACCTGCTATGGAAATTATCCGCACGCCGTTCACGCGCCATCCGGAAATCAAACTCCTTTCCAACGGACATTACCATGTCATGATTTCCAATGCCGGTGGCGGCTACAGCCGGTGGAATGACCTGGCCATCAGCCGGTGGCGGGAAGATGGCACAATGGATAACTGGGGGACCTTTTGCTATATCAAAGACACCCAGGAAGGGCTTTACTGGTCCAACACTTATCAACCTGTGCTGGGTACTACAGATATTTATGAAGCCGTATTTTCGCAAGGACATGCAGAGTTCCGGAGAAAGGATGATTCCATCGAAACAAGAACAGAAATTGTTGTTTCTCCTGAAGACAATGTAGAAGTCAGAAGAATCCGGATCACGAACAGAGGTTCAAGCGCTAAGGCGCTGGAAGTAACCAGTTATTCAGAAGTCGTGCTGGCTCCTCAAAGTGCAGACGAGGCCCATCCGGCCTTTAGTAATCTTTTTGTAGAAACCAGTATTTTAAAGCAGGAACAGGCAATTTTATGTACCAGAAGACCCAGGTCTTCAAGCGAACAACCGCCCTGGATGTTCCACCTGATGTCCGTCAGCGGCATTAACAGCACAGCCGTTTCCTACGAGACAGACAGGGCTCGGTTTATCGGCAGGGCAAGGACGACAGCCAACCCCATTGCCATGGAAAAAAACGGTCCTTTATCCGGCAGCGAAGGCTCGGTGCTTGATCCCATCGTTGCCATCCGCCACGCCATAGAGCTTAAGGCCGGCCAGACAGCCACCATCGATCTTGTGATCGGCGTGGCAGCTGAAAAGGCAATCTGTGAAGCGCTGTTGGATAAGTATCAGGACAGGCACCTTAAAAACAGAGCCTTCGAACTCTCCTGGACCCATAGTCAGGTATTGCTCAGACAGATCAATGCCACAGAAGCGGAGGCAAAACTTTATAGCAAGATGGCTGGCTTTATCCTGTATCCCAGAGAAGAACTCAGGGCAGCGCCCTCTGTTATCGCCAGCAATTACAAAACCCAGTCGGGGCTATGGGCTTATGCGATCTCCGGAGATTTGCCCATTGTACTGCTGCGTGTGCAAAGCGAAGAAAATATCGACCTTATCCGGCAACTGATCAACGCCCATACTTATTGGCGGTTAAAAGGCATTAAAGCAGACCTGATTATCTGGAATGAAAATTTTGGCTCCTACAGACAGGATCTCCAAGAACAGATACAAAGCCTCATTGCGCTGGCCAATAGCGTGTCTATCAATGCGCAATACGGCGGCATTTACCTGCGCTCAGCCGATCAGATCCCTATGGAGGACCGCATACTGATGCAGACGGTTGCCCGCATCATAATTGACGATCAGCTCGGCAGCCTGGAGGAACAGATCAACAGCAGTCAGCAACCCAAATTATTGCCACCGGAGTTAACAAAAACAGCCGTTTCAGGGACCCGGCAGGAAAAGACCGTGATTTCTACCAGAAAATTATTACCCGAAGGCCTGGTTTTTAATAATGGAATCGGCGGCTTTACAAAAGACGGAAAAGAATATATTATCCGCACTTCGGCCGGCCAGAGAACGCCCATGCCCTGGTCTAATGTTATTGCCAATCCGGCGCTGGGAACCGTTATCACCGAAAGCGGCGGCAGCTATACCTGGTCAGGCAATGCTCATGAGTACCGGTTGACCCCCTGGAATAATGATCCGGTCCAGGACAGTTCCGGTGAAGCGATTTATATCCGGGATGAACAGACCGGGGTATTCTGGTCACCTACACCGTTGCCCTCTGTTAGTAAGGGGGACTTTATTACCAGACATGGATTTGGCTATACCGTTTTTGAGCATACCGAAAATGGTATCAGCAGCGAGTTATGGGTATTCGTAGACGAAAAGCTGCCTGTCCGGTGCCAATGGCTGAAACTCCATAATATCAGTGGCAGGGAAAGAAAGCTCTCTGTGACCGGTTATGTAAGATGGGTTTTAGGCGATGAAGCCGGTAAGACGGCTCCTTATATAGTGACCGAAAAGGTGCCTGATCAGCCAGCGCTCCTGGCCTATAACCGGTACAGCTCCAGTTATCCGGGCAGTGTTTGTTTTTACGCGGCCACAGGAAGCGATTATAGCATAACGGCCGACAGAGAAGCCTTTATCGGCAGATCCGGGTCTATGCGTGCTCCTGCCGGTATGAAACGAAGCCGGTTATCCGGTAAGACAGGTGCTGCACTCGATCCCTGTGCGGTCATCCAGCTGCAATTACGGCTGTATGCTGATCAGCAAACTGAGCTTAACTTCAGGTTGGGTTGCGGTGAGGACAAAGCAAAAGCGCTTGATTTGATTACACAAACCAGCGAGCAGGAATACGCAGTCAACGCCTTAAGTCAGGTACATGAACAGTGGAATCAGATCCTGGAGCAGACAAAAGTGCACACACCTGATCTGGCACTTAACTTCCTGTCGGGCGGCTGGCTTACCTATCAGACCCTGAGTTGCAGAGTCTGGGGAAGAAGTGGCTATTACCAGTCCGGAGGTGCCTTTGGCTATCGGGATCAGTTGCAGGATGTCATGGCCCTTATGGCCACCAGGCCCGATATTGCCAGACAGCAGCTCCTGGTATCAGCATCCCGTCAGTTCAGGCAGGGAGATGTGCAACACTGGTGGCACCCGCCTACCGGCAGAGGCGTCAGGACACACTGTTCTGATGACTACCTGTGGTTACCATTTGTACTGGCACAGTATATATTCACGACCGGAGATGAACAAATCTTAGAGCAGCAGGTAAGCTATCTGGATGGAAGGCCACTGAATGAAAACGAAGATTCTTATTATGATCTGCCTATTATCACAGAGGACAAAGAAAGCATGTACCAACACGCCCTCAGAGCCATTGACCACGGGCTTAGAATGGGAGAACATGGATTACCGCTGATGGGTACCGGAGACTGGAATGACGGCATGGATAAAGTAGGAGAAAAAGGAAAAGGAGAAAGTGTCTGGCTGGGCTTTTTTCTCTATAGCGTTCTGATGCAATTTAAAGAGATCGCCTCCAGGGTAATGGATCAGGCGACCGCAGATCGGTGCCAGCTGCAGGCGGAAAAATTAAAAAGTAACCTGGACCAATACGGCTGGGATGGCCACTGGTACCGCAGGGCTTATTTCGATGACGGCACACCGCTCGGCTCCAGACAAAACGAAGAATGCAGGATTGATTCCATTGCGCAGAGCTGGTCTGTTTTGTCTGGGGCCGGACAGGAGGATAAAAAACAAACAGCACTTGCATCTTTAAATGAGCACCTGATACGACCTAAGGAAGGTATTATTTTACTACTTGATCCTGCCTTTGATAAATCAGATTTGAATCCCGGCTACATTAAAGGTTATGCACCGGGGGTAAGAGAAAATGGCGGCCAGTACACACACGCAGCCGTATGGGCCATGATGGCCTTTGCTGAAATGGGACAACGAAGTAAAGTCTGGGAGCTGTTTTCCATGGTTAATCCGGTTGCCCACACTTTGACCAGACAGGCATTAGAGACCTATAAGGTAGAACCTTATGTCATGGCGGCAGATGTATATAACGCTCCCCAGCATAAAGGCAGGGGTGGCTGGACCTGGTATACCGGTTCGGCGGGCTGGATGCAACAGTTTATGTTCCGCTTTATATTGGGGATACGTCGCAGTGGCAGTCATCTCTCCTTTAAGCCATGTACGCCAGAGAACTGGAAACGTTATAAAGTAGACTACCGCTTCGGCAAGTCCACGGTCTATCACATTGAAATATTCCCCGCTAATGCGTTACCCACTATTTATATTGTTGACGGGCAGCAGCAAAACGAACCCTATATACCCATGGAAGATGACGGCAAAGAGCACTATGTGCAGGTAAAATAAATACTATTTTGAACAAAACAATGTCGCCAATTTAACCAACAGGTCCATTGCGCTGAGATCTTTGGCTATAACAATCCCATCGGGACTGATCAGATAATTGCCGGGAAACTGTTTGACACCATAGCAGAATACCGCCCTGCTATCTTCTCCCTTTAAGTCACTGACAGAGGGCCAACTCACCTTATATTTTAATAAGGAACTCCGCCAGTTTTTCCGGTTGCTCTCTACTGAAACACCGAGGATATCAAAACCCTTTTGATGATATTGGCGTATCGCCTCTTTCAGATAGGGAATTTCCAAAAGACAGGAAACACACCAGGATCCCCAAAAATCCAACAAGATGTAATGGCCTTTAAAGTCTGAAAGAGAGATTTTCTTTCCATTAATATCCGGCAAGGTAAAATCGACAGCCGTATCACCGATCTGAATATTTTTAGCAACAGATAAATAAGTTACGATATTTTCACCGAAGGGCGTCCTTTTTATAGAATCAGCCAGCTGAACATAAAGTTCTCTTACCAGCGCTCTGTTCCAATTGCGGCGGTTATTATTAAGTAGCCAGACGCTTCCAACCAGACCCGGATATTCCTTAATAAAACGGATTTTTACGGTATCAGGATCTTTGTTGTCTAACGCTACCAACGAATCAATTGTGGCCTTTTGCTTTTCTAAAGGAGCCCCCCGGATGCTTGCCTTCTTAAATGCACCTTTTGTTGCCGTAATATGGTTTTCTCCTGCCGCGACGTAAAATATTTTTGCATCAGGATCACCAAAAGTGATATCTACCATCTGGTAATCTTTTATTAAGGAGTCTCTAAAAAAAATCTTCCCGTTTTTAAGTTCTGTTGAGTCAATCAAAAAAATATTACCTATTTCAAAATTATATAAATAAGCGACGGCTCCCTCAGGAAATCCGCTGATATCTCCATAAATCTCATACAAAGCGGGCCGAACGGGTACACGGGCTCCCGGTTGCGCATACGCGCCGTCTGGGAGAAAAACACAGCGGGAAAACAAAATTAAAATGAACAGGAATACTGAATTGATTTGCATCTTAAGTTCCATTTAATCATCACTGCAAAGATAACTAATTTTTTAGTTATTAAGAAAACGCGAGATACAAAGACTTAATACTATATAAAATATTGGATAATTATAAACTATATATATTTATATCGTTCAATATATATAGTTTATATAGTTTTCCCCAATTCGATATTTAGCTTTTTTGTTCTTCAGAATTTGGCGAAATTTGCACAAGCAAAATATATTAAAAGTCAATTTAAGATAAGCGTCCATTATGCCACAGTTTTCACACTTACATGTTCATTCTCAGTATTCTTTATTGGATGGCGCCGCCTCGATCGGCGACCTGTATAAAAAAGCGGAGGCAGATGGCATGCAGGCCCTGGCGCTCACCGATCATGGTAATATGTTCGGTGCTTTTGAGTTTGTGGCACAGGCCTGGAACAATACAAAGGTTATCGGTAAGGATGAGAATGGCAAAGACATTCTCACGCCGAAGATCAAACCGATTGTGGGATGTGAACTCTATGTGGTAGAGGACCGGTTTCAAAAGACCTTTACCAAAGAAAAAAAAGACAAACGTTACCATCAGATTCTGCTGGCAAAAAACGATCTTGGTTACCGTAACCTCATCAAATTAACCTCAATGGGTTTTATTGAGGGTTTATATGGGAAGTACCCCAGAGTGGATAAGGTGCTCATCGCTAAACATCATGAAGGGCTCATCGCCACGACTTGTTGTCTGGGCGCATCTGTCCCCCAGGCCATCTTAAATGGAGGCGAGGCGGAAGGAGAGAAGGAGTTTAAATGGTGGCTGGACTTGTTTGGAGATGATTATTATGTGGAACTGCAGCGCCATGAGATACCGGACCAGGACAAAGTCAATATCGTTTTACTGCAGCTGGCTAAAAAATACAATGTACCGGTTATCTGTACCAATGACAGCCATTATACCAATCAGGAAGATGCCAACGCACATGATATTCTGCTTTGTATCAATACAGGAGAAAAACAGACGACACCGGGTTTTGATGACTTTGTGAATGATGATGTCGTCATCAAAAACAGGAGATTTAAATTCCCCAATGATCAGTTTTATTTTAAGACCACCGCTGAGATGGAAAAGGTCTTCAAGGACATCCCTCAGTCACTGGAAAATACCCAGGCTATCGTCGATAAGATCGATGTCCTGAACCTGAAAAAGGACATTTTGCTTCCTGCATTTCCGATACCGGAAGAATTTAAAACCACCGGCGATAGCAATATCAATCAGTGGAACTACCTGCATTACCTGACCTATGAAGGGGCCAGGCAACGTTATAGTGAGATCACCGAAGAGGTGAGAGAGCGGCTGGATTTTGAGCTATTCACCATTAAAACGATGGGATTTGCTGGTTACTTTTTGATTGTAAGTGACTTTATCAAAGCCGGCAGAGATCTGGGCGTTTTTATCGGACCTGGCCGTGGTTCGGCTGCCGGCAGCGTGGTTGCTTACTGTATCGGGATCACTAATATAGATCCTATTAAGTACAACCTGCTGTTTGAGCGTTTCCTGAACCCGGATCGTAAGTCTATGCCGGACATCGATACAGATTTTGATGATGAAGGCAGACAAAAAGTGATCAACTATGTCGTTGACAAATACTCCAAACAACAGGTAGCACAGATCATTACCTATGGCACGATGGCGGCTAAGATGTCTATTAAAGATGTGGCCAGAGTGCTGGATTTGCCGCTGGCAGAATCCAACGCGCTCGCCAAACTGGTCCCGGACAAACCGGGAACCAAACTGGGCCGTGTACTTAAGGCACCCATTACGGCCGCAGAGGCCAAAGACGGGCAAAAATCCCTCGAAGAAAAGGAAGGCTATCAGCCGGAGGATATTGAAAATATCAAAAGGATCCGGGAAATATATGACGGCGATGATCTCAGGGCCCAGGTCTTGCATGAAGCCGAAAGACTCGAAGGCAGTGTTCGTAATACAGGTATTCATGCCGCCGGTATTATCATCGCGCCTAAAGATCTGACCGAACTCGTGCCGGTCTCCGTAGCAAAGGATTCAGATCTCTGGGTTACGCAGATAGAAGGCAGCAGCATTGAGTCTGCAGGTGTTATTAAAATGGACTTCCTGGGGCTTAGAAACCTCTCCATTATCAAGACGGCCCTGGGGCTGATCAAACAAAATTATAATATTGACATTGAGATTGATTATATACCGCTGGATGACGAGAAGACCTTTGAGATCTTTCAAAAAGGAGAGACCAATGCGATCTTCCAGTTTGAAAGTGCCGGTATGCAGAAAAACCTCCGGGAATTAAAACCGGACGTTTTTGCGGACCTGATTGCGATGAACGCCTTATATCGCCCGGGACCTATTGCCTATATCCCGGATTTCATCAAACGTAAGCACGGAGAACAGGAGATCAGCTATGACCTACCGGAAATGGAAGAATACCTGGCAGACACTTATGGAATTACTGTATACCAGGAGCAGGTAATGTTGCTGTCGCAGAAACTGGCCGGCTTCTCCAAAGGAGATGCTGACGTGTTGCGCAAGGCGATGGGTAAAAAACAGATCGCCGTACTGAATAAAATGAAAGCCCAGTTTGTGGAAGGGGCCTCCAAGAAAGGCCATCCCAAAGATAAACTGGATAAGATCTGGAAAGACTGGGAGGCTTTTGCCCAGTATGCTTTCAATAAATCACACTCGACCTGTTATGCTTTTGTGGCCTACCAGACGGCTTATCTGAAAGCACATTATCCCAGTGAATATATGGCTGCCGTTCTTAATCACGCCGGCGCCATTGAAAAAATAACCTTCTTTATGGAAGAGTGTAAAAGAATGGGACTTGTAGTATTGGGATGCGATATCAATGAATCCCAAAAGGGTTTTGGTGTAAATAGCAAAGGGGAGATACGTTTTGGTTTCGGAGGCCTGAAAGGCATGGGTGACGCCGCTATTGATGCAGTGATTGAGGAAAGGGAACACAATGGATCTTATAAGGATATCTTTGATTTTGTGCAGCGCATTAACCAAAGAGTGGTCAACAAAAAGGCCATGGAAAGTCTGGTGTATGCCGGTGCCTTTGATTGTTTTCCTGAATTACACAGAGGCCAGTATTTTTCGGTCCAGACAGCAGAAGTCGTCAATAATCTTGAAAGGATCATAAAATTTGGTAATGTGGTTCAGACCAGTAAACAAAGCTCCCTGGGGAGTCTCTTTGGAGAGGCCACCATGCCTGAAATTGCCACACCAAAAATCCTTCCCTGTGACAAGTGGTCACTGATCGAAAAGCTTGAACATGAAAAAGACGTAACCGGGATCTACATCAGTGGTCATCCGCTTGATAATTTCCGGTTCGAGATGATGCATTATGGCATCATGCCGCTGAGCGATTTTGAGGCGATGCGCAATGAGCCAACACCAAAGGCAGGCGTGAATATCAGAATTGCGGGTATGGTGGTGGGAGCACAGCACCGTCAGACAAAAAAAGGAATGGATTTTGGCGTGCTGGCGCTGGAGGACTATTCGGGCAAGACAGAACTGATGCTCTGGAGAGAGGATTATCTTAACTTTAAAAACTTTGTTGAAGCAGGGCTTATGCTGAGTATCACCGGCTATTTTAAGCAAAGGTTCAACACCGGGCAGTATGAGTTCAAAATATCCTCCATAACACTGATGGAGTCTTTAAAATCATCCCTGACAAAGTCTATTGATCTGGAAATGCCTTTAAAAGAAGTCACCCACGATATGGTTAACTTCCTGGAAGAGAATATGAATAAATTTCCGGGAAACGCCGGGCTTAAGTTTAAGGTTTTAGACTTTGAACAGCAGACTTCGGTTAGTTTATATACGCTGGGAGCAGGCATCAGCCTAAATGATGAATTAATTGATTTTTTAAACAACCATCCGGACATCCATGTCCAGGTCGGACTCACCGGCTAACGCATTAGCATTATTTGATTTCCAGTTAATTATATCAAACAGCAAGCCATGAAAATATTTAATGCCGGGCAGATTAGAAAATGGGACGCTGCCACAATGGCGGCTGAAAACATTACGCAAGCTTTGCTGATGCAGCGGGCGGGCAATGTCTGTGCCCAATGGCTTAAAAAGAGATTCGACAAGTCAACGGCATTTTTGATTGCATGCGGTAAGGGTGGAAATGGGGGAGACGGACTGGTCATTGCCAGAGATCTGTTACATGCAGGTTACCATCTGTCCATTTTATTGTTTACACCTGCCGATCAATTCAAAGGCGCAACACTTGAGCACTGGAATAAACTGATAACTGAATTCCCTGACATCGGCCCTAAAATAACTGTTGCTCCGCAAATAACCGGTTTATCTCAGCTGCAGCAAAATGCCAAGGCCGTAGTGATCGTGGACGCCCTGTTAGGGACAGGTTATACTCCTGCCAGTAATAATGCCGCTATCAGTGACATTATTACCAAGTTAAATGCAACCGGCAAACCGGTTGTGGCTGTCGATCTGCCCAGCGGGCTCAGCCCGGATCAACTGCCTTCCGGGCAGCCCGGCCATGCAGCTATAATCAAGGCCACTCATACACTCTCGTTTCAATCCTATAAACGCAGTTTTTTACATGCGGAATCTTCCGGCTATACGGGCAAAATTCATGTATTAGATATCGGTCTTGATGGAGCATTTGCCCGGGCGGAACATTCACAACTGCACGTTACCGGGGCCGGGACAGCGGTCAGCATTTACCGTCCCAGGTCAGCACAGCCCTTTGGCCATAAAGGCAGTTTTGGAACAGTCCTTCTGGTCGGCGGGAGCTATGGTAAAATCGGCGCAATAGGGCTATCTGCCAGAGCCGCCTTACGTGCCGGCGCGGGCAAAGTATTTATCCAGGCACCTAAATGTGGTTACGAGATCCTGCAAAGCAGCATTCCGGAAGCCATGTTTGAGCCGGCAGGAGAAAGCTATGTGTCAGAGATAACCATCTCTGACAAGGCGACCTGCGGGATCGGGCCAGGGATGGACACGCATCCTGAATCACTGAACGCCTTAAAGGCATTGCTGAAACAAAGCAAGGCGCCCTTGGTACTTGATGCAGATGCCTTAAATATCATTGCTACAGATACAGAAAAGCTGTTGGCATTGGTGCCTAAAAACAGTATTTTAACACCACATCCTGGCGAATTTCAGCGGTTATTCGGCAAAAGCGAAGATTCCCTTCAAGAAGTGGACAGGGCGCAGCAACAAGCCAAAAAATGGGAACTTGTCATTGTATTAAAAGGGCACAGAACAGCCGTCTGCACCCCTGACGGCGCTGTCCGCTACAATTTAAGCGGCAATGCCGGTATGGCTACTGCAGGCAGCGGAGATGTCCTTACAGGTATAATAACATCGCTATTGGCGCAGGGTTATCCGCCGGGCGAAGCCGCGATACTGGGTGTGTACCTGCATGGCCTGTCCGGCGATCATTACGTAAAAAACAATGCACAGGAATCACTGATCGCCCATGATTTGATTGACGGCCTTCCTAAGGTGATACGTAAAATGGAGAAGCGTAAAAACAAGGCAGGGTAATTTGCGCTGCCATCAACTTAGCTATAATGAAGAAGTTCCGCAAGTGCTTATTTTGGTTTTCAATCTGTATTTTATTGTCAGCCCTCATTATTATAGCCGTATTCAGCGTGTCACCCAAACCGGGCGCATGGATAATAGCCCGTGCCTTCAACCAGGAAATTAAGATTCAGGATACGACTTCATACATTCAATCCAAAGGCCTTGTAAAGACAATAAATAATATCCGTTATGTCTCCCGTCATAAAGACAATATCCTGGATATTTATTATCCAGAAGACAGAAGGCAGGTTCCCGTATTTTTCTGGGTCCATGGCGGCGGCTTCGTTGGGGGCAATAATGACGGATGCAGGGAGTTTGCCACTTACATCGCTGCAAAATGTAAAATAGCAGTTATCCTGGTCGATTATCAAAAGGCCCCCGGTCTTAAATACCCCGGACAAATTCTTCAGCTGGATGAAGCAGTCCGCTTTTTAATACATCAGAAAAAGCAATACCCTTTTTTAGACTTCAGCAAAATAGGACTCGGAGGTGACTCTGCCGGAGGGTTAATCGCCGCGCTCTATGCCCTGATCCAGTCAAGCCCGGCGTATGCCCTGCAAATAAAAATCCCGCAGACACTACCCGTTACGAGCATCAAGGCATATATTGATTATTGCGCTCCTGTCAATATCCGACAAGTGCTGACACAGCAATCAAGCAGTTTTTTTATGAGGTTTTTTGTCCGGACAGTAGCCCGGGCATGGCTTGGAGAAAGAAACTGGAGAAGTTCTCCAAAAATTCTGCAGGCATCCGTAGCAGATCACCTGACAGCTGCATTTCCTCCAAGCTTTATTACGGATGGTAATACCGGCTCATTCCAGCAGCAGGCCACTTCATTTGGCCAGCGTTTGCAGGCGTTAAATGTTCCAACCGATATCCTGTTATTTAACCAGACGAAAAAAGAGATCACACACGAATACCAGTTCGCCTACAGTACACCGGAAGCGAAACGATGCCTTGCCTTAACGCTTGCATTTATCAATAGAAATTTTAACCAGCCAACCCGTTGAAGCCCATATCTTAATTAAATGCCGGAAAATGCCCTGCTAGTCATATTCTGTTATTAAATTTGAAAAATGGAAACTCAATCAGGGCTTGGAAGAAAAACTGGCAGCATCCGCGGCATATTGCGGGTTCTGGTTATAAACTCGGCATTCCTTTTGAGCGCTGGTGTTTTTTGCCACACCTTAAATGCGCAGTCTACTATTAAAAATGATACCGCTGCAAGAGCGCTACGAAGCAATCATCAGATAGCCGACAGTACAGCCAACAGCCTTTCACCAGTCACCATTACCGCGTTTCAGGGAAAAGGAAACGGCATTGACATTGCAGCATCGGTTTTTCCGCTTAACCAGGAAGCCTTTGAGTTTATAGACAAAAGTTCCTTTATATCCACCCTGAATACCGTGCCCGGCGTACGCCTGGAAGAAAGATCACCTGGAAGCCTTAGGTTATCGGTCAGAGGGAGTCTGCTGCGGTCGCCTTATGGCGTGCGGGGTATTAAATTTTATATAGACGGGATTCCGCTAACCGACGCCGGCGGCAACACCTATTTTCAATCTTTAAGCCCTCAACAGATCCAGTCTGCGGAGATCGTTAAAGGCCCGGCAGGAAGCCTCTATGGTCAGGGTACAGGCGGCGCCGTCTTGTTTCATAGTCCGGCAGGTTTTACTGATTCCACCCGTAACAACTACACGCTCGGCTACAATATGGGCAGCTATGGCCGGATGAGTCCCACAGCCAGCTGGGAACATGCCAGCAAAAATAATCATACTTTTATTACAGCCAGCCACTTGTATTCCAAAGGAGACAGAGCGCAGGATACAACCCGGCGCTCCGTCATTAGTTATTCTTCCTGGTTCAGGCTTTCCAACCATTTGCAGTTACATCTGCTTGGCTTTTACAGTGACCTTTATTATCAGACACCGGGCGGTATTACCCAAAACCAGTTAGGTACCGACACGACGGCATACCCTTTATCGATAAAACAGCATGCCGCCATATACAACCGGACTTTACTGAGTGCAGCTACCCTTAAATCCCACATCACCCGCGCAATTGACAATGAGACTTCCATTCTATGGAGTCATACAAACTTTAAAAATCCATTCACCAGCAACTACGAAAAAAGAAAGGAAAACAATTACGGAGGCAGAACGGTATTCTCCGCACACGATAATAATGCAGCCAGGCATTGGCAAATTTTAGCAGGAATGGAATGGCTGGCCGGCAACTCCCGCATCGATAATTTCGGCAATATCGGGGGGATCCCGGATACTGTCCAATATAAGGACCGGTTAAACATCCAGAGAAAATCCTTTTTTGTTCAATTCGGGCTGGATATGGATAAACAAAGTAAATGGCATCTGCAGGCAGGTATCAGTGCCAATCAGCAAAAATTGCGCTATCACAGGTTAAGTGATCCCTCGCAGTTAACGGACGAGACGTCCAATACCGACTATCTGTGGTCCCCTAAGATCGGTCTTACCTATAAGCTGTTACCCTCTGTTTCCATATATGCGACAGCAGCAAAAGGATTCTCTACGCCAACGCTCGCAGAAATACATCCCTCTGATGGCCGGTTTGAACAACACCTGCAAGCGGAGAGAGGATGGAACCTGGAAGCAGGCATAAGAGGCCAGGCGCTAAACGGCCAACTGGCCTTTGAAGGTAACCTCTATGACTTTAGACTAAAAAAAGCGATTGTCCGCAGAGTGGACGAAAATGATGTAGAATACTATATCAATGCCGGCGTCACCAGCCAGAAAGGAGCGGAGCTTTGGGTACAATACCGGCTCTTTGCCCAAAACCGTTTAGACCAGTTCATCAGCCAGCTTCAGCTTAGCGGCAGCTATAGTTACCAGCCATTTCGCTTCGTAGACTATCAGGTGGAGGACAATAATTACGACGGCAATCCCTTGACAGGCGTCCCCAAAAATATCTTTGTATTTACCCTCAATATACAAAGCAAAACCGGCCTCTACCTGCACACGGTACTGAACGCGACCAGCAGTATTCCACTCAATGATGCAGCAACAGTGTATGCAGACCGCTACCAGCTGCTGCAGGCTAAAACCGGGTACAGGTTTAATTGCCATAAAACCGGATTTGACCTTTACTTTGGAATGGACAATATTCTCAACCAAGCCTATAGCCTGGGCAACGACATTAACGCCTATGGGGGACGTTATTTTAATCCGGCTCCCGGCCGAAACTTTTTTACAGGCATCCAGCTATCCTTTTAAACCGGCAGACTATAAAGGTTCCTTACTTTCAGGTCCTGCTGAAAGTAATTTCTTATTCCAATAATAATAGAAAGGAAGCCCGGAGAATATAAGACAAAATCCGATTAAGGATTTCACCGGTGATTCAACCAGCGAAACAACGAGCAACGTTGCGCAAAAAACCAAAAATATCCAGGGAACAACAGGATAGCCCCAGGTCTTATAGGGCCTGGGCAACCTCGGTGCGCGGCGTCTCAGAACGATGACCCCAAGTACGATCAAACCGTAAAAAACGAAGGCTGCAATGATCAGCAAGTCGGTTAATAGGTCAAAAGAGCCTGAAAACACCAGTATCACCCCCCAGACACCTTGATAAATGAGCGCATTTGCCGGCGTATTTCTTTTCGGGTGACATTTAGCGGCCTTTTTAAAAAACAGTCCATTGCCAGCCATGGCATAATAAATTCTCGAAGAGAGTAAAATCGTGGCATTGGTGCAACCGAAGGTCGATATCAGGATCATGCCACTTACAATATAAACACCGATATCACCGACCAGCTTATCGACAACGACCACCGCAGCAATGGTATTCTCATTGACATTTACCGCCGCCAGCATTTCATCTACAGGCATGACGTACAAATAAGCGGTATTAAGCAGTGCGTATAGTAATATAATAAGGGTTATACCGATAATCATTGCCCTGGGTAAATTCTTTCTGGGACTATGTAATTCTTCTCCGATAAATCCAAGTGCCACCCAACCTTCGTACCCCCAGAAAGCGTGACGCATTGCGATAAACATAGCCGTTATAAATGTCAACAATGAAAATCCCTCAGCCGGCAATAGTGATCCTGCTGTTTCAAATGTCGCCACACTGCCCATTTTAGAGCCAAAAGCCAGGCAGACGATTATCAGGATGGCCAGGGTTATCAAAAAAGTAAATACCAGACTAACATGCCCTCCCTTTTTAGTCCCCCTTATGTTTACCATAGTAAGCCCGATGATCAGTAGACTGGCCACTAACTTACCGCCAAAATTTGAGAGCGGCGTGAGTCCCAGTATACGGACGGATTCCAGATGAGCAGGTAGGTGAGGCAGCGGTATAAAACTAGCCAGGGCGCCCGCAAATACAAACGCAACGGAAGAAATAGCCGCTGTCTGAATCACTGTAAAACATGACCATCCATACAGGAAGGAGACAAGTTTTCCATAGGCTTCTTCCAACCAGGCAAACGGTCCACCAGAGCGCGGGAACATGGTTCCCAGCTCAGCAATACTGAAAACCCCAAATAATATAATTATACCAGCCAGTACCCAGGCAAGCACGACCATCCACGGATAATGCAAGACCTCCGCCATCGGCGCCACCTTTTTAAATACTCCAGAACCAATGATGGCGCTCATAACGATAATAATGGCCATTTTCAGGCCAAATGACCGGACAAGTGCACCGTTTTGAGGCGCGTCCTGCTTATGATTTTCCATAACAATAATGTATTACTCCCCCTGAAACAAAAACGAACCTGCAGATGCAAAAGGGAAAAAGCACGGCCTCGTTGATTATACCCGTATCAAAAGCCATGAAACGGGTATGGCCCGATTAAATAATGGCACCAGAATATGCCGATAATGGCTAAGATAGCCACTTTTGCCTTAAAACAACCACCGTGCAACACCTTTTTTAACAAAAAGAGGTAAAAACATTACGATTATCCAAAATAAAACCGGATACAGATGTCATTTATTTCAAAAAACACTATTTTTGAAGGCAAAAAATGGGATATTTTTACCAAGTTTTTAAACATCCTCTACAACACAGTGATAGCAATAGTCTCAGGATCAGAAAGCTGTCTAAAAATCCTTAAAAATAGCCCCGGAAATATTTCCATAGTCTTGCGTGTTTGGCTAATTTGCAGTCGAATTTATTGCAAGCCATTGGAATTAACACTTGCCTTACCGGATCCATTATCGGATCGTATGAAGCGTGTAAGGAATAATTAAAACTATTCGAGAATCCTTTAAAGTCAAAATCATGGATATAGACAACATCGAAGACTGGGACCTGGAAAACATGAGTCCTGAAGAATTTATCAACCGTATCCTCAGGGCCAAAACAGATGTGAACGACCCCGAGCAGACGACACATATTCTGTTTGCACTAACGGAGTATCAGCAAATGCGGCTGTTCATCTACAGAATGATCACTGCGGCATATAGTAAAGACATATGGGAAGACGGCACGGGGGCAGACTTTATATATACATTCAGGCTCCTGGAAATGGGCATCCATATTGCCTACAGGATGAACAGGGACAGATTGAACAATCACGATGTCTTTCCTTATATTCCACCGCCTAAATCTCATTCAAAATTTGAGCCGTCGACGGATTTTATGATGCGTAATATTCCGCCAATGGTTACTTTACATGAGATGAGTGCACCGCAGGTTACCATGCGGAACTTTTTTAAATTTTTAAGCCTGGATGACTGGAAAATTGTGCTGAGAGAAATCCGGCATTGCGCCCTGAGCCATAAAGATTACAGGGATCTTGGTTATCCATACCCAAGTCTTTTAATATTTACACATCTGTCCAAACTTATAGATGCGTTACATATTGTATATATGGGATTCAGGCATATGTAATCTGTACATGCCGGGTCCGGCGGCGCTTAATTCAAAAGGGAGACGGCTTTTGATTCAGCATCGCCGAACAAATTTGCAACAGTCCTAAAAAGGTGGCAAAAACCAGATAGAGATCCGGTTCACTGCCACCTTTTTCATTTTTAAGATAGATAAAAATTACTGCAGATTAAATTTCTCGTGCATATCAGGTACATAGACCTCTTTAAAGCCCTTTTTCTGCAGGCTTCTTTGAAAATCCTGTTGAACATCATACTCCCCATGAACGATAAAAGTCATTTTTACCTGCCCCGGATCCTGACAGGCTAAAAACTGACTTAGGTCATCATAATCGCCATGGGCGCTCATACTGCGCATTACCCCAACTTCGGCCTTAACTTCATAATCATCTCCATAGATACGAACCTGCTGTGCACCACGCATCAACCTTCCACCCAGAGAATGCGGCTCACAATAACCTACAATTAAAATGGTATTTTTAGGATCTAATATATTATTGAGAATATGATGCTGCACCCTGCCGGCGTCCGCCATACCACTAGCCGAAATAATTATCATTGGCTGAGGGTTATCATTGAGCGCCTTACTTTCATCTACGGATTGAATAAAGTTCAGGCCCTCAAAATCAAATGGGTCATCATCGGTTTGCATCATTTTACGGATCCGCTTGTTAAATCCTTCTGCATGCGCCTCTGTCACCTTCGTGGCTTCCCGGCTTAGCGGACTATCCACATATACCGGCACTTTAGGCAGGAGTCCCTCATTAGAGAGTTGATTTAGAAAATATAAAAGTTCCTGTGTCCTGCCCACACTGAACGCCGGGATAATCAGCTTTCCCTTTTTTTCTACACAGGTCTTCTGCACAAACCCGAGCAGCTGCTCCGGCGTGTTAAACACCGCGTCATGGAGACTGTTCCCGTACGTGCTCTCTATAATAATGTAATCCGCCTGTGGAAATGTTTCAGGGGATTTGAGAATAATATCACGATACCTTCCTACATCTCCGCTGAAAGAAATCTGTTCGGTTTTTCCGTCCTCGGTAATTCTTACATGAACAGAAGCAGAACCTATTATATGTCCGGCATCCGCAAACATAACTTCAATCTGGTCATCCACCCTGACCCAATTATCATAATCTACCGCCGTGAGATGTGGAATCGCATTTTCCGCGTCCTGATCATCATATAACGCATCAACGGGTGGCAAATGTTGTTTGGCACGACGTTTATTAAAATATTTGGCGTCATCCATTTGAATCTTGGCAGAATCCCTGAGTAAAATCGCGGCCAGATCCTTCGTACCTGCTGTACAATAAATTTTCCCCTGATATCCATCCTTTATGAGTTTAGGAATCAATCCGGAATGGTCAATATGAGCGTGGGAAAGAAACATATAGGAAATCTGTGCCGGATCAAAACCCAGGTTCGCATTCAGTTCATCTGTTTGCTTGCCCATACCCTGGAACATGCCACAATCCAGAAGAATTTGTTTTCCGTTTTTAAGTTCAATTAAATGTTTAGAGCCGGTTACCGTTCTGGCTGCTCCATGAAAAGTCAGGTTCATATATATCGGTTTGAGGTTATTTAATGAAAAACGCGTACTCCTGGGACAAATCACTTGATTGTCCTTTGTCCTGTGAGCGTTCCATTATAAAAATAAGGACGATCCATGACAGCGCGATCACGTTTCCCTTTAATTTCTGATTAAATATAGTCAATTTCAGAGATATTTACCCGTATAACTTGCAGCCACTTTTTTAAGTTCCGCCGGTTTTCCTTCAAAGACTAACTGACCACCCCTTAGGCCCGCCTCCGGTCCCAGATCGATCACCCAGTCAGCCGATTTGATCACGTCTGTATTATGTTCAATAATAATCAGCGAATGGCCCTGATCAATTAAGGCATTAAAGGCATCCAGCAGCTTTCGGATATCATGAAAATGAAGTCCCGTTGTCGGTTCGTCAAAAATAAATAATGTATGCTCCGCTGATTTATTCTTGCTAAGGAAACTTGCCAGCTTGACACGCTGCGCCTCACCACCACTCAGTGTATTGGAAGGCTGCCCAAGCTTGATATAACCCAGGCCCACCCGCTGCAAAGGCATGAGGGCTGCGGCCAGATTCTTTTCATCTTCAAAAAAACTGACAGCCTCGTCCACACTCATTTCCAACACATCATGGATACTCTTTTCCTTATAGGTAACCTCCAGGACTTCCTGTTTAAAACGCTTGCCCTTGCATACTTCGCAGACCAGATGTACATCCGCTAAAAATTGCATTTCCACAGTCTGTTCACCTTCTCCTTTACAGGCGTCGCAGCGTCCACCGTCTACGTTAAAAGAGAAATATCCCGCCGTGTATCCCCTGACTTTGGCCAGATACTGTTTGGCATATAATTGCCGAATATCATCATAGGCCTTTATATAGGTAACCGGATTACTCCTGGAAGATTTTCCGATAGGATTCTGGTCGACAATCTCAACATGCTGGATCTGGCTGAGATCCCCGCTGATAGACTGATGCAGCCCCACCTTCTCTGTGGTCCCGCTTTTTTGCTTCATGATACCGGGATACAAGATCTGTTTAACCAGCGTGGTTTTACCGCTGCCCGAAACACCCGTCACCACACACATTACATTGAGCGGAAACTTTACATCGATATTTTTCAGGTTATGTTGTCTGGCACCTTTGACCTGGATGCTATTGGTGAAGGAGCGCACTTTTTTGGGTACTTCAATTTTTAATGTCCCGCTCAGATACTTGCCGGTAAGGCTATCGGGATTATTCATCAGTTCCCCGGCGGTTCCCTTGGCAATGACCTGCCCTCCCAGGTGCGCAGCCAGCGGCCCCATATCAACAATATAGTCTGCTTCACGCATGATCATCTCATCATGCTCCACAACCACGATGGTATTACCCAGGGATTTGAGTTGCTTTAAGACACTGATCAGCCGGTCCGTGTCTCTGGGATGTAAGCCAATGGAAGGCTCATCTAAAATATACAGTGAATTTGTCAGGTTACTACCCAGACTTCTGGTCAGCTGTATGCGCTGGCTCTCCCCGCCACTAAGCGTAGAAGCCATGCGCTCCAAAGTCAGGTAGCCCAGCCCCACATCTAACAGGGTCTGCAACCGTTGTTGCAATTCTAAAAGCAACCTGGCTGCTATTTTCTTATGTTGTTCTGAAAGGGTAGGGACCAGCTGATCTAACCATTGCTTTAATGCCTCTACCGGCATGCGGCACAGTTCTCCGATATGCAGTCCGCCCACTTTTACATATAAGGCCTCCGGTCTCAAACGGTATCCCTCACAGTCCGGACAGTCGGTGCGGCCCCGGTACCGGCTCTGTAGGACGCGGTACTGGATTTTATAGAGATTTTGTTGAATATCCTTGAAGAAGTCGTTAATACCGTAGGCGTCAATGTCCCCATTCCATAAAGAACGCTTTTGCTTTTCTGTCAAGTCCTGATAGGGTTTATGAATCGGAAAATCAAACTTATGGGCATGTTTGACGAATTGTTTTTTCCACCAGACCATTTTTTCTCCCTTCCATGGGGCAACGGCTCCTTCAAATACGCTTAGCCGCTGATCCGGGATCACCAGATCTTTGTCAATACCCAATACCTGTCCAAATCCTTCACAAGTAGGGCAGGCGCCATAGGGATTATTAAAAGAAAATAAATTAGGCACCGGTGGCTCAAAAACAATGTCATCCAACTCAAACTTGCGGTTAAAGTCAAGTGCCGCTTCATCTACCAGTAAGGTCATCTCTTCTTCCCCTTCATAAAAAGCGGTTTCAATAGAATCTGTCACGCGGTGAATATCTTCTTCCGTAAATTCTCTTTTCTTTATACGGTCAACGAGAACATAGGATGATTTTTTAATGAGCTTCTTTTTAAGCTCCCTTTCTGAGAGCTGCAGCAGTTCATCAATGGCGTAAAGCTCCGCTGCACCTTCGGGCTGCACAATACAGATCCTGGAGAATCCTTTTTGAATAAGAATCTCCAGTTCTTCTTTGCTGTCCCTTCCAGCCTGCTCCTTAAAACGGCTTAAGATATATAACCTTGCGCCGTCCTTACTTTTCTGAACGGCCAGCAGCACATCACCTACATCATCTTTTTTTACTTCGCGGCCACTAACAGGAGAAATGGTTATACCGATGCGGGCATACAATAAACGCAGGTAATCGTAAATTTCCGTCATAGACCCCACGGTACTTCGAGGCGTCCGGGTCGTTACTTTTTGCTCTATGGCAATAGCCGGACATAACCCTTTAATATAATCAACATCGGGTTTATCCATCCTGGCCATAAACTGTCTGACATAGGCATTCAGGCTCTCTGCATAACGTCTTTGCCCTTCTGCAAACAGGGTATCGATCGTCAGCGAAGACTTACCGCTTCCCGACACACCTGTCACCACTATAAATTTATTTCGGGGAAGCGCAACAGACACGTTTTTCAGGTTATGGGTCCTGGCGCCTTTAATAAATATATCCTGACTTTTTGTTGGTGCCTCCAGGACTTCGTCCTTGTTCACTGCCACAGTCTTTTCCACAGCACCAGACTTTTTCTTATTTGACTTAGGGAGGCCCGCTTTCTTTGTTTTCGCGGCTTTTGGCCCTTTGGATGAGTTCTCGGTTTGCATAATTAAGGATAAAGTTACTAAGAGAAAGGCGTATAAAAATATTTATTTTCTTAAAAATGTAGCAAAAAATCCCAAAAGCCATCACTCACGTTAAATTGCTTATATATAATTTCAAAAAAAGGAAGCAATTAATTTGGTAATTATTTAACAAATACCTTATTTTTGCCCTATTAAAACTTTATACGCCTATTGAGCATTTTTACTCTGAACTAAACTATTCATTTGGAAACAAGGCTGCTTATAAGAACTGCGCCCCAAATCCAATTAAATGAACTAACCATGATGAGTAACAATGATTACCCAACAGATACCCAGTTGGTATCTCGCTTCCAAAACGGAGACCTAAACGCATTGGAACAGCTGATTGAGAAGTATAAAGACAAAATTTACACTTCCATATTCTTTCTGGTAAAAGACAAGTTTCTGGCAGAAGATATCTTCCAGGAGACGTTTATACGTGTCATTGATACCTTACGCAGTGGCCGTTACAACGAAGAGGGCAAGGTGCTGCCGTGGATCATGCGTATCGCCCATAACCTCTGCGTTGATCATTTCCGTAAGCTCAAAAGAGCGCCTTTTGTCAGTACCGATCAAAACGATATGCGTGACATATTTGATGTAATGGGCGTCTATCACAGCGAGAACGCAGAAGCCAGAAAAATACGCCAGGAGACCTACCAAATGGTCAGCAGGCTACTGGATCACCTGCCTGCCTCTCAAAGAGAAGTATTGGTGCTGCGCCATTATGGTGACATGAGTTTTAAAGAAATCGCTAAATTAACTGACTGCAGTATTAATACGGCCTTAGGCCGGATGCGCTATGGGCTGCTCAACCTTCGTAAGCTGATGGCGACGCATCAAATAGAGCTTTAATTAAAACAAATCAATGTTATAACCCGCTTGTGATGGACCTCGCAGGCGGGATTTTGTTTTCCTGTTTGGCGGCAAAACCATAACTTTACCAGGCGCCTTGTTATATTTAAAACTTGAATAGCAACTATGCAAACATCTTACACTAGGTTTATTGCTGCACTTTCTTTGGGTATTTTTTCAGTAAGCTCCGCCATCAGTCAAAAGTTTTTCAAAAAAACGGCGGCCGCGACCCATTGGGTAGACAGTGTTTATCAGTCCCTGACACCGGATCAGAGGCTGGCTCAGCTGATGGTTGTACGTGAAAGTGGTATCAAAGACGGAAAGCCCGACATATATACGGATAAAGTATTGGATTTGGTAAAAAACTATAATATCGGCGCTGTCTGCCTCTTTCAAGGCACACCATCGGCGCAGGCAGTTGTCTTAAAAAAACTACAGCAAAATGCCAAAACGCCTTTAATGGTCTGTATCGATGGAGAAACGGGACTGGGTATGCGTATGGATGGCGTCGAAAAATTCCCGGATCAGCTCACCATAGGCGCCATCAGAAATGGCAAAGATCTCGTATACAAGATAGGGGAGGCCATGGCCAGGCAATGCCTGAGAATGGGCATACAGGTCAATTATGCCCCTGTTGTAGACATCAATAATAATCCTGCCAACCCGGTCATAGGTTACCGGTCTTTCGGGCAGGATAAAAATGTGGTTTCCGCATATGGAGTCGCGATCATGAAAGGGATGCAGGATGAAGGGATCATGGCCTGCGCCAAACACTTCCCCGGACATGGCGATGTGTCAGTCGATTCACATTTAGACTTGCCTGTTATTCAAAAATCGCTCCCAGAATTAGAAAAGCTCGAACTGATCCCTTTTAAAAAAGTTTTTAAAGCAGGTATAGGCTCTGTAATGATTGCTCATTTATCCATTCCGCAAATTGACAGCACGCCGCATCTGGCCAGTTCCTTATCCCATAAATTTGTTACAGACTTACTTCGCAAAAAAATCGGCTTTCAGGGTCTCTCTTTCACCGATGCCCTTGAAATGAAAGGTGTCGCCAAATTTTTTCCTAAAGGAGAGGTCGCTGTTATGTCTTTAAAAGCAGGCAATGACATGCTCTGTTTGCCGGGTGATGTGGCCACCAGCATTGACAAGATCAATGAGGCTATCAGCAAGGGAGCGCTTAGCTGGGCAGACCTGGAAATGAGGATCAAAAAAGTATTGTATGCAAAATACCATCTGGGTCTCAACAAACCCGACCCGGAGAACATACCCATCGATCATTTATTAGAAGACCTGAATAAAGAAGTCACTCCCCTGAGCAGTCAGGTAGCCCGGCTGAGCCTCACCGCAGTGAAATTAGATAATGGCAAATTCGTTCCTTTGAGAAAAGACAAAAAGATTGCCTTTCTTCAAATCGGCGGCACCCCTAAAGACTTGCTTGCTAATACGCTGCGGCAGTCGGTCAGCGCCAAAAACTTCTATTTAAGCTTTAACGACGGGAGCGACATGGCAGCGGATATTCTGCAAAAGATCAAGGAAGATAAATTTGATCGCATCATCATTACGATCGGAGGCTTTAGCAAGCGGCCTGCCAATAATTTCCAGATCAGCCAGCAGGCACTAAAGCTGATTGAAAATGTACATAATTATAATACCAGCACGACCCTGGTTGTCATGGGCAATCCCTACGCACTAAAAAACTTTACATCTTTTAAGAATCTGCTGGTCAGTTACGAAGACGGAGCAGTCTTTCAACAGGCAGTGGCAGACTTTCTGCTGGGTAAAGCGGGCCTTAAGGGTAAACTGCCCGTGAGCGTAACTGCTGATCTACCGTTTGGAAAAGGTATCCTGGTGAAAGCCGCAAAGACGATTCATTAATCCGTTCTGATAAAAATGTGGCTATTTCCCAGACGGCGGCTTAAGGGCGTCAGCCTTTGAAGGCCTGGCTGCTGTGTCTGCCAAAGAATTCTGCAAGGGCGCTTGCAGCCGCCTTCCGGCGCCCTGCGCTGTAGCTTCAATACGTATTCCCACCTGCAGGATACCTGCCAGCGGTTCATCAGGCATCAGGTGCCCTAATACAAAAACATTATCACCCAGCGGGAATTTTTCAGGCTGCGCTGCGAGTCTTATTCTGGTTTCAACGATAGTACCCAATGTGTCTCCCAGCCATTTATCCGCTGCTGCGAGCGGAAGGTTCACGTCATGAAATATGGCACTGTCACCAGGTGCGATATATCCATAGCGCAGCAGCAGATTATCATATTTGAACTGCTGGTTATGGCGAATAACAGCATATACACTGTAAGGCAGGGTAGAGTCCTGCACATCTATATGCACCCAGGGCTGATAGGCATGTGTCCAGGCCTGTTTAGGAATACTGACCCATCTTTGCTGTGTTAATGTCTGATCAGAACAGCCGCTCAGACAACCTGCAAATGCAGCCAGGCCTATAACAGTGCCGGTCAGACGATGTCTGACACTTCGGGCAACCCCGTCTGTGATACTTATGATATCAATAAAGTTTTTACTGCCGCTGCGAGTCATGCAAATGGTATTTTGATCAAAGGGTCTTTACCGGTGAAGTGATTCAAAGATTTTGCCAGGCCTTGTCAAAGTACATTGAGAATTTGTTCCTTGGCTTTTTCCAGCTCGTCTTTCATCTGCACAACATAGCGTTGAATGTCCAGATCATACGCCTTTGAGCCCGTGGTATTGATTTCCCTCCCGATTTCCTGAAGGACAAAACCCAGCTTCTTTCCCTTAGACTTGCCAGCCTCCTGTATGATCTCTTTAAAGTACGCACAATGCGTTTTTAAACGGACTTGTTCTTCGCTTATATCTATTTTTTCAATATAATATACCAGTTCTTGTTCCAGCCGGTGAGCGTCATAGGCCTCTTTACCGATATGCTCCTCCAGTATCTTTGTCAGGTGCTCTTTAATACGTACCCGGCGATTGCTTTCTTTCTCTGCGATCTGCGGCTGATAGCGCTCGATATTTCCGATTCTCAGCAGCAAGTCCTCTTCCAGGGCCGCGCCCTCACCTTCTCTGTGTTTTTCAATAGCCGAAAGCGCCTCGTGTAATACCTGGTCAAAATCTGCGTACTCTTCATCTGTAAGTACTTCTGTAGAGCTGGAGATAACCTCCGGCAGTTTTAAAATGGAACCCAGCAAGTTCTCTGTGCTGGCATTAAGTTCTCTGGCCAGACGCTCAACAGAGATATAGAAATATTTAGCAAGGTCAGTATTCAGGGCCACTGATTTGCCAGCCCCATTTTGTTTAATGGTCACCGTGCACTCCACGCTCCCCCTGATGAGCTGATCAGCAATTAAATTCCGAATCTTAAACTCGAAGGGCTTCAGTAATGCGGGCAGGTTCAGCCGGATATCGTATTGCTTTCCATTCAGAGATTTGATCTCCACTAAAAAAGTTTTATCGCCGATTAATCGTTCCGCGCGGCCATAGCCTGTCATTGAAAGAAGCATATATTAATAAATTTTAAAACAAACCTACTTAATTTTGGCTAAATTGCCCTGTAAATTCAATTTTAGGGTCCGTTCAAGTGGCAAAATTAAGCCCTATTTAGACATGAAAAAACATAAGTTCTATTTTATTTCTTTTACCTATTGGTTTTTGTTGCTCTATATTGTGTCAGCGCTGGTATGGTGGTTTATCTCTCTTGAAGCGCAAAATAAACAAATGTACTTCTACAGGTATGAGCAACTCAGAGCCGATGATTTCCAGTATCAGGAAAAAGTTGAGGCACTCCAAGATGCGCGGCACCGGAAATCCCTGCAATATATAGGAGAGGGCATGACCTTCTTTATACTCATTATGATCGGCGCGGCTTACGTTTACAGGACCATCCGCCAGGAAATCAAACAGGCAGATCAGCAGCAAAATTTTATGATGGCCATCACCCATGAGCTAAAGACACCTATTGCTGTTTCCAAGCTGAATCTGGAGACGATGCTCAAGCGGCGTCTGACACCGGAGCAACAACGCAAGTTGCTGGAAAACACCTTAAGCGAGACCAAACGGCTCAATACCCTGACCAGCAATATCCTGACCACCGCTCAGCTGGAAAGCGGCAAACATACACTAAGCACAGGAGAAGTTAATTTCTCGGAACTACTGGGAGAACAGCTGATGCAATTCAGGGTACGTTATCCCGGCAGGGAATTTCAGGGAAATATTACACCGGATGTCTGGGTCCGGGGAGAACAGTTATTACTTGAATTACTTGTCAGCAATTTGCTTGAAAATGCCGTAAAATATGCGCCGGGCACCTCGCCCGTTAAAGCCAGTATTCAGCCGTATAAGGAAAAGTATGCCTTGTTAAAAGTCGCCGACCAGGGGCCGGGCATCGCCGCTTTTGAAAAAGGCAGGATCTTTGAGAAATTTTACAGATCGGGCGACGAGTCTGTGCGTAAAACCAAAGGTACCGGCCTTGGCCTTTATTTGTGTAAACGGATTACCCTGGAGCATGGCGGTCAGATTCAGATCATGGATAATCAACCAAATGGCGCTATTTTTACACTACAGTTTCCGATATTAAAACAGAAAGTATGATGACGACAAACAATGGCAATATACTACTCGTAGAAGACGAAGAGCATCTGCACGACACCCTTAAATTAAATCTGGAATTGGAGGGATACAGTGTTACCTCTGCCTATGATGGCAATAAAGCGCTGAAAGCTGTGGAAAACGAATATTTTGACCTGATCATCATGGATGTCATGCTGCCGGAGCTCGATGGGATCAGCGCCACTGAAAGGATCCGTATCCAGAATATTGAAACGCCTATTCTTATATTAAGCGCTAAAAACACTTCCCTTGATAAAGTGACTGGTCTTAAAAAAGGCGCAGACGACTACCTGACCAAGCCCTTTGACCTGGAAGAGCTGTTACTCAGGGTCTATAAGCTGATCGAGAAAAATAAAAAGCTCCAGGACAAAGAAACGATCAGTGATTCCTTCAGCTTTGGACACAATCAAATTCTGTTTAATGCCCAGCAGGCTGTCACCTGGGAAGGCAAAACCATCGATCTTAGTAAAAAGGAGACCATGCTGTTGAAATTGCTGTTTGAAAATAAAAATGAGGTGGTGCCCAGAGAAAAGATATTACAGGTCGTCTGGGGCTATAATGTATTTCCTGCGACCAGGACCATTGACAATTTTATTTTGAACTTCAGAAAATATTTTGAGAAGGATAGCCGTAATCCTGTTTATTTTCATTCTGTCAGGGGTGTGGGGTATAAATTCACGGACGTTTAAATACTTTAAAGAAGAAAGCGTACTGCCATGGAAGTTATTGCAATGGATAAAGGCTGTTATATCGGTCATAATGTACTGGCCCGGCATTATGGACATATTATTGCCAGCGAGACGCTTTATCCCCAGGGCTATAGCTCCGACTGGCATTATCACCAAAACCCCCATTACTCACACATCTTATATGGCGGCAGTCAGGAAATAAGCGAAAACCGCATCCAGGTTCAACAGCCAGGGGAAGGGCTTTATTATTACCCCGGCATCGCGCACCAAAACATTCATTACAGGGTCGATACGAAGATCTTCAATCTGGAAATAGAAAGCGCATTTTTCCAAAAGTACCTGCTAGAGATACCCGCCGAGGCCGCTATGTTCTCGGAAAAGCAGCAATTAAACGCATCCGGACTTGTCAGGATTTTAAGAGAACACCTTTTTCACGATGATCAAAGTGCGCTTGCGATCCATCAACTCACCGTTGAACTGGTGACTCATTCGGCAGATAATGCCGGACAGCGTCCCGGCTGGGTCAAAAAGATCCGGCCATTGCTGTATGACACCTGGAACCAGGACATTTCTTTGCAAGCGCTGGCACAACTCCTGGACATTCATCCCGTCACTTTATCCAAGTACTTCTCTAAATACTTCCACTGTACGCTTGGCGAGTACCGCCGCCGGATTAAAGTCGAGAAGGCCCTCACTCTGATCCGCCAGGGAAAATACAGTTTAACTGAAATCGCTTATCTCTGCGAATTTAGTGATCAGGCACATTTCACCAAAACCTTCCACCGGATCACCGGCTTTTTACCCAAACAATATAAGGGCCTGTGACAGCCGGTTAAGAGCCGAACGCTAATTTCATACAATTTTTATTGATTTTTCTTGTCCAATTTTGTCCCCTGATCTACCGGTTCTCCAAAAGATCCTGTTGATCGGGATATACATATAAACGATATGATTTAAATAAATCTATGAAAAACACTTTCTCAATTTCCTTGCTGTTGATCTATGTACTATTGACCCTGCGCGGGAACCTGTTATATGGCCAGCAAAATAACAACCCCAAAAATGATACGGCAGCCTTTCACGCCTTACTGGAATCCTATTATCAGCAAAGCATGATTTTCGATCCCCTTACTGCCACACTCACCGGAGATCACCGCTATGATGATCAGTTACCCAACGACATTTCAGCTGCTTTCCTGGAAGAAAAACACAGCTATGACAAAAAAATGCTTCAACAGCTAAAACAGTTCGACATCCGTCAGTTCAATACGACAGATAAAATTTCCTATGGCAATCTTAAAGAACTTATCAGTCTTGACCTGGCCAAAAGTAAATACCACTTTGAATATCTGCCTGTCAATCAGTTTTTTTGTATTCCACTGCTGATGGGCCAGTTAGGTTCAGGATCAGCAGGGCAACCCTTTAACAGCCCAAGGGCATATAGTAACTGGCTGAAAAGAGTAGAAGCCTTCATAACGTGGATGGATACAGCCAAAGGCAATATGCAAAAGGGGATGGCGGCAGCCGTCGTGTTACCAAAACTTTTGGTAGAGAAAATGATCCCGCAAATGGAGAGTCTGGGCAACCCGGACCATTCGAAAAATATTTTTTACAACCCCGTCAGAAATATGCCGGCAAGCTTTACAGTGCGGCAAAAGCAACAGATCAAAGATGAATTCGAACAAGTCATTGATCAAAAATTATTGCCCTGCTACCGGAGATTTGCGGGATTTCTCAAAAACGAATATCTGCCGAAAGCGCAAAAGGCCGCCGGCCTCTTTGCCATTCCCGGCGGTAAGCAAATGTACGAGTTATATATCCGTCAATACACGACCACGGACAGTTCGCCTGAAGAAATCTATCAGACAGGCATAAAGGAAGTCGCTCGTATTAACCAACAAATGAATACCATAAAGAATAGCGTTGGTTTCAAGGGTTCTTTGCAAGAATTCTTCACTTACCTTAGGACTAATCAAAAATTTATGCCGTTTACCAGGCCGGAGGAAGTCCTGGATGCCTACAGAAATATTTATCAGAAGATCCAGCCGCATTTAAAAGACTATTTTGATATACAACCGGCAAACAGTTTCGAAATCAAACGCGTAGAGGCCTATCGGGAGGCCTCACAAAATGGCCCCAGCTATATGGTAGGTTCTATTAAAGATAAACGTCCTGGTATTTTTTATGTACCGGTACCCGATGCAACTAAAATCAATGTGACCTTTTTGGGCATGGAAGCTACTTTCTTACATGAAGCCATTCCAGGCCATCATTATCAGATATCCCTGCAAATGGGAAATACCCACCTTCCGAAATTCAGGCAACAGATCAACTTCAGCGCCTTCACTGAGGGCTGGGCCCTGTATGTTGAGACGCTGGGCAAGGCGCTGGGCTGTTACACAGATCCCTATCAACTGATGGGAGCATACAATAATGATATCCACCGGGCCATCCGCCTTGTCACAGATGTAGGTATTCATACAGGAAAAATGACTAAAGAGCAGGCGATCCGATATATGCTCCGTCACGAATCTATCAGCAGGGAGGACGCAGCGCTATCCGTGGAAAGATATATGGGCTTCCCCGGGCAGGCACTTTCTTATAAAACCGGGGTTCTTGCAATCCTTAAAATAAAGCAGGACTGTGAAAGGGCCCTGGGCAGCCACTTTGATATCAGAGCGTTTCACCGGGCACTGCTCAGCCAGGGAGATATGCCATTAACGGTGCTAAAACAATATATGGAAGACTGGACCAAAACACAGCGCTAGTGTTTAAACAGCGTCAACATGAGCGTCCGGGTCATTGAGAAGGCAGGATGTTCCTGCCTTCTCTGATAGGTTAATAACACCTCTGTTTTAATGTCCGCGTTTTCCACATTAAAGAAACGAACACCAAGATACCCATATTGATGCTGGACAGAGGAAGGAACAATACTGATACCCGCATTCAATTCTACCAGCTCTAAAATAGAGGCAATATTGTTACATTCGTGACGCAGTGTTGGTTTAAAGCCGAGTTGGGCGCAAAAGGCCAGCATTTGGCTATGGTATACGGGAACAGCACTTGCGTGGTAAGAGATAAAGGGATAGTCTGCCAGTAGGGCAAGGTTTTCGGGGACGGTCATGGCCTTTGGAAACACCAGGCTAAAGCCCTCCTGGTAAAGCTTTTCCGATTGCAGCCGGGGGGACGCATTAGGAGCGCGGATGATGCCGATGTCCAGCCTGCCCTCCTCCAATGCCCGGATCTGCTTTTGTGTCGCTAATTCAAAAAGCTTGGTCTGGAGAAAAGGATGGGCATCGTGCAGGTTATGTATCAGCTGCCCTAATTTTTTCTTGTCTACGGAACTGATATAACCGATTTTGATCTCTCCGCCCAGACTCTGATGGATTTGATGCGCCTGCTGTTTTGCGGATTCAAGTTGGGCAAGGATTGTTTTAGCCTGGGTTAAAAAGAAGCTGCCGGCTTCTGTCAGCCTCACGCGTTTATTATCCCGTAATAATAAGGTTACGCCGAGCGCCTTTTCCAACTCTTTGATCTGCCGGCTAAGTGGCGGCTGAGACATAAACAGCCGTTTGGCAGCATTGCCGAAATGCAGCTCTTCGGCCAGCACGATAAAATAACGCAGATGTCGCAGTTCCATACCCAATAAGTATCAATTGATAACAAAAATAGTATTTTAAAGGTATTAACCAAGCGCTTATTTTTGTAAAAAATAATTCAAATTATGAAATCGACAATTCAGGAAATTGAACAGCGCTTTGATAATGATGTAGAAAGGTTTTCCAAATTAGAAACTGGTCAGCAGACAACCCTTGATGCAACTTTGAATATGGAACTGATAACAGACGGGATTGTGCGTTGTTATCCTGAACTCAATACAGTGCTGGATATAGGGTGCGGCGCAGGGAACTATCCGGTTAAATTATCCGCAAAAGCGCCCTGCATTGACGTCACGCTTGTAGACCTGAGTCAGCCCATGTTAGACAGAGCCAGGCAGCGGGTAGGGGCAGTAACGCAGGGAACGGTTCAGGTGATTAAGGGTGATTTCAGGAGCGTGAACTTTGAGGACGCTAAATTTGATGTAATTATTGCCACCGCCGTATTGCATCATTTACGCGATGATCAGGACTGGGAACAGGCATTTAGCAAACTTTACAGTTTATTGAATGCAGGTGGCAGTATCTGGATCTTCGATTTAGTTGAACAGGCAGATATGGCCTTACAGCAATATATCTACAAGGATCTATATGGCAAATACCTTACGGGATTAAGAGACGAGCAGTACCGGGATCATGTATTTGCCTATATTGAGAAAGAAGATACGCCGCGTAGCCTGGTCTATCAACTAAACCTGTTAGAAAAGGTGGGGTTTAAGCACGTCGATGTTTTGCATAAAAACTTATGCTTTGCTTCCTTTGTCGCTTTTAAATCAGGCCGCTGAAAGTAAACCCTCCGCAACGCTAAATTATTTACTTCCTCCTAAAAAAGACGGACAATCGTAAAAAGCGCATTTAGCGCTATGCAACTGCCCGGCGTTACCAGCCGGGGTACAAGTGCCCCGGCTATTTAGCGGGCAGTCCACCATTAACCAGCGCCTCGATCTTTTCAAGTACGCTTTGTCTGGCCAGTTCCGCGCCAACGGGCAGATATAGTGCTTTATTACAGGTTTTAATCAGTGCACTTAGCTGCTCATGCAAATCTGTCCGTTTTTCTGCTAAAAGCTGCAGGAGGCGATGCTCATCTGTTTCCTTACTGCTGAGCTGGTACTGCATCTCTTCGATGATATAGGCCTTCGCCAGGACAAAGAAGTCCTTAGGATCCTGTTTCAGATTAAGTTCCCGGATCGCTTCCCCGCGTAACTCCTTTCTGGATTTGACCGGGACATCTGTTTGTGCCTGATCGGTCTGCTCTGAGGACACCTGTGGTTTGTGTTTTGCTTTTATTTTATCACTTAACCCTTCGGGCAGATACTGCAGATGATCGGCTTCATGCGCCGGCGGCTCGCCAGATGCTGCAGGCCGCCCGGTGCTGCCTGCAGCTGTAGTCCCGCCAGCAGGTTTTTCAACAGCTGAAGCGTCGGGCCTCCCTGTTTCCCCCTTGTCGCCCAAGGCGGATCTATTGGCTTTATTTTGCTTTCTGCCCTTGGATTTTTGCCACTCCGCAACACCAAAGACGCCACCAACAATAAGCGCGATAGCGGCGACAATCCACAGATAATCTTTATTTGTTGCATGTCGCTGTGCCAGCCCTTCCGTAACACCGTTATCCTTTAAGGGCGCCGTAAACTGGATCTGGATTGTATCTGTAGAATCTGTTACGTATTTTTTTGTATCCGGATTAAAGTAATTAAAGACAATCGGCGGGATCTTTACGCCGCCCTGGTTATTACCAATAAAAGGCACCTCAAAATCCAGTGAGCGCTCCATGGGAAAATTTGTCTTGTTAACCGACTGGCTATCCTTTGCATCATAAGACTGAACACCATCCGGCCACTTGATAGCAGGAACAGTTACACCGTCCAGGTTACCCGTTCCTGTAATATGGATATGCAGCCGGTTATTTTCTCCGGCAGGCAGTTTGTTGTTATCAACAGTTGCCCTGACCTTAAACTGACCTATGGCGCCGGAAAAATCAGCGGGCTGTCCGGCCGAAGGCAGCGGTACCACCGTTACTGTTTGAGCTTTACTTTTGATCAGCGCAGACGCCATATTGCGGTCTGCGGGGTTAGCAGCATCAATAAAGGTGGTCTGGACCCGGACAGAAGAAGAGTCCAGCGGGAGGGTGCCCGTTGTAAGTGCGACAAGCTGTACTTTACGTATGCCGCTGGCCCGGTACTGCCGTCCGTCAACCTTTACATCGTACGGGTACAGATTCCGCTCTATATCTGTTACACTAAAACCATTAAAGGAAGGAAATCTTTCCGGTTGCCAGTTACAGTTTACCGCCCCGTAAAATTCATAATCCACCAATATCGGTTCACCTACATAAAACGAAGATTTAGACGGAGTGATCTTAATAAAAAAATCATGCGATGCAGCCTGATCATAACTCTGTCCGGGTTGTACGATTACGCCTGACGAAGGCGGAGGGGTAGGTCTCGGGCCGCCAAATATGTCAGAGGGGAATCCCATATTAGGCATACCCTGCAACAGAGAACCAAAAGGGGAATTGCCGTTACCGGCAGTGGCTTGCTTTTGAACGTGCTGCTTCTGGACGACTTTTACTCTACCATCCTGACAGGAAAGTTTCTTGCCATTGTAATCATAGCTGATACCCGGCACTTTTAATGTCCCGATATGTTTGGGATAAAGTGTGTACGTATAGGATACAGAAGAAGTAGCATTACCGTTAATAATCTGCGTACTTTGCATCCTGGAAGGCCCGTTGACATCCCAGTCATTAAAAACGATATCCGGTAAGGCGGGTCTGCTGATATTATTAAACTCATAAGTCACCTCTACATGGTCTTTAGATCCTATGGTTTTGTCAGAAATATGCAGTTGAACGGAAGGCTGCGCCATGAGCCCACTGATAAAAAGTCCACATATGAATAACACGAGAATCGTCCGTTTAAACATAGATTCCAAATTTAATCACCTTTTAAGTATGAATGCTTCTCCCTTGTAAAGATTGGGAATCCTTTTTAAATACTTTGTTAACAGTCACCCGGCGATATAACCGGCCTTTAGAGCTATATGGTATGCGCCCTCAGGGCTCCTGTCTGCCGGTTATAGAGCGGTAAGACTTCAGCACCGCCTTCAGTAACGCAAAACTCCAGATCTCTTTCCAGCCCGAACGCTTTTAGCCGGTGCCAGTGAGAGGTATGACGAATAAAGGATTTAATATCTGTTTCATGTAACTGGTACATCTGTTTTGCCATTAGAGAACTGTCACAGTTAATGGCAAAATGTTCCCCGATATGCGCTACGACAGCACCGGCAAACAAGGTGTCCTCCAGATTGAATCTGTCTTTCCAGCCGGAGCAGGCCAGCAGCACATCTTTGCCCGTCTTCAGCAAATAGCGGCACACGCTGTTCAGATTGACAAACGAACCGGTAACCACCTCAGCCGCCCCCTGATCGAGCGCCATGTGAAGTAACTTCGTACCATTTGTAGTGGTTAACACCAGTTCTTTACCTTCTATAAAAGAACGGGGGTATTCAGCAGGAGAATTACCGTGTAATAAACCTTCGATGACCTGGCCGTTTCTTTCACCGGCGGTTATCGCGCCAAGCGCAGCCCCCAGGCTTTTACATTTGTCTACATCTGCTACCGGATAAACCGCAGGCGCCCCGTTACTGAGTGCAGTGGCGATTGTCGATGTGGCCCTGAATACATCGATAATCACTACCACTGCTCCCTTGGGGGAATATAGGTCCAGTAACCTCGGTGAGAGCACGGTGTGTAAGCTTCTTTTTTCCATGGCTGCAAAATAAAGAACTTTTGAGCATACGCGGAATATATTGTATTTTCAATACACGAATCCGACTTTTTTTACGTTAGATTTTAATTGTTCACTAAAACTTTAAACATTTATGAAAAAGTACATTGCTGAATTCATCGGTACCATGTGGTTGGTACTGGGCGGGTGCGGAGCAGCCGTGTTAGCAGCGGGCTTCCCGGAATTGGGTATTGGTTTTGTGGGTGTTGCGTTTGCCTTTGGACTTACTGTATTAACCGGCGTCTATGCTTTTGGACATATCTCCGGCGGACATTTCAATCCTGCAGTCTCTATCGGCCTTTGGGCGGGAGGACGCTTTGCAGGCAAGGAAGTGATTCCCTATATCATCTCTCAGGTGCTGGGAGGCATCCTGGGCGCGGCCATCCTGTATGTCATTGCCACCGGCAAGACTGATTTTACGACCATAGGCGATTTTGCCTCAAACGGCTATGCTGAGCATTCACCGGGAGGCTATAATATGGCAGCCTGTATCATCTGTGAAGTGGTAATGACCTTTATGTTTGTCATGGTGATCATGGGCGCCACGCATAAAAAAGCATCCGGCGCTTTTGCCGGTGTGGCTATTGGCCTGGCTTTGACGCTTATTCATCTAATCAGTATTCCTGTCACTAATACATCTGTAAACCCTGCCCGGTCCCTCGCACCGGCTATTTTCCAGGGCGGCTGGGCACTTGGTCAGGTATGGTTATTCTGGGTTGCACCCATTATCGGCGCCATACTGGCAGGTGGTGTCTACAGATGGCTGCTACCCAATAATATTCCTGAACCGGAAACACTGGAACCCAGGGCATAGGCGTTAATTTATCCACAGCATAAACGATCATAATGCTATTGCTGTAATTTGCAGCCGATTATGAGAAGATACGAAGATACATACCTGCACAAAGGATTAAGAAAACAGTTAATCACCTATCTGAGGGAAGTCAGGGGCGTTCGCGATGACCGGGTACTGGAAGCCATGAACCAAGTGCCCAGACATTTTTTTTTAGATTCAGCTTTTGACAGAATTGCCTATGATGACAGGGCATTTCCCATAGGAGAGGGGCAAACGATTTCCCAGCCTTACACGGTAGCTTACCAATCTCAATTACTGGAAGTAAAACCTACGGATAGTATCCTTGAGATCGGAACAGGCAGTATTTATCAGGCCAGTGTACTGGCAGCTATGGGCGCTGACGTATTTACGATTGAAAGGCAGCGTAAACTCTTTGAAGCGCAGAAGGATTTTCCGCTCAGAGACAGGTTTCCCAATATCCATTTCTTTTACGGAGACGGATATCAAGGTTTACCGGATTATGCCCCCTTTGATAAGATCATCATTACTGCAGCGGCTCCATACATTCCGGAAAAACTGATGGCCCAGCTTAAGGTCGGCGGCAAAATGGTACTGCCGGTACAAGACGAAGAAGAGTTCCAGACCATGATGCGCATTACCAAAAATGACGACGGCACCTGGGAAGAAGAAACCTTTGAACATTTTTCTTTTGTACCGATGCTGGAAGGCAGCAGCGATCAGAACAGCTGACCACTCTGACAAACGTGTTAAAACAAATCCCCCGCCTTATTACCAATAAGCAGCGGGGGATTTGCTTTTAAACTGCCTGTGAATCTTAATCCAGGCAGCCGGCAATAATATCAACGCATTCCAGAATCTGTTCTTTAGTAATGACCAAAGGAGGCGCAAAACGAATTTTATCTCCATGGGTCGGCTTAGCCAGCAGGCCTGCATCCCTTAACTTAAGACAGATATTCCAGGCTGCATCTTCGTCCGTATGATCAATAACCACAGCATTCAGAAGGCCCTTGCCTCTGATTTCCCTGATCACCGGGTGAGCCAGACTGCGGATCTTCTCCCTGAACAGCTTACCCATCTCGTCCGCATGTTCCGCCATATGCTCTCTTTTGAGGACCTTCAGTGACTCAATGGCCACGGCGCAGGCAAGTGGATTTCCGCCATAGGTTGAACCGTGTTCGCCAGGCAAAATGGTCAGCATCACTTCATTATCAGCCAGTACTGCACTTACAGGCAATACACCTCCACTTAAAGCCTTACCCAGTATTATCATATCAGGGCGTACATTTTCATGATCGCAGGCCAGCATCTTACCCGTACGGGCCAGTCCCGTCTGGATCTCATCAGCGATGAACAGTACGTTTTTCGCCTTGCAGAGCGCTGCCGCTTTTGAAAGGTAGCCAGCGTCAGGCACATGTACCCCTGCTTCTCCCTGAATAGGTTCCACTAAAAAGGCGGCCACATTACTATCCTCCAGCGCACGCTCCAGGGCCTCAATATTATTATATTCAACCGTGGCAAATCCTGGCGTAAAAGGGCCGAAATCATTTTTGGCAACCGGATCTGTACTAAAAGAAATAATGGAAATCGTTCTGCCATGAAAGTTTTCCGAAGCAGTCAGGATCACCGCCTTTGCTGCTTCAATCCCCTTTACTTTGTAGGCCCATTTACGTGCCAGTTTGAGGGCCGTTTCCACTGCTTCAGCGCCGGTATTCATGGGTAAGACCTTGTCATAGCCAAAATACGCGGTGATATATTTCTCAAAATCTCCCAACACATTATTGTAAAATGCACGGGAAGTCAAAGTAAGCTTTGCTGCCTGGTCCGTCAGGGCCTTCATGATATCCGGATGACGATGCCCCTGGTTCATCGCAGAATAGCCGCTAAGAAAATCATAATAACGCTTGCCGTCTACGTCCCATACAAAAACACCTTCTCCTTTTTCAAGCACCACGGGAAGCGGATGATAGTTGTGTGCACCGTATTTATCTTCCAGGGCCAGGTAATGTGCGGACTTTGCTGATAGCTGCGTATCAGCCTGTATATTTTCAGACATATTGTATTATATTAATAAAGTGATAAGATATTGGCCCGCCCGAGGCACTCCCTGAGATGACTGCAATAAGCAAAAAAGAGCCAAGTATAGATATAAAACGGATAGAAGGGATACTAAGAGTTACCCCAAGGGATGATTCAGATAATCCAGAAAGTTATGTAAGAATAATTCTCGCATGGCTTGCAAGATAATAACAATTCGCCAACTGACAAAATTGTCCGCTGGAATTCTATGGATAAAAGTAATAACATTGAGCGCCAATTTTATTACTTTTGCCAGCCCGGCTAACAGGGAAATCTCACTTGATATTCCGGACAGTCATTGGGGCGATTAAATCAAAATAATGAAATATTCACAGCAAATAGGTGCGGCCCTGGCGCTATTGACCATATTGGTTTGTTTTTTTCCATGGAGCTATATCCCTTCTTTGGATATTACCATCACCGGCATGCAGACAACCGGCACCCATTTTGGCAAGCCGGGCATTCTGCATATTGGCTTTTCGACGATCGCCTTCGTACTGTTTCTCACCCCGCGGGTCTGGAGTAAACGCACCAATGTATTTGTCTGCGCCATTAACCTGGCCTGGGGTTTAAAAAACTTCATGCTTTATTCCATCTGTCCCGCCGGAGACTGTCAGGAAAAACGTTTTGGAATTTATCTCTTACTGGTTTTTTGTTTTCTTATGATCATTATGGCCTTACTTCCCAAATTACCCGTCAAGGAAAAAAGATAGTTTCCGGGCCAGGGCGATGCCTTTATAAATCTACCGTTGCCGGTTTTCCTTTGTCATTTTAAACATCCCTCCAGAAGCTTTGATCTGCTGATCGAGTATTCTCATAAAATCATAGCGGGAGATCATTCTGGCACCCAGACTTTCCAGGTGACTCGTATGGGCCTGGCAATCAATAATCTTAACACCCTGGTGTTTTAATTGTTCTACCAAACTGATAAAAGCAAATTTGCTGGCATTGCTCCGGCGGGCAAACATACTCTCTCCAAAAAACACATTTCCCAGCCAGACACCGTACAGACCACCCACCAGCTGGCCGTCCTGCCAGGCCTCTGCACTTAAAGCGTAACCGCTTTTAAACAGATCCGTGTACCCCCTGACCACTTTATCTGTGATCCAGGTAGACTCCTGATCCGGCCTTCTGATCTGCTGGCAGCTCTGGATAACACCTGCAAAATCTTTATTGACAGTAAACCGGAACGTATTTTTCTTAAAAACCGCCTTCATAGACTTACTGACCTTCAGCTCATCGGGAAATAACACAAATCTGGGGTCCGGCGCCCACCACATCGGCATTTCCCCTTCAAACCAGGGGAAGATACCCTGCCGGTAGGCCAATAATAAACGTTCCTGAGACAACTCACCCCCTAAGGCCAACAACCCATCTGACATTGCTTCATCAACGGGAGGGAACCATAATCTATCAGTAAGGACGGGTAATGACATTATACGTAAGTGATCAATGGAACAGCGCAGAATTAATATTAAGTAAACTATTAATAATCAACAGCTAACAATGAATAACTAAACAACAGCTTCAATGGTGGCACCAATACCTCTGTCTGTAATGCTGTCACACATCGGTTTTAACGTATCGTAATCCCCTTTTTTGACCGCATATTTGCCTTTGGTGTGAATGATAAAAGCACACTGTTCTGCCTGCTCCTCGGAATGACCGCATACTTCTATCAGGGCTGTTATCACCCATTCAAAAGTATTGATATGGTCATTCCATATGATGAGTTGCAGCGGGCTGTCTGTAGCCACCAAAGCATCCGTCTCGTCTTGTTGCCAGGGCTTGACTTCACTCAAAATATGACCATGTTCTTTCATAGCCCAAAGGTAAAAAAATAATAGTGAACAAAGATTCAAATTTGTAGCCGGATGATCGGAGTGTCCCGCGGCAGCGGCCTGACTACAGCAGTAGCAAAGAACCACCACCGGCAGCAGCCGCGGTAATTCCTTCACAATCAACTTTTTTTTAATAACCCAAACAAACTGCCACCCAGGCGGCCCGAGGCGGATCGGACAAAAATCAGCGGCCTTTCTGATCAAAAAAATTAAAAGCGGCGGGTTTTATAAGTTTAGCGGGCAAATCCGTTGATTTAAATCGAATTAACAAATTAAGGATCTATCTTTGCAGGATGAATCAAGGGGCAAAACAAAATATCCGGCATTTAAGCCTAAGCCAACTGGAGCAATATTTTCAGCAGGCCAATGAACCAAAATTCAGGGCAAAACAGGTATATGAGTGGATCTGGAGCAAGCATGCCAGAAGTTTTGAGGATATGACCAATCTGGGTAAAACGCTCAGATCTAAGTTACAGGAAGGCTTCTCTTTACCCGCATTGCAAGTGGAAACCGTCCAGCATAGCCAGGACGGGACGCTTAAAAGCCGTTTTATGACCGCCGATCACCATATGGTGGAAGGCGTACTGATTCCTACCGATGAAAGAAAAACAGCCTGCGTTTCCTCTCAAGTCGGCTGCAGCCTTTCCTGCAAATTCTGTGCGACAGGTTTTATGGATCGCAAACGCAATCTCCATTATGACGAGATCTTCGATCAGGTCGCCCTGATTAATCATCAAAGTCTGGAGAACTATCAGAAAAAACTGACTAATATCGTATTTATGGGTATGGGCGAGCCGCTGCTCAACTATACCAATACCCTGAAATCGATAGAAAGAATTTCTGCGCCGGACGGTCTGGGAATGAGTCCCAGAAGGATTACCGTTTCTACGGCGGGGGTTGCCAAGATGATCACACGCCTGGGTGACGATCAGGCGAAGTTCAAACTTGCGCTGTCCTTACATGCCGCCAATGACAAGAAACGCAATGCGATTATGCCGATCAACGAAACCAATAATATTCAGGCACTCACGGAAGCATTAAATTACTACTATAAAAAGACCAAACAGCACGTTACTTTTGAATACATTTTGTTTCAGAATTTTAATGAGAGCACAAAAGACGCAGATGAGCTGGTTAAATTATACAGGCAGGTGCCTGCAGACCTGATCAATATTATCGAATATAACCCCATTGATCAGAGCAGTTTCAGCAAACCCTCAGAACAGAGCACGGAGTTGTTCATGCGCTATCTGGAGGCAAATAAAGTGAACGCAAGACTAAGGCGCAGTCGCGGTAAGGACATTGATGCGGCCTGCGGACAGTTAGCCAATAAAGGAAAATAACCCGGTCTCCCCTCTACTATCATCTTAATAACCACTCCCATGAGCAAACTTGGATTTGAAAAATTCATCAATAAAAAATCTGCCGCCAAAATAAAGGAAGAACACCGGCAGGAAAAACGCAAATCCAAGGCAGCACTGCGTGCGGCCGGTGATGAGTTCAGACGTCAAAAACTGGAAAAGCAAAGAGGCGGAAATACAGCGTCACGTGATAATGAAAATTTCCGGGGAGGCAAATCCTACCGGGAAAGAAATACCGATGCCAGGGAGCAGAGAAGAACACCTCAAAGAGGCCCGGATGGCAGGTTCACCGGCTCCCGAGACAGAAATGAACGAGGGGACAGAGATAATAACCGCAACAGCAAAAACACAAGAGACGGGAATACCAGGAGGCCGGAGCGGCCAAACCGCCACGACCATGATCATGACCGGCAGACAAAACCAGGTAAGTATGCACAGAAAAACAGCCGGCATGATGATTCCAGACAGACTGAATACAATGCAAAGCCAGTTAAGAAACAGGAGGCTAAGGAAGAGGATGCCATGCCCCTGAATAAATACATCGCCCATTCCGGGATCTGTGGCAGAAGAGAAGCCGCCGAACTGGTAAAACAGGGCCAGGTGCAGGTCAATGGCGATATTGTGTTTGAACCGGCAACAAAGGTGACACCAACGGATACGGTCAAACTGAAAGGTAAGAAGCTGAGCATACAGATCAAGCACTATTATTTTTTACTTAATAAGCCCAAAGATCATATTACCACCACAAAAGATGAAAAGGGTCGCAGAACGGTTTTGGATCTTTTCAGGGACGTGGATGCGAAACATCTTTACCCGGTGGGACGACTGGATAGAAATACCACAGGCGTGTTGCTTATTACAAATGACGGAGAATTAGCTCAACAGTTAACGCATCCGTCCTTTGAGGTAAAGAAAATCTATGAAGCCACGCTGGACCGCCCGCTGGCAAAAAAGGACCTGGACACAATTGCTTCCGGCCTTACACTGGAAGACGGTGATATTAAAGCAGACCAGGTAGGGTATCCGGACAGTAAGAACAAGGCCATTGTGGGCATTGAGATCCATAGTGGTAAAAACAGAATTGTCCGCAGGATATTCGAACACCTGGGCTATGAGGTAAAGAAACTGGACCGTGTGATGTTTGCCGGTCTTACCAAAAAAAATGTAGAAAGAGGCAAATGGCGGTATCTTTCAGAAAAAGAAATCAGGGTACTCAAATATATGAATGCCGGCGGAACAAAAAAAGCAAGAAAGGCTGCGGACGCGATTGAAGAAGCAGAAAAAGAGGCGCTCCCCACACCTGTTAAAAAAGTAAAAGGCAGCAGCCACGCTGTCAAAGCAGATAATCACCTCTCTGGCAAGAAGCTTATAACTAAGAAGCAGACCGCAGGCGGACCAGCGAAAAAAACGGTCAGAAAAAACAGTTCCGCAAGCGGCAAAACGACCCGCAAAGAGAAACATTAATATTATTTAAGCGAACGCGATACAGGATTAAAGCTACAAAGGCCCATGCAGTTGGAGATCATACATGAGAACAGGTATTTTATTGTCGTTAATAAACCTTCCGGCCTCTTGAGTGTTCCAGACAGGACACAGTCGGAACCCTCTTTGAAGGATCTGTTGCGGCAAAAGTATCAGGCAATCTATACCGTTCACAGACTAGATAAAGCTACCAGTGGCCTTATCGTTTTTGCCTTTGACCCTGAAACCCATAAAACGCTTTCCAGACTTTTTGAATCAAGAGAAGTTGAAAAATATTATATAGGGTTAGTGGAGGGCAACCTGATCCCGGAAGAAGGCGTCGTGGAGACGGGCATTATGGAACATCCGGCAGGAGGAAAGATGATCAATCATATTAAGGGCAAGGCTTCCAAAACAGCCTATCAGACGCTGGAGTTCTTTAAAGGCTATAGCTGGGTCCGTTTCCGTATCTACACCGGCAGGACCCACCAGATCAGGATCCACTGCCAGTACCTGGGCCATACCATTGTTGGAGATCCGGTCTACGGGGAAGGCAAACCTTTGTTACTCTCCTCTATTAAAAAGAAATTCAATCTGTCCAAAAAGGAGCTGGAAGAAAGACCTATAATGGGCAGACTGGCCCTGCATGCCCACCAGATATGTTTTCAATTCAACGGTGAGGATTATAAATTTGAAGCGCCGCTCTCAAAAGATATGCAGGCAACACTTACACAATTGCGCAAGCACGCCGCCAGGCAGTAAACAGACCAGGCTTCAACAAAAGTGCGTCTGCTACTGACCCGGAGCTTCTTTCAAAAACAACTTTGATTTTGTACTGATATACTGATACATCTCAAAGTCGGACATTTTTTTGAGCACATTATAAGAAGGTGCATATCGCTGTATAAAGAGGTTAAGCGCGTCCTCATCATGAATATTCCCGTATTTTTCGATCAGGTCTTTTCTAAACCGGTGTTCGATATAGGCAGCCTGTTCTATCTTCAGGGCTAAGCGCTGCTCACGTTTTCTCTGCTTGCGTTTCTTAAAGCTAAAGACATGCGCCAGGGACTGGATATCCAGTAAACTGAACTTCTTATCAAAATTATTGATCTTCTGTGTTTCCCCCATAAAGGAGATTGATTTGACAAGACGATTATCTCCCATGCTCAATTTTGGATCCTTATAATTATACAGATCAGCATAATACTGTCTGCGGTTAATTGAGTCCGTTTTATAATTTCTCCCATATACCTTCACCGTCTCCAGTTCGTGGGCTGTATTACCAATCTCATCCAGATTAATTGAAACATTATAGGTGGGGTCAGCAGCACCCTTGCTATATATAAAGGCGTCTATGAGCCTTTGTTTATAATAATAGCAAACCGTGTCTCCCTGCTTAACGGAGATCTGGTATTGCCCCGACGGGCTGGCAACCGAAACAATACCGGCCGAACTCTTGATCTCTACCTCCTCTAAGGCAACACTATAATCGTAGGGGGAAGTGATCTTCCCTCTTAATACAGTTTGCGCTCCCGCTGTACCGGCGATCAACAAAAGCAACGTAAAAAAGCATTTAACGTTCATTTCGAATTCGGCTTAATAAGGTTGCAGCAATAAATACAAGATACATATCAGTCTGGCCCGGCTGTCTCCAGAAAATACTAAGGGGCATCCTATTTTCCTGTTTTGATGATTCGATATTATTTCCCCAGCTCATTCAGCTATAGCTTTCATCACAGGAAAACCTTGGTATCACCGTGTCAAATGTAACCATAATCAACTGTTACAGCTAAGCTGATGACATTATTTAGCATTTCATTTAAAAGAATTTTAAATATACTGAGTTACTGATAACCAGCAACTTAATAAAAATATCCGGATTATTTTTTCATTTATCAAAAAAGCGTTTAAATTTGCAGCATGATTTTGAAAAGAGTAAATATTCATTGGTGGTGGCAATGCGCAAAGACGTCGGGTTCGTTTGATGTATAGCACCATGATTTATTTTACTATCAATAAGTGAAAAATTAAAATAGCAATATATTCAAGCCTCGGCGATAACTCGTCCGAGGCTTTTTCGTATCAATTGCATGAGACATTTAAATTATTAATGATGCAGAAAATAAAAATTGAAACGCATTGTAAAAAAATACTGTCTGACATATATACCCCGGTGGGTATTTATCTTAGATTAAGAGACAAATACAGAGATACCATTTTACTGGAAAGTGCAGAGCATCAGGTCGCCTCCGGCAGCCGGTCAATTATCGGCATCGGTGCCATCGGCGGTATTGAAGTACAAGACCTGAATTCCATTGAACTAAAATTTCCAGGCAGGCAGCCGGAAAAAGTAGCCATCAAAAACAGCCAGGAAGTACCCGCTATCCTCTGGAATTATATGGAGCAATACGAAATCCGGGATGCAGATTGTGCAGAAGCTAAAAAGGCGCAGGGACTCTTTGGTTATGTATCTTATAACGCAGTCCAGTTTTTTGACACAATTCAACTCGGTGCAGCGGGTAATGAACCCGAAAGAGAGGTACCGTTTATGCGGTACCGGCTCTATCAATATGTGATCATTATTAATCATTTTAAAAATGAAATGTTTATCTGTGAGAACCGGATCGCCGGTCTGGACAGTAATGTAGCCGAACTGGAAACGGTCATTAAAAGCAAAGACGTCCCTGAATTCCCATTTGCACTCCATGGCCAGGAATCTTCCAACAAAACAGATGCAGCGCATCTGGACATGATCGCCAAAGGCATTAAAAGCTGCCTCAGGGGCGACGTCTTTCAGATCGTATTGGGACGAAGGTTTCAGCAAAGGTATACAGGGGATGATTTTAATGTCTACCGTGCACTCCGCTCTATTAACCCTTCACCTTATCTGTTTTATTTTGATTACGGGGACTATCGCCTGATGGGCTCTTCTCCTGAATCGCAGCTCATTGTGGATAATGGCACCGCTATTGTGCACCCCATTGCCGGAACGTTTAAAAGAACCGGCAACCCGGTTGAGGACCGGGAGCTCAGCGAAAAATTACTACAGGATCCAAAAGAAAATGCGGAACATACCATGTTGGTCGATCTGGCACGCAATGATCTGAGCCGCCTTTGTGACGATGTTCATGTCAGTTATTTTAAACAGGTCCATCATTATTCCCATGTGATGCATATTGTCAGTGAAGTACGCGGCAGCCTGCCAAAGGATGCAAACCCTTTTCAACTGCTGGCCGCCACCTTCCCGGCAGGTACGCTGAGCGGTGCGCCTAAATTCAAGGCCATGCAGTTAATTGATAAGTACGAAGCAGATTCCAGAAGCTTCTATGCAGGCACCATCGGCTTCGTCGGTTTTAACGGCTCTTTTAATCATGCGATTATGATCCGCTCCTTTATGAGTAAAAACAATACCCTGTACTATCAGGCAGGAGGAGGTATCGTCGCTAAATCGGATCCAGCAACAGAACTGCAGGAAGTACATAATAAACTTGGCGCATTAAAACAGGCCCTTATCCTGGCCGATGAACTCTTTTAGTATTAAAGCCTCCCATTCACACAGACAACATACTCAAAATGAAACTTTTAGTCTTAGATAATTACGACTCTTTTACTTTTAACCTGGTTCAGATACTGCGTCAAATAACCAACGGGCCGGTAGATGTTTTCCGCAACGACAAAATTTCCCTGGAAGCGGTAGCGGCCTATGACAAGATCCTTTTATCGCCCGGCCCCGGACTTCCGGAAGAATCCGGCATTTTGCTGGATCTGATCAGCACCTATGCACCCACCAAATCCATTTTGGGTGTCTGCCTGGGCGAACAGGCTATCGGTGAGGTATTCGGGGCTAAACTGGAAAATCTCAGCCATGTATTTCACGGCGTCAGCTCTTCGTGTATGCAGACAGATGTCAAAAGCCCTCTGCTGGAAGGGCTGCCTTCCAGTTTCACCGTAGGACGCTATCACAGCTGGGTGGTCAGCAAAGAAGGCTTCCCCGGTGACCAGTTAGAGATCACTGCCGAGGAAGAAAACGGCTATATCATGGGCCTGCAGCATAAGCAATATGATGTGCAGGGAGTACAGTTCCATCCAGAGAGTGTACTTACTCCGGAAGGCAGGCGTATTATGAAAAATTGGCTCCGCCAGTAAAACATTCAGATCTTATCCGGTAAGTGAGCCTGAAAATTTTCAATACCTCTATCTTCTAAAAAATTAACAATAAATAGTATGAAAAAGATTCTTCAATATTTATTTGACTATAAGACCTTAAGCGCGCAGCAGGCCGAAGAGATTTTGATACAGATCTCAAAAGGCATGTATACGGAAACAGAAATCACTGCATTTGTCACTGTTTTTTTAATGCGTACCATTACGATCGATGAACTGCAAGGCTTTAGCGATGCTTTATTGGCACTGTGTGTAAAAGTAGATCTCGGAAGCGATCCTCTGCTGGATATCGTCGGTACAGGCGGAGATGGCAAAAACACTTTTAATATTTCTACACTGGCCTGCTTTATCGCCGCAGGTGCCGGACAAAAGGTCGCCAAACACGGGAACTATGGAGCCACTTCCATCAGCGGGTCCTCTAACGTCATGGAGCAGCTGGGCTACGTTTTTAAAGCCGATCAGGATAAATTGCAAAAAGAATTAACACAGGCAGGTATATGCTTTTTACACGCACCGTCTTTTCACCCGGCACTCAAAACGGTAGGTCCCCTGCGTAAAAATCTGGGCATCCGTACTTTTTTCAATATGCTGGGGCCGCTGGTCAATCCGGCCCGCCCCAAATATCAACTCCTGGGGGTTTACAATCTTGAAATGGCACGCCTTTATAACTATCTGTTACAAAAAACGGAACGTAATTTTGCAATTGTGCACAGCCTGGAAGGCTATGATGAGATCTCATTGACGGGAGATTCAAAGATCATTACCAGAGCGGGTGAGCGCATTGCCACGCCAGAATCACTGGGAAAAAGACAAGTCGCCGCACAGGATATATTCGGCGGGAACACCCTGGAAGAAGCTGCCGGTTTATTTAAGAAGATCATTACCGGTAAGGGCAGCTGGGCACAAAACGCTGTTGTGCTGGCCAATGCGGCAACGGCCTTATATTGCACCGGAAACTATGAGCACTATCAGGACGCTTATCAGCATGCGGTCGACAGCCTGGAATCGGGTAAAGCACTCCATGCACTGGAAAAATTAGTCGAGCTGAATAAACCCTACAAGTAGGCAAGGGGGTAAGCTATCTACCACATTAAAGAAACAACATGAAAAATATATTAGAGCAAATAGTGGATTATAAAAAGAGCGAGGTAGCCCGGGCGATCAAGCAAATGCCTGCTTCCGTCTTAATGAAAAGCCCGCAACTGCTTCGCCAGCCTTATTCTTTAAAGCAGCAACTGCAAACGGCTGAGAGGCCGGGTATCATTGCAGAATTTAAACGCCGCTCGCCGTCCAAAGGGGTAATTAATGACCAGGTAAGCGTCCAGGATGTGACACAGGCTTATACAGAGGCCGGTGCCAGCTGCCTTTCCGTGCTGACGGACCAACACTTTTTTGGGGGCAGCCTGGATGATCTTAAAATCGCCAGGGATAATGAAATTCCTATTTTAAGAAAAGATTTTATGATCGAAGAATATCAGATCCTGGAAGCAAGAGCTGCCGGTGCAGATCTCATTCTTTTAATAGCCGCCTGCCTTTCTGCTCCAAGGGTTAAGCAGCTGGCCGCCTACGCTAAAAAGCTCGGGCTGGAAGTCTTATTGGAAATTCATACAGAAGAAGAACTGGACCGGGTAAGCGGCGATATCGATCTGGTAGGAATTAATAACCGTAACCTGAAGACTTTTGAAGTAGACATCGAGCACTCTATACGCCTGTTATCGCTGCTGCCAAAAGACCGGCCGGCTATTGCAGAAAGCGGTATAAATGACGTAAAAATCACCAATGAACTGTACCGGGCGGGGTTCAAGGGTTTTCTGATCGGCGAGCATTTTATGAAAAACGCCGATCCGGGCCAGGCGTTCAGCCGTTATATCACAGAACTCCATACGTTACAGACAAGCGCTTAACATGAAAAGCAGAAAAGTATTACAACTTAAGGTGTGCGGTATGACCCGTCCCGAGCAGGTAACCGCGTTAGCGGATATGGGTGTCGATTATATCGGATTTATCTTTTATCCGGCCTCTCCACGGTATGTCGGCGATAAAATGCGCCCCGAACAGATAAGGGCACTCACCGGACCGTTTAAGAAAGTTGGCGTTTTTGTCAATGCCGACCGGGACAAAATCCTGGAAACCGTTGAAGCCTGTGGATTGGACATGGTGCAATTACATGGGGATGAGGCTCCTTTGCTTTGTGAGAAAATTGCAGAAAATATCCCTGTGATCAAGGCCTTCCGGTTACTCAATAACGATGATGTACTTTATAAGATCCTTCCTTACAGGGAAATCGTAGATTATTTTCTGTTTGACACCAATACCCAAAGCTTTGGAGGCTCTGGCAGGCGTTTTGATTGGAATATACTGGCGAACCTGACACTGGAAAAGCCATTTTTCCTCAGCGGAGGTATCAGCGAAGCGCATTTGCCAGATCTTAAGGTATTTAGGGAGTTAAGTGTCGCAAAAAGTTTAATTTCGCTGGATATTAATAGTCGTTTTGAAACGGAGCCTGGCGTCAAGGATCTGGAAAAGATCCAGGCATTCATTAGACAACTTAAAGCACTTGAGAGATGAAAAAATATCTATCGAATAAAGCCATCCTTTTGCTGACAGCACTTTTAGCCGGCGCAGCCTGCTATGGTCAAAAACTGACAATCGATCAGATAAACAGTGATAGCACCGCCTTACGCTATGTCAAGGAAGCCAATTACGATGCCCGTCATGCACCGCAATGGAAATTCTTTTATCTGACCAGCGGCAATGAATGGCAGTCTTTTTTCAATTTTAGCAATACTGAGGCAGCGGCACTTCTCAGGCAGGCACCCTCCACAAACTGGTTTAAAGCCGATCTGAATGGAGACGGAAAAAATGACCTGGTTGTCAGCGGCTACATCGCCAGAAAGCCGCAGGACTGGGCCACAGCCACTTTTAAAATACTGGTATACCTTTCCCAGAGCGGGAAAAACTATACAGCGCTAAATCTTTTATCCTCTGGCAGCGACCAGTATCCGGCATATATCAACCAAATTCAGGTAAATGGCAAAAACTACCTTCAGCTCAACAGGTGGCAGATTCAGGATGAAGCGGGCCACAAGCCTTATCAAAGTGATACGATTACCTACTCTTCCTACTGGGAAAGCTTCCTGAACGTTCATGCGCAGGGAATGCGTAAGTCAGCGATAACAAAGATCAGCTACAAAGTAATGGAAGACCAGCAGGGCAGCTACCATGCTTTAAATATAGATCTGGAATCCACTAAAAAAACCAATATGGAGGTCGTGGTGAAAAGAGCGAAAGAAAAAGAGCCGGATATTAATAAAGTCAGGCTGGCTAAAGAATTATGGAGCCGGATGGATACGCTTATGCGCAGTAGCTACGCAACGGGTAAAATTAAAGGCGACACCACTGTCGTTGAACACGATGTCAATAGCGAACAGTTGCCCATCTATCTGACCGTCACTTATAAAGACGGCCATAAGGAAACCGTTCAGGATTATGGCATCGGCGCTACTTTCTCTTACATGACTATATACTCCTGTATGGAAAACATCATCCAGAATGTGTTTGATCAATTGCAAAGAAGGCAGGAATTAATTAACGGTATGCTGGAAGGTGTGGGCTCCTTTGGTTATTGATACAACAAAAATTGAATATTTAAAATCTTTATATCTCCCGGATGAAACAACAGATTCAAGTTGATGAAAACGGATATTACGGTCAGTTCGGCGGCGCCTATATCCCGGAAATGCTTTACCCGAATGTAGAGCAGCTGCAAAGAGAATATATCTCTATAATAGAAGAAGCGTCTTTCCAGAAAGAATACAAGTACCTGCTGAAAGATTATGTCGGCAGGCCTTCTCCCTTATATCTCGCTGAGCGTTTGAGCGCACAGCTCGGCACAGAAATCTTTCTGAAAAGAGAGGACCTGAACCATACAGGTGCACATAAGATCAATAACGCTATCGGACAAGTGCTTTTGGCACAGCGCCTGGGGAAAAAACGTATTATCGCAGAGACCGGTGCCGGCCAGCACGGCGTGGCTACAGCAACCGTTTGTGCGCTGAAAGGACTGGAATGTATTGTCTACATGGGGGAAATCGACATCGAACGGCAAGCCCCGAATGTTGCCCGTATGAAAATGCTGGGCGCCAAAGTCGTCCCTGCCACAAGCGGCAGCAAAACCTTAAAAGATGCGACCAATGAGGCCATCAGAGACTGGATCAACAACCCTACGGATACCCACTATGTCATTGGCAGTGTTGTCGGCCCGCATCCTTATCCGGATATGGTCGCCCGCTTCCAGAGCATTATCAGTGAAGAGATCCGCTGGCAGTTAAAAGAGCAAACCGGCAGTGAACTGCCTACGCATCTGATTGCCTGTGTCGGTGGCGGATCTAATGCCGCAGGCACGTTCTATCATTTTTTAAATGAACCGGATGTTGAACTGATCGCTGTCGAGGCGGCAGGTCTGGGCATAACCTCCGGTCATTCTGCGGCCACCACCACGCTTGGCACCCCCGGCGTACTCCATGGCAGCAAGAGCATTGTCATGCAGACAAAAGATGGGCAGGTGGTAGAACCGCACAGTATTTCTGCCGGCCTGGACTATCCGGGGATCGGGCCGCTGCATGCACATCTTTTTGCCAGTGGCAGAGGACGCTTCCTGAGTGCCACAGATCATCAGGCCCTAAAGGCAGCTTTTAACCTGACCAGGCTGGAAGGCATTATTCCCGCCCTGGAAAGCGCTCATGCCCTCAGTGGCCTGGAGCAGATAACCTTTCCCGCCGGCAGCAGAGTGGTGGTATGTTTGAGTGGCCGGGGGGATAAAGATATGGACACGTATATGAAACATATGGCAGATTTCTCCTGACGGCTGCCGAGCTACCAATCAACAATATTTAAACAAAATGAGTCGTATAACAGCAATATTTAATAATAGGAGTCATAAAAAGATACTGAACGTATATTGTACGGCGGGCTACCCTAAGCTAGACAGCACAATGGATGTCATGAGAGCCCTTCAGCAAAACGGGGCAGACCTGATTGAACTGGGCATGCCTTACAGCGACCCGCTGGCTGACGGAGAAATCATACAACAGAGCGGGGGAGTAGCACTTGAAAATGGCATGACCATTTCAGTTCTCTTTGACCAGTTAAAAGATTTCAGAAAAGAAATACAGGTGCCTGTTGTATTGATGGGCTATATGAACCCCGTCTTACAATTCGGTTTTGAGAATTTTTGTAAAAAAGCAGCTGAAGCAGGCATTGACGGACTGATCCTGCCGGATCTCCCGCCCATGGAATTTGAGCAGGAGTATGGAAAAATCCTGAAAAAATATAACCTGGACTTTATCTTTCTGATTACACCAGAGACTTCTGAACAAAGGATTAAAATGCTGGATAACCTGAGCAGCGGCTTCCTGTATGCAGTTTCTTCCAGTTCTACGACCGGTCACGAAAAGGATTTTTCTCTGGTGGAAAAATATCTGTCGAAATTGCAGGATTATAACCTTAAAAATCCCGTGCTGGTAGGTTTTGGCATCAAGGATAAGGCTTCTTTTGATGCCACCACCAAATATACAGATGGCGCTATCATAGGCAGTGCCTATATCAAGGCACTAAAGGGCAGTGAGGAGCGCAGCTCCATTGAGCAGGCGACAAAAAATTTTTTACAGACTGTCCTTTAGTGCTCTTACGAGTTAAAAACAGTCTTTTGCAACGAGATACATGAAAACAGTAATTGTAAAATATAACGCGGGCAACGTACAATCCGTACTGTATGCTTTACAAAGAGTCGGGTTTTCGGCTGAAGTAAGCGATGATCCCAAAAAAATAAAAACAGCCGATAAAGTAATATTTCCGGGAGTAGGGCATGCGAGTTCAGCAATGGCTTATCTAAGAGAAAAGGGTCTGGATACGGTCTTAAAATCTCTTCAGCAACCGGTATTAGGAATATGCCTGGGAATGCAGCTCATGTGCAGCCATAGTGAGGAAGGTAATACAGACTGCCTGGGAATCTTTGAAGAGCCGGTACTCGGGTTTAAGTCCCCCCGGCTTAAAATCCCCCAGATCGGCTGGAACCAGATCAGCGGTCTTAAGACATCTTTATTTGATAAAGTAGCAGAAAATAGTTTTGTCTACCTGGTCCATGGCTATTACGCCGCCGTGGGGCCCCATACGATTGCTAAGACGGACTATATCCAGCCATACAGCACTGCACTCCAAAAGGATAATTTCTATGGGGTACAGTTCCATCCGGAGAAAAGTGCCGCGGCCGGTGAACAGATTCTTTTTAACTTTATGTCGAAAATATAATTATCTACCCATGGAGTCATTCATCAAAACAACGGAACAACCTTCCAATTACCGTCACCTGGAGAAAATGCCTTTGCATGAGCTGCTGACCGGCATGAATCAGGAAGATCAGCAAGTTGCGATCGCTGTCCAGGCAGCGCTGCCGCAGATTGAAAAGCTGGCGTTGGCGATTGTGGAGGCGATGGCTGTGGGAGGCCGGTTATTTTATATCGGGGCAGGCACCAGCGGGAGGCTCGGCGTCCTGGATGCCAGTGAAATCCCCCCCACTTTTGGTGTATCCAAAGATTATGTAATCGGCGTGATTGCCGGAGGAAACACCGCGCTCACCGACGCGGTGGAAAACGCAGAAGACAATAAAGAGCAGGGCTGGACAGACCTGGAAGCCCACGGGGTCAGCAGCAAAGACATCCTGGTCGGGCTGGCTACCAGCGGCACTACACCTTATGTGATAGGTGCCATGGAAAAATGCAGACAATCAGGCATCATCACGGGTTGTATCACCTGTAATAAAAATGCCCCGATCAGTCAGGTGGCCGATTTTCCGGTAGAAGTTGTTGTGGGACCTGAATTCTTAACCGGCAGTACGAGACTTAAGAGCGGTACTGCACAGAAAATGGTCCTCAATATGCTCTCGACGATTGCCATGATCCGGATGGGCCGCGTCCTGGATAACAAAATGGTCAATATGCAGTTGACCAATCAGAAACTCATTGAACGAGGCACCCGGATGATCATCGAAAAAACCAGCCTGGAAACGGAAAAAGCCAAGCACCTTTTATTAAAATACGGCAGTGTAGCTGCTGCAATGGAAGCCTTTAACAGGGAAGATGGTAAAGTGTAACGCACCTCAGCTCAGAAAATGCCGGCCTGTGGGCGGTTCCTGAGCTGAGGTTCATTTTCCCCTTACACTGCTGCCCTGTACCACCACCCCCTGCAAACAGCCTTGTGACAATAGTCATATCGGCCTTAAATCCCTACCTTTGTGCATAGCGCGGGCAGACCGGCCTGATAAAACTCTTTATTTAGATCCTGACAGGCCAGCGCTATACTAAAATTTCACATATGGCCTTTCAGAAGAAAAGTACAAATAACTATCAGTCTAAAAAGAATATTATCGTCGGGCGCAACCCCGTCATGGAAGCACTTAAAAGCGGGGTCAATATCGACAAGATCCTGATCTTTAAAAATGCCTCAGGAGATGTCATCCAAAGCATCAGAAACCAGGCGAAGAAACTGAATATACCCGTCCAGCCAGTTCCGCAGGAAAAGCTCTATAGTCTGACCAACACGAACCATCAGGGCGTTATTGCTTTTAAATCAGCGGTAACATATCAGGATCTGCAGCAGGTCGTGGATATGATTGTGAGTAATGGGGAGGTGCCGCAACTTCTGATGCTGGATGGCATCACAGATGTTCGTAATATCGGTGCCATTGCCCGCAGCGCCCTTTGCACGGGTACTCAGGCCATCATTATTCCCGATAAAGGTGTAGGTGCCCTGGGCGAGGACGCTGTTAAAAGCAGTGCCGGCGCCCTGGAACAGATCCATATCTGCCGGGTAAGCAGCCTGCTGAAAGCTGTTGAAGAACTGCAGTTAAACGGGATCAGCATCTTCTCCTCTGAAATGAATGCCCCTAAAAAATTATTTGAACTGGACCTGACATTACCTTGCTGTTTTGTTATGGGCAGTGAAGATAATGGCGTACAGTCATATATTTCCAAGGCAGCAAGTGAGAAATACGCCATTCCTATGGCCGGTGATTTTGACTCACTGAACGTATCGGTGGCTGCCGGCATCACGCTCTATGAGGCCATGAAGCAGCGTATGCAGCAAGGCTAACCAAAAAACAACAGCAATGCAAATAAAGACTCAGCATACATCCATTGAACTGATTGAGTGCCCCCGGGACGCCATGCAGGGGTGGCCTCATCCCATCTCAACCGATACGAAGGTTGCCTATCTGCGGGCACTTTTAAAAGTAGGCTTCCCGGTACTGGACTTCGGCAGCTTTGTATCTGCCAAAGCGATCCCCCAGATGGCTGATACGGCCGAGGTACTCGCAAGACTGGACTTCCAGGGGATCGATACGCCAACAAAACTTTTAGCGATTATTGCCAATGTACGCGGCGCTGAGCAGGCTTGTAAGTTCCATGAGATACATTACCTGGGGTTTCCCTTTTCCGTTTCTGAGACCTTTCAGTTGCGCAATACAAACAGTACCAGAGAAGAAAGCTATCAAAGGGTCCGGCAGATACAGGAGCGCTGTTCAGACAGTGGGAAGGAACTGGTGATTTATCTGAGCATGGGCTTCGGGAATCCTTACGGAGATCCTTACAGCACTGATGTTTTACAGGAGTGGGCGGAAAAAATGGCCGCACTGGGCGTTAAAACCCTGTCGCTGGCCGATACCGTAGGACTCGCGACACCAAAGCAAATTAAAGGGGCCTTACAAGAACTGATCACTCATTACCCTGACGTTACATTTGGCGTACACCTGCATTCCACCAGAGAATATAGCCAGCAGAAGCTGGCGGCGGCTCTTGATGCAGGATGCCTTCGTTTTGACGGAGCACTGAAGGGAATAGGGGGCTGTCCCATGGCGCAGGATAGTCTGGTCGGCAATATGGATACCGAACTGATGATCCGCTATTTTAAGCAACAATCCTATGAGCTCCCCTTAAATGAAACGGCCCTGCAAAAAGCAGCACAAATGGCGGGCGAGGTATTTTTGTAGGTAACCGTAAAAGTAAAAACCGGTAAACAGCCCCCCCTGTTGTATGATCAGACTTTATATCCTATCTTTAACAGTATAAATCAGTGGCAAAAACATTTCATTGATGACAGTTTTTTTTAAAATCTTCAATTTTATATCCTGCAACAGACTATGGATAGTTTCTGCCGGGCTTATTATTACAGGCCTGCTGGCATGCCTGCAATGTATTAATCTCTCTATAACCACAGGCATCCTTTATATTATGATTGGTGTTCTTTTTTACTTTATTGAATCTGTACAAAAAAGAAAGAAAAAGCTAAAGGGATAACCCGTCACGGATCAGCGGCTGCCCCGCCTAAATAATATTCAGCGTTCATCAGGGCTAAATACCAAAGTTTAGAAAACCGGTTTGTAAAATATCCTTTGCGCTTTTCAGACTTTTTATGACACCCGTTTACATCAATATTTTTAAGCCAGTGAATAAATTAATCTTACACGCCGAACGGCTTGTTATCCGCAACCTGAGAGACACAGACTTAATGGATTTTTATTTTTACAGGTCCAATCCGGATATCACCAAATACCAGGGATTTGACGTTTACACGATCCGGCAGGCAGCGGCATTTATTCAAGTGGAGCAGGACAAGGCATTCGGGCAGGCCGGACAGTGGGTACAATACGGGCTTGAAAATAAAGCCACTGGCAGACTAATCGGCGATTGCGCCATAAAGCTGCAACAAGAGGATATCAGAATGGCTGAAATTGGCATTACTGTTTCACATACAGAACAGAAAAAAGGCTATGCGAAAGAAGCCTTAAATACCATTTTAAATTATCTTTTTAGCAGGGAAGACTTCCACAGGGTAGTTGAAACGGTGGATGCAGAGAACATTGCCTCTATTCAGTTATTAAAAAGCGTTGGCTTTAGAGAAGAAGGGCATTTTATAGAGAACATCTTTTTTAAGGGAAAGTGGGGCAGCGAGCGCCAGTTTGCGATGCTGAAAAAGGAATGGCTAACCGCCAAGGCTATGATAAAATAACTAAAGACTACTGATTGGTTTAAACCGGGATGCTTTTTTTGACAGATATGACTGAATAAAAAACGCTGCAGGCATGATAGTGATCAAAACAGAGGGCCTTTAGCCCGTCACACCCGGCAATAACTTTTGGTAAGGCTCTATATATTCAATACCTTTGAACTAACCAGCGGGCGCTGGCAGCAAGGCGTTAACAGATTTAAAAGACAGTCAATATATGAGCGATATTACACTACAGGTGGGACAGAAGGCACCTGCATTCAAAGGCGTAGACCAAAACGGCAATGTCATCTCTCTGGCAGATTTCAAAGGCAAAAAAATTGTGCTATATTTTTACCCGAAGGATAATACGCCTGGCTGTACAGCTCAGGCCTGCAACCTCAGAGACAACTATGACGCGCTGATCAAAAAGGGCTACCAGGTCATCGGGGTCAGCGGCGACAGTGTAAAAAGCCATAAAAAATTTGAAGAAAAATTCAGTCTGCCTTTTCCCTTAATCGCAGATGAAGACAAGATTATTCTGGAGGCCTATGGCGTATATGGTCCCAAAAAATTTATGGGACGTTCTTTTCTGGGCATTCACCGCACTACCTTTCTGATCGACGAAAAAGGGGTCATTAAAGCCATTATCACAAAACCTGATACCAAAAATCAAACCCAGCAGGTATTGGACACCTGGGCGGCGTTATAAAATGGACTTTTCTTTACACCGGTCCAATCTTACTGTGTCATCACGGTAAGGTTGTCGGAAAATACTCCTTATACCCCCGCAGCAGCTCATTGACTTTCGCCTCCACCGCAGGATCCGTTGCTAATACAGGAGCATGATGTTGTTTAACCCGGGCATCTATGATCATCGAAGTTTTGCAGGCCCAGTGTTTATTGACCGTCTCAGCTTCCAGGCCGTGGATATCTTCAGCAGGACTGCTTCTGGTAAACGTCACCCATAAAAAGTTAGCGAGCGAATCAGCCAGCAGCGATGTGTCTTCAGTCAACACAATTAATGGCAGGCCGCTCAGTGAGGCTTTATTATTTAACAACAGCTCCTTTATTTGTTTCAGGTCGGTATTCGCCTGCTGCTGCTCCTTAATGGGGGGCATTTCTACCGCAAGTACGCCAGGCATCACAAATGACACCGGATACTGCTGTAACAGCAATGTATCCTGCAAAGCATTTTTCAGATCCTCAGGGACAAAAGAAGCGAGGCTTCTTATAGCAGGCCCCGCTGCTGCGAGTATGACCTTACTGCCTTTATTCAGCGCCGTACCGCTATAATCCAGGGTATCGATTGTTGTACAGGTCTGAAAATGCAGGTCTCTTTCTAAATTGATCCTTTCCAGTATATGTTTAAAAAATGCCGGGATGTTTCTTACAGATAACTGATCTGCCGGGTCATCGGTGATCCATAAATATTTGGCCAGGCTTAACTGTCCGGTCCCTAAGATACGATTGGCCTGCGTAAGCAGCTCAGCCGGTTCCACAGTCTTCTGAAACGGCGTATACCGTTCCGATCCGATTGCCAGTAATAAAGGATGTACACCCGCCTCATCTACTGCATTTACCGCCTTAACGCCTGGTATCTCCTGGCTGATCGCTCCGGCAGTCATTTCGTGGATAAGATCACCAAAACAGGTATCTTCCTGTGGCGGCCTTCCCACAACCGTAAACGGCCAGATGGCATCTTTTTTTGCAAAGACTTTATGAATGCTTAAAAAAGGAAAGGGGTGACTAAGGCTGTAATACCCCAAATGGTCTCCAAAAGGCCCTTCAGGCTTTAATTGCCCTGGCATTATTTCGCCGGTAATCACAAAATCCGCGTCTTTACTGATCACATACCCGTCCTCATAAAAATAACGGAACCTGCGGCCAGCCAATAAACCGGCAAAGGTAAGCTCGCTGATGCCTTCCGGCAGCGGCATCACCGCCGCCACACTGTGGGCCGGAGGCCCTCCCACAAATATGCTCACTTTTAAAGACTGGTTTTGCTTTTCTGCGATTTGCTGATGGATACCGATACCTCTGTGGATCTGATAATGAAGACCGATTTCCCGGTCTGGCAGGTATGTATTGCCAGACAACTGGATCCGGTACATACCCAGATTGCCATGCAATACGCCCGGTTCATCTATATTTTCAGAAAACACCTGGGGAAGCGTGATAAACGCGCCGCCATCCTTGGGCCAGTGATGGATCTGCGGTAAATCAGAGATCTTTATTTCGTCAAAAAAATCTTTTGCATGTACCCTCAGCTTAAGGGGCAGGGCTGTAAGCGCGGCCACGCCCGACTTTATTCCAGAGACCGGTTTTTTGATGGCTTCCAAAGGATTGCCCCGAAGTGCCATAAGCTGCTGCACTTTGGGCAGCGTATCTCTGAACAAATACTTACAACGGTCCATCGTACCATATAAGTTGGCTAATGCTTTGTATTTAGAGCCCTTTACCTTTTCAAAAAGAATAGCCGGAGCCCCCTCTCTGTACGCACGCAGCTGAATGGAAGCCATCTCCAGATAGGGGTCAACCTCTTCTTTAATCCGGATCAGCCTGCCCGTCTGCTCTAAATCCGCTACTGCTTGCTGTAAACTCTTATAGGCCATAATGCTGTATTGTAAATATTTTCAAAGTTGAATTGTCTTATTGCAAATCTAAGGCTGCGCTTACAATCAGCAAAAAGCAGGCCTTTCGTTTTGCTGAGCAAATTACCGGGAAATCAAAAGGGGCATACGATTGGGCAAACAAAAATAAATACTAGTATACCGGCGGGCAATTACAATCCTTTCTTGTGGCCCTGCCGGCCGGACGACCGTAGCCTCCCTGAATTTTACCTAACCTGAAGACAAAGCCCAGAGAAATTGAATAGTAATGGTCATTACCGCCGTCCGCAGTATAATTATCTATGTATGGATTAAATAGCAGCCGGTACTTTCCTTCCAGTTTCAGATGCGTATTGGGAGAAATGCCCCATTTAATACCCACACCTACCGGAACATTTAGCTGCCAGTTGCTAAAAGGTTCAACCTGTTTCATCGCCCGGTTTTCCTTTCTTAATGCACCTTTCGCATTTTCATATTCTACTACCTGGTATGGCTTAAAATTATACATGCCGGCGCCGGCCAAAACATATGGCGTAAATTTATACCCGTCATTCAGGTTAAAAAAATCATAGGAACCGGTCAGTGTAAATTCATTGATATTGGTCCTGAAGTAATAGCTGTCACTGCGCGAATCTTTACCCATATGAGCACTGTTCACCAAAGAAGAATCTGCGCCGCCCGCCTCAGAGGCGGTATAGGTCAACTGTAAATGGATCTTATCAGTCAGTTCATAATGTACGCCCAGCGAAACCGCAGCTTTCGTATCCACGGTGGGCATAGAGCCGCCATAGCGCATTACCCCGCCACCGATTTCAATGAAGCTTCGCTGTTGAAACTGCTGCGCCATTAATGTGCAGGACAGGCTTCCCAGTGTCATTAAAATGACGGTGCAGCACAGTAGTTTTCCTCTTCTGATGTACTTATTAAGATTAATAACCATAAGCAAAATCGCGGATTACAGTTTACAGATCAATCATCGCATATTATAACGCAGTGATTGACATTATAGTATTGAAGAACACTTAAGCTTCCTGACTTTGTGTTTTGGTGCGCACAAATAAGGCTTTTAGCTCTGTGGCATCGTCTGGAGCCATCTTACCGCCCAAAATCAACCTGAGCTGCCTTCTTCTGAGTGCCGCCTTATATTGTTCTTTTTCTTCATCTGACTCAGCAATCAGTTCCGGTACCGGGCTAGGCCGGTTGTGTTCGTCAAGCGCTACAAAGGTAAAATAGGCTTCATTGCTTTCATATTTATGCTTGTGTAAGCTATCCTCTCCCCAGACCTGTATCCTGACTTCCATTGAGGTATTGAATGCACGGGTGAGCTTGACCTCAATATGTACAATATTGCCCAGTTTAATTGGGTTTTTGAAACTGATATTATCCACGCTGGCCGTCATGCAGGGTTTATTACAATGTTTACCCGCCGCCATAGCAGCCCCGATATCCATCCAATACATCAGCCGGCCACCCATCAGATTACCAAAGGTATTGGTATCATTAGGCAGGACCAGTTCATTCATTACCACCAGGGAATCCGCAGCCTTTTTAGCCTCCATAACGTTGATTTTGCCGCAAATATAAGTTTTTACCGGGTGGATTTATACGCATTTGCTCTCCAAATCCCAACAAAAGGGGCAAAGGTTGTCCACAAGGCGTCATATTCGGCCCAAATTCGGTAATTTGCCGCTTTATTGAGCATAAATATTCTATGGCTAATAAGTTAAAAACAACCTCTAAACAGAAATCTGCCGCACAGCAGCTCAAAGAAGAGCCGGAAGTGCAGGTATCTGTATCAGAATTCGTAAAAGACGAACGAACCTATAAGATCGTGGGCGCCACTTTACTGCTTATTGGTTTTTTCCTTTTTATATCTTTTGCATCTTATCTGTTCAGCTGGAAAGAAGATCAGGATAAGGTCGTCAATTTCGGCATCAGGATCTTCAGTACCGACGATGTCAAGGTGTCCAATCTTTTTGGCGTACTGGGTGCCTATACCTCCCATAACCTGATTTATAATGGATTTGGGCTTGCGTCCTTCTTATTATGCACGACTTTTTTCGTATTGGGTGTTAATCTGATGTCCGGCAAAAAGATCTTCAGTCTTAAACGCAATATTAAATACGTCATAGCCGGCCTGCTGATTCTCAGCGTCGCTTTTGCCTTTTTAAACAGTCAGCTGCTCCATACGGGTTTCGCCTGGGGCGGCGGTGCGGGAGAGCTTATCTCAGAGTGGCTGATCAAGTGGATTGGTTCGCTTGGCACCGTGTGCTTACTGATTCTGGCGGTTACTTTTTACGTTATCTGGCGTTTTGACCCGACCTTTAGCCTGAGCTGGTTTAAAAAGCGGGTAGCAGACTTTAAGGCGACAGATGCGGATCCCGGTCAGACTGAAGGTAACGGCAGATCCGGACGTAAAAAGGATCAAGGCTATATCCATGACAATGAAACAGATACGCAGACAGGCCTATCAGACGAGCAGGCAGATAGCGACGCGTCTCTTTATATTGAAAAACCAGCCGTGGCAGAGGCCGGTAACCGGCTCAAAAATGGCAAAAAGGGCAATGTAACGGTCACGATGCCGGACCAGGCGGCTGAAGAAGAGCTCCGCCTGTCAATTTCAGAAAAACCGGGCGAAACGGAGCAAACGGCTGCCTCCGAAAACACCCCGCTCACCATTAATGAACAACTGGCAGCCGGCGCATCAGCCGCCTCAAAAGGCAGCAATATTGCGCTGGATCCCGCACCCGCTGCCTCGAATATCTCTACGACAATTGTTCCGCCTGCAAGTGGCGCCCCTAATAAAAATACGAACAAAAATGCCAGCCCGGAAGACTTTAAGTTGGAGATCAGCGAGGAAGTTGAAGAAGTCCCCTCGGAGATCATCGTAGGGGAGGACAGCCCGGCAGTTAAAGTGGCCGCGCAGGGAGATTATGAACCAACACTGGATCTCAGCAATTACAAATATCCGACCATTGATATGCTGGAAATGCACGGTGCAGAAAAATCCGTGCATGATCCGGAAGAGCTGGAACAAAATAAAAACCAGATCATCACCACGCTTAAGAACTACGATATCCATATTCAGAGGATCTCAGCCACTGTAGGGCCTACCGTGACACTCTATGAGATCGTGCCGGCCCCGGGTGTCAGGATCTCCAGGATCAAAAACCTGGAAGATGATATCGCCCTTAGCCTGGCAGCACTGGGTATCCGTATTATTGCCCCGATCCCGGGCAGAGGCACCATCGGTATTGAAGTGCCCAATCTAAATAAAACCATTGTCAGTATGCGTGGGCTGATCGCTTCTGAAAAGTTCCAGAACAATAAATTTTCCCTGCCGATCGCCATTGGTAAAAAGATCAATAATGAGAATTTTATCGTAGATCTGGCCAGCATGCCACACTTGCTTATGGCAGGTGCCACCGGGCAGGGTAAATCAGTCGGGGTCAATGCGCTGCTGGTATCGCTGCTCTACAAAAAACACCCCTCCCAGCTGAAATTCGTTCTGGTGGATCCTAAAAAAGTGGAGCTGAGCATTTACCGCACCATAGAACACCATTTTCTGGCCAAATTGCCCGGAGAGGAAGAGGCCATCATAACGGACACCAAGAAGGTCGTCACCACACTTAACGCGTTATGTATTGAAATGGATAACCGCTATGACCTGCTTAAAGAAGCAGGCTGCAGAAACATTAAAGAATACAACGAGAAATTTGTTAAGCGCAGGCTAAACCCGCAAAAAGGGCATCAGTTTCTGCCCTTTATCGTACTGGTGGTCGATGAGTTTGCGGATCTTATCATGACCGCAGGCAAGGAGGTGGAAATGCCGATCGCCCGTCTGGCACAGCTGGCCAGAGCTGTCGGAATCCACCTGATCATTGCCACGCAACGCCCTTCGGTGAATATCATTACCGGTACCATCAAGGCGAACTTCCCGGCACGAATCGCCTTTAAGGTTTCATCTAAAATCGATAGCCGTACCATCTTGGATGCCGGCGGCGCTGAGCAGCTGATCGGTAAAGGAGATATGCTTATTAGCTACAACGGTGAGATCACTCGTCTGCAGTGTGCATTCGTAGATACGCCGGAAGTAGATCAGATCTGTGATTACATCGGCGAGCAGCAGGGTTATCCGGAAGCCTTTTTATTACCGGAATATATCGATGAAAAAGAAATGGGCTCCTCCGGCGGATCCGACCTGGAAGACAGAGATCCACTCTTTGAAGACGCCGCCAAACTGATTGTTCAAAATCAGGTCGGCAGCACCTCTTTGATCCAGCGCCGCATGAAGCTGGGCTATAACCGCGCCGGCCGCCTGATGGATCAGCTGGAAATGGCCGGCGTGGTGGGTGCCAACCAGGGCAGCAAGGCCAGGGATGTGCTGATCAAAACCGATGCAGAATTACAGGTACTTCTGGACAATATGCCCTAGACTTTATTCAATCTAAAGACTACAAATCAAACAAATACATGTCAGCAGCTACAAAGGAAATTAAAAGAGTCACGACCCATACCCTTCACAAATTAAAAGCGGCAGGAGAGAAGATCTCTATGCTCACGGCCTATGATTATTCCTTCGCCCGCTTATTTGATGAGGCAGGCATGGAAGTCATCCTGGTAGGCGATAGTGCCAGTAATGTAATGGCAGGCCATGAGACCACACTTCCCATTACGATGGATCAGATGATCTATCATGCCAGCTCTGTGGTTCGTGGCGTGAAAAGAGCGCTGGTGGTCGTAGATCTGCCCTTTGGCGCCTATCAGTCCAATCCGGAGATTGCGCTGGCCTCGGCCGTGCGTATGATGAAAGAGACCGGCGCCCACGGCCTGAAACTGGAAGGCGGTGTGGAGATCGTAGAGAGTGTCAAAAAGATCGTCAGTGCCGGCATCCCCGTCATGGGGCACCTGGGCCTGACGCCTCAGAGTATTTATAAATTCGGCACCTATACAGTAAGGGCCAAACAGGAGTCCGAGGCAGAGAAATTAAAATCCGATGCCCTGGCCCTGGAACAGGCGGGTGCCTTTGCCACCGTGCTGGAAAAGATACCGGCAGATCTGGCCAGCGAGGTAACAAAATCGCTTGCGATCCCTACGATCGGTATTGGCGCAGGCGGCAGCTGTGACGGCCAGGTGCTGGTCATGCATGATATGCTGGGGATTAACCAGGAGTTCAACCCGCGTTTTGTACGCAAATACCTGGATCTTCAATCCCAGATCACGGGAGCTGTCCAGCGTTATATTAAAGATATTAAGTCAGGCAGCTTTCCCAGTGAGGCAGAATCCTACTAGTCCGGGATTAAACTTTTGGGCACCGTTCAAATCCATACCATCATGGAAACCGGGAAAAATAAAATATTACAGTCAGTTTTTACACTTGTCTTCTGGGCCTGCTTTTTAATGCTCCCGTTTTTGTTTTTTCCTTTTGACAGAGACAAGTCCGCCTTTCAGAGCACAAGATTTGTGGAATTATATATCTTCTCTGTATTATATCTTGTCGCCTTTTTCTATGTTAACTCCGGGTGGCTGATCCCAAAGTTATTGGGCAAAAGAAAACCGCTGTTATACTTTTTATGCATTCTGGGGGCGTTCATCATCTATCTTGCTGTCTATTACCTGATCTGGTATAACGCTGAAGAAACCATTGCCAATTTCAGCCGCAGGCGTGGAAGGTCCCGTGAGTGGAGGTGGTTTTATTTTTTCCGGTTAGGCCCGATCGTGCTTTTCCTATTGGCATTTACCTTTAGCAGTGTCTCCAAGCTAATGGCCCGTTGGTTTTATGCAGAAAAAGTCAAAGAAGAAGTCTCCAAACAGCAATTACAGACGGAGCTCTCTTTACTGCGTTCCCAGGTCAATCCCCACTTTTTATTCAATACGCTTAACAGTATTTATGCCTTAACCGTCAGTGGCAGTGAGAAAGCCTCTGATGCTGTCATGAAACTCTCCGGTATTATGCGCTATACACTGGAAGAGTCCCAGAGTGAATACGTTCCTTTGCAAAATGAAGTCAATTTTATCAATAACTATCTGGAACTTCAGCGTATCCGGTCGACAGAAAAAGTCCAGATAATCTTTAAAGTGGATACAGAAGGAGAACAGATCCAGATTGCCCCTTTACTGCTGATTCCATTTATTGAAAATGCTTTTAAATTTGGAATGAGTGCACGGCAAAACACTGAGATTGAAGTAGGCATAAAGGTTCGTGGCAATAAACTCGTCTTCACCTGTGTCAATGACCTGCTTCCCAAGGTAAATGCACCCGAAGGAACAGGAACCGGTATTGTCAATGTGCGCAGGCGGCTGGATCTGCTTTATAAGAAGAATTATCAACTTCAGATCGCGACAAATGATCATAAATACAGCGTACACCTCGAGTTAGATATTATGCCGCAGGGAGGCACTTTTAAAGCATAACGAGTCATTGCAAATTTTAAAGAAAAGAAAAATGAGTATTCACGCAATTGCTATAGACGACGAACCCCTGGCCTTACAGTTAATTGAGCAATATGCCAAAAAACTGGATTGGCTGGAAATTGATGCGGCCTTCTCCGATGCTATGGAGGCAAAAGAATATCTGGAAAATAACAGTATTGACTTACTATTTCTCGATATACAAATGCCGGATGTCAATGGTGTCACTTTTTATAAAGAGTTGCCTCTTAAACCGGAAGTGATCTTTACCACCGCTTATAGCCATTATGCCGTGGAGGGCTTTAACCTGAACGCAGTGGACTATCTTGTTAAGCCCTATGAATTTAAACGCTTTGAGGCAGCAGTGCAAAAGGCCAGGGAGCTTATCGGTTTCAGACAGGCAAAAGAGGCCGAAGAAGGGTTCCTTTTAGTGAAATATAATTACCAATGGCTGAAGATCGGCTACAAGGATATCGATTATATTGAGGCGCTCGATGACTATATCAAAATCAATGTTAAGCCCAAACCTTATCTGATCCATATGAGCATGAAGGTGGTGACAGAAAAGCTTCCACCGGAAAAATTCATGCGGGTCCATCGTTCTTATATCGTAGGTATTGAAAAAGTAACCAGCTGGAACAAAAACACCATTACGATCGGCGATAAAACCATTCCGGTTTCAATTACTTATCAGAAACAGGTGCAAGAGACCCTCAATAAACTGATGGAAGAGAGTGGAGGATAAGTAAATAAGCTACTCCAATCCGGATATCTATTATTTTAATTAACTCAATTTATTCACCTGTAATGGCCAGTTTTCTTCCGTTCAAAATCGTTATCATTGGTGCCGGAGGCGTCGCCACTAATATTGGGCGGCTTTTATCCGGTAATGGAATAAAGGTTACCCAAATTCTCGGGCGATCAGCAGCTTCCACCCGGCAGCTGGCAGATAAATTACAATGCCGCTATATATTAGATCCACAGCAACTTGATCAGTCTGCCGACCTATATATTATCGCAGTCCAGGACCGGGAGATTGTGCCCTTACTCACCAGAATTAAGGTTCCCGAAAATGCGGTTGTCGTTCATACCGCCGGAGGCGTTTCCCTGGATATTTTTAAGGGGCACTTTTCAAAATATGGCGTCTTATATCCTTTGCAGAGCCTGAGAAAGGAAACGATTGAAGTGCCAGAAATTCCCTTTTATCTGGACGCGAACGCCGCCAGGACAAAAGATTTTCTGGAAGATTTCAGTAAACAGGCAAGACTTGATTACAGATGGGCAGACGACGGGCAGCGTATGCAGCTTCATGTAGCTGCTGTATTTTGCAGTAATTTCCCCAACTATCTTTACAGCCTGGCCGAAAAGTTCTGTAACGACAATCAGCTGGCCTTTGCTTCGCTTTTACCGATCATTGAAGAAACGGCCAGTCGCTTAAAAAGGGAAGCTACAAGCCCCGCCTGGCTGCAGACGGGCCCCGCCATCAGGGGAGACATCGCTACCACTGACAAACACCTGCAGTTGCTGGAAAAAGATAAGGAAGCTTTCAGTGTATACCAGCTGCTGACGGGCAAAATTATGCATAGCCGGCTATTGGGTAAATAAAATGCCTGCATGGCAGTGGCAGCCTGACAGCGGCTTAATGCGTACGCAAATAAGAAACCCCTATTTTTTGGCCTCTTTTATATTTAAAGAAAACAAAGGTAGCTGTGCTTAAAATACCTAACACACCGGCAATGCATACCGATACCTTGGGCCCAAAACTGGAAGACAGCAGGCCAATGATCAGGCTGCCGATCGGAATAATACCCTGGTAGGCCATTATAAAATAACTGATCACCCGTCCGCGCATATCATCACTGACATGCGTTTGTAAATAGGTATTAATGGCCGCGGTCTGTGTCATCATTCCCATGCCCGTTATAAATGTAAAAACCAGGGCAATCACTAAATCAAAACTGACCGATAATAACAAAACACCCATTGAGAAAAGCAAGCTCGAATAAATGACAATAGAAATGAGGTTTTTATTCGTTTTTATTCCGGCAATATATGCTGTTCCAAGCAGCGCACCGATGCCTGCCGCACTTTCGAACCAGCTGAATGTTCCGGCATTTCCGTGAAAAACATCCTTTGCAAATACCGGCAGCAAGGTGCTGAAGGGAATAACAAAAATACTATAACCGGCCATCAGAAGTATGAGTGAAGATAAATCCGGCGATTTGTTCAGGTAGCGTAATCCTTCGCTCAGGGTCTGCCAGATCTTGACTTCCTGCTTCCTGGAGGCAGGAAGATCGAGCTTCATTTTCATTAAGGAATAGATAACAAAAAAGTAGCTGATAAAATTGATAAAGAAGCAAGAAGTATCTCCCAGCGTGCTTAATAAAATACCGGCTAAAGCTGGGCCCAGGATTCTGGTCAGGTTCGCCATGGAGGAGTTGATGGCAATGGCATTAGGCAAATCTTCTTTATTGTTGATCATGTTAACCAACAGTGCCTGTCTGGCCGTTGTATCAAAAGCATTAATAAGGCCCTGCATTAAGCTCAGCGCCAGGATAATGGTTATACTGTCAATTTTTAAATAAATTACCAAAGTAAATAACCCCGCCTGGATCATCAGGAGCACCTGGGTGATCAATAAAATATTATACCGGTTGTGTCTGTCTGCATAACTTCCTGCATAGGGAGAGAGCAACAAAGAAGGAATCAGATTGGCGAACATCGTAAGGCCCAGCATAAAGGCCGAATGCGTCAGTTGGTAAACGATCCAGCTGACGGCTACTTTTTGCATCCAGGTACCCATCAGTGAAACAGACTGTCCGCTGATAAAGTACCGGAAATTTTTAGAAGAAAGGGAACGAAAAATCTGCATGTAAGCGTTTAAGGGTAGGGTAGAGGGGTTAATGTATAGCCAGACGATCCAGTAAATCAATAGCCTCCTGAAGCGTGTTTTTTTCTTTTAGGGTTAACGCATCTCCAATCGTCTCTGCCAGCCATTTGCTTCTGATACTTCTAATGGCCAGTAATTCCTGATGGCCGCTTTTTGTCAAAGAGACGTAAATCTTCCGTTTATCTGAAAGGTCAGGTTCTTTATCTATGATCCCCTGGTCAAACAACCGGTTAACAATCTGAGATACCCCTTGTGCGGAAATGTGGTGTGCTTCTGCCAGCTCAGAAGGCAGCATGGGGCCGTTACTGTCCAACAGGGCCAGTGTAGCCTGTTCAGTAGTAGAAAAGGCCTGTTTACCGGATTGTTTACGGAGTCGTCGCATGAGTTTGCCCAATATGTTATAGAGCTTCACGGCGACATTAAAGTCTTCGTTTCCGGTATGGGTTACAGGATTCATGAGTTATAGTTGTAAAATTATTTAGTAAAGTTACTTTACAAAGCTACTTTACTAAATTCAGATAAAGTAATATCAGCTTATATATTTACCATAAATAACATTTCTTAAGCATTCCCAGGCCAGATACACACCATTATGGTTCAGAGCGCCTTTGTCCGGGGATCCGGGCACGGGGCTGCCGGGGTACCGGCCCCCGGGAAATAAAGCGCTCAAAAGACTGGACAGCTCCTGACTGGAAAATCCTTGTTTTTTACCGTACTTTTGCCTTGAAAATACGTATTTGATGTATTGGGTTCCCTGGAAGCCACAAAAATAATATCATGCTAAAAAAAGGAGTTTTCATCGTTCTGGCGCTTGTCGTATGCTTTGCTGCATATATCTTCTATGCAAAAAGCACCAAAAAGGACGTGAAGGAAAATAAAGAAGTCCCCCTGAAAATCAGTAAGAATACAGACCAGCTGAATCAGAGCCTGGACGGGGCGCTGACTGCCTATTATAGGTTACATGACGGGCTGGTACGCTGGGCACCGGCAGATACAATCAGTCAGATGGCAGATACCCTGAGTAAGCTGGCAGCAGGTATTCCCTATACAGATATCAAGGCAGACTCTTTGTTGATACAGACCGCCCAGAGTTACGGCCAGGCTATTGAGCAGGGTTGCGCCAGCATCCGCAAAGACACAGACATAACGGGGCAGAGGCGGGACTTTTACACGACGACCGAAGCCTTATATAACCTTCTTAGAACCGTGCAATATGACAAAAAGATCATCTACCATATTAAGTGTCCCATGGCCTTTAACGGAGATGAAGAAGGATTCTGGCTCAGTGATTCCGCTAAAGTCATCAACCCTTATTTTGGGACAAAAGACCCAACCTATCATAGCGGCATGTTGCATTGCGGGTCTGTTGAAGACTCCATTTCATTTGTGCATTCTTAAGAAAACATACTGAGTAATGAAGCCAGGCGAATTATATCTGGCCTGTTCGCTTGAATTTCCCGGCATAGTTGTATTTTTGAACACTTTTAAAAACAGATACATCGTTTTGGCCTGAACACGCAAATCTGGCCGGCGATGGGTATTATATTAAATTGATTATGATTCATATTACTTTTCCTGACGGTGCTGTACGCGAATTCGAATCCGGCATCTCAGGATTGGATATTGCAAAATCCATCAGCGAAGGGCTGATGCGTAAAGTACTGGCCGTAGAGCTGGACGGCAAAGTGATCGATGCATTCGGTCCCATTACTCAGGATGGACATATTAAGTTTCTGACCTGGGAGGACAAAGGCGGCAAATCCACTTTCTGGCATTCTTCCGCCCACCTGATGGCTGAAGCGCTGCAGGAAATCTATCCCGACACGAAGTTCGCCATTGGCCCCCCCATTGAAAACGGGTTCTATTATGATATAGATTTAGGTGATCAGAAAATCACCGATACTGACTTGGAAGCTATTGAAAAGAAGATGAAAGAACTTGCTTCCAAAAAAGAACGCTTTGCCCGCAGAGCCGTTCCCAAAGCAGAAGCTATTGCTTATTTTACGGAAAAACAGGATCCTTATAAACTGGAGCTCATCGACGGATTGGAAGATGGCAATATTACCTTCTATACCCAGGGCGGGTTTACGGATCTTTGCCGTGGTCCCCATATTCCGAACACCGGCTTTATCAAGGCCATTAAGCTGACCAATATTGCAGGAGCCTACTGGAGAGGCAATGAGAAAAACAAAATGCTGACCAGGATCTATGGCGTTACCTTCCCGGCAAAAAAAGATTTAGATGATTACCTGACTTTTCTGGAAGAAGCCAAAAAACGTGATCATCGTAAATTGGGCAAGGAGTTGGAACTCTTTGCTTTTTCTGAGAAAGTAGGTGCTGGCCTGCCGCTGTGGCTGCCCAATGGCGCGATGCTGCGGGAAAGGCTGCAACAGTTCCTGCAGAAAGCCCAGATTGAAAGCGGCTATCTGCCGGTCATCACGCCGCATATAGGCAATATTAACCTGTACAAGACCTCTGGTCACTACGAGAAATACGGAAAAGACAGCTTTCAGCCCATTAAGACCCCCCATGAAGGGGAGGAGTTTTTGCTGAAGCCGATGAACTGCCCGCATCATTGTGAGATTTACAAAACGTCCCCTAAGTCCTACAAGGATCTGCCGGTACGGTTTGCGGAGTTCGGCACCGTATACAGGTACGAACAGGCGGGAGAACTGCATGGTCTGACCCGGGTACGTGGATTTACACAGGATGATGCTCATTTATTCTGTCGCCCCGATCAGGTAAAAGATGAATTTAAAAAGGTCATTGACCTGGTACTATATGTATTTAATTCACTCGGCTTTAAAGAGTATACCGCACAGGTATCGCTCAGGGATCAGAACGACCGCAGTAAATACATTGGCAGTGAGGCCAACTGGGATATCGCTGAAGAAGCCATTAAGGAAGCCGCAGCAGAGAAAGGCCTGCCAACCATCGTAGAATACGGAGAAGCTGCCTTCTACGGTCCAAAGCTGGACTTTATGGTAAAAGATGCCCTAGGCAGAAGCTGGCAGCTGGGTACCATTCAGGTCGACTACAACCTTCCGGAGCGTTTTGAACTGGAATATATCGACAGCGATAATACGCGCAAGAGACCGGTCATGATCCATAGAGCCCCATTTGGTTCCATGGAAAGATTCGTTGCCGTTCTGTTGGAGAACTGTGCCGGTAAACTGCCCTTATGGCTGGTACCTACACAGGTGAAGATCCTGCCGATCTCAGATAAATACAATGACTATGCCGCTGAGGTGGAAAAAACCTTAAAAGCCAGTAATATCAGAGTCAGTATTGACGACCGCAGTGAAAAGATAGGCCGTAAGATCCGCGACACCGAACTGGCAAAGATCCCTTATATGCTGATCGTAGGAGAGAAGGAGATGGCCGACAAGACCATCGGTGTGCGCAAGCAATCCGCAGGGGAATTAGGGGCAATGGTTATCAATGATTTCATACAACTTGTTGAAAAAGAAGTAAATGATAAGATTGGCTAAAGTTTCACTTTAAGCAAAAAAATAAAAGGCGGACAAGCAACGACAATTGCACTCCGCCTTTTATTTTATCTGTTATATACTTCCGGTTAAACCTGTGCGGGCAAGCCAATAAATCGGCCCAGCTGCTCAGTCAGCTTTTTTAAGGCCTTTTTCTGATCCTTGATGAAACTGTTATCAGATAGCCTGCCAACAACGGCATCCATCTCCTGTTGCGTATCATACATCATTTTACGATAGGCATTGGAGTAGTCTTTTTTCCTTGAAACGACGATCTGATCCACCATCCATTTTTGAATGGCCAGGTAGTCCTGGGCCAGGTCCTGTAAGGCGTCTTTGGATAAAGTCTGCAGGCTTACTCCCAGTGATTCACTCAGCGCAGCCAGCGCATCCACTCTTTTTTGCTCAGGATATTTTTCCCCCTGAACAATATAAAACTCATGAAGCTGATCCCAGGTTTGAATTTTTCCACTGCGTACCCGCTCTTTAAGCGTTTCTACATTTTTTTCCGGAATCAGCTGCCCGCCCACATTCAGCCAGTTCTGCCTTTTTAGCGTAGCAGGGATATCCTCCAGAAGGGATTTTAGATTTTTGGCTCCCTGCAGCCTTTCCCCGGCGAATAACTGATGATAACCATAAAGACGTATCATTTTCTGGTAGCAGTCGTAGGCCCCGCGGACTTTAATGATCTCCACATTCCTTTTCGCATTTTCTATACCATCGGCCAGGATCGTCAGCTGCTCTACCCCGGCCGCGGGATCCTTTAAGAGTTCTTTACCTTTTTGGATCAGAGCCAGTTCATCAGGCTCTTTGACTCCTTCGGATCTGTAATAAGCCCGGCCGGTAAATTTTTCCAGCAATTGAATGGCTTCAAGAATTTCTCCCACCGTATCCGGAGCCAGAAAATCAAACTCCAGATGCTGCGCCTTGTGCCTGCGCTGATCTCTGTCACCGTACTTCCAGGCATTTCTTTTCAATGCATACATATTATACATAAACCAATAGCCCGGCATAATGATCAGAGAGTTGGTAACGGGGTGGATACTGATCAGAGAGAAGGGCAAGGGCACATTCAGCTCATAATTGTAATCCCCTTTAGCCAACATCGTGAAGCTGGCAAACTTACAGTTATGCTTGAGTGAGACACAGAGTGCAGGCCAGAAGCCTCTGCCAGCGACCACCTCACCGTCGGCGCCTCTGGAATTGTGATTAGAACCAATGGTTGCACCGGCCGGAATATTGCTCTGCCCCATGATAGTAGAGGCACATAAAAATGAGTTATTATGGTGCTGCTCATGACCGGGGAAGATAAGGGAATTAAGCACCTCACAGCAGGAGATCGTCGCATTGCTGCCCATATAAGAGTTAATAAGGCGGGCACCGTATTTTAGCTGCGTATGAGATGCGGTCACAAAGCGTACTGCTTTTACACCATAGAAAATACGGCTGCCAAAGCCCACGCTGCCGTTGACCAGTTCACAGCCTTCACCGATCTGGGTACGTCCTTCTTCTCCGGAGTTAATAGTAAGATTCTTGAGTTTATTTGCGCCTTTGATATATGCATCCGAACCAATCCAGACGTCTTTAATAATATTGGAGTTCTTGATAACGGTCCTGTCACCGATTTTGCCATAGAAACCTCTGGCTGTTTTGAACTCTGTTTCTGTGAGTTGTTTAAAGCGTTCGAGAAGTTCTTCATCATCCCGGTACTTGCTCCACAGCCAGGCATCTCCCGGAAGCATACCGTTAAACGGCAAAATCTTCCGTCCTCCGTTTTCATTACAGATCTCCAGCCAGATGCGGACAGATTCCTGTTCGCCTTCTTTTATGATGCCGTTGCCGAATTTACAGATATCCGTGGTCTGGATTTCATTGATATTTGTCAGGATTACTTCCTGTCCGATAATATAATGGGAAAGATAATGGACATTATTGATTACGCTGTTATCACCTATATCACTGCTGATAATCGTAGAATCGTAGAGGCCGACTGCCACCTTGAGATCACTGAAGCTCAAAAAAAACGGCTCCAGTTTACCGATCCGGACCAGTCCGTAAAACTTGCAATTCTTAACCAGTTCCGGATTAAAGTGATCGGAGACCAGGATATTATTCCAGTTATCACTTGTGTTTCTGTTTCTGACCAGTACTTCTATTTCAAAGGCGGAGAGTTGCCTGTATTTTGTGCCGTTCCTGTTTTGCAGGTTACGCAGATAATATTCATCCTTGCCCTTTGGCAGGTACTGCTTTTTAATGAAATTATAGCCCAGTGAATCCAGAGGCAATTTGGTAATGTTATTCATGCGGTAGGTTTTTGCATTCATAAAAAGGAGCACATCTCTTAAGATTCCGCTTCGTAAAATCAACTGACAGCTCCTTTTTATCGTATAAGGTTTCCAAAATGTGCAAACAGACCACGCGTATACACTGTTAACTCTATTAGACGATGGTCCATCGCAATTTGATTTCTATTCTACAGTAACGGACTTAGCAAGGTTCCTTGGCATATCCACATTACAGCCTCTGGCAATACCAATATGATAGGAGAGTAATTGTAAAGGCACAACATTTAAAATGGGAGCGATGATCTCATCTGCCTCGGGAATGGTAATCACACTGTCTGCGATGGCCGGCGTGATATCGTCACCTTCATTGATCACAGCAATCACCCGGCCTTTCCTGGCCTTGATCTCCTGCATATTGCTCACAATCTTTTCATGATAGATATCCTTGGTTGCAACAAAAATCACCGGAAGTTTGTCATCGACCAGCGCAATAGGGCCATGTTTCATTTCTGCTGCCGGGTATCCCTCTGCATGAATATAGGAGATCTCTTTTAATTTAAGGGCCCCCTCCAGCGCAATCGGGAAGTTATATCCTCTTCCCAGAAATAAAGCATCGGAGCTATCCTTCAAAGTCTCTGCGATGGCCTTGATCGATTCATTTTGTTCCAGAATTCTTTCCACCTTATCTGGTACCAGCGCTAACTCTGAACAGAGTTCACGGTAACGCTCTTCGGTAATGGTGTTTTTATGGTGGGCAATTTTAAAGGCCACGAGCATAAGCGCGGCCAGCTGCCCGGTAAATGCTTTTGTACTGGCTACACCGATCTCCGGGCCAGAGTGTGTATAGGCACCCGTTTGGGAAATGCGGGAAATCGATGAGCCCACTACGTTGACAATGCCCATGATAATGGCTCCCTGCTCCCTGGCTTTTTCAATCGCGACGATCGTGTCTGCGGTCTCACCGCTCTGAGAGATCGCAATGATCATATCTCCTTTATGGATAATAGGATTCCTGTATCTGAACTCAGAGGCATATTCCACTTCCACCGGAATACGGCAGGTCTCTTCAATAATATATTCGGCGACAAGACCTGCATGCCAGCTCGTTCCGCAGGCAATGATGATGATGCGGTTTGCCTTGGAGATCTCGTCCAGATAATTCTCTATGCCACTGACCTGAATAGTGCCTTTTTCAGCATTAAGCCTGCCTCTCAGGCAATCCAAAATGGTCTTGGGCTGCTCAAAGATCTCCTTAAGCATAAAATGATCATACCCGCCTTTCTCAATGGTGTCAAGTTCCAGATCCAGCTTTGTAATAAAGGGCGTCTGCTTTTCATTGCCCAGGTTTTTCAAAATCAGCTCATCGGGCTTTACAATGGCAATCTCATAATCGTTGACATAGACAACTTCTTTCGTATATTCTACGATAGGCGTCGCATCTGAGGCCAGAAAATGTTCGTTCTTGCCAATGCCGATCACCAGAGGACTTCCTTTTCTTGCAGCGATGATCGTATCCGGACTGCTGGTTTCAATCAGCAGAAGGCAGTAAGCGCCTACAACTCTTTTTAAGGCAATACGCAGTGCCTCTTCCAGATTACCTCCGTTATTCTTATAGATATCCTCAATAAAATTGAGTAATACTTCTGTATCTGTGTCACTTTTAAAACGATATCCTTTTTGCAACAGATCCGCTTTCAGTGAAGCATAATTCTCAATAATACCATTATGGATCATAGCGATCTGCCCGCTGCCGGAAAGGTGAGGATGCGCATTGGCATCGCTGGGCTCTCCATGTGTTGCCCACCGGGTATGACCGATGGCCGTACAGCCGTCCAGTGGTTTGCCAATAGTATAGTTTTCCAGATCCGCTACTTTTCCCTGTTTTTTATAAAGTTTGATATCACCATTCAACAGCGCAACTCCTGCACTGTCATAGCCACGGTATTCCAGACGTTTCAATCCCTTAATTACAACAGGGTAGGCCTGCCGGGAACCCACATATCCTACAATTCCACACATAAATAATATCTTTTAGTTGTTTAATGGACTGCAAATGTAACTGAAATCAATCGTTTGCGTAAAAATTTCCTAATTAAATATCAAGTAATTCCGAATATTATTTTTTTATTATTTGAATAAGACAAAAAGCCGCTTTTCCGAATAGGCTGACTACTCAGATCCAATACTTACAAAGCGCCGCAGATGAATGCGAAATGACTTCGCTTTAGTTGGCTGCGGTGCTACCTAAGCAAAAAACAGGCAGAAGGTTGATGAGGATTGTTAAAAAATTTCTTAATTTTTTGCAAACAAAAGTTCGCTTTAAGCATCATGACACTCTGGCTCTGAAGGGTATATGGCCCCCAATTGATATTATTAACGATACCTGGCCGGCCATCGCGAATAAACTGAACCCAGTACCGGTGCAGGGCTTGTGCGAAAGGGGTTTCTTCAGCAGTATATTTAACCTTTTCAGGAGCATACCAGACATATCTTAGTTCGGAACCATGATTGGCGGGCGGGTATTGATACCTGTACACCCATGTAGACCGGCTGGCCGCTGCCAGCGTATCTGCAAGTCTGCCGGTATGCATCTGATACATATATTGAGATAATACGCTGGCCGCTGCCAGGGTATCTTTGTCTTTATATTGTTGTAATGCTGTTTTATAATCTGACAGACAATAAGGATAGTTGATGCCGAACCAATCTGAAATCACGGTGGAGTCCGGATGGTAAAGCCGTCTATCCATATCCATAAAGATCTTACTTTCATTTTCATTGGAGCCGACCATATAACGGACCATATTTCGGCCTTCCTTACTGACGTATGCATATGGGCTATTGTTTAATATGATCCCATCCATAACCGGCCCAAAATAATTAGTGCCTTTAGCCCCGCCCAGTACCGCAGCCTCAGCGGCAATAAGCTTTTGTGTCGGCAGGTCCAGTAAGTCTCTGGGATCTTCAATGCCGAGTCTGTCCATGACTCTCTTGCGGATCAGTTTGGCAGTCATTGTATCCCTGATACATTGAAAACCGCCGCTTTCCAGAATCATACCAGAGAAAAGTCCCTTTGCTTTGGGCGCCGCAATCAAGGCGCTGGAAAGCTTTGCGCCTGCAGATTCTCCCATTACGGTCACCCGGCCAGGATCTCCGCCGAATCGTTTAATATTTGCCTTCACCCATTTTAAGGCCTGAATCAGATCGAGCAAGCCGTTATTGCCTGAAGTCTTATATGCCGGGCCAAGATCACCTAAATACATAAAGCCAAAAACGCCCAACCGGTAGTTAATTGTCACGGTTACTATAGAATCCCGGTCTGCAAATGCATGGCCGTTTTCTCCATTGCCGGAACCGCCCACCATAGACCCGCCGTGAACCCAGACCAGTACGGGCATTTTTGCCTTATGGGAAAGAGAGGGTGTATACACATTTAAAAATAACCCGTCTTCACTGCCATGCAGCGGGTGCTCTTTTGAGCCGGGCTGTGCGGACACCGAACCAAATTGCTGGCAATTTAATGTATCAGGCCAGTCTTTATGACGGGCAGGCGCCATAAACCGGAACTGGCCGGTTCTGGGCGCTTCATAAGGAATTCCTTTGAAAACAAAACTGTTTTGCGCCCTGATACCTTTAATATACCCGTTGTCAGTCTTTGTAACCGGCGCCTGAGCGTTTGTTTTTTGCCGGGACTGCCCCCAGGCATAAGGTCTGGTTATTGCAAACAGAAGACTGGTAGCAATAATTAGCAATAATTTTTTTTTCTTCGCCAAAGACATGACCATGGAGCAGAGTTTTTTTGTAAAATCAGCGCAGCAAACAAGCTACAATTAAGTAATACGGCATTAAAGATAGAAAACTATTACAAAAAAAGGTGGTCATTAACAAACTGGTGCAGTTTAACCTCCGCAGTCTGCTTAAAAGCCGTTTATCTAATTATGTACAGGAATCTGCTTAATATGCAAAGGAATTGTTTTCTTTGTACCAAGCCGGGCGTATCCGCTTCACATCCTATTAAATGCTAACGCACAATTATGGCCATTTCAGATACCACTGTTTCACCTTTGACTGACTCCCATTTGGAGATCAACGGCGAGCCCGCTTCCTTTTATCAGGCAGAGCTGGCAGAGAGTACAGCGCTGCAAAAATCTTTACAGCAAAAGATCAGAACAATTGCCCTATACAGATTAGTCGTGGGCATTTCTATCATCCTTACAATCTACCGGCTCTTTAGAACTTACGGAGCCGTTATCTGGTGGATCGTTTTTGTCTTACTGGTCATTTTTTTTATTCTGTTACTACGTAGATCCGGTGATCTTCAAGAGGCAGAGGCATACCAGTCCAGCCGTAAGCTGATCAATGAAAATGAATTAGCGGGGCTGGGAGGGGACTTCCGGCAATTTGACGCAGGAGCAGGCATGGTTGGCCCAGACCATCCATTTGCCTTTGATCTGGATCTGTTTGGCCCCAGATCGCTATTTCAACGAATTAACCGGACGGTAACTATTGATGGCAAAAATACCCTAGCAAAGCATCTGGCATCACCTGAACAAAATAGCCAGCGTATCCGGAATCGTCAATCAATGCTGGCGGCTCTTCAGAAAGCGCCCAAATGGTGTCAGCAATTTTTGGTAACCGGATCACTTAATGAAGAAGATGCTGCTGATCGAAAAAATATTGAAGAGTGGCTGCTGATAGAACCGGCGCTCTATCCGGACAAATCCTGGAAGATCATACTTACCGCTTTGCCGGCTGTAACCATAAGCTGTTGGCTGCTTTTTATATTTGGTCCTTTTCCCGCCTGGGCCGCGATTGTATTTTCTCTGATTCAACTGAGCATTACCGGTAATAAAAGTAAAATGATTAATGACAGTCACATGCTGATCAGTAAAAGAGCGGGCACTTTAAAGAAATACCATAACCTGGTGCACCTTTTTGTAGAAAATGACTTCAAAGAAAATGGGCTACACACATTACAAGCGTCAATTCAGGAAAAGGAAAAAGGTGAAGGCGGGTTTAGAAAATTACTAAAGCTCATCAATGCTCTGGACAATCGTTTGAACATCCTCATGAATATTGTACTGAATGGACTACTTCTGTGGGACCTCAATTGTTTATACCGGATCGAGCGGTGGAAACAATTATTCAAAACACAGTTTCCGGTATGGATCAAGGTAAGCAGTGAGCTGGATGCACTAGTCAGTCTGGCTATTTTTAATTTTAACCATCCAGACTACGCTACACCTGTGATTCAGGACAAAGCCAGTGAGCAGGACTTTGTTCTGGATATTCAAGACGGAAGGCACCCATTGCTTTATCCTGAACCTTCTATACCCAACAATCTTTATCAGCCGGCCAGCCTCAATTTATTTTTAATTACAGGCGCAAATATGGCTGGCAAGAGCACCTTCCTTAGAATGGTAGGGCTGAATATGGTGCTATCTATGGCCGGTGCAAATGTTGCAGCCCGGAATATGACCATGACACCCGTTAGTCTCTACACCAGTATGCGAACCAATGATTCGTTGTTTACCCATACTTCTTTTTTCTATGCCGAGCTCAAAAAGCTGCAATGGATCATGGAACAGATCCGGGCTGAAAAACCGGTGTATATCATGCTTGATGAGATACTGAAAGGCACCAACTCCAGAGATCAGCATCTGGGTTCTGCTGCACTCATTAAAAATATTATTGCGTACAAAGGCAGAGGATTAATTGCTACCCATGATATTGAACTCACCGACCTTGCGAATACCTATCCGGACAATCTTAAAAACATTGCTTTTGAGATCGATATCGAGGGAGATAAAATGGTATTCAGTTATCAATATAAAGAAGGCGTCTGTCAGAACATGAATGCCTCTACGCTGATGAAGCAAATGGGGATCACATAAGAATACCAACTTATTTAACTGTTTCAGATCTATCTGCGTTCAATTCTTTTAAGCCGAGTCCAGCAGGAGCATCTAAAACAGCAATAATGGTTTTGGCAAAGTTGCAATTATTTTACTTATAGTTGGCGAACCGGCGCAGCTTTAAAGCGATTAAGGTAACACCGTCTATCTAATCAAATTCCATTTGAGAATTAAAGACTTAGATTTATAAAAAGATCTTACCTTTAAGAAGATTAAAACCAAATTGTAATTCGCATGAACATCCTTATCAAAACGTTTAGACAGCCACTGCTTTATATCTTTTTGATGTTAACCATCCTTTCAACCCAAATTATTGCGCAACCATCAAGTAAAGACATTATAGGAGACTGGAAAGGCTCCTTAATTGTCGCCGGGAAATCCATTCCACTAGTCTTTCATATTAAAAATAATTCCGGAACCCTCAACGTCACAATGGACAGTCCAAGCCAAGGAGCTGCGGGGCTTAAATGCCAGAATGCTGTTTTCAATACTGACAGCATTTCCTTTAATTATAATGGACTCATTTTTTATAAAGGTAAACTAACCGATATGAGCGCTATCTCAGGCACTTATACACAAAGCGGCCTGAACCTCCCCTTAAACCTGACAAAATCCCAGGATCCCAGCGACACCGCTTCCGCTATTATCCGCCCGCAAACACCTACACCGCCGTTTCCCTATATAAGCCGGGACATTGTTTATAATAGTCCAGACGGTAAACTACAGTATGGCGCAACCATCACAATGCCGGACAGCACCGGAAAATTCCCGGCCATTCTTTTAATTACCGGTTCCGGCCCGGAAAACAGAGATGAGGAAATATTCGGCCACAAACCCTTTGCCGTACTAGCAGATTTTTTAACCAGGGCAGGGTATCTAGTAATGCGGGTAGACGACAGAGGAGTGGGCAAGAGCACCGGCGATTTTAAAGCATGTACTACATTTGATTTTGCAGATGATGCATCTAATAGCCTGAATTATCTTAAAAATCTGCCACAAACTGATAAGCAAAAAATTGGCGTACTTGGACATAGCGAAGGCGGCATTATTGCAGAAATGTTAGCTGCTAAAAGAAATGACCTGGACTTTATTATCCTGATGGCAGCACCAGGAATCTCCAGCTTCCATCTACAGGAATTACAACGGATGGCCGCAGCAAGAAAAACAGCTCCTGCAATAAACGCGGCAGCACTGAGTATCGACAGTACTATATTTCATTATGCTGCTGCCGAGTTCATTGCCAATGAAGACACGTCAACCGCGCGCATTAAAGCTACGGACCATCTTAATGACTATTACTCAAAACATCCGTCTTCGATGTTTACATCTGAAAGCCAGCGGGACACTATTATGCAAAGAAGCGTAAAGGGTATTATCCGGCTTTTATCAGGAGATAAATGGATGAACCAGTGGCTTAGATTGGATGCCGGCGAATATCTTGGTAAAATCAAATGCAAAGTTCTGGCATTAAACGGAAGTGAAGACTTCCAGGTTACACCGAAAGAGAATCTGGCGGGCATAAAAACAGCCTTATCTAATGGGGACTGCAGGGATTTCGAGGTCATAGAATTACCCGGACTGAACCACTTATTTCAGCGATGCGATAAATGTACCTTTCAGGAATATGGAAAATTGACACAAACTTTAGATCCCTCGCTGCTTAACACAATTAAAGACTGGCTTTTAAAGAAGGTCCCTGCCAATAAATAAAAACAGTCCGATACAACACAGAATTGGATAGACCCAAAACACGGGCATTAGAGAGCAGTAAGCAGGAGCCCTGCTTTTCCCTGGTTTCGCGCTTAGTATTATTAGATCTTTGCAAAGGATTACCCTTAAGCTCTTTAATTCCACAACTCACTTGCAAAACGATCAAAATATTACCAACTGTCAAATCGCTTGACGTAACCAAGAAAAATCAGTAAGCTTGTTCTCCTAACTAATAAAACAATTAAAGGCTTAAATCACAATAAAAAAACTAATAATATAAGATTAAAGAACGAAACAGATAGTGTTGGCGACAATTCAGATCTTTAACCCATTTCAAGTATCATCTTTTCTTAATATATAGATTTTTTAATTATAGTATATGCCTGTTTCTATGCATTTAACATTATTGCAGTTATAGCGATTGGTGATAATAAATCATAGTAACTGCTTTTAGATATTTTTTTAATTGAAGGTTTCAAAATTTCAGTATGTCTATAAACTTTTTGAAAATCATAAAAAAAAGATATAAATTGCATATAAAATCTATGTTATTTTATTATAACTGCAACATAGGTTAGTCAAAACTTTACACTTTTTATGAGAAAATCTTTGGCTCTTTCAGTATTTATTTTATTTACTTTTACTCTGTTAGCCCAACAACCTGAAAAAGTTTTTAACAACATATCTGTTGTAAGAACACAAAGATCAGAATCTGCTGTCGACCTCTACCGTGAAGGTTTGCAATACAAAAACGGCGATGGAGTCCCCATTGACTATAGGAAGGCATTTGAACATTTCAAGGCTGCTGCAGATATGGGAGACGAACAGAGTAAGTACGCGACCGCCTATTGTTACTACAAGGGCCTCGGCGTTCAGCAAAACTACGAGACGGCCGCCGGCCTGTTTGGCACCGGAGCCAGGGAAGGACGGGATAACTCCATCTACTTCTACGGCCTGTGCTTTGAGAACGGTTACGGGATTGCCAAAAATGCGGATTCCGCTAAATACTGGCTGGACAAGGCAGCTGCACTGGGATATCAACAGGCCATAGAAGAATTAAAATCACCTCGTGGAGAAAACGCTAATGATTCAGCGGTGGCCCTGCTGGACAAAATCAATAAATCATCCCTTGCGGGGAAGAGCCCTCTGAATGAGTTCACGCTTGTAGCGCCCCATATACCCTCCAGAGCGCTGATTAACGGCACCTATAACGGTTATGTGCTGAGATATGACTGGAGCGGCAAGTACCTGATCAGCAGCAAAGCCATTGCGTTAAGTTTCCGGCAGCCGGAGGAGGCGGAAAATCCTTCAAATGTCCTCAAGGGCACCTGGCAGGAAAAAGGAGAGACCGCAGTTCCCTTACAGGCGAAACTCTCTGATGACTCGGTTATCTTCCAACAGACGCAGTACAAGACCCGTGACCATTACAGCTGGGATAAGGCTATCACCTATGATTTTAAATCGGCTAACCTGAACCTCAGCCAGATCGGTGACAGCGTATACCTGTCCGGTAATATCGCCATGTTCTCCCCTGAACGCAACGAGCCATCCAAGCCCATATATCTGGCACTGGTCCGCAGCAGTGCCATCTCATCCTCGCTTACAGACAGCCTCAATAAAGTGATCAATGACAAGAACCGAGCAGATTCTTCGGGCATTGCAAAGATTAAAGATGCCAGTCTCTATCCCAATCCTTTCAGAACTTCCTTTACGGTTGAGTTTATACTGACAGCAAAGGCAAAGGTGGCTATTCAAATGCTAAACATGAGTGGGGTGGTTGTTTATAAAAAACAGGCAGAACTTCTGCAAAAAGGTAAGTACAATATCAATATAAGCCCCGGAAGGATTGCCAGCGGTATGTACATAATACGCCTGATCGCTGAAGGTGGCGATTATGTAGATCTGAAAGCCATTCGGGAATAAAGTGCTTAGTTATATTGAGCTGTTCATGATAATTGAATATTTTATGCGGATTAGGCTTTCAGTAAATACTAATTCAAAACGAAGTAATGAGAAAAGACAATCTATGCTTATTAAGAGGTACACTAAGAAGGCCAATGCTTGCTGCCTGGCTTTGCCTGCTATCTATGACTTTTTGCATTACAGTGGCAAAGGCACAGGATAATAATGTGCTTATCGGATTAAGCGCGCCCGCTTACGGAGTAAAGATCAAAGCGAATTTTACCTCTACTGGGAATTGGGCCAGGGGGTACTCCGTCGTCAACCAGAATAACTCGCAGTACTTCTTTGGAGTAGGTGCCTATGGTTCGAGCAGTAACGGCGCCTCACAGATGACGTATGGCTATATCGGTCCTGACTATAACACAAGCTATATGTATTTTCTGCCCAACGGCAATGTGGGAGTCGGCACTAAAACCCCGGCCAGTAAACTCTCGGTTAATGGTACCGTGCGGGCCAGAGAGGTCAATGTAACGGTAACCGGCTGGGCAGATTTTGTTTTTCAGTCTGGTTACAAGCTTATGCCGCTGGATTCCCTGGCTGGTCATATCAAACAACTGGGCCATCTGCCGGATATGCCTTCAGCCGAGACGGTTATGAAAACCGGCCTTAATATGGGTTCCATTGTCAAAGCACAGCAACAGAAAATAGAAGAGCTGACGCTCTATATCCTCCAACAGCAGGAAGTACTGAAAGCTGTTCAGTCTGAGATCAGGCAGCTTAAGTCCGCCATTAAACCGTAATCCATGAAAACTGTCCGGAAAATAAGAGACTGCTTCCCGAAACGAAACGCTGTACCGCAATGGTTACTGATAGCGCTTTGCTTGCTTACCGGAAGTCTGGTGAAGGCCCAGCTTCCAAGAGAGCTGTACGTCTCTGATACCAGAAATGGGGACAGCCTTCCTTCGGCTTATAAGCATGTAGCCCGCTTTGATTTCAAATATCGAAGCGTTATCCATGCGCCCGGAAGCGGCACCTATAACGGTCTTTTTACGTTGGCCCCCTGGACTGATGCCAGTGGTGGTCCTTCTTATCAGATGAGCTTTGATCCGAGCGGCCTCTACTTAAGGCAAGGCAATTACACCTCCAACACCTGGGCTGCCTGGAAAAGACTTGTCATAGAGAACAGCAACGAGCTGACCGTGCTGGGCAACGGAGACGCTTCATCCGGCTTAAACGTGAACGGCAAGATCAAGACCAGGGAAGTGAATGTGACTTTAACCGGCTGGGCCGATGATGTGTTTGATAACGGCTACCCCTTGCCAACGCTGAAGGAGCTGGACCGGCAAATAAAGAAAAGCGGGCGTTTACCGGATATGCCCTCCACCGGGGAAGTCCTGGAGAAAGGTATTGATCTGGGAGAGATGAACAGAAAGCTGTTAAGGAAGATAGAAGAGCTGACACTTTATATTATTGAGCAGGATAAAAGGCTTGACAGACTGGAATCAAAATTATCCGGTCCGGAAAAATAACCGGCTCGGAAGTCCGCAATCAAAGGAACTGTAATTCTAAAATATGACCATACGAAGACTTATACTGGGCGCTTTAATTATTGTCTGCAGCCATGCCTCCGGACAGATACAGACCGGCGTTTTCCGGACAACTGCAGGCAATACTCAGTACCATCAGTTTACAAGATCCGGCGGCGGCGGAGCGGCCGTATATATTAACCAGACTGACTCAGTGAACTCCATATTACGGCTCAGTCATGGAACCGCTAATGCAAATATAGGTGTGGTTTTCACGGTTGAAAACAATGGTAACACAGGCATCGGCACCCTAACGCCTGACAGTAAACTTACGGTAGCCGGTGGCGGTATATCGTTGAATTCCGGGTTAACCAATGCCCAGGAGCGGCCTGCTCTGTCAGCCGGCACCCTCCCTGGAGAGATCAGGGGCATGAGTGCTACAAAATCTTCAATGGACGACGGGTTTCTCCGTCTAAGCGCTGGTGGAGGAACATCTGCGACAACCAAATCTTTTATCGACCTGTCGGGATACACTAGTCCGGCCTCCCTGGACCGGTCGGAGAATATTACGATGGGAACCAGGGGAGTCGAGCGTTTAAGGATAGTTAGTTCTGGCAATGTTGGCATAGGCACATCAAATCCTACTGAACGACTCTCCGTCAATGGTAATATCCGGACAAAGGAGGTCATTGTTACAGCAGATAACTGGCCAGACTTTGTTTTTGATAAGAGTTATCAGCTTCCTGCCCTTCATGAACTGGAAAAACAGATTGGTATCGAAGGACACCTCCCTGACTTTCCTTCTGCAAAGGAAGTAAGTTATTCGGGCGTCAGTTTAGGCAGTTTAAATAGGTTGTTAACCCAAAAAGTGGAGGAGCTGACGCTTTATATCATTCAACAGCAAAAGGAAATAGATAAAAAAGACGGGGATTTAAAAAAGCAGGAGCACCGGCTTCAGGAGATATCCCGGCGGCTTCAGGCATTAGAAGAAACTGTTAGGTCACTCAAAGAAAGGTAGAGAACCATTGATAAGAGCATCCCAGGAAATTAAATGAACCAAAATATTATGAGAATCAGAATATATGTGTCAATACTGGTTTTACAGATAATAACCCTTACGGTTAGCGCCCAGGAGTACTGGAGCGGAACAAAAAGCACTACTGCCAATATCAGCAGGACGGGCCAGACTAAAATCGGCTCTATTAATATACGTAGTTCCGGAACCGGTACGACGACTGTTATGGAGCACACAGCCGCAACAGGCGATTTTTATATCCGTAGTGTAGCAACAGGCGTTACCGGAGATATCGGCAACCTGATACTCAATGACGGAGGTGGTAATGTTGGTATCGGGACTGCCAAGCCTATGGGCGTATTACATATCGCTCAGCCAAGCCAGACCGAAGTGCCTCGTGCATCAGTAGTCTTGTCCAGATATTGGTCAACAGATGCAGATACCAGAGCATCTGCTATTTTCCACTATGTAGCAAATACTCAGGATAAACTTGTTTTTGCTGTTTCAGGTCTGGGGGGTGACTGGTCTACGCCAGTAGACATTAGTCAGGCTAAAATGGTCATACAGGCCAATGGCAACGTTGGCGTGGGAACCACTACTCCCAAGACAAAATTAGCTGTCAACGGCACTGTGCAGGCTACCTCCATCAACGTTACCACTGGTCCAGATGACTGGCCGGACTATGTATTTGATGACGGCTATCACCTGCCGGAACTGCAGGAGGTGGAAGCACAGATCAAAGCGGACAGGCATCTGCCGGATATGCCTACTGCAGCTACGCTTGAAAAAGAAGGCATCGATGTAGCCAGAATGCTTCAGCTGCAACAAAAGAAGATAGAGGAACTCACCCTTTACCTGATTGCACAGCAAAAACAGATCAATAGACTCACTAACCTTACAGAGCAACTTCAAAATCAACTGCCTCATGAGAAAAAATAAAGCTATCAAAAGATACAACAGCTACATACCCGTTCTTTTAGTTATTGTCAGCATGCTTACTTTTCTGGTAGCCCGGAGTCAGACATCAGCTACCATCACGCAGTCGGGATGGTACAGGATCGCCCAGAATGGCACAACCTTAGGCGGTAGTAACGGTAATAGGGCCGCTGCCCATTTTATTGTAATGGATAAGACTGCCGGCCAGCACCAGACAGTAGAGTTCCTGGCCTATATCAATTTTCACCTGATGCCTTCTATCGTGGTACTCAACAACAGCTACTATGGGTCTTCACATATCCCTATTCCCAGGATCAGGATACTGACGCCTTCTGCTACGTATGCAGGCAGTGCTGTGGAGGTGTATATAGAGTCGACCGGTAGTAATGCAGAATCCTTTATAATGCAGGACAATACGCAATCAAGTGGCTGGACTGCTGTCAACTGGCAGCTGACCAATACCGGCACCGGAGATCAGGACGGTGTTCCCAGTGGCTTTACTGCCTATGCCCTGAGTCTGAAGAACCTGACGACCGGTTATGTCACTAAATCAGGCACACAATCTTCCTATGTCAATGGAAACTTCTATACAAGCGGCAATATCCTTTTAGGCAAGACCATCCAGACCAATACGGCCTATAAACTGGATATTGCAGGCAAGGCCAGAGCCAATGAGGTTGTCGTCAATACGACCGGTGCAGACTTTGTCTTCGACCCCGCTTACCGGCTGCCCTCCCTGCATTATGTAAGTGCGTATATTAAAAAGCACCAGCACCTGCCGGGCATTCCCTCCGCGCTGGATATGCAGGCTAACGGGCTGCCATTGGGCGAGAACCAGACCAAGCTCTTACAGAAGATTGAAGAGCTGACACTCTATCTGCTGGCCGGCAGAGAAGAGGAGCAACAGATGAAGAAAGAGATAGAAGCACTTAAAAAGGAGAATCTGGCCTTAAAAAGCCAAACTAAAGCTCTGGACTCCATGGAAGAGCGTCTTAGAAAACTGGAAGCGTCACGGGCTCTGTCTGACACCTCCGCTTTAGCTACCCGACAAAACAGCCACTTATGAGAAAATATTCATCCACTAAAGTATTTTTCTTGAGTCGTCATGCTGCAGTATGGTCTCTGTCAGCTTTAGGTGTTATATGGAGCATTCAGCGTAGTAGTGCCCAGGATATATCGCTAAGCAGCTATAATGGACAATCAGAGATCAAGACTTATCATGGAGGTAGCATCACATTAAAAAGTGGTTTTAACACAGCCGGACATAATGTCCATATTTATACTATCCAGGATGCCGCTCCTGTAGCCAATGTACCGACAGCGCTTTCCGGCAACCAGAACTATATCGCCACCTGGACGGCTACGGCGCCGGTTACGGACCCAAATGTGCTGATCACAAGGCCGCTGAAAGACGTCAAGCTCTCGGTCCAATATTTTGACGGGCTGGGAAGGCCGGTGCAGACGGTACTTAAACAGGGCTCCCTGATAACAGCCACCGGCGTCAGCACCGACCTTGTCACCACGACCCTGTACGATAACTTCGGCAGAAACAACAGCACACTGCTTCCCTATGCTGCTCAGAGGACGGCAAACGGCAGTTACCGCCCTAATGCCGAAACAGAGCAGATCACCTGGTATAACAGCTCCTCCAGCCCTGTTGCCGGACAGGATGAATCCGGAGACAGCGCCCGCACCCTGACCGTATTTGAGCAGTCCCCCTTAGGCAGGGTGATGGAATCCTTTGCGCCTGGTAGCAGCTGGATAGGCTCCAACAAAGGGGCCGTCACCACCCATCACTCCACCAAACAGAAATACTGGACCAATACAGCGACCGACAACGTCAGATACTGGGATAAGATCAGTTTTGTCACCACCGCCGGCTCAGCATTCGGCACCTATACGACCCCTAAGAGCTACCTTGCAGGAACACTGTATAAAAACGTTACCGAAGACGAACTAAACAGGCAGGTCATCGAGTTTAAGGATAAAGAAGGCAATACCATTCTGAAAAAAGTGCAGTTATCCAAAACCGATGCCGGTTCCGGCAGCGCCCACACCGGCTGGCTGTGTACCTACTACCTCTATGATGACCTCGGCAACCTGCGCTGTGTGGTACAGCCCGAAGGGGTCAGGCTGCTGGAAGCAAACAGCTGGAACTTCACGCCTGCTATCCTCAAAGAGCAGTGCTTCCGCTATGAATACGACAGCAGAAACCGGATGATCATAAAACAGGTGCCGGGTGCCGGCCCCGTATATATGGTCTATGACAGCAGGGACCGGCTGGTCATGACGCAGGACTCGATCATGCGGACAAGCCATACGTGGCTGACCACCCATTATGATGACCTGAACAGGGCGGATACCACCTGGCTGTATACCACCCCGAGCTCCGCCACCTTTAGCAGCATCCTGGCTGCCGCCGCCGCGGCCGCCAAGTATCCCGCTACGGCACCCACGGCAGCGACCTTCCAGACAGAGACCCATTATGATAATTATGAGAATGTGCCCCTCCCGACAGGGATGAGCGCCGGCTATAAAACAGACTGGGATACCTATTTTGCCGCTACCAGCACCACGGCCTTCCCTTATCCCGAGAAGCCGCAGAAAAACTCCGCTATCACGACCAAGGGGCTGGTGACCTGGTCCAGGGTCAGGGTGCTGGACAGCACCCTGCAGCTCACCTCCGTTAATATTTATGACGACAAAGGCAGGGTAATCCAGACCCAGTCAGAGAATATAACGGGCGGTATAGACGTGACCACCACGCAGTATAGCTGGGCCGGCTGGCCACTGGTCACCGTCCAGCGGCAACAGGAGAAAAAAGGAACCGTGACGCAGACCACCGTGGTGGTGACCAAAATGACCTATGATGACCTGGGGCGGCTGGTCAAAACGGAGATGAAACAAAGCAACAGCAGTGTAGCCGGCGGGGCCATGCCTGCCAGCTATGCCACCATCAGTGAAACAGGTTATGACGCCCTGGGAGAGTTGAAGGAGAAAAAAATAGGCAAGAGAAGGAGCAGTGCCACTGCCTACACCACCACACCTCTGGAGACGCAGGCCTATGACTATAATATCCGTGGCTGGCTGCTGGGCGTGAACAGGACCTATGTAAAAGATGCCGCTACGACCAGCACCACGGCTACAGCCACCACCACGGCCGTTATGAGCGGGGAGATGTTCACGGAGAGCTCCATGGACCTCCAGAGCGTCACCTTCCCCGGCAAGAACTTCTTTGGCTTCGACCTGGGCTATGATAAGAGGGACAATAAGCGGATCAACGGCCTGCTCTACGACACCGCCAGGTTCGATGGTAATATCACCGGTATGACCTGGAAGGGGGATAATGACAAAAAGATCCGCAAATACGACTTTAGCTATGATCCTGTCAGCCGGCTGACGGAAGCCCGGTTCGGGCAGCTGACAGGTACCCAGTTCAGTACCACAACCGTCAACTACAATGTCAATCACCTGAGTTACGACGGTAACGGTAACATCCTTACCATGGATCAGTATGGCCTGAAAACAGCCACCACCTCTGCCGCCATAGATAAACTGACCTACCATTACACCGCTGGCAGCAATAAGCTGCTGAATGTGGCAGACGCGGCCAATGACCCCAACAGCACGCTGGGAGACTTTAAATACCCCACTGCGACCAAAACCGCAACAACGGTCGACTATACCTATGATGGTAACGGTAATATGATCAGTGACAGGAACAAAAAAATTACCGCCATCACCTATAATATCTTAAATTTACCCAGTCAAATACAAGTAGACCAGAAGGGGATCATTAAATATTACTATGACGCTGCTGGCAATAAGCTGCAGAAGCGCACTACGGATATTACTGCCGGGGTTTCTAAAACCGCCGTGTCGACCTATATCGGCGGAGCTGTCTACCTGAATGACACACTACAGTTCTTTGGTACACCGGATGGCAGGGTAAGGGCAGACGACGCAAAGAGTAAATGGATCTATGATTACTTCCTGAAGGATCATCTGGGCAATACCCGGATGATGATCACTGATGACTACAACGTGTCGAGTCCCATACTGGAAGCATACAGTTATTATCCCTTTGGATTACAGCAAAAGGGAATAGGGCTAATAGCAAGCGCTCCATTACATAACTACAAAAACACCTTCCAAAAACAGGAGCTTAATGAGGATCTGGGTGTAGATCTATACGAGTTCAAGTACCGAATGGATGATCCACAGATTGGCAGGTTCTGGCAGATAGATCCGTTAGCTAATAAGTATGAATATAATTCTACATATGCTTTTAGTGAGAATCATCTTACAGGTCATGTAGAATTAGAAGGATTAGAAAAAATATCTGCAAATGCGTTATATAGAGCCTCAATGAGTAAAAAGGTTCAGGCATACTCGAAAGCAGCAAAAGATGCTTGGGAACAAACAGCCCATCTAAAAGTTTCAGTTGGTGCTGGGGAATTTGGTGGCAAAATGCAGGTTGGAATTTTTAAACTTAGTATAGGAGGAAATGGCCCGGAACTGTCAACAACAATTAGTAGCGGAGGAAAGGTGGAGATGAATTCATCTTTAGGAAGTTTTGGATCAGAGGCAAAATCTTCTTTTGGTAATGTGGAAGTTGGCGCCTCTATAGGAAATGTACAATATAAGAATGGAAATGTCACGACTAGCATCGCCACCTTAGGGGGAGACGCTAATTTAGGGATTTCCAAAACAGTTGAAGATAAAGTTGATAAAGTATCGGAGAATGGAAAATTGTCAAGTAGTTCGATTTCTATTGGAGCTAAAATCGGTACTGTTGGGGTAGAAGTTACTGCTGATATCTATCAAGGAGCTAAGGCAGTTGTTAATACAATAGGATCTGCTGTCTCTCTATTTGGAAATTATTTAAATGAAAAATTGCGTGAAGTGATGCATCCTGAAGAAAAAGCCTCGCCACAAAGATAAATTTATAACTCAATTTTACAATATTTTAACTATGAAAGTTTCATTTATTTCACTCTTAATTGTCCACTTCATTATAGTTGTTGGTTGTAAATCACAAACTGGCAAGCATGGGAATCAGACAGAATTGTCTCGCAAATCAGCTATAATTATTGATTCTTTTTTTTCCGAAATTAAATCTAATAACTATAGCAGGGGGTTAAATCGGATGCTAAAGGGAAATGAAATTATTAATTTACAAGATTCTGGGACAATTATTATGCAGAATAAATTCAGTCTTCTCAATGAAACCTCAGGAAAATTTATTTCTGCAAAATTGCTACGGAAAAGAGAGCTTGATAATGATTTGGCAGTTTATATCTATTTTGTAAAGTATGACAAAAAATTCTACAGATTCACATTTACCTTTTATAATAATAATAATGATGTCAAAATCTATAAATTTGCGTTTGATGACACAATAGACTCCGAAATGGTCGAAAGTCTTCGCCTATATCTTGACCAACAATAAATTTATAAGACCAGATGTGTTTTTCCACCCAAAATAGCATATTTCTTCTCTTTTTTATTTCATTACAATAATGTCAATAAAAAGTTGAGTTATACAATCAGCGATCATATGCTTTTTAATAAATGAGATAAATCATTCAAAATTAAACTAACATTGAGAACCAACACAAGACAAAGATCGATCCTTTCATTTCTTTGCACCAAAGCTACTTTAATTAGGAAAATTAAGAAATTAAATATTGTAGGACGCTGCTTAAGGGTACTTGCTGCCCTATTTCTAATTGTTAATGTTGCAAATTGTCAATATGAACCAATTGTTCCTCCATCTCCACAAATTGAACAATTACAAAAATATATAGACTATCCTGTTGATCATACGACAGGCATTCCTGACATATCACTTCCTTTATACCAAATTAATACGGGCTCTATCAAATTCCCCATAACAATATCATATCACTCTTCAGGCTTCAAGCCAGAAGAGGAGAATGGTGATTTAGGTTTATCGTGGTCCCTGAATGCAGCCATTCCGATTTCTAGGATTATTAAGAATAAGCCCGATGAAAATAGTATATATCCCGTCTATGCAGATCCCGAATCTTTAGATCAAGAAATACAGTCAGACTTCAATTATATTGGAAACCTGGATGGAAGGAATGGTCAAGTTATTACTGGAATGGACGCTGAATATGACATGTTTTATTATGACATCGGATCTTCTAGAGGAAATTTCATATTTGCAGCAGCGGATAATAATGGATCTGGTAAACGGAAACCGATTATTATTCCATATGAACCAAATTTAATTAGTACAAACAAGGGGGATTTTTCTAATCCAAATACGCCACTGGAATATATTGAAATAACGGATAAGCTTGGCAATATCTACAGGTATGGCAGGTCTTCTATTGACAACTCAGTTACGATTGAAGAAAGTGACCCTATCAATCATTTGAAAACAGCTTGGTTTTTAAAAGAAATATTTTCATCTGATAGAAGTCATTATATTAAATTCAAATACCTACCGGTAGTTCGATCTAGAATAAGCCAAAGTGATGCATTTGAGTTTACCGATAAAAAAAAATTATATAAGATTACCACACAAAATGAAGGAATTATGAATGCTCTAGATAACAAACAGAAACTCATTTTGGGAGAAATTCATAATAAAACCTATAATAGCTATAGACTTTCTGAAATAACTTTTAGAGAGGGAAAAATTGAAATTTCATACTCTAATCTTGGAATTCAAAAAATATGCATTAAAAATAGCTTTGATTCAACTATACGAAATATAATCTTTGAAATTAAACCGTTTGAAACTACAATATCAAATGCAGCTGAAACTCAAACCGGCCTCCTAAAGTTATCATCTGTTAAATTTTTTGGAAAAGATTCACTATCACCTAGTGTTTATAGGCTTGTTTACAATGAGCCAGCAAACATTGCTCTTGCTGGAGGTGCCTTAAGATCAACAAAGGGCATAGATTATTGGGGATATTTTAATGGAAAAGTTAACAATTCTAGTTTAGTTCCTTCTTTTACAATGCCGGACGTCTTTCCTGGCCCCATCATTTCGTCCTCTAACGATAAAGAGGCAAATGAGGACCAAACAAAGCTATTTATGCTCAAGAAAATATATTATCCTACAGGAGGATATTCTGAATTTGAATATGAAAGCAATAAAGTCGATGATAAAACTGTTGGGGGGTTACGAATAAGATCAATCTTGAACAAGCCTTATTTTAATTCTCCAGAGACGGTAAAGTTATACAGCTATGGCACACAAGAAAATGGAAATGGAATTTTAATGTTTAATCCTTATGACATTCACAGCTATTTAACATTATCAGAACAGAATGTATTGGACCCAGAAGATCCAACTTATATTATTGGTACATTACGAAATCAAAGCGTTTCAAGTAGTCCATCTTATGGTGGAAATAACTGTCCAGTCTTTTATTCTGAAGTTTCTGAATACAGAGACTCCAAGAACGGAGAGGTTTCAGGAAAGTCTGTTTATGAATATGAACCTCCCTCAACAAACAACATTGGACTAATAGGGGGGAGTTATTATGAAGTAAAATTTAATAAGTGGGAAACTGGGCACCTGAAGACAAAAACTGATTTTAAGAAAGTTGGAAGTAGTTTTGTACCCTCCAATAAGGAGCAATATTTATATGCCTTTAGCAGAGACTCGATTATTAAGTGTAGTATTGTTCAGCTGAAACAAATAATCAATAATGACGGCCTTAATAGTTTATGGTCCTACTTTAAACCGTATCCTGGTAGCAATAGAGATTTTAGAATTTTTAGTAGGTTTTCTGATAATAGTTCAGCATCAACTATTGCTTATCAGAACAGCAAGGGGGTAATTTTTAATATTGTAGAGCATGACATATATGTTGGCGCTAAACTGCTGAAACGTAAAACTTCAACGGCGTACACTGAAACAGGCCAGATTACCAATTCCGAAGATTACTCGTATGGAAATTATCATAATGATCCCATATCCATTAGTAGGCCTCTGAGCGGCGGCGACACATTGAAGACTGTTCTAAAATATCCGCATGATTATGGCAGTCAACCATATATTGATATGGTCGTTGCGAAGCATATCTGGACACCTGTAGTTGAAAAAATTGATTATAGAATAAGTGAAGATGGAGTGGAAAAATTCATAAAATCAATTAAACACAACTTTGAATTTTGGGGGGATTCAAAATGGGCTACTACTCCAACAAATCGCATATACCTTCAATCTATTGACGAAAAGATTCTGTCAAACCCATCTCGGCATCTAGTACAGTATAATAAATATGACAATTGGGGTAATGTTTTAGAACGGAACAAAGCTAATGGTGAAAAGGAAATTTATCTGTGGGGTTATAATAATTCATACCCGGTAGCTAAAATTATCGGTGCAGATTACAACTCAGTGATCAATAAAGTTTCACAGGAGCAACTCGATTCTGTAGGCAACAATGAATTAAATATACGTAATTTACTAGAATCACTAAGAACCATTCCGAACACCCAGGTATATACTTATACGTATAAACCATTAATTGGATTATCTAGTGAAACAGATCCAAAAATGATGTCGCAATACTACGACTACGACAGACTGGGAAGGTTAAATGTGGTTAAAGACGGCATGAGAAATTTACTAAAAAGAATTGATTATAATACTAGTGGAGAAAATCTTGATACAAATATAGTTTATACTCCTCCCCATGTTTACTATAACTCCGCTTTAAGTAAAGTATTTACTCGTAATAATTGTGGAGCAGGATATATCGGAGGGACGATCTTATATAAAGTTCTCGAAAATAGCTATACTTCGACATTATCTCAAATCGATGCTGATAATAAGGCAAGACAAGACCTTGAGACACATGGGCAAAATTATGCCAATGCGAATGCTACTTGTACGTATGCTGGCGGAATCTCAATTTCATTAATAAATAATATAAATCTGCCTTCCACAAACCCTGTTAAAGTGCAATTTATCAAATTAGACAATGACCTGGGGACGGATGTTATTTATGCAGAGGCAGCATTCCCTAGTACATCTATGGCCACTCCAGAAATAGTTATTATCCCCCCAGGCAATTATAAATTAAGGTTTACGTTCACTCAGAGTTATAATATTCCGTATGGACCCGGCTTTTTATTAGGAAACGACTCAAACCCCAATTTAAATGAGTGGTATGATGGATATAATCCAAATGGGTTCGAATATATTACAAACGCATATATTCAAATCAACACAGCAACTACAAGATTAGAAGCGATTAATACAGCCCATTAAGAATTCAAGAATCATTTAATGAATGAAGCAATCATAGTTAAGTATTGTTGTAAGCGACCCTTGTGAAAATAGGTAATGTGGTCAAAAATGGCGCCTTTTTTATCTCAAATTTCAAATAATTTGTAAAGTAAAATCAGGACGAGACAGAGCCCCTTTCTAATGACATTTTTTGAGTCACAAACAGGGCATTTTGGTGTCTTTTTTTCATATAACAAATGTGGTTAATTGAAACGACTTTCAATTAACCACATTCAAACCTAAGACAGTAAAGAGTTTAGGCCAATTTTAAGCACCATTTTTGACCACATTGTCAAAAAATGCAATAAAAAGCTACAAAAATGAGCCAAACAACAAAGCACAATTGAGCTATTAAACAAAATAGGGAATAAAGATTAAATAGACCTTTGCTGTACTAAATAAAAAAATATGGCAAATAAAGTATGGTTTATTACAGGCAGCTCAAAAGGTTTGGGTAAGAGCCTGACAAAAGCGATTCTGGCACAGGGTGATAAAGTCATTGCCACCGCCAGAAATCTGGATGATCTTCAAGATCTGGATCAGTATCCTCAACAAAACATTCTAAAGTTTCGCTTGAATGTAAGGGACCAAAAGCAGATATACGGGGCAATAAGCGCAGGAATCAGCCAATTTGGACGCATCGATGTTCTGGTCAATAATGCGGGGTTCGGTATTACCGGCGCCGCAGAAGCCTTCACAGATGAACAGGTTATTGACCAATTAGAAACGAATCTATATGCCCCTATTGAGCTATCCAGGGCAGTTATCCCGCATATGCGCCGCCAGGGCTCTGGGCATATTCTACAAATCAGTTCCGTAGGGGGAAGAGTAGCAAGTACCGGACTCTCAATTTACCAGGCTGCCAAATTCGGCCTGAGCGGCTTCAGCGAAGCATTACAAAAGGAGCTAGCTCCTTTAGGGATTACCGTAATTGCTATCGAGCCGGGCGGTATCAAAACAGAGTGGGCAGGCAGCTCTATGGGCTATGCAGACAGTCCTGATGTATATGAAGCTATCCAATCCCGTGTTTCCACCTATCAGCAGGGACAATTTATCCCGGTGGGAGACCCCGACAAAATGGCGCTGGTACTCATTGATTTAATAGATCATCCCAAGCCTCCGGTTCATCTGGTATTAGGCAGTGATGCAGTAGGTGTCTTACAAAACGGCTTATCAATAAGAGAAGCTGAACTCAAACAATGGCTCTCCGTTAGCGTTTCTACTGACGCTGATACACAGACAGATGTAAATTTTATTGATACACAGGTTTTACAACCACAATAGATTCATTGCTTTGTAAGTTAGAACATAAAAAACGCTTATATCTTCTTTTTATGCCTTAATTTTATCAAGAATTAGCCATGTGGTTGATATAGCCTATACACCTGGGATGTTCTTTTTAACGCCCTTTAAAAGGTCGCAAGTGCCAGAATTTCCCAAATTAAAAGATTGATAATGAAAGCGCAACAAGTAAATAATAAGCCGTTAGTCCATTACTCCTGTCATTTTGAAACTAAAAGGGAGGGAGAACAGTTTACGCCTCAACACGTTTTGAGTTTCCAGATATCTGGCACCCTAAAACTAAACGATGGAGATAAGGAGTACCTATTCAAAGAAGGAGAATTTAGATTTTCTAAAAGAAATCGTTTGATTAAATTTGAGAAAACGCCGGAAAAAAATCGTCCCTTCCGGTGCATTTCCTTGCCACTTGATCAGGAATTGCTGCGGAAAATAAGTGTACATCATAACTTCTCTTACACCAGCTGCGAAAAAGGAGATGCAGTCGTTAAACTAGACAGGCACCCTTTGCTGGAAAGCTTTTTTACTTCACTTATGCAATATGAAGACAATAAGGAGGCACTTAATGACAGCCTGGTCTTTATAAAAATGAAAGAAGCAATTATGCTTTTGCTGGAACTGGTACCTTCATTAAAGCCGGCGTTGTTTGACTTTTCTGAGCCAGGCAAGATCGACCTGGAAGAATTCATGAACAGGCATTATCATTTTAATGTTAATATGAGCAGGTTTGCCTACTTGTCAGGCAGGAGCCTAGCTACTTTTAAAAGAGATTTCCAAAAAGTTTTCCAATCAACGCCCAGTAAATGGCTGTTATGCAAAAGACTGTCCGAGGCACACTATCTCTTAAAAGAAAAAGGAAGAGCGCCGACAGACGTCTATCTGGAACTGGGATTTGAGAATCTCTCACATTTTTCTTTTGCATTCAAGAAAATGTATGGAGTTCCCCCTTCGCAGATCAGGGCAGCAGCCCTGTCGGCATAAGGAATCCACGACGTTTATACCCGGATTTTTGCGACACTTTTGCATTTGAAAGATTCATCATGGGGAAAGGTAACACTTTCCCCATTTTTGTTTATACCAATACATCTAAACCAAAATAACAGACCGGCAAAGATCTGTTATAAAATAAAATTAAATATTAATAATATGTGTTATTAAAATATTCATTAACAATATACCCATTTATCAAAATTTTATCGTAATTCTGTAACAGAAAAGTTTATCCTATTATGCTTTTTTCGCCGTTGGAATTAAAAGGATTAAATCTGTGATTCTTGAATTGACCTTGTTATTCAGCCTAACCTTGCCCGCTGTATGAATTTATTATATGAAAGTCTACAAATAAGGAGCCGATCAGATTATTTATGAAAAAAACTTGTCTATAATTAACCCTATATAATTATCCTTTATGCGAAAAGTAATTTTCTCTTACCGATTAAGTGTACTGCTCACTTTTCTAGGTGTATGTCTTACAAGTACCTTATCGGCGCAACAGACATTAGTAGTTACCGGGAATGTCCAGGACAGTGTCGGAACTCCTTTAGTGGGGGTAACTGTAAAGATTGCGGAAACTAAACAGGCTGTAGTTACCAACAATTCGGGAACGTTTTCAATTAAGGCCCATAAAGGTGATATTCTTCAATTCACCCATATCGGTTATGCGACGGCTCAGTTAAAGGTAGCAGATGAGCAGCAGGTAACTGTGACCTTACAGGCCACCACAGATAATAATCTTAAGGATGTGGTGGTAACCGCCATGGATATTAAAAGAAACTCAAGAGAGCTCGGTTACTCTGTCCAGACGATCAAAGGGGATGATATCCAGCAGACACAAAGAGAAAACTTCGTCAATTCGCTACAAGGGCGGGCAGCCGGTGTAACGATTAATCCGACCAGCGGTCAGGCAGGCGCCTCTTCCCAGATCGTTCTGAGAGGCTTCAACTCTGCCTCCCTCAACAATCAGCCTTTATTCGTCATTGACGGTATCATAGTGGACAATACAACCTTTAATGAGACCTCTAACGGAGGAGCCGGTATCGGGCTGGCAGACGACCGCCCCAACAGGACAAGTGATTACAGTAACAGAATTTCTGATATCAATCCGAATGACATTGCTTCCATTACCATACTTAAAGGCCCGGAGGCTACTGCGCTTTATGGCAGCCAGGCAAGCTCAGGGGCAATTATCATAACGACTAAAAAACCGGAAATGAATGGTCGTGTCAATGTCAGTTATGACAATAGCTTCCGGATTAACAAGATTACCAGATTCCCTGAGATTCTGGATACCTACTCGCAGGGAAAAGATGGGGAAGCGACCAGCAACCCGGCGGAAGCATTTTTATATTTCGGGCCTGAATATCCTGCCGGAACTAAAAGATATGACAACATCTCCAATTTTTTCCGGACAGGTTTCGCAAACACCCAGAATATAGCTGCTGATATGGGGTCTAAGAATGTAGGTTTCCGCCTAACCGGATCCTATTTTAATAATAGCGGGGTAATTCCAAATAACGATTACAAGCGATACAACTTCAAGCTCTCCAATACTACGAAACTATGGGACGGGAAAATTGTCCTTACACCAACAATCAGTTACATAAACTCAAAAAATATTAAGCCTACCAGAGGAGCTGGAGGCTATGTACTAGACCTGTATGCATGGCCTACCATTGACAATGCCTCCAATTATCTGGATGCAGATGGCAATAAAAGGCTACTGTATGCAGAGGATTACAATTCAGAAGTTCTGGACAATCCATTTTTCAGTTCCAATAGAAACTATGGTCAGGACAATACGTCCAGATGGATCGCCACCTTCGGAATAGATATTAATCCTGTAGATTGGTTAACTATTGCCGGCAGGTTCGGCTATGACACCTATGATCAGGATGGTTATATTTTAACGGATCCTCAATCCAGCACTTTAAACGCTGCGACGAAAGGATATCTAAGTAACTATTATCTAAATTATAAGGGTTACAATCATACGATAACGGCTACTGCCACTAAGAAAGTGGGTAAATTTGGCTTAAGAGGCATGATTGGAACCATGTGGCAGGACTACAAAACCAGTGAATATGCTGTCGCTGGTTCACAATTAAAAGATGCGGATAATACATGGTCTCACAGCACAGATAGCAGCAATATCGGCATTGTAGAATCCAGGCTTGCCAGAAACACAGTTGGATTGCCGAACGAAAGCATTACCCGACAATTAGCCTACTTTGGAGAAGCCGCAGTCAGCTATAATAATGTACTATTCCTATCCTATACGCACCGCTTCGAACAAGCCTCAGTGTTTGCACCCAACAACAGAAGTTATAATTATCCAGGCATAAGCTTTAGTGCTATTCTTAGTGATATCATTCCGGGCATTAAAGGGGATTTCTTAAATTACCTGAAACTCCGCGCTTCAAGAGCGCAGACTGCCAGATTAATGCCTCCTTACCTAAATCAGGCGGTTTATGTCGATAACTATGCGAGCTCCGATATACCGGCTTATTCTTATTCCTATTATAACAACAATCCCAATCTGGTCCCTGAACAACAAAAAACCTATGAAATGGGCCTGGAAACCAGATTACTGAATAATCGAATATCGCTGGAAGCGGCCTATTACAATACCCATAATATCAATCAGATCAGCGTCGGCTACAGAGCAAGCTATGGAACAGGTTTTATTTTAAATACACAAAACGCAACAGAGTCCCGCAATCAGGGGATTGAGTTAACGATGTCAGTAAACCCGATTAATAAAAAGGATTTTAACTGGAACATAGAGTTTAATTTCAATCATATGTGGAGCAATGTAATAGATATCCCCGCTTCTATCGCTCCGGAAAACGACTACTACATCTCCGACACATGGATTTACCTGAATACCAGAGGAGGTTTTGTCAGAAATTACCCAACCACTGAACTGACCGGTTATTCTTATGAAAGGAATAATAAAGGGCAAATTCTAATCGATCCGGAAAATGGAATGCCCATTGTCAACACCAACTTCAGACCAATAGGCGACAGAAATCCTGACTTTACCTTGGGAACACACAACAGTTTCCGTTATAAAAACTGGAACCTGAGCTTTCTCTGGGATTTGCGTGTAGGTGGCGATATCTATAATGCCACGGAGCAATATCTGACCTATATGGGTAAAAGTGCGTTAACGAAAGACAGAATGAAACCAACCGTTATTGACGGCGTTTTACAGGATGGGAATGAAAACTCTGCTAATCCGACCAAGAATACCATTTCTTTTATACCTAATGAAGTAGCCAGCACCTACTATACAGAAACCAAAGGCTTTCCTGATGAAGTATTTATACAGAAAGATATCAATGCCTTCAGATTAAGAGATATTACATTAAGCTATCAATTACCTGAGACAGTTATCGAAAAGTGGAAGGTATTCAAATCTCTGAGTATCTTTTTTACCGGTAATGACTTAGTGCTTTTCACAAATTACAAGGGAGCAGATCCCAATGTAAGCGGTAATTCAGCGGGTACGGTCGGTGTGGGAGGTTTTGGAATGGACTATGGCAACGTCGCTGCTCCAGTGTCATACAATTTTGGCATTAAAGCCAATTTTTAATTCTCGTTAAAATTACAATCATGAAAATACTACCGATTCTTAAAATATCAATGTTATCCGTACTTCCCGCAATAGTAATTATGGCTTCCTGTACTAAAAAACTGGATGAGGCCTATACCAACCCGAATTCACCTCCCGATAAACCAGTTGAAAATATCTTTCCAAGTCTAATTGGAAGCATTATTGGAAGTTCGGCTGCTGCAGGCTCTGCATATGGGATTGCAGGAGATGGTATATATATTGGCAGATATGTACAATACTGGAATAACTATGTAGCCACTGCAACCGACAACGGAGGTACTCAGTTTGACCGAATGGGAGGAGTGCTGGGCTCTAGTGATGCCTTCGGGAGCATGTGGGCAGCTTTTTATTTCGGCCACGGCCAAAACCTCAATTATATTGTATCCAGAGCAAGTACTGAAAAGAAATGGGATTTTGTCGGAGGAGCCAGATCACTGCGAGCTTGGGGATGGCTGGAACTCGGCAACGAATATGCGAACGCCATTATTATCAAACAGGCCTTTGATGTAGGCAGGTCTACTTTCGACTATGACTCTTTGCAATTGGCTTATGACTCCTGCAGGACTGCCTGTTTTGACGCTCTTGCCGCTTTTGATCAGGCGAAATCAGGATCAAGCAGTTTCAAGACGGGAGACGCCTATTTCAACCAGGGGGATATTCAGAAATGGCGGAAATTTACATATGGGATTCTGGCCAGATCCTATGCATATCTATCCAATAAAGCGGACTACAGCGCTGATTCTGTAATCAAATATGCCACACTTGCTATGCAGACCAATGCTGAAAATACGACCGTTAAGTTTTCAGCTGTGGGAACATCAGGAAGCTCCAACTACTACGGACCTTTCAGAGGCAATGTGGGTAGCCTTAGACAATCATCGTATGTAGCCGATCTGCTCTCAGGCAGGAACAGCGAAGTATTTACCGGAGTCCAAGATCCAAGAGCCTGGTATATGTTAAGAGAAAACAAGGAAGGAACTTTTTATGGCGTAACCATTGGAGAGGACCTGAATAAGAGTATCCCAGATGAAAATCAGTGGCCCACTAATTTCTGGGGAAAAGCCGGGCTTTCAACGTCAAGCCCCGCTACAGACTCGGGCAGGTATATTTTCAGGGATAATGCTGAGTTTCCCATCATGACTGCATCAGAAATGCAATTTCTACTGGCTGAAGCATACTATAGAAAGGGAGATAAAGCGACTGCCTTAAGTGCCTATAAAAATGCGATCAGCTTGAATTTTGACATGCTAAGTTCGAAGTATGCTACAAACATACCCAGTGGCCATGAAATAAATACTACAAATAAAGCTGCCTATCTAAGTAATGCAAGCGTAGTTCCCGCCTCTGCAAATGATTTAACGCTTTCAGATATTATGATGCAAAAATATATCGCTTTATACGGGTGGGGAATCCAGGAAACGTGGGCCGATATGCGCAGGTTTCACTATACAGATAAAGATCCGGCAACAGGCAAGCAGGTATACGCAGAATTTAAACCAGGAGGAGGGAGCTTATACGTTAACAACAAAGGTAAAAATGTATATCGAGCCAGACCCAGATATAACTCAGAATACCTTTATGACATTCCATCGTTGAAATCCGTTGGAGCTGTAGATGGAGAAGGGTCTCAGGTAATCGATTATCATACTTTGCAAAGTTGGTTCTCTAAACCTTAACCACATAAGAAACAGTTTCCTTCAGAGAAGTAAAAAAAGGAGTCCAGATCTATAAGGCGGCTCCTTTTTAAGGTTTCAAAAATCAGTCAGTAACTGTCCAGATCTCATCGGGAACATTATTTCATTCCCGTATAAAAAGAGGGCTAGGAAGGGGAGGGGTATATTGTAGATATAGGCAATAAGGATATTAGTTAGATAAAAAGCAGGTCCGGGAGGTTTTCAGTCCTCCGGAATTCCAAATACACAAATTAAACCAGTAAACATATTGAAAGTCATAGTCTAAAACCGACTATGAAGAGAATAATGTTGTTTATTGCAATCACCGCACTGCTTTTTACATCCTGCCAAGTCAGCAGTAACATTAATACATCACGCGTCCAGGCTGGAATGACAAAAGAGGAAATCATCGCTAAATTAGGTAAGCCTTATAAAAGCTCATTTTACGTCGCAAAGGACAGCACACTTTATGAAACCTTGTACTACAAAGAACTTTTAACCAAAATGTCAGGACAATCTTCGTTGATTAGTGCTTTGAAATTTCGAAACAATATTCTCTTTTCGTTGGATCAAAATCACGAATACCCTATTGACGATTACTATCTTCCAACCAACGAACATTAAAAACTTCAATAGGTAAGTTCAATAAAACGAAGCAGACGCTGCCTTAGAAAGAAAGCTATATAAAACAAGCAACGCTTATCAAATAACATTTTTTGTTATTTAACTTCAAACAATAACTACGTTCGACAAAATTAGGTTAAAGAAAGGGAAGAATTTCTTCTCTAAAAAAGGCATTTTGAATGCCAAAAGAGCTATATTAGGACGAGTCAAATTGTTCGGTTATAATACAACTTGTTTCAAAAACGGACACTCTAAATTATTCAAAAAAAACTATTTTATTGATAATCAGCACAATTTCAAAACGGCACCGTCTTGGCATAGGGTCTTAATTGAATAATTAGGAAGAAATAGAATTAATCTGTCAATTATGCTGATTACCCATATCAAATTTACCTGGCGTGGATTGGTAAAAAATAAGTTTTACACCATAATCAACATCGCGGGGATTACACTGGGCTTAACAATAGGCATCCTTATTCTCCTTTGGGTACAAAACGAATACAGTTATGATAGTTTTCACCATCAGCAGAAAAGCATTTACCGGTTGGAGAATATGGTTGGCACGGGTTCCAGCAGACAGATATGGACCGGAACTGTAGCACCAATTGGTGTTCTGGCAAAAAATGAAATACCGGAAGTTAAAGATGTAGCAAGGATAACTTATAATAATTACTACGGGATCTTCAAATATGGAAATAAAACCTTCACTAACCAAAATGCGGCGTTCACAGACCCATCATTGTTTACAATATTTGACTTCAATTTAATTGCAGGGAATAAATCAGATCCCTTTCCGGATCTTAATTCTGTTATACTAACACAAGGGGCCGCTAAAAGATTTTTTGGCGATAATGACCCAATTGGCAAAACCATTTCGGTAGAAGATAGGCTGAGTTTTAAAGTAACTGGGATTATAAAGGATATCCCAGAGAACTCAAGCATCAGAAATGATATATTTTTCCCAATGAAACGTCTCGAAAAGGAGATGTATGTACAAAATAAAAAAGGAAAAAACCTGGCTAATGATTTTATCGAGTTTAGATATGATACCTATTTATTGCTAAAACAAAACACTCCTCTAAATATTCTAACACGTAAATTAAGGGAGATACATTTAAAGAATAAACCCGATGACGTCGATATTCAGTATTTACTGCAGCCTTTACGGAAAATGCATCTCTACCAAGCAGATGGCAGTGATGGCGGTATTAAATCAGTCCGGATGTTTATACTAATTGCAGTACTTATATTGTTAATTGCGTGTATCAACTACGTTAATCTTTCAACAGCCAGGTCGATGATTCGCGCTAAGGAAGTAAGTGTACGCAAAATAATCGGCGCAACAAGAATGCAACTATTCAGGCAATTTTTAATTGAAACGACACTGCTTTATTTGATTGCATCTGTCTTAGCCGTGTTGGCATCTTATATATTACTTCCATTATTTAATAGAGTATCCGGACAGCATCTGACGATAGATTTCAAAGATTACCATATCTGGATGGTAATTATACTTACCATAGTTGGTACATTGATTATTTCAAGCGTTTATCCAGCATGGCAGCTATCGTCCTTCAAGCCTTTAAAAGCGCTTAATGGGAAAGTATCTGCCAACTTAAGTGACACGTTATTCAGGAAGATTCTGGTTACAGGTCAGTTCGTATTTTCAATCGTATTAATTGCCGGCACCATAATCATAACATCTCAATTACATTATATCCGTTCAAAACAATTGGGCTATGATAAAGACCAGGTATTCACCTTTAATATGATAGCAATGACCGGGCACTTCGATGCGGTAAAAAATGACTTAATAAATCAGCCCGGCATTCTGGGTATAACATGGGCCGATAACAATATCGTTGACTTAGGATCTCAAACTGGAAACAACTACTGGCAAGGCAAGGAAGAAGGAGAAACACTGATGTTAAGCCCTATGGCTGTTAATAAAGACTTTATTCCATTTTTCAAAATACAAATGGCCCTCGGGAATAATTTCACCGGTTCGGCTGCAGACTCGACTCATTTTATATTAAACGAAACTGCGGTTAAAGCTGCAAGGCTTAAAGATCCAATAGGCAAGCATTTTAAACTATGGAATATAGAAGGAGAAATCATAGGTGTGGTCAAGGATTTCTATTTTGCCTCCATGAAAGAAAAAATTCAGCCGGCCATTCTATATTATCAACCTGAAAAATATGGGCAGATCTATGTAAAAACAACAGCTCAAACCAGTAAGCAAGCGTTGGCAGCAGTAAAAAATGAATGGAACAAATACAATGCAAGCTTTCCATTTTCATATTCATTTCTGGATGACATCTTTAATAACCTCTATCATTCAGAGGATAGAGTAGGGGTGTTATTCAATATATTTGCCGGCCTGGCTATATTCATTTCCTGTTTAGGTCTATTTGGCCTCGTCACCTATACATCTCAGGTAAAGAAAAAGGAAATCGGTATTCGAAAGGTTCTTGGCGCATCTACAACTGGCATTGTGAAACTGATAAGCAAAGATTTCATGAAACTTGTTTTGTTGGCAATTTTTATTGCAACACCGATAGCCTGGTGGCTTATGGGAAAATGGCTGGAAAGCTTCTCCTATAAAATCAACATTTCCGTATGGGCTTTTGTATTTGCAGGTATATTCGCGCTCTTAATTGCATTAGTGACAGTATCAACGCAGGCAATTAAAGCAGCTATCGCAAATCCAGTGAATAGTTTGAAGGATGATTAAAAAAGGAGACTATGATAGTTGAGGGACACGGTTCTCATAGCATCTTAACAAAGTAAACACTTTTAGTTTTCTGATGCTCTTTCATTATTTAGGCTCATAGTAAAGGATTACAGCTCCTCCTTTAAATATTTTGGTTTTCACAAGCTCAAAGATAGTCCTATCGTTTACATTTTCAAATAACGGCGAGCCACTTCCTGCAACAACTGGATGTATGCAAATTTGGTATTGATCAATCAAATTAAGATTCATCAACTGTATAATCAAACTGCGGCTGCCAATAAGAATGTCCTTTCCCGATTCCTTCCTGAGTGCTAAAATAGTCTCTTTTAAGTTCTGATTTGCAATTTTTGCACTTTTCCAATCTACATTCTTAAGCGTATGCGAGAACACGATTTTGGGAATTTCATCAATTGCCGCGGCAAAATCGTTCATGAATTTTTCTTCAGAAGGTTTTGCTAAAAGCGTTCGCCAAAACTCCATAAGTTGATATGTTATTCTGCCATATAAAATAGCATCTCCCTGAGCTAATAGTTCTGTATAATGCTGATGTATTTCTTCATCGGGCAATCCCGCTGTATGATCACAAATACCATCCAAAGTCATATTGAATGCCGCAATTATCCTCTTCATATTTTCTAAATTGATCCTAATAAATAATATTCTAAAATATCGAAGTTCAATTAAGTGCGATCACTTTTTTTTAAAATTTCTAATATACAGTTCCTTCGGACTTTCTGGTAATTCAGGCAACAACTTATCAATTTCCTCCAAATAATCAATAGCTCGTAGCAGGCTTATAAACGACATTAAAGAGAACCCTACGACAGCAATTTCCTAAATAATTAACAATTCTCATTTTTACTTGATAATTCTCACTCTTACCAGTCTGATTCTTCGGTATCCCGAAAAAACGTCTGTGGTGCTTATTGCCAATCTTTTTCTTCCAATGAAAAAATTTCTTCAACGCGGAGTTTAAATATAGAAGCTATTTTCAATACTAAGAGGCTAGACGGTATAAATTTACCAATCTCAATTGAATTTATGGTTTGCCTTGAGACATTTACTTTGTCTGCTAAAGCTGCCTGGGTAAGATTAAGCTTAGCACGTTTCTCTTTCATAGTGTTCTTCATTCAGCTCAAATTACGCCTTAAAAAAATATAATCGCGAAAATCGAATAATATTTGCCAGGCTAAATACAACAATCAGAAAATAATTAATTGAAATTAAATCGAAAGAAACAATTTGATGTTGATAAAGATTACCAATAATTAACTTGGCCGAATACCCAATTATCAATGCATAAAGCGCAGATGAAGCTTTGATCTGAACGGCTCGTTCATCTTCACGTTTTTCCCTAGAGATGAATAATGTAAATAAGCCGATTAATAATGGTATTTCGGCGCTTGGGGCTTTATATATGAATAAGGCAACTGTTCCAAACAAGATCAAAAATAACCCAATGAATTTAACAAGCGTTTTCATCATTTTAAAGAATTTATTTTTATACCTCAAAGTTAATACCCTTGAATTAAAAAGACAAGTTTATTTGTCTTTTTAATTCAAGGGTAGAAGTGCATCATATTTAACAAATATACAGCGTCGTCTGTGTGTTTTGAGGCTTTATGATCTAACTATTCATTGTTAATCAATTTATTAGGACCTATTTTAATCAAATATTTAGACAAAAGGGTGCTCATTTATACTGGTCCTTATTTGTTCACGAGAATTTCAAAAATCTATAGAAATTTTTCTCGAAAGTAGAACGTGGGGAGGTAGAGACTCAGCACAAACCGGGTCAGAACACCTATAACCGCATGAATGGTTTTATTAAAATTTTTCAGCACATCACATTATCGCATTTATTCGTCATGCCGGGGGCAACACATTATGGACCATGTGAAAAACCAGCTTTGTTTAATATAATATTATCCAACTTTTTCGACAGCCCTTTTAAGCATTGATTATGGACGGGAAGGGTCGTGCAACGGACAATATCGCAATCGAGCGCTTTTGGCGAAGCTTAAAATATGAGAATATTTATTTGTACAGCTATAAAAGTAGCTTAGAGTTATACACCGGCATTAAGGAATATATGGCATTTTACAACGAAGAGCGCAAGCATCAAAGTTTAGAAGAAAAAACGCCAAAGACTGTATATATGGGTCTTAATGATCCTACCGCTTTTACCACAGAAAATTTTCTATACGGCTCGTCAAATGAATAGCAGCTATCTTTACAAAACCAATTATAAAACCCAAATTTTCTGTCTAAACATTGGGGAGTACAATACAAGACAGATATTAATTGTAATAATAATAATTATCACCAGTATGGATTTAAAGAGGTTTAAAAAACATCATAAACGATTTAATAATTTCCCTTTATCTAAAAATGAATGGCAAACACCTGATTATGAAGAATATCTAGAAGCTATTCATCGTGACAAAAAATGTCATGATTGGTACGTGACAGAGCAAATTAAAAAAGCAGGTATTAATTACAAACGCTTTTGTTGTTTATTCATGACGGAGGAGCTTCTTATATCAAGATTCAATATTGCCCTTGGTGTGGCAAAGATTTATGTAATAGGTAACCAACAATGCACCGTTTTCGGAAAATACAAGTATCCTGTTTTGGTAAATAAGAATGCACTGATTCGGTAACAGATGTTCCACTTCGGTAAATAAGAATGCACCGTTTTGGTAATTTACCGGTCCATTTCGGTAATTAAAAATGCACCGTTTCGGTAAATAGGGGCCTATTTCGGTAATTAAGAATGCACCGTTTGGGCATTTATTGCTCTTTGTTAGACATAATCAATTAATAACCAACATTTTTGTACTTCACAAGAAGCATAAAAATGTGCATTAAAAAGAAGATTATGTATTACAAAGTACAAGAGCTCAAGCAGAAAGGAATGAGCTTTTCCGGCATCAGTAAGGTGCTTGGGATTAACAAACGGACCGTCATGCGGTATTGCTGTATGACAGATGAAGCATTTGAGACATTTATCGCTAAAACCAAGTCGAGATCCAAATTACTATCAGCCTATGAACCCTTCCTGGTAAAACGGCTCCAGGAGGCCCCTCTGGCCAGTTCTGCACAGGCCCACGACTGGCTAAAAGAAAAATTTCCAGACTTTCCTGTTGTTACCCAAAAAACGGTTTACAATTTTGTCATGGCCATAAGGCAGCATTATAACATCCCCATTGAAAAGCCATCAAGGGATATGATGATGGTGGATGAGCTTCCTTACGGTAAACAGGCACAAGTAGATTTTGGTGTGTACAATATGACAACAGAAGAAGGTAAGCGAAAGAAGGTCTGTTTTTTTGCAATAGTCCTTTCCCGCTCCAGGATGAAGTATGTGTTCTTCCAGGACAAACCCTTTACAACCAAGACTACCATTGAAGCCCATGAAAAAGCGTTTGCCTTTTTTAACGGCATCCCGCATGAACTGGTTTATGACCAGGACAGAGTCTTGTTGGTATCTGAAAATAGTGGAGAATTAATACTTACGTCGGAATTTAAAACCTACGTCCAGTCACATAAATTAGGCCTTCATTTTTGCCGGAAAAGTGACCCGCAGTCAAAAGGCCGTACAGAAAATTTGGTTGGTTATACAAAGCACAACTTTTTGTATGGCAGAAGATACAGCACTTTAGAGGCTTTGCAACAGCAAGCTGTTGCCTGGCTGGACAGGACTGCAAATATCAATAAGCACAGTGTTACCAACCTGTCACCAAAAGCAGAATGGGAGAAGGAGGTCTCCTTTCTCAGACCATTTATATCGGCTCAGGTAAGTACTGCATTTGAACAGCGAACAGTTCGCCAGGACAATACAATCTGCCATAAAAGTGTATACTATTCTGTGCCGTCCGGCACTTATAGAGAAGGTGCTGTTGTATTGGTTGATGAAAAGGACGGTATACTCTCCATCAGGCCAATACTGGGCAGTGAGGTCTGGACCCATGAAATCCCTAAAGATAAAAGTAAAAAGAAGGTTCTCAACAACAATCACAGAAGGGACACAACCCTTAAGATAGCAGAACTAAAGCAGGCGGCTGCAAAATTGTTCCCAGATAGTACAGAGGCATCTAAATTCCTTGATTTAGTCCATAAACAATATCCACGTTATGTCCGTGACCAGGTAACAGGTATAATGAAAGCCATTGAACTTTACCCGCCCGAAATCACTGGGCTGGCATTAGCTGAGTGCCTGAAGATGAAGCAATATAAACTCTCTGTATTTAAAGAAACGCTTCAGACGATAAATGCAGAAAACGCACCTGCGTCCAAACCGCTGCCTAAAGTAATCCCAATACTGAAAAATAAGGTTCAAGAAAAAGCGGATATCCAACCTGCACAAAGGAGTCTGGACGTCTATGATTCACTTATCAATAAAGCTTAATCCAATTATAACTAAACAAAAATCATGAAACAGATAGGTAAAATAAAGGATCAATGTAAACAGTTACGTATACCAGCTATTGCTGACTGCATAAATGCAATAGCTGATCAGGCTGCCTCTGAGAATATCAGTTACCTGGAATTTGCCGCGAGATTATTTAATGAGGAAATAAAAGCCAGAGAGAAGCGCAGCCTGGATAGAAAAATAAAAGATGCGCAACTGCCACTGAGGCACGATTTAGAGATATTCAACTGTTCTGTTGTGGACGGCATATCCCCCGTTCTTTTGGCACAATTAAAAGAGCTGAGCTGGATTGATCAGGCAGAGAACCTCGTCATAATGGGACCTCCCGGTGTCGGCAAAACACTATTATCCGGAGGGTTGTGCCACCAGGCTGTCCTAAAGGGCTATGGCGCCTATTTCAGGAGCATGGATCAACTTATGACAACACTATCCAGAAAGGATACCAATCGCTCTGCAGCCATTGAATACAGGCGCCTGACAAAGGCAAATCTGATTGTAATCGATGACATCATGATGGTGGAACCAGACGCAAGAAGGTCAAACGCTTTTTTTCATTTTATTAATGATATTTATGAGAAAGCATCTATCGTAATTACCACCAATAAATCCCCAAAACAATGGGTGGAAAAGTTAGGCGACGAAGTCCTTACGGCAGCTATACTGGACAGAGTCCTTCACCATGCAGCAGTCATCAAGTTGGACGGACAAAGCCAGCGTAAACTGAATAGAAAAGGAGGCCAGCGTTTACTATAGCCCCCCTTGTAGCCCTATACCAATGGCCCTCCTTACACGAGGGCTATTTTTTTATCCAGATGGCAGAAAGTATTCCTCTCCAGGTTCCTCCCCAGGATTGCCTGTATCCGCTTCCTCACTGCAATGCAAAGATAATCCGTAATGATTATAAACAGGGAATTACAGAATATTTATAGGTAATTTTTTTGTTGAATTTTAAAAGAAAAAGAACCAAAAAGAAAAACAGCGGTATGGGCTACGCCCATACTTTTAGTGCAGGGCTACGCCGCTGCATAGAGAAGTGGAATCGGCTACGCCGATGTATTTCTGTGGTGGGTTTTTGAGGCATCAGCATCCAGATAAGAAAATCCGGAGAAAAATCCGGGAAAAAAAGTCTGCTACATATAAATACAATAGTATATATTTGACCTGATAGAATTATGTCTACACAAAGAACTCTATGACGGTGCACTCTTAATTACCGAAAACGGTGCATTGTTATTTACCGATCACATTTATCAAGTTATCCAATCAAGTGGAGTATTAATAAAGGTAAGCGTTCGGCTATAACCGTCATTGTTGTTAAATATCCGGGATTTACTTTTGCGTTCTAAAACTGATAATCATGACAAAGGTAAATCGGGAAGAAGTTATGGCGCTAATCAACAGCAAGCC
>Ga0164243_10000076_pt1 | contig 258669 bp, 204 predicted proteins | sample OricompcompostOP_FD_108781 | JGI IMG/M metagenome (GOLD analysis project Ga0164243, IMG submission 108781) | Organic Plus compost microbial communities from Emeryville, California, USA - Original compost - Organic plus compost (OP) | ecosystem: Engineered > Solid waste > Mixed feedstock >... | reverse complement strand
GTGGCTAAAATATACGCTGCAGAATATTATGACAATAAACCACAAGAACCTGAAAGACTTATACCCGCAGAATTATAAAAGAAAACTGCAGGAATCAAACATGTAGTTCATAGGGCGGATACTTTACAGGGTTGTTATACGTTTAAGACTACCTTGATCTTTTCTCATCCTGATTGCCAATTCTTTGGATAATAAATAGAACGTTTATACGGATGTACCTGCTGAATCTACCCAGTTGTTACCATCCCAATAAATAGGTTTATTTAATGTCGTATCAAAAAACTGATATCCGGTGTAAACCCCCATAGGTCTTTTGGAGGACGAGCCAGCACCCGGATAAAGAAATTCCTGAGTTCGTGCAATAATTGGAGAATTAATGGTATCGATACTTCTGGAAATGTTATTGTTGTTGACAAACAAATTTATGGTAAAATACACTCCTGGGGCTTGTGCCGTAGCCAATTTAGCACTATTCGCAGTCAGAATATTATTGTTAAGAACATCGGCCCGGTAATTAACCGTATAGCCCACGCCCACTCCTCTACCGAGAAGAAACAATTCATCCGTTATATTTTTTATGATATTATTTGAAAAATTAAAATTATCTATGTTTCTATAGGTATTATTTGTATTTCCTTTGCCATAGAAATAAAACATGGATTTAAATGAACTCATCAATACATTATGATGCAGGTAATAAGCGTTTTTACTACTGACATTTGTAGACCCTCCCCCAACAATGCAAAATTTATTTATGTTGGCGGTCTTGTAATTGACAAGCATGTTGTTTGAGATCTCCACCGGTGATATCTTTCCATTATCAGGAATAAGAACCTCAAAAACAGTGTTAGGTGGATACAGTGTATTATAAACAAGCTGGTTATTGGAAACCAAGCCTCTTCCCCTTTGTATCCTTATCTCGTGCATCGCTTCCTCAAGCGCCCCGTTAAAAAAATTATTTGTTATGGTAACTTGCCGACATTGTGTTTTTATACTCCCCTTGCCACAATTGCTAAAGGAACAGCCTTCTATTAATGTATCGTTATTGTAGGTGTCAGCCATTTGCACATATATGCCATCGGCATCATTGCTTGCCGAACCTGAAACCGTGACAGTATCGATTAGACAGTTGCTTATCCTGACCTGACTAATCTGGTCTGTGTCCCTATCGGATATATAAATTCCTCTTGATGCACCTCCGGAGGTTACAGAAGAGGTTATGTTATGAATTTCAGTATTCCTTATATCTATTGTATTATAATCACCTTGCAAAATGATACCAGATGAAAGTCCCTTGTTTTCGGTTTGCGCGCAATTTTGAATAGTAATATGATCAACTGTTACATCAATGTTTTGATCTGACACCATGTATAAGCCTTTTGAGGCCTTGTCATTGCCGTCTACCACTAGTCCATTTCCATCTATTACAATGCTCTTGACCGGCAATTTAATGAAGTATTCTACCTCTGAACCTGTATATATAATTTTTACACCTTTTTCCGCCCGGATGTTTGATATGTTGGTTAGCGACAAAAAACCACTAACAGCATATATGCCTTTCGGCATATATATATTTTCAACATGGTTGTCGAGCGTGTTAAAGCTATTCAAGTTATCAGTGCTTCCATCAGCTACTGCACCTGCAATCTTAATATTTACCTCATCTTTGATATTAGGGCTCCATCCTCCTTGAATCATTCCGGAAGATCTTATGTAGAAAAAACCATCATCAGCTTGGGACATAAGCGTATCGTAATTATATTCAAAACCGCCGCCATCGTTAGGACTATAGTACCCTTTTGTAATTGCTGTTGTAGGGGTATCTGCATTGATCAGCACATCTCTTAAGTCATCTACTGAATCTACATATAACACCCGTTTTTGGGATTCTGCACTAACAAGGGAAAGGCTCTGTTCCATACTTTGAATGTTGTTAATTTAATAAAAATGCTATGTTTTTTATTTGCTTGACAATTTGATTACACTTTCAACACACCATAGTTTTATTGGTTACCGTTTTTCAACCAACAACTGAAGAGGATAGATGTAGACAAACCTGAATGATGGAATATCGTCCTTAATGACGTCTATGATAATATGTAGTTACGTCTTATTTATAGTACCTGCATGCAAATTAAGGAATTGGTTTGGGAAATGCAAATTCACTTCTTCTTTCCGAATGGATAAGATGTATATAAAATTATCTAGCTTTATAACGGAATTTCGTCAATCTATATTCAAAACAGAGGTTATGAAGAATGCTATTGTGGTAGGCGGGCAAGAAGTATTGTGGGTACGCTTCCGTATCAAGAAGTTTTACTTCCCATCAAGAAATTTTTTGGCGTATTGGCGTTGTTTTCTTACCTTTCAGAAAACCTTTAGTCCCTGTCATCAGACGGACCATAAAGCGACATCTTCGCTAAGTGCAGATAAAGATATTTACTTATGGTAGAAAATTCAAACTGGAAGAAAGGAACCCATTACCTATTTAGACCGACCGATGGACAAATTATTGAAATTACGGAACTTATCACCGAGTCGAATACATCGCCTCTGCTTAATGGGGACAATGATTTGGCAATTAGGGTGCGCGTCAACTGTCGCAAAATATGCGACAGTACAAGGGTATGCTGTTAACGGGAAACGTCTTACCGAAAAACAACAACAAGTAGAATAAATACCGCAAGGACAAGCTACCGCTGCTTATGCATGGGTAAATTCGTCGCGTTTAGCGACCAACGTTGGCTCAACGTCCATATTATCAAACACCAGCCATCGGTCACATACGGGCATATATAATTGGGTGAGATTCGCTATCCCTCGGTAATATCTCCTTTTCACAACTTCATCTGTTCACAGCGATATATTCGTTAATTTTATTACCTTTAGTTAACAGATCTGGTCGATTAGAAATATACATAAAAACGAATATACATTCATTAAAATCTTAAATTATGATTTTTTTCGCATCACTGACGTACCTAGCGGTAATTGGCGCCGTAATCTATATAGCTTACAGAGTTATTGACAATTGGATAAGCAGGATAATCGCCGTTCGTAAAGAGCAAAATGAAGCTTTAAGGGAAATTGCATTCGCATTATGAGAGAGGAACGACGGATCAAGCTCTACACAGGACCAGCATTGAAAATCTAAAGAATGTGGTTTAAGGATTGACGCGATTAAATAAAAACAAGTTTTTGTGTTGAAATTTTTAACGGTATTTTTTTTATTCTTTACTATATTCTGTAAAGGTCAAGAAAGTGAAATTGTATCAAAATTGGCAACAATTTCACAACAGCTTAACTGGAAGGAATCTGATTTCTATGAATTGGAACCCATCTTACAAAACAAAAAGATCGTTGCATTGGGTGAAGCAACGCATGGTACCAAGGAATTTGAGGAACTTTACAGCAATCTGATCCGGTTCAGTATTGAAAAACTTGGATTTACTGCCATTGCTTTCGAGGCTGATTTTATGTCTTCCCGGGCAATCAATGATTACGTTACACTTAAAGTTGATTCGATCGATTACCGAAAGGCATCTGGCTTCCCTATGACCAAAGAAAGAAGATCCATGTTTGAATGGATGAGAGAATGGAATGAAGGATTAGATCAAGGAAAAAGGCAGGCAGAGATTTTCGGACTAGAAGTGCGGAACCTGCGAAGGGCAATGGAATGCATTACCAGCTATTGTTCTAAAGCGGGAATCAATGCTTCGGCCATACAGCCGTTTCTTACCGTGGATATTTCGAAGACTGATAAACCAGTACTGGAGGAAGGCGTAGCTTTTCTGGAGGAATTGCTCGCGACCAAGGATTCCTTATTTGCTGAGATCGAACGTCATCTAGTAACAATGGCGCTTCAAAACATCAACCACCAACATCGAACCAGCACGGCTTTTAAAAAGAACAAGTATCTTGGCATCCGTGATCGATCTATGTTTGAGAACACGAGCTGGGTACTGGAGAATACGTCTCATGAAAACCTGATGATCTGGGCGCATTCTGCCCATATTGCGAAAAGCGATATTTTCGGTGCTCCTCCTACGGGTGAGTATCTTTACGATCGGTATAAAGATGCATACCTTGCTATAGGCAGCACTTTTGGAAGCGGATACGTAAATCTATTTGTGAAGAAAGATGGCCAGTATAAATTTGGGAAAAAGTACTTTCCTCTGCCAACTGGAGATTTCTATGAGTACTATTTTAACAAAATAAAACCATCCCCGTTTTTTGTGGACTTACAAAAAGCAAGCACGGATGAACTGCTTAATAAGTTTTTTAATCAGAAACGGAAATTCAGATTTATAGGAGGTACGGCAGATGCAAAGGATAATGAAAAGGTAAAGCTCTCTCAGCTGTTCGATGTGGTGATCTACGTACCAACTTCGACTTTAATTTTTGAAAACTAGTTTTCTTGCAAATAGATTATTTACACTGAGTGGGTATTCCGGTCATCCTTGGGAAATGGCACTTTTGGGGTACTGGAATACTATATAGCAAATACTAATGAACGAAATAAAAATCAGAATGGGAAAGAGACAAGCACCTACTGTTCTATTATTTCCTGAAACTCTTTGACCGATGCAGAAACAGATAGAATGTTCCCATTACTATCAATTGCAATATAATTTGGCAGGGACCTTATCTCATAACTTTTTGCGAACGGGCTTTCAAATTCGCCGGAACCAACATGTAATTTTAACCCTTTTAATATGTATTTTCCTAAAGATTCAATCCATTTACTCTTTTCTTTGTCCATAGAGACGGATAAGAAAGCAGGGTCTTGGTTGTTTGAATTGTCTTCGACCAGCTTAAAGCGGTAACAAAAATCAGTTCGACAGGGCTATCCTTCAATAGTGTCTGCAATTCATGCAACCTGAACCATTAGACGATGTGCAGCAGTCAGCCAGGCAAAAGATGCCCAAAAAAGAGGTTTATAACTGCTTTATATTCATGCTTTATTTTCTTGATCTACCTCAACTATGTGATCTAGTAGAGGAGCACGAGCGCCTCAGCATAAGGACATATACCGATTTCATCGATTTGGAGGACGACAAGCTAATAGATGCGGCTAAGCAATCTGATATTATCTTATTGTCTAGCGGTGGTGGGGCTTTTGACATTGATGGCTTTCTAAAAGAAATAGACATCAGCGATAAAATTGTTGTTATTGTTTCCGCGTTTGGTCCAGAGACCTATAGACGATGGATCAAGAGCCGAACGGATTTCCATATGCAAAAAGTACAACTTTATAACGCTGATCTTTTCACAGAATTCATGAACGTGGTATTAGAGGAGCTGGACGGCTAAGTCAGTATCAAAGTTGAAGGCAACCAGAAATAACATCGGTTAATTATTTTATATTATCCAAAAAAAATTATAGCTTTAATCAATCATACGAACGCACAAATTTGAAAAAACTATACTATATCTTGTCTCTTACCACTTCCCTCTTTCACCGCCTTTGCTTTGACAGGGCAATATTTGCAGGTTTGTATTCGGGATTATTTTACCCACGTGATTAGGCGAACCGATAAAGTGCGACCTATTCTAAGGGAGAAAAACAAGAATTTTGATACGAGAAACTATACTTTATAATAAAACTAAGACAAAAATATTTTAAAGAAATCTCTACGTTGGAAAGTTTGACAGCTCTGTAAATAGATCGGTTAACTGTCACTTTTGGAGTTGCAATTTGGACTTGGTTGAAAATTAAGAGAAGTGTTAAATAAATATATAAAAATGGAGCTACTTTTTCTAAACCTAGGAACTACGGAACTTTTTATGCTGATTGTTCCTGCCTTTGCATTCTATCTGTTAGGCTTGATCCATTGTATTGCAAATGACAATATTTCGGGGACTAACCGTGTGCTATGGTGCTTGGTTATAATCGCTTTACCAATTATCGGGGCAGTAGCCTACTGGTTTGTCGGCCGTAAGCCAGCGCAGGGTGTTGCGTAGCGGGAATTTTGAAGCTTTATATTGAGTAGAGCTCATGCGCGAGGACATTAATGAGAAACTTTAAATGGCATGGAGACGAGTTAAGCCTTGCGCTCGATTAATATTCCAAAAGGATAAAGAACTATACGACCTTTTTGAAGTTGCAATTTGCGGCGTTTAAATAATCAATATATTATACTAAAGCTAACCTAACTATACTTTAATAATAACTATACTTTAACGAATGCGTTTTTCACTCACCCTAACTTTAATCAATAGCAAATTAAACAAAATACCGATTAATTATCAGTATCCATTATCTTCCGCTATCTACCATATTATTGCGAAAGGAGATCCGACATATGCGGATTTTCTACACGAGAATGGATACGGAAGGGGATTTAAGTTTTTTACATTCTCACAGATAAACGTTCCTTTCAAAATCGAAGGAGACAGGTTAAGGTTAACCAGACCAGAAATGTCGTTTGAAGTGGCATTTCATGTACCTGAAGCTATGGAAAGCTTTATTAAGGGGCTATTCACTTCAGAGAAGATCGATATTGCGGACAAGAAGTCCAAGGCCAGCTTCCATGTCTCATCTGTAGAAAGCGTACCTAACCCGCTGGCTCCTTATAAAAAGAATGAAATAGTACCCAAAAAATTGAAGCCTTTATCCCCTGTTGTCGCTGGAATTCCTAATGAAAGGCGGTACGATGATTATCTTGAGCCCAATGATCCTTTATATATTCAAAACCTCATCTACAACTGGCGCAGCAAAATAGCCGATTGCTTTGATCAGGATACCGCATCGGCCGCCATATTGATGATGGAGATAATTCCTGAGCAACGTCCTTTTAAATCTCGCCTGATAACGATTAAAGCAGATACCGACGAAGAAACAAAAATACGTGGCTGGATGAATTTTGAGCTAAAAGTAACAGCTGAGAAGCGATTCATGGAACTGCTATTGAACAGTGGGATCGGGTTATATAATGCGCAGGGGATGGGTTGTGTGGAAGTGCTTAAAGATTAAATTAAGTCAATATCCAAACTTTCTTACATAATTACATTTCAATTCCAAAATGGTGCGATTAGATAAAAGCTTGAATATTGACAACGCGAATATACAAAATATTTACCTAGGCACCAATAATTCTCTTAATTACATTATTACTGGAATTTTTATATATCTTTGGAGAAAAAAAGAATATGAAACGACAAGATATACTGATAAATCGTCCTTACGAAACATGCAAACACTGTTTGAAGGACATAGAAGAATATAGGCGTTGCGATTTATGCAATGGATATCGATTTATAGAACATCAAAATATTGAATAAACTATGACCATATTTCAAACATACACCGGCAACGCCATGCTCAATAATGCATTGATGACCGTTGAAGCACTTGCTAAGCTAAAAGATGTTTCAGAAATCACGCCTAAGTTACTAACGGAGCAATACAGAAAGAGTGACTTAAAAAACATCAATAAACGTCTGAAAAGCTACACTATGCTTTTCACAAAGAACGGCCCCTTACATAATGACAAGGCCAGTGGTGATAAGATCTACGATTCACTGATCACGACTATTTTCTCTAATTTTGAGAAAGAAGGCTCCAGAATCTGTGAGATATCTGGTCTAAAATTTGAAAGATCCTTTAGTGACTTATACAAACTATCGCTTAGAACCATAAATCTTTCGGAAAAAGAAATACAAAAAAAAGACACTAATATAGGACGCACATGGTTCCCATTAATTGGAGGTCTAGGTTCAGATGCTCAGGCATTACCCCAAGCAAAATTCACTGTTCAGGTTCACCCTATTTGTATAGCCATACTACAATTTTTACCCTTATCCGCTCTACTATATAAAGGTGGGATCTTGTTGGTCGATTCATCTAACTTCGAACTATCCAAAGAGATGGTTTCTGCCAACACGAAGACATTATCAGAAAAGATTCAAATAGTTTCTTCAAAAGATTCCGTAGAAAATATACGTGATTTTGCAAAAGGCGATTACCTGCTAAAAGCATTGGAAATTCTAACGGAAAAGGAAGAATATGAAGAGACATATTCCGACTTGAACATGTGGAGTTTTTCCAATTCAGGCACTGGAGCGAGCTGTGAGATTGACCGGGTACCGAACGCGGTAATTAGAAAATTACAGAGAATGCTAAAAAACCCTAAAATTAGCAATGAGCTAAAAGGAATTTTAGCAAGAAATGAAAGTTCTCATAGCTTTTTAGACTCTTTAGAGGGTAATAAGGATTGGTTCTTATTATACCCAAATGTATTTGGGAGTGGGAAAAAGGCAAATAAGTACGATGGCGTTTCGTCCGAATTTTTAGAAACCTATTACAAAGAAATTAACAAATCCAAACTCATTCCTACTGCAAAATACATAGCGGGACTAATCGAAAAACACCAATCAAAAGGGTTCGAAAAAAGATTAGAAAAGACAGACGCTTGGAATGACCCGGAGTATCGGGTAGAATTGCTGAAAATATTAGTTCAGGCGACAAAAAATGATGAGTGGAGTTTGATACATCAAATTTCTATCTTGGACAACAGAAATGAACTCCCGATAAAAAACAGTTTTTATCAGTTGCACAAATTAATACATTTTTATACTCAGAATAACATCACAAGTAGCGAGCTGCCAACGGTAGATGTAAGAGGTTCAAAAGTACTTGAGGCTTGTCAATGGATTATTGCTTTAATTCAGAATGACGCTAAAGTAAACACCTTTATATCTAATCTTTCTAATCCAAACGAAAATCAAAAAGTCGGATTTAACAGGATGATTCTAGATGCTTTGAATGAAATTGATGTTTCAATTGAGGAAGTGATCGAAATATTCTATGATGATGATTACAATTTCAGAAAATACGGATTGAATGAATTGTTGCGCGTATTCTTTTCACAAACAGAACAGGAAGTATTTGAATTCAAGAATTTAAATAACAACCTGAAAAATAATACTGTTCTTCAAAATTGGATTAAAAGAATTATTGAGTTTTGTAAGGACTATCAAAACTATTTCTTTGCCAATAACATCAATTTTGAGACCGGAAAACCTTCCATAAAAAAGTTTATAAGGACTATCGATTCCTTCGTGAAGGAGAATGACAACTTCTATTCTCTACAAGGAGAAGTAATATTTAACACCAACCGACACCTCAAAGATACAACGCAATCTAAAGAAGACAAATGGACAATTGAAGAGTTAATGACCAATCCACTCGGGAACAACAACCGCAATATTTGTCTATTGGCAATTAAATTTTTATTAAAAAAAACAGCAATCAAACCTTTAAAGGAATTATTAATTAACGAAAAATAGCAAAAGCAAATCATGGCAAAATTGAACAACATCACAGGCGCATTGTTGATAGATGCGACAGCAACATTTTTAAACGGGGCAGGCTTAGGTGTTCAGGAAGACAAGAACCGTGTCATCCCGAAAACGTATAAGGAAAAAGTCAACAATAGATTGGAAGACGTACCGTATGTATCGGCACAATCATGGAGAAGATGGCTTCGAGACACAACTAATGAGGAAAATAATTGGGATCCTAGTGAACTGAGAGCCGTGGGGGAAGGTTCAGAAAAAGGGACAACAAATAAAATTTCTACCGAATTAAATCCTATTGATTTTCCTGAAGATGATTTATTTGGATACATGAAAGCAGGATCAAAAGGGGAAGAAAGCGTACAGAGAACTTCTCCTTTTAAGTCTTCTATTTTAAAAGGAATAAAAAACATGCGAACCATCAATATAGATGAAGCATTTGTACACCTTAAAGAAGGTACTCCTCTACCCTACTCCACAAAATTTTATTCCGCTCATTTAGAAGGTTTTTTCAACTTAGAATACTACCGTTTGGGGATTTACGACAATCTAGGCAGCAAACAAGAACTTTCATCTGATATAGTCGAAAAACATAGTGATAAATTAAACCAATCAAGCTTAGGCGGTAGATTTTCCCGTTATGAATTAAAGAATGGAGAGGAAAACAGAAAAAACAATGCATCGGGGCTATTAAAAGGCCTGGCTTATTTGAGGGGCGGAGCAAAACAGGCTGCATTCGGTGCAGATGTTTCTCCAAAAGTATTGATCCTTGCTGGGTTGGAATCTGCTAATCCTATCTTCAATAATTTGTTCATAGGTACTGGAGAAAAGCCAATTCTAAACATCGAGTTGTTGCTCGAGCTATCCAATGATTATAAAGACAAACTAGCAACTCCTATCTATGTAGGGTTCAGAAAGGGATATTTGCAGAATGAAGAGGAAATCAATGAAAAGCTAAAAGAAGGATTTGTCTTGGCATCACCTGTAGAGATTGTAAATCAATTCAATAAAAACTATCTGACAAATGGATAAATTACTGGAAATACAATTTTCAGGATGGACCGCAACACCTCGACTACCTTTTATTCTATCGGGCAATGCTGTTTGTATGCATACACCAAGCTATTCTTTAGTATTGGGGATCATCGGTTGTTGCTTGGGTAGAATTGTTTCGTCCAACGAAATCAGAGTTGGATTCAAGTATACTTACGATACAATTGCTCGAGATTTAGAAACAAGACAGCGATTGGAATATGATGGACGGAAAGTGAAATCACACAGTAAAGGAACGGATGCTTATGAAAGAGAGTTTCACACGTCGCCAAAGCTTACTATTTGGGTTAATCGATTAGACTGGAAAAAATATTTTGACTCGCCTATCGGTACTCCATCATTAGGACGTTCTCAAGATATTTTGAAAATAGACAAGGTATCAATCGTCGAAGTAGAAAAAGTAGACAAGGGGAAATTAGGTGGTTCTCTACTACCCTTCACGACAGGCTTGCAGGCCGGAGGACAATTAGTGCAGTTAGCCGAGTCATATCTTGAAAATGAAGAAGTTGGTTCTGGAAGGATCCCAAAAGCCTCAAAGGTATTTATTTCTATACCTCATGATAATGACGCTGAAATAGTATTTAACAATATTTATAAAACCAAAGCAGAAGACGCTGTTTCTTTTTATGTCCACGATTTTATAGATGAGTAATAATTATTTTGACCAGTTTTTCGCTAAAAGTGATGGTGTCACCACACTTGAAATGCACACACAGCATGTAATCACAGCTGGCAAAAATTTATTACGCTCGCTTCCTTTTAATGAGGAAGAAAGAATATATTGGTATAAAAAGCTTATCATAGTTGCTGTTTTACATGATTTAGGCAAAATTCATAAGGCATTTGTGAGTAGACTAAATGGACAAGACGGTGGCGACATTCGACATGAGTTGATTTCGCTACTGTTTTGTATAAACTATTTACGATTAGAAGATGATGAGTTATTTGCTATAGCAACTCATCACAAGGGAATTGTAAATACTCACGCAGAGACGAAAGGAACATTATCTCCTGATCATATTATTAACTACACCACCCAATGGTATGATGCGGATAAGGCAATTTTCTCCCGAGAAAACGTGCAGAATTGGCTGAGTATCTTTGGTATAAAACAGGAAATTGTTGTACAGGATTTTATAAAAGAATTGCCTAAGCAAGTGAAGATGTATTTGAATGCTAAGTACCAACAAAAAGCTATTCAAAACATCAAACGACGACAACTATTTTCTTCAACGAGAGCACTGTTAATGGCTGCTGATCATCTAGGATCGGCAAGAAAAGAAAATGATATCCCTGAATACAAACAGCTTTCACTTTCTGATTTTCAACCAAAAAAAGATGGCGTCCATTTTCCTTTTCGGCCTTTTCAGGAAAGATTACAAGCAATAGGAGGAGATGTGATCCTACATGCACCAACAGGCTCTGGAAAGACAGAAGCAGCATTAAATTGGGTATTTGCTAATCAGACCGAAAATTCACGAGTATTTTACCTATTGCCCTATACTGCAAGTATCAATGCAATGGTTACTCGCTTGCAAAAACATTATAACAAGGAAGTAGTCACTGCACTGCATTCAAAGACGTTGGATTTTTTCTATGACCAGATAGCTGGCGAATACAGCAATTCTGAAAAAGATTATCAAAAAAATGAACGGAAAGCGAAAAACAAAAAATCACTTTCAAAAGAACTTTTTTATCCAGTCAAAGTCGCTACGCTTCACCAGATACTGAAAAATTCTTTGAAAGGAAAAGGGTGGGAGTTTGCTTTATTTGATTACAAAAATGCGTTATTCATTATTGATGAATTTCACACCTACGATGCTTTGCTGACAGGAATGCTATTGGCTTCGATAAAGCTATATCGTAGGCTCTTCAATGCCAAATTCTTTTTTTTATCTGCAACTATTCCCGATTTTATGTTAAAGATAATCATTCAGGAAATATATGACGGAGATTATTCCAAATTGATTAGACCTGATAACAGACAAGAGCAAGATAAAATAATCTTGGATCGAAAAAGACACCAATTGTATTGCAAGGAAAAGGCAACAATTGGCGAAGACGCATTCTTAATCCGAAACTATTTAAATGCGGGAAGATCCGTTCTGCTTATCGTCAACAATGTAAAAACCGCTCAGCAATTATATAAAGAAATTGAATTTGACGGCTCAGTTCAGCTTCTCCACAGCGGATTTAACAAGCATGATAGAACAAAGATTGAAAAGGCCATCACTAACGATGACATATCGAAACGTCCGCAACTTTTGATTGCTACACAGGCGGTCGAAGTAAGTTTAGATATTGATTACGACGTTGCTTTTATTGAAAATGCTCCCATTGATGCCCTGATTCAACGGTTCGGAAGGATCAATAGAGCTGGACAGAAAAAAATCGCTCCTATTGGAGGAAATATAGATTTACGTAATGACACAGTCCCTGTGTATGTCTTTGAAAAATCTATGGGCAATACGCCGTTTTATGATGAAAAAGTTTTAACGGATACATGGACCAATTTATTATCTCTAAATAATCGGGAACTAGGAGAAGATGATCTGATTAAGGTATGTAACAGTGTTTACAATAATGGATATAATGAGGTACAACAGAAGGACTTTGATAATGGATTAAACAATTCGATCATATGCAATTATGAAGAAGATTGGATCGCCGGTCACTGGAGAGATTGGATTGAGGATATATTGGAAAATAAAAATCAGAAGATAGAGGTATTATGTTTCAATCTTATAGAAGAGTATGAATCAAAGATTTCAGAAAAAGCGTATTTAGAAGCTAATCAATTGTTGGTACAAGTTTACGGCTATGAGCCTCGATTTTCAAAAAATAAATTATTTGGAGATACGAAAGTTGCAATTAACTTAAAATATGACCCAAGTATAGGTTATTATTCTATTGACAAAGATATTGATGACCAATTTAATTTTTAATCATGCAAATTACTGGAACTCATATCGCTTACCTTCATACTTGCCACAGAAAACTGTGGCTCTTTGCTAACGGTATACAGATGGAGCATACTTCCGAGATAGTGGCAGAAGGGAAACTGATTGCTGGAACGACCTATCTTGGAAGAGCCAGAAAATACACCGAGTTAGCTATAGACGGGATAAAGATTGATTTTTATGACGCCCAAAATAAGGTAATACATGAAGTCAAAAAGTCTGATAAAGTGGAATACGCACATTTGGCGCAGGTCAAGTACTATATGTACGTATTATCTAAAAATGGCATTGTTGAACCAGAGGCTGTATTGGAATATCCCAAGCTAAAACAACGTGATATCATTCACTGGGACGAGGATATCTCTAACCTAGCTAAGCAATGGGAAATCGCAGCGCATGCTATTATTCAGGCAGATAGTTGCCCGACTTTGGTAAAGAAGGGAATTTGCAAGAAGTGCTCCTATTTTGATTTATGTTATATCGATGAGGAAGTTTAAACTTAAAAATAAGTAATACTCTAGATAAAGTACTAATGAACAAAAACAATAGCTAACAGATGAACGAAATATTTTTATATCAAACGGAGGATAATCAAACGGAAATTGAAGTACGATTTGACGGAGAGTCAGTTTGGTTGAATCAATATCAATTGGCTGATCTGTTCAAGACCGACCGAACCTCTATCCTTAAACATTTAAAAAACATTTATGCTGAAGGGGAACTGAATAAAATTTCAACTTGTGCAAAAATTGCACAAGTTCGCCAGGAAGGAGAAAGGCTAGTCACGAGAAATCTACTCAATTATAATTTAGACGCAATTCTCTCCGTTGGTTATCGGGTGAATTCAAAACGAGGCACACAATTTCGACAATGGGCTACAGAACGACTAAAAGATTATCTGGTCCAAGGCTACGCTATCAACGAAAAGCGTCTTGCGGAAAAACAACAACAAGTAGAACACCTCAAAACAGGGATCAGAATATTAAGCAGAGCTATCGAACAGCAGGCATCAATACAAGATAGTGAGGCCTTGAAAACTTTTGCAAATGGTCTACAGTTACTGGATGATTACGATCATGAGCAACTGGACCTGAAAGGTAAGACAGCAAGAGACACGCAATATCCTACCGTAACAGAATACTTAGATCTCATAGGCAACATGAAATCAGATTTCGAATCCGACGTATTTGCAAAGCCTAAAGACAGCGGTTTTGAAAGTTCTGTGAATCAGATTCAACAGACTTTCGACAATTTAGAGCTGTATGCTACCATTGAGGAGAAGGCCGCTATGCTGCTATACCTCATCGTAAAAAATCATTCATTTGTGGACGGCAATAAACGTATTGGAGCGGCTTGCTTTCTACATTTTTTGGACAAAAATAATCTTCTATTTTCTTCCAACGGGCAAGCAGTGATCAGTAACGAAGCACTGGCCGCGCTCACATTGTTTGTAGCCACGAGCAAATCCCATGAGATGGAAACTGTAAAACAGTTTGTGATTAGTATTTTGAACAGAAGTAAATAGCTCACCGTTATGAAAAAAACGTACTACCTCTTTAATCCCGGGCGGATGAGCCGAAAAGACAATACGCTAAAATTCATACCTATCGATGAGCAAGGCGTAGAAGGATCGCCGAAATATATTCCGGTAGAGGGAGTCTCAGATCTATTCTGCTTTGGTAGTTTGGATGCTAACAGCGCGCTGTACAATTTTCTAGGCAAAGCAGGAATTGCGGTTCATTTCTTTGATTACTATGAGCACTATACAGGCTCTTTCACTCCAAAAGAATACTTACTGGCCGGAAAGATGCAGGTCGAACAGACGAAACGCTACATAGACAAAAAGAAACGAATCGAGGTCGCTCGTAAATTTGTTTCCGGAGCCGCTTTTAATATGGGTAAGAATCTTCGTTATTATATTAATCGAGATAAGGATCTGTCTCCTATTTTGGAGGTAATGGATCGCTATTCTTTATTAATCGAGGACATAGCAGCCATTGACGAATTGATGGGAATCGAAGGGAATATTCGGCAAGCCTATTATACGGCTTTTAACACGATCATAAACGCAGATTTCCAGATGGAAAACCGAACAAAAAGACCACCGCAGAATGAGATTAATGCGTTGATTTCATTTGGGAATATGATGTGTTATACTCTTTGCTTAAGCCAAATCTACCATACACAATTGAATCCGACAATCAGCTTTCTGCACGAGCCGGGCTACCGACGCTATTCGCTGGCTCTCGACATCGCGGAAATATTCAAGCCTCTGTTGGTTGACCGACTTATTTTTAGATTATTGAACAAAAGGGAAATTCAAAGTAAGGATTTTGATCACCAGATAAATTCGTGCGTATTGAAAGAGTCTGGAAGGAAAACGTTTGTCCGAGCTTGGGAAGAACGTATAAATGAAACCTTCAAACACGCTGCATTAAAACGTAATGTAAGCTATAAGCATCTCATCAAATTGGAATGTTATAAACTGACTAAGCACATCTTGGGAATGGAAGATTACAAACCCTTTAAAGCAAGGTGGTGAAATGTACGTAATTTTGGTATATGATATTGGTGAAAAGCGCGTTGGTAAAATGCTTAAACTATGCCGCAGGTATCTCAACTGGATACAAAACTCAGTGTTCGAAGGCGAAATAACGGAAGTAAAACTGAAAGAATTACTTTCGCATGCCAAAAAGATCATGGTTCTAGATGAAGACAGCGTTTTAGTATTTAAAAGCAGGAATGAAAAATGGCTCGAAAAAGAAGTAGTTGGTCAAGAAAAAAACGAGCTTGATACCTTCTTATGATACTACGTCATGTCGTCGATGAGACGATATGAATATGTTCTTTGACATCTTAATACTATATTCCTGTTCAAAAAACCCTTAGGAATATCGTTAAGGCAGTTGTCGATCCTCAGGTGTTTTTCGGCTATTCCCTATCGACTAATTTAAACAATAAAAAAATTAAATAAAAATGGGCTGTAGTTTGCTTTAGCCTTATATTTGACTACCGTTTTGAACGGCTTTTAATCGCACCATACAGGAATTGAAATTAATAAAACAGATATATGAAAGGATATGTAAAGTTGCCTTTTAATCGCACCATACAGGAATTGAAATAAAGGAATGGAAGAGCTGGCTAGGCAGTTTAAAGGACTTTTAATCGCACCATACAGGAATTGAAATATGAAGAACCGAAATTAGCGGATATTGTATTTCCTCTTTTAATCGCACCATACAGGAATTGAAATAAGAGCAAACCGCAATTGTAAAACAGGCTGAAATAACTTTTAATCGCACCATACAGGAATTGAAATGGGCTATTCGCGCTATGAGTACATAATGAGCGATCTTTTAATCGCACCATACAGGAATTGAAATAAGAATAGCCGTTAAATTGCCTTAGTATTCTCATATCTTTTAATCGCACCATACAGGAATTGAAATTTCCCGATCCGAGTTGGTGTATGACTTGCATTTCTTTCTTTTAATCGCACCATACAGGAATTGAAATTAAACAAAGAGAATGTCGATCTGTATAGGGTAATGGACTTTTAATCGCACCATACAGGAATTGAAATAGTAAAATAGCTAAAGACATAAAGGAGCGCTTTAGCTTTTAATCGCACCATACAGGAATTGAAATAGGTACGTTCACAACGGGGGAGGTGGTAAGGAGTACTTTTAATCGCACCATACAGGAATTGAAATGTAATTTTTGATGCCGTACCCTGAAATAGCTTTCTCTTTTAATCGCACCATACAGGAATTGAAATTACTTGGGATAAGTCTTGCCACTACTGCCTTAACATACTTTTAATCGCACCATACAGGAATTGAAATATTTATAATAGCATTGTGATTTTAGGTTATTGAAGCTTTTAATCGCACCATACAGGAATTGAAATTCGATTCATTATGCAACTTTGTTTGGAATATGATCTTTTAATCGCACCATACAGGAATTGAAATGCATATTCGTCTTTCTTGGCTTCTTTGTCCTTAGCTTCTTTTAATCGCACCATACAGGAATTGAAATAATCTTACACTAATATCAATTGATGGTGTTACAACGCTTTTAATCGCACCATACAGGAATTGAAATGCTTCAGGAGACACGATAGAAGTGAGCTTTAATTACGGCTTTTAATCGCACCATACAGGAATTGAAATCCCTGAACGCAAATGCGCATCTTTACCAAAGACATCTTTTAATCGCACCATACAGGAATTGAAATTAAAATACGAGTACGGGTTCTTGAGGAATTTGCTAACTTTTAATCGCACCATACAGGAATTGAAATTTATATACCTCTATAACATCGGGTTTTGTTGTATAATTCTTTTAATCGCACCATACAGGAATTGAAATTTTTCTATTTGTTACAAGAAGCATATCAATACATCTTTTAATCGCACCATACAGGAATTGAAATTAACAACGGCTATAGGTGTCGCCAGTGTATCTGTCCTTTTAATCGCACCATACAGGAATTGAAATATCGTTTGAAGATATCCTCCAATCAAATATAACTCTTCTTTTAATCGCACCATACAGGAATTGAAATCCATAACGTTGACGGATGGTAGCAAGCACTCCGCAACCTTTTAATCGCACCATACAGGAATTGAAATTGATAGAACGCCCCTGTATTATCAACATACTTAAACTTTTAATCGCACCATACAGGAATTGAAATATAAAAGTGCCTTGTAAATATGCTGGGCAAACTACTTCTTTTAATCGCACCATACAGGAATTGAAATTATACGGTTAATGTTCGTGCTGTTGATGGCTTAGGGTCTTTTAATCGCACCATACAGGAATTGAAATTTATATACCTCTATAACATCGGGTTTTGTTGTATCTTTTAATCGCACCATACAGGAATTGAAATTAACAATATCGGTAGGATCACCGACATAATTAACACTTTTAATCGCACCATACAGGAATTGAAATTGTCTAACTCCTGGTATTACTATTCCTCTATTGACACTTTTAATCGCACCATACAGGAATTGAAATGTACCAAAGGGCATTACTATGTCGTGGCTACCGGACTTTTAATCGCACCATACAGGAATTGAAATAAATTTACTGAAAAGGTATTACTGGAGAGACTTAATCTTTTAATCGCACCATACAGGAATTGAAATGCAGTTGAGGCATTGGAATATATAGACCCTAAATTTCTTTTAATCGCACCATACAGGAATTGAAATTTGCTATTAGGTGCTATCATGGGAGTTAAGGGTATCCTTTTAATCGCACCATACAGGAATTGAAATTGATTTGGCTGATTGCGCTGGCGCGGATTTTAAACTTTTAATCGCACCATACAGGAATTGAAATCCCCTTAGTCTATAGATGTTTTGCTCTAAAACCTCTTTTAATCGCACCATACAGGAATTGAAATTAGAAGGAATTGAAGTTAGTGACAAGTGTAATGATCTTTTAATCGCACCATACAGGAATTGAAATGAAAAAAAGATTAATTTTAAGGCAAAGAAAGAAGCGCTTTTAATCGCACCATACAGGAATTGAAATGTATGCAGGCAGACCGGAAATAATCAAGGTCAACGCTTTTAATCGCACCATACAGGAATTGAAATTTCTCTTACGGTTCTTTGATAAGTGTGGCCAATAACTTTTAATCGCACCATACAGGAATTGAAATTAATCAAAAATGGCAATTGTACGTACCAATCTAAACCTTTTAATCGCACCATACAGGAATTGAAATTTGCTTTCTATCAAGATTATTGTCTGCCAAAAATCCTTTTAATCGCACCATACAGGAATTGAAATTGTTAGATACCTTTTGCCTTTCTCCACGTGTCCAAAGCTTTTAATCGCACCATACAGGAATTGAAATAAATGGAAGTAATCGAGGGAGGTAACAAAGAAGGAACTTTTAATCGCACCATACAGGAATTGAAATAGCTGAAAAAAACCGAGCAGAAGCAGAAAAAATAAAACTTTTAATCGCACCATACAGGAATTGAAATTTTGATTTTCAGGCTCCTTTCCCTTTAGACTTAAGGCTTTTAATCGCACCATACAGGAATTGAAATAAATTTACACCGATAGTCCATGAGCGGTTCTCGGCCTTTTAATCGCACCATACAGGAATTGAAATTCTTCCCTTAAGAAGCGTGTTGTGCCGCTTCCCCCGGCTTTTAATCGCACCATACAGGAATTGAAATGACCAAAGAATGGTTCATGGATCCCCCCTATTACGCTTTTAATCGCACCATACAGGAATTGAAATATATAATAGAAAGGAAAGGTCAAAGGAAACTCCCACTTTTAATCGCACCATACAGGAATTGAAATCGGATATGGAAGATGATGATGATCTTCCGTTTTAGCTTTTAATCGCACCATACAGGAATTGAAATAGATAGGGATAATGGCAACGGTCGCCCCCTGACGCTTTTAATCGCACCATACAGGAATTGAAATTGGAATAAACGTTATAAACGCACTTTTTCATAGTACCTTTTAATCGCACCATACAGGAATTGAAATTTACTGATAATCCAGTCTCCCGCTACAAACGTCTCCTTTTAATCGCACCATACAGGAATTGAAATTTGAGTAATTGATAAAAATGTGAGGGGGATAAGAGACTTTTAATCGCACCATACAGGAATTGAAATTCGGTTAAACAGGCTTTAAAATTTATTGAAGAAAACTTTTAATCGCACCATACAGGAATTGAAATTTTATGTGAGTGAGAACGCCACGTTAACCGCTCCGCTTTTAATCGCACCATACAGGAATTGAAATCGTTAAATATCCCGCAAACAAAGGGCTTAAACTACACTTTTAATCGCACCATACAGGAATTGAAATCTGGAACGGGTGTAACGCTTCCTATATCTACGACAACTTTTAATCGCACCATACAGGAATTGAAATTTATCGACATCGTGCCTAATGATCTGCTTGATTAAAACTTTTAATCGCACCATACAGGAATTGAAATTATAGTGCCATAAAGTTGGTAGGTCCGTAAATCTCCTTTTAATCGCACCATACAGGAATTGAAATATGGCGAGGCAGAGGTTGAGTTTACACCAGTATACTCTTTTAATCGCACCATACAGGAATTGAAATACGGTCTTGAAAAATGCATCGTTAGGTTTTTGGAGCCTTTTAATCGCACCATACAGGAATTGAAATAACAATTAAGCTTTTAAAGTAAATGGAGTATTTTACTTTTAATCGCACCATACAGGAATTGAAATATCCGTAAACGGCGATATTATCTCCGGGTTAAGGGTCTTTTAATCGCACCATACAGGAATTGAAATGAGGTATTGTTCGGGCTAAATGGCACACATATACTTACTTTTAATCGCACCATACAGGAATTGAAATAGTTCTGTTACTAGCCAGTGGCGTATGCTTTTTTTGCTTTTAATCGCACCATACAGGAATTGAAATTTCCATCTGCCGATCGTTTTACTATTGCTGAATGACTTTTAATCGCACCATACAGGAATTGAAATGACCCTATGGGGGGTGGTTAAAAACAATGCAAAGACTTTTAATCGCACCATACAGGAATTGAAATAGCACTAGTAAAAGCACAGATAGATAAAGCAACTACTTTTAATCGCACCATACAGGAATTGAAATATTCAAGGATACGCCTACTGTCATCCTTGTCACGCTCTTTTAATCGCACCATACAGGAATTGAAATAGGATACTGGGACATATACAAAAACTACTACGCACTTTTAATCGCACCATACAGGAATTGAAATCTTCGTTCCGCGACAATGGTCCAACCTATCGCTCCTCTTTTAATCGCACCATACAGGAATTGAAATAAATTTAACCTTTTTGGTATCACCTACAATTTCACCTTTTAATCGCACCATACAGGAATTGAAATCACAGATGCTTATGCGATGCATGAAGGTATTATGGCTCTTTTAATCGCACCATACAGGAATTGAAATAAGCTTTTTGTATGTCGGAAAGGGAGCATCCTAGTTGTCTTTTAATCGCACCATACAGGAATTGAAATTTCTTTGGTCTGGTCGGGGACTATGTAATAATAACCCTTTTAATCGCACCATACAGGAATTGAAATTTCGCATCCTTTGTCGTCTGCATTGCAGCAAGGTCTTTTAATCGCACCATACAGGAATTGAAATAGCTTAGCCAGTTCATCGCTCCTGTTAGCCCCAACTTTTAATCGCACCATACAGGAATTGAAATAGGTAAGACGACAAGAAAAGTCGGTGTCGTTCATCTTTTAATCGCACCATACAGGAATTGAAATGGCACTACATTGAGTCGGAAATGGCTCATGAGATTACTTTTAATCGCACCATACAGGAATTGAAATCGCAATTAAGAACAATAACAAGTAAAGATTTTAAAAACTTTTAATCGCACCATACAGGAATTGAAATGAAAGTGCAACCGCAATACTAGTAAAAGATATATACAGCTTTTAATCGCACCATACAGGAATTGAAATCTAGGAACACTAGCAGGGAAAGGCGTAATGTCAGGACTTTTAATCGCACCATACAGGAATTGAAATCAGGAAAGATTGAAACAACTTCAAGGGGCAATGGAGCTTTTAATCGCACCATACAGGAATTGAAATACTTTTTACCACATGCGGTACAACGCTATTACCTACTTTTAATCGCACCATACAGGAATTGAAATATCCGTAAACGGCGATATTATCTCCGGGTTAAGGGTCTTTTAATCGCACCATACAGGAATTGAAATTGGCGGTTAAGTTCACGGCACGGGTTGATGGCATCTTTTAATCGCACCATACAGGAATTGAAATGATTCAAAAGAATTGGAATTGCAATGTAAAACATCTTTTAATCGCACCATACAGGAATTGAAATAAACGAAAGGGGGAAAGAAATGATCAGGGAAGAAAACTTTTAATCGCACCATACAGGAATTGAAATTTGTTAGGGCATACGAAGAATACGGGCCGTTGGCTGCTTTTAATCGCACCATACAGGAATTGAAATTTGAGAACAGCAATGCGAGGACTTATACCTACATCGCTTTTAATCGCACCATACAGGAATTGAAATTTGCATAATGTTCGAAACGTGTGATAAGCTCCTCAATCTTTTAATCGCACCATACAGGAATTGAAATAAAATTTTGACTTGTTAGGTCTGTTTCTGCGAAGATGCTTTTAATCGCACCATACAGGAATTGAAATTATATAATGGAAACGAAGGTATCAGACAAATCCTCTTTTAATCGCACCATACAGGAATTGAAATGAGCGTGTCACTGGATTTCTGCTGTGTTAATTTCATCTTTTAATCGCACCATACAGGAATTGAAATCGCCTCCCTGAAAATCTGGGTAGAAGGTTACCGGGCTTTTAATCGCACCATACAGGAATTGAAATACTATTTACAATGATTTATATCGCGGAAGCATTCAAATGTTAAACACCACATCCTCCGCAATCATTTTCGCAACATTAATTGTCGGTATAAAATAGTTGTTAAATGGTGTATTCTCCGTTTTTGCGTGGAGAATACCTCTAGTGGTACCGACGGCTAATGTTGCTAAATGTGCCATTATATTCTTAGGAATAGTAAGTATCTTTCCCTCAAGCCCAAGGAATTCGTCCCACTTTGTTTCTTCAATCTCAAAGAAGCAGCCTGCCTCGATAATCAAGAAAGGTTTTCCGGAAGTTTCAAATTTAAAATTGGCAAATACAACGATTATATGTTTGGATTGATCTATGCCAAAACGAAAGCCATTGTTTAGCCTAACTTTTTCTTCTTCAATAAATTGATCCTCTACTATCGCAAATTGTTCTGTTACAACCTTAAGTAACTTGAAACCAACACCTGATTTTGTTTTCTTTGCCATTATGCTGCGGTTAAATCTTCTTCGCTCACATATTTACTAACTGACTTCTTCATTGCGGCATAATCACCCGAATAATTACTTTCGGATTTGAACTTGAAATCCGATTGGCCAAGCCAAGACATGGATGAGGCAGATATCTCAACCTCCTTGGTAACGGTGGTGACATAGACCGGTACGCTAACCAGATCAAGATTCAAGACAGCCTCTAATTTGGAAATTGTTTCCAATGTTAGGTTTTCTCTTCCTTTTAAAAGCTTACTGACCTGTTGTGCAGAGATATTTAATTGATCGGCTAGGTCTTTTTGAGTCATCCCTTGTTCTCGCAATTTTCGTAAAACGGCCAATGCAATTGCTGCTGATTTCTTCAACCATTCTCGGTTCTGTTTACGCCATTTGACGTTTTCAAGCCATTGTTGATTACTACCAGAAACCAATGCTTTAAATTTCTCTAAATTTCCGTTTGTCATGGTTTATATATCTAATAATTCCCAAAAAGAATCTTCGTCAATGATGCCGTTCTCTTGTAAAAAGCTTTTACACTTTTCCAGTTTCGTCAATTCCTTTTGCGTATGTTCACGCTCTTTCATCGTTTTAGTAAGCTTTATCGTCCCTCCTGTAATCAAGAACACATCGGTGGCAATTTTTATGGCATATACTCTAAGCCAACTTTTCCGGCGCCGACCTTTTGCTTTCTTCTTTGATAACTGAACAGTATGATATTCATTGTTGTCCAAATTGACGAAGGCACTGTCGAAACTACCTGTGCCGGCCAATTCTTCAATATATTGAAATATGTCATCGGCGTCTTCTAACGTAATCATTACTGCCTCTTCAACAGAGCAGCCAAAATATACTAAATCGTTTTTGTGTTCTTCAAAAAAGCTCTCCAGCCAAGTAAGATCCGTCCATACCTCGACAAGTTTATGCCATTCATCGATGCTTTCATTTTCATGATGAACTGCATGTAATTTGCCCTCAAAGATATGAACAATCTTCATATTATCAACCTATAGGTTTAGTATTTGTTTTGTAAAATTTAAGCTGTTGACATATCATTGTTTCGTTCTACACTTCATTTTTTCTAATCAATGGATGGGTAAAACAAGTAGGTGGATGTAATATCCGTATTGATAAGATGTAATTCTTGCTTATTTAGGTGTCCTTGTAAATTTCTATTTATAAGTTTATGTTTGTTTTTATTTGCATCTATCGGCAAATTAATTAATCAAATTGAAAAAAAACAAACTAAAATTTGATTTATTAAAACCATCAGTAAATAATTAGTTAATATTTATTACCTTTAGTAAACAAAAGTGCGATACATGGGAAAAACATTGCCAATATAAATTCCCTTTATGAGCAAAGAAAAAAACTAAGGTATGAGTGAAATGAAGTGTGAATTATGCACCGGACTACCAGGAATCGGCTTCGGCGGTTATTGCCCCAGATGATTCCTTTCTTGCGCATCAACGGTATGGCGAAGCCGGACTCTTGGTAGTTGATATTAATCTTGCCAAGGCTTCGGGAAAACTGGCCAATCGGTTTAAGCCGCATTTGTATCAACCCAAACAATGAAATGCTAGCAATCTTGTTCATTGCGAAACAAGATGTTTGATATAGCTAAAAATATAAGGTAAACATTCAAGTATCAAAAAGGGTAAAATAGCCAGTAAATAGACCCATATCGGGAACGGCTTATTTGTTGAAGATGCCTTAACCAATAATTTAAATGCGGTTAGGACCTGTTCCCTTTCTTTCCAGATAAGTAAAAGTGTCATGATGAGATAAGCTGTCAGCCGAATGGAAAACATCGTTTTCATCTCTTCAACCATAAAGGAAATGTCCCATACCAAGATGTTCAGCCAAATGGGCATGGCAACAAATGCGCCTATTAGGCTCGTTTTTCTATATAAGAGAAGTATAGCGGCAGTAACTTGTGATAATCCAATAAACGATTTAAATGGTTCATGCGCGGCTAAATACCATGATACCTTAAATAAGGAAAGATCTTGGATAGGGAGCTTCATTTCTTCGGTGCTGATGCCAAATTGATTGTTGAGCAGCTTACTTATGCCGTAAGATAACAGAATAACCGCAAGCCATACCCTAACGGAGAGAAAGCCGAAATTGATAATTTTGTTTTTGGGTGCTTTTTCTGTGCTAATGTGGGTTGGGTTTAATTGCATAATTGGCAATTTGGGTTCTAATGAATTCGAAGTCAGCGTGTTCTATAGTATTTAGATGCACGGTGCCAAGAAATTCCATAACTTGCCAATTGTGGTGGTAAATCACTACCTTCACCAAGCACCAAAACATTATAGGGCGTTAAAACGACAAACGATATGAAAAACAGGATTAAGCTCTTCACTCTTTTAACAATAACATTGATCGTATCAATTGGAATTTCAAGTTGCAAGAAAGCCTCGTTTGAAAAACAACAGACTTTAAAAAAACTTTACCAGATATACGAAAACGGTTCGATTTCAGAATGTAAATATAAGGGAGAGACTGTTTACAGCGGGGGATGGAACGCATATGATGCAGGGGGTGCTATTTACGATAAAGATGGAAAAGGAATCGGAACTTGTAATTTCGCTTGGGGAAAACCGGATACCATATGCGGTCAATTGACAGACTGCGAAACGGTTTATAGGGTTAAAGACAACATTTGGAGGCAACCAGCAGTTGATAAATACGGTCTTGGTAAATAAAACAGGTTGATTGCATACGGTCAAAAAGCTTGTCTGGATAAGATAGACAACTTATTAATATACATTATCATGTGTACCTATATCCAACAATATAATATTTTCATTTTGGGGGTCAGCAAGATCTTTTTCGATCGTAAAAATGTTCTGCAATCATATCCACAGGAACAGGCAAGATACAAAGCCAATTTACCACTCAGTTTGTGCGTTCTTAACGAGGGCTCATAGGCATCATGCGCCAACTTTCGCAATGCTTTGGTTATGGCGGCTTTTAACAGCGGATTCCTACCTGTAAATTTTTGATATGACTTTTCAAAAGCTTTTGATAGTACCAGTTTCCTTTCTAAAGACATTCGCGGACTAAATGGAGTTTAACCTGCTAATGGTTTCATTTGCAGTAAGGGGCACCGTTTTACCTGAATGATAGTCCTTTAATGATTGTTTAGCGGCTTTGGCTATATCATCGCGCCGTGCTTCTATTTGGCGTTTTTGCACTATCTCCAACAACATTTCCCTAGAACTATAATCTAGTTGCATAATCTCCTGTAAAGTTGAATCTATCGTTGCCATAGCAATACATTTTGTTGTACAAATATAGTCAATTCGAAACTAAAGCACAAAAACGGTACGAGTCCGAAATTATGACAACAGCTTATGGGGAATTTCCACGGGTGAAGTAGGACGCTTTTGAATGGGCATCAGCCCTTGGCTTATGAATACCTGGCAAAGATACCTTGGCTATTTTTCATTATCCGGCAATTTCTGGGCCGGATTGTAGCTTGCTCCTAACTTCTTGACGTATTCTTCAATGGTGGAGTCAAAACCAGCCTTCTTACGCAATTGGTTTACTTTTTCAGAATTTTGAATCGGCCAAATGTATAGCTTGGTCGTTCTGGTACTCCGCCCCTGACTACCATAAATTTGCTTCTTACCTTCATACATTAATAGCCTATCTTCCATCATGGCAGCATGAATGGTTTCGGCCTCTTTCTTTGCAGCTTGTCGTTTTAAAGCAGGCAGGTATTTCTTGATCAGTCCCTCATCGGCATGTTGTATGACGTAAAAGATCGCATCAGCCGCTTTTTCTCCGATTTTGCTTTGAGGCAACCAGCCGTATTTTAGTCAAAAATTGGTACCTATTGATAATAGAAAAAGAAAAGGTTATGCACGAAGTGGTTATAAAATATAAAAACCGGAAAACATTAAAAGCGTTGACTGCTTTGGGTGAATACTTGGGCTTTACCATTGCTGATCCAGAAAGAACGGAGAAAAGAGAAGTCTACCATATCAATGGTATCCCTGTTGAAAGTGGGGATCCGAAAATTGATATGCAGGATTTAACCACTCTTTTTACGGATGAGGCTATTGATGCTAAAACCTTAAGAGAATCGGCATGGCAACGCAAAAGGTAATCTGTGATACCGATGTCCTAATTTGGGTTCTTCGACGAGAAAAAAGCACGCCATTCACAAACAACGGCTTCAATAAATGAGATTGGGATAGATAACATCTTAATTTCGGCCATCAGTAAAATGGAATTGATTAAAGGTATTCTCCACAAAGAGCATAGCCAATAAGTTGCATAAAAGTTGAAAAGGTTAGACACCATTCTTTTAAGTCCCAAGATGTCCTCCCATAGTTTTAGTACTTTCTTATGGCCAGAAAACGAGTTGATATTTGGAAGTGATCGGCAACAGAAAGACCAAAAGGCATCGACCGCTGATTGGCAAAATCGCCCGGGTGTGAATTAAGAAGTTATTGTTCTTGGCAATCACAGTTCGCACTTGCTAAAAACACGCCTCCTGAAGTCATTTCCATGTAATTGTTGCGACCAAAAACAAGTTCGGCATCTACGGGTACCAGTGCTACCTCTTGTGAATTTTCGACACCGCCTTCCCATTTCATGACCGTTCCGGTAATGTGGAATCGTATCCTTTGGTTGGAGTTCTCCTTTACGGATAGGGTAATCTCCCCTTCATTACTATATCTTCCTTTGTCATATTCAAACCCATCAAATTCTGGAGCACTTAATTGAAATGCATGAAAGAAATTGGCGGTGTACGTCGTGCCCACAGGTGTTTCGCGGTTGAACTGGGCTCTGTCTGATGAGAAATCGAATACCGGATCTCGTTGACCATTTGCTTTCGCTTGTACAATCGAAAGAAAAAATCCTGCTTCTCCTTCATATAATTCGGAGGTAAAGGTCATCCAGTCCTGCCCGAAGCGATTGGCAGGGGTCGTCTGCCCGTCAATTGTAACTTTGTACCAGCATTCACTGTTGCTTTCCTCATCTTTAGCATCATCTTTAGAACAGGATGTCATTGCTATGGCTATACAAAATAGGCCCATCATTCTGATTATGCTTTTCATATTTGTATTTTTTAATTTATAATTCTATATGATGCAAGGCATTGAGCATTTCAAACTCGCCGTCGGTTATTTCAATGATTTCACCGGTTTTGTACCCTTTTTCCGTACCTTTTAGTGTAACGGAAAACGTGCCTTTTAACCAATGGATTTGTCTTTGGGCAAGGGCGCCGTCTCCTTTTTCAAATTCGGTGATGGTCAATGTTCCTGCATATGGTGAACCCTTGGAGTCGGTACGGGACGAGAAAATAACCTCCGAAGCTGCTTTGTTGTAATAGTTTACTTCAGCTGTACCTGTCATCATTCCTGATTTTGTAGCATCTGAAGCTACTGGATACGTTCCTATAGGGTTATCAATCTTGTCGAAAGGCAGGCGAAGGCTAATTTGAAATGTCTCCCTTTCTCCCGATTGCATGGCCGAGAGTAATAGATTGTACTCACCGGAGTTATCATCAACCCCCAAACCCTGTTCTACGAATTTTACATCGAAAGAGCCATCGGTTTCCCACTTAACGCCGTCTACTTTCATTTTAATATATTGTCCGTATTGCTTACCTTTATTTTCTTCATCATCGTTTTTCGAGCAGCCTGCTAAAGCAAACACCGCTAAGAACAGTACCATTGTTTTTCTGATTGTTGTTTTCATCTCTTATATTTTTATCGTTTATAATGTTGCCGGGTTATAGTTTCCGGCGTGTATTATCGTTACACCTTCATTGATAAAAGCAAAGTTACAGTAGCACCATTCCCCACGATACCCCCTAAATGGGGTTTTTAACACAACTAAATAATCTTGGGAAAAAATTAAAATAGACCACCCGGAAAAATTGGATGGTCTTATTGTGTCTGCCCAGCAATGACGGAAGCACAAAAGTGTCATAGCCACTACCGACAGGGCTTAATGTCTTCATTACTATTATTTTGCTTTTTTGTACGCGTATTCGTGGGTTTCTATCAGGTCTTCCGTTGCCCGGTCATACACTTCTGCTTTTACGGGGTAACCAACATCGTTGTAAGTGTATTTATAAACATGGTTAGAAAGTACGATACCCCCTGATGTTGTTTTGACCGATTGATAGTTGCTGATTTGTTTTGTCTTCCAAGACCACGGATGCCGGGCATAGCCCCCGGACTTGCCATCGAAATCTCCGAAATCAACAGTTCCTTGACCTATTTTATGTTGAATCGAATTTCCTTTACTATCGAATACATAGGAATTAATAATAGTACCGACATCTTCGACATAAACGGTTTCGGTAACCGTGTTTTGCTGGTAGGTATATTGAACCTGCGACACACTTGATACTTCCCCGTCATTTCCGATATAGGTCCAGACACCGGAAACCGGCCGTTCACCACTTTCATAGGAATATGATTCCTTTAAGAAAACCTGCCCGTTATGTCTTCTCTCTTGGCCAATCATACGGTCGTTGTTATCATAAGTGAAGCTATGGATGGTATGTATTCCTCCGTTAACGTATTGCGTCCAAACGATTGCTCGGTTTCGCTCGTCGTACTCGTACGTTAATTGTGTTTGCCCGTTTACTTTTTCTTCTACCAGCAATAGGTCACCGCTTCCACTTCCGTCGGGATTGATATCATCGTCTTTTTTACAGCCTGTCAAAGCCATTGCTGCCAAAAGCAGTATGCATGTTTTTCTGATTGTGGCTTTCATTGTTGTTTATTTTTATCGTTTATAATTTTTATCCGGATGACGGTTAACAGCACGCATTGACTGCATTCTTTCATTCGATAAAACAAAGGTATAGGCACAAAACTTCTCCCAGTACCCCCTAAAGGGGGTTTTTAGCAGTATTGTTCACTCAAAGAGCAGCAATTTCTTTCGTTAAATTAGTTTTGATGGTTGCTCCCCTCCGATTATGCGTTACCTGAATTAGGGTTTTCTGGACGTTCCCCATTGGTTATTTCACAGGTTTGTCAATCCTTTTCGATATCGGCATGACATAAGTGGAAAAAAATTTTTATGACAAGCTATGTGAAATGCTAGAATCTTTTAACTTTGATCATGCTCAATACCTACACTCCCCTAACAATTCTTTCATGAACAAATTCTCTAAATGCTTGTTTGCCGCTACTTGCGCAGTTATACTGTTTACTTCTTGTATCAAAACTAATGACCCCGCACCCGACAATGACCCGACACCGAATGACCCGACACCGGACGAAACGGAAACATTCAAGTTCGGTATCTGGACACAATCAAGTAGTTCGAACAATACCAGCCATTTTATTTTGGGAACCAATAGCCTTACCGAAGGTTCGGTTAATCTGAAAGATAATGGTATTGAGGTGACGTCCACTTTGAATAATTCGGTGATTATCCACGACGGATATTATTATTTCTACAATAGCACCGACGGTCACTTCGGTAAGTACCAACTGACAGATGGTGCCGTATCGACAGTGAAAGAGGTGCCCTTGAATCATTTGGCATCGCTGGCCGGCCACACCTGGATCAATGACAAGACACTGGTCATCATCGGTACCAATGCGGAAGCAAATGGCATCAATTATTCGATCATTGACGCCAATACCCTCAGCATCAAGAACGGAAGTGTAAGTGGTTTACCTGAACTCCGCAAGGGCTATAGATACCGCGTGGGTGGCGATATACAATACAAAGATGGCAAGTTGTTTTTTTCCGTTGTCACCCAGTACATTGCCACGTCTCAACTGTATCCGCGAACTAACATATTAGCGGTTTCATATCCCGAATTTGTGGTTACCTACACGTCAGCCGATACGCATACCGTAGGTGTAGGAAGCCCGTCTGGTGAGTTCGCTACCTCTTTTGTAGACGAGCAAGGCGACATGTACTTCCTATCAAGCTGGAATGGCAAGTGGAGAGATGCAGGCCTCGCCTCACCAAGGATTGTCTACCGGGTAAAAGCGGGCTCGGACGAATATGATAATAGGTATTTCATAAAAGTGAAGGAGCAACTTGAGTATGAAGCTGCCGATTTATTCATGAACCTTGGCGGTGGCAAAGCAATCATCAAATACGAGAAAGATCCGGGAGACAACAATACCAAATATGGTTATGCGATCTTCAATCTGTCTACCGGAAAAGAGGAGCGTATACTGACGGAGATTCCATATGGAGGAGCTGGAGAACGTAATGTCTATGTAGAGGATGGCAAGGCTTACATCGCTGTAATATCAGGCGGAGACACAAATTACATTTGGGTGTACGATTCAAAAACTGATCAGGTAACGAAGGGGCTACAGATTAAAGGTAGCTATAACTCGTTTTCACGTATTGATAAATTAGAGTAAATTAAGTGCTGGCCATGCTGAAGGAGTAAAGTGGAAAAATGTGGTGCATTTTTTTTGATGCCACATTAGAAGCAAAGGTTCGCCATGTTAATTCATCGTTAGGTCTCCCCCGCCCCTCACAATAATTTCTTTTGAGTTATTAACATTAGAAGGGCTTCTGGTCAAAATATCGACGAGGTATAAGTTTCTTGAAGGGTTGACTTGGTCAAGTTCTGATATGGTTATTTTCAAAATATAATTTTTGTTCACCGGGTAGGTTTGGGAGTCAGCGTTTATTACTTTTCCGTCGATCATGTAAATACACGAATTGCCTTTATTCAATAAGGTATATTTATTCTTAAATTCTTCTAAGGTTATGACCTCGGGTTTGTAGTCGGGACTAGTTCTTAAATTGATCTGTCCATTGTACTTATTCCCCTTATAAACAACGATCTTATGCTCAACATACAAGGAGTCGATAGCTTCATAATCTAATGTGTTAACAATTGCATAAGGCACGTATTTGCCATTTAACGAGATAATTGGTTTCCGAGAGGTATCTTTCTTACCGTTGATATACACTACCTCTGGAATTGTATCGCTTTTAACGGCTTGTTGGGTATTCGGAGACTCTCTTAATCCTTGCGCATTTGTAAGTGAACAGAGGAAAAAAAGTAAAACGACTAATGAGGACCTTTTCATTTATGTATGGTTTAAAGGTGACAAGTATTACTGAACAACGCCTAAATCAAGTCATATTTGGCAAATTTTTATGGAATATTTTTCTCTTGTAATTGATTTTATCGTCAGTATCTCATGGCAATCTAAGAAATTCGTTCGGGAAAAACAAGTATATTCGGTTGTGGCCCTTGATGTTGCCAGGAAATGACAGCACAATTCTTCTTGCTGAAAATCAACTTTGGTGCCATGGCGAACCGGGTGATCCATACCGCTTGTCTAACACTCAATCCCACATTTATTTTCTGAAGTTAAAAAACATTTCCTACCTTTGTCCTTTGTGAAAATCAAAGTACCCCAACCTTTAGCACATCCGCTATATTCGGCATATCCCGGCACTTTTTCATTTCCATTTTTTTCAACGGCCATCAGGCCTTTTTTTTTGTTATCAATCCTCATTCAATACATTAAAAAGAGATGACTCAATACACCAAATTACCTGCTATTTTGCTGTTGGAAGACGGCACTGTTTATCATGGAAACGCCACTGGGAAAATAGGAACAGCGACGGGTGAGATTTGTTTTAATACCGGGATGACCGGTTATCAGGAGATCTTTACAGACCCCTCTTATTTTGGCCAGATTATGGTGACCACTAATGCGCATATCGGGAATTATGGCATACGCCGGGAAGAATGTGAATCGGGAACGATCCAGATTTCAGGTCTGGTCTGCAAGAATTTCAATGAGGTCTATAGCCGCCAGATGGGCGATGAGTCTATTCAAGATTATTTTATTAAAGGGAATCTGGTGGGCATTGCTGACGTGGATACCCGCTCTCTGGTACGCCATATCCGTGATAAAGGGGCGATGAACGCGATTATTTCTTCTGAAGTGTTTGATGTGTCGGAATTAAAGGAACGGCTGAAAAAGGTGCCTTCAATGGATGGACTGGAGCTTTCTTCTGTGGTGACCACACCGGAAACGTATTTTCATGGGGACGAAAACGCTGCGCATCGCGTGGCAGTGTTGGATTTGGGGGTCAAGAAAAATATTCTGCGTAATTTCTCTGACCGAAATGTGTTTGTGAAGGTTTTTCCTGCCAAGACTTCTTTTTCGGAAATGGAGGAATGGAAGCCGGATGGCTATTTTGTATCGAACGGACCTGGAGATCCGGCGGCGATGCCTTATGCCCTGGATACAGTGAAGTCGATACTGGCATCAGAAAAGCCACTTTTCGGGATCTGCCTGGGCCATCAGTTACTGGCTTTGGCACATGGCATACGCACGGAAAAGATGTTTAACGGCCACCGGGGCATCAACCATCCGGTAAAGAATATCGTCGCGGACCGCTGTGAAATTACGAGTCAAAATCATGGTTTTGGCGTGGTAGCAGAAGATGTTGAGAAATCGGAGGCGGTGGAAATTACCCATCTTAACCTGAATGATCATACGGTGGAAGGTATCAGGGTGAAAGGTAAACCAGCCTTTTCGGTGCAGTACCATCCTGAGTCTTCTCCGGGTCCGCATGACTCCCGGTACTTATTTGATGATTTTGTGGCAATGTTGGGGTAGGTATTAGGTATTAGGTATTAGGTATTAGGTGTTGGGTGTTAGGTGGGTATTGGGTATTGGGTCATTGCAAGGCGGGTACGACGAAGCAAACCGAACAGAGTGAGCTCATGAATGCCTTAAAAATAAAAGCCGGGTGAGGTCTTTCTTAATGATCAAAAAAACCTTACCTTTGGGTGACTAAACATATAGTGTATAATTTACACTAAGAAATACGATTTAAAAAAGAGGAATTAAAAAAGACAAGTATGAGTTTGATTATCGATGTACACGCAAGGCAAATACTGGACTCGCGTGGCAATCCTACCATTGAAGTGGACGTAACTACCCAAAATGGTTTTGTAGGACGTGCAGCGGTGCCTTCGGGTGCCTCCACAGGGAAGCATGAAGCCGTAGAGCTTCGGGACAATAATAAGTCGGCTTACCTGGGCAAGGGTGTATTGAAGGCAGTGAAAAACGTTAATGATATCCTGGCCCCGGCTTTGGAAGGGATCGATGTTTTTGAACAGAATGCCATCGATCAATTGATGATTGAACAGGACGGCAGTGAGAACAAGGGCAAGCTAGGGGCAAATGCCATCTTGGGGGTGTCTTTGGCGGTTGCCAAGGCGGCGGCACAGGAAAGTCACCAGTCCCTTTACCGTTACATCGGTGGGGTGAACGCGAATACCTTGCCTATTCCGATGATGAACATCTTGAATGGGGGTGCCCATGCCGATAATAAAATTGATTTTCAGGAATTTATGGTGATGCCTGTAGGTGCTCCGTCATTCTCGGAAGCTTTACGCTGGGGCGTAGAGATTTTCCATCACCTTAAAAGTGTGTTGAAGAAAAATGGCTACTCCACCAATGTGGGCGATGAGGGGGGATTTGCGCCGAATATCGGCTCTAATGAGGAGGCTATTGAAACGGTATTGAAAGCTATTGAGGTGGCGGGTTTTAAGGCGGGGAAAGATGTTTATATTGCCATGGATGCCGCGGCTTCTGAGTTTTATGATGCGAAAAGCAAACGCTATGTCTTCAAAAAATCGGATGGCAGGAAGTTTACTTCGGAAGAATTGGTAGCTTATTGGGTAGATTGGTCAAAAAAATATCCGATTATTTCCATTGAGGATGGCCTGGATGAGGACGACTGGAAAGGTTGGTCGGCACTTACCGACGCGATTGGCAAGCAGGTACAGCTCGTGGGTGACGATTTGTTTGTTACGAATGTGAAACGCCTTCAGGAGGGAATCAATAAAGGCATTGCCAATTCCATCTTGGTAAAGGTCAACCAGATCGGATCATTAACGGAAACCATCAACGCGGTGACATTGGCTCAAACCAATGGTTACACCTCGGTAATGAGCCATCGTTCGGGGGAAACGGAAGATACTACGATCGCGGATCTGGCGGTTGCTTTGAATTGCGGCCAGATTAAAACTGGTTCGGCTTCGCGCTCTGACAGGGTAGCGAAATACAATCAATTGCTGCGTATTGAAGAAGAGCTGGGAAGCAACGCCCGCTTTTTAGGCAAGGATTTTAAGTTTGCCAAGTAGGTGTTGATGAGCTGCCAGCCTTCAGCTATGGGCTATCAGTTTTTTCATAAAGGGTTGACTGCTATCAGCTGACGGCTGATTACTGACGGCTGACAGCTACCAGCTACCTATTGCATATATCAGTGAGTTTATCTAAGTTTGTATATGGTAACAAGAATATTGTCTCTTATACGAAATAAATTCGTTATTGCTTCCTTGGCGTTTATCGTTTGGATGTTATTCTTTGACCGCAACGATCTTCCTTCACAGCTTCATTATCATTCACAGCTTAAAGAGCTTCAGGCAGAAAGGGCCTTTTATGAACGGGAGACCGCTAAAGTAGAAAAGGACCTGGAGGAGCTTGGCAGCGATGCGAAAAAACTCCAAAAATTTGCCCGTGAAAAATACCTCATGAAAAAGGACAATGAAGATGTGTACGTCATTGTGAAAGAAGAATCAGTGGATTGAAAACTCTGCGCTCACCACTGCCGTTATTTCCTTGCGAATGGAGGATATGTCGTTTATTCCTTGATCAGAAACCATATTTGAATTTTCAGGTGTAATTTGAATGACACCCATTCTTGCCGTACGGAGTGCTCCTAGCTTTCTACCGGTAGCTTCAGCAATACGCTCTCCTCTTACCATGGCGTCTTTTGCTGCCTCAGCTTGAATGTCTACTTTTATTTCACTGATCTTCGTATAGTAATATTCCGGGGGATTCACCGTAAAACTTACGCCTTGCTCAACCAGTGAACTGATATCCAACGATACTGTTTTTACCTTATTTACATCCGTAGATTCTACGCGGAGCGACTGGGAAACCGTGTAGGATCTGATGCCTACTTGTTGGCCATTATCGTTGTAGAGGTAATTTGCGTATTGATTACTGGGTTGAAATTCGATCTTATCCTCACCGAAACCTTTGCTCTTTAGGTAAGCGGTAACTTTGGGCTTTTGTGCCTGAAGGCTTTGGTAGGCATCGACCGGCGATTGTCCTTCGATCGTGATTGTACCCTTCAATACCCCTAAATCCGAAACAATTACTTTTTTAGCGGAACCGGTGGTATTGATGGTTTGGTCTGCCGATTTTATACTTTTTAAGGTAAGCGACAATACGATGGTAGCCAAGACCACGGAGAGGGAGAAAAGCAACGCGGGAGCAATAAAACGATTTCTATTCATCTGTTTATTTTTTGTTTCTCAGTTGTCAGATGGAGCCTTTGATGATTAAAATAATCATTGCCCTTTGTGTGTTTAATCATTATTTTAACCATGTCGGGTTCATAATACGATTCTAAAGGACAATAACCTTGCCGTTTTATAACATCCCCCCGTCCACGGGAATGACTTGGCCGGTAATGTAAGCGCTCATATCCGATGCCAGGAACACACAGGCATTGGCGACATCTTCAGGTTCGCCAGCCCGCTTTAAGGGAATGTTCTGCTCCCAGCCTTTTACCACTTCCGGATCCAAGACATCGGTCATTTCAGTACGGATAAAACCCGGGGCAACGACGTTTGTACGGATGTTCCTTGATCCAAGCTCTTTGGCAATGGATTTAGAAAAGCCGATAATTCCCGATTTTGAAGCCGCGTAATTGGATTGCCCGGCATTGCCTTGAACGCCAACAACGGAACTCATGTTGATGAACACCCCTTTTCGGTTTTTCATCATGATTTTTGAGGCTGCTTTGGTGACGTTGAAGATGGATTTCAAGTTTACGTCAAGGACATCGTCCCATTGTTGTTCGGTCATGCGCATAAGCAGTCCGTCTTTGGTGATGCCGGCATTGTTGACGACAATATCCAAACTTCCAAAATCGGAAACCACATCCGCAACTAGCTTTTCGGCCTCGTCAAACTTAGAGGCGTCTGAACGGTACCCTTTCACCTGGGTGCCTGCAGATTGCAATTCCTTTTCCAGGGCTTGCCCCTTCTCTACGGAGGAAAGGTAGGTGAATGCCACATTGGCGCCATGTTCAGCAAATTTTTCTGCGATTTTACGCCCAATTCCTTTGGAGGCGCCGGTGATAAGTGCGGTTTTTCCTTCTAATAATTTCATGTTTCGGATGCTTGTTTCTGAATTGAATAAAGTCCAAACATAACTAAAATTGGTTTTATTTGCAATGACCGGAAGGATGAAAGGGGCCGCCATTCTTCATAAAAATCATTGTCTTTATGAATGAATTGGTTACTTTTGGCAGACGTAGTGCATATCGTTCAACAACAAAAGCCTTCACCATGATCAGCCAAATCATTTTCGCCTTGCTTTTTTTTGTGGCAGTGGCATTTTTCACCTTCAACGTGAAGAAAATAATTCGGAACATCGGGCTCGGACGGGAAGAAAAGCGAAATGACCGACCTGCGGAACGTTGGCGGAATGTGCTGCTGGTGGCCCTGGGCCAGAAGAAGATGTTCAAACGTCCTATCCCCGCGCTATTGCATTTATTTGTATATGCGGGCTTCATCATCATCAATATTGAAATGCTGGAGATTGTTATCGATGGCCTGTTTGGGACCCATCGGGTATTTGCATGGATGGGTGCTTTTTATTCTTTTCTCATCGCAACTTTTGAATACCTGGCTTTCGCGGTTTTGCTGGGCTGCCTGATCTTTTTAATACGGAGGAATATTATGCGCATCAGGCGTTTTTTCGGGGTGGAGATGACTCCCTGGCCCAAGACAGATGCCAACTTGATCTTAATTACGGAAATTCTGTTGATGACGGCTTTTTTATTGATGAATGCCGCGGATCATAAATTGCAGCTTCTGGGTGCTCCACATTATGTGGAGGCGGGAAGTTTTCCGGTAAGCACCTGGCTTGTTGGCTTGCTACCGGCCGATGTTTCCAGCCTAACGGCCATAGAGCGGACCGCCTGGTGGTGCCATATCATCGGCGTACTGGCGTTTTTGAACTATCTCCCCTACTCCAAGCATTTCCATATTATCCTTGCTTTTCCCAATACTTATTATGCCAATCTTGAGCCAAAAGGGAAATTTCAGACGATGGACAGCGTGACTAATGAGGTAAAAGCCATGCTGGACCCCACCTACACGCCTGTGACTTCTACTGAGTCCCTTCGTTTTGGCGCGAAGGATATTTCTGACCTGACCTGGAAAAGTTTGATGGATGCTTATACCTGCACGGAATGTGGACGGTGCACGGCGGTATGCCCAGCAAATATTACCGGGAAATTGCTCTCCCCAAGGAAAATCATGATGGATACCCGCGACCGCGTGGTGGAGGTAGGCAAGAACGTGGATAAAAATGGAAGTTTCCAGGAAGATGGAAAGAACTTACTGGACGATTATATCAGCCGCGAAGAGATCTGGGCATGCACGAGCTGCAATGCCTGCGTGGAGGCATGTCCGGTAACAATTGACCCCTTGAAGATTATCATGGAGTTAAGGCAATATGCGGTGATGGAGGAGTCTAAGGCGCCTACACCAATCAACGCCATGTTCGGGAACATCGAAAATAATGGCGCACCATGGAAATATGCGCAGGCGGACCGCGCAAACTGGACAGGTTTAAATGAATAAAGAACAAACAATGGAGGACTTACACATTCCGACAATGATGGAGCTGACCGCGAAAGGGGAAGTTCCGGATATTTTATTTTGGGTGGGTTGCATGGGAAGCTTCGATGAACGGGCCCAACGTGTTACCCGTGATATTTGCAAACTTTTACAACATGTAGGTTTGAAGTATGCTATTTTGGGAACCGAGGAAGGCTGCACGGGGGATCCTGCAAAGCGTGCGGGCAATGAATTTCTCTTCCAGATGCAGGCGATGACCAATATACAGGTGCTGGATGGTTACCAGGTCAAAAAGATCGTGACGGCCTGCCCACATTGCTTTAATACGATCAAAAACGAATATCCGGCCTTGGGAGGACACTATGAGGTGATTCACCATACCCAACTGATCCAGGGCTTGATCGACGAGGGCAAGCTCAGGGCAGCCGGCGGTGAATCTTTTAAAGGAAAAAAGATTACCTACCACGATCCTTGTTACCTGGGGCGGGGAAATGGCGTATATGAGGCTCCACGGAAAGTATTGGAGGCACTGGATGCGGACCTGACGGAGATGCGCCGCTGCAAGAGCAACGGATTATGCTGCGGCGCTGGAGGTGCCCAGATGTTCAAGGAGCCTGAAAAGGGGAAGAAGGATATCAATGTGGAGCGTGTGGAGGAAGCCTTGGAAACGAAGGCGCAGGTGATAGCAGGAGCTTGCCCCTTCTGCCTGACGATGTTGCGCGACGGGGTGAAACATGTGGAAAGGGAACAGGATGTGGAGGTGTTGGATATTGCTGAAATTACCGCCAGGGCAAATGGATTATAGGAAATAAAGAATTGACAACATGATAAACGAATTGGAAAAAATAAAAAAAACAAGGCTCTTTTTGATAAACCTCGTTGAGGATTTAAGCCCTGAACAGCTCAATGAAATACCCGAGGGCTTTAATAATAACATCGTCTGGAACTTAGGGCATCTCATAGCAACGCAGCAAGGGATATGTTACATACGATCGGGCCTAAAAGTGGTGACAGAAGAGAAGTATTTTCTACCTTATAAACCGGGTACAAAACCGGAGAAGTTTATCGATATTGATGAGGTAAACGAGGTGAAAAAATTATTGATTTCAACCCTTGACAGGTTTGAAGCTGATTACAATCAACATATTTTTTCAGTGTATGAACCTGTCACTCTTCGCTACGGGGTTACGTTAAGCTCGATTGATGATGCCATAGGTTTCCTTTCTTTTCACGAAGGACTTCACCATGGATACATCATGGCATTAAAGCGGGCAATAAAACGCGGATCTTAAAACGTGTTATTTCAATATGGTAATTTCTACCCTACGGTTTTTTTGCCGGCCTTCTTTTGTTTTGTTGGAATCTATCGGTTGACTTTGTCCGTATCCTTTTGTTGAGATCCTACTTCCCGCAATGCCCAAAGTTTCCAGATAGGCTTTTACAGAAACTGCCCTTTTTTCTGATAGCCATTGGTTGTATTCTTCGGTACCTGTGGCATCGGTATGGCCATCTACCTGAATAGCAGCATCTGGATAACTTGCTGCCAGGTTTACGAACTCCTGAAGTGCCGTCTTAGACTGTTCGGTGAGGTAAGAAGAGTTTGTAGGGAAAAGGACATCTGAATCAAAGGTCATCATGAGCCCCCTATCTGTATTGGTTACGTTCGCAGCCGTGCTTGTGCCTGAAGGGACAACTTCCCGCCCGTTGTTTTCTATAACTGCCGGGTTTTTAATCGTCATCTTTTTGCTTTTGCAGGAAAAGAGAACGGCGCTTGCCAGAAGGGCGACGAATAGCGTAACGTGTTTCTTCATATTGGGTATTTAAGGCTTAAGGTACGAATTTTTATAATTTGTGAAAATTAATTACGTAGTATAACCGAAAAAAAAGAGGAGGTAAAAAGTCTAGGTCTGGTATGATGCCTAAATATTTTTACATCCTCTTCTGAATCAATCTATTTTGAAAGCTTTACCCGTAGGTTTTCGTCAATGGCAGCCAAGAAATCCTCAGTATTTAAATACTGGTCTTTCGTGACTTTATTGCCATGGATACAAACAGCCAAATCTTTGGTCATCTTCCCGCTCTCTACGGTTTCGATACAAACCTGTTCTAAGGTATTGGCGAAATCGATCAATTCCTGGTTGCTATCCAATTTTCCGCGGAAGGCCAAGCCTCTTGTCCATGCGAAAATGGAAGCAATAGGATTCGTCGAGGTCGGGTTTCCTTTTTGATGCTCGCGGTAGTGGCGTGTAACCGTACCGTGGGCAGCCTCGGCTTCCATAACCTTACCGTCGGGTGTGATCAGCGTAGATGTCATCAAACCCAATGACCCAAAACCCTGGGCTACTGTATCTGACTGAACATCTCCATCATAGTTTTTACAAGCCCATACAAAGTTACCATTCCATTTTAAGGCTGCGGCAACCATATCATCTATTAAACGGTGTTCGTAGGTTATTCCCGCGGCTTCAAATTGTGCTTTGAATTCTTCTTCATATATCGCCTGGAAAATATCCTTGAAACGACCGTCGTATTTTTTGAGGATAGTATTTTTTGTGGAAAGATACAAAGGCCATTTTTTATTCAATGCCTGGTTGAAACAAGCGCGGGCAAAACCTTTGATGCTCTCATCGGTGTTGTACATGGCCATGGCAACGCCATCACCATTGAAATTGTGGACTTCAAATTCTTCCACTTTTCCATCTTCTCCTTCAAATTTGATGGTCAGCTTTCCTTTTCCTTTCGTAACGAAATCTGTAGCCCGGTATTGGTCGCCAAAGGCATGACGGCCGATGCAGATAGGTGCTGTCCAGTTAGGCACCAAACGGGGGATATTGTTGATGACAATAGGTTCACGGAATACGGTGCCATCAAGGATATTACGGATGGTTCCATTCGGCGAACGCCACATTTGTTTTAAACCGAATTCTTCTACCCGGGCTTCATCGGGCGTTATGGTAGCACATTTGATGCCGACACCGTATTGTTTTATGGCATTTGCAGCATCTACCGTGATTTGATCGTCGGTTTCGTCGCGTTTTTCTATTCCTAAATCATAATATTTAATATCCAACTCCAAGTATGGGAGAAGCAATTTGTCTTTAATGAATTTCCAAATGATGCGGGTCATCTCGTCACCATCGAGTTCTACTACAGGGTTGGCTACCTTGATTTTTTGTACTGACATATACGTAAAATGGTTGTTGATTTACTAAAGCCCCAAAGATACTATTTTGATTTGATTTACTGCAATTTCGCTTCCTGATCTTGTTTTTTTAAATACAGATCGAAATAATCGCTTATTTTCTGCATCAAGTGCACACGGTCTGCACCACGGACATTGTGTTCATGATCGGGATACACATAATAATCGACCTGTTTACGGTTTTTAACGGCTTCTTGGAGGAAATTCATGGAATGCTGCCACAGCACGGTACTGTCTTGAGCACCATGGATGAGCAATAGTTTCCCTTGTAATTGATCTGATTTTGTTAATAAATTAGCAATTTCATAACCTTGCGGGTTTTCTTGGGGCGTATCCATATAACGTTCGGTATACATTACTTCATAGAGTTTCCAATCCATTACTGGTCCGCCGGCAACCCCTACGGCAAACACATCAGGTTTCCTGAGCATAAAGGATGTGGTCATGAATCCGCCAAAGCTCCAGCCGTGGATACCCAGTCTTTTTCCGTCGACAAAGGGAAGGGATTTCAGGTATTCCACCCCTTTCATTTGATCTGCCATTTCCACCGTACCGAGGTTCCTGAATACTGCCTGTTCAAAAGCGAGCCCGCGGTTAGCACTTCCACGACCATCCATGGTAAATACCACATAACCACGTTGTGCCATGTATTCGTACCACAAATTGCCACTGCCGGGGAAACTATTGGAGAGCAACTGGACGTTCGGACCGTTATAGAGGTAAACTATTACAGGATATTTTTTCGATGGATCAAAAGGTGTTGGATAAATCAATTTGCCGTATAAGGGTGTGCCATCATCTGCTGTTAACTGTACGCTCTCAACCTTCGGACGCCGGTATGCCGATAAAGGATTGTCGGAAACCAGCAGGTTCTTTTTCCATTTGCCATGGGCACTTAGCAGGTCTACCACCCTTGGTGTAGTGCCGTTCGACCAGATGTCGATCAGGTATTCGCCATTAGATGATGCAGTGGCAGTATGTACGCCGACATCGGTATCCAGACGTTGCATTCGCCCATTTTCCCATTCTACGGCATAGAGGTGTTTCTCCATCGGCGATTCTTTGCTGGTGAGCACATATACTTCTCTCTTTTTGGGATTAAAGCCTACTATCTCATTGACAAGCCATTCGCCTTGAGTAACTGCGTTCAACAAATTCCCTTCGGTATTGTACCGGTACAGGTGCATAAACCCATCTCTTTGGCTCCACCATAGAAATTCCTCGTTTGACGCGGGAAGAAAAGTAAGCCCATGTTGGGGGTGCATATACTTGGGGTCGGTTTCTTCAAAAAGTGTTCGCAGCAGTTCACCCGTTTGGGCATCGTATTGATTGAGCCACAGGTGATTTTGTTCACGGCTAAGGATAGCGATGTAAATAAATTGTTCGTCGGGGTTCCAGGTAATACCGGTAAGGTAATGATCTTTAGGCGTTCCCGTTTTCATGTAGACTGTTTTCCGGGTTTTAGGGTTGTAGACTCCGAGGGTGACTTCGTGAGAGGTTCTACCAGCGAAGGGGTATTTTATGCTATGGGCAATGGCAGGTGTCGTATCCCAGTTGATGACAGGATAATCTTCTACCATGCGTTCATCCATCCGGTAATAGGCTAGGTAATTGCCTTTGGGTGAAAAAAAGATGCCCTTGTCTATACCGAATTCTTCACGGTGTACGATCTTCCCGTTGACAATACCTGCATCCTTATCTTGTGTAACTTGATGCTGCTGCCCCTGGCGGTCGACCATATATAGGTTGTTGCCCATGGTATAGGCGAGTTGGTAGTCCTCTCCTACAAATACGTTTTCTGCCGTTTCAGGCAGTACGTTCCAAGGCCTGATACCCCACTCGCCTTCTTCTTCGAAGGCGATGAAGTAGTGGTTCTGAATTGCAAAATAGCATTCATCATCGGAGAGCCACTGGATATCGGGCAATTGTTGTAGGACATCTTTACGGAACAATTGATTATTCAGGGAAGAGCTTCGCAGTAGGGTATCGGTTTTCAGGCCCGGGACTTGCGTTTTTATAAGTGCTTCGCCATATGGTGTTGTGGTTACCTGCGCGAAAGCGTTCTCATTGGGAATCCAGTGCAGCTGTTCCAGGTTCTTTTGGGCAAGGCTGGTTTTTAAGCCTCGGGCGGCTTCTTCGATGGTATACAGCTTTTGCTGGGCATAACTGATTGAGGATAGGGTAAATGTAAAAAAAAGAAAAATGGACTTGATAGGCATGGCTGCTATTGGTTAGAGCGCCAAAATTAAGAAAATCTTTCCAATAGCCATTTAAGAGGACACTCAAGACCATTTATGTCAACCATCTGGCTCCCCTTCCATCATATTCCTTTTCCGTGTCTCGTTCATGGACAAGAACATCGTCAAAGAAATAAAAATACCTATTGTTACATACCAGTAAAACCAAGACTCATGGCCAATATTTTTTAGCAACAATGCAATGTATTCAGCACTCCCCCCAAATATTGCTACGGTTAACGCATGAGGCAGACCTGCTCCTATGACACGTACTTCCGCTGGAAATATTTCTGCTTTTACAACCACGCTTATACTGGAGTATAGACTCAGGATCAATAGGTATATCAAAAGGAGTCCGAATATCTCCCAATTCGAGGTGGCATTACTTATGGCGGTCATTAATGGTACCGTTGTACAGATGCCTAACACACCAAAGGCAATCAGTAGCGGACGGCGGCCTATCCGATCGGAAATCGCCCCGAATAAGGGCTGGAAGAGTGCAAAAACCACTAAGGCTACAAATGTAATCAGGGTAGCATCTTCTTTGGAAACCCCTCCTGTATTTACCAAGTATTTCTGCATATAAACAATGGCGGTATAAAAGGCCAATGTGCCGCCCAGCGTAAGCCCTACCACCATCATCATTGCTTTTGGGTGCTTTACCAACTGCGACAAGATGCTTTTTTGTTGAATATTCTTCAGGCTAGCTGCTTGGTATGCCCTGGTTTCTTGTATATTGCCATGCAAATACAACATCCCAAGTGTTAGAATGGCGCCCAAAGCAAAAGGGATACGCCACCCCCAATCATGAAGCTGCGCATCGGTCAATATAAATTTTTGCAATACTATCAGCAAGCCCAAAGCCATTATCTGTCCGGCAACGAGTGTCAGGTACTGGAAACTGGCAAAAAATCCCCTTCTATGGGGCGGGGACATCTCGGTTAGGTAGGCTGTAGTTATGCCTGTCCCCCCGCCGATACTCAGGCCCTGAATAAGCCTGGCAATAAGCAACAAAATAGGTGCGTAAACACCAATGGTTTGGTAAGTCGGCACTATTGCAACCAAAAGTGAACCAAAAGACATCAGGAATACCGATAATAACATGGACTTCCGCCGGCCGAAACGGTCAGCAAAAGTTCCCAGGAACCAACCACCGACCGGACGCATAAAAAACCCCAACGCAAAAACACCCGCGGTCTGCAAAAGCTGAACGGTCTGACTGCCATGAGGGAAAAAAGACGCGGAAAAATAAATAGCAAATGCGGCATAGACATACCAGTCGAACCACACGAGTAAATTGGCGAGAGAACCGCTAAAAACAGCTTTGATCCTACGGTTTGAAGTTCTTGTTAATGTTTCTTCTATCATTATTAATTAAGTGTTTTTTATCGGGCCACTTTCAGATCACTTAGATCACCCATTGTCACTATCTCATTTCCCGCTACCGATCTCATACTAAGGTAGTAATTTGTCTCAATAATCCGCGTTACTTCTTAGTGCCTGTCTTCATGAACTTATAGACAAAGCCGAGCATAAAATATTGCTTTTGGTCAATTGTTCTATATAATAAATATGATTGCCATTCGCTCCATTGTATATATTTTGATTCTGATCGAGGATATCAAATGCCGTTAGTTCTATTTCCCTTTCAAAACCGGGAGAGCCTACCTGCTTTATATAACTCGAGGATAATCTACCATGAAAGCATGCGAAATAAAGGAACATAGGAGAAACAAAAAGCAAAAATTCTTTCCATTTACAGAAAGATATTATAGTTTTGCGCTTGATCAGACTTCGTAGCTCAGTTGGTAGAGCAACTGACTCTTAATCAGTGGGTCGAGAGTTCGAGCCTCTCCGGGGTCACTTCTTGGGACAAGTCTAAAAAAGAAAGGCTTGTCTCATTTTTTTTGCTTTGTAACTTGTTGTTATTCTGACAAATATACATTGACACTGAAATTATTTTCGGGGTTCGAGTTTTGCACCAATGGGGTTACGCGCCGCTCCAGTCGAAATGAAGATAGTTTTTTGGGCTTTTAAGACAGACTCTTTGTACTTATCTTTAACAAAATTATTAATCAGCTACGGTTAAGGGGAAACGGGATAATTTCAGCGTTTACACCAAGCTTCTAACGTTAGCAGCAAGCCACATAATGGAACAGATCCGAAAATATTTTGAAAAATCCGTTGTAATATCTGACGAAGATTGGAAATTATTCTCTTCTAGATTGACTTATCAAAAATTTCATAAGAAACAAAGGTTAGTCAATGTAGGCGAAACGGAAAACTACCTTTCTTTTATTGAAAAAGGGATGGTGCGTTTCTATGTTCCGGGTGAAAACGATGATTTTACCTTTTCTTTTTCCTTTGATGGCGAATTTGTAAGTGCTTATAATTCTTTCTTGACTCAGATGCCTTGCAAATATATTGTTGAAACTTTAACAGAAACAGCGCTTTGGCGAATTACTTTCAGCGACCTACAAAGCGTTTATACCGAAACGAAAATCGGAAATGAAATAGGACGGTTGGCAAGTGAAAAATTATACCTGAATAATTTTGAAAGAGAAATCTCTCTTTTGACGCTTACCGCGAAGCAACGCTACTTGCAACTTTTTAAAGACCAACCCCACTTGTTAAAACAAATTCCGCTGAAATACATTGCGTCTTATATTGGCGTTACACCGCAAGCATTGAGCAGAATACGAAGACGAATTTATTAACCTAGGTTCATTGTTTGTTTTTATGATTGTTGGCACCTTTGAAAAAAAACAATGCCCGAAATTATTCTGCCAATCGTATTTTTACTGTCGCTGTTTGTTTTGAAACTGGTAAACAAGAGATTGCAATATACACTTTCTGCTCGCATTGCAATGACTGCAATGCTTATAACAACCGGGATTGCCCACTTCGTTTATACCAAGGGAATGGCAATCATGTTACCCGATTTTATTCCTTATAAAACAGGGATTATTTACGGAACGGGAATTATAGAGATATTTGCCGCCATCGGGATCCTCGTTCCAAAATATCAGAGACTTACAGGTTGGTTACTGATATTGTTTTTTATACTCATACTTCCCACCAATATTTATTCGGCAATAAAACAAGTGAATATGGAAACGGCTACTTATGACGGTGCAGGTGTGGAATACCTATGGTTCAGGATTCCTTTACAATTGTTTTTTATCGGATGGGTTTATTTTTCTTGTATAAAATTACCACCAAAGAGTATTTCCCTCAACATTAAACAATAGCGCCTTCAATCAGGCAAGAAGTGGAGTCGCAATTTTTAATCTATAAGTATCTTTGTAGGCCTCTTTTTAAAAAACGCCGCTATAATTGATTTATTAGTGGCTTTTTACAGATGTATTCATGCGTTCCATTACTGTTTACTTCTGTCAACCGCGATTAACCTATGCAGATTCATGATCATTTGTTTTGATTTTAAAAAGAATCGCGGTATACTTGCATTTTATTTATTCTTATTCTAAATAAGATCATGACTATCCTCCGGAATATTATTTTGGCCTTGGCGATATGTTGCTCGATAATGTGTGCCGAGTTAAAAGCGCAGCAGCATATTGACAGCATCCCGAATAAAAAAATAACCTTGGAGGAGGTTGAGGTAGTTGGCAAAACCGCCATCAGGAAAGTAAAAGAGCAGGCATTTAATGTAAACGTTGTGGACGCCAAACAGCTTTATAGCGGTTCGGCCGACTTGAACCAGGTACTCAACCGCACATCGGGTGTGCGTATACGCGAAGACGGCGGGCTGGGATCTGGTTTTAATTTTTCGCTCAACGGCTTCAGCGGGCGGCAAGTCCGGTTTTTCCTCGATGGGATACCCATGGATAACTTCGGGTCTTCACTAACGTTGAACAACTTCCCGACTACAATGGCCGAACGTGTGGAGATATATAAGGGCGTGCTGCCAGTGAGCCTAGGGGCCGACGCCCTGGGAGGCGCTATTAACGTGGTGACACGCGCCAATGCCAATTTCATCGATGCCAGCTATGGCTTCGGGTCGTTTAACACGCACAAAGCGGGCCTTAACGCTGCCTACACTCATCAGGAAAGTGGTTTCACTGTACGTATCAACGGCTTTTACAACTATTCGGATAATAATTACCGGGTCTGGGTACAACCGATTGATTTGACGACGGGCACAGAAGGCCCACAACAGGAAGTAGAACGCTTTCACGACAGCTACCGGTCGGCTGGCATGCAAACGGAGATAGGCTTGGTGGGCAAACCTTATGCCGACCACCTGTTGGTGGGTGCCATTGTCGCCGGTAATGATAAAGACATCCAGACGGGTGTAACAATGGAACAGGTTTTCGGCGGACGCCGAGCTTATAGCAACTCCATTATTCCTACCCTGAAGTACAAGAAATCAAATCTTTTTGTAGACGGACTTGATATAAGCGTGTACAGCGCATACAACCGCACAGCGAACCGCTTCGTAGATACTACCCGGCTCAAGTTCAATTGGCTGCAGGAAACGATTCCCACCACGACCGCAGAAGTAACACGTACACAACTGAAAAACCGTGATACAGAGGCACTGGTATCAGCCAATCTAGCTTACGGGCTGAGCGAAACCCAGGCGTTTTCAGTAAATTATGCGCTCACAGATTTCCGGCGGCAGTCAAGCGACATTGAGAATCCAGACAACGTGACTTTCCTGTTTCCACAACGACTTCAGAAACAAACGTTGGGACTAGCATGGCAGGCTACTTATGATCGGTTTACGGCAACTGCCTTCGGCAAACTGTACCTACTGCATGCAGAGTCATTTGAAAATGTCTCAGAAAACAACGTTCCCGAATATCAACCAACAGCGTTGGAACGTTCGGTGGGCGGCTTCGGCACTGCCGTGGCTTATTTTATCCTGCCGAAGCTGCAGGCCAAGGCTTCTTACGAACACACATACCGACTGCCGGAGGCAACCGAACTGTTGGGCGACGGCTTATATGTTCGCAGCAACCCGAACCTCAAGGCCGAAAACAGCAACAACTTGAATGTAGGTGCACTTTATACGATGATTACCGGGGAAGATCACCGGCTTGACGTTGAAGGCAACTTCATTTACCGCTACGCCCACGATTACATCCGGCTCGACCAGCAACAGGTACAGCCCATCGATCGCCAGTTTATCAATGTGGGCAATGTGGAAACTACCGGCGGGGAAGCGGAAATAAGGTATGCTTGGAAGGGAATGCTCTTTGCCAGCGTTAACGCTACCTTTCAGGACATCATCGACCAAACGGAATTCATCATCAGTGAAAACCTAACCGGCACTAAAAAACTGAAGAACCTTAATTTCGGCTATAGGCTGCCCAACATGCCTTATTTGTTTGGGAATGCGAATGTGGGTGCACGCTTTGGACTTGGTATTGATGATAGCCAGACGCTGACCATAAACTATGGCGTGAATTTCGTAGAGAAGTATTATTTCACGCCCAATCATATCGGCGCAAATAATACGGATATCATTCCGCGCCAGCTGTCACACGACCTAATGGCTGAATACGCACTACAGGATGGGCGATACACGATTGCCCTCTCCTGCCGCAACCTTACGGACAGCAAGCTATATGACAATTACCTGCTGCAGAAGCCCGGACGATCGCTATTCTTGAAACTACGTTATTTTCTTAACCATTAAATTTCTATCAAACATAAATTATAAAACGATGAATATCTTTAGAAAAATTTTCAATCTTAGCTTGGCTGCTACCCTCATAATTGCAGCTAGCAGTTGCTCGAAAGACAATGGCGGAAATGGCCCCGACTTGCCTGATGGTGAGCAAATCTACGTACTCGGATTGGGTGTAACAACGACCGAATCGACCACCAACTATATTTTGCCCGTATCGGACCTGATGAGCGGTACCCTATCACTGATAAACAATGGAATACTGGAGGATGGTTACCGGGATTATACACAAGTAGGAAATAACTTCTATAGTATAGGTGGCTTGGGTGTAACCGATGCAAACACCTACTTTGCCAATGGTGATAACCTTGACGTAAAAACGGGCTTAAATTTCGTTGATGGTGTAACAGATTTCAAAGATTTGGACGGAAAGGGGAAAACATTGCTCGCTGTGGCCGTTCCGGCCAGTGAGGATGCAGGAACCGAGATGTCATTTATCACGGTAGATGCGGCCGCCAATGCCATCACGGCAACCAAAACGGTGAACATCAACAACACGCTGTTCCCTATCGGTGATGTGTGGCTGATGCATACCGGCATCGTAGTACGGGGCAACCAAGCCTTCCAGACGTTTACACCCATTGATGGTGCTACCTGGGAGACAACGGAAACCGACAAAGCCTATGCTGCAGTGTACAGCTACCCTGAGTTTGAACTGCAAAAAGTAATCGAGGATGACCGCACAGGGCCTGCGGGCGCTTTCAACACGCGGTCAGGGATCTTCGTAACGGAATCGGGGGATATATATACGGTATCGCACAATGGTTACGGCTATTCGCAGGCCACTAAAGATGCGGCAATATTAAAAATAGCGTCTGGATCGACCGAGTTTGACGGCAATTATTATTTCAATACCGCTGAAGCGGCCAATGGTGGACGCATCATACACGCTCTATATGTGGGTAATAACAAGCTGTTTGCTGAAATAAGCAGCGGCGAGCGCGGCGGTCAGTGGGAAGACAATAACCTGAAATTTGCCGTCGTTGACCTGAACGCCCAAACAATTACGGCGGTAGCTGGCTCGCCAACCTTTTCTGGTAATGGGGGCCGGAGTTTTGCGGCATTTCACGAAAATGGGAAAGTGTATACCGCCGCGACTGTTGATGGGGTGACAAATATCTATGAGATCGACGTGGCATCAGCAACCCTCAGAAAAGGTGCGCAGGTAGAAGCATCTTTCGTGGGCGGCATAGGCCGTGTAAAGTAACGCTTTATTTTATACCAGTAGTCTAGGAATTCTGATATGCTCTTCGGAGACATCAGAATTTTCTGTGCAATGAAAAGAAAAGGAAAGAAAAAAGCAAATAGCCTATGGAGGCCTATTAACGATTGGTTGCACCTGTGGATGGGATTGGTGTCGGGTACCGTGGTGTTCATTGTAAGCATTACGGGGTGTATCTACGTATTCCAACAAGAGATCAAGGATGCATTGGAGCCTTGGCGCTTTGTGGAAGTCCAGCCAACCGGCTTTGTACCTCCTAGCCGATTGCTTGACACCGCAGCTAAATATATGCCCGGGCAGCGCCCTTCGGGACTGACCTACAGCAATGAGACGGGCGCAGCTGCTGTGGGCTATTCGGGTATGGAAAATGGAAAACGCACGTTCTCTGTGGTCTTCATGAATCCATACACGGCCGGCTTTATCAAAAAACAGCAGACCGTTGGCAATGGGTCGTTCGATTTTTTCCGGTTCATCATCGACGGGCACCGTGCGCTTTGGCTACCTTATGGCATTGGCAGGCCGATTGTAGGGGTATGTACACTGATATTTATCGCATTGCTCATCACCGGCATGGTGATGTGGTGGCCTAAGAAGTGGAGCCGCGCCAATCGGAACAAGAGCTTTACGATAAAATGGCGGGCGAAATTTAAACGCTTAAACTATGACTTGCACAATGTGCTTGGTTTCTATAGCCTGCTGTTTGCGTTTGCACTCGCGGTTACGGGATTGGTATACAGTTTTACCTGGTTTGACCAATCATTGTACTTCGTGACATCAGGCGGGAATAGCAAACCAGCCCACCACCACCCCCATTCAGACCTTGCCAATAAGGGCTTTGCCTGGAATGGCGAATTGTCGCCGCTCGATAGTGCGTGGTATGCCACCATGAAGCAAGTGGACCGGATTGGGGGTATATACCTTACTCCTGAATTGCTTGACGAAGACGATTCTTATGAGATTTTAGTATACCACGATTATGGATCATATTACAATCAGAGCGCTTTTTTTTACGACCGTTATACGCTGCGGCAATTGGAAATGCCGGGCAGCAAATTCCAAGAGGCCGGCTTTGCGGATAAACTATCCATGATGAACTATGATATCCACGTAGGCGCCATACTGGGCTTTCCCGGTAAGGTGCTTGCGTTTCTCATCAGTCTCATTTGCGCTAGTCTGCCAATTACTGGTTTTCTGGTATGGTGGAACAAAAGGAAGGCTTCCCGCCGAAAAAATTGAACCATCTATCCGCTCAACTTCTACTTACCCATATACATAAACCTTTTAACCCATCCCCCTTGTTTTTCTTCATAACCGCTAGGTATCTGGAAAAGCGATTCAGGCACCTCCGCCTTATTAATCTCAGTTAGTTCCATGACATAAGCACCGTCTTTTGTTTCCACTTTCATCTTAACCATAAAACCGGCTCCACCTACTTCCTCCAATTTTTTCCATAAATCATCCGAACCCATGCGTTGCGATTTGCTATAAAGGGCCATCATCTTTTCATAACCGGGTACGTCTTTCGTTGTCCACAATTCAAACGAGTCGCCATCCTGATTAACAGCTCTTGAATGAACGCAATCCAGTCCATGCACATTTTCTTCGCCGAGTTTGGTGACGGTAAAGGTTTCGCTTGATGGGTCGATGTCTTTTACTTCCGATAAATCAAGAATGGAATACTCCTTCCTTCTGTCATTTACAACAACGATATGGAGCGGATCTTTGGCATTGGTAAGCATGACCATATTCATCTCGCCAACCATGGGCATGTTCATTATCATTTCAGAGCGCCCCATTCCGCTGCCGGGGGAGGCATACATTTTCATGCGCATGTCAACCTCGTATTCACTGCTTTGTTGTGCACTTACCGTCATACGGTATTGCAAGTATATATCCGGTCCGGAACCGGTTACTGCAAGTTGATAGTTTTCAGGGAGGGGCGCCGGCTTTTTTTGTTCAACCTGCTCTTGGTTTTCCCCAGTGTTTTTTTCTGAAGAAGTAGCATCCTTCACCACTTTCTCGGTACCTTCTTCGGCCTTATCAAGTGATTTGTCAATAGCTTGATCTGTTTTACGATCGATACGTTGTTCTACCTTTCTTTCAATCTTGTCACCCAGCTTTTTAAGGAACTGAGCTTGTGATGATAGGGAAAGGCAACAGAGTAACAGACTGGCTCCAATAAGATGAACGATTTTCATAATGTATAAGGTTTATTGAACAATAAGTTTTACAAACAATGGCTACCGCCAGATAAATAACCTCAACCAGGGAACTTTAAAAAGTTTTGATCAAATATACAAGGACTTTTATACAATTGGTACAAAATGTACAAATGGGCAAAAGAGACATGCCGTTTACCGATAGGGCAATTAAGCAAATGGACTAATAAGTGTATTATAAAAAAAGCCATCGCATTACAAGAGGGTGGTTAAATACAGATATCCTATACCCACCACAATAGCTATCCCAAAACTGAGCAAGGTGCCTATCAAAATATATTCCGTGAGCCGAGTATCTTTTGATTCCTTAAGGTCGCCGTACCTGAATACTGATTTTGCAGTAATCAAAAAACCGATCGCCTCCCAATGTTGGGTTAGTATAAAAATAAAAACCAATAGGCGTTCTAAGAACCCGATGTACATACCCGCCCTTTGCAGGGATATTGACTCGTCTTGATAGGTTTTGGGCGTCCATCGTGAGATGAATATTTTTACGAAGATGGAGGTGGGTTGTGTAAGTACATATAAGGCTACGATCATCAATAAGAACTTCGGGTCATTCATAAAAGCGACATCGAAACTGTTTTGGGAATAGACCATCCATACGATGTAGGTAATAAGCAAATGTGCAAACTGATCCATGAAAAAGAAAAGCCTCCTCGTGCGCGGTCTCTGAAAGATCAGTTTCAATGTGTCGATAAAAAGGTGTGCAGCGGCAAGGATTAGTGCCCAGGGCCAAAAATACCAATCCCACACCAATACCATAATAAGTATCCCATGCAAGAGACTATGGAGGTAGAGTTGATAGGCCCTGACCCGTCTCTTTTCTTTTGCATCGACCCACTTCGATGGTTGAAGCAAAAAATCGCCTAAGAAATGGGCCAAGTATAACTTAAGAAGGAGCGCCATGGATTTCTTTTAATTTAATGCGATAGATGTTTAGAAGGTCTTCGATGACATCATAGCGTGCCCGCGTCAAGCGCGCACTTACTGCGTTTTGCTTAATACCGACACGTTCTCCCAATTCCTGTTGGGAGAGATAAGGTTGATCTAGTGCCAATTTCACCATTTCCGCAGAGTTCTCAGTCCATTCGTCCATGATCACCAAGGCAAATTTTAAGAATAAGTTCATGTCGCGGTCAAATTTGGCCCATCGGGACTGTATGGCCATGTTGACCTTCTCTTTTTTGAGTTGTTCGAATTTCTCTCCTGAAAAAACGAACGCCTCACCGTTAGATTCGGTAATCCGGGATGCCCGGTAACTTACTGTTCCTAGTCCGATTCCCAGGCGGACGTCTAACTGTTTACGGGTTTTTAATACAGCTTTAATGGCAATAGCCGCGTGCAAGACATCCTTCGCGGGTACTAGCAGCTGAAAGCTGTCGCCCCTGAAAATTTCCCATTCCTTGGGTTGCTGTCCCCAGATGAGTAAGGTCTCTTTCAAAGGTGTTAACCATTGTTCTGGCGCTACCTGTGTTGAATTAACGACATCGCCTGTGATAACGGCGTTCATAAGTATTTTTTACCAAAAGTATCACTTATATCCGTGATATCCAATATTATCACCAAATAACATGATAATATCATTATCCATAAGCGTTCTCAACAACCTGTATGACCTAAGAGCCAATACACAAGAATAAAAACGAAAATAGTTCCTAAGCATCCCCCGCCCCATTTCCAAGCTGCTACACCGGCCACCAATGTTTTAATCCAACTTTGCATATATAAAATTTAAGGTAAATAACTGGGATTATAACACGCAAACTCGAAAATTGATTGCAAGGGACTCAATCTATATTGAGAAAAGGTTGCTAAGGGTAGTTTTATTGCACTTTTCTCAATATTATGGTATAGATTTTGCTAATTGTTTTCCTAAACTTGTAGACAAGTACCGATCCAATGTTAAAATAAATTAAATTCGCCGAAAATAAGTTTGGAGTGTTTCAGAGGCATGGTGATCTTGTTGAAACAGCTCTATTCTTTTATCTATTGGAAAGTCCATGATTATAACGATACGAAGTAGATGAGTGACAAATACGGTAATTATTACAAAATACTTAGTATATTATTGGACTTGGCCCTGATCAATTTTTCGGGGTGGCTGGCATACCTGTTGACCTATAATGACATCGTTCAAATCGATCAGCTCAACATTAGTCTCATCAACATCCTGCTCATCAACTTTATTTGGTTTAATGTAACGCAAATTACCCGACTTTACCATAAGATTTTTGCCAGGGATGCCATTCCGACCATCAAAGCAGCTTTAGGTTCACTGGCCTTGTTTGTACTGATTATCGGCATACTGGCCAGCATTATTCCAGATTTTGGCACCCCTGTGCAGCTACTTATTTATACTTTCCTGATTTTCACTCCATTATTTTTTGCCGCAAAAATAGGCTTTTTGATTTTACGTCGATCACGTCGGGAAAAAATGATCGACTATATCAATGTGGTCATTGTAGGTGCTGGCCGGGTGGGCAGGGATCTAAAAAGCTATATCGATCAAAACAAATACCTGGGTTATAGGGTGGTTGGTTTTTTTGATGACCGGACAGATGTGAAAATGGAAGGGATAAAATATTTGGGGAAGGTGGACGACTGCATGCCTTTTGTGAAAGGGAGCAGTATACGGGAGGTTTATTGTGCCTTGCCAGACGAGGCTGTCGACAAAATCAGGGTATTGATGCGGGAAGCTGACCGGGAGCTCATCCGTTTCAAATTGGTACCCGATGTAAAAGATTATTTTAAGAAAAATGTATTAGTGCAGCTATACGGCCATTTACCCGTTTTAAGTCCTAGAACTGAACCATTGGAAAACAAGGTTAATCAGGTATTAAAACGCATTTTTGACGTTTCTTTTTCATTATTGGTCATTATATTTGTAATGAGCTGGATGACTCCTTTAATGGCTATACTCATTAAATTGGAATCTAAAGGTCCTATATTTTTCCGGCAATTGCGTTCAGGGAAAGACAACCGGTCTTTTTATTGCCTCAAATTCAGGAGTATGCGGTTAAACGGGGAATCGGATAGCAAACAAGCCGAGAAGAACGATTACCGGATAACCAAAATAGGCAAGTTTATGCGCAAAAACAGCATTGATGAGTTACCCCAATTTTTCAATGTACTGATGGGTGACATGTCTGTCGTTGGCCCCCGGCCACATATGCTGCAACATACACAAGAGTATTCTGCGCTGATCAATGAATTCATGGTACGCCATTTTGTATTGCCTGGAATAACAGGATGGGCACAGGTTCAAGGCCTGCGAGGTGAAACCCGTGAGGACGGGGCAATGGAGAAACGGGTGAAGGCTGATATCTGGTACTTGGAAAACTGGTCTTTATTCCTGGACCTCAAAATAGTTTTTTTAACGTGCTGGCAATTAATCGTTGGTCAAGACAATGTGTTTTAATAAGGTTGAAGGCAATTACAACCTACCCTTTCGGCCTTGAATAGTTCTGCGTTTATGTGAAGATCGGAAACTTTGTGTATGTTTGATAATATTCAATCTAATCGATATCCCATTTGAAAAAGATATTGCTTTTTCTGTTCATATTCGGTATAACGCAGATAAAGGGGCAAACTGTTCCAATAGGTACTCCTTCCATTGAGGATTATTATCGAAGGATGCAGTTAATGGGCGATTTGGATTCGACGATTTCATTCGTGGTTCGACCGCTTTTTCCTAAAAACTTAATGAATATCAGTAACGTATTCGATCCAGATATAAGTTTGCAGGAAAACCATTGGTCGAACCTTAATCAATCGCTGAAACCGCAAAACAAACTGTTTCAATTTCAGTTAATGCCGATTTTCTGGAAACAGCAAATCGATTCTCATCATCCTTACAGCCGGAATGACGGCGCTATGATACCTGCAAAAGGATACCAGACGCTATTAAGCGCCGGGATATTTGCTAAAATAGGATTCTTAACTATACAATTAGCACCTGAATATATCTATGCAGCGAATAAAGAGTTTCTGCTCTCAGGGATAAAATTAAATGGTGTAGACCTGCCAGAGCGTTTTGGCATTAACCCTTTCAATAAAACCAGTTGGGGACAAAGTAGTATTCGACTGAATTTCGGGCCCGTTTCGGCGGGTATCTCCAACGAGAATTTATGGTGGGGGCCGGGTAGAATAAATTCCCTGATAATGAGCAATAATGCATCTGGATTTAAGCATATTACCTTGAATACCACACGGCCCATTGCTAGTCCTATTGGTTCGTTTGAAGGACAGTTTATCGGCGGTAAGTTAGAAAGCTCTAGGATAGCTCCTTTTGATGATACCTACCCCGAGCAGGAATGGCGGTACTTAGCGGGCATGAACATCAGTTATCAACCAAAATGGATACCGGGTTTATTTCTAGGCATGTCAAGGGTTTTTCAAGCGTATAACGATGATGTGGAAGGTTTTGCAGGTTATGTACCGTATTTGACTCCTTTCCAAAAGAAAAACACAGACGATGGCGACCCCTTTCCGCGCGACCAACTTACATCTATGTATGCACGTTGGGTATTTACAAAGGCTAAAGCCGAGGTTTATGTAGAATACGGATTGAATGACAATGCGCATGATTACCGGGATTTTATAAATGCGCCAGACCACTCTAGGGCATATTTATTCGGGTTCAGTAAATTGGTGCCCTTGAAGAAGCACACAAACGAAGCAATAGAGGTTACCGCTGAAGTCGTTCAAACATCACAAACTGTAGACCGCTACCTCAGGAATTCAGGAAGTTGGTATACGCACAGTGAGGTTAAGCATGGCTATACTAATCAAGGACAAATTATGGGTACCGGTATGGACTTGGGTGCAAATATCCAATCAGTCGATGTAAGCTGGGTAAAAGGATTAAAAAAGATAGGTTTATCTATTGAGCGTTATGAGCATAATCCCCATTACGCGCCAATAAGTATAAACGGCCATAGTAGAAGATGGGTAGATTTTGCATTTGCAGGTATAGGGGAATGGAATTATAAAAACCTATTGTTCTACTCTAAAATACAAGGTATTAAGTCTTTAAACTACCAGTGGAGATTAAACGAACATGATCCCGACCAGTATTATATACCGCATAATGACGTGGTTAACTTTCACGCGGAATTGGGGCTTATGTTTAGGTTTTAGTTTTATAATGCTGAAAGAGGATTGAATCAAGAAGCAATAAGTTTATTAAAAAATAGAGATAATGGCGGAAAGCTGCAAGATCTGCAACAACGATAATAACAATAGAATTTACAGCCTGAGGGAAATGATGTTTGGCACGAGACATTTATTTGATTACTTAGAATGCAGCCGATGCGGTACCATTCAACTATTGAACCCGCCAGATGATTTAAATGCTTATTATCCGGACGACTACTATGCATATACCACTTTAAACAGGTCAGGGAAGTTAAGAAACATCCTTAAAAGAATCCGCTGGAAGTTATACGGCTATTTTGACATCAAGCCTTTCCGGCCATTATATGGAGATTGGTTGAAGAGGGCAAACGTTAAATTAGAGGACAAGATTGCTGATATTGGTTGTGGGAACGGTCAGATTCTTTATGAAATGTGCGCATCGGGTTTTAAAAATTTGGTCGGGATAGACCCACTTATAGAAGAGAGTGAATACATCAATCCTTCGCTCGCATTGCTTAAAAAAAATATTTATGAAATAGAGGACACTTTTGATTTTATAATGATGCACCATTCTTTTGAGCATATGGATAAGCCACAAAAAGTATTGCAAAAAATAAATGAACTTTTAAAACCCGGTAAACAGCTGTTGATCCGGATCCCCATTTCGGATGGAGAAGCCTGGGAAACATATGGTGTCAATTGGGTACAACTGGATCCTCCCCGACATATTTTTGTTCATTCAATTAAATCCATACAATTATTGGCGGCGCAAACAGGTTTTGAGATCACGCAAATCATTCATGATAGCACTGCCTTTCAGTTTTGGGCAAGTGAGGCTATACGAAACGATATCCCTACCACAAAAGCCCAAGCAACCCTCACAAAAAACGAACTTAATCAATATAACAAACAAGCACAGCAGCTTAACCGCGAAGGAAAAGGTGACCAAGCTTGTTTTTATCTCAGAAAAATTAAAAACTAAGTTCTCTTTCGCCTTTACACACAAGACCATCAAAATTTCGTTAAATAAGGTAATTGACTTGTGAAGTCTCTAGTTAATGAAATCCGATTTTAGACCCTTTGTTCATTGGCTCTGGTTCAATTCTAATATATTCACTCTATCAACGAAATTATCCTAAATTTGCCAAAAAACAACAGCAATTTGAAGCATCTGATTTTAAATTCTTTAAAGCGTTTAAAAGAAACGAATATTTTATCAAATTTTTTAAACTTAGGCAGTATACAACTTTCTAATGTTTTATTATTGATATTAATTTATCCTATAATTACCAGGATTATAGGTATTGAAGAGTTTGGTTATGTGATGCTTGCCAATACATTTGCCGGCCTTGCAGCAATTGTAATTAACTATGGCACCAACCAATCGGGAATTAGAGATATTGCCACGTCAATAGCAGATAACAAAAAACTGAGCGTCGTATTTTATACAACCGTATGGATCCGGGTTTTAATATTTATTGTTTTTTTACTCCTTCTAATCGGTCTTCAATGGTTAAATATAAGATATTATTCATTTATTATCTTGGCGGTTCCCATCGTTATAGCTGAAGTGATTAACCCCTTATTTTTTTACAATGGCACGGAAAATCTCCGACTTTATAATATTGCCAACTTAATAGCGAAGGTCCTTATTATTCTTTTAGTTCTTCTATTTATCAAAGGTCCTCAGGATTCTGAATGGACGAACTTTATTATGGGTATGGTAAGTACATTTGTTTATTCTATATTAATAGTCTTTGCAGCAATAAAGCACAAACTTTCTTTTCGCTTCCCACAACAGAATGAACTTTATGTGATAGGAAAGGAAAATTTTTACCTTACCATCAATAACATATATGTTCATTTACAGCAATCCTTAATGATTTTCGCCATTGCAAAATGGGGTAGCCCAGCTTGGCTAGGTGCTTATACATTATGCGATAAAGTCATCTGGTCTTCCAGAATTCTAATAATATCTGTATCTAATGCTATTTACCCAAAAGCCGCTCAACTATATCAAGAGAAAACAAAGCTATGGAGCGTTTACAGACTAAGAATGAAAAAGTTGATAACGATGTTTTTCTTCTTGTTATCTTTGGTATTATTCATATTTCCAGAATTTATTATATTCGTTTTAGCGGGAGAACAAAATGAAACTGCGGTAATCTTTCTCAGGGTGATGGCTATTGTTCCTACTATCGCAGCTCTTAATTGCTTAAATGTGCTTGACCTTTTAATAAAAAATAATATTGTTTATATATTTAGAATCGCAGTAATATTAACGATCTTATCGACATCATTAGCTTACTTTTTAGTTCAAAGTGGCCAATATAAATGGTTTGGAGCATATACTATAATAGTCGAACTTGGTGCGTTGCTAATGTATGAATATGTTATCAAGAAATCTGCTAAAGAATATGCCTAAGTCTGTAGCGGTTATCATCTTAAACTGGAATACGCCACAACACTCTTCTAACTGCATAACTTCTGTTTTAAAATATTGTAATGAACGAAATTTTGATATTATTTTGGCAGATAATGGTTCGACCGACTGCTCATTTGATTTTCTAAAAGAAAAATTTCCTGATCTTCATTTTATTGATAATCAAAAAAATATAGGCTTCGCCGGAGGAAATAACAAAGCGCTGGAATACAGTATTGCAAACGGATATATGTATTCTCTTTTATTAAACTCTGATACTGAAGTTGATGAAGAGCTAATTGAACCCTTATTAACTTACCTTAATAACAATAAGCATGTGGGTGCAGTTCAACCGGCGATTTATTGGATGCACGACAAAGAGAAGCTCTGGAACGGTCCTTCTTACTTCAACCCTTATTTAGGAATTACCTATTCGAAAAATAAGTACGCTGAAAATCAAAACAAACGTGAAAGCAAGCCAAAAATAAAGAAAGCCGATTGGTTAACGGGCTGTGCAATGATGATTAGAAATGAGGTATTAAAAGAGTCTGGATTATTCACGGAGCGTTTTTTTCTTTACTATGAAGATGTAGATTTATCTTTTCGAATTCGTAAAGCAGGATATGAATTGCATTACTTGCCTCATAGTAAGCTTTATCACGAAGCAGGAGTTTCGGGAAAGCAGCTCACTAAAAACCCAGAAGGTATTTTAAGTCCAATAATTCATTATTACCTTAGTAGAAATAAATTATGGATTATTCGTAAATATGGTTCTAGTTTTTTTTTACCATTCAGTATCCTATTCCATTTCTTTTATTATGTTGTCCTCTTTACTTATTTCGTAATCAGAAGACGATGGAAGAAAGCTAGTTTATTGTTAAAAGGAATAAAAGAGGGCTTGTTCACTCCTCAAAAGTCAATTTGGATATAAAAACTTTGAAAATTAAAGGTATATTCTATGGTGTTTTTATTCCCTATAATTTATATCCTCTCCTTTATTCTCGCGATAATAGATTTTATTAAGGGCAAAAAAGAAGCATTCTTTTTATTCTTAATCTTCGGCCTTTCTATTTATACCAGTGCACTCTCGGTCACTTTTATGTTTGGTTTTAGGGATCTGATCATCTACTTACAGTCCTTTAAAGAGATTTTTGTTCTCCTGATGCTGGGTACAAGTATATGGACCCTGAAAAGCAGAATAAAGATGCATTTTATAGACTATGCTATTTTAACTTTCTTTCTATATACATTCCTTTATATTATATTACCTATTGGTGAACAAGGATTTATGGAAAGAGCATTGGCCTTCAAAAGCACCTCTTTTTTTATTTTAGTTTATGCTTGTGGCCGGCTTTTAAAAGTCGAAGATGTTTATATCAGTAAATATTTCCATTATATCTTGTTAGTCTGTATTATGGCTGCGTTAGTCATTTTATATGAGTACATGACAGACCAACATTTACAAACGTTAACAGGGTATGCTGATTATAATTTTTACCTGTTTAATTTTGAACCTAGTGGACATTTTGGCCTTACTTGGACATTTGAGTCAGAAGGAGGTTTTAAGCGGTTCGCAAGTTTCTTTGCTAATCCATTGGAACTTGCAGCAGCAACTATAATAGGTTTGTCTATTGTGGGGGCTTTATATACCACTAATGACAATAAATTCAAGATAGACGGCTTTGGGATCGTAGCATTGACAGCTACATTTATTTGTATAGTATTAGCGCTATCGCGCTCCTCCTTTATCAGTTATTTTGTTGTTATTTATTTCTTTGCATTATTTACAAAAAAGAAATTCATTCTTACCGTGGCTCATTCAGCAGTTGCATTAGTGATTTTATATGTAATTTATTTATTTTGGGCTAGCGATGGACGAGATGATGGTTTAAAGCAAGTAATTATTAATACGCTTAACTTTAGTAATCCTTCCAGTGTAGGGCATCTGGTGGCTTGGATTAATGGGGTATTAGCGATAGCTGAAAATCCTTTGGGGCTAGGCTTGGGATCTTCCGGGAGAATTGGTGGCTCCCTAGGTGAAAATATAGGAGGGGAAAACCAATTTATCATCATTGGTGTTCAGGCGGGTATAATCGCTCTGCTTATTTACTTGGTTATTTATATTGCTATTATCAAAACAGCATATAAGTGGTATTATACTTTAACGGGGAAAGAGAAGAAAGTCTGCTTGGCACTTCTGCTTATTAAGATTGGCTTTATCATTCCTTCTCTAACTTCAGAAATTGAATCGTCTTCTTATATTTCTTACCTCACTTGGTTTATGACGGGCTTATTTATGAGCATTATTATGAATAAAACATCAAACAAAAAAGACTCATGCCAGAACGAGTTATTATCGGAGTAGATATAAGAGACCTTAAAATTGCACGAACAGGAACTCAAACCTATTTGAATGAGCTGTGCCATCAATTTAAGCAGCTAGAGGGTGAAAACTATAAATTCTATTTTTTTGATACTGCCATCCCCGTGTATGTTGGCGAAAAAAAGCTGTTTAAACTGATCGAACATGTACGGTATCAGTTGTGGAAACAGCTTATATTACCGCTGAAAGCTTGGTCAAAAAAATGCGATATCCTGTTCTGCACCGATAATTTTGTACCTTATATCCATTTAGGATATAAAACGATCCCTGTTTTTCACGATGCTTTCTTTTTTGAAAACCCAGAACATTATAATCGGCTATGGCTTTGGGTTTTTAAAAAATTGGCAATTCCAGCTGCTAAGCGATCTCCTTTTGTTGTTACTCCAACACATTACGCGAAAAGGCAGATCCATTTTCATACAAAGATCGAACTTTCTAAACTGATCGTTATCTATGAAGGTCCGAAGTCCCTACCCCCGGCAGTAGATAACATGGTCCATATAGATCAGGTTCTGCCGGCATATCCTTTTAAAAGAAAGCAATATGTTTTACATGTTGGCGTCATGAACAAGAGAAAAAACCTACCGGCACTCATCCACGCTTTTAAAAAATTAAAAGAAACGGGGAAGTATGATGACTTACGATTGGTGTTAGCCGGGAAACCTGACCTAAAAAAACACAGTTCTGATTATGAGAACATTCTCCAAGCTATTGGCGAGTGTAACCTGGGAGACAGCGTTGTCTTAACGGGTTATCTGTCAAATGAGGAACTAAGCAAGGTCTATGCAAATGCCTTGCTCTACGTCTTTCCATCCTTAAGCGAAGGCTTTGGGATTCCGGTTTTAGAGGCATTCTTTTATCAATTACCCGTAGCAGTGGCGAACAACACCTGCCTACCGGAAGTTGGCGGGGATGCCGTATTGACTTTTGATCCCTTGGATACAGACGATATCTGTTCAAAAATGGAGGAAGTAATATCGGATGATGCTTTGCGGCAAGCATTAATAGAGAAGGGCAAGATACGGCTGCAAGCCTTCTCCTGGAGAAAAACTGCCCTTGCCTTACTCGATCATTTCCAGCGTTGCGCCAAGGGCTAGTTCACTGACCTTATGGCGGACGAAATCTGGCCTTAATCTTCATTTTTTTATTACCTTCGCATTTTGAAGCCGGATATGATTAACATTGAATGTTCTATATGTTCCAATAGTGAAGTTGATAGGCATCCGATTTTGTTCTCCATAAAAAAAATCCCCACCGAAACCTATTTGGTGCGTCAATGTAGCCATTGTGGCGCAGCTTACACCTATTTTAAGCATGAGGTGCCTATTAACAATTATTACGATGAAAACGATTATGCAGTCCAAGATACACGGAAAAGCATTTTTTATCATATCCAACGATACGAGTACACCCAGGTAATAAGCAAAATAAAAAGCTTGCTTCCCGCCGCTTCGTCCTTGCTGGATTTTGGTTGCGGGAAGGGCTTGTTCCTTCATTTCGCCGAAAAAAAAGGTTTTCATGTAAAAGGGATTGAAAGTTCTACTCCCAGGGCAAACTATGCAATACAGACCTTCGGATTGGACGTTTCCACAAATCCCTATGTCTCAGGCACGGTTTTCGGCAGTAAATTTGATGTATTGACACTTTTTCACGTGCTGGAACATATCCCTCAACCAGGTACTTTATTGAAACACCTCATTGAGGGTAATTTGAATGACAAGGGTATGTTGGTTGTGGAGGTCCCTAATTTCGAAAGCTGGCAATCCAAGTGGGCGGGCAACAATTGGCTTCACTTGGATGTTCCAAGACATCTTACCCATTTTACACCGGCTTTACTGAAACGAACGATCGAGGAATGCGGATTTTCCGTACGCCAACAGCATTATTTCTCATTCCATCTTGGGATCATCGGAATGATTCAAACGATCTTCAGCTGGTTTGGATACCGGGGTTTCTTAATCGCGGAACTCAAACGGAAGAAAACATTATCCTTGATTGTAATGCTTTTACTAGTGCTTCCTTTCGCAGTAGTATTGGAGGGTCTCGCAGCCGTTTTTCATAAAGGAGGAGTTATTCGGTTTTATTCTCAAAAAGGGCAGGTCGAGATATGAACATTTTAGTTTCAAATTGGACATGGTATCCTAGCGGGGGCGATTGGACATATATTGACAATCTCAATCGACTCTATATGGAGCACGGACATCAGGTTGTTCCTTTTGCGATGCAGGATGAACGTAATTTCTTCTCGGATTATAGTTCATATTTTATTGAGAAGATAGACTATAAAAGACTAAATAGCCGGAACAGATTAACAAATGGTTTCCAGGTATTGACGAAAAGCATGTATTCTTGGGAAGCAAAAAAGAACCTGGAAAAGTTATTGGATGAGGTGAGGATCGACCTCGCCCACCTTCACCTCATCCATCATTACATTACACCTTCAATTTTAAAGGTCTTAAAGAAACGGGGAATACCTGTTATATGGACTTTACATGATTATACCCCTATCTGTCCGCAAAGTACTTTTATCAGCAACGATAAGGTCTGTGAGAAATGTAAAGGCGGTCGTTTTTATCAATGCGCTATTAACAAGTGTAAAAAGCGATCTTTCATGGCGAGCTCTGTGGCCGCATTAGGTAATTATTTAGATCATTACTTGGATTGTTACGCTGATGTGGCCTACTTTATTTGCCCTTCAAAATTCTCTTATGAAAAATATAAATCACATGGCTTCTTTTGCGATAAACTTGTACAACTATATCATGGTTATACCATAGACGGACCGCTACTAGAGGCTAAAGCAACAGTACCGGGCAAGAAACATATTCTGTATGTCGGTCGACTAGAAAAAATAAAAGGAGTTTTGACCCTTTTAAAAGCGATGAAAATGCTTCCTGACATCCATTTGGACCTCATTGGTGATGGTGCGTATGAGGAAGAACTAAAAACTTACACTATTCAAAATAACTTGGCTAACGTGTCTTTCCTGGGCAAGAAAGATAAAAAGGAGGTTTGGAGCTCTATACAGCAAGCTGCTTTTTTGGTGTGCCCTTCGGAATGGTATGAAGTGCTCGGTTTTACCATCGTGGAAGGCATGTTGTTGGGGAAACCCGTGATCGGTGCTGCCATAGGGGCTATACCCGAAACTGTTATTGACGGGTACAGCGGGTTTTTATTTGAACCGGGGAATGTGGAAACACTTGCCGGTAAAATAAAAGCTCTTTATGAGGACGAGAAGTTAATCGCAGAAATGGGAGAAAATGCGCGATGTCATGCGACTGCCCTTTTCAATCCCCAAAAACATTTTGAAGGTTTACAACAACTTATTCCGAGTTTATAATGATCAATCCATAATATGAGAATCGCTATCATAGGTTCACGAGGGTACCCATATGTATATGGAGGGTTTGAGACCTTTGTAAAAGAACTTGCCGAACGTTTGGTCAAGAAAGATGTTGAGGTACATGTATATTGCCAGAAGAATTTATTTAGCGACTACCCTAAACAAGTCAACGGCATCATTTTGCATTATCTCCCTACCCTACCCCATAAATCGCTGAATCAAATCGTTCATTGTTTTCTTTCGATGCTTCATGCTAGTTTCAGCAAGGCCGATGTGCTCTTGGTAGTTAATTTGGCCGCGGGACCTATGGGGTGGATCCCGAAATTAACAGGCAAAAAAACCATGATTAATGTGGATGGTTTGGAATGGTTACGCCCGAAATGGAAGGGTTTGGGAGCCCGTTATTTTTATTGGGCCGCCAGGGCAGCCACGAAACTTTATGACCAAATTATCACCGACGCAGATGCTATGCGTGAAGTTTATCTTCAAGAGTTCCATACCGAATCTAAGGTCATAGCATATGGTGCTCCTGCCTATCACCCCATGGACAATCGGTTATTAAAGCAATTTAACCTGAACGAAGGGGAATACTACCTCATTGTAGGGCGATTGATACCCGACAATAATGCCGACCTGATTATAAAGGGATTCCTGGCATCGGATTCAACAAAAAAATTGGTGGTAGTTGGCGACGTACCTTATGCGGATACCTATGCAGGCAACTTAAAAAAGTTGCAGAATGACCGGCTCTTCTTTTTAGGCTATGTTCGTGACCAAGCGGCGTTGATGACTTTGTACCAACATGCCTTTGCCTATATCCATGGGCATAAATATGGGGGGACCAATCCTGCTATGCTTAAAGCAATGGCCAATAAATGTGCCATTATTGCCCTTGATACCGTTTTTAACAGGGAAATGCTCCAGAATGGCAAATTTGGCGTATTTTTTGATGAAAACGTAGCATCCATCATTCAATGCTTAAATCAATTGGAAAAACAACCGGATAAGGTAAAAGAGATGCGCGATAAGGTAGGCCAAGGATTGACAGCTAAATACAATTGGGATGATATTACCGACGCTTATATTGCTGTAATGGAAGCATTGTCGCCTTCAATAAATAATTAATATCCATTATGAACCAAGGCCTATGAAGTTAACCCAAACCACGTATACTATTTCCACTGTTTTAGTTTTATTGATTTTTTGGATAAGCCCTTCCTTTGCCCAAGTAGTTTGGGAAAACCCTAAACACCAGGTATATGAATTCCTATCCCGGCAGGCCCAAAAAGGGACAATCAGACTGGATGATATTATGCAACCCGTCAGCAGGAAGGAAATTGCTCGGCAACTCCGTATATTGCAAGATTCCAGTGAAAGACTTAGTGCAATTGATAAAGAAGAATTAGCTTTTTATCTTTCGGAATATAGTGAATTCGATGAGGGCTTGACAGATACCACCACCTTCCTGAAGAGAGATCAAACGGGACGTTTGCGTGTACTGGCGGTTAAGAAAGGTAATTTCACACTTAAGGGCGACCCATCCCTCCTGCTTCGAGTGAACCATAATGAAGGTGGCACTTCTTTTGTGAAAGGCACGGGTTTGAAGTTTTGGGGAAATGTGGGCGAACATTTTGCTTTTCAGGCCTATTTTCAGGATATTACCGAAAGTGGAAATGGTTTCGACAGTCTGCGGACTTTCACACCCGAAATGGGTATTGTGAAGGTAGCCAATACCAACACCAAAGTTTTAAATTATACCGACTTCAGGGGAAACTTAACCTACAATTGGGAAAACGGCTCGGTTACTTTGGGCCATGACCAGCTGCTGTGGGGTTATGGGGAAAATGGACGGATTGTCCTTTCTGATAAGGCACCAGCTTATCCTTTTATCCGCCTGGATTACAGACCGCTGCCATGGTTAAGCTTTAGCTATTCACATGCATGGCTACAATCAGGGTTAATAGACTCGGCAAAGTCATATCCTAAAGGAAACGACATTTACGGATCGGTCCGTAAGCGCTATATATCCAAATTTATGGCTACCCACAGTTTGGACTTCTTTCCGACAAAAGGCTTATCTCTAAGTATTGGCGAATCGGTGGTCTATAACGATCACTTGCAGGTAGCCTACCTGCTTCCCGTGATGTTCTTTAAGGCCTACGACCAATATGCGGGACGCAATGACATTAACGCGGGATCAAATGCGCAGTTTTTCTTTCAAGCCAATTCCAGGAACCATCTTCGGAATACGCATCTTTATGCCACCTTATTCATTGATGAAATCCGCATGTCTGAAGTATTCAATAAGGAGAAAAGTAGAAACCAGGTGGGTTACACCTTGGGGGGATCTATTACGGATGTGGGTCTACCCACTTTAACATTGGGTATCGAATATACACACATTAACCCTTTTGTATACCAAAACCTGATTCCGGCACAAAATTATAGCCATCAAAATTACCTTTTGGGTGACTGGATGGGAAGTAATGCCGACAGGTTGATCGGTTATGTTAAGTATACTCCCCTTCCACGGTTGAAAACCGCAGTTCATCTTCAAAAGACCAGGAAAGGTTATGAAGGATCATTGGAGGATCAATACTTCGCCTCGCCCCAGCCCCGCTTTCTCAGCAACCTGCAACGGCAAGACACGCAAGTGCTTATTTCTGCCTCTTATCAATGGATACATAACTTATACATTGATGCACAGTACAATTGGCAACAAAATAAAGATGAAATCTTCGGTGGCACGGACACACCGGAAGCATTTCAGTTATCTATTCGGTTAGGAATGTAAAAACAGGTAATTCCTTTATGTATATAGCATATATCAGTCAATTTATATAAGTTTGTAAGTATAACGACCATTAACAGGCTAAACCTATGCGTTTAAATATTATTGTTGCATTTCTCTTCATCGGATTTTTCATTCCTACTTCATTTGTTGCAGCACAAAACATTTCCTCTCAGGACCTCAGCAAGGTAAAAGTAAGTGATTTATCGGACGAACAGGTGATGGAAATCAGGAATAAATATGAATCTGCAGGTTTATCTGAGGAACAGGCTATTCAATTGATGGTAGAGCGAGGCCTACCGCCAGAGGAAGGGAAACTGCTCCAACAACGGCTCTCTGAAACACTTACGGATGGAAGGAGCAACACACCTCCCAGCATCGCAGAAAAACCGGATATCGACTATTCCCGGGATAGTACTGTTGTACCCAAAAACGAACATGTAAAAAAAGAACTGCGGGTATATGGGTCCGACTTTTTCAGTAACCCCAACCTCAAATTTGAACCAAACATCCGGATTGCTACTCCAAGGAATTATGTATTGGGGCCAGATGATGAAGTACATATCGTTTTAACCGGTTTGAATGAATCGACAGTAAAGAGCAAGATCACGCCCGATGGTTATCTAAAGGTACCCTATGTAGGGCTGGTATACCTCAATGGCTTTACTATAGAGCAGGCCACTACGCAGATCCGCGCGAAAATGGAGCAGGTCTACCCTGCCCTTACAAATGGAAAAACAAAATTGAGTGTCAACTTAGGTACTGTTCGAAGCATCCGTGTTGCCATTATCGGCGAGGTGGTCCAGCCCGGCACGTATACCCTATCTTCTTTATCATCTTTATTCAATGCGCTATACCAGTCGGGCGGTCCCACTTCAAAAGGTTCATTGCGCCATATCGAAGTAATCCGGGGAAATGAAGTGATACAAACCCTCGATTTTTATGAGTTTTTGCAACACGGGGTATTGGGGGCAAACATTCGTCTGGAAGACCAAGACGTCATTCGCGTACCAGTTTATAACAAACGTGTAGCGGTTGACGGAGAGGTCAAAAGGCCAGGTTTGTATGAATTGAAAGAAGGGGAAACACTAGCAGACTTATTCCGTTATAGCGGGGGCTTCAACGATCAAGCCTATCAGGGGATGGCCAAAATTACACAGATTGGCGAGAAAGAAAGAAGTGTGAAAGACATCTCGGCCGACATGTTTGACCGGTATGTATTGATGAACGCCGACTCGGTATATGTGGGTTCTGTACTTTCACGTTTCTCCAACCGCGTTGTTATTGAGGGGGCGGTGTACCGTCCGGGGGTATTCGAGCTAAGTTCTGGCTTAACATTGAAAGGTTTAATAGAGAAGGCGGACGGCGTACGGGACGATGCTTTTCTCAATAATGGCCTTATTAAACGTACCGAACCTGATTTGGATCAGAAAATGGTGGCTTTTGACCTTCGGCGTATTCTTGCGGGAACTGACCCGGATATTCCTTTGATGAAGGAGGATTCGGTGGTCATCTTCTCCAAACAGGAACTGAAAGACAAAATGGATATCACCATTAGCGGGCACGTGAGGCAACCGGGTACATTTCGGTTCCGGGAAGGAATGCGCATAGCGGATGCCATAGCCATGGCAAATGGTTTTACAAATGACGCTGCCAGCCACCGTGTGGAAATTTCGCGTCTGGTAAAGAATACCTCGGATGAGGTTTCCAATCAATTGCTGGACATCATCACCCTCGACCTCGACTCAACCCTGAATAACGAAGCGAGCGGCTTTGAAATTGAGCCGCTTGATTATATTTATGTGCCAAGGTTGGTCAATTACAGATCGTTAGGAAATATCAAGGTGCGAGGGGAAGTACTTTTCCCAGGTGATTATGCTCAACAGCGGAGAGATGAAACAGGTCCCGAATTTATTCAACGGGCAGGAGGCGTTACACCTATTGGTTCATTGGCGAATGCACAGGTATACCGCAACGGCACCCGGGTAGATATAGACCTTACAGGAACGGCCCTGAAACAGAATAGAAATGCACTGATATTAATGGCTGGTGACAGCATTTATATCCCCCGCCACATGCCTTTTGTGGAAGTTATTGGCGCGGTGAATACGCCACAGCTATTGAGTTATGAAGGAAGCAGTTTTATGCATTATATCAATGGTGCTGGTGGCGCCAAAGAGAATGCCCGCTTACGGGGCGCCTATGTTCAATATGCGAATGGCACCAATCAGCCCGTCAAGAAATTTTTATTTTTCAGGAACTATCCCCCCATTTCGCCAGGCAGTAAAATCATCGTCCCCGAAAAAGGGCCGCCTAAACTGCATTTGGGTTTTGGGGAGCTCTCTGCGATTACCTCTTCATTAGCGGCTTTGGTCAGTATTGTTGCGTTGCTTGTTAAATAATAGATATGCCATCAAAACAAACCCATACTGTTGAAACCATTGAAGAAGAGGAGTTTTCATTTAGGGAATTGTTTCGGAAACGTAAGCAAGACCTCCTTTTTCTAAAACGATACCGCAAGCGGATTGCCATTGTGGCTGCAATCGGTGCCTTGTTCGGGGCTTTTCTTGCTTGGTACCTACCGGCAAGCTATACGGCACGCATAAGCTTTGTGGTAGAGGATACCAAAAGCAGTGGCAGTGGATTGGTTTCTGCCCTAGCCGGGCAATTTGGTTTTGATATCGGGGGGTTAACGGGTTCGTCCAGCGGCTTATTGGCGGGCGACAATGTGCTGGAATTATTAGTCAGCCGGAAAATGATCAAGAAGACCTTGACAAGTCCGTTTGATAGCAGCGGATACACCTTGGCAGACCGGTATGCGGATGTTTATAAATTAAAGCCAAAGTGGGAAAAATTAAAAAACCGCGGGGGAAAACCTATAGCATTTCCTCCCCAAACGGAGACATACAGCCGTTTTCAGGATAGTCTTTTACACACGATGATGAAGCGGATTGCCGAAAAAGAAATTTCTGTCAGCAAACCCGATAAGAAATTGAGCTTTTTTGCCCTTACCACTACCATGCGGGATGAGAAACTCGCGGAACTATTCAGCAAGCGATTGATGTATGAAACAAGCGAATTTTATATCCAAACGAAAACCAAACGGATTCGTACCAATGTAGACCGCCTGCAGCATCGAGCAGATAGTATTGAGGATTTACTGAATCAGAAGACCTATTCGGCTTCGGCCTCAACAAAAGTATTGCTTGATCTTAATCCGGCCTATACAACAGCAGGTGTAGGTGGCGAAGTGGAAGAACGGGATAAACGGGTGTTACAGACGGTATATGCCGAGATCGTAAAGAACCTCGAAGTAAGCAGAACGATGCTGATCCAGGAGACGCCTACTTTTCAATTGGTTGATGAGCCTGAAATGCCTTTAAAAAAGAACAAGTTAAAGTACCCCAAGGGTATTGTATTGGGCCTCGTTGTTGCAGGTTTTTTATACAGCCTGTATCTGTTGCTGTTCAAGCGCCATGAAGAGGAAACCAATTAAAGATGATCTACGAACTATTTGATCAAAACCGAAAGGCTACTCCCAATTCTCCGTGAAAGTTCATCAGGTCATTGTGCGGAATATAGTACTCATCAGGTGTATACCCCGCTAGCTTCCATTGATAATTCAAGGATTTTATGCCCTGCAATTTCGCATTGATCAAGAGGTTTTTATAGCTCCATGTGCCTGTGGCACCAAAAGCAAAATCTACCCATCTCCTGCTATGCTTATTCAAGGAAACAGGCGCATTGCTATCATTATGTTCGAAACGCTCAAAACCTATCCCAAGGGTTTTAAAACCTTTTACCCAACGTACATCTATCGATTGGAGGTTACCACCCAGGCCAATGCCCGCCCCGATAATTTGTCCCATATGGGTATAGCCATGCTTCACCTGGCTGTGTGTATACCAGTTTCCAGAATTTCTTAGTACTTGATCGATACTCTGAGACGTCTGGTTAAGCTCCATATTCACTTCTATAAATTCATTTTGTCGGGAAGGCAAAGGTACCAGTTTACTCAAGCCGACAATATAAGACCTGGAGTGGTCTGGCGCATTTATAAAATCACGAAGATCATGCGCATTGTCATTCAATCCGTATTCTACATACACTTCGGCTTTTGCTTTTGTAAATACCCAACGGGCATAGAGCGATGTAAGCTGATCGCGCGGAAAGGGATCACCGTCATTTGTATTGACCTTCTGGAACGGCGTCAGGAAGGGCACATAATCTCCCACGTTCCTAAGATCACTTTTATAAGCATAAAAGGCACGTGCAAGGCCCAAAAACAACCCTGGAAGCCATTTAGGCTGGTAATTAACATTCATTGCCGACAAATAACGCCATTCGTTTTTGGGGTAGGTGAAATTTTCATTGGGATGGGGCTCTCCGGAATTCTCCAATGCTCCCCCGATAAACTGTGCTTCGAAAGAACCTATAGGAGTGGAAATAGGTCGTACGGTATTCAATGTAACATGCTTAAACCCTTCGGCATTATTGGTCATAAGAAGGGAATTGCGTTTTCCGGGACCCCACCATAAATTTTCGTTGGATAGACCAAGGGAAGCTGGTCCGACAGTCAAACGGGCACTACTTTGCCCCCACAATACTTTACTATAAGGTATGCTGCCAAAATGCTCGGGAAAGTCGGCATTGAATGACCTATCGAGCGTCTCAAAAGCCTTATTTGTGGCATATAGGTATTCAGGTTGGAGCTGTACACTCAATGGACCCCATTCTGCGTAAAAGCCAGCCGTTAACAAGGTTTGATATCCCTTAGCGGGTATCATCGCCCCGTCGTTCCAGCCATAAGGATGATGCGAATTGACTTGCTGCTTCCACGTCACCGGCAAAACCCTAAATAAAAACTTCTCATCCGCGGAGCGCACTGTTCCGTGAAAGTCGATCCAGCTATCCTGTTGCAAACTACTGTCCGGATCATAGCTATCCGCTACACGAAAGGCAGCTGTATGAAGAGGGCGGACGCTATAGGAAATCGTAGAATCTACCCAGCCCAACAACTGCATCCTGCGGTAATAATCATCCAAATAGGTTCCTACCGGAATGCTTTGTGCGCGGACATTGGAAAGCGTCAACGTTAGTATATAAAATACAATAATCGAAAATGATAGCTTTTTCATGGCTTTCTATTGGAATTGCTTAAAAGCGATAGGCCATTCCGGCTTTTAGTTGTAAATTGAATGCATCGTCTCCCTTTACCATGTATTCATCTTCCGGCCCCTGAAACAGGTACCATTGGTAATTTAAGGAATTCAAAGCTTGTACCTTTGCATTGAAAATAAAATTTTTATAATTCCATTCACCGACAGCTGCAAAGCTGAGATCTGTCCAATGTCTTCGGTAATCCTTCGAGTCTTCATAAGCATAATAGTAAAAATCATTACTATGTACATAACGCTCAATTTCAAAACCCAAACGTTTTAATCCCTTAAACCAACTCACATTCAGGGATTGCATGTTTCCTCCCGGACCAATACCCGCCCCTAACAATTGCCCGCGATGGGTATAGCCATGCCGGACCTGTTTGCTGATGTACCACGATTTTATTGCCCGTATATCTTCCATGGAAGTTTCTTGCAATTGGGAGACTTCTACGTTAACAATGAAATTCTCACCCCGGCTTTCGTTAAAAGGAAAGATTTTACGGAGGCCAAACGTGTAGGCCCGCGAACGGTCTGCTTCTAATAGGCGCTCCCTGGCGTCGCCATTATAATTGTCCCTGCCAAACTCGAAGTAAATCTCAGCATGCTCCTCCTTCCATAACCAACGCATGAACAACGAGCTACGGACATCCCTATCAGCGATAGGATCATCTGCTTTTACCTTTTTCACAGAAGAAAAGAAGGGCAAATAATCACCGAAGCTATTCAAGTCATCATGATACAACTGCGAACTTCTGGTCATTCCTAAAAATAACCCGGGTACCCATTTGGGTTGCCACGTAAGAACAATACCGGAAAGATAACGCCAGTCATCTGGTTTTGGGATGAATAAAGGATTGTAAAAATACTCCCTTTCAGGTTCCAAAACACCAAAGCCGGAACCTTCCAACCTCCCAGCAATCAATTGACCTTCAAAAGAGCCAATTGGACTTGAGATGGGTTTTAAGGTATTTAAGGTAAGGTGCATAAAACCTGGTGCCGTATTGCTCATGAGCAGGGAATTTTTACGTCCGGGGCCCCACCATAAATTTTCTGAAGATAGGCCGAGGGATAAAGATTTTACATTTAAACGGATACTGCTCTGTCCCAAATAGGCCCTCGTATAAGCTGTTTTCCCGAACCTTGCCGGCAAATCGATGTTATTATAAAAATCATAATACCGGGCAGCTATGACATCATAATGATCTTCATTGAATGTGTCAAAAGTGGGATTCGATGCGTAGACCAGTTCGGGCATCAACTGGATACTTAAGGGGCCATATTGTGCATAGAAACCCCCACTTATCAAGGTTTGCAAGCCCTTTGCTGGAATCATTGCACCATCGTTCCAACCGGACGGATGATGAGAATTAAGTTGTACCTGAAGGCTGGCCGGAAGTACCGTTCCATTGAATTTACCATCGGCTGAAGTCCATGAATTGGCACTTGATCGACCAATACCGGTCTCAACGGAGTCGATATAAAAGGCATTCCCCTCCTGAAGCGCACGGGAAGAATAAATTGGGTTTACCGTAAAAGAAACGCGGGGATCAAGCTCACCCATAAGTTGTGACCTTCGATAATAATCATAGAACGCCGGTGTGCCCACGGGCAAGGATTGACCAAACGATTGCATATGAACCGAGAGGGCAATGAAGAAGATGGAGATATATTTTAAATGATTCATGGAAACATATTCTTTGATGCTTACCCATATGACACACATACAATGGGATTTACTTTAAGGTTATTATACGGATGTTAATATTATCCACCGACCAACTTTCGTCACATTGGGGATCGCTGGTATTGAGTTGTACTAATTGATCCATGCATTGCAAGGTCAACTTTGAGCCCGTATGCCGGATATTCTTCTTAATCTTATAAAGTGTTGAGCTTGACGTATCATGGCAAACACTGGGCAAATCGATCTTACTCGCTCCCTGCCGAGGGTTATGGTTACTGTTCAAATAATCTGAAGGATAAGACTGCGGTGGACAAAATGTGGTAGTAGGGCAAATTGCGTTTGAAAACGTCGTGTTTATATAAAGCTCGTCATCGACCTTCATCTGCCAGATATCGGGCCCGTCTACGCTATCGATGCCCAATTTATTGCCATCCCAAGAATCGTGTATATAGAGATCAAAGGTTATCTCTACCATGTCATGTTGTGGGAGATCGTTAACTACAAGATCAAACCCGCTTGCATTGTACATACCAAGTACTTGGGTGTTATTGAAAGAATCGAGCATTCCGTTACGGATACCTGTAAGGTCATTGCTTTCAAAATTATTGTGGTATACTTCCACCACTTGCTGTACATTTTTGGTACAGGAAGAACATATAAGAACGAAAAGAAACGCTGTTATAAAAAGGGAAGATTGAGTCTTTCTCATAGGTGTAAGGCTTGGTTGCTTTTATTCTTCGATATCCAACTTCTCGTAAACTGAATTATTGCTTTTATATTCTTGAACCAGCTTCTTCATTTTTACAACTACTTTTTGATCGTTGTTATGGGTAGCAAGATCAATGAGCATTGCAATATCATTCTCTATCTCATTAAACTTATATTCGACGACTTTTCCTATCATTATTTTTTCATGATGGGTAGTCAAAGTATTTTCATTATCATTCAACAATTCTTCGAATAATTTTTCGCCAGGACGTAAGCCTGTATATTCTATTTCAATATCTTTTTCGGGAACCAATCCTGCCAAGCGGATCATCTTTTTCGCCAAATCGATTATTTTAATGGATTTCCCCATATCAAATACAAATATTTCACCGCCATTTCCCATGCAACCTGCTTCCAAAACCAAACGGCAGGCTTCAGGAATGGTCATAAAAAAACGAGTAATCTCGGGATGTGTAACCGTTACAGGTCCGCCTTTTTCAATCTGCTGTTTAAAGCGGGGGATAACGGAGCCGTTAGAACCCAACACATTGCCGAAGCGGGTAGTGATGAATTTGGTAATGGGTTTCACTTTTAGATCGTTGATATAACTTAACCCATTATTAAATACGAAATTTTGATTGATCAGTGAATTATTAAGGGATTGTACATACATTTCCGCGATGCGCTTACTGGCTCCCATAACATTCGTCGGGTTGACGGCTTTATCCGTAGAGATCATCACAAATTTTTCCACACCGTACTTAACAGCAAGATCGGCAATGATCTTGGTTCCTTTTACATTTGTTTTAACAGCTTCACTAGGATTTCCCTCCATCAGGGGGACATGTTTATATGCGGCAGCATGATAAACAATTTGAGGTCTATAATTTTCAAACAAAAATTGCATTCGTTTTACATCGCGCACATCGCCGATAAACGCATGAAAGCTACGCTCTTTGTGGGTATCTTCAAAAGTCAGGCTTAATTCATGTAAAGCAGACTCAGACTGATCATGGAGGATGACCAATTTGGTATCGAACTTCATAAGTTGCCTCACAATCTCACTCCCTATTGAACCCGCGGCACCGGTAACCAATATGCGCTTTCCTACCAATTGTGCCGCAATCTCAGGAATATTGATTTGTATGCTTTCGCGGTTCAGCAATTCTTCAATGTTGATGTTTTGGATCTGGGCAGAATGTAAATGTCCATCTATCCACACTTCTACCGGTGGAATATTTCGCACTTTCACCCCATGCGCCAAGCAGTTTTCAACAATGACATTCTTTCGATCCAAGGGAATAGAGTAGGAAGCAAATATAATTTCGTCGACATGGTTATTCGAAATCAAATGGTTTAGCTCATTGGCATTCAGTATTTTTTTCCCGTCAATACTTTTGCCTATTTTCCGCAAATCATCATCCACAAAAGCTATGATATTTTTATTGACCTTCGCGTCATGATCCAAGGTACGTTTTGTGGTTACGCCCGCTTCACCAGCTCCATAAATGATTACCCGTTTCTTATCCAATTTTAGATTTTTGAGGTATAGAAACCCCGACTTGATGATGACGCGGTACGTAATCAGCATCAAAAAACTAAAAAGGCCGTTAATGATAATGACGGTAAGAGGTATTAATTCAGGTTGGTTGAAAACGATAAAAACAGAATTGATGAGAAACAAAAGGCCATTGCTCACAACAACAGCGGTAAGTATACGGAAGGTATCTTGTGCGCTGGTGTAACGGATAATTCCGGAATATGTTTTGAGGGTAATAAAGGCGAAGGTGTTCAGCAACACAATGGACAAGATGCTTCGGTTGAAGATGGGCGTAGAAAAAATTGCCCAATTGAAGTTATAACGGATGGCATAGGCCAATGACAGCGATAAAATACATACGCTGATGTCTAGTATAAAAATAATCCAACGAGGAACAATGTTTATTTTTAAACTCAAATCATTATCTGTTTACTGAAATACTCCGTTTTAATAATAAAAACTATACCAAAAATAATAGACAAAAGAAAATCTAGCTTACCCGTATCTTTTTCTTAAAATAGCATATAGCTTACTAACGGTTTCTTTTTTACTTTCCCAATTGTTTTTGATGGCATAATTATTTTTCAGGAACTGATCGGCATCGGCAAAATTCCCAAAGCGGTTGAGCAATTCTATGGCTTCACTATAAGCAAGGCTATATCCATTGAACAAATCTTTAATAAACAGTAGCTTATCATTCAAGCTGATTGCCGATTTAATATCCTTAATGCGCTGCAGTGATTCTGGATGCTTGTTATAAGTACTGGCCAGTGTTTGTTTTTGCGCCGAAATACGCTCATTTAAACTCATCGGCTTTTTGGGCTCTTCGGCTACAGGGACCTTATCAGATACGTCATTCTTAACCTCCTCTTGTTCATCGGGGCGAAATGAAAACGCTTTTTCTTCTTGAACAATTTCATGGCTTACGGGCTCTTTAGTCTTCTCTTCTTCAGGTTCGACCTCCTTTTCCCTTTCTTCAGGTTTTATCTCCCTCTCCCCCTCTTCGTCCTTTATCTCCTCCTCCTGTTTTTCTTCATGCTTTATCTCCTCCTTGTGCTCTTCAGGTTTTATCTCCGTATTTCCCTCCTCGGGTTTATAGCTGTCGGATTCAGGTGTAAAAGGTGAGTCTAAATCATTCTCTAAAGCTTCCTTTTTTTCTTCTTGTGATTCGTTATCCAGAGCCCTTTTTTCCTCCTCTTTGGGAGTCTCAACAGCTTCTTCCTGGGATGAATTAACCGAATCAGTCTCATTTAGCTTTGCCACCGCAGTTAACTTCCGCAAGATTTTAGCATTTTCAGCAAAATAAACTGCATTGATCTCGAACAATTCGTAGTTCAATTCATCAATCTCCCCCGGCTCGCTTACTTGCTTAAAATTTTCTGTTAGTTCATTCAACAATTCTTCTATTCGTTTAACAAGCTCTTGTTTTGTGATCATGGTTTTAAAAATTTGTGTATTATCGGTAAAATGGTCTTCCAAATTTAGTTAAAATTATGATAGGTATGTCTTTCGCGCCGCATAAGTATATTTTTCAACGGTCGCCTACTTTCCCTTTAAATTTGGAATCATCCGTAGTGATCTTCGTAAAATCATCTAAATAGTTGGGGAAATACAGATCGGAAAGGTGGATAAACTCATCACCACGCATAAACATATCAATACTCACCTCATCGAAGCTATTTTTGCCACAAGCCGCCAATAGCTCCATGGCCGCATGTAGCGTGTTATGATGAAAATGGTAGACGCGGTCTTTTTTTTCAGTGACGACAAGTCCTTTCATTAGCATTTTATCTTGGGTAGCCACACCCGTAGGACAATCATTCGTATTGCAGCGCAAAGCCTGGATGCAACCCAAAGAAAACATGAACCCCCTTGCACTATTGCAAAGGTCGGCTCCCAGTGAAAGCGCTTTTAAAAGGGAGGCCGCAGAAAGGATTTTACCACTGCAGATGATCCTTATTTTATCACGTATATTAAATTTCTCGAGGGACTGGTGGACAAAAATCAATGCAGGTTCCAGGGGAATACCCACCGCATCAGAAAACTCAAGAGGGGCTGCGCCGGTTCCCCCTTCCGCCCCATCTACGGTAATAAAGTCGGGATAGATATCCTGGCGAACCATCTCCCGGCACAAATCAATAAATTCATCCGTCTTCCCTATGCACAACTTAAACCCAACGGGTTTTCCGTTGCTGAGGTCCCGCAGGGTGTTTATAAATTGGATAAGACCCTTAGCATTTGAAAAAGCAGTGTGGTGCTGCGGAGAGATAATGGTAGTATGAGGTGTCAATCCCCGAATGCCGGCAATCTGTTCGGTATTCTTGACAGCCGGCAGTACGCCTCCATGACCAGGCTTCGCGCCTTGGGAGAGTTTCAGTTCAATCATTTTCACGACAGACTGTTGGGATTTTTCACGAAAGGTGCTTGGATCAAAATCGCCATCCAATGTACGGCAACCGAAATAACCTGTGCCTATTTGCCAGACGAGGTCGCCCCCTTGTAAATGGTATTCTGATATCCCTCCTTCTCCAGTATTGTGATAAAACTCCCCCCGCAACGCGCCCTGGTTTAAAGCCATTACAGCATTGGCGCTTAGGGATCCAAAGCTCATCGCGGAAATGTTCAACCGGGACGCATTATAAGGTTGCTTGCACTGTGGCCCTCCTATCCAAATGCGCGGGAGATCTTCTGTAATGGGGGCGGGATAGATGGAATGCCGCATCCCTTCATAATCGGAACGGTTAATATCAAGCTGTGTTCCGAATGCAACTGTCGACTCTACATTCTTAGACCGTTGATATGCAATGGTTCGTAATGTCCTTGAAAAAGGCCGGCCATCGGTATTTCGCTCAATGAAATATTGCTGGATCTCGGGGGATATAAACTCAAAGAAATAGCGAAAATATCCTAAGACGGGAAAGTTCCGTAAAATCGTATGGCGCTGTTGATACACATTATAAATACCTACAATTAGTAAAACCAGTAAAATAATGGTCAGCCAAATCAAAGTAGAATAAAAAAAGGTAAAGATTAAACTGATTGCAGTTAAGGGAATAAGGATGGTAAAAAAAAGATTTCTCATGAAGTTTTTATTTTTTTTGAATTGCGAAGGTCACCGGCCATACCTTTTGGTGGAATGACTAAATTAAAGAATAATTCATGGATTTGGAAAACTAATACTAGCTTGATAATTCATTAACGGGTATGGTTGTCTTTCGTTTTCTTCCGGGAAGCGGCTTTCCTATTGGAAAGACTGGCTTTTAGCTGTTCCATTAGGCTATCCGTTTCTTTCGGAATACTCTTGGATGTCTTTTTTGGGGAGGTAGCTTCACCTTTTGCCTTCTTTTTTATAAATACCATAAGCTGTTGGGTATATTCATCCTTATACTGACTGATATCAAAGGGTGCCGCAAGTTGTTCGATTAAAGAAACAGCCATTTTTAGCTCAGCACCCTTGGGTTTTTCATTTGTCGTGGGAATATCGTAATCGCCTAGATCCCTTATTTCGTTTTCATAATGAAGTTTAGTTAATACCAGGGCATTTTCATATACTTTGATAACACCTATATGTTCTCGGTTTCGCAATACATATGTTCCAAGCCCCACCATTCCCGATTTCTTCAAAGCATCGCGAAATAGTACGTAGGTTCTTTTGTCCTTTTTATCGGCACCAAGGAAATAGGTATTATCATAATAGATGGGATCTATCTCTGCTTCTTTCGCGAAAGAAACGATATCGATCCGCTTTGTTTTTTCTGCCGCGGCCTGTTCAAAATCATGCTCATCAAGTACGATGTACCGACCTTCCATTTTGTATCCTTTTACCACGTTATCCCAGGCAACTTCCTTGCCATTCTCTTCGTTTATACGTTTGTATTTGATATTAGCATGATTTCGTTTGTCAAGCATATCCAGATCCAACGTAGATTCTTCAATAGCACTAAAAATCTTCACAGGAATATTGACTAAACCAAAGGCAATCGAACCTGTCCAAATAGGGCGTGGCATAAGCGGTATTTTTTTGTATAACAATAATCGACCGCGAATGTTGACAGTCTGAGCTCAAAATCTATTGCTAGCGCGTTCATGAGCAGGAAAAGATTGGTGAGAATTCAGGCACATTCTTTGTGCGTTATATGGTCTATGGATGATTCTATGAACGAAAATTCGTTGAAGACCGGCAATAAAGTTCACCAAAAAGTAATCATTGTTTTTATATCCTGCTGTATTGCCTTGGGTTTAGCCTATACCATTAGCAAAATAGCTTTTGGGGAGATGCTGAATACGGTTGATAAAATAGCTACCCCCAACGAAAAAATACGCTTGGTGAGTAAGATCTCACGTGATATTCTCCAACTCGATCAGATGCAACGTTCCCATGTGCTTCTTTCAACCAAGGAAAATTACAATGGTTATGCTAACGAATCCAAAACTGTATTCACATCATTAGATTCATTAAAACGCTTATATGTCGATAACCCCGAACAGATACAGCATATTGATTCGGTATACAATTTATTGAAGGCACGGGATAAATTGTTTTTATCTTATGTACAGGTAAGAAAGCGTTTAGTAGACAACCAAGCTTTCTCTAGCCAAATTGAGAACATCAACAAACTGATTCAAAACGTACCTAGGGAAGACACGACGGTTACGACGGTAGAAAGAAAAATCAAAACCACAACGATTGAGTTACCCGAGGAAGAAGACAGCCGCAGTTTTCTTGCCAAGTTATTCGGTGCAAAGAAAACTGCGACTGGAGAAAAAGAACTTCCCAAAATCATCCATGAAGAGATTAACAGACTTGTCGATAGCACAAACAGTAGACCTAAAGAAATAGCAACCGCTAAAATCGATCAAGCCATCCAACGCCTCGAAAAACGTCAACGCCAGCAAAGCAATACCTTTCTTAATCGGGAAGCGGAGTTGACAATGGCCGGCAATGTATTGGTGAGCAACATGATCAACATTTTGCACGAGGTAGAAAAAGAAGCGATGTTACAGATGGATCATGATAACAAACAAGCACAAATCGTTGTCAATCAAAGTGTATCGAGAATGAGCTACATCGTAATCGGCTTTTTTTTAATCATGACCGTATTGATATTTTTAATCCTAAATGACATACGCAAGAGCAATAAACACCGGCTAGCCTTGGAAAAAGCCAAAGAAGAAGCAGAATATCATAGCGCAGCCAAACAGCGGTTTTTATCAAACATGAGCCACGAATTACGTACTCCGCTCCAATCCATTATTGGGTATACCGAACAGCTTAAAAAGAATTTATCTATTGAAACGGAGAAGATTAATGTTATCTATCAAGCGTCTGAGCATTTGCTGCAAATCGTAAATGAAGTATTGGATTATAACCAAATCAATTCCGGGAAATTCCATTTTCAGCAAGAACCGGTCTGTTTTAAGACCCTGGTTGCTACAGTGATTGCCGCAATGCAACAACATGCTGACCGTAAGGGTTTAAAATTAGTTCTCGATACACAAATTCATGGCACGGGTTATTTTCTGGGAGATGCTTTCCGCTTAAAACAGATTTTATTTAATATCATCAGCAATGCGATAAAATTTACCGAGCATGGAACAGTAACCTTATTGGCTTCAGCGACCGACCATGGCGATAAAACCGACGTCAGTTTCGTTATTACCGATACAGGAACAGGGATTGAGGAAAAGGATATCCGCCGCATTTTCAATGAATTTGAACAGGCAAATAATTTTAATTCAGGTGTAAATTTCGGCAGTGGCTTGGGGTTAAGTATTGTAAAGACACTTGTAGACGCCTTGCATGGTGAGATCAAGGTGGAGAGTACACTCAATAAAGGAACAAAATTTTCTATTTGTTTCTCCCAACCTGCTATTGAGCAATTCGCCCCGAAGGAAAAATCTGATCATTCCCTTATTCCCGTCTCTGAATTCCATAATACGGTGTGGATTGTCGATGATGACGTGTTCATCCTTGAGCTTTGCCATTCAATCCTGTCGAACGCCAACCTTCGGCACGAATGCTTTTCCTCGCCGGATGCCTTACTCAATGCGCCTTGGGATCCGTCGGTAAGTCACATCCTCATGGACATGCGTATGCCAGGGAAAAGTGGAAAAGAACTTAACCGGGAACTAAGAAGTAAAGTTCCAAAAGAGGTTAAGATCATCGCTTTTACGGCACAAGCCTTACCCGAAGAACGCCAACAACTTATGCAAGAAGGTTTCGATGCCCTTCTCATTAAACCTTTTAAAGAAATAGATTTGCTGGCGATTTTAGGGCTCTCCCTTGAAAAAGCTGAAACGGAAATCGATGAAAAAAAGGCTTTGGGAATCTTACCTACAATATATGATGATCCCGAGGCACTAACGAATATTATGGATTTGTTCATCAGGGATACAAAAAAAGATTTAACTCTTCTTGAAAAAGCCATAATAAGCCAAAATATGGCACAAAGCGAATTGCTATTTCACCGTATGGCGGGGCGAACAGCTCAACTGGGTCAGGAGAAGATCGCGTTTCAATTACGAAAATGTGAAATCGATGCCCGAAACGGGGAATTTCCGAAACAGAAGGATTTTGAGAACCTCCAGGGTCAACTTAAAGACTTCATCGTTTTCTTGAAGCAGCAACAGGGCAAAATTGCCATGACTTAGCGCCAAAGCTTAGCAATCATCATGCAATATTATATTTCTCCAATTTATTATACAATGTTTTCCTGTCAATATTAAGAAGCTGGGCCGCTTTGCTCTTATTGTATTTTACTTTTTGCAATACATCCAGAATGTGTTGTCGTTCATAGGCTTCACTTTGAGATTTAAGGTCATCACCATTTTCGACATTCCCCTCTTGTTTATTCTTAATAGAAAACACCATATCATCGGGTAAAGCACTTACCTCCGCGACTGAACCCTGTGTCAATAAAACCATGCGCTTAATTACATTCTTTAGTTCACGCAGGTTTCCTGGCCAATCATAAGCTTCAAAAACCGATTTCACCTCCTCATCCAAAACAGTTACCGCCTTCCCTAATTCTGCGTTTGCCTGCTTTACAAAGAAATCAGTAAAGATAAATAAATCCGCACCTCTATCCCTTAATGCAGGAACCAAGATTTCAAATTCGTTAATACGATGGTACAGATCTTCACGGAAATTCCCAGAAGCAAAATTACCCAACAAATCGTCATTAGTGGCAGCGATAACCCGCACATCTACCTTTATCTGCTTATTGGCACCAATCGGTTGAATAACACGTTCTTGTAAGGCTCGCAATAGTTTTACCTGAACATCATAACTTAAATTTCCAATCTCATCCAAAAACAATGTTCCTTCCGAGGCTTCCTCGAATTGTCCTTTCTTATCTCCCAATGCGCCCGTAAACGACCCTTTTATATGACCAAATAACTCACTGGCTGCCAACTCCTTAGATAGGGTTCCACAATCGATCGATACGAAGGGCTTGTCGGCACGTTTGCTGTTTTTATGAATAGAGCGGGCCACGTATTCCTTCCCCGTCCCACTCTCTCCCCGGATCAAAACTGACATATCGGTTGGCGCAACCAATTGGATATATTCCTGTAACTTATTTGCCAGTCTACTTTTTCCTTCAACAAAATGCTGCGTATCAGTCGACTGTGATATAGTCTTGTTCTTCAGGTTAACCGATACAGTTTCTTTTTCTTCTTTTAACGACTCTTGCAAAATCATCAAAAGTTCTTCGGGGTTGACCGGTTTAGTAATGTAATCATACACCCCCTTGCGCATCGCCCTTACGGCTGTTCTTACATCGTCAAAGCTGGTCATTACAATTACAGGAATATATTTGCCTTTTTTATGCAACGCGTCTACAATTTCCAGCCCATTTCCATCCCCTAAACGATAATCTAATAAAAGCAAGTCGTACGCAGACTTACTCAAAGCTGTCAGTGCACTTTTTATCGTGAAATGAGGATCCACATGATACCCGTTCTTCTTCAGGAACCCATCGAGTATAGCTGAAAACGTAGTATCATCTTCTACCAATAGTATATTGATCATATATGTTATTATTCTTTTTATTATTTATTATGTATGGCATTGAATCATTAAACAATAACATAACGAATTAAAAAGTAGTTTTGTATTTACGTTATTTTTTTAAATAAATTTCAGGGCAAATATACATCAAAGATTAATAAACGCTAAAAATAGATGGATTAAGAGTTTATATCGGTTGCGTAATTTCGAACACCCGTTCGAAACAAGGAGTGCTAATTCTTAAAATGTTTTATGACCTTCCAGTCGCCTTGAAGGAATCATTATTGTATCTCATATTAATACCGATTATGCCTAGCAACATAAGCGCTGTTACCCCTACTAAGATCTCATTGATATAAGGAATATTATAATAACCCATGGCCATTAGACCTTGCATCATTAGCATAAGTTCATTGAGTATAATTCCGATAATAAATAGAAGAACACCTATATTTACCCATTTTGTTGGTTTAAGATAATCGGCATATATCAGATAGCCTAGTATAAACAGCGTAATTACCCCCAGAAATACTAAATGTAAATACCCTATCACAATGGGTCGATATCCGAATGCCAAATTATTTAACGATGGAATTGTAGAACCCAATTGCAATACCACTTTGATTGTGTAAGCCAGAGCCGAACAGCCGAATAACAATTTTGAAGTTGATGGGATATGCTTAAAGATGAGAAAAGACTGTTTGTTTATTTGTACAATAAACCAAATCCACCCTCCCGCTATAATAAAGGCGGAGATGATGATTATAATATAAAGCCAACTCGGGATAGGAAGCCACAAAACGGAAAGAAAATAAGCAGGAATACATGCCACACTATAACACCAAAAGAAAGGTTTTATATTCCTTATTTTCACATTTCTTTCTGAAAGCATGTTTATGAGTAGTCCAAAACATGCAAATACCAACCATCCATTATACTGGAAATGCAAATAAAAGTAAGTGGTCGCTTGTTGTATGTTAATATCCATATTGCGGGTTATCTTAAGGTAAACCAGCATTACTACACCCAAAGAAGCAAGTATGGAAAAGATAACAGCAGCCCTGAACCAGATGAAACCGGGTAATGGTTGTGTCGATTTATTCATATCCCTCCACAATTGGACTCCGAAACATACCATCACCACCATGGAAATAACTGAAAATATGATGGAAATACTACCATATCCCTGATAAAGAAATGCTGCTAACATTGCGTAAGAAGTAATAATATTGCTCAAGGCAAAAACAGTATACTTCTTTAAATAAGGAGTTCCCAAAGTTTTAGATACGGATGACGCCAATAGGACTATAAGTAGCTGGGTGAACCAACCCGTCATAGCAAAATGCGAATGACCAAATTGCAAGTATTTCTGATTAATAAAAGGTAATGAGAACGCAATTTTATAACGGAGCAAAAAGCCCAGTATAGCAACGAACAACAAACTAAAGAGAGTAGCAGTAATCCATTTTCTTGTGTTCATAAATATTTCATGGAAAAAATTAAACAAGAATAACCCGCCATTTATCGATAAATATTTTAATATTTATTTTTATATAACAAAATATCATATATTTACTACAACAAAGTTACACTTTAGTTGTTGTAAATGTAAAATAAAACGCACGTTGAAATGAAAAAGGTATTTTATTTAAGTATTGCCATTTTGTTTGTAATTGCCTGCACAAACAATAATCAACAAGAAAAGTCTGATGATACCAACACAGACGTTGAATCTGTAACTGTTGAAACCAAAAAGGAAACGTATGATGAGCTGGTGGGAAAAGGAAAATACACTGCTGAAAACTTTGCGGTCTCAGCACAAGTGGACATGGAACTTGCAAAAAAGGGAGACGCCATTTATGGTGCAAAATGCCAAAGTTGTCATAAAACAACAGGAGAACAATTGGTAGGTCCCGGTTTTAAAGGTGTTTCTGAACGGAGGACTCCTGTGTGGATAATGAATTTTCTAACCAACACTGATGAAATGATTAATTTAGATCCTGCCCTGCAAGAACAGCTGGAGATTTGTATGGTGCGGATGCCCGATCAAGCATTAAGCGAAACGGATGCGCATGCCATGGTCGAGTTTTTCCGCAAAAACGATGGGTTAAAGTAGACCTTTTTATCACTTACCTGATCGGTTACATTCTATTTTAGTGCTCTTTAATCAATTGATTGTCAGAATCAAACCAAAATTCATCAATCTTTCTTTTTAATAGAAGATAAAAACATCTTTTATTGCTAAAGTACTTATATTTGTAGGGAAGCAGAAAGCGTAGGTTTAATAACCAAGCCATGATGACAAAACTAACACAGCCTACAGTCCGTACAGAAAAGTCTGTCTTGGAGAAGACCAATTACGGCTTATGCTTATAGGTGAGAATCACATTTTCCTTATGATTGTGTATCAAGCAGAACGTTCGATCATAAGAAAAATAGAGTAATAAACTAAAAACAACAAGCCATGGTCAAGCAATTATTTTCAAAGTTAAAAGGAATGAGATCATTGATGCTTTTAAGCCTCTTCGGCTTATTATCGTCTTGTGGTCCGAACAGCTCCAAAACGTCGGTAATGAAGGCAACTTTTAAAGGTGAAGGAGATGATTTAGAGCGGGTGAAACAAGAAATGGTTATACCCCCTTTGGTTCCGGTACACGACCAAGTTGCAAAAGGGGCCCCGAAAGTGGTAGAAGTGACATTCGAGATTCAGGAAAAGAAAATGGAGGTTGCTCCCGGCGATTCTATATGGGCATTAACATTTAACGGCTCTGTCCCAGGTCCACTTATTGTAGTTCATCAAGACGACTTCGTTGAATTAACATTAAAAAATCCGGCTAGTAACTCCATGATGCATAATATCGATTTCCATGCTGCTACAGGGCATATGGGAGGCGGTGATATCTCAGAAGTCCAACCCGGACAAGAAGTTACTTTCCGTTTTAGGGCAAGTCGTGCCGGAGTTTTTGTATATCACTGCGCACCGGGCGGTATGATGACCCCTATGCATGTTGTTTCGGGAATGAATGGAGTCATCATGGTTTTGCCTAGAGAAGGATTAAAAGATGAGTTAGGAAATCCGGTAGAATATGATAAAGCAATTTACATTGTAGAGCAAGATTTTTATCTTCCGAAGAATACTGATGGATCGTTCAAGAATCTTGCTACTGCAAACGAAAGTATGAGCGAAATGGAACAATCTATTAGAACGCTTATTCCAACACATATTGTCTTCAACGGGAAAAGAAATTCCTTAATGGGTAAAAATGCACCTACTGTGAATGTAGGAGACCGCGTTCTGTTTATTAGTGGACAGGCCAACCGTGATACTCGCCTACATTTGATTGGAGGGCATGCCGATTTATTCTGGCCCGGAGGTAAATTCAACAATACACCTTATACAGATTTAGAAACATGGGCTATTCCGGGGGGATCTGCCGCCGCCGCTTTATATCAATTTAGGGAACCCGGAACTTATGTATTCTTAAATCATAATTTAATTGAAGCAATTGCCTTTGGGGCTGTCGCCCAAATTAAAGTAGAAGGTGATTGGGATAACAGCCTGATGAAAGAGATTAGCAAGGCTGGTCCTATTAAATAAGTGCACAGAATAAATTTAAAGGAATTTATTATATAGGGAATAGATGGTCTCCCGTTGATGGTTACAGCAATTTAACATGGGAGACCATTTCCGATATCAATCCATGTTTTGGATAATGGCATCGCCAAATTCACTGGTTTTCAACAAGGTTGCATCTTCCATCTGGTTATAAAAATCGATAGTCACTTTTTTTGCCAAGATCGTTCTTGACAGCGCATTTTTAATGAGCATGGCAACCTCCGTCCAACCCAGGTATTCAAACATCATCACGCCACTTAATATAAGGGAAGATGGATTTAACGTGTCGGTGTTTGCAAAACGCGGGGCTGTGCCATGTGTGGCTTCAAAGACAGCTGTGCCGACCTGAAAGTTGATATTCGCCCCAGGGGCAATGCCAATACCGCCGACAATGGCCGCCAAGGCGTCGGAAACATAGTCTCCATTCAGGTTTAATGTTGCTATTACGGAATAATTTTGTGGGTTAATTATGATCTGTTGCAGAAAATTGTCGGCAATAATATCATTGATAATAAGCTTTTTATCTTGCTTCGCTCGTTGCAATTCTTCATTGGCAACGTCTTCACCTTGTTTTGCCTGTGTTGCCTCCCATTGATGCCATGTATAAACCTTATCATGAAATTCACTTTCCGCGAGTTCGTATCCCCACTTCTTAAAGGCACCTTCCGTAAACTTCATGATATTCCCCTTGTGCACTAAAGTCAATGTGGGTAATTCATGGATAATCGCATAGTTAATAGCGGCCCTAATTAACCGTTCAGATCGTTGACGGGAAACCGGCTTTATGCCTAAGGATGGAGACAATGGGAAATCATACTCCACCTTTAGCTCATCAATCAGAAAGTTTTTAAGTTTTTCTGCCTCATCACTGCCTCCCATAAATTCAATACCGGCATAAATATCTTCGGTATTTTCCCTAAAAATAACCATTTCTGCATGCTGGGGGTTTTTGACAGGTGTGGGCACACCCTCAAACCAATGGATAGGTCGCTGGCATGCATAAAGATCCAGCCGCTGGCGAATGGTTACATTCAACGAACGGATGCCTTCACCAACTGGGGTAGTTAACGGCCCTTTTATGGAAACCAAGTGTTCCTCCAATGCTTTTAATGTGTCTTCGGGAAGCCATTCTCCTGTTTCGTCAAATGCTTTTTGACCGGCCAGAACCTCTTTCCAGGCGATCTTCCTTTTATCCCCATGGGCCTTTCCTACCGCAGCATCGAAAACCCGTACCGCAGCCTTCCAGATATCCGGACCAATACCATCCCCTATAATAAAAGGGATGATAGGATGATTAGGAACTTCTAACCGATTTTCTCGTATGGTGATTTTTTCTGGCATTTTATTTTCGAAACAAATTTCCTACCTGTTTTCCTAACCTAATGAGTGTTTCTTTACCTGGCGCGTACGGTGCGTTATGTACATCGACCAAATCATCGGTAAAATAGTTTTTTCGCCGACTAGGATAAATCAATATCTTATTGTTTTTCATATACCATCGACTTAATTTATGAGGTATTCCATCAAAAGAGGAATTGTATGAAACCTCTCCCACCCGGGCGGAAACGAAGACTATTAAATCACTTGCTTTTACATATGATTTTAATTCAGTCAAATTGTCCCAATTGTCATAATCCTCATACTGAACATTTAAACTAAACTTATTGTCTTGAAGATAACGATCAATAGTTTGATTTGTTCTTGTATTACCTATTACGTAACATGAACTACTCAACTCTTGTCCGAGTTTAACTATTTTATTTATCCAATAAGAGAACCCCTTTTCCGCCTCAGTCATTGGTGGAGCAAAGACGACAATCCTATTATGTGCTACGATCGACTCTTGAAGCTGACACATAAAAATATTTGTATCTGTTCTGTTTAAGATACTTTCTGTTTTTTCCCCTACCAATTTATCAATGATATTTACTTTGCTGGGCCAACCCAATAGAATACAATCGGCCATTATCTCCCGAGAAGCTCGACTGATTCCGCCAGCAATGTTAAAATCGATGGTCGTCATGATGTTCACTTCGGTTTCACTACCCGACGCATATTTTGCTATGGAATCTAAATTTTTTTTCGCCCTTTTAAGATTTATTTCTGCCATTTCATTATTCGGCACAACAGAAAGAATGGTTAATGGGTGACGGGATTTCTTATTTTGCAATAAAGTAGCCATATCCAAAAGTATCTCCATATTATTTAAATTGGCAATTGGCAACAGAATTTGTTCTTCTCGCCGTAAATCTTTTTTAATAGGGCTTGTTTCTTGTTCGCCTTGCAACAGAACCTTTTTTGAGGCTGCTTCAGCACAAAAAGTAGCAATAATACAGGAGACCAAAATTAAAAGAATAGCACCGTTTAAAACACTTTCACCTACGATCTCATGTTGGTATCCCACTAAAATAACAGCAAGTGTGGCCGCGGCATGAGAGCCACTCAAACCATATATCAATTGTCGTTGGGCGGAGGAATATTTAAAAATCTTTTGGATCAAAAATGCTGCAGACCATTTTCCCGATATAGAAATTAGAATAAGTGCAAGCGCAATAATTATTGCTGTGGGACCATTTAAAAGTACACTTACATCGACGATCATCCCAACACTGATTAAAAAAAAGGGAATAAAGATCGAATTTCCAATAAACTCAATCCGATTCATTAGTGCAGATGAATGGGGGATAAGTCGATTCAGGGCCAAACCAGCCATAAAAGCGCCAATAATGGGTTCTAAGCCAGCGAGCTCGGCAATAAAGGCGGAAAAGAAAACAATTGAAAGTACAAATATATAATGTGTGGTTTTCTCACTTTCTACCCGTTTGAAAAACCATTTAGCGAACTTGGGTATAATGATGAACATTATAAAGAAAAAAGCCACAAATGATATCCCCATTTGCGTCCAGAACTGGTTATTTAATACACCTTCAGCATAACCCACCACAATTGCCAATACTACAAGAACCGCGGTATCGGTAAGAATAGTACCACCTATTGCCACGGCAACAGCTTCATTCTTTGCTATTCCATAACTGGTAACCACCGGGAACGCTACCAGTGTGTGCGTCGCCATCATAATGCTGATCATCGTACTCGCGGCTATATCATAGCCTAGCACATAATAAAAGAGAGGGTATCCAATAAGAATAGGAATGATGAAAGTAAAAAAGCCAAAAGTTAGACTTTTGTGTTTTGTTTTACCAAAATCATTCATATCAAGCTCGAGCCCCGCAACAAACATGATATAAATGATACCGATGGTAGAAAATAAATCTACCGCAGAACTTTTGGCAAGGAGATTTATTCCATGAGGACCGATAATTACACCTGATATGATCAATCCAATAATACCTGGTATGCGGATTTTTCGCAATAATATCGGCGACAATAAAATTATAAAAAGAATGATGGCAAAGATTAATACAGGATTCTCTAATGGAAGTTCAAAAGCATGGGATAACCGCTCGACAATGCCATTCTTCATAGTTGGGGCTTTAGGTACACATTTATTTCTAAAATAAAAATAAAATATCACAGTTGTACTATAATTGACAACCGCTAGTATAACTTTTTTAGTTTTTTAATTGAAAAGTTAGCTCAGTTCTGCAAAATATTTATGAAAAAGAGGGATTGTTTCAATTCCCTTCAGGTAATTTGCGATATCGAATTTTTCATTTGGCGAATGCAAGTTGTCACTATCGAGACCAAAACCCATTAATACTGTTTTTATTCCCAGCTCTTCTTCGAATAGCGCAACAATAGGTATACTACCGCCGCCCCTGGTGGGGATTGGAGGTTTCCCAAAAGATTCTCGAATAGCTTTTTCGGCAGCACGATAGGCAACACTATCTGTTGGGGTTACAACAGGCTCACCGCCATGATGCGGAGTTATCTTTACCGTAACATTTTTAGGAGCAAGGCGCTCAAAATGATCAGCAAATAACTTGGTAATCTTGGCCGACTGCTGATTGGGAACCAGCCGCATGGAAATTTTTGCACTGGCTTTTGAAGGAAGGACAGTTTTAGCACCCTCTCCAATATATCCGCCCCATATCCCATTAATTTCCAGTGTTGGACGTATACCGGTACGCTCAACTGTAGTATACCCTTTTTCACCCCATAGTTCCTTCACTCCCAAGTCATCTTTATATTCATTCAGATTAAAGGGTGCTTTATTCAATGCCTGACGTTCTTCTTCACCCAACTCTACTACCTCATCATAAAACCCCGGAATGGTTATATGATTGTTTTCATCATGAAGGGAGGCAAGCATTTTGGAAAGGATAAGTGCCGGATTGGCCACCGCTCCTCCATAGACACCTGAATGTAAATCACGATTGGGCCCAGTGACTTCCACCTCCACGTACGATAAGCCTCTAAGGCCTGTTTCAAGAGAGGGATGTTCCAAGCTAATCATGGCCGTATCAGATATTAAAACAACATCGGCTTTTAAACGGGCTTTATTTTCCTTGATAAAGCGGCCGAGGTTAGCTGAACCCACCTCCTCTTCCCCTTCAATCATAAATTTCACATTACAAGGTAGGCCCTCAGTTCTTTGCATCACTTCAAAGGCCTTCACATGCATGTAAAACTGTCCTTTATCATCACAGGCCCCACGTGCAAAAACCTTTCCGTCACGAACGGTAGGTTCGAAAGGAGGAGTCTCCCATAAAGCCAAAGGATCGGGAGGCTGAACATCATAATGGCCATATACCAATATCGTTGGCTTATCCGCATCGATAAACTTTTCTCCATAAACAATAGGATAGCCATCAGTAGGGCAAACTTCAACTTTATTCACGCCAACATCCTGCAATTTTTCCGCCACAAAGTCCGCTGTCTTTTGCATGGCTTCTTTATAGTTTGGATCGGCACTTATTGATGGAAGGCGCAATAACGCAAACAACTCATCCAAGAACCGTTGTTTGTGCTGCGCCACATATTCCTTTATATTTTGCATGATAAATTCGTTTGGGCAAATTTACATTAAATTTGAATATAAATACAATGAGGGCAAATTCGTGATTTACCCAAGAGGTTGCAGGGCCTTTTATAGGAGGTGCCCGTTCATCATGTAACCAGAATAGCTTCTACGAGACTGCCTGTTCTTCCAAAACCCTTACATCCAATTGTTCATAAGGAGAATTCTTACTAATGAATTCAGGAACAATCTCTTTCATCTTACGAACAATGGATTCATTATCATGGGAACTGTCCATAAGCAACAATTCACTGACAAGCCGATTGGCGCTAGCATAGGAATGATTCCTTACTTTAGAAATATTAATCTTTTCATGATGCGTCGGCAAGGTCAGTTCAGTGGAGGCCAACAATTCTTCATATAACTTTTCTCCAGGTCTCAAACCTGTATAAACAATATCGATATCCCTTCCCACTTCAAAGCCAGCCAACTGAATCATTTTCTTGGCAAGATCCTTAATTTTTACGGGATCTCCCATATCGAACACGAAGATTTCCCCCCCGTTACCCATCGTGCCCGCCTCCAATACAAGTTGTACCGCTTCGGGAATTGTCATAAAGTAGCGTGTAATCTCAGGATGAGTAACGGTAATTGGTCCTCCTTTCTCTATTTGCCCCCGAAAACGTGGAATGACAGAACCATTCGAACCCAGTACATTTCCAAAGCGTGTAGTAATAAAACGCGTCTTGTTCCTATAACCGTTGACGAGGTAATTGGAAAAGTTCGCCTCGTTCAATGATTGGGTATAAATCTCTGCAATTCGTTTTGATGCTCCCATAATATTTGTGGGATTTACAGCCTTATCTGTAGATATCATTACAAACTTTTCTGCACCGAACTGTACGGCAAGATCGGCTATATTCTTCGTGCCTTTCACATTCGACATGATTGCTTCAAAAGGATTATTTTCCATTAATGGCACATGTTTATATGCCGCGGCATGAAATATCATTTGGGGACTGAAGGATTGGAATAGGGAATGCATACGTTCCTTGTTACGCACGTCACCTATAACGATTTCCACGCTTGCCCGGGGAAACTCAACTTCCATTTGCAGCTGTATTTCATGCAAAGGAGACTCCGCCTGATCACATAATACCAACAGTGCCGGCTGGAAACTCAACAATTGCCGGACGATTTCAGATCCGATGGAACCTGCTGCCCCAGTCACCAAAATACGTTTACCACATACATCTTCCCTTACTTTTGTTTGGTTTATAATGATGGGTTTACGTTGTAACAGATCTTCAATGCGCAGCTTCTGCATTTGCTTTTTATCGAGTTTTCCCAAAAGCCATTTATCGGCAGGAGGTATAGTAATTACCTTGATTCCTAACCTCAAACTACGTTCTATAACGATTTTTTTTCCGTGTTCACCAAGTTGCTCATTAACAATAACCAACTCATCAATGAGTTTCCGGCCTCTCAATAAAGTGAGCTCTTTTATATGATAGACTTTTTTTTGCTCCATATAACGGTTTAACCGAGAGCGGTCAGTATCAATAAATCCTTCAATGATATAGTGGGCCTCATCACTGTTTTCCAAGGCTTGTTTTATTAAAACAGCGTTTTTATCCGATCCATAAATCAATACTTTTTTAATTTCTTTTTGTCCGTACCTGCGGATAAGCACATAAAAGAGTGTTTTGGCCGCAATACGAAGCATAATTAATAGAGAAGAAGTGATAAAGAAATTAATAATGAGTAAACTGGCAAATCGAGGAATATAAAAACCGGTGAACTGTTGTATAATGAATAATTCAACAATCAATGACAGCACGCTAAATGTAAACACGGAAGCGAATATGTACAACATATCCTGTGTATTGGAATAGCGTAATAGACCTGTGTGCAGTCTGAAAAAATAAATAACAGGGAGTGCTAGCAGACCGACCAAGATTGTATGAAAGAGGTAGGTCCCTTGATTCATGTTTGAAAGATCGAAATGCTGGAAGATAAAATAGGAAAAAGAAAATGACCAACTCACAATAAGCATATCCACCAATAAGATAATCCAATTTGGAAGGATTCGGCCATTGAGCAAGAAGTTCTTCATATGAAATCAATATTTGTTTGAAGATTCTCCATTAATAAATACGTAAGTGCCAAGTACATAACAAATACAATACCAAACTCATCACAACATTCAACAAGGAATCTCTAAATTATTCATATTCAGCACGTAATTTCATTCTCCTTATATATCGCTATCGGCATATTATGGACCAATACCGGTTGCATGCAAATATACCACCCCACGTGTCATGATTATATACCCAATACTGGGTATTTTTAAAATTTAAATTATCTGTTATGCGGGATAGATGTCGCTTCATTCTTTAAATTCCTAATGATTTCATGAAAACAGAAATGTGTGCATTTTGTTTTATGATTAAGAATGATAATAATTTTAAGACGATGACAACAGAAGACAAAAGGTTTAAATCCTCCTCTCAGGACGAGCGTTATTCTCAAAAAGGGAAAAACGAAAATAAAAACGACCGGAAGGCGGATGTTAGTGGAAGCCACAAGCCACGTGATGAAAAAGATTCGCAAAGCAAGTTGAGCAAAGATCCCACCCGCAAGAATGAAGCACAACAAGGGGAAAGCGATTTACGAAAAAGAACAGATTAAGAGAGCGCTTTCCAAGAAAGAACAATTGCAACCATTGATAGAATAATGATTTTTTTATTTTATATCAACAACCGGCCCATGGCGTGATCGTATTTTTGTAAAGAGTCAATATAAAATAAGATCATGAAAAACATTTTAGGAATACACCACATCACCGCAATAGCCGGGGACGCCACTACCAATTTCGACTTTTATACTAAAGTCTTGGGCCTAAGGCTTGTTAAAAAAACCGTGAATTTTGATGATCCACATACCTACCACTTTTATTATGGCGACGAGCAAGGTACTCCAGGAACTATTCTCACATTTTTTCCGTGGGGCGGCCAAATGGTACAAGGTCGACGAGGTAGTTGCCAAGTAACGGAAGTCGGATATGCGGTACCCCAGGGAAGTTTGGATTTCTGGCTCGACCGTTTTGACAGAAAGAATATTATATACAATAAGATTGCCGAAAAATTTGGGGAGCAATACTTGACTTTCTTAGATCCAGATGGGTTAAAATTCGAACTTACTGTACCTCAAATACCCGATAAGCGCACACCATGGCAGACCGATGAACTTAAGGCTGCTCACGCGATACGGGGTTTCCATCATGTTACCCTTACTACAAACCACATAGCTCCTACCGCACAAATACTTACCGATGTATTTGGATATCACCTCCTGGCCCAGGAGATTAACCGATACCGGTTCATTACGGATTCCGTAGCACATGCAGCACGCGTTGACTTGGTAGAAGTTCCGGGCGAACAAATTGGTCACATTGCCAGGGGTTCTGTACATCATGTGGCGTTCCGGGTGAAGAATGAAGAAATTTTGATGCAATACCGGGAAAAAATCGTGGGCCTGGGCTTGAACATCACTGAAAAAATTGACAGGAATTATTTTTATTCTCTTTATTTTAGAGAGCCGGGAGGGGTATTGTTTGAAATAGCAACTGATAATCCCGGTTTTACCACCGACGAGAGTGTAGAAGACTTAGGAACCGGACTACAACTACCCCGGCAATACGAACCTCAACGGAAAACCATTGAAGGTCTATTCCCGATATAACACCGAAAGCCGGAAAAAGAAACTAAAAAAGTGTATTCTTGTTGAATTTATCGGGTATCTTCAAACTCAGTCCGAATTCCTTATTCAATTTTTCTATGAAGTAGGCCGAGAGTAAAGGAGATTCCATTTCAACATTCTGGTGTACAAAAAAGTGCAAGGACTGTAATCCCTGAGATCGCCATTGTTGAATACGGATCAGCCAATCATCCAAACGGGTGTAATCGCTCGGATGATTGGCTCCGACATAACGGATAAATGCTGACGGACTGGTTAGCCGCATGTGAAGCATGTCCCTTCTACCTGCTGTATCCACAATAATCGCTGTTTTCTTCTCTTCCCGTAATAAATGAAACAGCTGTTCATTTTCTTTACTATCGAAAAACCATTCTTTATTGCGAACTTCAACAGCCAAAGGGAGGCCTGTCGGAAATCCTTTCACAAATTCCTCCAACCGATCTCCATCTTTGGGTTTGAAATTATCATGAAGCTGTAGGAAAACTATACCCAGCTGACCTTCGAAGTGACTGATCGCATCACAAAAAGCCATTAAAGGTTCGTTGACATTCAGCAGTCGTTTATAATGACTGATTGTACTTGGAATTTTTGGATAAAACCTGAAGTTTTCCGGAGTTTTACCCTTCCATACCGCTACTTGCTGAGAAGTTGGTGATTGATAAAAGGTAGCATTCAACTCAATGGAATTGAATTGGGTAGCATAATAGGTCAGCTCATCTTTCGTGCCGCGAGGATAAAAACCCTTCAAATCTTGCCTATTCCACTTGGCACAGCCTACGTACACTTCAAAGGGATTGTCGTTTTTATAAGAGCGCAGAGTCACCGCAGTATCCGGATGATCATTCGGTAGTGTAAAGTCGATATCCCCCGGATGATCTATTTGGCCAAATTTCATATCAAAACTATTTAATCCACCCTAAAGATATTCATTCTTCCCGTATGACACTATATAAATTTATAAAAAGGAAAGCCGAAATCACTTAACGAAAAGATAATATCTTTATTATTTATTCTTAATACCTGTTGGATACTTTTGCCTAAAAATTAAAAAGCATGAAGATGACTTTTTCAAGTAACCTGTATATTAACTTTCTCTCAAAAATCTTCTTGTTTATAAAACCCGATCTATACATCCCATTTCGGTAGGTAGACTATGAAGAAAATTAAAGAACGGAAGGTCGATATTCTTGTCATTTCAGATGTGCATTTAGGCACATACGGATGCCGAGCCAAAGAACTTTCCCAATATTTATCAAGTATACAACCCAAAATGGTAGTTTTAAATGGCGACATCATCGACATTTGGCAATTTAGCAAACGGTATTGGCCAAAAAGTCATATGAAAATACTGAAACACATTTGCGGATGGATCAGCGAAGGAGTAAAAGTATACTACGTAACCGGTAATCACGATGAACTATTGAGGAAATTTGCCGGCTTCGAAATGGGATCTTTTAGTATAGTAAATAAACTTCTTTTGGAGTTGGATAACAATAAAAAAGCCTGGATTTTCCACGGGGACGTTTTTGACATCACGATGCAACACTCGAAATGGTTAGCCAAGCTTGGCGCAATCGGTTATGATTCGCTTATTGCCCTGAATTCAGTAGTTAATTATATCTCTGAGAAGATCTTAAAAAAGGGAAAATTGTCCCTTTCAAAGAAAATCAAAAACAGTGTAAAATCCGCCATCCGGTTTATCGATGATTTCGAGAAGACCAGTGCGGAGATCGGCATCATGAATCAATACGATTTCGTTATCTGCGGCCATATCCATCAACCGACAATAAAAACAGTTTCGAACCAAGATGGGTCTATTACCTACCTCAACTCAGGAGATTGGATAGAAAACCTAAGTTCACTGGAATATTGTCATGGAACATGGAAGATAATGTACTTCAATGAAGACAATTGTTCAAAGCAAACAGACGACATGGATTCAGAAGAAGTGGAATTGAACAGTGCTGTACTCTTCGATAACTTATTGAAAGAATTTAGATTAATGAAAGCATGAAATTAAACATCTTATACGCTATACAAGGCACAGGAAACGGTCACTTGAGCAGAGCAAGGGATATTATTCCAATCTTACAACAAAAAGGAAACCTTGACATCCTGGTAAGCGGAACCCAGGCTGATGTCAACCTCCCCTATCCCATTAACTATAAGTTTAATGGCCTTAGCTTTATTTTTGGAAAGAAAGGAGGCATAGATGTTTTGGAAACCTATAAAAAAAGCGATCTCAAAACGCTTTTCTCTGAAATCAGGCGGCTTCCTGTTGCCAACTATGATTTGGTGATCAATGATTTTGAACCCGTATCTGCATGGGCATGTTATTTTAAAGGCAAAGAATGCATTTCCTTAAGTCACCAAGCAGCTGTTTTGAACAAATATTCGCCAAAACCCAAGAAGAATAGCCTCATCGGGCAGGTTGCTTTGAGGAGATATGCACCCACTACGCATCAATATGGATTTCATTTCAAACGTTACGAAGGGGATATTTTCACGCCCGTTATCCGTAAAGAAATAAGGAATATAAAGCCTGAGAACCAAAATCACTATACCGTTTACCTGCCCGCTTACAGCGACAAGAAGATCATAAAGTTTCTAACAAAATTCCCCGAAATTCACTGGCAGGTATTTTCAAAACATACCACGCATTCCTATATAGAAGGATCGATTTCCGTTCATCGCATCCATAATGAACGTTTCATTAAAAGTCTCGCTACTGCGGAAGGGGTTTTCTGTGGAGCAGGCTTTGAAACCCCGGCAGAAGCGTTGTTCCTGAAAAAGAAATTATTGGTAGTTCCCATGAAAAATCAATTTGAACAACTCTGCAATGCCGCCGCACTCCAGGAAATGGGAATACCTGTTATCAAAAACTTAAAGCAGAAGCAAATCCATACATTCAAATCATGGCTAGATTCTTCTGAAACGATTTCCGTGAATTACCCCGATTCTACGCAAAAAATCATCGACATTATTTTTAACAACCATTTCGCTTTAAAAGAAGCACAGCCGATTATTGACGAAGACTATATGCCTTTCCGTTATCAACATGGATAAACTAGACTTCGGCGAAGACTTTCGTTGGGGTGTTTCAACAGTTGATTGATAAATGCCAAGAATTAGGCATTCAACCATGTATAACCTTGTATCACTGGTATTTACCTTTGGCTTTAGAAAAAAGCAGGTACCACTTTCTCGTGTTCAGATGTTCAGCCATGGACAAACTCTGATGCCGACCGCTTGGCCGCCAAAAAAGTGGATACCCTATTGAATAGAATGTTTATTGAACCCTCCTTGGATTAGGATATCCTTTTAAAGACCTCAAAGTGCTCCAACGTATCGAACAATTTATGGAAGATGGCGATGACGCAAGGTTACAATTTAATATGGATTTCATTGGTATTCAAAATTATATGCGTGAAATCGTCACTCATTCCTATTTTACACCGCTTTTACATGCAAAAATTATAAGAGCCGATCGGAGAAAGGTGGAAAGGACACTTATGAATTGGGAAATCTACCCTAAATCAAGTTATCATATATTGAAAAAATATGCTGCTTACAGCACCATTAACGAATTGATCGTAACTGAAAACGGCGCAGCCTTCAACGATGAGGTGCATCTTGGGAAAATAGACGATTGCGAGCGCCAACAATATCTCGAAACCCACCTTCAGCAAGTATTAAAAGCGAAGCAAGAAGGCGTGAATGTCAATGGATATTTCGTGTGGAGTTTCATTGATAACTTTGAATGGACAGAAGGCTTTTCACCCAGGTTCGGATTGGTTCATGTTAATTATAATACCCAAAAACGGACAGTAAAAAAATCTGGTAAATGGTATACAGAGTTTTTAAGAAGTAAGCGACTCCCATCAAGCACTTAGCTCTTTAAGCAGTTTTCCTGCATATTTCTCATTATGCTGCGTAATATCAAGTCCTTTTTTCTCTTCTTCCTCTGTTACCCGCAATGGTTCTATTATATTCACTATTTTGAAAATAATAAAAGAGACAGATAGGCTATAAGCTATTACAATGGTCAAGCCCTTTAGTTGAATTAAGAAGAAGTCGGGATTTCCATACAATAAACCATCTGCCCCGCCGCTATTAATTGTCGTTGTTGCAAAAACTCCCGTTAGCAACATACCCACCATACCTCCAACTCCATGGCAAGGGAACACATCCAACGCGTCATCTATTGCAGAAGTGGATTTCCACTCTACCACCAAATTAGAGATTATCGCAGCTACTACACCTATGCAAATGCTTTGCGGAATTGCTACAAATCCTGCCGCAGGAGTAATGGCAACCAAGCCCACAACGGCCCCAATACAAAAACCCAAAACCGATGGCTTCTTATTTCGCAGAACATCAAAAAACATCCAGGACAACCCTGCCGCACCCGCAGCAGTATTTGTAACCCCAAAGGCCGATACGGCCAATGTATTGGCCGCCAATGCCGATCCGGCATTAAAACCAAACCACCCGAACCAAAGCAAGCCAGTTCCAATCAGAACATAGGGAATATTCGCAGGACGCGTTGTTTTCCGCTCAAGATGTGATTGTCTACGTTTTAATACCAAAGCACCCGCCAATGCTGCACATCCGGCAGAAATATGAACCACCGACCCGCCTGCAAAATCTAATACGCCCATTTGTGCCAAAAAACCATCAGGATGCCAGCTCCAATGTGCTAACGGCGCATATACCAATAAACTGAACAATACAATAAATAAAATATAAGACGTGAATCGTATTCGTTCAGCTACCGCACCCACTACCAGACCCGGTGTAATTATCGCGAACATGAGCTGAAACAGGGCAAACAAAGATAAAGGGATTGTCGGACCCGAAATCCACGGGTCAGCAGACATCACATTTTGAAAGAACAGGTAAGTCAAAGGATTACCTATAAAACCACCAAGCGATTCCCCAAAAGAAAGGCTGAACCCAATTACCACCCATATGACACTTACCACACCAGCCGCAACCACACTTTTGATCATCGTGGAAAGAATATTCTTCTTGTTGACCATACCACCATAGAACAAAGCCAATCCAGGTGTCATTAGAAACACCATCGCCGCTGCAACAAGTACCCAAGCAATATCCGCACTACTGTATCGCCCAATGTCTACATATGATATATCGGGGTGTATAAATATGGAAATAACTGACAATACAACCAATACTATAAAGGGTGCTGTTTTTTTCATAGATATTGTTTTCATTGTGGAAAAATTAAAGTGTTAAATTTATAATTATTTATAAAAACTCCATTATTACTTATTATATTTTTCATTTCAACATAAAAACTAATATATATAACAAAATAATGTATAAATATATTAATATTAATATATAATTGTACATGTATATATTAATATTATATGAAATAATAATTTATTATTGCAAATTTAATTATTAAATTAACACATATTGAATTTTTTTCATAAAAAAACAACACAAATAATAAATAAAAGAAAAAATTCACCCAATAAGCCGAAAATAAAAGATAATACACTGAAAACATTAATAAGAATAGGACTAAAATTGATACCGGCCTCGTGACAACTAGAATAATCCGTAACAAAATACTTCAAGATTGATTAAAAGAAAGATATACTCAACGTCTTTAACCCCCGCCCTCTAAAAATTATATTTCGATGTTATTTTATCGCGACCTGACTACTAGACGTACTAATTGTTTCATCAGCACCCCTTATTTCGGAGCATGAAAACCTTCTAAAAAAGTAAAATAATATTTGAACTTAACGAATAATGTTATACTTTTGCACACCCGCAGGGGAGTTCGGGGTGTAGCGTAGCCCGGTATCGCGCCACATTTGGGATGTGGAGGTCGTAGGTTCGAATCCTGCCACCCCGACAGATAACAATAAAGCTCTTGCGAAAGCAAGGGCTTTATTTTTTTTAGATGAGTCGAGTTTTACTCGAGCGAATAAAGAAATACAAAAAGCTATTGGCACTGAGTGCCGCTTCGTTTTTTACGGCGTTACACCCTTCCATCCAGGATCACCAGAGTAGCGAGGTAATCCGCTACCCCGACAAAAGCCGGTTCATCTAGATTCAAGAGCCTCTAATCATACGATTTAGGAGCTTTTTGCTTTTAATCAGTCCTTTTCAATACATACTCTTCTTCCTGTCATGCGAACAATAACTTGAACAGGTTTAAGTACAATTTTCAGAAGGGAGCAGTCGGTAATAATGGAATACATAAGTTCCTGCATGGTTTGTATGCGTGTATTTGCTTTACGAGTGTCTATGGAATGAATTTTGACAGTAAACTAGAGTTGAAATGAGTATATGGATAAGAACGAATACGGAAAAAGAATGATATCGAAAGAAAGGAGTGGCTCTAACTACCTAAAATACCTGCTTACCGGGGTCTTTTGGGCAATGTTGGTTATGGGCTATGCACAGGAAGAGGAGAAAAAACAGGAAGAGAAGCGACAACCTACTGAGCAACAAGACGAAAATCAACCTGCGATTATAGAGTCTCTGGATGTCGTGCGTGAATATCGGCCGATATTGGCCGATGCCGTCAAGATGCGCCGGACTCCGGATATGAGTTTTGATCGTCAAGCACTAGAGATTGAGCTTCGCAAGATCGCCGCCGCCAGGTATTTTGCAAAAAACAAATTCAAACAAGCTTATTACAGTACCGTGCTGAAACGGCACGCTGATGCTTCGCAAAACAATATCGATAATTACCGGATCGGCTATCTGGCCTACCAAGCACGCGAATACGAAAGAGCGGCCTCTATTATGAAGAAGTTGACAGCTTCGGATGCCTTTTATCAAAGCTCGCTGATTACTTTAGGCCATATCGCCCTAGAAACCGGGGATAAGCAAGGTGCTAGCAATGCATTTGCCCAAGCGTCCAAACTGGATTTCGATCCGATATTGAAAATCAATGGGCTATTTAACTACGTTAAAATTTTATATGAATTGGACTCCGTCCCAGCTGCCTTGAAAGTCGCCCAGGAATACATTGCTCAGAAATATGGAGATCGTGGTCCGGAGACTAGAGAAACGGAGACTGAAGAAACACTGTCGGTCGATATCTTGTTGGGTACGAGTAATTTCCATGCAGGGGTAAGTCTGCTGGAAATGTTTGACAATAGGGAGCGGGAAGTCGATATAATCTATCAAAAAGCGACGTATTATCGCGGATTGGAGTTTTATAACGAGCGCGCTTTTGAGAACAGCATATCCATGTTCATGCGATCCGAAAAATTCCCGATCGATGCGGAAATGGCGGCGTTGGCCACGTATTGGAAAGCGGAGGCGATGTATGAAGTGCGCAAGTACGGGGAAGCTGTTGATAACTTTTCACGGTTCCTTCGGTTGCCCGCTGCACGAAACACCGATGTATACAATTACGCGAACTATGGCTTGGCTTATGCGGCGTTCCGTAATAACAGCTTTGGGATGGCGGCCGAGTACTTTGAACGCTTTATGTCTCTTGAGGGAAGTTCAATGGAGGATAAAGTACGTTATGACGTAATCGCACGTTTGGGTGATTCGTATTTAGCCGTGCGCAATTACGGCCGAGCTAATCAATATTATGATGAGTTGATCAACAGCAGAGCTCCCAATCAGGACTATGCATTGTTCCAGCGTGGTATTCTTCATGGATTGCAGGGCGACAATGAAACCAAGCTCAGTATCATGCGGTCTGTTATCGAACAATTTCCAAATTCGAAATACGCAGATGATGTGGCATTTGAGATACCATATACGTATTTCACTGAAGGAGATTACGATATCGCCATTGAAGGCTTGCAGAAGATGATAGAACAATACCCGCGCAGCAGTTATGTTCCCCGGGCATTGATGACCATCGGATTGGTTCTGTACAATAAAGATGAAACCGAAGCCGCGAAGGCCACTTTTCAAAAGGTGATAGAGGAACATACCGCGACTGCCGAGGCAGGGCAGGCTATGCGTTCCATTGAAAATATATACCTGGATCAGGGTGATACTACGGGTTATATTAATTACGCGACCAACGTGAATGTCAGTGATCTGAGTCCCGCAGAACAGGATAACATGGCTTTCCAGATAGCCAATTCTTTGTTTTCCAGAAAGGCATATGGGGCCGCCGTGGAAGCGATCAATGCGTATTTTGATAAATTTCCGAAACCCAGACAGGAAAAACATGCCCGTTATATCCGTGGGGTGAGTTTGTACCATAGTGGGCGGCCCAAGGAAGCGCTGCATGACCTGAATATTATCCTGAACGACTGGACGAGTCAGTATACAGAGAACACCTTGCTGACGGTAGCAGCGTTATATCTGGATTTGGAGGAATACAACGAGGCCATCGTGCACCTCAAAAAACTAGAGCTCACTTCAGACTACAAAGATCGTTATGGCTATGCGGTAACGAACCTGATGAAGTGTTATTTCGAAATTGGTGATTTGGAGCAAGCTGCCAAGTATTCGATGTTGGTAAAGACTTATGATCGAGCAACTGAGGAGGAAATTGCCATGGCACATTTGTACGACGCAAGACTCATGTTGCAGGAAGGGAACGTTGAGCCTGCCATGCAGGAGCTAAATCTAGCGGCGCAAAAGAGCCAAAAGGCAGTCGGTGCAGAAGCGAGGTATCGCCTAGGACAATTACAGTATGAAAACAAACAATATGATGAAGCTCAGAAAACAGCCTTTGATGTGATCAACAACATGGGATCACAAGACTATTGGGTGGCCAAGAGCTTCATCCTGCTTGCGGATGCCTATGCTGGCAAAGGCGATAAATTTCAGGCGAAGAGCACGTTGGAAAGTGTGATTGAAAATTATGAAGGAGATGGCGATGTCATCCCTCTAGCAAAAGAGCGTTTAAAGAAATTGAAGGGTAAGTAAAATACGAAATTAATCGGAAGGTTCCATACAACGGAAAAACAATATCTGGGGTTGCTTTTCCATCATTTTAGAACTTAATGAAATGATATATAATTATTGTTCTTCACATTTGCAATTCACACCTGCTATATAAACATCCTTCATTGGGGTTTCGATGTAATGAGAACGTCCAATAACCAATTCGCCCCCTACGGATACCAATCCCACTTGCTTGGCGTTGTTGTTGAGGTCACCTTTCCATTTCTCTACCATACCGGCGATGCGGAACCGTACCCGTTGGTCGGAGTTCTCGACTACTGTAAGGGTGGGTAGGGATGGCACCCTTTCATCTCCGTTGCCGTAAACCTTAAAGTAATGCGGACCCATCCCCCATTCGGGATTCATGAAGGAGTGTGCATAAAATTGATCTGCCGTAGAATCGGCCGTAAAGACAGTACCCAAGGGAGTTTCGCGGTCGAATTCCGCTACCTCAAACCCAAAAACAAAAGCCGAATACTGTTTTCCGTCACCTTTTGTTTGCGAAATGGAGATGACCAATCCTCCTTCTTGTTCACCATCATTTTTGGCGTAGGAGGAAGTGAGGTGAATCTTGTCCTGCCCAAATAGCTTGGGGCTGGCGATTTCATCATCCAAGGTAATGCTGTACCAACATTCGTCCGTGCCTTTCGGATTCGGGTTATCATCGTCTTTAGAACAGCTCACCAAGACCAGGGCTATGGTCAGCAACCCCATTGTTTTGATTATTATTTTCATTTCCTTCCGTTTTTAATGGTTATCATTTTTGTTTGACAAGAGCAAAGTTAGAAGTGCAACTCATCCTACCATACCCCCAAAAGGGGGTTTTATCAGGAAGATACAAAATTTGAAATACAGCAAAACCTTGATATTAGGGTTGGGCTAACTCACTCCAGTCTCGATTTTATTTCTATTTTTGGTAGTATGGAAAAAAAGAAAGTCTCTCCGATAAGCCCTTATTCTGGATATGTTTTTTTGACGTGTTTATTTTTAATGATACACTATCTACTGGAATTTGAAATTTTTCCCAGATTGGATGGCTATAGGCCTTTTCTACAAAAGTTAACATTGAGCCTTTCCCTTATCATGTTTTTGTTGCTAATGGGAAAAGTTGTTCAAAACCTCATACAGAAGCGCAATACTTCAGAGGGAGACAAACATAACTTGCAAAGTATTGCCCGCTTGATTACTACGACCTTGATCCTTATCGTTATTGCAGCGTTTTTGTTCCAAAACCTATATGCTATCGCTGTAAGTTTTGGTTTGATCTCGTTGGTATTGGGTTTCGCGCTGCAAGCACCCATCGCATCCTTCATAGCTTGGCTGTACATTATTTTCAGAAAGCCCTATAAGGTAGGCGATCGTATTCAGTTAGATCGTCTCAAAGGTGATGTGATTGAAGTGAACTACCTTGATACTGCTATCCTTGAATGCAGTGGGGACTACCTGCAAAACGACCGTCGCAGCGGAAGAATAGTATATCTACCCAATAGCCTTATTCTAAAATCTGAAGTTATTAATTATTCAGGGCCTCTCGTGCCGTTTATCTGGAACGAGACAGCCCTTCAGGTTGCCTACACTAGCGACTTGAAGTTTGTAGAAGACTGTTTATTGGAGACAGCAAGCGCCGATTTTAAGGAACGCTATCCGACTTATACCGAAGAAACATCAAGCGAATGGGAATCCTCTGTATATTTTAGAATCAACACCTACGCTTGGTTGGAGGCTGTAATTTCCTATCCTGTAGAACCAACCGATACCACGGGAAAACGAAATCGTATATTAAAAAGAGTTCTTCCTCTATTGAACGGCTTCCCCGAAAGAGTTCAATTTCCAGAAGGAAGTAAACGTTAATAAGTGAGCGGCAAAAAGAACGAGGCTACTTTGCAGGGTTCAATATCGTTTTATTGGCAGTAAAAGATGCTATTTTCTCTTTTGAATAATATACAGGGAAGTATTCATCTTTAGCCCAAGGCTCAAATAAATTGCTGTAAAAAGGGCTTTCAGGATCGCCCGACTGGCCGGGGCCATTGGTACCCACCGCAGCATCCCAATCGCCAGTATTGACAATCATGCGGAACGAAGCTCCTGTGGCCTGTCGATAGTTTTCGCCGGTCGACCCCACGGTGTATGAATTGCCTCCCCTCGGCAAAGGACCAAGGTTCAATTTGGCTTTTATTTCTTTATTTACAAGGTTACCTAAGGCTTGCTGCATGTAGGTATGTTTCAATTTTTCCTGACCATATTGCCATTGGTCGATATCACTGCCCAGCTTTTTTTCCAAAGAGGCAATCCCTTTAGTAAAAGCTTCGGATAAAAATACATTCCGCCCTTGATATGGATTCGCGCCGAAGCGCTTATCAGGAGAGGTGAGCCAATTGAGTATTTTAGTCAATGGAATAGCATGCATAATATCTCTTGCTGAGGCTGGAATAAAACGATCTGCTGCGAGTGTTTTTATTTCATTTTCCCAAGCCACGTAAATGGCAGCCGCAATAGAATTCGGCGTTAATTTTAAATCCCATTCTTTAAGCATTTCTCTTGCTTCAGTAGCCTTGCCTGTCAAATTGATTGAATCAAGTAAAGGAACAAGGGATCTTGCGGGCAGGGAAAGGTAATCAACCTGTAAGGATTTCATATCATCCATCGTGAAATTTTCTCCTGCGCCCAATACTTCGTTTATCCGGTCTCCGCGAAACGGATCAGACCAAGAAAATCCAATCGCCTCCCAATGGTCATAATCGGCAGGTGTTACATTTTGATTAGCCGTTGCAAAAAAACCCTTTGATGGATTTAGAACATGTGGTTTCTCGGTTATGGGCAGATACCCATCCCATTCATACCTGCCATCGCCCGGGACGGGTACCAGTCCGCTAAAATTTCGGCGCAGGGGTGCAATACCCACGGCTTGCCATCCTATGTTTCCAGTCTTGTCTGCCCAAATCATGTTCTCACCGGGTATATGACTGTAACTACAGGCTTCGCGAAACTCATCCCAGTTTTTTGCTTGATCAAAACGCAAGGAAGCCAGGTAGGGCGCCCCGCCTACTTCGAGCCATGCACAACGTATGGCATAGGCTTTATGATGCATCGAATCCCTATATACCACCGGTCCATGCCTGGTATATAATAAATCTACAGCTACCGGATCCTGATTTTTGACATGAATGGTTTCTGAAATTATTTTCATATCGGTCCATTCCCCTTTGTATAAATATTGAGTAGGATTGTCAGGATTGGTTTCATAGACATATAAATCTTCACCATCGGTCTTAAAAATCGTAAGCCCCCAAGATCCATACTCATTATGACCTATTGAGATGCCTGGAATTTCCGGTTCTCCCCCGCCGATAACATTCCAACCAGGAGCAACCAAATGAGCCATATATCGAAGAGAAGGAACTGTAATAGCTCTATGAGGATCGTTAGCCATATACGTATTGCCGTCTGCCATGCGTGTTCCACTTACCACCCAGTTGTTACTTCCAATAGAAAGGATGTCTTCCTCTTTCTCGTTGACTTGCGATAATTCTCGCGCCTCATTTGAGGAACGAAAGTTTGCTTGTATGTCACCTCGTTCAAATTCGAGCGGACTTCTATAGGCATTATACAGCTCCAGGATATCATCAAACAACAGCTCCTTGTCAATGCTCGGGTCAAGGCTGATGTCCGGATCATGAGGGTGAAACCAGGAAATATCTTTTGTCTTCTCTTCGCCAAGCCTGGCAACAGCCCGCCCTATTTGCAACTCTGTGCCAATATTGCCCAGGAGGCCCTGATGGCGGGAGATCACTACTTCCGGCGTCCACTTCTCAGGAAGGATATCCAACAATTTGAATTCTATTGGTAGCTTCTCAGGAGTTTTTAGAATTTCATCGATATACGAATTTACACCATTGGTATAGGCAGTAATTATTTCTTCACCATCGTTATGGTAATGGTTCATTTCCTGCGTCATATCACCCCGGAATTTGAAGAGCCGGGTACCTATATCCCGCTTTAGTTCACGCTCTCCGAGAATTTCGGCAACTGTACCGGTAGCCTGGCGCCTCCATATTTCGAACTGGAAAAGCCGGTCTTTCGCGGCGGCATATCCTTGTGCGAAAAACAAATCGTGCTGATTCTTAGCATAAATGTGGTTGATTCCCCATTCATCCCTCACTATTTCTACGGGTTCTTGTAATCCTATAATGGACAGCTGCTTTTCCGTTGTAGAATTACAGGCGAAAAAGCAGAATACGGTTAAAACACTAAAAAATAGTTTCATTTTATTGCAGATAAAGGTTTATCAGGTTTTAAGCAAGTCTGATTACGAATCTCTTAAAAATAATTGTAAATAAAGTATTCTCTTTTTCATCTTTTTGTTTTTCGGGCGATCCGGCAATGATGATAAAAGGAAGTGCCCGGGCACAATGGCCCAGACACTCCTGTATTCCCTAACGGGCAATCAAGGAAACCGGATCGCTCCAATCTCCCACCCCTAGTCCATTGATGGCACGCACCTGGACATAGTAAGTTTTGCCCGGCTCAACGGGCGCGATGATGTTGCTGACCGAAGAGGAAGTGATGAACGTATCGCCCCACACAAAATCACCTTCGATGTTCTTCTCGGAAGTATAACGGTATTCATACAACCTGGCTTCCTCAACTTTATTGAAATCCAGCCGAATCTGTCCGCTCTGCCGCCCATCCCGCAACTTCAATAACTGGGGGGTCAATGGCACTTTGCCCCCCACAGGTACCGCCGATACCGGAAAGCCCGAACTCAGCAGCACATGTAGCAAACCTTTAGCAATGGAATTCACATAAAAGGCGAGCGATTTCAATACCTCCACCAGTGCTTCTTTGCTGTAATTCTTCAAGCTTGTTTCAAAGGGGCTGCCCTTTTTGCGGGCATCCGCAAGCTTGGTCTGGAAATCTTCCAACGCAGCATCCACGTCGGTCAACGCCGGCAAAGGGGTTTCGAAGTATTCGTTACCTGTCATTGCCTGGATGATCGTGGTGGTCTGTACCACCAGTTCATCGTCTTTCATTCTTGTAAAGCCGGTCAAGGCTCTTCTTGTTGTCATAATAGTAAATTTTAAAAATTAAATAAATCGTCAATTCGTCTTTTTGTACCCCGCCGTAGGGTGATCAAGGCTGGCAGTTTAATTGCTCCCCTACCTGCCACCAGCGTCAGGGGATCGCGGCCCTTGGCCGCCAGTCCCACATTGTCATTGCTAACATTTTTTCAATTTTAATTCAACCATCGTTTACTGCTAAATGCCATACCGGTCTGACATCCAAGGCAAATGAGGGAAAGAAAAAAGGAAAAACCCAATAATGGGACGATTTGGGACGATTTGGGACAAAATGGGACGATTTGGGACTAATTTGGGATTGATTTCACCATTTTGAGGCGACCATCAATGAGCCATCGACAAACAACAACAGCTCCATGTCGGTCAACATAGACGCTTTGTATACCGTCAATACGCCATTGACGAACATCAATGGCGGCAACTATACCATCAATGCCCGCAACTATGCCATCAAGTCAGCATTGATGATATACAATGGCCGTACCTGCACTGACAATACGCCATTGACGAACATCAATGAGCCTTTGTAGAATGAACTTGCCGTATTGATGATCATCAATACGACTTTGTTGTACATCAATAACGCTTTGTATACCATCAATGGCACAATGTATACCGTCAAGAAGCTTACCTTGGGTAAAAGAAGCGTATTGTACTCCATCAATGGCGCAATGATGGTCGTCAAAGCTTCATTGACGGTCATCAAAATGCCCTATCCGTCCATGTCCCGGTACCCGGCTTCCGCTCTTTTCCCTGAGTAAGCCTTTGGGCGATCTCTCCTGTGTTTAATGGTTTGGAAGTCTTTATAGCGGATCAAGAAACATCTGGGGTTTAGAGGATATTGGCAGAAGATGTATTGCAGTCATTAAAAAATAGTAAAGGTCTTTCAGTAAGGGATTCGTTGACCAGCACAAGTATATATGTGTTGAGGGAAGCTGTAATTATACGAAGTTTGTAGATTAATCCCTTTGTTTAGCGAGATAATAGATCGAGGGAAGTAAATCTTGGAAAAATCTGGGGAGATTCGCTTAAAGTGTTGCACGTTCGGTACAACAAAATACCGCCTTAGGTATAAACTAAGACGGTATTTTAAAGCAAGCTATTCCTAAAATTAATGGGCCAACTCTACCGCATCAGCCGCAGGTTTTTTTTGCCAGAAATAAAATATAATAAATAATACGATCAATATTGCGGGAAATGCAATCATTTTAGACAAAGTATCTTGACCCGCGGCCAATTCCAGCTCATTGCCGGTCAATCCGGCCGCTGCTTTTTCAGCACGTGCGCTGTCAATCCAAGATCCGATTACAGGCTGCCAAATACCGGATGAAAACATCCCTATTCCACCAATAATAGACATCCCCAATGCGCCGCTTAATGGCACTCGCTGTGCGACAGCCCCGACCATAGTGGGCCAGAAATAGCAAACGCCAATAGCGAATACGACAGCGGCAACATACACCATCGGACCGGTAACCGTACTAAAGAGAAAAATGCCCACCGTGGCAAAAACCGCCCCGCCTAAAAGTACGCCTGTTTGGCCGAGGGCTTTAACAACCGGTCCTCCAAAGAACCTTCCAACTGCCATTAAGCCTGTTACCAGTGCCAGGATAATCATCGGACTTGCCCCACTACTGCTCATGATGAGTCCAACCCATTGCTGGGGGCCGAACTCCGTAATGGCCGTCAGGAACATGCAGATAAATAAAAAACCAAAGGTCCACGAGAACATTGCTTTAAAGTTTTTACTCAGTGAGGTAACACCTTCCACTTGGGGTTTTGGAAATGTTTTCCCGTAGAACAAAATGGCATAAATAACCGTAGGAATCATCGTAACCCACATCTGGGCCTGCCAACCAAAGTCCATATCGGTCATAAACTTAGAAATTAAACTGCCAATCACGATTCCGCCCGGAAACCACATATGAAACCTATTGAGCATTTTATTCATTTTCACACCGGAATAGGTATCGGCAATCATCGGATTACAGGCGGCTTCCGTACAGCCGTTCCCAAAACCGATGAACAGCGTGGAAATCAATAAAGACGCATAGCCCCCGGCATATATAGTCATTACAATTCCTATTGTATGCGTAATAAAAGCCACCCTCATGATATTTCGTGCGCCAAAGCTATGATAAGCCAGGCCTCCAATGATCATTGAAATAGGAAAACCTAAGAAAAACATGAGGTTAATAAATCCGAGCTGTTCAGCCGTTAATGTAAATTCTTCACCCAGCTGGGCTAAGATTCCCGCGCGAATGCTAAAGGTAAATGCCGTCGTGATCAGTGCAAAGCAACTCCCATTAAACAAGGCACTTTTGTTAATGTTTTCGTTCATCGTATTGGGTTTAGGGTTTAAAATTATTTTATAATTGTGATTAACCAAATATTTTACCTCTTTAAAGGTCCCCTGCTTTCAATCCCTATGCTCTTCCTTTATGAATCCAGCGTAAGGATTACCCCCTATCACATGCGGATAATTAAAAAACGAGATCTTATCCTCGCGTGTATTGTAAATGTGCTATATAACAAAATACCAATTCATACACATTCTACCCTCAGGCAGTGAATATAAATGTATGAATTTTTAACAAGTTGAAAAATTTAAATTGATTACAGCAAGCAAAGCATTCCCTTTAGAACCTTTCTACCCCGGTAGGTTCATGCTCCAATACTTTATCAATAAAACGATAAGCTTCCATACGAACGACCTGCGGAAAATCATGTCCAGCCTCCGGATAACGTACCTGCAAGTTTTCTTCTGCATTCAGGAAACGGTACACAACAGAGGCCGAGGCAATCCCCTCTCTTACCCCTTCCACATCGAAATTACTGTCCTTAATAGGAGAATTGGAGAAAAAAGCGCGGGGAGCCAAAGCGGCAATAACCTCATCAAAATTAAAGGGAAATTTCGCGCCATCCAAGTGGTATTTTTCGCGCAACAGAGGCATATAGCGGTCTTGCGCCCAAGGACCTAATCGACCGCCGTACCGTTCAGAAGCTGCTTTTCCGATATCGTATTTCTCAAACAGGGTCCATCCCGAACTGGATACAATTACTTTTAACCGGGTATCAAAAGCACCCACGAACATAGAATTATGCCCGCCCAGGGAATGGCCCAAGACCCCAATCCGGTCAGGATCCACATCCTCACGAGACTGCAACAAATCGACACAGCGCATGTGGTTGAAAATCGCTTTCATCGTCCCCGATTGGTAGCGATCATGCTCAAAATCGTAGTCCGTAAGGTCGCCAAAACTTGGGTAATCAGGGGCGATGACCACATAGCCGCGTTCGGCAAGTTCTTTTGCCTGCGCACGGTTTGGTCTGGGACTTTTGCCGTCTACCAATTGTTTGCCCAATGCACCTGTTCCGTGCAGTACCATCATCGCAGCAAGCCTCTTAGGTTTACCCTTCTGGTGAGGAACATACAAATAAGCTGGAACACTTTCATTTTCCGCGGCAGTAAAATGAACGGTATGACGGGTGTAAGTAGCTTCTTCCTTACTATCAATTATCTTGACATCCAAAGCAGGTAAATCCGACCTGTCGGGGAGTTTACCCATCGCTTCCTGCATTCCTTCCAGGATCTGGTTTCTCTTTATTTCCCATTCCGCAGGCGTCTTTACAGGTACTTCACGACCTGATGAGTCACGGTAAGAAAGCAATCTATCATCCATTACTTTCCTTCCCGATAATTCGTCACTTCCATACAGCGGTGAAACCTGGAGACTTAAAAAACCAAGTGAGCCCACAGCCATAGAAGCCACAAAATGACGTCTAGTTATTATTCCCTTTTTCATATAATTTTCATTAACAGGACTATTTATCTAACAATTGGTGAGCATGGATTATCATCTTCAATAATTCATTGGCGATCAGTTCATGCCCTTTATCTCCCGGATGAATGCCATCAAGCAATAAGGCATCGACTCCTTTGGGATTACCTTTTACGTAATCATAAAATAACTTCCATGTATTTAGGAATGGAATTTTCTTTTCTTTCGCCAGCTTTTTGGCTGTTTTCATGTATTGTTTGGCACGTTTATAACGGGATCTTTCAAATTTTGCACCAATGGGATTAGGTGGCAATAATATCACCTTGCCGCCTTGCTTTTGAATCTTATCGATAAAATAGGAGAGATTTCTCCGGTAGTCCTGAACAGGAATACGCGAGGTTCCATTTACACCATCATCCTGCCAGGCGTCATTAAGTCCGAAATTAATGGTTACCAAATCAGGGTGATGACTTAAGACACTTTTATCAAAGCGATCCATAGCATGTAGCACCTTTGCAAAATTATTGTCTTTTATCGAACCCGTATGGCTGCTCCCTACACCGGAATTAATGACTTTGTTCTTGATACCTGCTTCCTTTAATAACTCATGTAATCGAACAGCATATACTTTCTCAATATTTTTCCTTGGCGCTGTCGTTGAATTTCCAAAAGCAACAATCACCATTTCCTTTTCTTGAGCAAAGCCTAAAGTAGTTACTAATATGAGGGGGAGAAACAATAAACAGAGAGCGTGCAATTTCATGATATTTTACTTTTTGGGCAATAACTTGTTAAGGGTATAGCAGACCAGGGAATTATCAAGGGGCCGGCCGGCAGGATTGGTAATCTTGCCCAATTTAAGTTCGTACACAAGGCCTGCCTTGAGTTCATCCAGTTCAAGGGAAACAGTCCTCCCATCATCGGAAAGGCGGATGCCCGTCACCTTTACATCCCCCACATCAACCTGTGTCGAGATATCGATCCCCTCGTTAAAATCCTTCTTCTTGTACTCGTAGCCGTAGTGCCTGAAATGGTAATTGGAGGTATCCAGGGCCGCGGTGACCGAAAGGGCCTGGGTGAATGTCAGGTCAAAGCCTTTCTCTGTAAGTTTCATCGACAGCACGTCCATCGGCGTTTCGCCCGTGAAAACAATACGCTGCATGCCCGAATGGCCAACCCAGCCCCCGAAATCCGTCTGCCCGACCCATAGGCTTCCGTCAGGGCCAAAGGCCAGGCGGTTGTTGCCGAAACGGAGCCCATGGCCATCGATGAAGGGAATGCAGGCGCCCTGGAGTTCCCCGCCGACCTCCTCAAGCATGACACGCACGATACGGTCGTGGTTCATCTCACCAACAAACAGCTGTCCGGAAAAGGGGCCGAAAACACCGCCCGTGCCGTCAACCAGCGGCTGTGCCGGTGAATTGGCCATGATACCCTGCGGGAAAAGCACCGCTGCTTTGGTACGCATGCTGTCCAGTTCGGCCACCGGCGCGTTCAAGGGGTCCCGTTCCTCCCAGCCCGGCTCCCATACCAGGCTTGCAGGGTGCCCGTAGAACCTTCCCTCCCTCACATGGTACAATGCGCTCGTCTCCACCCAGTCGCTCTGGTTGTCCGTCACGAAAAGACGGTTCTGGAGATCAATGCCCAGGCCGTTAGGCGAGCGGAAGCCCGAGGCGAAAGGAACCAGCTTGCCATCCGCTCCCAGCTCCATTACCCAGCCACGGTAGGGCACTACCGAAAACATCTGCCTGCGGCCGTCGGCACCATCACGCCCGTGCGGGTTTACCTCCCCACGGACGGTGGCACGGATACCGCCCCGCCCCCCCTGGGAGGAGGCCGTGTTCAGGGCAAAATACAGGTTGCCCGAACTGTCGCGGACCGGGCCGTAGTTGAACTCGTGGTAATTCCCCGAGATGCCGAAACCGTCGGCCGCCTTCTCGTAAACATCGGCATGGCCGTCACCGTCCGTGTCCCTGATCCGGGTCAGTTCGGGGAGCTGCATGACCAGCACCTCGTCATTGCCCGTGGCAAGTACCCCCAAAGGGCCCTGCAGCCCCTCGGCAAAAAGTTCCCATTTCTTCGACCCCGGGTCATAGGTCATCACCTCACCACGCATGAAACAGGCTACAAGCCGCCCATCGGGAAAAAAATCAACCCCCCCGGTCTGCGCTGTCAGCCCCGGGGGCATCCGAACCGTATCGACACGGTAGGAAAGCGGAAAGGCGTCCTGTGCACCCGCACGGCCAAAGACCGTGAACAGGCACAGCGAGAGGAAAAGACCTGCCGCATGGGCACTCAATATCTTCATTTTTTCTTCTTTTTGTACAGTAAATGATAACTCTCCATCGTAACGGTGAAGTCTTTCGCCTCCCCTGGCGACAGTTTAAGCCTCCCCCCTTCCCATGTACCGGCCGAGGAGGAATAGCTTATTGCATCGTCCTGCCGGTTGGTAACAAACCAGACAGTTTGGCCGGCATCCGGTATCCGGAACTCCCGCACCAGGCCGTTCCCATCCCCGCTTTCACGGATCAGCTCGTGCACTTCAAGCCCGTTCACCGTGTAATGGAATTCGGGGTAGCGGTCCACCAAACGGTAGCCAAGGTACTCCACCTCCGGGACCGCGGCCTCCTCCCCCAGCCGGAGTGGGTAGTCCGTGTTGTCACGGAAGAAGATGTCGCCCTCAACTCTGGCAGAGGCATCGAAATGCCCCTTCCAGAGGTCGCTCATGCCCACAAAGCCCCCGTGCCATGCATAACGCATGCTGCAGGTGCCGGCATCCCAGCAATAGGAAAGTTCCTGTGGCAGGCTTACCGCAATGGCAGCCGGGCTGGCACCCTCGATGAACACCCGGTAAAGGTAGGGTGGTACGGGCTCGTAGGGATGTGCAGCTGCCGGGGCTTCTGCTTCTGCCGCATGGGCCCCATGACCGGTTCCCTTTCCCGCTGCGGCAGGCCTATCCGGGACCACGGGCTTCCCTGCTTCCACCGCCGCGGCAACGCGCATCTCCCCGAACATCACGAAACCGTGCCCAGGATAGGTACAGACGTAGGGATAGGCCCCCGTTTTTGAGGGCGCGGTAAAAGTGACCGAACGGGACTGCCCAGGGGAGATGATCGGGATGGACCAGAGTACATCCGCTGTCTTGGGGATATAGCCCATCTCGGGGCCTTTCTCCGCAAGTCCCAGCGCCGCGTTCACGACCGATTCCCGCTTCCCCGGCTTAGTAATGAGCAGGTTATGGCTCATGTCGTCGGTGTTGCCAAGCACCACCTTTACCCGCTCCCCGGGCCTCACACTGAAATTTTTGATATCGTACTGCAGGCCAGGTATCGCATTAATGGTAATCGTTCGAACGCCACCAGATTGAGCTATTGCCGGGGCCGCAAATACCCACAATACCATAGATATAAAGACGCCTGCTAAGGCAGTTATATTATTCTCTTGCATAATTAAAGTTCAAAGACGAAAGACTTTACAAATTCAAGAACCGTTTTGCATTACCCGATCTTAAAAGTTCTTTCGTTTCCTCATTGGCCTCCTCCGGCCTTAATGCTTCAATACGAAGCCGGCCAGAAAGGTAATCCAATATCGGCGCATGCGTCCCAAAAGCAAAGCGGTTTTTACCTTGTGTTTTTAGAAGGCTCGGCAAAGCATTAATCGAGCGACCGGAAGTATCAATCAATACGTCCGCCTTTGCGAACAAGTCCGCATCTTCTTTTGCCAAGGCCAACCCATTGGCAACATTCAATATCATGTATTTCGCATCTGGGACCTCGCGGATAATCGGTATAATATTTTTCAGCGTCCATTCAGGCTTCGGAGTTCCCACCACATAGTCGATATCCATCCAAGAACGCTGCCGGCTATCGACCATACGTACGTTAAAAGCAACCGGAACTCCTTGATCACGCGCCATTTTCACCAAGGTAATTAAAGAAGTATCTGTAATGTCGTAGTCGTGGTATTTTGGATATACACGTATACCTTTCATCCCCAACTTTTCGACACATTCTTTAAAATCATTTTGCCAACCGGCATAGATAGGATTGATAACCGCAAAAGGAATAAATCGATCGCTGAAGCGTTTTTCGGACCGTATCTCGTCGTAAAGCTCTTTATTGGCTGATTGCGTATTCTTATAAAAAATACCATTCAAGCTACTTATAACCGCTACATCCACCCCAAATTTATCCATCCGTTCTGATAAAGTCTGGCAGGTATTATACTTCAATTGACGAAAAGGCCAATGGCCCACATAAGCATTTATATCAAGCAACATCGCGGCCTCCTTTCTTTAATACATTATTATAGTTGTCAAAGAAAACTTTCTTTTTCTGAGCTTCAGTCAAATTGGATGAAAGTACCGTGCAAACGCTTTGGTAATAACTATTATCTGAAGCATAGAAAAGCCTGTCCTCACCAAGTTGTTCCACCACAAAATCGATCATACCTTCTTCATTGTTGCTGCCCGAGGTATCTACGTATATATTAGGATGGTCCTTAAATAATTTACATTCATATTCCCAATCTCCACCACCACCCGTATGGGCATACTGGAAAATTCCTTCCGGATAGCGTGTGGCGATATCCACAAAATCTTCCGGTATAGAAGTATTGGGTTGCTTATTACCGTCATACTTATCCATCCGATAACCTCCAACACCTAACTGGCACTCTGCATGCGAAAAGATAATCATCTTCAGGTCGATGAGCTTCTCAATAATAGGAAAATAAAGCGGATCATTGATCTTGACCTGATAATATAACTCTCCCGGACCGATCATACCATGATCAATACAACGTTGAATCTCATCAAGCGATTCTTTTTTATAGGTTGGATTTAATACAAAACCACCAAGAAGATGATCGGGATATTCTTTTAAGGCTTTAATGGTCAGGTCATTGTATTCGCGAAACTGTTCAGGAGTGCCAGGCATAACACTCAGGTACCTGGAAATAACCTGCTTGTCTATTCCCAGTCGTTTACCAAAGTCCAGTTGGTCCTGGGGACTCACGTCGGTGAAATAGATATGTGCATGTGCATCTATTTTCCGGTATTTCATTACATCTTTCATGATGTCGTAATCTTGCAGTCCCGTTCCCCCATCAGATTTATCACCGGGAGGAGTACATTTGAGATTACTACCGAGGAGGAGGCCCGTTGCAGCAGCGGCGGCACCTGCGACGAATTTCCTACGGTTGATGTTGTTTAGCATAACGGTTTGGTTTTTAATTTATAAACATTCTTCTTTTGGATATCATATACAAATTAACCTATACCTCATCGCGAGGCCGGACTGACGTCATTTCGATCGGAACGAAGTGGAGCGGAGAAATCTATTTGTTCCAAGATAGATCTCTCCGCTACGGTCGAAATGACGGACTCCACTATCGTCGAGATGACGCTTTACCTGCACTCATCTCCACTTCACTTATCAATCATACCCTTCGTTCTGGGTAAGTACTCCCGGATTTGCCAGATTGATCTGCTCCCAAGGGATTGGGAAATACTTCATATAAGATTTCGCATTGATCGGGATCTGGACCGCTTTTTTTGTCGACGGATTGTACTCCCCATCGATGGTGGTCAGCACAGAGGTAAACCTTCCGGTACGTACCAAGTCAAACCACCGGTTGTTCTCCACGGCTAGTTCCAGACGGCGTTCCAGCAACAACTTGTCAAGGAAGGTTTCTTCCGTAGCAATATCCGCCAAGGTATAATTATGCGATGTATTGCCAAAAGCCCTCTCCCTTACTTTGTTGATCTGATCCAATGCACCCGATGGGTTGCCCGTATGGTACAAGGCCTCTGCATACAAGAGGATCATATCGCCCATACGAAGCAGAGGGATGTCAAGACCCGCGTCAGACGAAATCGGAGCGGGTACAATCCACTTGTTGACGTAAGGGAACCAGATAGGGTCATCTCCTGGTTTCCAGGAATAAGGGATCTGGTATTCCTCAATGGTGGCTTCAAACCTTGAATCACCTTCTTCAAATGCCTGATGAAGGTCCCACGTAGGCCTCATTGTCCGGTTACCACCGGTAATCACCTCGAATATACCTCCATGAGGGGCAAGGTTTACTGTCAAATTCTGACCATTTGTACCACTGACATAAGGCATGGTAAAAATAATCTCACTGTTATTTTCCGTTTCTTCCTCAAAAAGGTCTCCGTAATTGCCAACCAGGCTGTAGTTATAATCACGGAACAACTGTTCCAGGAGGGTCTTGGCCCCGCTCCAGTCCTCACGGTAGATGTCAACCTTGGCCAAAAGGGCAATGGCCGCGGCCTTCGATGCCCGGCCTTTATCAATCGCATCAGGTCCGGGAAGATTGGCAATAGCCTCGTTCAGGTCGGCTGCAATCAGGTCGTATATCTCCTGTTCGCTCGCTCTGGGGATGTCTTCTCCTTCCGTGATCACGGTGGTAATGGCAGGTACACCGCCGAAGATCCGTACCAGGTCAAAATAATAGAGCGCCCGCATGAACTTGGCCTCTGCGGTGTACTGCTCCTTCTCAGACGTAGCATAATCCGTCGGGTTGTCAATATTGGCCAGCACATTATTCGCCCTGAAAATCCCGTTGTAGGAAGCTTTCCAGAACGCATTGAGCTTCGGGTTCTCTGGTGCCACAGTCAACAAAGCTATTTCCGCCATCCCTGGAGATACTGCGAAATAATAACCATATAAATTGTCGGAGGGGGCTTCCATGAGTTCATAATCTGTGGGGAGCCTTGACTGGTAAGCACTGTAAATTCCCAATACCGCAAGGTTCAGGTCACTGGCCTTATTGAAGGCATTGGCGGTCGTCAACACCGATTCTGGGACCGGGTTGAGCAATTGGTCATGGCAAGCCCCTAAAGAGAGTGCCATCAACAATAGTCCTTTTATATATAATTTATTCTTGTACATAACCTTTTTTTTAACATTCATTAGAAACCTATGTTAACACCAAACACGATCGTCCTTGTGATGGGCTCGGAACCGTAGTTCACACCCGGCACACTGTTGATGCCCGACACTTCCCCTTGGGTAGTCCCTTCAGGGTTGTAGGAATGGTTGTCCTTGCTTTTCACCACCAACAGGTTGTTGACCGACGTATAGAGCCGCAAGCTCTTTACGCCCCAGTTTTTCTTGGCGATATCGGCAAAGGTGTAGCCCAGGTTGACGTTCCGGATAGTGAAATAGGAAGCGTTCTCCACATAATAATCGGTGGCGCTGTTATAGCCGAACAACTGGCTGAGTGAAGCCGCAGGCGTCATCCCATCACCGGGTTCCTCTTCCGACCACCACTGGTTCTCCACCAGCGAACGACGCATCGCACCCAAGGTATTGCCTTGGTAATACTGGCTCTCGATGTTGTAGATCTCCGCTCCCAGGGAAGCGTTCATGAAGATGCTCAGGTCGAAGCCCTTGTAGGAGAAGTCATGCGTCATCCCCAACAAAAAGTCGGGCTGGAAGTTCCCCAGGATCACGCGGTCTTCCGGGGTAATCTTGCCGTCATCATTGGTATCCTGCAGGATCGGGTTGCCCGGCTTGGTCCCCGCAAGGTGCGGCAGGGACTCGATCTCGGCCGCATTGTCAAAAATCCCCTTGATCTTGTAACCATAAAAAGAGAACATCGGCTCCCCTTTACGCAAAAGGAAATCGATGTAGGTACCGTAGCTGTTCGTCCGCTCCGTCACACCGCCCACCAGGTCGGTCACCTCGTTGATGTTGTGCGAGAAGTTGAAGGAGGAATTCCACTTGAACTCGCCCACCATGTTCTTCGAGCTGATCTCAAGGTCGATCCCCTTGTTCTTCACACCACCGCCGTTAATAATCTTACTACTGAAACCCGTAATGGCCGGCGTGTTCACATTGTAAAGCATGCCCGTTGTCTGGTTGTCGTAATAATCAAAAATGAAGTTCAGGCGACTTTCAAACAAGCCCAGATCAAGGCCTAAATTGTAACCCTTGGTTTTCTCCCAAGACAGTGTAGGGTTCGCTACTGTACTCTGTGCGATGGCATTAACGGTTTCATCAGCTGGCGAATAATGTACAATACTAACTGCCCCTAAATAAGGGAAATCGCCGATATTGAAATTCCCGGTAACCCCCACACTGGCCCTAAGCTTCAGCTCACTGATGCTTGGGATGGCATCCATGAAATCTTCTTCAGCAACGCGCCAAGCGATCGAGGCAGAAGGAAAATCACCCCATTTACTGTCCGGTCCGAAACGCGAACTGCCATCACGACGGAACGACCCTTCGATCAAGTACTTGTTCTTATAGGCATAGTTCGCCCGAACAAAATAGGATACCAAGCCCCATTCAGATGCGGTTTGCGTTGTTGAGAGTGGATTGATCTGCGCATTATTGAGGGTCTTGATGATGTCGTTGTTGAACGAGTTGGCTACAGCCGTCAAACGCGAGGACCGTGAAGTGGCATTTTGGTACGATGCCCCCAAGATTCCTCCCACGCTATGGTCTTCACCAAGCGTTTTGTTGTAGCTCAGCACGTTCTCGTTCACGATGTTGAAACTATGCGATTCGGCAGCATTTCCATTGGTATTGACCTGCGGATCCCCAATGCCCCCGCTCCAGTAATTGGAGGAAGTATAGGCGATATTTGTTCCAAGGGATGTCTTGAAGCTCAGGCCTTCCATCAGTTGGAGGTTCACAAATGCCTGACCGATATTGGTGAACGAGCTCGTGTAATTTTCCGTCCCGTAAAGGAAGGTATAAGGGCTGGCCTGGCCGGAGTGCCCAGTAGAGATGTAATCATAAGTCCTTGGGTATTTACCGTTCAGTTTGTTCGGACTCACGAAAGGTGGGTATTTAGACAAACTCCCCATGCTGGAGCCAGCGGTCCTGCGCCTGTTGTAGGACGGGCTCACCTCTACTCCCATGCTGACCACATCGTTGACCTTGATATCCACATTGGCACGTACCGCATACTGGCGGTAGGCAGCCGTCTTCACCGCACCCTTCTCGTCTGCAAAAGTTCCTGACACATAATATTTTGACCGTTCGTTACCACCGCTTACCGACAGGTTATGGTTCTGGATCGGTGCCACCTGCAAGATCTCATCCTGCCAAACGGTTTGCGGCAGGGTCATTGCCAGGGGATCCACCTGATAAGACCGCGGACGCTCCGGATCACCCCAGATCGGGATGGTAGGATCCCCTCCGTTCCAAACAAACTCACGGTTCTGGTAACGCGTCAAGTAATCATACCATTCCTGACCGGTCAACCAGTCGTTGGGGACGATCGGGTCTGCAAATCCATAGTAGGAGTTCAAATTCAATTTTGCATTCCCTGTCGCTCCACGCTTCGTGGTGACGAGAATTACCCCACCGGCACCTCGTGAACCATAAATGGCGGTAGAAGAAGCGTCTTTCAGCACTTCGACCGACTGTACGTCGTTCATGTTCAACTGCCCTAGGTTCCCGCCGGGAAAACCGTCGATCACGACCAAAGGATCGTTGCCGGCACTGATCGAACCCAGTCCGCGGATCCGGATCTCGGGGGCAGTCCCCGGGGTATTGCGCGCATTGGAAATGTTCACCCCCGAAATACGTCCGGCAAGTGCCGTCTCCACGCGGCCGCTAGGAACTTGATCTAACTTCTCGTTTTCCAAGCGGGAAACCGAGTTGGTCACCGCTGTCCGGTTCCGAGAACCATAACCTATGACCACCACTTCATCGAGTTGGGCCAAATCTTGTTCCATCGAGATAGGTACCACATCTCTATTGCCTATCACAACTTCTTGGGTTTTATATCCTATATAGGTAAGCACCAATACTTCATTTCTGGCTGCATTGATTGCAAATTGGCCATTCTCATCAGTAGATGTACTGGTCGTTGTACCTTTAACCAGGATACTTACCCCGATTAATGGTTCATCGGTCACTTGATCGACAACAGTTCCTTTTATTTGTGCGTCTTGTGCAAATGCAGAAGAAGACACCAGAAAAAAGAGACTGGCCAACAAAAAGTAGCCGGTTCTTTTAATTTTTCGAATTTTTCTTTTCATGTGTAATACTTTTAATTGTTAATCATAAAATTGGCAGGTTTTCATAGATAAAAAAGATGGGTTTTGGGTTGGTTTTGTAAGGTTTATTCATGAACATCAATTATTGATTAAACATTTTACTGTTAATAATTTTCATTTCCACATTTCCACCCTAGGTGAAATTATTGTGCTCTATATATCTCTCTCTCAGTAGACCTAAGCCCCTACCATTGATGGGAAGCTGTAAAGGATTATTAACCTGCTTAAGTCTTATTCATGTTAAATTAATTTTAATAGTTATTTAGTGTTGTATGCTATAGTTGTGATTATTCATTTATATTTCCAACAAACGTTTCAGGTTCCCTGAACGGATCTGCTTCTTCCTAGCCCATATGCATTCCTGTCAATCAACATGCCTGCCTGCCTTTCTCAATATATTGTTATAGTTGTCAAAGAATATCTTCTTCCGCTGCCCATCCGTCAGCTTCGCCGAGAACAGGTGACCCACCCCTTGGTAGAAGCTGTTGTCGCACCCAAAAAGAAGCCGGTCCTCACCGATGTAGCGCATCGCAAAGTCGATCATGTTCGCCACATTGTTGCTCCCCGAAACATCGACATAGACGTTCGGCGAGTGCTGCAGGGCCTTGCAGGCATCCTCCCAGTCAACTCCACCACCAATGTGCGCAAACTGGAACATCGCCTCCGGGTAACGTTGGGCAATGTCGACAAAATATTCCGGGATCGACACGTTGGGCGGTTCATTGGGGTTAAACTTTATCCGCGCATGGCCGATACCTGCATGCATCAGGATGATCATCTTCAGGTCGATGAACTTTTCGATGATCGGGTAGAACAGGGGATCATTGATCTTGACCTGTGTATAAAGTTTGAGGCCTACCATGCCCTGATCGGTACAGCGGTCGATCTCTTCCAAGGCTTCCTTCTTGTAGCGTGGGTTCAGCGTCATCTCCCCGATGAAACGATCGGGATGCTGCTTAACCGCATTCATAACAAAATCATTGCACGCCCGGAATTCATCCGGCGGTCCTTCCCCCCGCGTCATCGGCTTTGAAACGATCAGTTTATCAATACCGAGCCTATCGGCAAAATCTAAGCTGTAGCTGATCGGCAAACCAAAAAGACCGACATGGGCATGGGCATCTATCTTTCTGTATTTCAGCACCATCTCCATCGGAGCTTCTTTCTTCCTCGCCGCGAATGAAGGGTTTGCAGCCTCTCCTTCCGGTGTAAACCCCATAAGCTTATTGCTCATCATGAGCGCCGCGGCAGAAGCGGCAGTATTGGTTACGAACTTTCGACGATTGATTTTACTGTTCATTTTCTTTTCTTTGACCTATCAAAAAAAAATATAAGTTTCCTTTTCCCCAGCCACTAAATGGCATAAGGGGAAGCACACTTTATTTATTCAGCGGTTTCCCCATTCAATGCCCAATGAATTCCGTTGACCAGCATGTTGGTAAACTGTGGGGTTTCAAAATCAGTTGGGTAACCAAGTGATGTATAAAAAACCCGGCTTTTATTTGCCATACGTGCCCAGGCAATCGGTTGAGTATTCTCTCCCCCTTTACCCGTTAACAACACCGTAGCCTCCTGATCAAGCAAAGGGGCTACAAGGTAAACATTGCCTTCACTATGCCATGGGGCGGGTTCAACACCACTAAGAATGGGATGGTTCGCTGCTTCTGGTACAATGGCAACATCAGTGCCCGGTTCAACCGGACCATATCCCCGGTTCTCACAACCTAAGATATCGGGTACAAAATCCGCCCATGCCTCATAACCTTCTTGGGGAGTTTCACTCCCCTGCAGTGAAAAAGCATGATTGGCAGTCCGGATTCCAACAAGCGGTTTCCCCTCGGCCAAGTAATCCTTAATCGCATTCATTTGTTCCTGCGGCAAGGCAAGGCGGCGAGCAAAAACGACAAGTAAATCCGCGCTGTCAAGCGCCTCCAAACCGGGGAAATGGAATGCCGTCCGCTCTCCTTCACCCAATAACACACTAACATCATATCCATGATCACGTCTAAGCATTTCGGCAAATTTCGGTATCGTTTCATGCGCTTCATAATTATTAGGATCTTCGCTAATGAGAAAAACAAGGTGAGGTTTTTCCTGGGATTGCTTGGTGCCGGGACCGGTACAAGCCGCAACAGAAACCATCATTATAATCACCAATAAATTAACCGGTCGGATGAATTTAAAGTGAAGCTTAGGAGTAGTTTTCTTTTTAAGTGACATCTTCTTTATGTTATGATTTTAGTAAACAAGAACAAATTTTATCCTTATGGTTGTTGTCAGTTATCAGCCTTCAGCTATGAGCTGTCAGCTTTTCGTCATCCTGAACTCGGTTCAGGATCTTTAAATTGCTTGTCCCAATCCTCAACAGATCCCCGGTCAAGTCCGGAATGATGTAATAGTAAATCCGGAATGCCGTTATAAGTGACTTTTCGACACCTCTTTTATATTTCCAACAGTCGTTTCAGGTTCCCTGAACGGATCAGCTCCTTCGTCGCCGCATCCGCCTCATCATCCCGGAGCGACTCGACCCGCAAGCCCGTGAAGTAGTCCAGGATGGGGGAATGTGTCCCGAAGCAAAGCTTATCCGTACCATAATCCTTCAGCAGCTGCCCCGGGTACAGGATGTTACGGCCGGAGCTGTCCATCACTACCTCCGACTTCCGGAAAAGCGAAGCGTCAGCTTCATCAAGGACCGTGCCGTTGGCTACATTGACGATCAGGTACTTCGCATCAGGCACCGAACGGATGATCGGCATCACGTCCTTCAGGCTCCACTCCTTCTCGATGTCAAGCCAGGAACTCGGACGGCTGTCAACCATACGCAGGCTCAGCGCAACGGGGAGGCCCTTGTCACGTGCCATCTTCACCAGCTCGATGCAGGAGGGGTTGTCAAGCCCGTAACCGTGGTACTTCGGGTAAAGACGGATACCCTTCATCCCCATCTTCCCCGTGCAGGTCGCGAAGTCACCCCGCCAGCCGTTGTAGATCGGGTTGATCACCGCAAAAGGGATGAAACGGTCCCCATAGGAACGCTTCGAACCTATGGCAGCATAAAGCTCCTCGTTCGCCGACTGCGTGTTCTTGTAGAAGATGCCGTTCAGGCTGCTCACAAGGGAAACATCCGTGCCGAACTCCTTCATCCTGCTCAGCAGTGCTTCCAATGTATTGTACTCAAATTTGCGGAACGGCCAGTGGCCGATATATGCATTGCCGTCAATCAACATGTTTGCCTGCCTTTCTTAATATATTGTTGTAATTGTCAAAAAATATCTTCTTCCGCTGTGCGTCCGTCAGCTTCGCCGAGAACATATGCCCCACCCCCTGGTAGAAGCTGTTGTCGCAGCCGAAAAGCAAGCGGTCCTCACCGATGTAGCGCATCGCGAAGTCGATCATGTTCGCTACATTGTTACTGCCTGCAACATCAACATAGACATTCGGGGAGTGTTGCAGTGCCTTGCAGGCATCTTCCCAATCGATCCCGCCCCCGATGTGCGCAAATTGGAACATTGCTTCGGGGTAGCGCTTCGAAATGTCGACAAAATCCTCAGGAATGGAAATATTTTTAGGTTCCCGCTCATTATATTTGATACGCGCTTTCCCAATCGGAGAATGCATCAGGATGATCATCTTCAGGTCGATGAACCTTTCGATGATCGGATAAAACAATGGGTCATTGATCTTGACATGGTTATATAGCTTCATTCCCACCATCCCCTGGTCGATACAGCGGTCGATCTCCGCCATTGCCTCTTTAGGATAGGTAGGGTTTAGGGTAAGCTGGCCAATAAAACGGTCGGGACGCTGCTTCATGGCAGCCAGTATGATATCATTACATGCCCTGAATTCGTCCGGCGTCCCTTTACTGCCCGGTGTCATGGGCCGTGAGATCATCAACTTATCAATCCCCAACCTGTCGGCAAAAGAGATGTTGTATTCTACCCCGTAGTTACCAAGACCGACATGCGCATGGGCATCTATCTTCCTATATTTAAGGACCCTCTCCATTAACATCCCTTCCTTCTTCTCTTCGTAATGGGGAACAGCACTTTCTTTCGAAGCAAAGCCCATAAGGTTATTGCTAAGCATAAGACCCGCAGCAGAAACGGCAGCACGACTGACAAAGCCTCTACGATTGTATTTTAGCATAAAAATTTAATAAAATAATGTCATAAATGTATGATTAAGAAATCAGATAATATATACCGCAACGAATTATCTTAAAACCTATATATGGGTACACGACAAATCTCCGCAACAAGAAAAAAACACGTCGTGCACCCTATATATACCATTGCTAATTTTTAATACTTATAGTGATTTCAGCTGTTCCCTGTTCTCGTAAACCTTCATGATGGCATCAGCAATGTTGTCCATCTCCTCACGCCCGGCAAGCAAGGGACCGGAACCCGCAAAGGAAACCATCGTCTCATCCGAGACACGGTCGCAGTTCGGAAGGTGCATCCCTGCCTTGTAATCCTTCAACCGGTCGGATGAATACATCGAACGGTAACCGTCAAGCCCCAGGATATAGTCTACCCAGGGTTCACGGTGAAGCCCCGTGCGGATGTATGAACCCAAACCAACACCCTCGGCCGCTACCGCCTTCAGGAATACCGAACGCTCAACACCCCAGTGCTCCTTATGGTAGGTCATCCCGTAGTGGTAGTACGAACCGCTCTCAGTACCCGGGTAACGCTTCTGCGGAACAAGGCCCGCGAAACCCTTCAACCGGCTACTGAGGTGGTCCGCATTCTCGTTACGGACACGGAAACGGTCCCGTACACCCGGAAGCTGCCCCAGCAGCACCGCAGCCTCGAACTCGTTCATCCGGTACTTCGGGCCGATAAGCTCGTTCTTCCCCTCACGCGAGGCTCCACGGTTCTGGACCGTGTAGCAGCGGTCCATCAGCGCCTGGTCGTTCCCCACAACAGCCCCGCCCTCTCCGCAGGAGATAGCCTTGCTCGCCTGGAAACTGAAACAGCCAAGGTCACCGATAAGCCCGATGGCCTTCCCCTGGTAACGGGCCAAGGGGGCCTGGCACGAATCCTCGATAACCTTCAGGTTGTGCTTGCGCGCGATCGACATGATGGCTTCCATGTTTGCCGGAAGGCCGAAGATATGGACAGGCATGATCGCCTTCGTGTTCCCGTTGATGTGCTTCTCCACCTCTACCGGGTCTAGCTGGTAGGAATCCGGGTCAAGGTCCACAAGCACGGGGAGCGCACGGCTCGTCAGGATCGAGGAGATCGTCCCCATGTCGGTATAAGGGGAGGTGATCACCTCGTCCCCCGGGCCGATCTCCAGGGCCTCAACGCAGGTGCTCAGCGCCTGCGTGCCCGAACCCGTGCCCACGCTGTAGCCAGAACCGATAAGCTTGGCAAACTCCTTCTCAAAGGTGATCACCTTCCCGTTCCGCGACTGGATACGGCTCCATATCCTGCTCTTGGTCGTCTCCACGACAGAGTCAACAACCGCATCGTCAACATAGGGCCAGGCAGGACCGATGCGCCCTTTCGCACGCACGGGGTCGCCGCCCAAAATCGCAAGCTTCCCCTGACGGCGGTTGATGATACTGAAATCAGAGGCTATCGCAGGGACCGCCCCCGAAACCGCTGCCGCTACAGTGGTTGCCGTAACCGCCGTCAAAAAGTCACGCCGGCTGTATTCTTCTTTCTTCATAATCTTATCTTCTTTATACTATAGTTTAACAATGATCATTATATACAAATTAACCTATACGTCTTCGCGAGGCCATCTCACCTCATCTCGATCCGGCACTGACGTCATTTCGACCGGAACGAAGTGGAGTGGAGAAATCCAATTCTTCCCAAGGTAGATCTCTCCGTGTGCACCTTAGTGCGCTTAGTCGAGATGACGGCTCCACTGCGGTCAAGATGACGGGCCCACGATCCATTATTTATACGGGTTCGTACCCGAAGTTATGAAAAAAACAACAAACAAATAAAAATGTAAAGCTCTTTAACATAATTGTTTCTTTCTCCATACTGGATCTTACTTCTTTTTGTATTTCCAACGATGCCACTCATGAGGGTCAAGGGGAAAACCCGCTCAAAATAGCGATGAAAATCTAGGCAACGATCGCTGGGTTTTCACCATACACATTATCTTTCACCGTCGTCCGATCAGCTGCCCGCACCGCCTGTTTGGCATTGTGATGTTTAGGAAACCAATTATGATGTACTTCACAATGCTTTTGTGGTACACCCCGGATTACAACAGATGATTGCGGCGCCCAAAATGTATTATTATAAATTTCGATGGATGTTCCGGCAACATCGGTACCATCTTTCCGGTCCCTACCACCATGCATATCAAAACAGTGGCTTAAGGATACCCCCAATTCAACATTGTGCCGCGCCACATACCCACAGCCGGGCCTGCCCGTCCCGGCAATAGAATGCCGGTTTTCGTTAAAAAAGTTATATTCAATTATAGAATAAGCGATATCATGGCTAATGCCATATCCCAAGCCATTATATTGGCATTGATGAATAAAGTTATGGTGAATGTGATGGCCCTCTCCTTTGCGTAAGGATATACCCGCATGTCCGAATGCCGAGATTTCACAATTATCCACTTCCAGACCCGAATGCTCGGTTACAATGCCATTGGATGTAGGAAATTTATAATAATACCCACTTCCCTTCCCATCAGGTCCAAATGCACGGCGATGGTGTTCCAGATAACGCTTAGGGTTTGGCCCTTGGATACGGAGACCTGAAATACGGACATTGGGTCCCCTTGCTTTAATCATTACAGGTGTATCCAAGGCATCAGAAGTAAGCAACGCACCTTCAGCACCCTTATGCCCCCGATCTCCAGCCAAGGTCACACCTTCGGGAACTTCCAATGCTAACTTCTCAATATAAACGAATGCTGTAAGATCAATGATTGTCCCTGAAGGAATAAAAATTACTTCCCCCGCCTTTGCTTTTGCCAAAGCGTCGAGCAACGCATCAAGGCTCCCTACGACAAAATCACCTTTGATAATTGGATCAGTATAATGAGCACAGCCTATAAACCCTTGTTTATCGGCTTTAGCACCATACATTATCCCATTTATCTCTACCCCCATCATGCGCAGATCGGGTTCATCCATTATCTTACCAAAGGCCGGAAGCACATTTGCCGCCCATAGGCCAAAGGAGCTTGCAGATACTGCCGCAATAAATTTTCTTCTGCTTGGAGAACCTTGTGTTTTCATGATTTAGCATCAAAGTGATTATGCGCCCATAACAATCGTTTTATCAGGTTTTAGCCGCCCAGTAGGTACAGTATCCCTGTTCGAACACCGGACCTTTGAACAGCTGGCACCCTCCGCACGTACCTTCCTTCTCAGGGAGAAGGTACAGTAGACAGTTACCACAATGCGATTCAGGCATCGGCGTTTCCTCAACATATCCTAAACTCTTTCGCTTCTCTAACTCAGCTTCACTAACACCCGACAAATCCCCGCAATTGGTAAGGCCGGCTGAGGCCGCATTGCTTTCATCACTTTCCTTCTTATTCCCACCACCACAGGCCGACAATAATACACCCGCGCCTAGAATTACGGGAACCGTAACTCCGCAGATCCGAAGGAAATCACGACGCGAACGCATCAAGCCAGCACTATTTATTCGACTCTCTTTCTCCATGTTCTCTCTCGTATTTTATTAAATTAATCCAACAATTTAGAACTTTTCAATACCTTTTTTACTTCGTCAGTCGAGGATGCGGCAAAGGCCTCTAGCGCCTTGCGAAGCTCTGAGGTATTTTTCACATCGGCCTTCGACTTGGAAAGCCCTTTGGAAAGCCCCTTCATACAAGCAAGTTCCCAATCATTGCCCTTCCCTTTTATTCCAGCAAGCAAGCTAGACACATCACCCTTGGCATTCCGATTGCCTTGAACATACGCATAATCTTCGAGAAAAGACAATCTAGCGGCAGTTGCTTCCTCAAAAAAGCCCTTAACAGTCAGCGATTTTAAAAAAGACGGGGAAGAACCCGATGCTGAACTCAGCACCGCTGTCTGAAACCATTCGCCTTCACCCTTGGAAACAATAAAATCTGCCATGCGCGCACTCGTTGCAGCCGAAGGGAATTCCCCAAGGCTTAAAGCTGCTTGGAAAGCAACCCGAGCCGAACTGTCATCCAATGCTTTCGCCAAAAGGGAAATATTTTCGGGGTAACGTTCCGAAAGGACCGCCCCATGTTCCCTCACCCCTGCCTCAACATCTTTCAGTGCTGCTGCGGCAAGGCCTGCATCAAGCGCACCTAATCCCTCAAGAACATACAGCGCATGAAGACGCACCCGTGCGTCTTCCGAACCCTCAAAAAGTTCACGTACCGCAGGCACAACCGATTTGTCCTGAAGCTCAAGCAGACGGCGTTGACCATAAAGTCGCCACCAGCGGTTGCTGTGCGAAAGCAATTTCACATAATAGCCCGCGGAAGCAGTACCCTCGGCTTCAATCTTGGGCGCGGCTTCGATACCATCTTTGGGAACAACGCGGTAGATACGCCCTTTGTCGCTGCCTGCCATGAAGTCCATATCTGCTTTCAGGTCATCAGGGATTGAGACCGGTGTCTCAATGTGCTGGCGATACATATCTATGACGTAAAGGCATCCGTCGGGTCCAACTGCGAAGCCCGCGGGACGGAACCATGTGTCGCGTGAAGCTAGAAACTCTTTCTTCTCTTCCCCTTCGGCGCGACTGGCAACCATCACCGGACTTCCATCCTTCACAGAAAGAACATCCCGATGCACAAGGTTCCCCGAAACATCACCAGTGAAAATATTTCCATAAAAACCATCGGGATACGCATCACCTCCATAGAATGTACCGCCCGAGGCACCCGTAAAATGGCCCTCCGCCCACTCGATGCGGTCGGAACCCTGCTCATCGTATTTTTCCTGGCGCTGACGGCTGCGCTCCGTACGCCAGTATGGTGTCTCGGCAATCTGGTACATTTCCAGCTCATGGTCGGAGATGTTCTCTATCCCCCCCACCGGCGGAAGGTAGGGGTTACGTGATACGTAACGGTCGGCAATGACCACCTGCCGGATGTGAATGGTATTCTGCGTGAAGTAGCGGTGCCCCCAGTCGTCGAGCGCCGCACCGAACTGCCCCCGCCCTGTTTCCAACTCGAATTCCCCCCGATCCATGCGGAAACGGAAGTCATGGCCCGCCATCGACAGCGAATCTCCGTCAAAGGCCGGCGAACCCACCGTTCCTGCTTGTCCGTTGTTCGATGCATAGATCCAATTGTCGACCCCGAAACGAAGGCTCGTGATCTGGGCCTCCGAGTTGTTTTCGAAGAAACCGGTGAAAAGCACTTCACGGCTGTCTGAAACGCCGTCTCCATCCGTGTCCTTAAGGTAGAGAATATTTGGAGCTGCCGTAACGATCAGACCACCCTTCCACGGAAGAACTGTCGTTGCATCCGCAATTCCTTCGGCAAAAACACGCGAACTATCTGCTCGCCCGTCACCATCAACATCAAGTACATGAACGATCCGTCCCTTTCCCTGCCCGGGTTCCGGCTTATAGGGATAATCCGGCATCTCAACCACCCAGGCTCCACCTTGTCCGTCGAAGACCATGCTCACCGGATCCTTCACCAATGGTTCAGCGGCATACAATTCAACCTCAAACCGGTTGTCTACCTCGATCTCTTTCAATGATTCCTCCGGACTCAACGGACCTGGATAACGGGATGTCGTAGTACAAGAACTAACCGATAGTATATAGGTTAATAAAATGCAGAATGCTCCGCTTGCAATTATTCTCTTCATCAATAATGGTTTTACTTTAAAATATAAGAATTCCCTCCAGGGCATATATTCCGTTTACGCACCCGAAAGTATAGCTTTCCATTAAAAAAGAAAAATAAAACTTACTTTTTCTTTGTATCATCATAAGGATATTACATAAACCTTATTCCTATTTCGTTGCCTATCGGCAATTCGTTATTCTCTAAGGAATCTTCTCAGCAACCCAGGAAAAAACCGGTTTAACTTCCATCCGGTCGCCAACCCCAATAGTCGAAAACCAGACGTCATCGCCCGCTTTCAAGGCCGCGTTTGGACGTTCCGCGAACGTTAACTTTCCATTTTGAACGCTCTGCACTTTTCCCAGTGCATTCATTTCCTTATCCAATAACGTTACCCCATTGTATAAAGGCGCAAATGGAAGGGTTGTAGTCGTCGTAGCCATCTTGCCATCAATATCTTTGATCCGGGCAATTCCAACCAATAGATCATCTTGGGTTGCTACCTTAAGCTGGGTTCCCTTTTTTGTCATTCTTGAAAGGGGATGTACGATGCGATGATATCTGTTGGAGAAATGAGCAACATATAAGGAAACGGTTTCCGGTTGCTTCTTTATCGATTTCTCCATTTCAACGGTGATTTCGCGCTTTTTAACATTCACCTCCGTAACTAAGCCAGAAAATGATTCCGCTTTGAACTCCTTACCTTTATAGGATAAATAGGTCCCCTTACTAAAGAAAACCCGTTTCAAATTTCCATGCTCATCTACTGTTATCACCGCACTACTTGCATCAGTTTCAATTGGATACCGGTTAAGTTTTTTCAGGCTGTTCCCCGTATCGTTTATCACGATATCTTTCGCTCCATCCCGGCTAATTTCCACGGCAAGTCCTTCGCCTGCTGATAAGTCCAATAATTGAGCGGCCTGAATATATGCTGTCGTATTGAACGGTTCCAACACACTTACAAAATTACTCTTCAACGTTTCTTGCCTTTCTCCTGCTTGCCGTCGGGCAATAAGATATTTAATCAAGTGTGTTTTAGCCCTGGGTTTATCAAACGCATCAGCCATATATACTTCCTGCGGTTCAGCTGCCAACAGGTGTATGCGCAAGCGTGCATTTTCATCCCGTACATGCTTATATTGAAGCAGTCCAAGCCCGCTTTCCAATTGTTGGACATTAAATAAATGTTGAAAACCCGAACCACCATAACTGCCATAACCTCCTTTATAATCCTTGCCTCCGAGTTTAGCGTCATCATATATTTCGCCCAAGGCTATCTCTTTCCCCGCCAATGTACCTTCTTGCTCTCCTCCCCATACCCCATCCAATGTGGAAACAGTGCCCGGGGGACCATGCAATACATAATCATGCTGTTTCCCTCCTACCACCCTAAAAAAGTCCACCACATAACTTTGTCCGTCCCCAACATCCACCATGGTTAGGTTACGACGGTATTGCGTAGCCTGCGCATATGCAGGCGAAGAAGCATCCATTGTCCGCGCAAATTCCCCTTCCGCAAAATCATGCAAAATACCCGGTCTATTCAGTTCTTGTTTTTTTGCATCAACTACCACCGTATTGTGGTTAATGGTATTCTTCGACCACGTATATATCTCCGGAACATAAGCGTTCATGGCATCTGGATAGCCCAAATCGGGCATCATCTTCTGCCCATTTGCAAAAAGCTCAATATTCAGGAAATCCCAATGATAATGAGATAGATGCATGCCATAGGTAAAAGCGATCGCGGTTTCATCAAGCCTATTATTGAGGATACCCAATCCATAGCCTGCGAACAAACGGCTGGCCTGTTTGTCAATCGCTCTTCCATTTGGTAAAGCTGGTGTCTCGGGCAGGGGTTTGCGAAATAGCGATCCGAAACTAGAAAATGAATGTTCACCGGTTTGATGAACGCTAGCAAGCCAGTCCAAATACTTAGAGTCTTGGTAGGCCCGGTAAGCTATTTGATAGATATCTGCACTTCTCCCTTGTATTTCTCCTAAAACATTCCCCGTATCACCCCAATCGACCGTATATTTACCTGTCGCAACAAGCGAAAGCGGACCATCAAAAAGCATTTTCAGCCGTGGGTCGTTATACAGGTCTATCCCCCCTTTCGCAAGCAAATCGCTCAATATAGCAAGCCTGGCTACCCAGATCATGTTATATCCCGGAGATTCCAATGCAATGCCATCCCGGAAAATTTGATTATAAAGCGCATACCTCAAACCGGTATGAGCACGATTATGACCTGGTTCATCCACCAATAGATGAATGTACTTCTTCGTATCCATATTTTGCCGCGCTAGCAAAGTATATAGCAAGGTGGTTTGGTGCATACCGAAATTACCTTGTATCTTGCGCTCAAAATAGGCATCCAAGGCTTCTTCTAAAAGGTTAGCCTCTATAAACGCCCGGATTTCCCGGCCGGTTTTCCCATACAATTCCTGCAAGGCCCTATCATCATCGATGCTGTTCCAAATCCCGTCATAAGCTTCAACTGCATCTTGTGTAAACCCTGCCGCCCAAATGGCATTGACCACCTTTCCATTATATACCCTACCTTCCGCCTTACTCATTAATCCATAACGTGACTGGTTGGCATAATCCATCTCAGGATATACTTCCGCTAAGCGGTAAAGCATAACAGCCGCTTTATGGGCGTAACGTTTATCGCCGGTTAACAAATAGGCCCTGCTCAAATCCAATATACCAATATGGATCTTACGGTGCCACAACCAATGGTTGGCATAAGCCACAAACCAATACCGCTCCCCGTCGGGCGCTACCCAGCCCCAACCATCGTCCACATACTTCGTATCCCATCCTTTCTTCTCTTTAAACCCACTTAAATAGTAGCTTTCGTAATCGTTTGAAGGGTAGGTTTCACCACCCACCGGGCATTTAACCTTAAAGGGTCGAGCAGCATCAATAATCCAGGGATAATGCCCCCCTTTCTTGAATACCTCTCCCCCATGCTGGGGACAGCCCTTGGCATTCAAATCAAAAGCGCGGGGTACACGGGCATCTGCCAACAGATCCCGAAGGTCTTCATCTTTCCAAGACAACCATTGATCTGCTGCTTTCACAATGGTTTCCATCACCTGTTTTGCTTTTGGGTAACGTTCAATATTCGCACGCGCAACGGCCAGGTCTTCTTCCTTGAAGATCATGCGTTTGGTTTTAAGGGGAAATTGTGGCGTACGTTCGGCTTTTTCTTGAAAAGGCGGAATTTCCAGGTTATCAGTTGATTGGGCGAAGCCCGATACATTAAGGGAAACGAGTAAGAAACACAGTAGATAAAACTTCATTGATTTATTTTTTTAAAATATAAAATTAGTACTCCTTCTCTCCCCCACCGCTTCGGTTCGCGATGACGCATTCTTGTGAATAATCCGGCATATACAAGAAGCTGAAGGCTGATTACTGACAGCTGACGGCTATCATAAAACTTCACGGATTGCAGCTTCCCATATATCATAACCCTTTGCTGTCAAATGCAATTGATCGGCTACATACAGGGCTGGTATTGGCTCTCCCTGTTCATCCACCATAAGCGGGTAAATATCAATGTAGCGAAAGTGCACAGGATGCGCATCGATATATTGCTGAATCTTTGTATTAAATGTAACAATCGCTTTCTGGTATTCCTTAAGTTTTCCACTAGGTTTAACCGAAATAAGATACACAGTAGCGTTTGGTAGCTCTTCCCTTATTCTGTGATATAATGTAAGTACAATATCATAAATTTGCTCAACAGACTTTCCTTTTACCAAATCGTTTTCGCCCGCGTATAATACGATCTTGTTAGGGCGATATGGGAAGATAATATCATCCGCATAATGCAGGATATCATTATATTCACAACCTCCGAACCCGCGTTGAATGATCGGATATTCATGAAAACGTTCCTTTAAATCCGTCCATCGACGAATGGACGAGCTTCCGATAAACAAAATTCCATCTTCCTTCGGGAAAGAGATACTATCTTGCTTTTTAAACTCCTGAATGCTTGCATAGAATGGCCAGTCTGATTGTGCTGTCACAGGCAAAAAACTACACAAACAGAGCAAAATAACAATAAAGCGCCTCAGGCTAAAGTTTTTCATACTATAGGTATTAGTCATTGGGTTTAAGTTTGTAGCTATAAATATGCGAACCGCCCACGAAATAAATACGTCCATTCAGAAAATCCCCGCCTGCATCAATCGGGATAGGCGACTCTGCCAATAGCGTAATATTATAAGAATCAGGTTCTATGCGGGCGATTCCTTTTCGCAAGAGGATATAGATTTTACCCTGTTCCCCGAACACAAAAACCCTAGGTGATTGCTCAGCAGCAGTTATTCCAAACTCCTCCGTCAAATCCTGCTGATGCACCACTTTGTGTTGCTTCGCATCGAACACAAAAAATTTGTTTCGATCAGTGATACCGTAAACCAGCCCCTTCGGTCCCATACATAGATCAGTATATGACTGTACACCGGGGAAGATGACTTTATGCCATTCTACCTTTTTCGTGCCGACATCCATTATATACATTTCGGCCTCCGTCGCCTTTTTCTCTCCGCCTGTTCCTGGGGATGTTGTGGTGCCACCCAAAAGCTTCCCATCAGGTAAGGCCACCATGCTCATTGTCGATTGGTCAAGTATAATCGCTGAATCTTGCAGCAATACACTATTTTTCTGCTCACGATCCCAGAAAAGCAAACCCCCACCTGTATAACCATATTCCGGTGTACCACCCATAATCAAGGTTTTTCCGTCGGGATAAGCCAACAAACGATGAGGACGATGAATGACGGGGCTAGTCCGAATGAAATGAATGGGTTTACCATCCTTCCATTCAAGAAGGGACCCTCCCGGATACATACCGAAGAAAAAGGAATCGCCTTGCCGGGTCAAAGCGTTGAATTGTCCGGGTGCTTTGAGGTTCACCCAAGTGTCATCTTTAGGGTCATAACTAAAAAAACGCATGGGGAAACTTGTTCCGCCGCTGATCTTACCATCTGGTGATGCCCCTAATCCCATTACCCACGCTCCCTCGCTACTGTAATCAAATTTTACAGTCTTGCTCGTCTTCGTCACAGGATCTTCTACCACCAACCTTCGCTCGGTTAAATCGCAAACTTTAATTCTCTTACCGTCCGGAAAGTTGGTATAGACCAAGGCTTGGCTGCCGGTGATAATTGGTTTTGGCTGGCTCACGTGCTTTTTTCCGATTTTAATTCGCTTGCCTTTGTAAAATTCATACCAATCTTCACTATCCTTCCCTAATGCTTTTCCATACACTTTACCATTTACATCCCGGTAAACATAAGCTATTCCCCGTTTCCGTTCTGCTTCAGCAAGCATGGGTTCAGCTTCTTCCGTCGCCGGATTAAAAGCGATAATCTGACTGGCTGTATTCCCTAAGCCAAAATAGATCCACCCGGCATCATCGGCAGCTACGTAACGTTGGTATTGACGCCAATTCTGTTGGTAGACATACCCATAATCCTTAAGTTCACGGCTTTGGGGATCAAAGGAAACGACACCACTATTCGGATAAGTAACGGCCCATATTATTCCATTGTCATCCTCCGTCATCCCCATCGCCATCTGGCGTTTTACCGCATGATGAAAGGTAAACGCTCTTTTAACTGGATCAAACTCGACGAAGTTTCCGTTAAACAGGGTATAAAACTTATTGTCTTTCGATAGAATGGAAGAATAGGGTGTATCCCTTCCCGCAGGAAAAGGCATCGGAAACTCTTCGCTCTTCCCTGTTTCAGCATCTACCATCAACAAGGCATATCCGCCACGATGGTCAAAAAGCCAGATCAAAACCACATTGCGTCCATTGCCGTCTACCGTAGCAACCATTCCTCGATGGTTCGAAATGGGGGACGCTACCCCGTGATCGACAAAACCATTTCCCAAGTCTTGGGAAAACGAGAAAATAGGTAAAAGAAGGAGTAAACCGCCTAAAATAAAGGAATTGGCTTTTGTTGAAAATGATACGTATAATTTATGCATTCGTTATTAATTTAAAGTAATTAACTATCGTCATCTCGACCCGAGTGGAGTCGTCATCTCGACCGCATTGGAGAGATCTACCTTCAAACAAATAGATTTCTCCTCCACTTCGCTACGGTCGAAATGACGTGGAGCCGTCACCTCAACCGTAGTCCAACCGTCATCTCGACCGTAGTGGAGAAATCTGTCTGCTAAGGATTAGATCCCTCTGTGCGCGCCTTATGGCGCTTAGTCGGGATGACGCCAGCAGGCAAAATAGAAAGAAATCACAACTTACATAAGTCATCAAGATAACATCTTCATTACATGTTCATTCTCGTTCTGATGAATGCCTCGTTCTTTGATCCAACTTGTAACTATACAAATGCGAACCAGTTGAAAAGTATATCCGTCCCCCATAAAAAGCCCCACCAGCAAGGATCGGTTCAGGCGCATCAGCAAGCCATATAATTTCATGTGAACCCTTTTCTATCCGTGCAATTCCCTTTGCAAAAAGGATGTAGGTTTCCCCGTTCGGATCGCGAACAAAAATACGGGGACATTGCGACCATGTCGTGGGACCGTATTGCGCGGCAACATCTTTCTGGTACACAATGCTTTTCCTATCGGGGTCAAACACAAAAAATACTTTCCCATCGGCTATCCCATATACCATCCCATTTTCTGCCAAGCATAAATCGCTATAGGTTTGCGCTCCCTTGATAACAGGCTCGTTCCACACTACCCGCTTACTTGCCATATCCATGACATAGAGTTCCGCCTCATCAGCCTTTTTCTCCCCTCCTGTTCCCGCGGCGGTCGTTGTTCCACCGAGTATTTTATGGCCAGGCAAGGCAACGAGGCCCATGGTGGATTGATCCGGAATAACCGCTTTATCGTCAAGCAAGGTCGGTTGTTCAGTTTCCCTATTCCAAAAAAGCAATCCACCCCCTGTATGTCCGTAAGCCGGGGTACCACTCATAATAATTGTTTTGCCATCCGGATGAGCGAGAAGGCGATGAGGTCGATAAATAGTTGGAGTAGCCTCGAAACGAAAAACCGGATTGCTTTCCTTTGATTCCTTTTCCGTATCAACCCAAGGTTTGGAAGGATCCCATTCCAGTAAAAAACCTTTGCCGTATCCGCCTATAAATAAATGATGACCCTGACTAGCCAATGTATTAAACTGGTCATATGCAAGTCGGTTGGTCCACGAATCGCTTTTCGGATTATAGCTGAAGAAACGCATGGGAAATGTGGTCCCACCACTGATGGTCCCATCGGGTGCTACGGCGACACCCATGATAATCGCCCCTTCACTTGAATAATCAAAAGCAATCTGTTTCGTTTTATGACTTACCGGATCCTCAACAAGCAATAAATGTTCATTAAAGTCCATAGATTTGATCCGTTTCCCATCCGGAAATTTTTCGTAAAATAAACTTTGGCTTCCTGCAATAATTTTCTTGGGTGCCGAAATGGGTGGTCCATCCAACTGATTTTTACGTCCTCCATAAAATTCGTACCATACATCCCCATCTTCGAGAGCCCTCCCATATACTTTTCCATTCTTGCCTGCATATATATGTGCCATTCCCTTCTCGCGTTCTTGAGTTTCGAGCATGGGTTTCACGGTCTGTGACCGTGGATCAAAAGCCACTATTTGGCTTGCTGTAAATCCAATCGAAAAATAAACCCACCCTGTGTCATCCACGGCAATAGAACGAGGGTATTGTTTCCAATTTTGCTGATACACCGACCCGTAATCATGAAACTCCAGAGTTTCGGGATCAAAGGAAACCAGTACACTGTTCGGATAAGTAACCGCCCAAACTTTCCCTTTATTATCCTCCGTTAAGGACATCGCTGAACCACTCGTTGCATGATGAAAGGTAAAGACACGCTTTGCAGGATCAAATTCAACAAAATAATTATTGAACAAGGTGTAGAATTTGTTTTTACTTGAAAGCAGAGAAGCATAAGGCGCATCACCAGTCAACTTGAAAGGTACCGGAAACTCTTCGCTTTCACCCGTTTCAGCATTCACCATCAGCAAGGCATAACCCCCACGGTGATCGAAGAGCCAAGTCAACACAGTATTCCTACCATTTCCATCTACGGTAGCAACCGTACCTCTATGATTGGAGATGGGCGATGCGACGCCGTGATCGATGAACCCATTTTCTGTTTGTTGCGAAAAGCTCAGGAAGGGTAACACCATCAACAAAAAGGTTGAAACAATATTCCCGCTTTTCTTACATATTAATATTAGGTGTTTGCTCATACACATTTTTGTCTTATTCTTTTGCGAAAGCCGCACCTAAGTTAGCTATAAGTTCGTTTATCCTCTTAAGGGATGCATCAGTTAGTAGTTCTGAAGCTTTCTTTTTCAGCATTAACGTGTATTTTTTATCAATCATAATATCTTTCCCTGAGTACTCCGGCACATTCAGGTCACGTTGGCTTCTTTCTTTTGCTTCAAAATAAGCTTTCTCCATGTACTTGATATTCTCAATCGTTAAACGGCAGGCACCAGCTTGATAGTCCAGTTTCAAATTATACGACATGTACATCCCCAGCACTTGGAATATACTGGCATCCAATTCAATATAGTCGGTTATCCGGCAAAGCATATAATCATCGTTATCGCTTTGGAATTGCCCGGAATAAGGATTTAACACGTCATTCAAATAAGAACGTGCCCGTTTGCGATACTCCTCTTTACTTAAATCATATTCAAAGTCAGCATTAAAAACGATTTTTCCGTCAACAATAGGGATGGACTCTTTTGTGAATTGAACGGACTGGGTGTAGCCCAAATAAGGGAGAAAAATAATGAAGAATAAGAGGAATCTGCTCATGCGGCACAGGTCAAATTTTCATTCATAAATATATCCATATGAGGCCCAGAGAGGGCACCCATATGGATATTACAGTTACTCCAATCAAGGATCGTGTTCCGATCGTTAATCCACAATCCAGAATTTATCGGTGATATTAAAATCATTAAATACATACATATCACCATTCTCCTCCATACAGAACAATTTTGTTCCGACACTCACGATTTTTTTGAAACGGTTCCAGCCACTGCCGATCCGGCTTTTCGATCCAGGTTTACCACTCACTGTAACCGGCGTGCTCCATGCATGACCATCCGCATCCACACCCAGAAGCGTTTCATGATTGAACAGCATCAATGGTTCATAAATTGTATACCCCGTACCTACCGTAGCACCATTAGGCGCACCCCAGGTGGCATCATTCTGCGCTAACCATGCTTTCAGGTCTCCCGATTCAGCTGTTAGGGAGAAGAAATAACCTTTAGAAGGAATAAATGCCTGAAAACTGAATCCTGATCCGAAAGTCGCTGCTCCAGCTGGCGTCAAAACAGTGGTCAGTGCATCACCGGCAACCGTGTGCATCGATACCGCATTGTTTGTTCCTATTCCAATAAATTTATCGTCATCATAAAAGAAAAAATCCCGGTATGTATCCCTTGGTACTACCGCTGTATGCGTTTCGGTTTTTGTCAGTGAGCCATCGGCGTTTACAGCATAGGCAATCAAATCGCCATTGGCATTCCATTCATACAAGGTATCGCCATTTCCTACAAAATACTTGCTTTCCATATTTCCTGTAATGGAAAGTTTGGTTCCTTTTTCGTGGACCGCGGTAGGCGCATTGTATGTTTTATAATCGCCGTATACTGTATCGATGCCCTGTGATGGGAAAAAGACGGTACGAAATTGAAATTCCCCGCCATCAGGAAAACCAGCCAATTCAACCTCTTCTGTTTCCCGCTCAATCTTTACCGATTTTTCCTGGCCCGAAGCATTGGTATAGACAATTTGTGAATAGATCACGCTATCACCCAGGCTTGTCGGGGTCAAACCTAAACTATAAAGGGATTGTGAATAATCAAAATCGAATGCGGTAAGCTCCCGGGCACGCAGGCCATCGGCAAATTCCGGACCCCATACCGTAATGGAAGCCGAAGAATACAATGATGTTTCCCCGGCATCGTTTATATTCCGGAATTCAAAAAGGGTAGTACCTTCAGCCAAATCTTCCAATATGACTGAATCTTTCTGTACCCCCGAAGCCTTGCGGTCAAATTCCTTCACAATGGAATCCTTCCGCATGTTCCAGTAAATAACGGTGCGGTCAATTTTTGGATCGGCACCTACATACCAGGTTATCTTAGCCCTTCCGAAGCCCGAAAAATATTCAATGGAGTCTACTTTCCCCAAGTAAACCTGTTCCTCTTTTTCAGCGTATTGCCGCTGGATATCATCCATTTTATCGCATGACGATAATCCGAAGAACAAGGATACCAGCAGGGCTACCGTTATAGGAATTAATTTATCTATTCTTTTCATCTCTTTAAATTATTGATCTATTGCTTGTTTTTTAAGCATCAATGAGATCGCTGTGTTATTTAAATCCATTTTTTATTCTTGTGGAACCGTGTTATCCCCGTAGAAAGTAATCTCTCCCATCGAGAAATAATTATTAGAGGGCGGCGGCATTGCACTGGCTACCTCACGAACAACAAGCCTGACATAACGCACGGGTTTGGCTTCCAGGGGTATTATATATTCCGTACCGTTTGCGGCCAGATCCAATACAGCCTGGTTATCTGGTGGCACCATGCGGTCATAACGCGGGATGGCATGCCATCCTAAATATTCCCAATCATCCTCGAAAGTCCTCTCGGGAAGCACGGTCGTGTTGTCAACACCATGGATCGCATCATTGCGGACAAGCGTCTCATCCAGCCAATAGGGCCGATCTTTTAATTTATCAAAATCCATTGTACTGCTACCCCAGGCTTCGAATTGCGTGATATTAACCTGTGAATAAACAGAATTGATGTGATAACCATGGATCACAATACGACTGAGTTTAACCACTTGTTGCAAGTCAATGGTAATCGACAAACCACTGCTGCCCGGGTTTGTCAACCACCCGTGCCGACTGGTATTTACGATATTATCCCAAAGCACGTTGATATCGCGACCTGACAGGTTCGAAGTATTGTCATAAGGAATACTTGCCCGAAAATCTTTATAAGGCTTTTCTACGACTGTTTCAAAAAATGGTGTCGTGTTAAACACCGTCGTATCGGACACATTTCCCCATTTGTCTTCGAAGGCGATGGCAAATGTGGCATTCTCCGCTTCAAAACCACGGAAAGAACGCTGCTCTTTCGCAATGGTTGAGAAATACATCTCCTTGGTTTTCAGCTCATTGTCTTCTTCCACCATTAAACGAACGCCCAATTCGGTATTCTCCGGATTGTCCCAATAGGCAACAATCCCTCCAAATCCCGGCTCCATCTTCAATGATTTCTGTGCGATTCCGACGAGCGACTCCAAGGGAGTGAATTCCAAGGTAAGAGGTTCTGACCGTTGCTCGTCCCTGTTAACCTTGTACAAGGTCACAGGCACTTTGTCCATCGTATCGAACCCTTCAATAGTCAAGGTATTCTTGTGTACAGACGATTTCTCTGTAAATATTTTACCGTTTCGTTCATATTCTGCCATGATGTACAGGATATCCGCATCGTTCGGTATGTCGTAGGTTATCGTCGCGCCGCCGTTAATGGGCGTTACCGTATATCCTTCAATCGCTCCGGGAGTCCAGGTACCATCGGGCTCCTTCTCGACATCTTTGCAAGCGTAAATGGTGCATAACGCCAACATTACCATTATAAAACTATATTTTTTCATAAAACTTAGTATTATCAATTTAATAATTACAACACATCAAATGCGCTTACCAACCATAGGTTTGCACTAAATTGGTGTTAATCCTCAAGTCGTATTCCCTTAATGGGTACAAGTAATCCCTGAAGGTAACCTGACGCTTCACTGTACTGTACACCTGTGGCGTATAAAATTCTTCCGTTTCTATTGAGCTACCCCAGGACATAGGCGGTAGGGTCCAATATTGATCCGCTATTTTCCAACGGCGGACATCCCAAAAGCGCTGTCCTTCAAAAGCCAACTCGATGAGCCGTTCTTTTTGGATGATCTCGCGCATTCCATTTTTAGTGGTGGGTTTAGCAGGGAAGATGGAGGAACGCTGCCAGGATTCTACCACGCCATCCAATCCTGCATGGGCCCGAATCTGATCGATCCATTGATAGACCTCGGCATCTGGTGATGCTTTCACTTCATTCAACGCTTCAGCATAGAGCAGGTATAGATCTGCCAATCGCAGCAATGGAAATGGATAATGGTGTGGAGAATAGGTCCGTCCGGTGATTCCCTGGCTGGCTGATGATTCAAAGGCGATGATCTTCTTGGGTGTATAAGCACCATGTCCTGCTGCTGGTCCGACTTCCTGAGGCCGGCTCTTAATGAAGGGACCAAAGGTAGCCCCGCCATCCAGCGTGGTCGTGGTCAGTTCAAAGTAGCCCCTATCAATACCTAAGTCGGCATAAAAGCGCGGCTCCCGGTTAAAATGCATTGTTGCCGTGACTTGTCCCGTAGCAATATACGATTCATGGTGATCACCCGGTGTGGCGCGGCGCGGCTTGTACCGGTTGGCATAATCAAAATCTTTATCTTCTTCAATGGGTACTCCATTGTTGGTATAAAACAATTCACCCATGTGCCAGGAAGCCGAATAGTAATTGACTGCGGCAGGCTGGTCTTCAGCGTACAGCATCGGAAAAAGCTCACGCAACATGTCTGAAAGTGTCGGGTATGCCGGTATCACTCCGGATTTGGCCCCAAACAATTCCATGGTCGCCCAAATCACGCCTGTATTCCGGTCGGGATCTTCGGTAATCGCCTTTCTAATGGTCATCATCTGCACCAAGGTATCGTTCATGGCAAAGGTTTGGGCACCACCAGCAAACTTGTTAAATTCGTATAACCTAAGCCCCGAGCTATGGCAAGCATCAATAGCCACCTTAATGGCCTCCGCGGCCCGTTGCCATTTTTCCGGATCGTAGGTTTGGGATATCAATTGCTTGCCGCGGTTATCGATCCAGCCCGCATAATCGGTATTCCCGTTAAAAAGCGGACTCGCCGCCCAGGCCAATACCTTCGCTTTTACAGACAAGGCTATGGTTTGCGAAATCCTTCCATACTCCGTCATTGGATCAGGAAGGGTCGGCGGTAAATCGACTATAGCCTCATCCAATAATTCAACGATGTATTCCACACATTCATCTACGGGCTCACGGTATACTTTCGTTTCTTCCGGAGAAGCCGAAACAGGAAGATTTTCCTTCACCAATACAATAGGTCCATACAATTTCATCAAAAAGAAATGGTAATAGGCTTTCAGGAATTTCACTTCGGCAGTCCACCTCGCCCTTTCCCAATCTTCAATATCCCGGGGGATATGGATGTTTTCCAGAAAAATATTGCAGTCGCGTATGGCCGTATATAGGGCTTTTCCACCCTGCCTTCCCGACCAGTAATTCAGTAAAGGGTCATTTGAATTCTGAAGTCCCCGGGAAATCTGGCCAGCGGGCGTGTTCCCCATCCTGGTTTCGGTCCTCCAGTCGAACTCATCCCTGCTGGTAAAATATGCGGGATAATAGCCCGGATTGGTAGGATCGGGCAAATGGGAGTAACAGGTCCTCAAAAACTTCTCGGTTACCGAGCGGTTCGAGAACGCATGGTCGAGCGTTGGTGTATCGTTCGGCACCACATCCAGGTAATTACAGCTTGTAACCCCTATGAGGAAAAAAGCCGCTAATATTCTTATTAAACTCTTCATTTTCTACTTAATTTGTTGCTAAAATGTTTGCCGGTAAAGCTTAGGGCCTCTTCGCCAAACGTCTACTCTTAGCGGTTATTTTAAATTAAAATTCACCCCAAAGTTGATTACCCGTTGAACCGGATAGCCCAAGCCAAGTCCCGCCATCTCCGGATCCCACATCTTGAATTTTGACCAGTGGAAAAGGTTAGATCCGTTCACATAAAAGCGCAACGAGTTGACAAAAACCTTTTTCGTCAGATGCGTAGGTAGGGTATAGCCGATTTCGGCCGACTTTAACCGAACGAAAGAACCGTTGCGAAGCCAGTGTGTGCTGCGCTGATTATTATTCTCAATGGTATACTCGGATAAGCGCGGCCAAAATGCCTCGAGGTTCCGATTGGTTTCCGACCAATAGTCGTCCGCGATGTATTGAAGCAAGCCCTTTTGCCCTCTATTTAAAAACGGCGAGATTCCCAAGGGATTAATGAAGAAAGACGACCGGGCTGAACCTTGAATGAACAAGGAAATATCAAAGGCCTTGTAGCCAAACGTGAAGCCGGCTCCGTAAATGACTTCAGGGACAGTAGGGAACCCTATCGGTACCATGTCATCGGTATTGATCAGACCATCATTGTTGATGTCCTTATATTTGATGTCACCTGCACCGTATTCGCCAAATTGTTGTACCGGCGAGTTGTTTACCTCTTCCTCATCGATGAATAGACGTTCAGCAATGTAACCCTGGGGCTGATTGATCTTCAAACCGATATATGAACGCCAGGGAACATCACTGTAATCAGGTTCTTCGTATTCCTTGAATTTACTGACCGCATAGGTAAAGTTACCGTTGACCAATAACCAGGTGTCTTGATTAAAGCTCTTCTGGTACTTCAATTCTACCTCAAAACCTTCACCCTTCGCAACACCTACATTGGCCTGCGGTATGGTCCGAAGTCCCATTGTTGAAGGGATATCCACACGGGTTTGCAGGATATTTTCCCGTTTTTCACGGAAATAATCAGCCGAAATCGTCAGGTCATTGTACAAGCCAAGTTCCAGCCCCAAATTGGTTTTTGTTGCGATTTCCCAGGTGATCAGGTTATTGGCATAACGATCAATGGATATACCCGTACGATGGTCACGGTCATATCCAAACCAATAACCATCTCCGGTCATGTTTACTTGCGACAGATAGAAGAAGCGATCATAGAGCGAACCTATCTGGTCATTCCCCACCTTACCATAGGTGGCCCTCAATTTCAGGGTGGTAAAAATATCGCTTACACCCGCCATAAACTTTTCATTGCTCACCATCCATCCCGCACCCACAGAAGGGAAAAATCCAAAACGGTTGCGTTTCGCGAAACGTTCGGTACCATTATACCCGTAATTGAGTTCGAGGAAATAGCGGGAATCGTATCCGTATGCCAACCTGCCCGCTGATGAGATATTCCTCCTGGGCAAGGATGCCTGAAGTTGATCGGATACCCTGGAATCAATGTTAATGGCACCGGTCTCATTTCGCATGGTGCCCACCAACAGGGCATTGAGATCATGTACTTCATTGAATGTTTTATTGTATTGCAGGCGAACCTCTCCATATTGAGATGCATTCACCGTCCGGGAACCGGGATTATAGGTTAGGTATTCTGTCCCTTCATCGGGATTAAGCGCGACCAGTCGATAAGAACCATCAATCGTGGACGCCGGGGTATAATAAAACGGGTCGTAACCGCGATACAGGTTATAATAGGCCTTCCGCATGACATTGTAGGTCCCCCGGGCTGAAAGGCCTTCCAATTTGCCGGTAAACTTATGGTCCATTTCCAATTGGATCAGCATCATGGATTCTTTCGATTCCTGAAAGGAGCTGACCACCTGGGCCCAGGGATTTGTATAAGCACCTAGCTCCTGGCCCATACCGAAGAGGATGTGTTTCGTGAACTCATTTGCTTCGTCTGCAGGGTAATAAGGCAGGAATTGGACCGGTGTTGCATTACGGGCCGAGCGAAATACCGCAGCTCCACCCGACACGGTATTGCCTTCCTCGTCCTTTACAGAAGGAATCCAGGGACCGGTACGGTCATCAAATGACCCATAGGCACGCACAACTCCTGTTGTGGTTGGTGCAAACTTAATGGTGACATTGGAACGGACCTGAAGCCGGTTAATATCGATGTTATTGTCGAACAGGTTTTCTTCGCTTTCTTTAAGGATACCTTTATCATTCTGGTAGTTCCCGGCCAGGTAATACTGTACGGCTTCTCCACCACCAGTTAAATTAATATTCAAGCGCCTGTTAATCGCCTTGTCATCGATGAGGTAATTGTACCAGTCTACCGCCGGGTACATCAGCGGATCCAGGCCGAGCTCCGTGCCCCGTATTTTTGATGAAGAGTAAGGAAGCGGAACCATGGGATCCCGGGTCCGTACCGCTTCGTTATGAAGTTTCATATAGGTAACCGGATCGGCCAGTTCAAGCAGTTCGGTATTATAAGAGAGAGACTCCTCAGCCCGTATATTAACCTGTATACCGCCTACCTTTCCTTCTTTGGTCGTTACCAGGATAACCCCATTTGCCCCGCGGGCACCGTACAAGGCCGCAGCGCTGGCATCTTTCATTACAGAAAACGACGCAATGTCATCCACGTTTATTCTCGCTAAATCATTGGTACTCATTTCTACCCCGTCGATCAAGATGAGGGGGTCTCGTTTACCCGCGGTACTGAAGGAAGTAACACCACGGATGAAGAATTCTGCATTGTCCAAGCCGGGTTCGCCCGATCGCTGGTATGCGATCATGCCGCCTACCCTACCTGCCAGGGCTGTTGTCAGGTTACTTGAGGGAATTCTCAATTCGGAAGGTTTAACCGTAGAAATCGCACTCACTACACTTTCTTTTTTCTGCGTACCAAAGGCCACCACTACTACCTCTTCCAGCTCACTTTGATCTTCCTTTAACACCACATTGATCCGTGATCGCCCATTAACAGGTACCTCTTGTGGTACAAAGCCTGTAAACGAAACGACCAAAATGGCGTCTTTCTCCAGGTTAGGAAACGAAAAATTCCCGTCTTTATCCGTTTGCGTTCCCACCGCAGTTCCTTTGATCATCACCGATGCACCCGGAAGGGTTACGCCGGTAGAATCGGCCACGACGCCGGTAATTGGCTGTTGACGTTTAACAGATAATGCGGTGGATAACTCAACCGTTTTCTTAAGCGGGTTCGCCTTTTTCCGCTTAAGCACAATGGTGTTTTCTTCCAGGCTGTATGATAAAGGTTGCCCTTCCAAACAAGCGGCCAAGGCTTCCTCAAGACTCGCATTATGGAGCTCAATTGTAACCGGCTTGCTCGTAGACAACATCTGGGAGGTATAAAGAAAGTTAGATCCCGACTGGAGCGTTATTTTTTTGAATACGTCTTCCAGGGATGCATTTTTCTCTGATAAGGAAATGCGCTGTGCGTGGACATTGGCAGCATTACTGACTTGTAGGGAAACCGTGACTAGAATCAAAAATGCAAATTTCATGGTCACTAAGATTTTGAAGAAGTAATTGCTTACGCTACTTCTTCTAATTTTGTAAATATTCATACATTTGAATTGTTTTGGGATGTATAATTACTTTGTTAAGGAAACATCTTCAATCATTGGCCAGAAGCGTTCGCAGCGCTTTTGGCTTTTTTAATTGAAGGATTAAAAGATTTGTCTAGGTTAATCCATAACCGTAATCCTCCTTTCTTCGACCTTAAAATGGATGGTGTTGGTTAAAGCCAACATCTTCAACACCTGTGAAACATTTTCATACCTCGAAACTTTTCCCACATACCTCGCCTTTGGAAGAGGACCATCATAGACCACTTCCACATCGTACCATCGGGAAATCTTTTTCATGACGTTGGTGATCAATTCATTATCGAACACAAAGTCGCCATCTTTCCAGGAAATGGCATCTTTCGAATCAATATCCTTTACATCGAGGTCATCCGTAAAGGCATTCACCGTTGCCTGTTGCATCGGTTTCAATACCACACTTTTATGATCAGGCTGAACAATCTTCACCTTTCCTTCATACAACATGGTTTCGATTTCACTGTTATCATCATACGCATTAACGTTAAAGTGAGTCCCCAATACTTCGATATCAAATTTTTTGCTTTTAACAATAAAAGGCTTGTTCTCGTCTTTGGCTACTTCGAAATAAGCCTCACCCGACAATTCAACTTCCCGTGTATCCCCGAAAAAATCGGTCGGATACCGTAAGGTTGTAGCTGCATTTAACCAAACATTGGTTCCATCAGGCAAGGTCAGTTCATAGGTCCCACCCCGGGGTATTTGGATGGTATGATACACGGGAGCTTCATCGTTGGGGCGACTTGATCCGGCAGTATACACCAACTGACCATCTTTTCGTTCAATCTCAGCTCCTTCTATTGCCAATACCTGATCCTTGGACTTTCCATCCAATTCCACTTTTGAACCATCCGACAAAATAAGAATCGCTTTTTCCCCTCCGGGTGCGATATCATGTTTTGCAGTGGAGAGGGCATCTGTTTTTGTTACCGAAGTGTAAAAGTAATTGCCGGCGGCAATAGAAAAAACAAGTAATGCTGCTGCAATTCGAAAAAAAGAAGACCGGACAAAAGACCTCTTGGAATGGGGGTTGCCCATCTCATTTTCAACAGACCGGTAGATGCGTTCTTTTACAGATATGATGTCTTCACCCATCTCCAGTTCAATGACCGAATCGTCAAAAGACGCATACCATTCTTCAAACTCCTGTTTTTCTCGGGGACTAAGTGTACCTTCCTGCCACTTCTTGGCGAGTACATTCATTCTATCCCTTACATCCTTGTTTTTATTGTCCATATAGAGAGGTCTCTATATATATGCCAATTCAGAACAGAAATACCCTACCTTAAAAGAAGAGAAATAATAAAAAAAGGGTATAAAAGATATTGGCGTATTTTTCGCGCAGGGTTTTCAAAGCAAAGGAAATGTGCTTTTGAACCGCTTTCTCACTGATTTCCAAATGTTCGGCAATGCATTTTTGTGAGAGGTGCTCCTTTCTGCTGAGGGTAAACACAACCCTACATTTTTCAGGCAAGGTTTCAATGGTTTGGTCAATATTATCCAACAAACTTCGGAAGTAAATGCGATCATGGATATCGTATTCATTAACCACATACATGGCCCGTTCCACCTGGAGGACATCATCCGCTATTTTTGCCCGTTTTGCCAGGCGATTGATTACCTCAAATTTCACGGCCCTTGTCAGGTAATGGCTGAATTCTGTCTCTACCGCAAGCTTCTCTCTATTTCTCCATAATCGGGTATAAATATCCTGTACTACTTCCTCAGCTTCATAGCTATCCCCTAAACGCCATAAGGCAATGCTATAAAGCTTATCCCAATACCTATCGTAAAGAAGCCTAAACGCCTTGCAGTCGCCAGCCCTGAGTAGATGTAGTAATGAATGATCAGATTTTGTAAAAAGTTTTGCCATACTTGCCGATTTTCGTCCTTAGTTTGACTAATTCCTGCCCCACTATCGCCGTTCTTCAAAGAAGTTACGTAATCGTTTACGCCATCGAATATAAGAAAAATCCTGATAACCCCCTAATGAATGCATAATTTTCATTAGGGGGTTTGGTTCATTCATATAAAAACTAGCGTTTTTTCTTAAAGGAGGCCGGTAAAAGCTCATGTACGGTTGAAATGATAATATCTTCCACCTCCGGAGCAAAAGGGGTCGGTTTATCATAATAATACATGCTCGATTCCGCTTCATATCCTCCTTCGCCAATCACACGCTTTGACGCGATGTAACAGGGCACGTCATTCGAATAAGCATTGATCCATAAATGATCAGCTCCCAATTCTTTCTTTAGCCGGAGTGAATAATCCACCACCACTTCACCGGCTAGATTAACCATGGCCAGCTCATTGCCCCACATCCAGGTTTGAACGGGATAAGAAAGCTCAGCAGGAATTGCCTCTCCTCTTGCAATCCGATCAAGTGCCAGCCGGGCATAATAGCCCTTTACAGTTTTATCTTTTGTTTGTTCAATTAATTCAGGTACCGTAGGAACATGATCAAAGGGAAGATTCACCCATTTAATCCGCCCCACGGGTGGTGCGGGAAGTGCTTGTAAAGGAGTTTCCAAAAGCTTATCCACGGCATCTGCAATCTCTTGCCCATGTAGATTGATTTGATCCATCTGACCGCGCGGCTGTGGATTGGCATCTGCCCCGCAGCCAATGGCAACAAGAGCAGTGATGCCGGGATGGTTCTCTTCAATAATCCGTTGTGCCTCACCAATCCAATCAGCATGTATTCTATTGACATTTCCTTCAAGTGTGGTACCATGACAAGCATAGTTGACCAACAATGCACGTAATTTACCATTTAGATCCGTCACCCGCAGCAAAGGAAGGGAATGGTCGACCGGACCGCCGGGTGTACGCCGGTTTTTTGCGAAACCTGCTTCTCCTTGTCCCCAGGCTACCAAGGCGGGTTTCCTATCTTTCATAGCCGCAAGCGCGACCTCCTCAAGTTTATGGCTCAATTGATCAATATATCCGGAAATATGCACCAATTGATCCAAAGCAAGCAGCGAATCGCTAAAGGATTCCCCCCGGTATTGAAGGATATTGAGCAAATTTCCAACCTCCGGCCCTCCATGGGTATGCGAAGAACAGATCACGAGTTGGGCACGTTCCAATCCGATTTTCCCTGACAGGCGTTTTGCCAACGCCTCGGTAATATGGGCAGGAATACCCACCAAATCTACCGTGATTAAAATTGATGGCTTTTGTGCATCACTGCCGAATGCCAGGGCTTTGGCATTCAGGCGCCTGATAACTCCCTCTGATTCAGTTTTAGGACGGGCTCCATAACCGGCCAACCGTATGGGGCCGTCGGGTGTGATATCGATACGTGCGACCCCGACTTCCATTTCACCGCTCTTTTTATTCTTTTTTTGCGAGAAAGACGCTTCACTGAAAAACAACAATACTACTACCAAAAAGCTACCCGTAAGAACGCTTTTTGAAATAGAAAAAATCCTGTTAATTAAAATTGAGTTCATCTGTTTATAATTTAATTTTTAATGGTCAGGTGCAACCTGCCGGGTTCATCTGTAAACTTATTATATATGTAAAATAACTCGTTGTGCAGGATAACTTTTTCAACGTCATCCTGAGCCTGTCGAAGGATCTTTTGTTACATAAAGAGATGTTTCGGCTACGCTCAACATGACGTAAATCACGGTTTTTATTCATAATGCACAACGGGTTAAAATAATAACATATTCTTGAAATATTACGCCATAACAGCTAGATATTTACCTACCACCCTTAACGCAGCGATAGCGTATGTTGCTTATTCATGTGATAAGCAGTCAGCTCTCGGATAGGGGAAATAATAACGGTACCCATCCGCATATTATATGCGTGTACCACCTCTTCCAAAGTATCTTTAAAATAATAACCGATTGAACCCACCACATTAAATGCGTATTCTTCATAACGGGGATAGCAAGATACAAGGTTTTGAAAAAATGCCGAGAAAGAATCTCTAACAACTTGATAAACATAGGCTTTATCCATCTCCGGTTGTGTTAGGAATTTTGTAAAATTAGCACAAAAGCGATTAGGCTGGGGTTCTTTATAAACCTTGTGCATAATCTCTTCCGACTTGAATCCGTAACGTTTGATAAAGGCTTGTTTAACATTAAGGGGCATCTTCTCCCTTAAAAAATCACTTAGTATCCGCTTCCCAATCATCGCGCCGCTCCCTTCATCCCCCAACATAAATCCGAGCGAATCGATGTTTTGTGTGATTCTACTGCCATCGTAAAGGCAAGTGTTGGTTCCTGTTCCCAATATCGCGGCAAATCCAGGTTCATTTCCCAAAAGCCCACGTGCCGCTGCCAATAGGTCCACTTCGGCATTAATTGTGCGTGCATTAAAAAAAACAGCTTTTAAGATCTTGAGCATTTCATCTACTTCATCTTCCTGGCAACCTGCACCATAAAAATGAACTTCGTTGATTTCAGCAATATCAATCTCCGCCGGAAAACTATTGCGGATTGAATTGACAATATACTCTTCCCCCACAAAATAAGGATTGTACCCTTCTGTAGAAAAATGGATTTGCTCCTTTTCACTGGTGACTACACACCAGTCAGTTTTTGTGGACCCACTATCTGCAATTATAATCATGATACTTCTTTGTTTTTTAGGCCAACCTTATGTCCTTTTATGGCATAATAGCCAATGTAAAGATAACAAGGAATAACCACCCAATATGCATATTGTTCATTAACTTGATCGGCTACCCAACCATATACCAGCGGTATTACAGCTGCCCCCGATATCGCCATAACCAGAAAAGAAGAGCCAATTTTCGTAAATTTACCTAATTTGGCTATTGCCAATGGCCATATCGACGGCCACATCAATGAATTGGCAAGCCCCAATAAGGCAATGAACATAACCGATGCGTAACCATCAGAGATCAAGGCAAACAAGGCAAACAAGACACCTAAAACCGCAGATGTTTTTAAGGCTGTTTCCTGACTGAAATATTTTGGAATACAAACGATGCCGATGAGGTATCCAATGAGCATACAGATCAAGGTAAATGATGTAAAGAACTTAGCCGTTGTTAAGGCGACTCCTTGGTAAGCGCCATAACTTATTATCGTATTTCCCGCAATGACCTCAACGCCGGTGTACAAAAAGATGGCCAATACACCTAATAATAAATGCGGGAATTGAAACACACTGGTTTTAGTGGTCTTCACCTTTGCTGAATCATCTTCGGGTTCTTCGTTAATTTCGGGCAGGCTGGAAAAATACGTCCAAAGCGCCAATAATACCAATACCAAGGTAATCACAATATACGGAACTATGACTTTGCTTGCCAATGCATCAAGTTCCATTTCCTTTTGCACCCCATCCATTGTAAGCAATTTGCCCGTCAGGGCATCCGCATCGCTCAATACAATTGCCCCTAAAATAATGGGTGCCAAAACCCCGGCAATCCCATTACAAATTCCCATGATACTGATTCTCCGGGCCGCACTCTCTTGTGGACCCAGAATAGTGACATAAGGGTTTGATGCAGTTTGTAGAACCGCCAAACCTGCACCTTGCACAAATAAACCTAAAAGAAAAATGCTATACGTTCGGCTTAAAGCAGCAGGTATAAAAATAAGGGAGCCGATGGCAACAATCAACAAGCCAAGCGACATCCCTTTTTTAAATCCTGTTAATTTCAACAAGCCTGCGGAAGGCACCGCCATGACCAAATATGAAATATAAAACGCAAAAGCTACCAGGTATGATTCAAAATTATTCAGCTCGCAAGCAATCTGCAGGTAGGGAATGAGTACCGAGCTTAACCAAGTAACAAAACCAAAAACAAAAAATAATGCCCCGATAATAAATAAAGGACTGATTCCTTCTTTAGTATAGTTTTTTTGGAGAATCTCCGTTTGGGGCATCGTTATGGGTTTAGTGTTTTATAGTTGAGATTGCTTTGTCGTCATTCTTCCTCCTCGCAATGACGATAGCTATGAGCTTTCAGTGGTCAGCTTTCAGCCGTTACGTCACTGCGAGGAGGCACGACGAAGCAGTCTCCTAGATAATTATCACGGTATGAGATTGCTTCTTCACTTCGTTCATCGCAATGACGAAACATAGTGACAGGGGTTTAGACATCCTTCTTATCCTATTTATTGAGTTCCTTCGCGTACTTCTGGATCTTCCTGATGGCTTCTGCTATTTGGTCCATATCGCTCTTCGGGCCCAATAACATAGTTTGGGTAAACCAAATCGCCTGTTCGCCAGTTAACAAGTCGTTTTGAGGACAATGATTACGCTCAAGCCATTCCTGCATGGTCTTCTCTCCATATATTTTTAGGTAATGCCTATTCTTGGCAAGTCCGACAACATACTCATTGCGGTTCATCGGACCATAGCCTGTAGAGCAAGGTACCCCTTCTGCGCCCAAGGCCTCCACAAATTTAGCACGGCTTAAACCCGAAAAATGTTTGGAATCGAAACGGAACATATATAAATGATACGCGCTACGTGTCGTCCCCTCATAAAGCTTAGCCGGACTAATGCCTGGAATTTCATTCAACAGTTTAGTAAGGTAATTGGCATTATCAGTTCTACGTTGCGCCTGTTCTACCACCCGGGTCATCTGTGCCAATAGCATATTCCCCTGGAACTCGGTAAGACGCAGGTTCGTACCGCGCGTTCCTACACCGGGTATATAAGAAATGCCACTTCCACTTTGTCCCTGATTATGGAAATTATAGCAATCTTGGGCGAACTTTTCATTATTGGTGACCACCGCACCTCCTTCCCCCGAATTCAGGTTCTTGGAAGATTGGAAACTATAAGCTCCCGCCAATCCGAAATTCCCTACTTTACGGCCCTTCCATTCCGCCAAGTGTGCTTGACAGGCATCTTCTATAATCGGGATATTTTTGCGTTTACCGATCTCTAATATCTTGTCCAGGTTTGCCGGAGAGCCGCCAATATGAACTGGCATAATGATCTTCGTCTGGTCGGTTACAGACGCTTCAATCTTGTCGGCATCAATCTGGAAACTTTCAATATCCGTATCCACCAAGATAGGCAAGGCATAATTCAATGCCACCACATTATAAGTAGCAATAAATGTATAAACTGGCAGAATCACCTCATCGCCCGGTCCGATATCCATTGCGCCCAACATGGTATATAAAGCACTTGTACCACTCGATACGCCCAAACAACGCTTAACACCCAATAATGCCTGGTATTTTTTTTCGAATGTAGCCACCGCACTGCCATTAAGCCGGCCCCACTTTTTACTGTGAAGCACATCCAAAAGTGCCTTCTCTTCGGTTTTATCAAATACCGGCCAACCGGGAAATCCGGTCGGATGAGCTTTAGGTCCTCCAAGAAGTGCAGGCTTTTTATCCGCCGAACCCGCTAAAGTAAAATTGGGTACGCCAACGGCAAGACCAGCACCGGCCATTGACATTGCTGCGATAAAATCCCTTCGATGTAGTCCCTTGTTGTTTTCTTTAATTTTCATTGTTTTATCAGTTAAAGTGGTACTGAAACTTGATGAACTCTTTCCTATCTGTACTTCCCGGTTCAGGTCCGGAATAAGGCTGGAAGATTTGATACAACCTCAGTGATCCGGGCAACAGGTTCATGCACGTTTCTATTTCTATTTACTTATTCACTACTTATAAATAACGGCAAACACTAAGCCCTTGTTACAGGCTGGCACCCTGCAAACTATCCATCGCTTTCTTTACACTGCCATGCTGCAACAAAAGTTGCTTCGCTTTATTATAATCTTCAAGATCAGTTTTCTCCATTAACATTCTTACTGCCCGGTCAATGATTTTTTCATTGATTAACTTCACATTGACCATGCTATTGTCTTCCACCTTACCCAACTGGATCATGGCGGTGGTGCTGATCATATCGAAAATCATTTTTTGTGAAGTCCCCGCCTTCATGCGGGTGCTACCCGTGATGAATTCCGGACCCGTAATGACCTCAATCGGGAAATCAGCCCATTTCGCAATCGGCGAATTCGGATTGTTTACAATACATCCCGTGGTAATGCCACTTTCCCTGCATTTCCTTAAGGTCTCCAGTACAAAAGGTGTGGTACCGCTCGCCGAAACTCCAATAACAATATCTTCGGCTGAAAGATGTGCATTCTGTAACTTTAACCACCCTTCATCGATATCATCTTCTTTCTCTTCAAGCGCATCTGCCAGCCGGTCTATCCCACCTGCTAAAATAACATTTAAGATGCCTTTCGGAATGCCATAGGTCGTTGGTATCTCTATGACATCCAATACAGACAATCGCCCCCCGCTACCGGCGCCAATATAAAACATCCTTCCTCCTCCTTTCAGCTTATCAACTATAGCCCCAATCAATTTACTGATCTGTGGAAGTACTTTTTTAATTGCCGGTGCAACCAGGTGATCTTCTTCATTTATGGCCCCAATTAATTCATCGATCGATTTCTTTTCTAAATTTCTATATTTTGATGGTTGTTCTGTTATTCGTTGCATGTACTTTTTATAGTTAATCTTTGTCAGTGAGCAAATTGTGGTCTTATTCATTCAACCCTGAACCGAGTACAGCGTGACGAGTTACGTCATCTCGACTGAAGCACCGCGAAACGGAGAGATCTGTAAACCACGAGCAGACCTCTCCACTATGGTCGAGGTGACGGGTTGGATTAGTTGGTTTCCAGCTCAAGCTGCGTACTGTAGTTATAATAACTTCCAGGGTTTGCCGTTCGTGCACTTCCCCTAATATAATAATGCGTATTGGGAGCCAGGCCGTCTATCGTGATGATACGTTCACCTGATGTCAAATCAAGTACGCTTACATCTTCCTGTTTGATCGACCCACCTGCAAAAGTAAAATTATTCGGATTGGGATAAGTGCTCCAGATCACCGCCACCTGAACCAATGTCTGGTCGGCAGCCAGCTTCTCAAATGTAAGCTTCACTTTTGCACTGGTCGACCCGGATTCCAGGATCTCTGTCTTCACCCGCACATTTGGAACTACCTTAATTTCAATTTCGGTGTCCTTATCAATAGTTATGCTTTGAGGATCAGCGGAAATCGGTTTAAATGCCCCTTCCGCCATGTAGGTATAATTCCCCGCAAATACCTTACTTTGCGTAAATGTTCCGTCCGGCAAGGTATTATAGGTAAGAGGTTGGGTTGAATTATCTTGATACAATTTCACGACCGATCCACCATTTGCTCCCCCAGACTCAACCAATTCATTGGTTTGTGAATCAACAATCCTCCCAGATAATGTCAAGCTAGGTGCGTCATAATTATCTACCTCACATCCTGTAAAAGCAAATAATAGTACTATGAAATAATAATATGTCCTTTTCATATTCTTCTATTTAATTATTATAGCCAGGATTATTGATAATGTTGTTATTGGAGCTGATGTAACCACTGAGATCGCTATAATAATCTTTCTGTTCAAAAATCCGGTTCCGTCCGCCATCGAGTGGATATCCACTTATTTTTTCGAAAGTATATTTATAACCCGTTCCATCGTATTTAAGATACGGGAACAAACCGTGCATAGCCTGGTTTTTGAACAAATCTATACCAATTCTCCAACGACGGATATCCCAGAAACGTTTATCTTCAAAAGCCAGCTCCACCTTCCTTTCATTCCGCATACGTTCAATTGATAACTCGCTGGCATTAAGGGGGCGTATTCCGGCCCGGTTCCTTACCTCATTGATGGCATCAAGCGCTTCCGGCAAATTTGATTGAAGTTCTAGAGCAGCCTCGGTATAATTAAGCAAGATCTCTGCATAACGGATATCAATATAATTCTGATCAGAATAATTCGGCTCTACAACTGCCCGGCTTGGATTGGTAATCTTTCGAATATAAAAGCCTGTTTTGGTATAATTACCGGTGGGGAAAGGACCGTCTTTTCCCACCTGCGACATTGAAGGATCCTTTGGAAAAGGAACGCTTTCCGTATTGTAAAGCTTCCCATCCGTATCGTATATCCCCCTGTAAATCTGCACGTTCCTACCAATATAAGGCGACTCGGAATGGAAAATACTCGCTTCAAAACGAGGATCTTTGTTTTCAAAGAGATCGTATGGAGAATCGAATACTTTACCTTCAACATCCAAAACACCCGGTGTACCATCCACGTATTCATACGATTCAACCAGTTCGAGCAAAGGGCATATGGCGCTTCCCTGATTTGTAGTAAAACCCTCCGGAATATTCAAGTTATCCCAACTATGCGGCTTATCGGGCACACTGTAAGCTTTTTGGAAAATCACTTCACTATTGCCTTTGTCGATAAATATTTGCTGGTAATTGATAACCGGATCACCTGATTTAGTTGCGGGGTCATAAGCACCGGTATAAAGAGAGTAACGTCCGTCATCCATGATAGCCTTCGACGCATTCAGTGATTCAGTATAATACATATCGGCTTTATCTCCAGGAATACCGACCAGTCCATTGAGTTGTACAGAACCATATTTCGCAATAGATCCGGCGAATAACATGGCACGCGATTTTAGGGCTTGTGCCACCAATTTAGTTGCCCGGTTTGAATTATTGGCATCCCAAGTATCAGGAAGGTCAACAATCGCAGCATTCAATTCCTGCAAGATGAAATCATATACCTCTTCCTCAGTATTCCTGGGCACTTTCAATTCTTCCAGGTTATTATCGAAGGTTTGTACTTCCTCAATAATCGGCATGCCCCCATACCTCCTTGCAAGGTCGAAATAATAATAAGCCCTGATAAACCGGCATTCAGCAGCGTATTGCTTAATCGCATCTTCCGGGATTGAAGCTGTTTGGATTCTTTCAAGGAAATAGTTCGCCTTTCTTATCCAGGAATACATCCCTGTATTCTGGGCAAGAGGATGTTTACCATAATCCCCTACAGGAGGCGTCTCTTCATGATAAGAAGATTCATCAGTAAGGTTCGCTAAAAATGGCAAGCTTGTAAAACCAATGGGCAACGCATCATATAAAGCAACCATATACACATCAATCAATTGTTCCGATTGCCACACATCTTCATCCGAGATAATGTTCAAGGGCTTTCTATCCAATACATCCTTGATACAGCTGGATAGGAACAAGACTATTGAAACTAAGATTATTTTATTCTTCATGATCGTCAAAATTAAAAAGTGGCACTCAACCCTATATTGTAAATCCTTTGTTGAGGATAATAAGACAACCTCCCTGTAGGAGTTTCAGGATCGATATAATCCAGACCCGTAATTGTCAGTAAGTTTTGACCACTTAAGGAGATAATTATATTCTCTACCCCTATCTTCTTTAACACATCTTCTTCCAAGCTATAACTGATATTCAGTGTTTTTAAGCGTAAATAAGAAGAATTCTTATACCAAAAAGAAGAGAATTTATTGTTATTAATTGCTCCCGAATTAATCGTGCTCGGATATTTCCCCGGAATCCATGCTGAATTGGGATCTTTAGGGTCTTCATGATGCCAACGATCCATAAAAAACGCATAGGCATTCATCCCATTGGCAAAAGGACTTATAAGGAAATGTTGCTGTTCCACATTAAAACCAGCCGATCCCTGCCAGGTCATACCGAAACTAAACTTCTTCCATGCAAGGTCTATCGATAATCCATAGTTCCATTGAGGTGTTACACCTTTTCCCAAAATCTGCACATCCGCATCATCTATTACCCCATCATTATTAAAGTCATCATATTTTATATCTCCTGGACGCAAGGTAGAGTTTGCCTGTCCGTCCTGAATCGCCGAAGAACGAATGTCCTCTTCCGACTGGAACTGCCCAATGGATTTCAAGCCCCATCTCGTGTTTTGGTTACGTCCCTCCAAATCATTCCTCCATCGATCATAATCAGAGAAGAAATCGCGTTGTTCTACATGGTCCCATTTGGGTTGCGTGTAGGTGACATTGGTTGACACACCATACCGAACCTCGCCAATTCGGTTATCATGATGAAACACCACCTCGAAACCACGGACTTCATCTGAGTTCAAGTTTTCAGCTGGCAAAGCAGAACCAAATGTACTGGGTAACTGCAAGGCCCTTGTGGCAAGAATACCGCTTCGTTTTCTATAAAAAACATCCGCCTCCATGCCGAACAACCCTTTCCACATATTCAGATCAAGACCCAAATTATATGTTTCACTTTCTTCCCAGGTAATGAAAGGATTCGGGGTACCCGTATCCACCATGCCGCTAGACACGACATCCCCTCCCATAATATAATTTCTAGACGGATAAGAGAACCCCGTCAGGTATTGGAACCTACCAGTTTCGTCATTACCCAGTTTTCCCCAAGATGCACGCAATTTTAAATTATCGATGTTACTGAAATTATCCTTGATAAAATTTTCTTCTGAAAGCCGCCAGCCTGCGGAAAACCCCGAAAAGTAGCCCCAACGCGTGCTTGGTGGGAAGCGGGGTGAGCCATCATAACGAAAGCTATATTCAAACAAGTATTTTCCAGCATAACCATAATTAATCCTACCCACGAGACTCTGCCTTCCATCGTCCAAAGCATCACCGCCGTTATTCTTCCCTTGATCCGGACCAGCAAAAATCTGATCAATAGGCACGACATAATTAATCCGTCGCGCATTCACAGAATCTTTCCTAAAATCACTTTCTTCATACAGCAATAAGACATCCACATCATGTTTTTCGTCGAATGTCCGCTCGTAGTTCAACGAGGTCTGAATATGGGTAGCTTGCGTTTTGGTATTATATATTCCCAATTCGTCCGTACCACGAGAACCTACAATGGATGAAGTCTGGGTAGCCTCATCCCAATCGTAGGTATAATATTTTTTAAGCCAGTTCTTTGAATCTGCATACAATAAATCCTGTGAAGCCGTAACTTTCGCACTTAAACCGGTAACAAAAGGAATTTTATAGTTGATGCTTAAATTACCTTGGAAGATATTCGTCTTGCCTTTAATATAGCCTGTTAAATCACGATCCAAATAAGCGGTTAGGCCGTAATTCGTAGAGGCAATCTTTCCATCCGGTGTTTTCGGGGCAAAGATCGGCCAGGAATACTGCATCCATGATGCCATCAAATATGAATCTTGAATCAAATTATTCCTATTCTGCGTATTGGCACTGAAACCTACCGAAATATCCAGGTTATCGTTAATTTTCGCATCTACATTTGATCGGAAGTTATATTTAGAATAATCTTGGTTTTCCCCTTCCCACATAGAGGCTTGTTTGATCCCCCCCAATAAGAAATAATATTTTATACTTTCGCCGCCCCCTCTAACTGATATTTTCTGCTGTACCTGCGGGGTATAGTCCTTTACAAAATAATCATAATAGTCAAAATTCGGATAATTGGGATCCGTACCTTCCCGGAATTTCTGGATCTCCTCATCTGAATAAATGGTACCCCCTCCTAAATTGATCGATGCTTCATTCTTCAGAATGGCGTATTGTTCAGAATTGACAAAATCAGGATAACGAGTAACGGTCTGAACACCATAATCTAAAGAATAATTGAAAACAGGTTTACCACTCACCCCTTGTTTTGTTGTTACCAAGATTACACCATTCCCACCACTAACGCCGTATACGGCAGCCGCAGATGCATCTTTCAAGATCGTGATCGTTTCAATCTCCGAAGGATCCAAACTGGTAAAATCGCGACCCGCTATTCCATCAACGACAACCAGTGCCTTTCCAAAACCACGAATGGACAGATTCGGGTTATCCGCACCCGGTTGCCCACTTCTTTGAACCGCCACTAAACCGGGGAGCTTACCCGCGAGGAGGGTACTTACATTCCCCACAGGAACGGCCTGCAAATCTTTCGACGACATGGAGGCTACCGAACCTGTAATGTCTGTCTTCTTTTGCGTACCGTACCCTACCACAACCACTTCTTCCAGCTGTTGTTCATCAGGAGCAAGTGCTATATTCAGCACAGATTGATCACCAACGGCAATTTCTTGTGTGGCATATCCAATAAACCGAAACACGAGAGTGTCGCCCTTAGAAGCGCCGATTTTAAAGACGCCTTCCCCATCAGTAGAGGTAGTCTCTGAAGTGCCTTTTACCATCACGGTGACACTTGGCAAACTTACACCCTGTTCATCAACCACTTTCCCGGTAATGTCCTGACCGGGTTGCGCATACACGGTTAGGCAAAACAACAAGGACAAGGACAATACAAAATGGGATACGAACATGCGATACCGCCATTTTTTAAAAGTAATTTTTCTTTCCATACAAATGACTTAGAAATGAGTATTTAATTGCGATGAACCTGCTCAAACATGCACCTTTTTCGTCCAATTAGCCCCTTATTCACGATCTTAAATGGTTCCGCAACCCAAACCTACAATTAAAATCGTAAACATGCAAATAATAAACGCAAATAAACGCATGAATAAAACCCAATTTTGGCCAGGAAGTTACACCTCTTTTTTCATTCTGATGACACAAGGCAAGATCGAAAACCTGCCATATGCCTCATTCTCCTATTTTTTCATAGCTTTGCTTTAAAATAAAAATCTTTTTCTTCTTTTTTATTAAAACGATACGAGCATGCGAAAACTAGATAGATTGAAAACAATCATGCGGGAAATCAACCTTCATAATACGGTTTTATCCGCAGATCTAAGTGTTTTATTGAATGTTTCAGACGATACCATTCGACGCGATTTAAAAGAATTAGCCGAAACTGGTCACATAATAAAGATCCACGGCGGCGCAGCAAGTAAATCGTTTGTCACTCCCTTTAATGCACATCATGAGGTGTATGCACGGGAAGAAAAGCGAGCCATAGCAAAAAAAACGCAAAGCCTCCTTAAAAACAACATGGTAATTCTTACCGAAGGAGGAACCACGATTCTTGAATTTGCCAAAACAATTCCCTCAAACCTTAAAGTTACCTTTTATACCATAAGTCCTCAGGTTGCCATTACTTTGTCTGACCATGGGAACCTGGAGGTGATCACCATTGGAGGAAAACTAAATAAGAACGCCAACCTACATGTAGGCTCCGGTGTGATCAATCAACTCGCCGGCTTAAAGGTAGATCTTTGTCTATTAGGAGCGAACGCATTTTCTACACAGGATGGGCTTACGGATTACGATTGGGAAATTGTGGAGGTGAAAAAAGCCATCATCCGGTCGGCGAAAAAAGCTGCGGTATTGTGCATTTCAGAAAAGCTGAATACCGCACAACGCATCCGGATATGCCCCATAAATGCCATCAACTATTTAATTACCGAGCTTTCGCCCACTAATCCTTCCTTGTCAGTATTTCAGCAAAATGATGTTGAATTATTGTAACCTTGTCAGCCGTGAGCTGTCAGTTGATTACTGACTGCCGGCAGCCGTCAAAAACTATAGATTTCTCCATTTCGCTTCGCTCCAGTCGGATGACGGGGTTACGTCATTCCGACTAAGCATGTAATGCGCATGGAGGAATCTATCATATGAGATCTTTCGGCTTCGTTTCACTGCGCTCAAGATGACGCAAAAACTGACAGCTCATAACTGACTACTGACAGCCTAATACCCAATACCCAATACCCAATACCTAATACCTAATACCTAATACCTAATACCCAATACCTAATACCTAATACCTAATACCTAATACCCAATACCTAATACCTAATACCTAATACCTAATACCTAATACCTAAAGCCATCTTAAAAGATGCTGAGTCAAGCTCAGCATGACGAAAATAGGCTGACCACTGATCGCTGACAGCTGATTAAGATGCAATTGCTTTCCGCAACAAATTATGGGTGATCTGTTGTACCCGGCGGTCTGGGCCATGCGGGCGACTCCAATGCGACCACGGTAACGTATGTCCGGGCGGCATACTGAGTCCTTGTGACCAGAAAATTGTCGAGGCATTAAAAACAAAATTCCCTTTAGGTGCCGTATAAATCGTTGCTGTCCACTGCTGCGGTGTTACCCCTCCTACCCAAGCTGTACCACCGGCAAGCACTTCCAGACTAGGAATAGGTGGCGGATCGCCATGGTATTCCCAACCTATTAAACCAGGAATACGATCACCTTTCTTTACACCCGTATCCTCAAAAACCCAATGTCCAGGATTAGTGATGATCCAATCACCCCCGCCATTTACGGGTTCAATATTCCGTGCACCCATTAAGAAACCTTCATCGGGTCCCCGCTCGGGGAAAGGACCATGTTCTTTCTCCCGCTGAATGGCATAATCATTTTGGGCTCCATACGGACCACCACGGAACATGATACGGTTTTCCTGACCCCGGCTGCTTGCACGATAGGGAGTAACCCAGCATATCGTATTACCAGAGAGAAATAAAAGATTAACCCCCTCATCCCGCATCTTCGTCACGCTATTAAATTGTCGGATATCCCAATATTCATCATGTCCTACACTTAAAAAGGCTTTGCATTTAAGTCCCCTCTCGGGGGAAAGCATATCGCTGTTCGAGCAGTAAGTCACATCATAACCATGCTGTTCGAGAAAATAAGCCAAAGGTTGCTCAAAGGAAAGGAATTCCCCTGATCCGAAAGACAGCGGATCATTGACAACACCTGTGAACTGAGACTGACGCCCATACGGACGGTCAAAACTCACATCTGCCCATGGTCCCTGCCCACCTTTAGGGTGGGTATATACCGAATAGTTACTTGGCCACCGGTTATAGGCTTGCCATGTATTGTCGGAACACTGAAAAAGAATATCTGCCGGTCGTTCATCACGAACAATAAAAATGATATAGCTTTGCCAGTAGGGAGCATCGACATTTTTTGGTAAGGTAGTCAACCGACCTAAGTATACCCCACTAAGCCAATCTTCAGGAATAGTCAATGAGGTTGTAGGCTTCCAATGGCATTCATGCAAATTCTTCTCACCCTTTTCAGGTACAGCCTGTTCGGTACCCTCAAAAGGCCCAAGCTTAGTCATCAAGCGCGCACCGCAACCTCCATAATAGCCCGTACGAAAAATTTCAATTTCGAACTGTTCTTTCGGACTAGTAGAAATCATAATATCAATAGATTCGCCGGCTTTTACACTTTGCTTGGAACAATATCCTTCAATAAAGGCGGCCCGCTGACCGCTCTTATCCGGTTGCACCCGGGTTAACTGCCAGTCCGACGAGCCCGGTTTTTCATTCTCCGCCTTAATCAGCCCCCGCTTTTCGCTGCTCACATTTGAAAAACCCGATAAAGGTACCAATGCTGCGGCCAAACCGACTTGGGCGGCCCCTTTCAATACTTCCCGTCGCGTGATATTACTTTTCGGCTTTTCCATCCTTATTTTTGTTAACTGTTCAATTTGATAAAACCACCATCAATGGGGTAGTCGGTTCCCGTGATAAAGCCTGCCTCATCGGAACATAGGAACAAAGCCAGTGAGGCGATCTCCTCAGGCTTGGCCATACGCCCAATAGGCTGGGTCGCCGAAAGCACCGCAAACTGTTCAGCCTCCCGGCCAGGATAATTGGCGGCAAGATAACCATCCACAAAAGGCGTATGTACCCTAGCCGGGGAAATGCAATTGCACCGGATGTTATCTTTTATATAATCTTTTGCTACCGAAAATGTCATGGTTAGCACAGCACCTTTGCTCATAGAATAGGCAAAGCGATCGGCCAATGCCACGCTTGATGCAATAGAGGCTAAGTTAAGAATCACTCCCTTACCTTTTGCTTTCATATGGGCAATCGCCCCTAACATACAGTTATAAACCCCTTTAATATTCACTTGATATATACGGTCCAAATCCGCCTCAGTTGTTTGCTCAAGCGTACCTACATGAGAAACACCAGCACTATTGACTAAGATGTCTATGCCTGTCGTATTGCCATGAATGTGCGCCATAACCTCCAATACCTGATCTTGTTGGGCCACATTACAGGTATATGCTTTTGCTTTCCCTCCAGCATCCCGAATAGCACGAACTGTTTCTGCCGCGTTTTCGTCTTTTAATTCCAGGATATGAACATCCGCTCCTTGTGAAGCCAAAGACTTCGCTATCGCTTGGCCGATCCCGCTGCCGCCACCGGTAATAACAGCAACTTTATGATCTAATCGAAATAAATTCATTATTAATTTTAATTTACAAGAGGCTGTGTCAAAAAGTCGAGCTCGAGGCCATTCCAAACAAACCCACCGCCATTCCGAACTTGATTACCTTCGGTGAGTTCGCAAGCTCGGTTCGGAATCTTCAGAAAGGAAACGCCGAATCAGTACCTCATGAACTGAACTTGACTTTTAACACAGCCTCTGATAGTTCTATCCTCAAAGGGTAACGGTTTGTCCCGTACGAACAGACTTGTCACAAGCAAAAGCAATCCGCAAACTATTGACTGCATCGTCCATATGGTCTGACAAGTCGATATCTTCCTGAATAGCCTTTAAAAAATAACGCTGTTCACGGTTGCAAAGTTCTTGGTGATCAGGCTCGTCTTGCAAATCGATCCATTCATCCTCTTTTGCAAATTTCTCATTCTCGTCTAGATCGGCATGGTGAACAAGCAGCGATTCTGTTTTGGTATGTGCTTCAATAGAACCCGACTTCCCTTTTCCGCCCGCATCCCGGGCAACAATTGAAACCGAACCCTTTGGTCCCACTACATCCTTAACGAAGAAAGCGGTTTCACTTATCATCGGTCCCCATCCGGCTTCATACCAACCTACCGAGCCATCTTCAAAACGAAGCTGCAGCTGTCCATAATTATAATTACCTACCGGAATATCTTCCGTCAGCCTCGCGCCAATCGCATTCACGCTGACGGGTTTCGAGCGCGTCATTTGGCACATCACATCAATATAATGTACACCGCAATCCACAATTGGGCTCAAGCTCTTCATCAGGTTACGGTGCAAGGTCCACATGGCGGTGTCACTTTGTTGATTCAGGTTCATTCGCATTACCAAAGGTCGACCCACGTTCTGGCTCAACTCAATGAAACGCTCCCAAGAAGGATGGTGACGGAGAATATAACCTACTACCAGTTTCTTCCCCGCTTTTTTTGCTGCTGCGACAATCCGCTCCGAGCCCTCAACGGTATCTGCCACCGGCTTCTCCACAAACACATGACAACCGGCATCAAAGGCCTTCATTGCAAAACTTTCATGCGTATCAGGATAAGTGGAAATAGCCACTGCACCTGGTTTCGTAGCTTCCAAGGCTTCTTCATAATCATCATAAAGCGTATATCCGCCTCCAAGTTTTTCATTCAGCACTTCCTTACTCTTTCCAGTAGAAACCAATCCACAGATTTCAAATTCATCCATGTTGTGGTAAGCAATCGCATGAGAAGTTCCCATATTACCACAACCTACTACCAAAATTCGTATTTTTTCCTTGTTTGACATTATTTAAATCTATTAATTCTACAATTGTTTATACTCTCCTAATGATCGCTTATACGTTTATTATTTTTTCAGCGGAATTATATCAAGCTTTCTAACGAACATCTCGGCACCTTCCGATTGGAGCTGGATACGGCCTTTTGAAGGCTTCACGTTCATGGCCTGGTTTACCAATACGCCATTCAGGTAAATGGAAATATTATCCCCCTCCAACACACACTCTAAGCGGTTCCACTCACCAACCGGTTTCTCGACGTCATGGGCGCCCCTGAAACCTTTTACATCTTTCCAATCGGGATCGCGTGCAAACCAGTTGATCCGTCCCTTGTTGATGGTAGCAGGCTCGCCGCCTTCCTTAAAAATATAGGAAGCACCTTGCTTTTCGGCAGCTACAGGCGAAGTAATCTCAAAATTATCGGTCCCATCGCCTACAACAATAAAGTCGCCCGTACCGCCTTCAATGATATTGCATTCAATGGAGTGCATCCAGATGCCCGAGTATCCCCCGTCTTCTCCCTTGGAATGAAAGAGCAAACCATTATCACGCGCCCTATCTGCCCTTTTCCCATGCGTCTCATCTCCCCACTTATATTCAAGAACAAGCTTGTAATTCTCATATTCTTTTTTCGTCGTGATACAGCCCCATTCTTCACCGGAGACACGGATCATCCCATCTTGTACGGTGAATACATTTTTCGGGTCATCATTGCGTCCACGGTCTTTGATAAAGGTATACCAGCCTTTTAGGTTCTTCCCATTAAAGAGGTGTTTCGCAGGTTTCTGTTTGGTTTCTTGGGCAAAAGTGCTCTCTACTGCCAAAGTTGTCGAAAGCAGGAGGGCCAGCAATGTAATGAATACTCTTTTCATATTAGGTTTACTTATTAAACGATTAATTATTCAATTTATTTATTATTTGCTACTCTAAGACGTTTCATGGGGTCGGGAAGTGCTTCCAGAAAGGCCATAAGATCCGAGAGTTCTTCCTTGCTGAGCTGCTGGTCAAGACCAGGAGGCATCATCGACACATTATGCGGTTCGATGGATGTGATGTCAGCACGGGGAACACGTACTCCAGGACCCGGACCTACGGTAACCATTACCGCGTCGGACAATTGTTCGGCGATGACCCCGGTATAGGTATTGCTTCCGGTGACCACCTTATAGGTTTCATATTCCCTAGCAAAGCTCGCGCTCGGATAAACGATTGCTTCCAGGATATCATGCTCCGACCTGATTTCCCCGATATTGCTCAAATCAGGCCCGAACACCCCACCTTCCCCACCTACCGAATGGCAGGTAAAGCAAGTTCCCTTACCGAAAAACACCTTACGGCCCCGGGTGATATCGCCCTTTGCCAAGGACGATTGCAGCTCCTGCAATTTAGACAGGCGTGCGGCATGGCGTTCTTTTAAGATAGCCAGCAAAGGCTTGGCTTCGGCCTGTACCGAAGCCGGGAAACCCGACAATAACTTTTGCAAGTCCTGTTCCGAAAGATTGTCCAAGCGGTCACCGGAACTGCCCAATGAAGCTATCAAGGCTTTGCCCACCTCCTCGTTCTTATTCCCTTGGAAGACCTCTACAAGGCTAGGGACTAGGAATAGATCCGCATTCGGCACCTGATTCTGTGCAATCTCCATAAGCTGGGTATCAGTGAGTTCAGCACGGGTCAAAAGCCGTACCGCAGCCTGCCGGACAGGGGAATCAAAATCTGGGCCTAAATAACCGAGCAACATGTCAAACTCAGCATCGGAAAGCTGTGGCGCAGACATGGTACGGGCGCTCAGTGCTTGTATCCTAAAATCGGCGGGTGCCTTGGGATCTTGTATAATATTTTCGATTTGCCGGTTCAATGCAGGGATACTGCGCGACTCGATCAGCCCCAGTACACCGGTACGAACTTGAACATTATCTGACAGCAATAAACGGCCCAGTTGATCTGTCCAGGAAGCGGGCAGTTCCTTGATAGAGGAGCCTGCGATTACCTCCAGCAAAAAGAGCTTCCGGGCATTTGGTGCATTTTCTTTTTGCAATTGCCGCGCCACAAGGGCCTGTAGCTGCGGATTCCCGGAAAAAGTTATCATTAAATTGCGTATCAATTCCACTTCCTCTTCAGGCAGCTCTGCATTCGCCAGGCGCCTGTCAAGAAAATCCACTACAATCCCCGCCCATTCGGGGCGGTGCGAAGCGATCCAGATGCCGGTATGGCGAAGCGTTGCATCGTCACTAGCTAGAAAAGGCACCAGTTGGCCGGATTGGAGCGAAGAACCATCCATTTGATCAAGCGCGATTACCGCCGCTTTCCTCACATTGGTCGAGGCATTGTTCAGTGCCGCTACCAAAGGTTGCGGATGTTTCAATAAAGTCAAGGCATGGATGATCGCATGCTCCACAAAGCGGTCATCAGGGTTATCGGCAGCTTCCAGTAAGGCAGTCACCGCACGGCTTTCGCCAATCTGCTCCAATGCCGTCGCCGCCTGCCTACGGACCGGCGCTTCGTCTTTTTTTACCAGCTCCATTAGCTTATCGACCGATTCCTTGTCTTTCGCAAGACCGAGCGAACGTGTAGCTGCGGTCCGCACAATGGCACTTTCATCATCCAGGGCGGTACGCACGCCATTGATAGATTCCGGTGTATTGATACGCGCAAGCGCAAAAACGGCTGCAGTACGTGTTCCCTCATCGCCGGCATGTAAACTGTTTTTCAAAGGAGTGACAGCTTCCGATCCCTTCGCTACCAGTTGTTCAACCGCATTGTCTTTCACCGCTGTACGCGAATCGGTTAGGTATTCAACCAGCTCTTGGGGCGATTTTTCATGAAGGTCAAGTCCCTTGCCCCATGGATCTTCTACTTGTGGCGCATCTTTTTTCCTAATCCGGTAAATCCCCCCACGGATATCAGGTTTTGCCACGCGCGAAAGTGGACAGCCTTCGATAAACCATCCACCCGTAACAACCACCAACAGGCTGCCATCAGCATCCTGCAAGACATCAGTAGGATGAATGTCCGCACCCGTAGAGGTCATAAAATCTTCTTCTGTGGTTGTGAAGGTGGCTCCTACCGGCTCGATTGTATGCCTCACGATCTTGCCCGTATTGAACACCGCACTGAACAGGTTGCCATCAAAACCCTCTCCCAGCTGGTCACCACGGTAGCGGACCAACCCGGCATGGGCTATCCGGGGAAGCTTGGTCATAGACGGCATCAATTCACCTGTCAGCTTCAAGTTATCTTCGTCAATAACGCTATTGTATTTTGGATAGACCCCGCCTTCAACCCAATGCATGATCGCATCGCGTTGGCCATCTTTGGGGTCAGTAAAGTAAGTCATCGTGCCGATGGTTTCGCCTCCGGGCATGAAAACCATCTCTATGGAGTTGTCGAAGCCGCCACCGGCCATCGACTCCAATCCGCTACCGTCGGGGCGGCAGCGCCAGATCCGCGCCCCTTTCCCTTTCAAGTTCACGCCCTCTTTCGTGGTGATATCAAAGCCACGGCGTGCATCGCAAAGATAGAGCCAACCGTCCGGACCCATGAACGGCCCGTGCAACGTAGCCGCATTGGCGTTCAACACCCAACCGCTGAGCAACACTTCCTTTTCATCGGCTACCCCATCATCGTCGGTATCCGTATAACGCATCAGGTTGGGAGGTGCAGCGGCATACAAGCTTCCTTGATAGAAGGTCCCCCCCATAGGCAAGGGCACGTTGTCTACAAAAATACTCGATTTATCAAACGTGCCGTCGCTATCCGTATCTTCCAGCAAGCGGATATGGTAAGTAGGGTTTTTTAGCATTTCTTCCGTGCCCATTGTATTGACACCGGTCGACTCGAATACAAAAAGCCGGCCGCGGTCGTCGAAGCTGGCAAACATCGGGTAGGAAATCAAGTCGGGGGAAACGACCTCTTCGATTACATAACCGTCGGGCACTTGTAAATCCCCCGGACCCGTACCTGGGCCTTCTTGCTGTTTACAAGCCGAAAAAATAAGCAAGGCAGTACAAAATAGCACAAATGATAGATTAGACGCTGCTTTTCTTAAAATCAATGAAAAATAGTTCATGAAATGTTGTATCTAAATTAAATAATATTTAGTGCATTTAGTACGATAACGAATCTACCATTTTTACTTATATTTAAAAATTAAAATTAAAATAAATTCGCTTTATTAGCCTTAGGTATTGAATTTGTTATAAAGCAAAATCCAAATTTTATTCCTTAGCAATAAGTTAACGTACTATGCAATTGATTAAGGATTCTGTGTAAGGTTAGGATTAATATTCATCTCTCGTTCAGGAATATAATAGATAACCCTTGGATCTGTCGGCTCTACCCTAAAATGGAAATTATCGGTTCCATGCAATCCGGGATATGCCCTTACCAGCGGAAGGTTATTTCGATACAGGTCTCCCGGCCGCTGCCCTTCAAATGCGAGCTCCAACCTCCGTTCTTCCAGCACCACATTAAATACGCTTCCCCGCCCCTTTAAACCATCAACACTATACAAGGCGCTGCCCGAAAGACCGGCCCTTTCCCGAATAACATTCACATCAGCAATCGCCAGCTCATCATTCCCTAGTTTCGCATTTGCTTCTGCCCTGTTTAAATACATTTCAGCCAAGCGAAGGTATACCGGCGAACTTAAATTCGCGATCCCTTCCTGCCAGTTGTACTTATTGATAAAATACTGAGGTGATGTCCCGCGGTATTGTAATACACCATCAATGTAATGCGGTGTTATAAAAGCATGACGCGCATCTTCCGGGTATTCATTCAACAAATCCATAAAGGCCTGCGAAGCATAATATTCACCCCAACCCGTTGACAGCGTAGCCGGATCATTGTAGTATAACGACCCTACCGCATTCTTATCTTTGTTATCCGAAATCGTGTGCCGGATATTGAAAATAGTTTCGGGATTACTTTCCGGTACAAGCGTAGGCGCCTTCTTATAAACATCCGTACTCGCCAACTGGTAACGTCCAGAATTGATTACCTTATCCGCATAAGCAATGGCATTTTCATTATCTTCCATGAAGAGGTACACACGCGAAAGCAGTGCTTCGGCAACCGCTTTCGAAGCAAAATTGGAATTTTTATCTTCCGTCATCAAAGCGGCAGCCTTCAGCAGGTCAGCAATGACAAAATCGTATACCTCTTTTACCGTATTCCGTGCCGGGAAATCTTCCGTATCCGAATTGTCCTTGATCGGCACACCCGGATTATTGCCATCCCCTTGCGGATAAGGACGTCCAAACAACCTGACCAAGTTGAAGTGTGCCATTGCCCGAAGGTATAAGTTCTCACCTTTCAGCTGATCGAGCACCGCAGACTCACCATCTTGTATTTTCTCGATAATCAGGTTCGCAGAATAGATCAATTTATACGATTGCTCCCAAAAATCCGTGGTTGGGTACATCGCCGGAATATGTTTATAGGAAGCACCCAGCGAAGCTTGATCACCATCTGCACCACTTTGCACTACATTATCCCCGGGCCATTCGTTCAAGGTCAGCAAATGCCGGGTATACTTCTCTGCTACCAACATGGAATAATTGCCATAGGTGGCAATCTGAATATCTTCAGGAGTGGCCAATGCCACCTCATTTGATTTGCTATCATAAGGTTGCAGGTCTTTCTTGCACGCAGCTACCAAAGTAAGCAACGTCATCGCAACCATCATTCGTTTCGTGATCGTGTTCATCATATCTGTAATTACTGCTAATTGTTCTGTTATTTATAAACCGATATTGATCCCAAATAAGACCTTCCTGCTTATGGGGTATTTTACACTTGAAGTTCCCCCACCCGGTCCTAACGACACCTCCGGATCCATTCCGGAAAATTTCGTAAAGGTCAGCAGGTTATCACCGCTTACGAAAAGTTTCGCGTTCGCGATATGAAGCCTGTTCAGGAAATCGGTCGGCAGTTCATAAGAAAGCCTTACGTTGCGGAGACGGATATAGCTCCCATTTTCAAGATACCTTGAAGAAGCACTATTGGAACTTTTATTGCCTCCGAATACCGGTTTAGGATGAGTAGCGATATCTCCCGCTTTCTCCCAGCGGTTCCAGTCATCCGCCAATACCATGCTATTAAAAGTATAATATGCACCATCCGAGTCAAAAAGTCCGCGTGAGGTATGGTAAACCAAATTCCCGCTAACAAAATTAAAAAACGCAAACAAGGAAAAGCGTTTATAAGAAAAGGTATTGCTCATCCCACCCGTAAAATCAGGAGATGCCGAACCAACATCTTGCTGGGTAGCATCGGCGTAAGAATTCGTGGTAGTAGCGACCTGATTGCCATTTTCATCCGTTGTGATCAATTCCCACAGCGGATCGCCATTCGCCGGATCCACGCCCATCCACTTGCGCATATTCCAGGTATACAACTGGTGACCTTCACTAATCAATAAATTGCCTTGTCGAATATCTTTCCCTTGATCAAGCACCAATACCTTGCTGCGGTTGAACGCAATATTGAAATTGGTTTCCCATTTAAATTCACCCTTCAGGTTATCCGTATTCAAGTTGATCTCGAGCCCCCTGTTCTGTATAGAACCCACGTTTTTGATGACCGACCCAAAACCGCTGGTAAAGGGTTTCTCGACTTCCAACAGCAAGCCTTTCGTGGTCTTATCATATACATCGAGGTTCAAAGAGATACGGTTGAACAAACCGATATCCAATCCGATATTGAAACTTTTCGCTTTCTCCCAGGTGAGGTTGTTGTTAACCATTTGGGAAGGGATCGCACCCGAATTATTGGCATATTGCGTTGCAAAACTATACAGGCCCAATGATTGGTAGTCATCAATATTGGCATTCCCGGTTACCCCATAACTTCCGCGAATTTTCAGCAGGTCAATTTTATCCCGGTCTTGCATAAACCCTTCGTTGCTTAATATCCAGGAAGCCCCAAGGGTATAGAAATTGGCCGACCGGTTATCGGCACCAAAGCGGGAGGATGCTTCATTGATGAAAGAACCGACAGCAAAATAGCGGTTATCGTAGTTATAATCCAACTGTACCAAACCTTTCGTAAAGGCATTCTCACTAATGCCACCCGTTGCATCCAAGATGCGCGATGCCGTGCTCATCACATGCAAGCCTGGTGCCAAGCCTTCGCCTTGGACGCTATTAAAATCAGAACGGTTTTTTTCAGCTTCAACGACACCAAGTGCTTCAAAAGCATGTTTTCCAAAACTACGGTTATAATGTAACCTATTAGACGTAATCAATGACAAACCATCATTCGAAGAATTGGTGAGCCTTCCCAAACCCTTGCCGGCTTTCGAGCGTATATCATGATACAAATCATTCTGCGAATTCGAATAGCTCACCCGATTGAAAGTAGAGAACCTTAAGTTAGGAAGAATGCTATAATCCAAGGTGATATCCCCATCGAGTCCCTTACCTCCTGTTTCATTTAAATTATAGAGCCACCCATGCAAGAAATTTTCCTGTTCCCTGCCATACCAACCCCCTTCTGTCCCCCGATTAAGGGTACCGTCCGGATGATAGGGATTATCCCAAGGCATGTTGATATACGAGCCATAGAGCGCGCCGTCCAAGCCTGCAGGATCAGAATCCTGATCGCTGAGCCGGGCATTGAACTTTACATTCAACTTCAGTTTATCGTTGATCTTATGCGTAATATTCGTCCGGACGTTAAACTGTTTATTCGTGTTGAATTTAAGTGTACCCTCTTCATCATAATAATTTCCGGCCACATAAAACTGCGTCTTTTCCGAACCACCTGAAACCGACACGCCATAATTCTGGGTAATGGCCGTCCGAAAAGCCAGGTCAAACCAATTGGTGTTCTGCGAAAGTACACTGGCAGGTATTTCCGTATCAAAGCGGTCTACCGGATAAAAACTCTTTTCGTAATCATATAATTGCTGAGAATTCATAACCCTGAAATTTCCTGTATTGGCCTGGTTGAAACCCACGGTAGAACTGATATCTATTTTGGTTTTTCCTACCGTTCCTGATTTTGTCGTAATGATAATTACCCCATTCGCCGCCCTCGAACCATATAAGCCCGTAGCAGCCGCATCTTTCAGGATCGTGACCGATTCAATATCTTTGGGATTAGCACTCCCCCCAATAATCCCGTCCACGACATATAAGGGACTAGAACCGGCATTGATGGAGCTTGAACCCCTTATGATGACATTGGAGCCAGCGTTCGGGTCGCCTGAAGGATTGGAAACGATAACACCGGCAGCTTTCCCTTGCAATAAACCCGAAACATCATTTGAGGTAACATCATTTAACTCGTTCCCGGAGACCACATCCACCGAACTCGATAAATGAGAGAGTTGTTTTGATGAATAGCCCACCACAACCACTTCATCCAATTGTCCAGCCCCTGTTTCCATTGTTATCACAATCTCCGTTCTTCCATCAACCGGCACCTCCTGGGTTTTAAAGCCGATGTAGGAAACCACCAATACACTTTCTTTCTCCACTTGTATGGAAAACCCTCCCTCAGAATCCGTCGTAGTGCGCGTCGACAAATTGCCCTTTACCGCTATTGTAGCGCCGGGAAGAGCTTCACCCCTTGCATCTTGCACTTTTCCGATGACCGTGATCCCTTGTTGAAGCATTTGCGTCATAGAAGATTGGGCTGGAATGACCGTTGAAGGCTTGCGTGCGTTGATTACCACCGTACCGGAAATAACTTTATATTCCAATGATAGACCCGCCACTACCTTGTCCATCACCGCATCGATAGGCTTGTTCTTAAAGTTCAATGTTACACGCGGCGCTTTTTTCAGGAGCTCTTCATCATAAAAAAAACGATAATCCGTTTTCTTTGAGATCTTAGCAAAAAGCTCTTCCAAGGTGGCATTTTTTACCGAGAGCGTGATGCCTTGTGCCAAACCTTCTGCTTTTGCCATCACTGAAAATGCAAAAACGAGAATAATAGAAATCTTCATGGTTCGTAGAATTGAAGAAATAAGTGGATTACAACACTGCTTTGCCAAGCAGTGGATGTGGGAAAAATAATTCATAGAAATCTCTAATTTATGTAAAATGTTGCTTTTATCCTTCTTTAAGAAACTTAAAAGCATAACAAGGGTGACAAGAAATGTATATTTATTTCTTTTATCGTTTCAAGCATGTGCGAGAAGCGCTTGAATCAGGCTTATCGGCAAGGGATGCCGCTTTATGCCATCGTATATGTCATACTTAAATATTACATCGTTTCAAAAAGTTGGCCGTTATTCGCTGTACCCTTTCGTCCACTCCGTGTGGGCGCCCGAAATGTGAATGAGGAGGAACCAATCCGGGTGGCTGGGCCAGCCCCATTGACCAAAATATGGTTGCCGCATTGAACACCCAATTTCCTTTGGGTCCTGGATAAACTGTAGCCGTATAATGTGATTCTGCCCCGCCACTGTTTATGGTTGTTCCTTCAGCTACAACTTCCAAGCCCGGAATGGCGGCAGGATCGCCATGATGCTCCCAACCTACCAGCCCGGGGATCCTATCACCCTTTTTCATTCCTGTTCCTTCAAATACCCAGTGATCCGGATTGCTCACAATCCAATCTGCGGAACCATTAGGCGGCGAAGGGTTCCGGGCTCCGATTAATAATCCTTCATTGGGACCGGCCATTGCAAAAGGACCTGCATAGTTCTTACGGGCTTTTTCTTCTTTAGAAAGCCCTCCAAAGCGTCCCTTACGCGCTATTATACGAAATGGTCGACTTTCAACATCCGGCTCTATTGACAATCTTGAACCATCTAGAGCCAATCCTGCTTCTCCATCGAATTTGTTTGCTTTTTTAACGCCAGACTTAAGCTCGATTACCCACTTCACACTGTTGCCTGATAGGAAGGCCACATTCAACCCATTATCTACAGCTTTTTTAACGTTCTCGTACATCCCTAACGTCCAGTATTCATCATGGCCAACCGAAAGAAAACACTTTATAAGATCAAGGGCTTTCGGATCTGCATGTGTATCAATATTTGAACGATAGGTGACATCATAACCTTGTTGCTCGAGCCAAAAACAAAGTGGGTATTCCCAAAGAAGGAATTCACCGGAACCTTGCGACAACGGTTGGTCTACTACTTGCGGATATTTCCCAAAAGGTCGATCATAACTGACCCAAGTTCGTGTGCTATGCGGCTGTTTGGGAGGGTCACTATCATAAAGAGAATATTCATCTGGCCATTTATTATAAGCTTGCCATGTAGTATCACTAGTTTGGAACAAAATGTCCGCTTTCCGGTCGTCACGTACCACAAAGACAATGTAACTCTCATACCGATGTGCTTTGCAGCGGAGTTTACCGAGGTATACGCCGCTAAGCCAGTCCATCGGAATCGTAAGTGTTGTGGTCCGCTCCCAATTACAGGCACGCAACCGGTGTTCTGCAATGGGCGGCGTGGGTTGCGGTTCGACATGTAAGGCATCCAATCGTTTCACGAACCGGGCACCTTTTCCACCATAATAGCCCATCCGGAAAATATCAATGGTAACCTCTGTCGCCGCCTCAACATTCAGGAAAATATCCAATGTCTCCCCTGCCAGTACGCTCATTTTTGAACAATATCCTTCAATAAGCTTAGAACGATGTAATTCTGATTTAATATAGGTAAGTTGCCAATCTGTCGTACCTTCCTTCTCGTTCTCAGCTGCAATCAGGTTCTTCCTCGCAAACTTTGTTTGAACAATACTATTTAAAGGAGTTAGTGTTCCTGCTAAACCCACGTGCGCCGCATCCTTAAGTAACTTGCGCCTTGTCAATTGAGTCTTTCTCTCCATTTTGTTTTATTATGCTTGAAATACCCCCAAAGCTTGAGATATAAACTTGTTTATACTACTGAGGAAATCGCTTTTTTTAATAGATTATGTGTGATCTTCTGTACTCTCGGATCTGGTCCATGCGGACGATTATAATGAGACCATGGAAGCGTATGTCCAGGAGGACTACTCAATCCTTGTGCCCAGAAAATTGTTGAGGCATTAAAAACAAAGTTGTCCTTTGGTCCGGGATAAATACAAGCTTGCCAATTCGCAGGTCTACTACCGCCTTGCCAGGCAGTACCTTGAGCCACTACCTCCATTCCGGCAATATCTGCTGCATCATTATGAAACTCCCAACCAATCAAACCGGGAATACTATCTCCTTTTTTTATCCCCGTTCCCTCAAACATCCAGTGTTCGGGTTTCGTTATAATCCAGTCGCCACCCCCGTTAACAGGTCGTATGTTTCTTACACCCATCAGCATCCCTTCATCTGGACCTCTTTCCGGAAACGGACCATTTGCTTTCTCCCTGACTTCCGCGTGAGGACGGCTGCCACCATAAGGACCTGCACGGAAAATCGCTCGGTTGGGAACCCCTTTACTGTTAGCTGAGAATGGCGATACCCAGCAAATCGTATTGCCTGAAAAGAACAACAGGTTCACTCCATTATCCCGCAATGCCTCCACACTCCTAAACTGCCTAATATCCCAGTATTCGTCATGGCCAACGCTCAGAAATGCCTTCGCCCGCAGGCCAATATCTGGAGTCACAAGGTCACTGTTTGAACAATAGGACACATCATAACCATGTTGTTCTAGAAAATAAGAGAAGGGCTTTTCAAATGAGATGAACTCTCCCGACCCAAAGGATAAAGGATCGTTTACAATACCCATGTATTGTGATTGCCGGCCATAAGGCCGGTCAAAGCTCACAGCCGCAAACGGGCCTTGCCCTCCATCTGGATGCGTGTACAAAGAGTAATTGCTCGGCCATCGGTTGTATGCCTGCCAAGTATTATCAGAGCACTGGAAAACGATGTCTACCGGACGCTCGTCTTTGACAATAAAAATAATATAGCTCTCCCAATAAGGCTCATCTTCATTTTCTGGAAGGGTCTTCAGCTTTCCTAAATAGACCCCGCTGACCCAGTCATCGGGAATGGCCAAAGTCGTGGAAACATCCCACTTACATTCGTGGATGTTCTTCTTCCCAGGGGATGGCACTACTTGCTCCTTTCCTTCTAACGGCCCGATCGATTTCACCAACCTTCCACCGGTACCCGAATAATAACCTGTACGGTAAATATCAAGTTTATAGGACTGCATTGGCGAGGTAGAAACCATGATATCAAGTTTATCCCCCGCTTTAACGCTCTGTGCCGAACAATACCCTTCGATATATGGCGTACGATGTTGATGTTTATCTGGCCTTACGCGGGTCAACTGCCAATCCGTAGTACCTGCTTTCGCGTTCTCACGGATGATCGGGTTATTTTTCTGTAGTGCAGTATCTGCACATGAGTTCAACGGTCCCAAGGAAAGGGCCAAGCCAGTACCGGCGGCTAATTTAATAGCGTCTCGCCGGGTGTATTGATTCTTATTTTTCATGATAATTAACTTTCTATCTATTCTATAACTCAATTAACTAGCGTCCATAATCCGTGTAAATGTTACCTAGCTATCTGATTGTTGGGTAAGAAACACCCAGCTGTTCCATGTAAGAAGTATATTTTTTAGGATTATAGTAATATTCTTTTTGCTTTGGACGATATTCATCCATTTGTTTTTGATTCAACCATATCGCAGGATTATCGGTGTTAGAAATGAATGGTATATAGTTGATATCTTTAGTTTGCACCTCGTTAAAATAAGCCCATGCTTCTTTAAGTATTTTAGGATTCACAAACATATCAAGTAGCGTCATAGCTTCTGCCTTGGCACCTGCAGCTACTCCTTTATAGGCGATTGGTGTAGCCATCGAAACAGCATTGGCCCAATGATGACCTGGCAGCCCCGGAATATTAGAAGGAAATCTTAGCACGACTGTAGGAACATTCCACGCTATATCCGCAATATCGTCACTACCTCCACCGATCGAAAATTGGGCAGGTTTCCCCAATGAACTTAACGTCGTTGAAAGACCTGACACTGACAGTCCACGATGAGATTCAGGTTGAACTTCCAATTGAATTGAACGTGCAAGAAGCTGATCTTCTTCACTCCATGTTGGCAAACCCACCTTTTTCATATTCTCATACATCGCCTCAGCAATGGCCTTGTTAAAGTGGCCGGGCCATGCACTCCCCAATATTCTATGGCTAACTTTCGTCCCTGTTATTTCAGCGACGGATTCCGACATTCGTATGGCATCATCGTACATCGCTTTTATTTTAGGATAAGTACGTTCCCGAAAATAATACCAAACAACGGCTTTCGCCGGAACCACATTAGGCTGGTCCCCACCGTCTGTTATCACGTAATGCGAGCGCTGTGTAGGTTCCATATGTTCACGATGGTAATTCCAAGAAACATTGAACAATTCAACAGCATCTAACGCACTTTTCCCTCTCCAGGGTACCGATGCGCTATGAGCTGCCTCACCTTCAAATGTAAACTCGACAGAAACTAAGCCGTTGTTTCCCGAATCGCCATAACCTACGGCAAGATTACTGCTTACATGCGTAAAAATACAGGCATCAACATCCTTGAAATACCCCTCCCGTATATAATATGCCTTTGTGCCAACAAGTTCTTCGGCAACACCCGGCCACAACATAATTGTACCTGGAATTTTCTCCCGTTCCATAATTTTCTTTAGCGAAAGAACCGATGCAATATTTAATGGCATCCCCGCATTATGGCCTTCACCGTGACCGGGGGCTCCTTCGATAAGGGGGTCGTGGTAAGCCACACCCGGTTTTTGGGAGGCCTTCGGAATGCAATCAATGTCGCTGCCTACCGCAATTATCGGCTTGCCACTTCCCCATTTAGCCACCCAGGCAGTAGGTATACCCGCTATCCCCTTCTCAACTTCAAAGCCATTTTCTGCAAGAATAGTAGTCAGGTAACGTGAAGTTTCTGTTTCGTGGAAGCCCAACTCAGCAAAACTAAATACCATATCCACCATTTCCTGAATCGCCTTCTGCTGTCCTTGAATGTCTGCTACAAGTTCCTTTTTCAGTGCGTCCAGTTTAGCCTGCTTAAACAAGGGCTTATCCTGCCCGTTTACCGAATAAATACAAAGTAGTACAACACCAAAAGAAAGTAAGATAAACCGAATTTTTTTCATTACATACGTTTGTTAAAAATTACTGATTATGAAGCCGCTATGCGATAGCTTTCTTTAATAAATTATGTGTGATTTTCTGCACCCTGGGATCTGGGCCGTGAGGACGGCCATAGTGCGACCAAGGGAGGGTATGCCCCGGCGGTTTACTTAAACCTTGAGCCCAGAAGATGGTCGAGGCATTAAAAACAAAATTACCTTTTGGCCCCGGATAAATCACTGCCTGCCATAGCGACGGATTCTTTCCTCCCTGCCAGGCAGTGCCTTGTGCCACTACTTCCAAGCCCTTAATCGGCGCCGGATCCCCGTGGTATTCCCAACCAATCAAACCTGGAATACTATCTCCATTTTTGACGCCGGTACCTTCAAACATCCAATGTTCAGGTTTGGTAATGATCCAGTCGCCGCCGCCATTAACCGGACTGATATTTCTTGCCCCCATCAACATTCCTTCATCGGGGCCTAATTCAGGAAATGGACCATGGTTTTTGTTTGTCCTTTCCGGAATACGCGAGTTCGGGATCGTCGGCCCCTGCCGATTGCCGCCATACGGACCTGCCCTGAATATCGTTCGGTTTTCAACACCTTCGCTATTTGGGGAAAATGGTGTTACCCAGCAAAGCGTGTTTCCTGAGAAAAACAACAAGCTTACTCCGTTATCCCGCAACGTTTCGACGCTTCTAAATTGTCGGATGTCCCAGTATTCGTCATGGCCTACACTCAGAAAAGCCTTTGCCTTTGAGCCGATATCAGGGGTTATAAGATCGCTGTTCGAGCAGTAGGTGACATCGTAACCATGCTGTTCCAGAAAAAATGAAAAAGGCCTTTCGAAAGAGATGAACTCACCTGAGCCGAATGACAATGGATCGTTCACAATGCCCATGTATTGGGATTGTCTGCCATAGGGTCGATCAAAACTCACATCGGCCCATGGGCCTTGCCCACCATCCGGGTGGGTATAAAGGGAGTACTTACTAGGCCAGCGGTTGTAGGCTTGCCAAGTATTGTCTGAACATTGAAAAAGAATATCAACCGGCCGGTATTCTTTCACTATGAATATGATATAACTCTCCCAGTAGGGTTGATCTACTTCCTTAGGAAGTGTCCGAAGCTTCCCTATATAAACCCCGCTGATCCAATCATCCGGGATAATAATGCTAGTAGAAACCTCCCACTTGCATTCATGGATATTTTTCTTTCCGGGCGAAGGCACTTCTTGCTGTTTACCTTGCAATGGACCAATGGTTTTCATCAACCTTCCACCGGTACCCGAATAGTAACCGGTACGATAAATATCAAGTTTATAAGATTGCAGGGGTGCTGTAGAAACCATAATATCAAGTTTATCGCCCGCTTTTACGCTTTGTGCCGAACAATATCCTTCGATATAGGGTGTACGCTGTAGACTTTTATCCGGACGTACACGGGTCAGCTGCCAGTCGGTAGTACCCTCCTTCTTATTTTCTCGAACAATAGCATTATCTTTCTGTGGAAGGTTACCTGCAAAAGAATTCAAAGGTCCCATAGAAAGTGTCAATCCGGTACCTGCTGCTAATTTAATAGCATCGCGTCTAGTATATTGATTTTTCTTTTCCATCAGTATTTTTTTTGTATTGATTACCAATTAGGGTTTTGGACAAGCACTGAAGCTCCGTTTTTTTCTTTAACACTCAGTTCAATTTGTTCTAATGGAATAGGGTATAATTCATGCTTACCTTTAATAAACACACCCTGCTTATAATTGCTCGCAGGATTGAGTCCTGGTTCACTTCCTTCCCTTTCCATTACCCAATTATGTCTCGCAGCTTGGTCGAAGTCATTTCCATCATAACGGCGCATGTCGAAAAAGCGGTGGTGTTCCATTGCCAATTCCAACCTTCGCTCAAAGCGAACGGCTTTCCGGGCATATGATTGACCGTTAGCGGAAAAATGACCCTGGTAAAGACCTACCTTATAATTTGCTGCCGGTATATCGGTAAAACCTGCCGTTGGGTTTTCCGGATCAACGTAGGTATGTACCCAACCCTCTGGATTAGCCGCGCGTGCTCTAACTCTATTTACATACTCCTCGGCCTTATCCAAGCTTCCCACTTCTACTTCGCACTCTGCTGCCCACAACAATACATCCGCAAAGCGAATCATGTTGTAAGGATTGCTTGTAGCACCGCCCCCTCCCTGCCTTTCACTAGCCACATTCGCTTGGGTAGAAATGTTTTTTACTGAAAGGTAAGGACCAGAAGTAAACTGGTTTCTTACCCAGGCCTTTCCCGGCATCACCCCCCAGTCCCTATACGGAATTCCCCGGCGCCCCACGTTATGATCCAAACGGGAGTCTAATGTACCTTGATAAGGAGTAAAGGGCTCTGATGATTCCAGTCCCTGATCATGGGGAAGACGATTGTTTTGATAATCGTTAAGTAAGGGCAGCCCGGTAGTGGCATCGGTTTGATAGGCATCTACCAGGTCAAATGTAGGCTGGAACCAACCGTAACAGCATGTTGCAGGCCCTCCAAAACTACCGTTATAGTAATCCATCGGATTTCCGTTTGCTCCATTTGCTCCGTCATTAACCGACATTTGAACTGCGAATACCGACTCAGCACCGTTCTTTGTTTCAGTTATAAAATTATCACCATAATTTTCGAGCAAATCATATTTTTTACCATTCGACGTTTGTCCATTCAGTATAATATCATCTAATAAAACCTTTGCTTCAGAAAACTTTTTTTGAAACATGTAGGCTTTTGCCAAAAATGATTTAGCGGCCCATTTATTAGCCCGACCTACATCTATCTTGGTATCCGTTAAGTTATCCGCCGCAAATTGAAAATCTGCCTCAATTTTAGGATACACAGGTTCTGTATTGGGCACGAAATAGTTGTTTTCAGAATAGCCAATGGTTTCATCTATCCACGGAACATTTCCCCATAACATGACGAGGTACAAATAATAAATTCCGCGTAGAAACCTTGCTTCCCCTTCCAGTTGAATAGCATCCTCCGGCCTTAAATCCGTTGCCTTAGGAAGTAACTTCAACACATCATTGCATCGTTGAACAGCCGAATACAAAAATCGCCATCGATCGTTGAACTGCGACATAGATGGATCGATAAGGAAGGCGTTAATGGTACTTCCACCACTTTCAGTACCTAATCGTGCATCATCGGGTGCCAGCAATACCGTCCAGCCCGAAGCATATCCGCCACCCACTGCTCCTCCACCATCCAGCAAGGAATATGCACCCAACAATACTCCATCAATCCCCTCTTTGGTAGCTAAGGTGGTTTCACTTATTGAGGCATAAGGTTGTTTTTCCAAAAAACTCTCATTACAGGATAGGATTAATAGAAGCAGAGAACACCCCGTCGCAATATTTTTATAATTCTTTTTCATGACCTGTCTTTTAAAATGATAAAAATTAAAATGAAATATTTAACCCGAAAAGTAAACTAAATTCATTGTTCGGGTATCCTCCGTAGTCAATGCCAAAGCTTGAAGATGATCCTCCCAGCTCCGGATCCAATCCGGAATATTTAGTAGCGGTAAATACATTTGAAGCATGTGCATATATCCTTATTTTGGATATCCCGACTTCTTGCAACAAGGAAGGATTTACAGTATAGCCTACTATGAGTGATTTTAACCTGAAATAAGAACCATCCTCGATGTAATAGTCGGTAGAAGTCTGGTTGGTGCTAAAAGAACCTGCGGTTTCAATTTTGGGAACAGTTGTATTGGTATTTTCGGGGGTCCAGGCTTTTAATAAAGCATTGCTTTTCTGTTCCTTATAAGCTTGCATAAAATGCGTGTAGGCTTTTACACTGTTAAACAATTCGTTTCCTTGCGAACCATAAAAAACACCCGAAAGGTCAAAGCCCTTGTAATCCAACCCTACGTTCAACCCATACGTAAAATCAGGATTAGGATGTCCTAAATGGACTCGATCTTCGGCTGTAATTGCACCATCTTTATCGGTATCTTGGTACCTAAATCGACCCGGTGCAGCTCCGTTTTGGGTAGGAGCAGCAGCCACCTCTTCAGTGCTATTAAAGAGGCCTACTATTTTGTAACCGTAGAATGAGCTCACAGGATGTCCTTCCTCATTTCTGGCAATACTGCCAATGCCGTATTGACTGGCAGAATAAAAATAACCCGGATCAGGGATGTCTACGACCTCATTCTTATAGGAAGTAATGTTCAAACCGGTAGAAAAATGGAAATCATCGTTGATCTTTCCACGGTATCTTAACGTGGCATCAATACCCGAATTTTGAATATCCCCAATATTAACAGTGGGGGCGGTAGCATCCCCAATAATTACAGCCGGCAAGGGTTGGGAAAACAATAAGCCCCGGATCTTTTTCTTATAATATTCGACAGAAACATCTATTTTGTTGTTTAATAGAGTTGCATCAAAGCCGAGATTGGAAACAATGTTCTCCTCCCAACTCGTTGCCAAGTTTCCGATTCTCGACTGGGCAAAACCTTGAACCACTGAAGTGCTGGACCCAGTAATGTCATAATATGTACTTCCCAACCCGCTGGCATACAAAAAGAATGAATTATCACCACTTACATTGTTCTGGGAACCCAACACCCCATAACTTCCCCGAAGTTTTAAATCATCCAGCCATATTACGTCTTTCAGGAAATTTTCCTCAGACAGTCTCCAACCCAATGAAAAAGATGGGAAAACACCATACCTTTTATCGGGACCAAAGCGGGAAGACCCGTCACGCCGTAAAGTCGCTCCCAAAAGATAGCGATCATTGTAAGAATAATCCACACGGCCGAAAAGCGAAAACAATGAATTTGAACTAATGGAACTACCATTACTTATGTTGGTGGTTCCATTGTCCAATACCAAGTAGTTAAAGTCTTCAGAAAAGAATCTTCTCGACTCGCCGGTTACACCCCTTCCGGTATACTCGATAGCTTCAGAACCTATCAATACATTAACACCATGCTTATCAAATGTATTGTTATAGCTCAGGGTATTAGTCCAGGTCATCGTACTTCCATAATTGGACGAGACGCTGAGTGCATTATCCTGTGTGCTCTTTTCAATGTTTTCAGTTTCAGTAGCTGTAAAATTCTGGCTATAGGAGTTTGATACATTGTACCCTATGCTCGTCCGCGCCATAAAATTCTTCAAGAAATCAACTTCTGCATAGGCATTTCCAATAATATACCAGGTAGAGTTAAGATCTTTTTGTGTGTTACGGGTTTGTACCGCGACAGGTTGGCCTATTACCCCTAAATCCGGGCCACCAAATGTTCCGGCCCAATTCCCGGCTATATCTTTTAATGGAACGAGTGGGACCATCCTGAATGCTGCAGTCATAGGTCCGCTTAGGTTAGGAACCTGCCGGTAAATAACACTGGCATTTTCACCAACACGAATATTGTTCTTTATTTTGAATTCGGTATTTACCCTTGCTGTATATCTTTTCTCAAAAGTTTCTATCATTGTGCCCTGCTGGTTTACATACCCTAATCCAAACAAATATTTAGATTTTTCCGTACCTCCACTAGCATTGATACTGTGGCTCATTGTCGGAGCTCTTTTAAAGATATTGTGAAACCAATCTTCCCCGGTTTTATTTACTTTTTGAATGATATAGTTTTGCCCGGTGTTTTTTGGTTCATAAAAATATAAAGATGGGTCAACTGCCGGGTCCCCTTCCATCCCAACACCGGCACCATTTGGTCCCCTATACGTATAATCCGGCATGCCATTCTTAAACAACTCGCCACCAGGGTAAGCAATATTGTATACCTTCATCCAATCTTCAGAATTCAAAACATCATAGGGGTTGCCGGGTAAAGGGTACTGCATGCCATAATAACCTTCATACGAAATAACAGGGGCACCTACTTTTCCTTTTTTAGTAGTCACCACAATTACCCCATTCGCCCCCCTTACGCCATAAATAGCAGCCGCACCGGCATCTTTCAACACTTGTATCGACTCAATATCATTCGCGTTGATATTATTTAAGTTCTGTTCAATACCATCAACAATAACCAACGGATCTGTATTTCCAAATGATGTTACTCCCCTGACAAATATTTTACTTGACGTACCGGGGACCCCTGAATTGATTACATTTACACCCGAGGCCATTCCTTGAAGTGCTTGCTGGGCCGAACCGGGAGAAGATTTAGTTAGGTTCTCCATATCTACCACCGCAACAGAACCGGTAATATCCTTTCTTCGCTGAGAGGAATAGCCGGTCACAACAACTTCGTTCAATTCCCCAACAGCCATCTCCATCACAATAAGAAGCTGATTTCTACCATTCACAGGCACTTCCTGCGTTTCAAAACCTATAAAGGTAACCACCAGCACATCTTCTTCTTCCACCTGCAAGGCAAACACTCCTTCTGCATCAGTCGTTACACTTTTTGACGAATTGTTTTTGACGGAGATGGTCGCTCCAGGAAGCACTTCACCATTGATATCCTGCACTTTACCGGATATCAGAATCCCTTCTTGTATAGGGAGCGCAACAATAGGAACCGAAGGCTTCGGCTTCGATTCATTTATCACCACTGTACCTGATATTATTTTGTATTCCAAAGGCAAGCCGGCCGTCACCTTATCCATGACCGATTCAATGGTTTTATTTTTAAAAACCAACGTCATTCGAGGTGCCGTTTTCAGCAAGTCCTCATCATAAAAAAAACGGTAATCAGTCCGTTTTGAAATTTCAGAAAATAACTCTTCCAAGGTTACATTTTTCACTGAAAGTGTAATATTCTGAGCCTTACTATCTGCTTTTACTATAAAGGAAAAGGCAAAAATTAGAATAAGAGTGACCTTCATGATTCGGATAATTGAAGATATCAATGGACCAAACGACGGAGGAGTTTGTCGTTTGTTATACGAGAAATAATTCATAATTTTGTTTTTTGTTAAAAGTGTACATGAGTTTCTAATCAAACATTTTTAATAAAATTATTGCTTACGGGAGTGCTGCAACACTCCCGTATTTTTTTATTTCAATAATTTGGGGGAAGGTAATTTTCTTTCATATGATATTGTTTTGGTTTAACTTATTTATAATGATTTATGAATCAGTGTTGAACGCGAATCGTCTTTCCTTCAATGGTCACCTCTACACCACTTACAAATCGTAGCATTTCCAGTACTTCAGATAGTTTTGAATTTCTGCTGATGCTTCCGCTGTACCGCTTGGCAGTTGAAAAGCCGCTAAAATCTACCTCCAAATCATACCACCTCGCTATTTCTTCCAAAATATCAACCATACCATCTCTCTTGAAGTAAAACTCTCCATTTTTCCAAGCCACCGCCTTAATAATATTCGCCTCCTCTACTTTAATTTGGTGGTGTTTCACGGACGCTTGTTGGCCGGGTACCAATAAGCGCTCAGAGCGATCATTGGCAACTTTGACACTTCCTTCCAAGAGGGTTGTCAACACCTCATCATCGTATGAATTCACATTGAAATGGGTTCCTAACACCTCAATCCGACTATCCCCAATTTCTACAATAAATGGTTTAGAGGGATCTTTGGCGACTTCAAAATAAGCCTCACCTTTAAGCGAAACCTTACGTTCCGTCTTTCCAAATTGTACCGGAAAGGTCAGCTCAGAGGAAGCATTTACCCATACTTTCGTACCGTCTGCAAGCACCAAGCGATAGGTACCGGCCATCGGCACAACCAGTTTATTCTTCAGGGATTCTCTATCAGATGCCGCCCGATTCCGGGAATTATAATTCAGCTCCCCGTTCTTATCAAGAATGGTCGTTCCATTTCTTTCTTCGATCGTCCCCCTTTCATTGGCCAATTCGACCCGCCTCCCGTCCGATAACACCAATTGGGCTTTACTGCCGCCCGGCAGAATCTCGTCGACAGCCTGTTTCGCTAATGAAGGTTTAGGTGTTGTTTTTTTAATGGAGGAAAAGAATAACCAACCAGAAATAGCCAATAATACAAATGCGGCAGCATAGCCAGCATATCGAGAATAGGACCTTGCCTTCCTTTTTTGCTTTTGCTTAACCCGTCTCCATGCTGCTTCTACATCAATGTTCGTAACATAAGTCATGTCTTCCTGAACCTTTTCAGGGTTTAAAAAAAATTCCAACAACTGACTGTTTTCTTCTTTTCCATGCACCCACTGATGAAAAACAATGCTTTCTTCTTCCGTCAGTTCTCCCCGGAGGTATTTTGAAATCAAGTTAGCTATGGTGTATGGATATCGGCGCATTTCAAGTTTATTTCTAGTAAGAAACCTAACGATAAAAAAAGGGTGACAAGGGAGGGGAATTTTTTGCTTGTAAGTAACCTAACACCCCCTTCAAAAGAGGCCGAACCAAACTTGGGATCATCGAAGGCAATCAAGTCCGGCATTGGCGAAAAGAGGCTCTATCGTGCTCAAAGGCACAATTTGAGCGTATAGGTAATCGCTTCCGCGTTGGAAGTAACCACTTGCGAGCCGGAAGTAACCACTTGCGAGCTGGAAGCAACTGCTTGCGAGCCGGAAGTAACCGCTTGCGAGCCGGAAGCAACCGCTTGCGAGCCGGAAGCAACCGCTTGCGAGCCGGAAGCAACCGCTTGTGAGCCGGAAGCAACCGCTTGCGAGCCGGAAGTAACCGCTTGCAAGCCGGAAGCAACCGCTTGCGAGCCGGAAGTAACCGCTTGTGAGCCGGAAGTAACCGCTTGCGAGCCGGAAGTAACCGCTTGCGAGCCGGAAGCAACCGCTTGCGAGCCGGAAGTAACCGCTTGCGAGCCGGAAGCAACCGCTTGCGAGCCGGAAGTAACCGCTTGCGAGCCGGAAGTAACCGCTTGCGAGCCGGAAGCAACCGCTTGCGAGCCGGAAATAACCACTTGCGAGCCGGAAGCAACCACTTGCGAGCCGGAAGTAACCGCTTGCGAGCCAAAGTTCGCCCACTTCCGGGGAGTCTTTAGCCGTAAAATAAGATTCCCAGGATACTTAACAACTCGGGCCGGAGTAAGGCACGGAGCGCTTTCATCCCTCTTTGCTTCTGTGTTTTTACCGTATTTATACTGATGTCAAGTACCTCTGCAATTTTTGAATTGTTCAACCCTTCAAGATAACCCAAACGAAAGACCTGGCGGCACCCCTCCGGCAATGTATTAATGGCTTGGGTTACTTCCGCGATAACTTCCGCCCGAATGATGGCATTCAGGGCGGTCTCATCCCCATCGATATCAACGCTGTGCATTTGCATGTAACGTTCGACGACTTTCTTCCTTCTGCTCATGTTGTAGCAGGAGTTACGAATGGATGTATACAAAAAGCTACGAATGGAAATGGCGTTTGGAGAAACCATTTCTTTATGATTCCAATACGCAACAAAGGCATCTTGAACAATGTCTTCCGCCAAAACATGATCGTTGAGCAGCTGGAAAGCGAAATGGCACAAACGGGTGTAATAACGCCTAAATAATTCTTCCGCCGATAAAACCTCGCTTTCGCGACCATCCATTTCTGTTTCCATCTTTAGAATGCTTTATGTTAAACAAGCTCTATTGCCCGGCCTTCAAAAAATCGTCGTTCGGTGAATGCTATCCCACTTTACCGGAGCTTAATAGGTGGCCCTTCCACCCGACAGATCAAAGGTAAATGCTGTGGTAAAACTATTTGCCGGAGAAACGATATAGGCCACTAAATTCGCCACTTCCTCCAAAGTACCGCAACGTTTCGCCGGTATCTTATCCGTCATATAGGTTACCTGTTGTTCAGGCATTGCTTCCACCAAAGGGGTCAAGATAACCGCAGGTGCAAGCGCATTTACCGTGATACCCGTTTCAGCATATTCTTTTCCCTGAACTTTTGTCATTGCAATGACCGCCGCTTTTGAAGAACTATAAGCAATCATCCCGGCATTTCCCTCCTTTCCAGCAATGGAAGCAATGTGCAATATCCGACCATAATTTTGCTTCAACATATGTGGCAAAACCGATTTGGAGGTATAGTACGACCCAAAATAATTCACTTCAAAAACCTTTTGGACATTCTCGGTAAGGGTTTCATGACTCTTCAAATTGGTCTGGCCGGTAATGCCGGCACTATTTACCAGAATATCAATCCTACCAAAGTGCTGGCTGACTTCCTCAACGATCTCCTTAACCTGGCTTTCCTTTGTAATATCCAGCTCATAAACCAAAGTTTCTACTGGGAGCTCTTCAGCCAAGTCATCCAATTTTCTCCCATTCAAATCCAATAGGGCGAGTTTCACACCTTCCGCCGCCAATCGCTTTGCAACCGCTATTCCTATACCCGATGCGGCACCTGTAATTATCGCTACCTGATCCTTATATGATCTCATTTACCTTCTTTTTTTCTAGGCCCAAGCCTTTTTCAAAAACCGCAACCAGTTTTTATAAAAAATACCTTCAATATCTTCGGCCGAGTATCCCCGCTTTTCTAACATGCCTTTCAAATTTTGCAGATCGGCAATGGTTTCTAAATCATAGGGAGATTGCTCTTTTCCGTAAGCACCATCGAGATCGCTGCCAATGGCAATATGCTTCGCGTTGCCGGCAATCTGGCATATATGATCGTAATGATCAACAACCTTAACAAGGTCCACACCCTTTTCAAAAGGATCATGCACACCCCGCACCCAATCGTTGGTCAACATCCATACGTCAAACACCCCCCCAATAACCGCATCCCGTTCTATTAAAACCTTGATCTGGTCGTCAGTCAGCTGCCTTTGATGATGCACCAAGGCACGGCAATTGTGATGGCTCGCCCATACCGGCCCCTGATAAAGATCCGTAGCTTCCTTGAAGCCCTCATCTGTCAGGTGGGTAACATCCAGGATCATCTTAAGGGCATCCATCTCCCGCACCAATTCCCTGCCCAAAGCCGTCAATCCGCCATTCATTCCCGTCCCCGGGGCGTATCTTCCCGGACCGTAATGTGCCGGTCCGCATGCCCGCAAGCCATTCTCGTATGCCTTTTCCAAATACGACAAGTTAACCAGGGAATCAGCACCTTCCAAACTTAAGATGTACCCTACCGGTTTACCTTCATCCGGGATCTCATCATTTAACCAAAGGGCTAAATGGTTTTCCAGCTTTTCTAAATTGTTCACCTGCACCATTTCACCCTGCTCTTCCATGGCTTGGTACCAAGCCAACTGAGCTTGTGTAATGCCCCAGGCAATCTCCGGCGAATTCCAACCGGGCAGTGTACTTTCGGGCTCCACAAAGCGTGCGATCTGGGTTGCCACCACCAAGCCAATATTCCCTTGCCGCAACTCCGGCAAAGCCACAACCCCTTTTTCCCGATCCAATTTATCGGTCATGCCTACCTCCCGCTTGCGGATGTCCATTACTGGTTTCCGAAGATCACGGTTCCATTCAATGGCGTTCATCGCCAAGTCGAGATGGGCATCAATTATAAAATTTGATTTACTCATTATGATTCTTTCTGTTTTCTCGCCGCTAACTTTTTCTTAACCACATCTGCCGGATATTTTAACGCAAGGCGACGGATCTCATAGCTGAACTCTTCAAATGTTTCCTTCCAAAGCTCGGCTTCTTCGGGTGTATACTCATGAAATCCTTGTGCATTTGCCACACCTCTCCCCCCGGCTTCTACTACTTCCTTCATCAATATAGGCACTTCCGTATCATTATTCAAGGTAGGCAAGAGCTCTTGCATGACATTGTGGTAGGCCGGTATACCCGTGAGGTCCATCCAACGAAAAACACCCGCAAGGGTCATCCAATAACCAGCATTATTGCGGCAAGCGCGATCGATATCCTCTACTGTTCCATAGCCTTTTTCCACTAAGCTAAAAGCCTCGCGATACATGGCATACATCAACCGGTTGGTGATAAACCCCCGGATATCTTTCCGTACCAATGTCGGTTCCTTGCCCCAAAAATGGGAAAGTTCATACAACCATTCAGCTTGATCTATATCACTATCATCGCCACAAATAATTTCAAGAAAGCGTGTCGTATGCGACGGTTCCGCCCAATGCAATCCTAAGAAGCGCGCAGGTACACGGGTCCTTTTCTGCAAAATACTGATGGGAATGGCTGAGGTATTGCTCGTAATGATCGCGTCATCCGCAACTTCATTCTCAATCTTTGCATATACCTGCTCCTTGATCGCTAAATCCTCCAAAGTACATTCAATGATCAGCTTACAATCCTTTAATTTCCCGTAATCCTCAGTAACGGTAAGGTTTGCAAGCAATGTATCGGGATCCTTATCGGTCAATCCTTCTTCCAGTGATTTCCTCAAATGCTCACGTACCCGGGGTTCGGCAGTAATCATATCACCCGGAATCGGTGCTATGGCAACTACGGGATGACCGGCCATTAACAAACAGGTCGTAATGCTACAGCCCATCAGACCCAATCCTACTACGGAAGCAGGAATATTCTCCGGCTGGGGGCTTGGCTTATTTTTAGTCATGTAAATTCGTTAAAAGATGAACGATTGTTTCATTAATGTATATTAAAAGACCTCTATCAAACGGCCTATGGCTTGGGCTGCGAGGATTTCAATTTGTCCAACAGCTCAAATAAGGTTGCCGTGATTTTAGGTGATGCCCCCGTTTCCAAATAGCTCGACCGCGCGCGCCAGGTTTCATAACCGCCCCACTCATGTTGTTGGGGTGTTGGCAGGTAGCCATTATAGCCGTTTGCAAGTTCGATATTGAAAGTAGGTTTGAAAGGGCTCTTGGCCTTTAGCTCAAGACCGATTTCCACAAATACCTCAGCGGGTATTGCTGTAATGGCGAGATCCCCGATACGGAAAGCTTGAAGGATAATGGGTACTTCGGCGGGATAATCTTTCATAAACAAGGTCTCCCGTGCGTACACTTCTTCCGCCGTCATCATGACCGGACCTTCGGCTTTGTCTACAATTCCTTGAGCCCGCTTTACTTCTTCCGCATTTGGACGTCGAACGCCAAGGGATATTTCCTTTTGGAACGCTGCTAAGGACACCCAATCTTGGTATTTAATTGATTCAACTGTTTTATATGCCTCCGCGGCCACGGTGTTCGCTACCAACTCCATTTGTTCATAGGGAGGTTTTGACTCCCTCGTCTTAGCAGCCCAATGAATATTGTTGATATCACCACTAGTACCATTCGACATGATCCCCACAAAAGGAGGTTTATCACCCCACCTGTGGGCATCAAGCAATTCGCCTATGCGGTTTGCAAACATGCCATAATAATCAGCCGATACCTCACCTGAACGTACCCCGCCTACATAATGCAAGGAATAATTGGCCAGTAAGGCAATCGGTGCGCCATCAAGACCTTGCACCGAAACAACTGGCACTTCAGGATCAATGGGGCCGGCAGGCTCCACGAGTGCGGGATTGCCCACACCCGGATTCATTTTCACTTTATCCTGCCCACCAAAAGGATTCGGCATAGGCGTTCCCGGTTTCAATTTCCAACGGCGGTTGAATACTTGTGAAGGTTCATGGCCTACACCCCATCCGATGCGGGCGGGTGCAAGGTTGCGGTATGCGCGGATCACGGCATCAGCTGCACGTTCACTTAAGAAGGCAAGATATTCCGGACTAGGATCACTTTGGAAAACGGAACAAGCAGTTCCTCCAGAATGGCAATGCGTTGCCGACATCATCATGTTCTCGACCGGAATACCCGTCACTTCATGTGCCCGTGCTTTTGCTTTATCCAAAGTTTCGCGGTATACCATGCATAAATCCATGACCACGATGGCCAATTGATTTTCACCATCATCAAGTACCAATGCACGTGCATGGGTTTCATCATGGATATTTTTCACCACCCCGTCCCGGAAATTCCCATTAATCGAATAGCCGATCTTTGGCGTGATGTTGCTTGTCGCCGCTCCGGCGCGGAATACATGGGATGTATCTGTGTTAGTAGATTGTGCCTGAAGTGACGTGCTTATTCCAAGAAACAAGAACAAAAACAATCTCACGTTTTTTTTACATAAATTCATTCTACTCATATTACAAATTGATTAACAGTTATCAGCTATCAGTGATCAGCTTTCAGTTGTCAGCCCTCAGCGATCGTGATGATGGCTACGTCATTTCGACCGGAACGAAGTGAAGCAGAGAAATCCCCATTTCAATCAGTAGATCTCTCCACTGCGGTCGAGATGACGTATCCAGTACATATCAGTTATCAGCGATCAGCTTTGAGCTTTCAGTTATCAGTTTACCCAATACCTAACACCCAGCACCTAATACCTAACACCCAATACCTATCACCTAAAACCCAACACCCTACAACTCCTTCACACGGATATTTTTCCAGCGCACCTTAATGCCACCGCCACTGTGGATCTGAAGGGCGATAAAACCCGTTGCGGCACCAATTTTTTCATCATTGATATGAACCATTTGCTTTCCATTCAACCAAGTAGTTATTTCACCACCGACCGCACGGATGCGCATATGGTTCCAGCCATCTGGTTTAAGCACCTTTTCGAGTTCCGGACTAGGCTTGATCAACCAACCACGACCATAGGATTCATAAATACCACCGGTATGAAGATTCGGGGGAGCAACCTCCACTTGCCAGCCTTGAATTTTTGTTCCTTCAATATCCGAGCGGATAAAAACCCCGCTATTCCCATCTGCTTCTTCCTTGAAATCCAGGTCGAGGATAAAATCCTTATATTTTTCATCCGTAGAAAGGTAGCCATACTCCTTATCCGGACCACTCTCACAAACCAGCTGACCATTATCTACATACCATTTTTCCGTGCCATGTATCGTCCACCCCGTTAAATCTTTCCCATTAAAAATCTTTTTCGCTTTCTGGGCATACCCCACATGAAGGAAAAATACCAAAGCCGTGCATAAAAACAACTGTTTCATAAGTATTTATTAATTTAATTAGTGTACAAAAATTTATTTTAATTTAGAAAATAGCGATAATACTTCGGCAACCAATTTCGTCGTCGTGTTTTTCTCTACCCGGTTGGTACCCAACCATGTTTCATAACCGCCCAATTCATGTTGTTCAGGGGTGGGCAGGTAACCGTATTCGCCGTTCGCCAACTCTATTGTAAAGGTTGGTTTAAAAGGACTTTTAGCTTTAATCTCCAGGCCCGTAGCCGTAAAAGTCTCAAAAGGCACCGCTGCCACACCAAGGTCGCCGATACGAAATGCTTGAACGATCACATCGATCTTGTCTGGCCATTCTTTATCGATCTGCAATAGCCGCGAAGCATAATGCCGCTCCAACGAGTGGTATAAGGGTTTCTCCCCCTCTGGTCTTGCCAGCACCTTCCTGGCATTCTCCAACATCTCCGGAGTTCCCTTACGCACGCCCAAAGTAAGCTCTGACTGCGCAGCCTGTAATTTCACCCAGTCTTTATGCTTAATGGTCTTATAAACACGATATACTTCCTGTGCTAAATCATTGGCGACAATGCGCATTTTTTCATAGGGGGCGTGTTTTTCTGAAGGACCACGAAAGTTGATATTATTGACGTCTCCCGAGGTTCCATTCGACAGGATACCTACAAAAGGAGGATCTTGCCGATCGGCGCCAAGGAGCTCTTGGATGCGGTCTGCAAAGACCGCAAAATAATCAGCTGATATATGTCCCTTAGGCACTCCACCTACATAATGCAAGGAATAATTGCCTAACAGGGCAATGGGTCGCCCGTCAAGTGCCTGTACGGAAATGAAGGAAACGCCCGGGTCTGTCGGACCTGCCGGCTCTTTTTTGTTCGGATTTTTCACCCCGGGGTTGAACTGCACCCGATCATATTCGCCAAATGGATTCATGACCTTTTCTTTCATGATCCACCGGCGGTTAAATAAATGTTGGGGCAAGCTCCCCACGCCCCAGCCAATGCGTGCAGGTTCCAGGTTATTCAATGCCACTTCTACCCCATCGGCTATCCTCCGGGCAAGGAAAGATTGATACTCATCTAGCGGTTTACCGTAATTCCATCCCCGCCGTTTATCACCTTCCCCACCGGCACTGGTTCCCGAATGGGTATGGGTTGCCGACATCAGCATCTGCTCTTTCGGCAAGTTTGTTTTCTCATGGATCAAACGTTTTGCCTCATCGAATACCTCGCGCTTTATGGATACGTTATCTACAACCACAAACACCAATTTTGTAGTGCCATCATCAAGTGCCAAGGTGCGGGCGTGCAAATCATCATGGACATGGGTCGCCGGGGGTACATTGAAATTACCGACAATACCGGTTCCTAAGAAAGGTGTAATATTACTAGTTGATGCACCTGCACGGAAAACCTTATCCTGTCCCTGCACCTCCATCATTCCCATCCCACTAACCAAGCACATCGCTATCGAAAACACAACTCGTAAAAATCTGCGCATAATTCTTCAATTTATATATTCTCCCGACATAAAATAAAAAAAGCAGAAAGCCATTATCAAAAGTAATTGATTCGATTAGGGTATTCTGCTACTTTTATGTAGAATTATGATACTATTTTTCAGAAAACGGTTTCTTTTCTTTTTAAAGCCCGTTGTTTCAATTTACAATTCTTTAATCTTCAAGCTCCTGAAACTCACTTCATCATTATGTTCTTGCAACAGGATATACCCTTGGTTTCCCTCACCATAATTTTCATATTTTTTGAACTTGCTCTTCGCAACAAGGTCCCTGAATTCCTGCGTTCCCCGCGTACACTCCAATACCTTGATACCATTGAGGTAATGTTCCACCCTTTTATCAGGAAACAACACAATCCGCCCGGTATTCCACTGACCTGCAGGTTTCAAAAAACGGGATTGGATCTCTGCCGGAACCAATTCATACAAAGAAGCCATGGTGGTATTCGCCGGGGTACCCGGATGCGCCCTATCGTCATAAATCTGATACTCCAATCCAATGATCGTTGGTTTAGCATCATCGGTTAAGGTCACCAAATATTTAACGCCGCTATTGGCGCCTGGCGTTATCCTAAACTCAAACGAAAAATCGAAAGGACCAAATTGTTTCTCGGTCAGTATAGGTCCGCCTTTTGAATGAGCCTCTTTGGTCGACAATACGGTTAAGATCCCATCCTTAACCGTCCATCCATCCGCAGGAAAGGGCTTTCCCGCGCCGGTCCACCCTTGGGCGCTCTTCCCGTCAAACAACAAACTCCACCCATTCCTCTTTTCGTAATCGCTCAAGTCGTTCGGTTTCGTGTTCACCATAAATATCCCATCCGGGAACGGTTCAGGCTCCAGGTTCTCCGTTTTAATGCGGATATTTCTAAAATGCACCTTTTTGCCAATATTTTCTTCTTTATAAATGGCATGAACCTGCAAAGCAATAAAACCACTGCTATCAATTGTATCGATAAGGTGGGCAGTGGGAATACCATTCACCCAGGTTTTCATTTCATCGCCGATACATTCCACTTTAATATGGTTGTATTCACCGGCTTTATAAGCGTTTTGCGCTTCCGGATGAAGCGTTAAGGGATATAACCAATTTCTGCGGCCTTCGTCGTAAATACCGCCCGTCCAGCGACGGTCCGTAGGATCAAGCTCCACCTGTCTTCCATACACTTTTCCTTTGTTCTTATTGCCTGCGGGATCATAATGGCTCCGGGTCTGTACACCTGAGTTACCCGCCGGATCTTCCACCTTTATCTCCAGCTCCAATACGAAATCACCATACTCTTTTTCGGTAACCAAAAAAGTATTCCCCGTATTCATTACCGTCGTTCCAACAATCTCACCCTCTACCGCATCGAATTTCGCCTCACCCGCCAATACTTTCCAGCCATTCAGCGTTTTGCCATCAAAAAGGTCTTCCCATCCATCTTGTTTCGCAGATTGGGAACAAGAGGAAGAAAACACCATCAGTATCAATAGCGCATAAATCAATTTAGAAACAGATGAGCGGTTAACGGAGTTTGAAGAATCTTTCATTAATTAATTGTTGATTAAAATATGTATAAATAACGGAATTTAGTATCCTTGTTGCATTTGCCATTCCCTTCCCGGCCGTTCTACACGGAAGGTTTCCACATTTCCCTGATCCTGCACGGTAACGTAAGCAGTACAACCATCTTTTCCTCCAAAGGCAATGTTACTCGGAAGCTTTCCCGTCAAAGTAATCTCCTGTAACAATTTTCCTTCGGGCGATACTTTCACCACAGTTCCCTTTCCATGGCGGGTGATGTACAGGTTGCCGTCTACATCACAACGCATACCATCCATACCAAAATCCGGAAAATCGATCAATAAGCGTTTATTGCTCACCCTACCTTCAGGAGATAAATCAAATGCCCATACTTTTCGCTGCACGGTTTCATTGACATATAATGTTTTCTCATCGGGACTTACCTCTATGCCATTGGTAGTTCCCATATCGCCTTGCAATAAGCTTACTTTTCCATTTGTTTCAATGATCCAAATCTGTCCCGTACCCGCTGACCAATTGGGATCACTGGCATATAAACGATCTTTGCTGTCGATGGCAATATCATTGGGCTGGTTCATGGTAGCTTCATGTGCATGCACGGAAATCTCTTTAGACTGCATATTCACCTTCAAGATATTATGTTTGGTATAATCGGCAATCAGCATTTCCCCCAGGCTATTGAAGCGAATACCATTCGCCACGCTTCCCTCCGGAAGCTCAATGAACATGCTCTCTTCCCCGGTGGGTGTTACTTGTCCGATTGTACCTTTGCGTGCAAAATTCACCGCATACAGCATGCCCGCTTTATCCACGGCGGGACCTTCAATACCCGAAGGAAAACCCTTGACGGAGGTAAATACCGAAGCCTTATATGGGCCAGGTGATTGGGCATTAGCAGCCGAAAGGACACTGCAGAAAAAGACACATACACCGCTCTTTAGTGCACTTTGATAAGGAGAGATCATTTTCATCGAATTTATTTATTGTTTGTCAGTTATCAGCAATCAGTTGTCAGCTATCAGCTTTGGGCTTTGAGTTGTCAGTTTATTTCTCCGTCATTTCGAGCGCAGTGCAACGAAGTCGAGAAATCTGTCTTAGATTCCTCCATGCGCATTGCATGCTTAGTCGGAATGACGGAATCCCAATACCCATCACCTAACACCTAAAAGCCTCACATCTATTCAAATTCCAAGGTACCAAAAAATTGAGGTAAATGAAAATTGGGCCTTGGATATTCTACTGGCGACCAGGTAATCCAGTGAGGATTAGAGTTTTTACTTTTACTAGCCGTTTTATAAAAATTAGCTTTCCATACCGTGCCGGGTTTCGGACGGCTAACCTTCGAGAACTTTTCCAGCATTGATAGCGGTATTCTGTACTCTATCGTCCATGTAACAGGTTCCGTTATTTCAGGGCTTACGACCCTAGGCAAAGAATGGGCGATTTCGATCTTCTTGATATCCACTGAATCCAGTTTGGTGAAATCCGTCCAGGGTTTAGTTACATAAAACAAAAGCGGCGTGCCGCCTGCATTGATTTCCAGGTTAAAATAGTGCAGGGGCAATTCCATGTCCGGTGCAAAAAAGAACTCCACACAGGCGTCACCCGATACATTCCCATTATATTCCAGAACCTCACTACGTACATAACGGTCTTTTACCCGAAAAATGACATAGACATTTTCGTCATCATATAGCATCTTGGCTTCTGCTTCAGGTTCAAAGGCAGGGACTTTTCCCATGTAGTTGGTCATGCGAACGGATTTAACTCCCTTCCATTGTTTTTTATCCCAATTACCGTCGATGGGAAGCTTTTGTTTCAGCCTTTCCACTTTATAAGTCAAGGCTTTCGGCGTTACCAGCAAGGCCTTTGTTGTTTTAGGTGTAGGCTCAGTAGCTTGTGCATGAGCTGAAATAGGCTCCAGACAAACCATTCCCAGTAGTCCGTAAGCAATGCAGGTAAACAAATGTTTCATACACAAACCTAAGTAAATCCGTCCTTATCTGCAATGCCTTTTTTTGGCTCAATGCTGTTCGGCAATGTCTCAACTCCAACCGGCATCGGGTCAAAGACAACTGGCTTTACGTTAACTCCAGTCGGACTTAAGGCAAAGGCAACCGGACTTGCTATAACTCCAGTCGGACTTAAGACAAAGACAACCGGACTTGTTATAACTCCGGTCGGCAATGAGTCAAAGGTAATCGACTTCGTTATAAAGGCAACCGGATTTGTTATAAGTCCGGTCAGACTTGGGTCAAAGACAACCGACTTTACGTTAACTCCGGTCGGACTTGGACCAAAGACAACCGGCTTTACATTAACTCCAGTCGGACTTAAGGCAAATGTAACCGGCATTGCCATAACTCCAGTTGGCATTGGAACAAAGGCAACCGACTTTATTATAAATGCAACCGGCCTTGGCTCAAAGGCAATCGACTTTACGTCAACTCCCACCAGCAATGAATCAAAGGCAACCGGCATTGAGATAAATGCAACCGGCATTGGCTCAAAGGCAATCGACTTTACGTCAACTCCCACCAGCAATGAATCAAAGGCAACCGGCATTGAGATAAAGGCAACCAGCATTATGACAAAGCTGATCGACATCAAGCCGGAAATTGTTTTACAATTCAATAAATTTACTAATTATATTGGCATAATGTCCGTATCTTCGCAAACTAAACCCCGAGGGGAAGGCGTGCGGCATGGCGTTATGACATCAGTGAGGTATACCTCATCGTATTGATGGATGGTTTTGCGATGCCGGACGGCAGTGACGGGAACTATTTACACGACATTTGCCTATGCGACAGGAAGACCGGGGAAGTTTTTTACGAAAGCATGGGGTTTATTTATGTAGAATTGGCTAATTTTGTTAAAGATGAGGCTTCCCTAGAGAATGACCTCGACAAATGGCTCTACGTGCTCAAGCATATGAGCAACATGGACCGATTACCGGTATATTTGAGGAAACCGATATTCGAACAGTTGTTTGATATCGCAGAATACAGCAAATTGAACAAGGAGGAACGAAAAATGTATGATGTAAGCTTGAAACGCCGGTGGGACGAATACAACATTCGTGAAACCGCCCGAGAGAGAGGGTATGAAGATGGCTTGAAAAAGGGGGAAGCAGAAGGCATAGAGAAGGGAATGGAGAAAGGAATGGAGAAGGGAATAGAGAAGGGAATAGAGAAGGGAATAGAGAAGGGAATAGAGAAAGGTAAGGAGGAAAGCAAGAAAGAGTTTGTCCGTAACCTAATCCTCAAAACACATTTCTCGGATGAAGAAATAATGGAGATGGCTGCTGTTACCCTCGATTTTGTTAAAGTGATCCGGGATGAAGTAAAGAAAGAAAATAGCATATAGCGCTTTCCCAATCTGACCGAAATCTTCGCTTATTCAGCAGATGGCACTTACTATATACCATCTCCATACCGGGCTAAAGATACCGGATTATGTCTGGCATGACGCAAATAAAAGCCGATAGCGCCCAAGTGATAACACGAGCACAAACCAAAAAAGGGTACCAGTGTTAAAACCGGTACCCTTGTATCATTATGACTTAATCTTGGATTAAGGTTTCACATCCCACCAGAGACGGGTGCTAACTTTATCGCCGCCGGGGCCAAGTAAAGCTTCAGCAGCAGCAACGGCTGTTCCATTTGCTTGACGATCGAGATCGGTAAATTCTATTCTGCGGATCATCTGATCGGCCGGCATATCTGGATTATCAGAGTGAATCAACGGATACATCTTCGGATAACCCGTACGACGCATTTCTGCCCAGGCCTCCATCCCATTAGGATACAAAGCCAACCATTTTTGTGTGCCAATCTGCTCTCGTTGTTCTTCAGGATCTGAAGAGAATTTCACAGGAATATCCGTCAACGGAGGGGTATCCCACTCATTTTCGGGAGCTGGTGCTATCGGCAAACTTGTGCCATTGATATATGCATCGATAGCTGATTGATCATCAATACCCCAAGTCCGCATTGACATTTCAATTCCTTTCTCATACAATTCCTCGGGGGTCCCTCCCATGTTCCAACCATTCATTGCACCTTCAGCACGCAGGAAATAGGCTTCTGCTGCGTACATCACTGTCATCGGGTTATTCAGGTTATTTGCCGGCGCAAAAATCGGACCTAAATCTGATGTGTTATCATAAGTGTTATAGCCCTGAGTTTGTTCCCCAGGAATCAAACCATTTCTACCTCCTCTGTATTTACCGTCATTCTTAGCCGGGCTAAAATAGATAGGCAAGCGTGGATCTTTATAACCTACCAACAGGCTTTCCATATTGACACTCATCCGGAACTCATTCCATGCAGAAATAGTATTTAAACGATTAACCCTAGCGGCTGAAGCTTCTATAAACGCATCATCAGCAGTGGACTCCATAATTCCTCCCGCTAGTGCCGCTTCTGCTTCCGTCTTGGCCCTTTCGGGCTCCACGAAGGAAATACGTAATGCCAATCTCAGACGTAAGGTATTCGCAAACTTTATCCATTTGGCATTATCTCCTTTATAGATGAGATCGCTTTCCCCATAGGTCGGCGTTGTCAGGTTACTTTCCAAAACGGTAACGGCTTCATCCAACTCTTTAAAAAAGTCATAGTAAATATCCTTTTGTGCATCATAAGCAACACCTTCACCTTCCACGTAATTGCCAATCTGTGAATAAGGGATCGGACCAAAATAATCGGTTGCCCGGTTCAATATGAATACTTTCCATATTCTAGCAATGGCTGCCAATGCAGGAAAGTCTGCCTTTTCGCTTTCATTAATAATTGTCATCAATGGTGACATGGTGGAAACATATGTACCAGTCCAGAACCCTTGGAGCCACATTTGGTTCATCACATAGCGATGTGTCCCAAAAGCAACCTGTGTACAATAAAAATATTGGGCATACTGATCTGCCAACAAATTTTGACCAGTTTGATAACTCCCTTGATTCCACCCATTGAATAAAGCCGTAGGGAACAAGGGTACGATTTCGGTGGGTTTCAAACTCTCTAAAGCACCCGGGTTTGTATTCCGCTCTTCAAAGTTTTTAGTACAGCCCGTCCAGCTAATGGTCAATAGAATTATCGCCATACTGGCCATAATTCTCACCGATATTATTTTATGATATTTCATAATAAACTCTTTAAATTTTAAATTTATTTACAACTCGGGACTAAAACGTAAGTTTGAGATTAAGTCCAATGCTTCGTGTTGAGGGCAATGAATTAAACTCGATACCGCCATAATTTCCCGTACCCGTAACCACTTCCGGATCAAACGGAGCATCCTTATACAAGAAGAACAAGTTTCTACCAACTAAGGAAATTTTCGCACCGCGAATGAAACCATTTTCACCTAAGATAGATGGCGAAAAACTATATCCCAATATCAATTCCCTTAATCGCAGATTGGTACCGGAATACGCATAAAAATCTCCCGCTGGATAACGTTCACCTATGGCGCCGAAATAAGTCTGGGAAGTTATTACCTTATCATTTTTTTCACCTGCTTCGGTATAGGCGTCTAATACAATCCCGTCTTCACGGCCCCATAATGAAGCTTTAGAATGCCCATCGGCATCCAGCATAGCCTGCGTTCCGGCAATTACCGTACCGCCGTTACGGTAATCCAATAAGAAACCTAATGAGATATTTTTATAATTTAAGGTATTATTAAACCCTAAGTTATAGTTAGGATTATAATTACCCACATATACCGTTTTCCCCGGCGTCAATAATGGGGCGCCCTTATCCGATACCAATGGTCGGCCTTGTTCGTCTTTTCTCCAGCCTATCGCATACATATCACCATAACTACCTCCCACGGCCACGTCTATCAATACCTGACGATCATCGACGATAATAGCACGGTCAATTTCATCCGTCAGCCGAATGACCTTATTGGTATTCTTAGCAAAATTAAATGCTGCGTTCCAAGTAAAGTCATCAGAACGTACAGGTGTTACGTCCACCATTGCTTCTACCCCGCTGTTGTTGATCAACCCCGCATTGATATACTGGGTACTAAAGAGTGAAGCAGCTGGTGTTGAAATGGTTAGCAATTGATTCTCTGTATCAGTTGTATAATATGTAACGTCAAAACCAAAACGATTATTGAAGAAACGCCACTCCGCACCTACTTCAAATGCTTTGGTGATTTCCGGTTTGTAAGTAGCTAGAGAACGGGTACTAGGTGTACTAATACCCCCGCCACGAGCAACGGAATAATAATTACGATCACGGTAAGCACCGCCACCGGAACCAGAATAAGCCATTGATACCCGCAATTTGCCGTACGATACCCAAGATGGCAGTGTCGTCATTTCGGAAATGATACCCGTCAAGCCCACCGATGGATAGAAGTACGACCAGTTTTCCCTAGGAAGTGCAGATGACCAATCGTTCCGCGCTGTTACATCTAAAAACAGGTAATCATTGTATCCCAAAGTTGCTGAACCATAAACAGACTGTACCTGAGGGCTTTGTGAAAAAGCATTATCGGTCAACGGATTTTTTGCGTTGATAAGATCAAAGAAATTAATAATGTTTAATCCTTGAGCATCCACAGTCCGGGAGGTTGATTGGCCTTGCTGCATGGATGCTCCCACATAAGCAGAGAGGTTGAACTTTTCATTCAGATCACGTTGCAAAGACAATAAGGCATCTAAATTTGTACTCTGGCGCATATAGTCCCCTGTGACATAGTTTGAACCTAAAGCCTTATAAAAATAGGTATCATTATAAATCTTATTTTCAGTACTTTCCATCGTTCTGTCAATACTTCCGCGTACCTGAAGATCCAACCAGTCCGTGAAGGCATATTTTACTTGGAATAAACCTAATACACGATCTTTCTTTTCATAAAACAGTTCACGATACATCTGCCAATAAGGATTAGCCAAAACGGAAGAACCTTCCTTCCAGTAATTCTGCCTTTCGATCCCGTTTTCATCGATATAGGTATAATTCTTCATTTCACTTAACGGAATTGAAGTTGGGGCACGCAAAATGGAAGAGTAAGCCCGTCCACCCTCTCCAGTATATGGCATATTATCAACATTCTGATAAATATAGCTGATCTTCGTAGTAAAAGATAACTTATCTGAAATATTGTTATCTATCTTCAAATCCACATTATGTCGATTCATTTTGTTATTGCGCATGATACCTTCGGCAGCTACATTGCCATAGGAGAAAAAGGTACGCATCTTCTCATTCCCACCAGTAACACTCACCGAATTGTTAACGGTGGTTGCTACGCGCAAAAAGTTATTTAAATTATCAGGTTGTCCGCTATACGGAACTGTATTTCCGTTCCATAAGGTTACTTCATGGCCATCTGCTTTCGGCCCATAACTGTGTTCTGAATTCGGAGAATAAAGCCCTCCGTCACCTTGACCATATTCATATTGCAACTCGGGAAGAGAAATAGCTTGATCAAAAGTCATTCCCCCATTGTATTCTACCTGTAACCTTCCGGCCTTCCCACTTTTCGTGGTAATCACGATGGCACCGTTTTGCCCCGCACTCCCGTATAGTGCGGCAGCAGAAGCCCCCTTCAACACGGTCATACTGGCAATATTATCGGGGTTGATCATGGAGATACCGCCACCACCATCACGGCCACCGAAACTCCCGCTTCCGGACGAACGGCTCCCGCTGTTCAATGGCACTCCGTCGATCACATATAAAGGTTGATTACCACCAGTAATGGAACGGCTACCACGCAATAATACTTTCGAGGATCCGCCCGGACCAGTGGCACTTTTAGAGATAGTAACCCCGGCCACTTTTCCTTGTAGGGAATTAACCACATTGGTTTCTTTAGCTTCGTCCATGCTATCCCCTCCAAGCACTTGGGCTGAATAAGTCAAAGACTTTTCCTGACGCTCGATACCCAAGGCCGTGACCACCACATCACCGAGTTGCTGGGTGTCGGACGCTAAGGTTACGTTAAGTGCGCCCGATCCGATGGGTAGGGTTTGTGCGGCGAAGCCTATGTATTTGAATTCAAGTTGGCTGGTACCGGATGGCACGGTCAAACTGTATTGGCCGTTGGCATCTGTTGTTGTACCCGTGGTTGTGCCGGGTACCATCACGGTTACGCCCGCTAAAGGCGCACCATCCTCTTGTGAAGTCACCGTACCGGTAACCGTGCGTTCTTGTGCTTGTACATGCACTGCCAAGAATAACATGGCAATCAGCATGCAGCTGTTTATGATTTTTTTCATGCTTTATTGGTTTGATTTTGGTTGATGTTCTTACTTAGTTACTTATTTTTCTGACCCGCTGGTCAAGGACGATGCTCTGTCCTGTAAGCTTAGGTAATTATTTCTTCATATATCATTGGGGTTTAGGGTTAGACGATTCGCGGATACGCGCTACTTCTTTAGCGTGCACCGCGCCTGAGTTATTAAAATGTACGCGTACATACGTTAATATCTGGGCTATCTCTTCATCTTTTAAAAAGTTATGAGGGGGCATTATCCCGTTATACGCCTGACCTTTAACGCTGATAGGGCCTTCCAATCCATTCATTACTACTTCGATAAGCTTTCTCTTATTTCCCAAAACCCATTCTGATCCCACAAGGCTCGGATAACGATTGACATCACCTTGTCCATCGCCCTGATGGCAGGATCCGCAATACAGGTTATAGAGCTTTTCACCAGCCAGGGCTTTGCCTTTGTCGAGGTTATCTTCCACCTTATCGGGGGTTTTGATATTGGGCTTCATCTTGCGCTCTTCCATACCAGCCAGTTGGGCTGCGCCAAAATTGTTTTTATCCCCTTTGTACATGATGCGCCAAATCTTCCCTACTACACTATCGCTGATATAAAGGGAACCATCGGGTCCCATAGCGATCCCCACGGGACGATGAGCGGCATCGCCTGTATTGACAATGGTATCCTGACCGGCAAAGCCGTCGGCGAATACCTCCCACGGACCGGAGGGCTTGCCGTTCTCAAAGGGGACAAAGCAAACAAAGTAGCCAGCTTGGGGATAGGGTGCACGGATCGTCGATCCATGGAAAGCGATAAATGCACCGTTCTTGTAATGTTCGGGAAATTGATCCCCAGTATAGAAGAATAGGTCATTGGGGGCCCAATGGCCAGGGAAACCGATCACTGGCTTTTCATAGTTCGCACCATCTCCTTCTTTCTTCCCATCCCCGCCATATTCGGGGTTTAATAATTTTTTGCCCTGGATCTGATCGTAGTAATAATACGGCCAGCCTCCATCCGATCCCTCCTCTAAACGGAAAAATTCTTCGGAGGGAAGCATGGCGGTCTCCCATGCCGAATACAACTCCGGCCAAGAGCGGTCGAAGCGGTCACGGCCATGCTGCAAGGCATAGAGCGCGTTATCGGTATGGTTCCAGTCCATTGCCACCACACTCCGCAAACCGGTTGCATAACGCTTTCCATCGGCTTGCACCTGGTTCAGCTTATTGGCATCAAACTGCCATATCCCGCCATGTTCTTCAAGTTCCGGACAGGGGTTTTGCCCCAACTGCCCGGGTACCCGTTGACCTACCTGGCAAATATCGCCTGGGGCCCCGTAGGGTACATACATATGTCCTTCTTTATCGAAAGCCAAGGGTTTGGCCGTATGTTCAAAACCATGGACATCATTCTTATAATCATCAGTCAAGATCAATTCTATTTCACTGGTAGGCACTAAACTCCCGGGTGTTAGCTTGTTCCGGTATACCGCACCGGCGGTGCTGAAATAAAGGTAATCTTGGTATATCTGCATTCCCGTAGGACCATAACCGCCCTCCACTTCATAATCTCCCCAAAAAGCGATGGTATCCGCTTTGCCATCCCCATCGGTATCCCGCAAGGCAGCATTTCCACCATTCGGAGCAGCATTCCTTAGCTTTACATAAATATCGCCATTATCATTCACCGCGAGATGCCGGGCCAAGCCGAGACTATCAACTACCACTACGGCCTCGAAACCTTCCGGAAGAAAAAGGCCGCCATTATCGGGATCGCCAGCTGGCAAATCGCTGCCGCTCGTACAGCCTTTTAGCAAAAGACAGGCAACGATCCCGAGAATCCCCCAACCCACAATGCGGAACCCAGAAGATGACCTAAAGAAAAAAGAAGATAAGAGTAAATATAGCTTCATAAAAAGTGTTCATTCAAAGAAAGCACAGGTTTAATTGATCAGCAATGGCTTATCCGAAGGTATTAATTTTAACTAAAGTAACAACTCATATCTGTAAAAAAAACCTATATACTTTATACAAGGCTAATCCGTAATAAAACGTTTTGCCTCATAACAAATAAAAGTCAAATAGTCCTGAAGTCCAAGTAAATCCATAAATAAAATATCGAGAACGTTACCGTTACATTAGGATTAAACGTGCGATTTGTGGCGATATTGTTACTAAAATGAAGAATATGCTTAATTCGTTATTTTCAGCGAAGTGAAACGAAGTCGAAAAATCTGTTTGCTATAAGGGATCTCTCCGTGCGCGCCTGCGGGCGCTTAGTCGAGAGGACGGAAAACGTCATTTCGACCGAAACAAAGTGTAGCGGAGAAATCCTTATTCAAGATCTCTCCGTGCGCGCCTGCGGGCGCTTAGTCGAGAGGACGGAAAACGTCATTTCGACCGAAACAAGTGTAGCGGAGAAATCCTTATACAGATCTCTCCGTGCACGCTTTCGGGCGCTTAGTCGAGAGGACAGAACTACCAGAAAACTGAGCACTCAATACTGACAGCTCGATTAACAGATTCCGGGTCAAGGCCGGAATGACGCAATACTAAGCCTGGAACGAAATACCGTGCGCATTTCATTATGGTCGACTGGACGGGGGAGCTACCAGAAAGCTGACAGCTGATTGCTGATAGCCGACAGCTATATTATAACGACAGGTTAGCCTTCATGGCCCTGGCTTCGAGGTCATAGACAATTCTCCCATCTTTGATGGTCATCTCGCATTCGAATTTTTTGTCGCTTTCCATTTTATTCCTGGCTACGTCATAAAAGCCGAACTTACCATGGCGCAGCTTGAGCACGGCAATATCCGCGATTGCCCCGACCGAAAGGTGCCCCAACTCTTCCCTATTGATCACCCGGGCGGGTTCCCACGTACTGGCTTTGATCACTTCAGGCAAGCTCATCCCCAATCCCAAAAATTTGGACATCACATTCAACATGTCTTTCATGGCACTGTTCATGCTGCCGGTATGAAGATCGGTACTGATGGTATGGGGGTAAAAGCCGCTTTTAGCGGCAGGTAAGGCCTGGGTATAGGCAAAGCTCCCTCCACCATGACCGACATCGAAAATAATGCCCTTCTTTCTCGCCTCGAGTACAAAGGGTTTCAAGGTTTTGGTTTTGACATCAACGATCGATTCTTTTGTTTCCAGTAACTCCCCAAAAGCATGGGTAAAAATATCCTTCGGGCGAAGGTGCTCCATAAATAGTTCTTCCAGGGATAAACGGGGTTTCGCTCCGCCAAAGTCGACCATAACCGGTACATCTGCCAAACGCCCTGCTTCTACCGCACGGTCGACGGCAATAAAACTCGGACTGTGGTAATGTGCGACCTTGATGCCGACAATATAATCCTTGTAATGTTTCGCGATATGGGCCGCCATTACTGGATCCATATAAGTCGTGTCTTGTTGGTATTTTGAGTGCTCCCCACCACGCATCCCTTCGCTTGAGATATTGAGGAAAGCCAATACCCTCGTTCTCGACCTGTCGATAATATTCTCTTTAAAGGTTGGAAATGATTTCCAACCCGAACAGCCCGCATCCACAATCGTCGTCACGCCCACCCTGAACGTAAAACCATCTGGCGGCAGCGAACTAAAGCCATTTTCCAGTCCGCCATCAGGGGTGACGCCCGCAAAAACATGCCCATGGATGTCGATGATACCGGGTGTAACGTACATGCCCTTTACATCGATTACTTGCTTGCCCTGCCCTGCATCGATCGTTTTTGCTACACGGGCAATCTTCCCATCATTGATCGCCACATCCATTAACTCATCAATACCATTCTTTGGATCAATGACATGCCCGCCTTTCAGGATCAGGCTATAAGGCTCTTGTGCTAAGGCCGAAAAAATACCCCATAACGAGAATGCCAAGACTGCTATAAAATTTTTCTTCATTGGTTTATTATAATTTTAGTATGGTATAGAAGATAGGTTTAATCTAGCCGTTTGCCATCCTCCCCCCAGCCCTTGGTGAAAAAATGCGATGCATTCGGCGTCTGGTACTGCACTGCTGCCAGTTGGGGTGTTTCCAATTTCTTATAATTCTCTAAGCGGGATTCCAGTACAAAATCCAATAGGCCACTGGTAAGCATGGTACGCTCGACCGGATAGGGTGCTTTCCCTGTTTCAAACATGATTTCAATGTTTTTCACTAAACAACCAAAATGGTGGTGCGGCCTTCCCGACTGCAAACGCATCAAGGTCGAAAAAGGCTTCGCCTGCCCCGCTACATCGACCGCCACTGTAAAATCTTGCACCAGTCCTGTCATCAAAAAAGCCGCGGCTTTCAAGCCATCCGCATAGTCAATCACAAACCCTGCCGGATTTTTCACCAAACTGCGCCAATCGCCGTTCTTATGTGGCGAATCGCTTTTGGAGAGGGCTTCAACAAACAGGCGGTTTACCCATTCATTTGTATCCATAAAATCCCAACAATCCTGGCCTTCCAAACATTGCACCGCACGCACCCCCGTTTCACCGCCCTTTCTTCGCTCCACTACAGCCTGCAAAGCCTCTAGGAGATGAAAACCATACACATCAAGACCGCTAAAAGAAATGGCTACCGCATGTTTTTGTTCCGCCCCGTATGGGGTGTCAACAGCAGGAATGCGCCAAGCCACCGGCACCGTCGAGCCTGCCAACATCGGAAACTTTAATTCCCGGGAAATGTCTACCATTCGTTTCGCTTGCCGCCAACTCCAAGATAAGTGTTTGTCATTGAAGACCGGTACCGATTTTTTGCATTGCCGAAACACATCCGTGATCTTTAAAAACATCTCAAAGCGGGGATATAATTTCTGCGCTTTATCATTCATGGGATAATCGCCATGTTCGCCGACCAGCAATACGCCATCCACCGCAAGTTCATCGCCGCCCAATGTCAGGGCGTCTACCACCGTACGGAAAATGGGAACATCGTACTTTTTAGCAAGATCACGGCTCATATCATTTTCAGGCACCTGCTCGGTAAAAATAGAGACAATTTTGGAGCGGGGATAGGGAGCTTGGTCATCTTGGTTATAGCCTTCGAGGTATTTGCCGACCAGCACGTCCGCATGGGAATTCGGACGATACACCGTTACGATAGCCGCAATGCGCTTGGGTGCCGATTGAGACATCGGGAATGCGCTGTTTGCATTCATTTCACCTGTTTCAATCAAGGTTTCAAAGGCTTTTGCCTCTAAGGCAGTACCTGCCAGCGGCAAAACTGACAAGTATTTAATAATAGCTCTTCGCTTCATGTTAAAATCACCTAGGCTACCGCATGGGTAAGCTCTTCTTGAATACGTTTTGCAACAATTTTATCCTCTCCCGGCTGCAACATAAAGACGGTCAGCCGGATACTTTCGCTTTCCCCATTGTTTTTCTCCCAGGAAATCACTTCAATGGACGGGTTGCCATAGCGCAATTTCTCACCCATCTCTTCGCGCGACAGCTTAACGAGCTGTTTATCCCAGTTGATCTTCAAGGAGGGGGTATGATTGTCCACGGGCGGGACAATGATTTCCGTTGTCACCCCTTTGATGTTCTTAACCGCATTTTCAATGCGTGCTACCCGCTCCTCCCACATGGTCCATTCTTTCGCATGGTCTCGGTTGATGTAATTTTCCAAGGCCACATACATGCCTAAGATTTCTTCTTTATTTACCTTTTGTCCCCTACCTATCCCACTGCGCGGATTGGCACTTAGCCTTGCCGCGGCGATCAGGTCTTTCTTGCCCATGAGTATTCCCGCACTTTGCGGACCGCACATGGCTTTCCCCCCTGAAATACAGACCAGGTCGAAACCCATGTCATTAAATTTCCAAAGGTTCTCAACGGGCGGCACATCAGCGGCGATATCGATCATCGTCGGCAAGTTGTGTTTGCGGGCAATGGCTACCCACTCCTCGTGCTGAATTCGGCCCTTGGAAGCTTCCCGGTTCAAAAACCAGAGCAGGGCTGTTTTCTCGTTGATGGCTTGCTCTACCTCCGCAGCTGTCTCCACGATGACAAATGATACCCCTACCTGCGCCAACGCATGGTGGTAGCCAATGGCATGGCTCTTTTGTAGAATCACTTCAGACTTCATGTCCGTACCTGTCAAGGAAGGAAGTTGCGCTACCCTCTTCCGGTCCATGCCGGTCAATACGCCTGCCATACCCAACATCAAAGCCGACCAACAGCCTGCTGTTACGGTAGCCGCTTCCGCATGGCATAAGGCAGCAATCTTTTCCCCCACTTTGTCCTGCACTTCATCCAGCATCACGTATCTCAGGGAGGAACTGTTGATAGCCTCCATCGTCTCCTGCTCCATCAAGGAACCCGTCATCGTGGTATAATTCCCTGCCGCATTGATGAAGGTCCGCAAACCCAACTCTTTAAATAGATCCCGTTTCGCAGCTTTGGCTGGAAATGCTTTCAGGGTTTGAAATGGAAAAGCTGAACTGATTGTACCAACCGCTAGAGGAGCAACGGTTAGGCCTTTTATAAGATCTCTTCGACGCATAATAGGTATAGTTTATGTCGATAAACGCAACACAATTAATTGGTTAGCATCCAAACTTAATTAAAATTTCCATGAAGTGCAATAGTTTATGCCAGAATTTATGCCACTTTCAGCATCAACATGAAGGCTGCTATTGCCCGTAAGCCCGGTTCAGCACCTTTAACGTCAGGACGCATACAAAGAAAACTCATGGCTCACAGCTCATCACTGAAAGCTGAAAATCAATCATCGGCTGTAATCTCCGTTTGGAAGATACAGCCGATGAGAGGGTGGCTCTTGTTTAAGCCCCGGTCATTTTTTCCAGCGCCGCAGCAGCAAGGTCACCAGGTAGCTGACGATGGCGCCGATTGCCGCCAGCACCGCCGTGTCCAGCAGCTCGCTTAGCGGAAACTGGAAGAAAACACTGCACAGGGTACCGCCCAGCATGGCGGCCCCCTGCGGGGAAGGGCTAGCCATCTTCTTCCTCCTCCTCCTTTTGTGGCTGTTCAAGGCTGCTGACGATCCCCAGCAACAGGACCAGGTACTTCGCCCCGGTCCTTATTTTTCCCGGTAACTTCACCGGTGCCGCCAGGATGGCCCGGCTTAGCACCCGGAGCACCCGTTCAACCTTCCTGTACCACGGCATACCGCCCTTCGTTGGCGCTACACCTTTTTCATTCTTCATCATGGTTGTTTGTGTTGAACAGCATGGTCCCCTTTCACCACCAACCAGATCTTCATTCCCTGGTCGATCAGCGGATAAACTACCTCCTTGAGTGTTTGCAAGGCGTCCCGGCTGCGTATGCCCCGGCCCAGGCCGGTAAGCATGCTCACCGGTGCAATGCATCCCTGCAGATCATCCAGGGCATCGTTGCCCGCGTGGATCAGGATGGCTTCACGCCGCGGAACGTTTACCAGCCCCAGTTGCTCGCCGTGGCGGTGGTACTGCCGCCGTACCAGGCGGTAGCGCCCTTCCGGAATGCAGGATATCCGCTGCCGGTTGTCCCGCCAAGGCAACTCAATGGTGTGGCAGATGAACGCCCTGCGGAAGGTCAAGGTGCCGTTGGTACCCGTCGGACCGTATTCACGGGTGAGGGAGAGGACCGCTACGGCCCTCCCTCCCAGGATCTTTCCTTGGTCCACCTTTACCTCCCGACATGTGATACCGCCTCGCTCCACTCCGATTCACCGTGCCGGTTTACCGATCTTACCCTGACGTAACAACGGCTGTAAGGCATGGCATGGATCATGTTGTCACGACTGGAAGAAGTGCGGTACGTATCCCCCCAGAGGAGTTCTCCCAAGCTATCCTTTTCCTGCGTATATTGGTACTCGTAGAGCAGTACATTCCGCTGGCTGGAGAAGAGCAGTTGCAGTTGGCCGCTCTGTCGGCCATCCTTCAGCTTAATCCCTTCTACCAGCGAGGGCGATTGGCCAATGCTGGGGTAATTGGAAACCGGGAAGCCCGAACTTAACAGTACCGAAAGCGTTTCGCCAGCCGCGGTAGTCACGTAGACCGCCAATTGTTTCATCAGCAGTGCCAGGGCCGCTTTACTCTCGTTTTTTAAGGCCGTATCTTCCGGACTTCCCCGCTTGGTGGCCGTGGCCAGCTTCAGGTTGTAATCGTCAAGGGCGGTTTGTACCACCTCCAGGGTAGGAACAGGATCGGGAAAATTTACATTCCCCGTCATTGCCAGGATGATCGTCGAGACCACTGTGGCCATGCTGTCATCCGTCATTCTTTTAAAGCCACTCAGGGCTTGTTGTTTAAGTGCCATTTTTTATTATTTTTAAAATTAAACCATGCGCCGGCCCGACGTTCGTCGTTTGTGCACAAGACCGGCATAAGGCTGGCAAACATCACCAGGGACTGGGAATAAAAAAAATAACGGGAGGATTTGGGAGTAAATGGGAGGATTTGGGAGTGGATGGGAGTCGCGAACAGCCGTTCTGCGCCCACGCAATGCTCCTTTGCGGGGGTGCGATGCTTCTTTGCAGGGGCGCAATGAAGCACGGTATGGGCACCAAGCGGCATTGTTGGGGCGCAATGCCATACTGCGTGAGCGCGATGAGCCTTTGCAGGGACACAACGACACCTTGTGCAGGCACAATACTCCTTTGCGTGGGCGCAGTGTCTTCCTGCGTGGGCGCGATGAACCGTTGCGGGGGTACCAAGCAGCATTGTCGGGGTGCAATGGTATGCTGCGTGAACGCGACGCTTCTTTGCAGGGGCGCAACGACACACTGTGCAGGCACGATGCTCCTTTGCGTGCGCGCAGTGTCTTTCTGCATGGGTGCGATGAACCTTTGCGTGAGTACCAAGCAGCATTGTCGGGGCGCAATGGTATGCTGCGTGAGCGCGACACTTCTTTGCAGGGGCGCAACGACACACTGTACAGGCACGATGCTCCGTTGCGTGGGCGCAGTGTCTTTCTGTATGGGCGCAATGAACCTTTGCGGGGACGCAAGACGATGGTATTAGGTGCAACGGCGGCTTTGCGCCCACGCAAAGGCGTAAAGCACCTGCGCAAAAGGGTATCCTTTGGATGAACTACACCCACCGAAAAAGGTTTTTATAGCGCAAATTTGATGGATTAAACAGCGGCGCGTATCTTTATTTATGTAAACCCTTAAACTCGAATATAATCGATGAAAAAAAGCTTACTATTAGTCCTTATTGTAATCATTACAATTGCCTTAACGTACGCTCTAATTCATTATATGGGAATGCGGGGCTTTCCCTTTGCGTTAAGTCTTAATTTTTTATTGATGGCTTGTGTGCTTATTTTTCTTGAAACCATGAAGAGCCAACTTATTTCTCCTTACTTTAGGCTGGATAGCCGTTCAGGAAAAGGAGTGCCAAAGCGAATATTAATACCGAGCCGATAACCCAGTTCAGCAACAGGGAGGTTCCCAGCACCTTAACATTCCGGAAAACCTTGCCAATATGTTCATACCGTACTTTGGCTAATGGTGGATACATCATCAGGATCAGACCAACTGCCAGAGGGATATTGGTTGTTCCGCTGCTGTAGCTGTTGATCCATGCCGAAGAGGAAGGAAAGGATTTTCCGAATATAATGCCGACGGCCATCGCCAAAAAAAATCCACAGGGTAAGATAGCGGTCAAGAAATTTAAGTTTCAACTGCATGGGCTATAATTTAATACTGGAGAAAACATAGAACATCTCGGTTGCGATCTGTAAACTCCGTTCGGTGTAAACCCGATCCTGATCCGCCGTTCCATCGGAGCTTTTAGGGTCTTCAAAAGTCACCGGTATCCGTTTTTCTGCGCCAGCAATAAAAGGGCAGCCACGCTCAGCCTGGGAGCAGGTCATAATCGCTGCAAATTCAGAGGAAGGATTGAACGAGCTGTCATACTTCTTGGAAAAGCCTATGACCGGCGGCGTATTGTCACTTACCTTGATGGCGTATATCGGATTATTACTGTCAGCAATCTTGAAGATTGAAAAGCCTTGGGCAATCAGTATTTCGGGAATTTTTGGAAATAGTGCCGTTTCTTCTATACCACCAGAATAGCTATTGACATTAGGTATCTTAAAATAAATAGCGGCAGCCTGCGTCCATATCTGCGCCAAATGACTCCGGCGTGAGTTATGGGTACAGATGAAGTTCAGTACGACTTGCTGTGCTGCAGTCACTTTTTGTTGGATGAAGTCTATCAATGGCTGTAAAGAGGCTTTACGTTCATCACTGGCAAAGCGTTTCCATTCGAGTTGCCCGATCGTATCTGATAATGTAGGGTACATCCTGATAAATTTCTGGTTTAGCAGCAGCCCGCCCCCGGGGTGCAGCTGGATGACTGATTAACGGGTAGATCCGCAAGGTTCTTCTTTTGCTTTTCAGCGGGAATACCACATGCTTCCTGGGCGAGGCATGCCGTTGCCAGGTTCTTTAAGACAAAAGTCTTCCCATTGAAATCAAGGCCATATTTACCGATGGTGCCACCCTGGTATTCTACTTCGATTTCTGCATCTTCAATTCCTAGTTTTTCTTCCGAAAGGCTAATAATATGGAGCAGCTTCCCGGGCTTCAAACGGTGCTCGTAATCATCGGCATTCCAAAGCTGGAAGTTTACCGTTTTCTCATTGCGGATAACACCGCCACAGTCTATAAAATTTTTCGTTATTTGGCCCACTTCCGTCACATGGAAGTGTTCGGGAACATAGGTTCCATTCTCCAATTGAAATTCAACATTTTCCAATATTGGCAGGATTTCCTTGATTTCTGATAGTCTCATTTTAAGATTTGAATTATTATAATTATATATTGCAATATTACGATATCAATGATTAAAAAAATTGCTAGGGACAACAGCTCTTTACTTTCACTTCCTGATTGAAGAATGTATTGAAAATGCCCTGCACCGACTTCCACACTTCTTCATCAATACAATAACAGACCGACTTTCCTTCGATAGTACCCTGAATGATGCCGGTACTTTTAAGTTCTTTCAAATGCTGTGAAATAGTTGCCTGGGCAAGCCCCAGTTCATCAACAAGATCGTTGCAGATACAGGCATTTTTATCAATGATGTATTGGAGTATGGCAATCCTAGCTGGATGGCCTAATACCTTGAACGCTAAAGCCAGTTTATTCTGTTCTTCTGTAAAAATTTCTGTTTTAGTAAGTCCCATACCGACGCTTATTTAATATCGCAATATTACGATGTCAAAATTTAAAATGCAAGTAAAAATGAAAAACATCTGTTACTCATGTTTAGATGTGCTGTACAGCATTGCCCTCAAAATTGTTTTAATACGTGTTCTCTCCAACCAATATTTATCTCCTTTTTCAAGGTTTTCGAAGAGTTAAAGTTGAAATAAATACATTTCTATTTTCATCGGGGTGAATTGAAAACATAAAAGTTATATTTAAAGAATGCTGCCGAAACCTCCCTTTCTCCTGCTAAAATATCCAATTGTCATCAGGGATTCATAACCCTGAGGTCGGCAGTTCCATCCTGCTCCCCGCTACGTTCAACCTCACATACAGCACCTACTGTTCTATTATTTTTTGAAACTCCTCGATAGATGCAGACACAGACAAAATATTTCCCTGCCCATCAATTGCAATGTAATTGGGTAAGGACTTTATCTCAAAGCTTTTTGCAAACGAGCTTTCAAACTCTCCGGGACCAACATGCAATTTTAAGCCTTTTAAGTCATATTTCCCTAAAGATTCAATCCATTTGGTCTTCTCTTTGTCCATGGATACGGATAAAAAAACAAGATCCTTGTTATTGGCAGCGCTTTCCACCAGCTTATTCCATTTTGGGAAAGCAGCAATGCAGGGCCCGCACCAACTTGCCCAAACATCAAAGAATACTTTCTTACCTTTAAAGTAGGCCAAATCATACACCTTTCCCTCCCTGTCTCGCAATTCAAAATCAGGGGCTTTTGACCCCACGGAAAACTTGGCAAGCAAATCGTCCAACTGGTGCAGCTCATCCTCTATAACGGCAAGGGATGCATTGGCGTAACCGTCTTTAAGGACCTCTATAGCCTGTGAAAACGCAGCGATGTTCACAGCATCTTTAAAGGTTTTTGCAGTGGATAGCAGGTAGTCTATAAAAATCATCTTCTGTATTTTATTTAGCTCCGGTTCTTGGTACCACCTGTCAATGATTTCCAGCCCTTTATTGAGGTAGAGTTCATAGGATGTAAGATCGCTCTTCGGGTTCTCGAACCTGACTACCTCCATAATAGTGTTATTGACAAAATCCCGGTAGGTATAAATAGAAAACAGGTTTTTATCAGAAAAGCTGACCTGATCTGAATAGTTCAAAATTGCGGAGGAGCTGTCGCCTGGTCCTTGATAGAATTTCAACTGCTCAACAATATCACTTTTTTGTCCGCTCATGCGGTAATAGAGATTGGAATACAGCAGGGAATTTCGCTCTGCGCTGATAAAGTCTTCTTGATTTAAAACCATGGAGTCTTTAAAATACGTTTCCAGGTAATCCATCCTCAGCTTGGTAATGGTGTCTTGGGCTTTATGGTAATTGGCGGTTTTATTCCCAGTGGCAAGTTCGGGGTACGTTTTCGACAGCCTTTCGAAGATCTCTGCCCAGTATTTCTGTTGGTCGAGGTGATATTGTACCAGGAGAGCCTGCTCGCCCTGGATTTCTATGGAATCGGGCTCCGACAGATCGAGATCAATGGTTAGAGGTGTTTGGAGTGCCTTCGGAAGGGTGATCCTTAGCGGCTTTTCGCCATGGAAGATCAGCAAGGAATTGGATGGATGGGGCTTGGTCTGGAAACCGAAGTTTCCACTGCTGTCTATTTTTATCGTATCAACAATAGTTGATATGCCATAGCCAATGCTGTCGTGAACAAAGAGGGCATACGCTTTGGTGTAATTGGAGACTTTTCCATCTAGCACAAATTGTTTTTCTTTTTGACAGGCACTTAGCAGAAATGCAACAAGAAGGAATGGTAATAGTTGTTTCATGGGCTAAGTGTTTTTATATTTAAAGTAAATTAAAAAATGGGTTTGAAAAAACAAAGCTTAAAGCGAAACCCAAAAGAATTTTTTTAAATCGAGATAACTATTTCTGGTTTGAAAACGCTTCTCTTTCATCTGCGACGGCGTGGTTAGGATTAAAATGAAATGCAAAATATAGACTCAACATTCAAATCCGCTCGTTTTATGATACAGTAAAATGATTGCGACCAAAGATAACATCCCAGACAACCATTCCCTGAACCACCACCCTGAAATCTCCCGTAATGTCACCAGTCAAAAAGTGAATCAATGCTTTTCCTGATTGATCAAAGATAAGACCGGGTTGCCAAAACAGGATGGAAAGGTATTGTGCAATTCCCACGTCATCCTTTTCTTCATATATGCAGTAAAATTCCCGATTTGCATAAATCCCTGCCGTTCGAATGAACAATTGTTTAACGTTACAGCCCTGATAGAAAACAAGAACGGTAGTCCATGATTTATTGGGCCTCAGTTAATAACAGAATAACCAGATTTACCTGTCATGACAAGGCATACAACGCAATAATACGTTATATAACGTAAAAATAAGTTATATAACTGAATATTAAGTTATATATTTGCTGTATGGAAGAATTAACGAAAGTGGAGGAACGCATTATGCATATCTTCTGGAAACTAAAAAAGGCATTTGTCAAAGATGTTATCAAAGAATTGGACGAGAACCCCAAACCACCTTATAACACTATTTCATCCATAGTGAGAATCTTGGAAAGGAAAGGCTATCTCTCTTATAAAGCTTATGGCAAAACCCATGAATACTACCCGATAGTGGATAAAGAGACATATGGGAAACAATCATTCCGTAAATTTTTCACTAATTACTTTGATAATTCGGCAGTAAACCTATTGTCTTTTATGGTGAAGGAAGAAAAATTGAGTGAAGAAGAAATAAAAGAGATCAAAAGGATTATTGACGAAAATTCTTAAGCTTATGCAATGGTTTGCCTTTTTGATAAAAGTTGCGCTCTGTTCAGGGATCTTGTTCTTGTTTTATCACTGTATATTGTCAAAGCTTACGTTCTTTCAATTCAATCGTTGGTTTCTGATTATTTCATTGGTACTGAGTATTATCATCCCACTTTTAACGGTTGATGTAGAAAGATCGCCAGTTAGTGATTCCCGTGATCCAACCGATCTTCATATACCCTTCTCAAGCCAACCATATAGCGAACACGATGTTATCGACAACGAAGAAAGGGCGTCGATACCCATTATAAATTGGGAACATCTTGTTTTATATGCTTATTTACTCATTTCCTTCTTGCTTTTATTGAAATTGGTGACAAGTATTCTTCAGATTTTAAGCGCGAAAGGGGAATATATAATGGATGGCCGGGTAAAAGTAATATTGGTTGAACACGATAGCCTTTTTAAGAACTCGTCTTTCTTAACCCGTGTTTTTGTCGATAAAACATTGCCCGCAGGTTTAAGAGAACTTATCATCAACCATGAGAAAAAACATCTTCGTTCGTGGCACTTTATCGATAAAATTCTAGCTAACCTTCATGTGGTCCTTTTTTGGTTCAATCCTTTTTCCTACGCTTACTTTCATGCCATAGATGCCAATCATGAATATGAAGTTGATGATAAGATGGCAAAGCAAATGGACAAGAAATCATATGCCCATCTATTGATAAGTTTAACACAACCATCGCCTAACCTATTTATCAATTATTTTAGTAAGATGCCTTTAAAGAAAAGGATCAATATGTTATATAATAAACCTACCAGTCCCATGAAAAAATTAATTTATTTAAGCATTTTACCCTTATTGGCTGTATGCTTTTTGGCTTTTACCAACAAAAGGGAAGTATTTGTAGCACCCGGGCCTAGGGCCGCTTCCACCCTGCCCCCTCCCGTTAAGGAACCGGCTATAATTGCGGCAGCTCCTGTCGCTGGCAATCAAGTGCCTTCATTTACCAAACCTGTGTACAGTAGAACTGAAAAAAGTAAAGCCGTCTCCTCATCGCCTGTCGATGCACCCACGTCAATTCCAGCGGAGCGGCTTCCAGCCGTTAACGCGCAATCTATTCCAAGTCAGCATCTACCATCTTCTATAGGGAAAGATATGGTGGCGGAAACGACGAAACCTTTCGTATTGGTCATTGATCCCGGACATGGAGGAAGTGATAATGCGTCAAACGGAATTAAGGGCGTAAGGGAAAAAGACATGAATTTAATGGCATCGTTGTTATTGAAAGAAGAAGCCGAAAGAAGGGGCATGGACGTAATTATGACAAGAAACAAGGATGAGTTCGTATCTCTTCGCGACAGGGTAGCAGCGCAGAAAGGTGGCGGAGCATTTATTTCCATACACCACAACACCAAGAAATCACGAGGAAAGCATGACCCCCAAGTTTTTAATGGCCTGGAAGTGGTTACGGCTGACCAGGAGGCTTCAGGGATTTCCAGGGCATTGGGAGAAGATGTGTTGCGTTCGTTAAAAAAGATTGAAGGTGTTTCTGTAAAGGATTCGTTAACCCGGACAAGCATATATGTGCTAAGAGAAGCGCTCATCCCTTCTATACTAATTGAAATGGGCAATATTAGTAATCCTGACAATTTCAATTTTGTAAGCGATCGGGAAAACGTGCGGAAGGTTTGCAATCTTATCTTGGATGGATACGTGAGGTTTATAAATTAGTTTAAATTGCTCATGGATTAGTATTTTCGTAACTTTAATTTCAATAGTATAAAAAGATGAAAATAGCGTTGGCTTCCCCACCGTTTCCAAAATCTATCAGTGATGCTTTGTACTGGCTCGAAAAACTGGTGAAGGAGGCGGCTAAGGCAACCGTTGAAATTATTTGTTTTCCTGAATCTTATATTCCCGGCTACCCCGGCATGGGGTATCCACCAGAAGACCGTAGTTACGAAAGCCTTCAGCAAGCACTTAACAATGTTTGTAAAATTGCCGCGGAATATTCTATTGCGATCATCATTCCTATGGATTGGCACAGCCCTGAAGGACTGCTTAACCTGGCTTATGTGGTATCAAACAAAGGCGAAGCATTGGGTTATCAGACCAAAAACCAATTGGACCCTACCGAGGACCACATTTGGGTTCCGGGCACTAAAAGACAGCTGTTCGAACTGAATGGGGTAAAGTTCGGAATTACGATTTGCCATGAGGGTTTCCGGTATCCCGAATCGGTACGATGGGCAGCGCAACATGGCGCAAAGATTGTGTTCCATCCGCATTTTGTAGGCAGCAATACCGAAGGGCAGGAACTTACAGAATGGGGCAATAAATCCAACCCTTATTATGAAAAAGCAATGGTGATGCGGGCACTGGAAAACACAATTTACTTTGCCAGCGTAAATTATGCTTCCCGATACCCTGAGTCAGCCAGTTCAATCATTGCCCCTGACGGCACTTGTATTGTACATGGGGTTTATGGCAAACCGGGTATTATTGTAGCGGATGTAGATCCAGACAGGGCAACCGGTTTATTGGCAAAAAGGTTAAATAATTCGCTATATGTCCAGTGAAAATGATCGGCAACATTGATTTACGGAAAATACTGTTTATTCTTGTTCTGTTACTTTACTTCTTCTTTCCATCCACAAGGTGTCCCTCCAAACCCCGTCCATCTTTGCAACTTTTTCCCGATAACCGATCTTTCTAAAGCCATGTTTTTCATGCAGGGCAATGCTCGCCAGGTTCTCAGGAAAGATACCTGACTGCAGTGTCCATATAGTATTGGCTTCGCTTTCTGTAATGAGCTTTTGCAATAATACACCCCCAACACCTTTGCCCCGATACGCTTCGTGTACATAAACACTGACCTCGGCTACACCAGCGTAGACTTTTCGTGATGATACTGGAGATAATGCAGCCCAGCCCGCCACGTTACCGTCAATAATGGAAACGTATCTCAGCTCAGCAAGATGTGCTTGGTCGAATTCCTCCCAAGTAGGTGCTTCTTTTTGAAAAGTCGCCTGTTTGGTGGCAATGCCTTGCAGGTAAATGGTCCTGACGTCTTCCCAATGTATCGGGAGCATTTTAACTATTTCCATATTTGGTTTCCCTGTTTTACATGCGTCTTGTGTATAGGCATAAGCGTTCTTGAAAGATCAGAAAAGCTGTCGGTTTAGTATGTTTTTATAAATATAAATTTATTTTCCGGAAACCCTTTTTTATACTTTTCTGAATGAATTCCGGGGAAGGATATATTTAAAAGGTTAAGGTTTTAATTTTACCTGCAGAATAATATCATCGTTCCGGTTATCGAGTGCATTCATTGCCGCTTAAGATAAAAAGGTTCACGAGCGCGAATGAATACTAACATATTTAGTATTTTATATTTTTATTTCGTAGCTTTGTTTAGAAGCTTGATAGACAGCATGAAAAAATTAAGCACGTTTTAACGATAGCTGGAACCGAAACCAAGGAATAGATAATGATAGCTGATGAGGTATTGATGAATAAAATCTACTATATACGGGGTCAAAACGTAATTCTGGACAGGTATTTATCGGAGTTGAATGATGGTAACACAGGAAATCTCAATAAGGCAGTAAAGAGGAGTATTAAACGGTTTACAGATGATTTTATGTTTCAGCTTTCGGATAATGAATTTAAGAACTTGATATTCCAAACTGGAACATCAAGTTGGGAGGTAGAGGTCAACGATGGAAGTGGAAAACATGGTATCACAATTTGTGATAGGTGTAGAAGATTGTTGATGGAAGATTATTGAGACATTGGAAATTGATTAGCTGGAGGAGGATCACTGATTTAACAAAACATAATTATGAAGGAGTTTATCGACGAAATAAAAGAACTACTTAATAAAGCAAGGAGAAAAGTCTACAGTACGACAGCCTACACAATGATTGAATGTTACTGGGAGATGGGAAAACGTATTGTAGAAAAAGAACAACAAGGACAGGATAGAGCGGCATATGGTAAAGAAATCATACGGAATCTTTCCGACGGTCTTGGCAAAGGTTTTAGCACAAGAACATTAAGGGATATACGGAAATGTTATCTCACTTTTCCACAATGGGAAGATTTGGCACATGCGTGTGCCAAATTGGAATGGTCGCATATTCGTACAGTTACAAGGGTAACTGACACAAGAGCTAGGCAATATTATCTCAAAGAAGCAATTGAACAAAACTGGGGGGTCAGACAATTGGAACGCAATATTAATACACAATATTATCATCGTCTAATCTCTTCTTATAACCCTCAGCCAGTGGAAGATGAAATGCTCAAAAAGACTAAGGATCATCCACTTGATAGTCACGATTTCATTCGCAATCCAACGGTATTGGAGTTTCTCAACATTCCTACAAACTACTCGTATACCGAAAAACAACTTGAGCAGTCTCTAATTGATAATCTGCAACAGTTTTTATTAGAGCTTGGAAAAGGCTTCGCCTTCGTTGCTCGACAAAAGCACATCCGCACGGAAACGTCAGATTTCTTTATCGACCTAGTATTCTATAATTATATCTTGAAATGCTTTGTCATTATAGAACTAAAAACGAATAAAATCGCCCACCAAGATATTGGCCAGCTGGATATGTATGTCCGCATGTTCGACGACTTGGAAAGAAAAGAAGGTGACAACCCAACCATCGGGCTCTTGCTCTGCACGGAAACTGACCGGACAATTGTCAAGTACTCTATATTGAACGAAAGCAAACAACTGTTCGCCAGTAAATACCTCCCATACCTCCCTACCGAAGAAGAACTGGCTGCGGAAATTGAGAGGGAGAAGAATATCTTAAGGGAGCAGGGAGTTTTGTATGAAATGAGAAATATAAACTAGTTATATGAAAACACTCACTATTTTAACATTTCTGATTTAGATAAGCACTAAAGCATTCAAACACATAGACTGTAGTTAAGTCTGATATTGACAGGGGGCTCTGTAATTGCCTGGTCTCCTCCGGGATTTTGTACCAACCGCTAGAGGAGCAAGGCTTAGGCCTTTTATAAGATCTCTTCGACGCATAATAGGTATAGTTTATGTCGATAAACGCAACACAATTAATTGGTTAGCATCCAAACTTACTTAAAATTTCCATGAAGTGCAATAGTTTATGCCGTAATTTGTTCCACTACTCAACACCGAAGAGATAGTACCAACTGGTATGATTATTGTACCCTGACGGCAATTAAATCACACATTTATTTAAAACATATGAAAAAAATCGTATTCTTATCTGTATTGGTCCTAGCAGTAACCGTTTTATTTTCCGGGTGCAGCAAAGATGATGAGGCACCAAAAGGCTCGCACAAAGTTGTTTTTAAAGTTATTGGTTCTGAGAATGCCATCATTTCTAGCGTGGTGTATAGTAATGAAAACGGCGACCCTACAAGCGTTACCGGCATTGATGCAAATACCTGGACGAGTGATGAATTGACCATCCCCTCATCCGCTCCCGTGGTCGTGATTACAGCCGGTGGGGATAGCATCGATGATAATGACGCCACTTTAACCGTACAGATCCTTGTGGACGGCGAAGTAAAGAAAGAAAATACATCAACCGGCCCATACTTGTCGGCGCAAACCTCTTACAGTTTTTAAAAAAGCCCAGTCGGATTGCCCGTTCAATCCGACTGGTTTTAACTTTTCCTGCCCTTTCGCCCCTCTTAATAACCTAAGGCCTATGGATTCTCCCACATACCGTTCAGCTGCTAATAACGTTTATGGAACCCTCCTAACAATTACCGCCTGGTTTGCCATCATCTTGCAATGGGTCATTATGGAGGGAAGTATCGTTAATTTCTTTAGTTATTTCACTATATTATCCAATATACTGATTGCCATAAGCCTGACCATTTCATTCCTCAACCCTTCTTCATTGTCCGGTTTTATTTTTTCACGACCATCGGTACAAACTGCCCTTGCCTTGTATATTGCTATCGTTGCATTGGTCTATAATCTTGTCCTTCGGAACATTTGGTCGCCGACAGGCTGGCAATTAGTGGCTGACAACCTTCTCCATGTTGTAGTGCCTGTCATGTACCTCGGCTATTGGGCATTTTTCTTACCCGGACAGAACCTAAGATATAAAGATAGTCTTCACTGGGTTTATTTCCCCCTTCTTTACCTTGTTTATTCCCTCATACGAGGATCACTTATCCATTGGTATCCTTATCCTTTCCTCAATGTTGATCAATTAGGGTATGAGCAGACTTTTTTGAACGTTGCCCTGATGATTATGGTTTTCCTGATTATGGGATGTGTATTGATTGCCCTCGGCAAACTTAAAAAAAGATAAGGGGATGAAATGGCTTTCAGCTTTCAGCCATCAGTAATCGGTTACATGTGTCATCCTGAACACGATGCCGTCATCCTGAACTTGCTTCAGGATCTTTTATGATACCAACGTGTTCCGAGTTTAAAGATTCGGGGTCAAGCCCGGAAAGACGGCAATAGCTGATTACCAACCTCATACCTAAAACCTCATACCCGATACCCAATAGGTCAAGCCCGGAAAGACGCAAGTGGCTGATTGCTGACAACTGAAAGCTCACAGTTAAAATCACGTCCTTTCGACCGGAACGAAGTGGAGCGGAGAAATCTATTTGTTCCAAGGTAGATCTCTCCACTACGGTCAATGCTAGTCTATCTTTTCCTCTTTTCTTAAAAAAAAATCTGATTCAGCCGCTATGTAAAGATCATTAGGTCGTTGGGTTTATAAATTGTTGGTTATGTTACAGAAATTATTTGTTTTCCTGAATCGTTTATTCCCGGCTACCCGACCCACTGAAGAACTGAAAATCTGGTTATGCAAGAAATGAAAGACTGCAATACGGAGCGATAACTTCGAGCAAGACCGGTGTAGCATTACTTACAAAAAATCCGTCTACTATCCATATTCGTTAACCAATATTCTTCTAAAAAACTATGAAACACCTTTGTCTACTTTTTGCCGTCCTATTTTTCGCTGCTTGCTCCAAAGACGAACGCTACAGTCCTTGGAATCTTAAAAACGGACAGGAAGTTGAAGTGCAGGTCAGCCACCGCTACGGCGCTATGGATGACCAATTGATGTTACTACCTCAAGGCCAACCCGCACAGATGAGCCTTTATTCATTTGCCGACAGGGAACCGGGCTACAATTACCAGGTGAAAGCGAGGATGGTCGTACCGAAAGTCCCGCCAGCTGATGGCCCTGCCTACCATCTTGAATTCATTGACGTCGTAAGCAAGGAAAAATACGATGGTAATGAACCTTTTCAAATAGCGCTTATCCAGTCGCATATTCCCGGAGGCCCGGTAATCACGCTGTGGAAAGAGGATGGCTATTATTATTTTGCTCCTAAAATAACGCTCACCTATGCCGATAAGCAAATAGAGATGCAACTGGAGGAAATCTGGCAGCACAACGAAGAACTGCACGAAGACTACGAAAACAGGATAACGCCTGTGATGAAATGGCATTCAATAACCGCTACTGTCACCCACGATCCGGAGAATTTCGGCAAATCATACTTGGTATCACATATTGAATTTAATGAATAGCAGAAATGATCCAACCCGAATAGGCATTTTCATTAGTTATTATTCATTGACTTTCTACTATGGCAGCACTGTCTTACCTAGCATTTTTTAGTTGATTCTCCTGATCTTTATATTCCTGAAATACGCTTTGTCTTTATGATCCTGCAAAAGGATGTAACCGGACACTGCTTCTCCATAGCTCGTATATTGCTTAAATTTTGTTTGGGCCACCAAGGCACGGAATTCTTCTGACCCACGCTCGTAACTGAGCACTTTTTTCCCGTTGAGCCAGTGTTCAACGGTTTTTCCATTAGCGACTATCTTTACCTGGTTCCATGCCCCTGGCTTGTTCAAAACTTTGCCTTTCGGTGCATATAAAAGATATAAAGAACCGGTGCTGGTTTCTGGGCTTTTGCCGTCCTTTACCGCTTCGTGTTTGTAATCATCTATCAATTGAAACTCAGGTCCGTTCAATTCTATTCTTCCTTTAGCATTCTTTAGTTCTGATACAAAATACTTTATCCCTGTATTAGCAGAATCAGCTAGCTTATAATCTAGGGTTAATTCAAAATCTGTAAACTGTTCGCGGGTAATAATATCTTTGCCTTTTCTTCCCGGTAATAATACAAGAGACTCTCCTTCTATGGCCCATCCTTCTTTGGGAAATTTATCCCCGCTAATGCTCCTCCAACGTATATTCGGGTCTTTGCCATCAAACAACAACTCCCAGCCCTCTGCTTTTTCTTCGGCTGTAAGCGTATTGTATTTCCCTTTAGTTACAACAGCATTTGTGGCTTCCACTTTATTGTTTTGCAACTGAAGCATCCCTTTTGCAAAGCGTCTGCCAAATTCTGCTGCTGAAGGGCTGTCAAAATGTGTCCCATCTCCTTTATGCCATAAACCTTCCGAAGAAACAACAATTGTAGAAGGTACTTTTGCAGGAAGCTTTACCAACTCATCGTTGATGAAATGGTAGCTTTCCCTGTATCTCCCCAGTTCCCCTACAACAAACGGAAGGTTAGGGTCATTGACTTCTTTGCGTATCCTTACAATCAGTTCGTTCAATTTTTCAAGATATACCTTTGAAGACTCGGCTCTACTGTCTCCTTCACCCTGATGCCATAGCACTCCTTTAACTGTACCTTTTTTCATTGCTTCTTTAATCCTTAAAAGAGCGTCGTCATAGGGATGGGTGGAAGTAACTTCGTCGTATGCGCCAGGGACCCACTTGCTAATTGGGGTACCGCCAACTGCACAAGGCACAAGGCCAATGATCACGTTAGAATCAACCTTCGCCATTTCAATACCAAAAGACAAACCTGGCCCCACACCCGCCGCTTTGGGTTTGTCAAAATGCAAGGGGTGCCGTGCCGTTACCCACTCATTGTCTCTGTTGAGCATCATCACCCTTGGGTGCTGCCGCGCTTTATATTCCTCTGTGATTTTACCCCTGCCGGCCATGTTAGATTGCCCCATCAAAATATAGATGTCCATCTTTTTATCTGGTTTTTGTTGAGCATGAACCATGGCAGATAGAAAGGTCAGTAATAACAGATAGGTGGTCAACAGCGTTTTTTTCATTAGGTGTATTTAAATAATTGGATGCATCTAAGTAGGACAGCAAATTAGGGAATTGGGATGGGAAATGCAAGGGGGGGTTAGCTGATCAGCGATCAGTCTTCAGCGATCAGTCATTTCCGTCTTTTCGGACTTGACCCGGAATCCTTTAAGAGAGGTTTAGGAATGAAATTGAATAACCCTGACCGACCCCTTGACGATTGCACCTTTGGATAGCTGTGAGCTTACAGTATTCTGCCGTGAGTAACCAATACTTCTTCGCGAGGGGGAATAATGATGAATCCCCCATCCGTAGCGTTTTGTCAATGGCGAACAGCGCAAACAAGGTTGACCTTTTGAGAAAAAGCGCTCCCTTGCTGAGGAAAGCTCGTCTTCGGTCAGGTCATTTTTTATGCTAAAACATTCGAAGACGACATCGTCCGAATTTCCCCCCGCACGGCATTACTGTCTTCGGCAATTTCAATAAATGTGTCCGGGTTATTTGTTGTATGCTTTTTCATCTGCTTATTTTTTGTTTCCCTGTTGTCAGATCGAGCCTTTGTCGGGTTCATGCGGCAATAAATATCCCTCAAAGATTAGAAAAACTTGCAAGAAATGATAACTTTGTTTGCAAGAAAATGACAAAATGAACAATTCCCATAGTGAGATCGGACTAGGTTGCGTCACTTTTGGCAGGGAGATCGATGAGCCTGCATCTTTTGCCGTACTCGACCACGCCTATGCAAATGGCATTACCTTTTTTGACACTGCTGCCGCCTATGGTAACGGAGCTTCGGAAACCATTCTTGGGAAGTGGATGGCAAAACGAGGCAAGACTTTCCCCACCATCACGGTCGCCACAAAAGTGCTCCCCCCTTTCGACTCTCAACACATTACAGCCTCAGTTGAGCAAAGCCTCGTGCGTTTGCAATGCCGAGTTATCGATATTCTCTATCTTCATCGCTGGGATGCAGCCCTGCAATCACCAGAGGCATTTGCCGCATTGGATGGACTCGTTCGAAGTGGGAAAGTACGCCAGCTTGGTGCCAGCAATTTTACCGCCGAACAACTCAAGGATTCCCTGCACCTGCAACAGACCCACGGTTATGAACCCTTTCGTTTTGTACAAAATAATCATAACCTCGCGGTAAGCGATGTGGGTGAAAACTTAAAAAAACTGTGCCAGCAAAAGGCTGTTGCCATTATTAGCTACAGTCCCTTAGGAGCTGGTTTTTTAACAGGGAAACACCAACAGGGCACGCAGGAAGGGTCCCGTTTTGCCATTATGCCGGGACATCAGGATGTGTATTACCATGAAGCCGCTTATCGTAGGCTCAAGAAGCTCCACAAAGTGGCGGCACGTACAGGATATCCCCCCGTACAGCTGGCGCTTGCCTGGGCAATCCATCAGCCGGGCATTGCCACGGTCCTCATCGGAGGCCGAAGCCCAGCCCATATTGACCAAGCCCTTCAAGCCCGGGATTTTAATGAGCCGGAGCTCTTTGCCGAACTGGAGTCGGCGTAGATACGTACTAATCTAGGACTTCTTTTTAGGGCGATGGGAGATAAAATGTTCTTTTAATTTCTCGGTATCAAGTGCAGCAAGAGGTTCATCCAAGCGGAAAAGCCAAGCCTTCCCACCCAAGAGAGCATGTGCCGTTTTAGGCGTGGAGAAGTCCACCGGCCGGATTTTCCGATCCACTAACAAAGGTCTTTTGGCATCTTTGAAGAGGGGGGTATGGAACAAGAACTGGAAGGAAAAAACCGGCCAGTCTCCAACGGAGGAAGCATTCGCAGTGTATATTTTCTCTGCAGCCTGTGCATCTAGGATGCCGCTTCTCTCCCCTTTCACCTGTTTCCCTTTTCCCGTACCCATACTAAACAAAACCTCAAAAGAACTTTCATTGAGCAGGTAAAATTCCACCAAACCCTGGGGCTGATCCCCCATAATGGCCAAAAAAAGCCCCTCAGAAAGAAATGGTCCCTCCTTTTCTGGAGGAAGGGTTTCTTCCTCCTCGCTTTCCATCCTCCCGTATACTTTCGTCACTTTAGCAGCAAGGACAGGAATTTCAAAACCATCCTCATCCGTGACGCCGATCATCTCATCGTCGATTATTGATGTCACATACCCTTCATGTTGCTCTTCGACGAAGCGAACAAAATCTCCTACTTTATAATACATTGTTTTCTTTATTTACAGTCCAAGGACATGCGATCCTTGAAAACCGATCCTGATCTAATATACTAATTTTCCATTAAAATAAAGCAAGGGATCGACTATTTCCGTATTTTTGCACGATGGAAGAAGGACAGCAAATCAATAATCCACTGCACGGCATCACCTTAGAAAAACTTTTGATACGTCTCCACGAACATTATGGCTGGAAAGAAATGGCCAGGCTTGTCCGCATCAATTGTTTTGCCAGCAACCCGAGTCTAAAATCAAGTTTAACGTTCTTACGACGCACCCCTTGGGCCCGGAAGAAAGTAGAAGACCTCTATATCGATACCTTTGCAACGCCTAACACCTGTAAAAGAAAGCCATGATCACCGAGCTCTTGCAAAAACTGCATATCCCCGCCCTCAATACCATGCAGGAGGCTAGCATAGCTGCCGCAAAACAGCGAGACCTTATCCTCTTATCACCAACAGGTTCCGGTAAAACCTTGGCTTTTCTCATCCCGATCGTAAACAGGCTCGTGGCAAGGGGCCAAGGCATCCAGGCTTTGATCCTTGTGCCCTCCCGTGAACTGGCCCAACAGATCGAACAGGTATGGCGACAAATGGGCACCCCGTATAAAGTGAATTGTTTCTATGGGGGGCATGCCACTAAGAGTGAGAAAAGCAGTCTACTCCATCCTCCCGCTTTGCTGATCGGTACTCCGGGCCGGATCGCCTATCACCTACGCAATGAAAATTTTGAAACGCATTCCGTCCACACGCTGGTATTGGATGAATTCGACAAATCCCTTGAATTTGGTTTTCAGGAAGACATGGCCTTCATTACCGATCGGTTGCAACGGGTCGATAAACGGATCCTGACCTCTGCCACGGCACTAAAGACCATCCCCGGATTTACTGGTTTGGCAGACAATGCCACCACCCTTAATTTTTTGAAAGCTGAAGAACATATTCCGCAGCTGACGATAAAAGCAGTCTCCACCTTGGCAGCTGATAAAGCCCACACTTTGTTTTCCCTGCTTTGTTACCTTGGTGATAAATCCACACTTGTTTTTTGCAACCACCGGGAAGCGGTCAACCGCATCAGTGACCTGCTGTACGACTACCAAATAGCGCATGGCATCTTCCATGGGGGGATGGAGCAGGAAGAGCGGGAAAAGGCACTCCTTCAGTTCAAAAATGGCAGTTACCGATTTTTGATCTGTACCGATTTGGCGGCAAGGGGATTGGATATTCCCGAGATTGACTGCATCGTTCATTACCAAATTCCGACACAGGCAACCTTCGTCCACCGAAATGGCCGGACCGCCCGCATGCAGGCCGACGGAACCGTATACCTGATCCTGAACGAAGGCGAATACCCGACTTACCTGACAGAAAAACCAACGATGATCCGCCTTCCCGCAACGCCTTTGGCATTACCGCCACCAAGCCCCTGGTGTACACTCTACTTTTCTGCGGGAAAGAAGGATAAGGTGAACAAAATAGATATTGTGGGCCTATTATTGAAAAAGGGGGGCATTACAAAAGAGGACCTTGGGTTAATCCATGTTTTTGACCATGTTTCCTATGCCGCTGTCAAGAAGAGAATCGCCCCGCAACTCCTTTCCCGCATCGCAAGGGAAAAGATCAAAAACAAAAAAGTAAAAACAGGTTATCTCTCGAAGCGCTGACCAGCCAACACATCATACGAGACAGGTGGTGTTTTTTTCTGCACCGTGCTGATATGCCGTTTCCACTGTTTATCCAACCAATGATTTAGACGGTATGAAAGATAAGTAGACCCTGCCCCTATTATCGCGCCCGCGAGCACATCGCTGGGATAATGCACACCCAAGTGCATACGGGAATAAGCCACCGAACCCGCCCATAGGTAAGCGGGAGTCACCACATACCATTTGGGATACGCGAGGCTTACTGAAGTAGCCAAGCTGAACGACATGGCCGCATGCCCCGAGGGAAATGAAGGCGAATCTTCTTCGATTACCGGATCGATTTCAGGATAAGTCACAAAAGGGCGGTCACGTTGCACTGTATATTTCAAGGAAGTACTTAATACGACCGCACTGAACATAGAGGCATTGATAAGCAAGGCTTTTTTTCGCGATTCCTCATCTTTCTTTACTAAGGCATATACTGCTGCACCGGCGGGGACAGCCAAGGAGAGCGGCATCCGGCTGTCGGAAATCACAGTAAACACCCCATCGAGGTCCTGGTTTCGATGGAGGTTTATGTTTTTTAAGAGATCAATATCCGCATTTTGTGAAAACCCGGAGAAGGATAAAAAACAGAAAGCAAGCAAGTAGCAGAATTTCTTTCCCATGCGCAAAAATAAAAATTATATATGAGCGGCAATGACGGCACCGCTTGCCCAAGCCCATTGAAAATTATATCCCCCCAACCAACCGGTTACATCCACACATTCCCCGCCGAAGTAAAGCTTCGGCACTTTCCTGGATTCGAGGGTATCGGGATAAAGTTCCCCGGTAGCGATCCCGCCCCGCATCACTTCTGCTTTGTCATAGCCTTTATTCCCAGCGGGCCTCACCTTAAAATGATGGATATGGGTGGTTATTTGCTTTACTTCCTTCTTACCTAATGAAGCAATCTTTGTATCCACGGGGAGAAACTTCTCCAGAGCCCCCGCAAATCGCTTGGTAAAATAGTCTTGCAAGAGATGCAGCAGCAACCTTCTTCCGCCAGCTGCCCTCTCCTTGGCGATCAGTTCACTGATGGAGTTTCCGGGCAAAAGATCAATTTCTATTTCTTCCCCCGGTCGCCAGTAAGAGGATATCTGTAAAATCGCCGGACCGCTCAGCCCCCAGTGGGTAAACAGGATATTTTCCTCAAAGCTTATCCCATTTGTGGAGACTTTGGCGAACACAGCGTTTCCCGAAAGTGCCGAGAACCAATCCGCATCTTTACCGGTAACTGTCAAGGGCACCAAGGCCGGGGCTGTTTCCACCAAGCTGATACCGAAGGCGCGGGCTGTCCGAAGCGCAAAATCACTGGCTCCTAATTTCGCGACCGGCAAGCCACCACTGGCCATGACCACAGCGCGGGAGATGACTTCGGTTGTCCGTCCACTCTTTTCATAAATGACGGCAAAAAGTCCGGCCCCATCTTTCTTCACTTCCGTCACATGAGCCCCTGTCTGCCATTCAACCGTATGCTTTCGCATGAGACCTGTAAATACGGCCACAATATCTCTAGCCTTATTGGAAACGGGAAAGAGCTGTCCCAAGGTTTTTTCCCCACCAACGATACCCTGTTCTTCAAAAAAACCGATCGTATCATCTACCGTCCACTGATCAAAAACGGACCTGCTGAAAGCAGGGTCCGCAGAAATAAAGTTCTCGGGGGAGCTGTATAAATTGGTGTAATTGCAACGACCACCGCCCGAGATGAGTATCTTTGCCCCCACCTGATCATTCCGTTCCAATAGCATAACTTTCTTTCCCAATTTACCGGCCTGCACGCCGCACATCAAACCGCAGGCGCCCCCGCCGATAATTATAGCATCATAGCTCATTTGATTCTCTCTTTAAACATTTGCGAAGATAAGGAAATGGATGGGTTTTAGGTTTTAGGTGTTGGGTGTTAGGTATTGGGTGTTGGGTGTTGGGTGTATTTTTGTCGATGTTAAGTGTTTTAGCTGATTGAGATTGCTTCTCTTCCTACGTCAGATCGTAATGACGTTATCGTCATGGCGCGGAGGTACGACAAAGCCATCTCCTCAAACAGCAATCAGCTTTCGGTTAGTTCCGTCCTCCCGACTAAGCATGCAATGCGCATGGAGGAACCTAATCCTTAGCAGACAGGTTTTTCGGCTTGGTTGCACTTCGCTCGTATGACGTGACAGCTGATGCTCATAGCTGGCAGCTGATAGCTCATAACTGACAAAGATAGCTGAAGGCTCCGCAGGTGATACTTGATAAAATTGCGTACTTTTGTTAATGAAAAACATGGAGCTCTCCTATAAATTCAATTGCCTCAAGAAAACCCTACGCTAGCATGAAGGACGTATACGGGGAAGCATTATCTGATTATTTTCGCCAGAAGATGGTGGAACCCTTATTGCTTTATACCAATGGTGGGGATGTGGAACCCATGCCGGTCGACCTCTTCTTCCGGGGCGAGGAGGATTTTCCTGAACAGGAGATGATCGCCCTTGCTTTATGTGATGGCAAAACACTGGATATTGGTGCAGGTGCGGGAAGCCATGCCCTCTATTTACAAAGACAGGGGATGGATGTCACGGCATTGGAACTCTCTGCTAAGGCTTGTGAGGTCATGCGTGCTCGTGGTGTAAAAAGAATCATTAATGAAAATATATTCAGTTACCAGGGAGAGCGGTTCGACACCTTGCTGTTTCTCATGAATGGCATTGGCCTCGTCGAAACCATCGGGGGTTTCAAAAAACTGCTCGACCATGCCAAAGCTTTGTTGAATCCCCGAGGGCAACTGCTTTTCGATTCTTCGGATATTGCTTATTTTTACGAAGACGGTAAAGAATGGCCATCTCATTACCATGGTGAGATAGATTTCCAGTATGAATACAAAGGACAAAAAGGGAAACCCTTTGGTTGGCTTTACATCGACCAGGCCGAACTTATTCGCATCGGGCAGCAGGCGGGCTGGGTCGTGCAGATCCTTGATGAAGACAACCACTATCAGTACCTGGCACGCATGGAATTGAAAGCCGAAGGCTTTCTTTAGGTATAGGTGTTAGGTATTAGGTGTTAGGTATTGGGCTGGCGTCATCGCGAAAGAAGGGCAGGACGTGATATCGCGGTCATTCCGGGCAAGCCAGTCCTGAACTCGATTCAGGAACCCGGAATCTTTTAAAAATGGGACATGCAGTTTAACAGATCCTGAATCGAGCTACAGGATGACGAAAGGGACTGAATAGCAGGTGTTAGGCATTGGGCGATAGGTAATAGGTACAGAGGTTCCGTGCATTAGGTGTTAAATTCTCGTCACGCAGAATTTGATTCCCTTTAAGGTCGCAACCCGAGTTCCGGATGATGAAAGATCTAACAACCCAAGACCTAACTGCCTAATACCTAGGTCCGCAATCTAGGCCCATGCACGATCACCCTTTTTATATGGAATATCCCCTTCATACCGCCCCGGGATCGGATTGTAGCGCAAGGCTTTTGTAGCACCCAGTTCTGAGGTAAAATAACCCAACAAAGTAAGTTCTTTCAACATCCTGAAATAATGCCGGGGTTCGCCCTCTTTCTTCGTTTTCCCATGCTCCACCTGCTCTTTATCCAAAGCTGTCAACAGTTCGGTACGTCGATCCGGTGAAAGTTCCTGAAAAGCGCTACCATACTGCTTCTCCGAAGCTTCCTCCAATTTGCCCAGGCCCTCTAGGAAAACCTTTTGGTCTTCCGGGGTATAACAATCGCGCACCATCACCGGAATAAAGGCCCCTACACCTGCCTCCTTTGCGCCCGGCGTTTGAGTTTGCGGCAGAATGGTTTCGGCAATATCCCCCAGGAAATCAATCCGGTTTTCTCCAAATAGCTCTTCAACTCCTTTTGTTGCCGGGCGAGTACATCCTTCCATAAAAAGCTGCCCGCCAATGATTGTACCACCGAGCAGCAAGGCTACCCGATTCAATGCCTCTCTTCTGTTCATGATATCGTTAATTTTAATTGAAAATCCTATATATTTTGTTTCTTCAGCTCACCCACGGCATGGTCGACGGCCCTTGCGGTAAGCGCCATATACGTCAACGACGGATTGACGCAAGAGGCGGAAGCCATACAAGCACCATCCGTTACGTAGACATTCAGTGCATCCCATACCTGGTTGTGCTTGTTCAGTACAGAAGTTTTGGGATCATGACCCATTCGGGCCGTTCCCATTTCATGTATCCCTTGTCCGATATACGATCCCGTATCATAGATTGCTACGTCTTTTATACCGCCCGCTTCCAACATTTCCTTTGCATCTTCCATCATGTCTTTGCGCATTTTATGCTCGTTCTCTTTAAACTCAGCATCCATCGCCAATACCGGCAATCCCCATTTATCTTTTTTATCCTTATCGAGCGATATCTTATTTTCATGGTAGGGTAATGTTTCCCCGAAAGCCGTAAGCCCTATTGTCCAATCGCCGGGCTCACTCAACGCATCCTTAAACTCACCGCCAATATTCAGTTCGGCTACCGTCCGCCCCCATCCACTTCGGCTCGCGCCACCCTGGTAACCAAAACCTCGGAGATAATCCCGCTTTTCATCCCCCACATTCCTGAAACGGGGGATATAAATGCCATTCGGGCGGCTTCCATAATAATAGCGATCTTCAAAACCCTCCGCTCGTCCCCTTGCCCCACAACGGAAATGGTGGTCCATGACATTATGCCCTAGCTCACCGCTACTGCTTCCCAGTCCCCCTTCCCATACATCCGTTGCTGAATTCATCAATACCCAAGTGGAGTTAAAAGCAGACGCACAGACAAAAACCACTTTCGCGAAATACTCATAAGTCTGATTGGTTTCCGCATCTAATATCTCCACACCTTTGGCCTTCTTGCTATCTTTATCATACAGTATCTTGGTCACAATGGAAAAAGGGCGCAGGGTTAAATTACCCGTTTTTACAGCAGCGGGCAAGGTGGACGACTGCGTGCTGAAATAGCCCCCGAAATTACAGCCCAGCCAACATTTGTTCTGGAATTGGCAATTCGTACGTCCCTCATGAGGAACGGTGATGTTGGCTACCCGGCCTATGATCATCTGGCGCGCTTCTTTATAGTGTTTCTTAATCCGTGCCGAGACATCCTTTTCCACCACATTCATCTCCATAGGAGGCATAAAGTCCCCATCGGGCAATACCGCTAAACCATCTTTATTGCCACTGATGCCCGCAAAACGTTCTGCATGGCTGTACCAAGGGGCGATTTCCTTATAACGGATGGGCCAGTCGACCGCAATACCATCCTTGAGGTTTGCCTCAAAATCAAGGTCACTCCACCGGTAACTCTGCCGCCCCCACATCAATGACCTACCGCCAACATGATACCCCCTGTACCAATCGAAGCGTTTGATCTCCACATACGGACAATCTCTCTCATTGGTCCAATACGAAAGGTTCTTTTCATTTAAGGGGTAATCACGCTTCAATACCGGATAGTCTTCAATCATCTGTTGCGTACGCCCACCACGATGTGGAAAATCCCAAGGGTTCTTTGTCGCGCTCTCATAATCCTTCACATGCTCGATGTTCCGCCCCCTTTCCAGCATGATCGTTTTTAGTCCTTTTTCGGTCAGCTCCTTTGCGGCCCATCCACCGCTGACACCCGATCCGATCACAATTGCATCATACGTATTATCTGCCATATTATTATGATTTACGAAGCGGTATTAAAAAGTATTGTCCGTCATCCTGAACTTGATTACTTTCGGCGAGCTCGCAAGCTCGCTTCAGGATCTTTTAACGCTAGATCATGATCTTAAAAGATTCCGAACCCGCTTGCGGCTCTATTAGCCCAATGAAAACAAACGCAATCTAATAAATCAAGTCCGGAATGACGTTATAAGGGACTTTTCATACAGCTTCCCGTTAATTTTTAAAAATTATCAACCTGCCGGTACGCTTCAATCAACTTGATTTCGCCCTCCTTACCCCCCAATGATTTACCATGTTCCATGCCGATGACACCAGTATATTGTTTGGAGGCGAGGTGTTTCATGAGGTTCTTATAGTTCATTTCACCCGTTCCCGGTTCTTTCCTTCCCGGATTGTCACCAATCTGAAAATAAGCAATTTCATCCCAGCAACGATCAATGGTAGCAATCAGATCGCCTTCATTGCGCTGCATATGATAGTAATCGTATAATATCTTACAAGAGGGGCTATTCACCGCCTTGCAAACCAAATACGTCTCATCCGTTTTTTGCAACAAAAGGTCGGGAGTATCACTTAATGTTTCGATCACCATAACCAAGCCGTGGGGTTCAAAAATCTCCGCCCCTCGCCGCATGGCATCCACTACATTCGCCGTTTGTACTCCCAAGGGCAGGGACCGATCAAAAAAACCCGGCACTACCGTCAGCCACTTCGCCTGGCAACGTTTCGCGGCCTCCACACTTCTGTGGCAGGTCGCCAGGAAATTATCCAGGAACTCTTTCTTCCCCGTCGTTAAGGAGGTTTTCCAGTTATCGCCGCCGTCTACGACAAAAACCCCCATGGTCATTCCCAACTTTGCCAATAAGTTGCCCACCGCTTCTTGCTCTTTCACGGAACGCTTTAAATATCCATTATCCTCAATTGCACGGAAACCCTGGTCATACATGAATTGAATTTCATCGGTAAATACCTTACCGGCATGATTAGAGAATGCACCTTGATGAGGGGCATAATTCATGCGAAAAGGTTTCCCCGCGAGGTTTCGCCCCTTATTGCTTGAAAAACCCGATAGCGGTGCCGTTAAAGCCGCGGCCCCCGCCAGGGCACCATTCTTTATAAAATTATTTCTATTCATTGTTTTTATTATCTGAAATAAGCTTCCTAAAACCATTGCTCATGGTATCGACTACCATGCCCTCTTTGTTCTGATAGATGAAATACGCCTCCATTTTACGGTGTTTGCGGATAAACAGCAATGCCTCTTCAATATCCATTGCCATCAAAGCATTGTCGTAGCCATCTGCTGTAATGGCGTCGGGAGCATAAACTGTCACACTTAACATGGCCGTTTTAAATGGGTAACCTGTTGACGGGTCGATCAGATGTCCATAGCTTTTACCTCCCTGTTCCACGAATTTACGATAATTGCCCGAAGTTGTTAACGCTCCTTTCCTCAAGGCAACCACATGTTTGATAGAAGGCGGCTCATGCGGTGACTTTCCCGGTCCCTCAAGACCGACCTTGAAAGCATCGCCGCCCGGCTTTTTCCCCGATACCCGCAATTCACCCCCCACTTCCACGATAAAATTCACGATCCCCTTCGCCAAGAAAAAATCCGCAAGGACATCCACGCTATATCCCTGTGCTATTCCGTTTACGTCCACCTCCACACAAGGCATGGCCTTATAAAGCCTATTGCCTTCCAATCGAAGTTTCCCCATACCCACGCAAGGCAATAGCGAATCAATTTTCGCGCTATCGGGTAAAGCTGATACCCGGCGGTTCGAAAAACCCCAGGCTGCCACCAGCGGACCTACCGTCAGGTCAAATTTTCCTCTGGTTTCCCGGTACACTTCAAACGATTTCTCCAATACGGTTTTGAAATGCTGATCAACCATTCCCCCATCTTCCGACCGGTTGATCTTCGAAATCAGGGAGGATGGTTTATAGATGGACATTGAGTTGTCAATCACTGCCAGTACACTATCCACTTGCCCCTTCGTGATACGCTCATGGCTATCGTAATAGGAAATATGGTAGGTTGTCCCTTGTGCAATCCCATCAATCACAAACTGCTTGATCCCCTGCGGTGGCGCAAAGGCACAGCAGACGGCAAGACATAGCAGGTATCGGGCAAGAGTACGCACGTAAGACGATCTTATAGCACCTTGGTTTTGCCCGGCCGTGCATAAGGATACAAGCCATTTTCACCCGGAACAACTTTCGGAAGTGCCTCCCATGCATATTGGTCGGGTTCCAAGCCGTTGTCGGCATTCAATGCCTCATCCCAGCTTAATACCTTTCCGGAATAAGTGGCGTAACGGCCTAAGATCGCTGTAAATACACTTTTCGCTGCCCGTTCGGCATCATTGAATTCGTGCCGGTTATTGGCGATTGCCGCAAACAAAAGGTCATGTTCTGTCTGATAAGGATTTCTGTTATTCTCTGTGTTGTGGTTATAGATTTCTTTGCCATTGGTATCCCACAAAATGCCTTGGTTCTTACCCGCATCCAAATGAATCCTCCCCTTAGTACCCTGAAAGGTTTCATTCACCCGGTTTGAAGTTCCCTCAAAATGGCGGCATTGGCTATAAATGACCGAACCATCCGCATAGGTAAACTCAACCGCATGGTTATCGTATATCTCGCCATAATCTTTGCCGGTACGCCATGCGCGGCTACCGGTTCCTTGCGCTGATATAGGATAAGAACCTACTAACCAATTGGCTACATCAATATTATGAACATGTTGTTCAACAATATGATCCCCACAAAGCCAGTTAAAGTAATACCAATTGCGCATTTGGTATTCCATTTCCGTCTGGCCCGGTTTCCGAGGTCTGACCCATACACCGCCACTGTTCCAATATACCTGTCCCGCATATATTTTACCCAATGCGCCGTCTTCTATCCGTTTCACACATTCAACATAGCTATCCTGGTAACGACGTTGCAGGCCCACCAATACATTCAGTTTTTTGCGCTTGGCCTCCTCGGCAGTAGCCAATACTTTACGGATACCCGGCGAATCGACGGCCACAGGTTTTTCCATGAAAATGTGCTTATCCTGTTTCACGGCCTCTTCAAAGTGAATCGGCCGAAAACCCGGAGGGGTCACCAATAATACCACATCTGCCAAAGCAATTGCCTTTTTATATGCATCAAAACCCACAAATTTATGCTCTTCAGGTACATCGACCTTTGCTTTAAACTTCTCAGAAAGAATTTTATAACTACCATCCAGTCGGTCGCGGAAAGCATCCGCCATCGCCACCAGCTTCAGGTTTTCCTTGGTGCTTAAGGCCTGGACCGCTGCACCCGTACCTCTGCTTCCACAACCGATCAATGCAATTTTTATCGTATCGCTTCCAGAGGCATACGCGCCGGTCAAAGGCATCGAAGCAAGAAGACTGCCCCCTGCGATCATCGCAGAAGATTTAAGAAAATCACGTCTTGCTTGTTGGGTAATAGAAGTTTTCATATGTTATTTTTTAATTTTTAATAATCAGCTATCGGTTCTTTGTTGTAATAAGCATCAATCTCTTCCGCCGTGGGGGGAACAGCTGGCCGCACCAACCTCATCCCGATAAAAGGAGCCTCTGGCAGCCACCAATTGCTCTTGGGTATTTGAGGGTCAATGGCTTTCCACTTTGGATCTGAGGGCATCCTTGACGAAGACCGCAAGGCCTCGGCTTCGTCCCGGAAGGATCCCCCACGAATGGCATGTGGATATAACTTATCCGGGGTAACGACTGGATTGCTATTGGTCTTCCCCCCAAATTGTTTGTAATCGGGAAGGTATTGATCATAGGTCCATTCTGCTACATTGCCGTATATATCATAGAGGCCCCAGGCATTTGGCTTTTTGCTGCCTACTTCCTGTGTCTGCTTCCCACTGTTGTCTTGATACCAGGCATATTGTCCCAACTCATTGACATCATCGCCAAAAAAATAAGCTGTCGACGATCCCGCACGGGCCGCATATTCCCATTCCGCTTCGGTGGGCAGGCGGTAAAACACTCCCGTTCTTGCGTACAACCATTTGCAGAACTGTATGGCGTTGTAATGCGTCATTGCGAGGGCCGGATGTCCCTCTTTGCCCATGCCAAAGGTCATGTCCAAGTAAGGCTTTGTGGGACGTGTCACCGCATCCACTTCCTCAGGAATAGGGGCCGTACTTTGCGCCTCTTCATAGTCGCGATACAAAAAGGGTTCATAGATATCCCATGTCACTTCAAAGGTACCCATCCAAAATGCATCCAGCTTCACCTTATGGACCGGCTGTTCATCGGCTTTGCCCCGGTCGCTGCCCATCTCGAATTCCCCAGCCGGTATGGCTTCCATCGTAAATGATAATGCCGTGCCATCTATTTTTTGTTCGTAAGGTTCTATTTTTTGCTGGGCTAATAATGAAAAGGAGAGCGTAAAGAAAAAAGCGAACAGGATGTATTTTATAGTCATAAAGATCAAGAGCGTCTTATTTTATCGTAATTGATGATGCAATTTAACAGCTTATTTTTAAAAGACAAACTTATTGGGGGAAAATGATCCAACAAATGCAGTCCGCCGCCCTTAAAATACTATACGATTTATCTTAAATTATATAACACCATTCTTTTATTGGCGTTGTATTTTTGCAGCATCATCAAAGACACCGAAATGATAAAAAAGAATCTCACCTTCCTCTACAGCAAGAGGATCATCCTTTTTGTCTTCGTGCTGGCATCGGCATTTCCCGTCTTCGCACAGCATGAGCACCACCAAGCCGATACCGGGAACACCCAAACCATGCCGGCACAAGATACCGTTACTATGGACATGGAACATCATCACCATGCCATGCCACACGACATGGGGAATATGAGCAGCGCTTTTTCGCTTAACCTGCCTATGGGCAGAAACGGTTCCGGAACCGGCTGGCTACCTGATGCCGCCCCAATGAATGGATACATGTTCCACACCCAAAAGTGGATGTTCATGGCCCATGGAAATCTCTTTTTGCGCTATAACCACCAGGACTTCAGCAAAAAAGGTTCTCGGGGAGGTGAAAAGTTCGACGCACCCAATTGGTTTATGCTCATGGGTCAACGAAAAGTCGGCGCAAATGGCCTGTTCCATTTTAGCTCGATGTTATCGTTGGATGCCCTCACGGTGGGGCCAGGCTATCCCCTATTATTTCAATCTGGGGAAGCCTATAAAGGCGCAGCATTAGTCGACCGCCAACATCCCCACGACCTCTTTTCAGAATTATCACTCAGCTACAGCCATGCTTTTTCCAAGCAGGTAGATGCTTTCATTTACCTTGGTTATCCCGGCGAACCGGCATTGGGTCCGGTTGCTTTCATGCACCGCCCTGCGGCACTTTTCAATCCCGATGCCCCCTTATCCCATCACTGGATCGATGCCACGCACATCACGTTTGGGGTGGCAACGCTTGGACTCAGGGCCGGCAAATTCAAACTTGAAGGCTCCTCTTTCACCGGAAGAGAACCTAATGAATACCGTTATGATTTTGATAAACCAAGATTCGATAGCTGGAGCAGCAGGTTATCTTACAACCCTTCCCAAAATTGGGCTTTGCAGATCTCCCATGGTGCCTTAACAAGTCCGGAAGAAATGCATCCCGGCGAGGACGTCCATAAAACCACTGCATCAGCACTTTATAGCAAACCCTTCGGCAAGCAGCAATGGATCAATGCCGCTGCCGTGTGGGGCATGAACAAAGTAAAAGACCACGACGGCGAACATGCGTTTCTATTAGAAGGCTCGTGGAAAAAGAATAAGTTGGCCTTCCATACCCGCTATGAGTTCGTCCAGAAATCAGCCGAAGAGCTGGCCCTGGAAGAAGAATTCGGGCATGATAAGGTTTTTGGGATCAACGCTTTTACTTTAGGATTAAATTACGACGTGCTGAACATCGGGAAAACAAGCTTGGCTGCCGGCGGCCAACTAACGCGTTACCATAGCGGTACTGAATTGAATGCATTATACGGCAAAAACCCGATGGCGGTAGAGGTGTACCTAAGGATCTATCCAGGATTGATGTTGGAGAAACAACAGTAGGAGAGGCTGTCGAAATGGCGATAGTTTGGGCTTTTGGAGACACCTCTTTCCCTTTTCCTCCCAATTTATTATCTTTGGGAGCATGCGGGTACTCTCAATAGGCGCACGAAAACGAGTGTTGGAAAAGTTCTCCAGGGCCCTGGAACGCAAAGGATATTCAGCGATGTGGACCCATAACCACCGGGATGTGCAACGGGTATTGGAAACTTATCCGCCGATTGATGTGGATGTCATTGCTTTTGGCCGCGGCGTTGATAACCTTCACAAGAAGCAGTTTAAAGCAGAATTCAGCAAACAAAATCCCGCCATCAAATACGTCGAAGGCCTTGCCCCGATTACTGATCTGTTGGTTGATCAAATAGCACTCACCCAATCGGGGAAAAGCGTGGAACATCACCTGAAAATCGCTGACCGCCAAATTCAGATTAGTACCAATGTTCCCAGCCGGGTAACTGTCGTACACTATCGGCTCAATTTTTTCTACCAGTCGAGTAAAAGGATTCTTTTCAATCATGCCGCCACCCATGGCATGACCTTCATCAACTACCGAAAAATGTCTGGTCGCAACTTTATCGTTATCTCAATCAATAACCTTGTAACCCATATTGAAGAGGTATAAGAATGCTCTTCAAACCAGAACTCATCTTGCTTTTGACCTTAAATCAGGTTTGTAAAATAGTATCAGTTTAAAATTAATTCATTATTTAGCAAACAATTACAATGGTTATATAATGATTTAATACATTACTATTCTCTATCTATTTTTCTTCATGGGAGGGCACATAGCGGTCCGATGCCGAGGCAAGTCCCACGCTACAGAGCACCACTCCTGCCAGTGCCAGCAAAGCCAAGGAAGGATACCAACTATTAGACAAACCATAGAAAGCCCCGAAGAGCGGCGGACCGCAGGCTGCGACTAAATAGCCGACCGACTGTGACATTCCCGATAAGCTGGCAGCGCCTACAGCATCCTTGGTACGCAACACCAGAAACATCGTAGCAAGGGTAAATGCCAATCCCAGGGAAATGCCAATGAGAAGCACCGATGCAAGGGCATAGCTGGTCTTTCCCATAACAAGTCCGCCGAGTCCCAACAGCAGCAAGATGAAAGTGATCCATACCAAAGATCGTTGGTTCTTCATTTTTGCCGCCACGATGGGTCCGACAAACATAATGGGCAACTGCCCCATCTGTACATAAGACAACATCCATCCCGAACGATCAGCAGGCATGCCCCAGCTTTGTAAAACCGTGGGAAGCCAAGCGGCCACGCTATAAAATAGGAAAGCCTGCAAACCCATAAAAATTGCCACTTGCCAAGCCAAACGTGAGCCCCATAAAAGTCCGTTAGCCGACCTCGGTTGGGCCTCAGTAGAAGGCATCGGTTTTTTTCGCGCCTGTGGCAACCAAATGAAAAAAGCAATCACTGCGAGTACACCCCAAATGCCAATGGAACCTTTCCATCCCAGACCAGTTATACGCCCGATCCGGATACTGTAACCCGCTGCCAACGCAGATACCAAATTCATGGCTACTAAGTACATTCCCGTAACCAGCCCCACCCTCTCCGGAAATTCCTTCTTAATCAAAGCCGGCATTAAGACATTCGCTATGGTAATTGCGGCCCCAATCAGGGCTGCACCCAGGAACAACAAGGATACATTTCCCATTGATCGGACTAATGAGCCAAAAGCAAGCAAAAGAATGGAATAGAGCAGTAACCTTTCCAGTCCGAGGGATTTAGCCACCTTCGGGGTAAAAATGGACAAAGAGGCAAAAGAAAGCAAAGGCAAGGCAGTAATTAAACCAATAAGGACCGGACCAAGGTTCAATTCTGCACTGATCTCGGTGATTACCGGTCCTACAGAAGTGATGGGCGCACGCATCGTCGCCGCGATAAAAATGACACTTATCGTCAACACGATCGCCTCGACGGTCGTTCTTCTCGATTTTTTGGTTGTTTTCAGGGGTATATTTCCTTGTTCGCTCTCTGTGATCATACAGGTGTTCGTTAATAACGCGACAAAGGTAATGATCCGCTTGCAGCTTTCAGGTATGTGCTTCCGTTATGGGGTTAATTGCCTTCAGTTTCTTTTCTCTGCACGAACTTCAACTTTGAGATCATAGGGGTAGTGATCGCCGGGAGAATCGAGTCATTCAGTCAACTTTTTATAAAAAGAAGTAAAAAAATATAACATATCCGAAATTTCACTATATTCGATATTAATTTATTATTCATTATAAACCTAAATCGTATGGCAACAATTACATGTCCTAAATGCAATGGATCGGGAACCTATGGTGAGTGTGGAAGCTGTTCAGGAACGGGCTCAGGAAATTTTGGTGGAAACTGTTCTACCTGCAAGGGAACAGGGAAAAAAGTCTGTCCTCTTTGTGAAGGAGAAAAAGTAGTTGACGATCCGCGAGGTTAAAGCGATTAGCGTGTGGGATACGGCATATTGACCTGTCGCCCCACTAATCAGCAAACAGGCTCTTGCAGATTCCCGGCTTGACGTGGAATCTGCAAGAAGTGTATTGGCCTTAGGTTAGGGATAATTAAAGAATCGATTATTTAAAGCAGCTTTGACAAGATATACACCATCACGATTGAGGTCAAGCCCATAAGTACCGTTGCTACCGTATAGACGTTTAGCATGGTCTTCATCTCCAAGCCGGAGAACTTGGCAATCACCCAGAAGTAGGCATCGTTGGCATGGGAAATCATCATCGAACCTGCACCCATCGCTAACACACATAAGAGCGGCCCGTGCCCTGTTCCTAATCCCAATGCCGGTAAAAGAGGCTGCACAATCGATGCAGCCGTAATGATGGCAACCGTAGACGATCCTTGGGCAGTCTTCAATACCGAAGTAATCAAAAAGGGAAAGAAAATGCCCAAGCTTCCCAATGACAGCGATGTACTCACGTGATCCCCTATGTTTGTGGCAACCAGGATCGCCCCGAAGGCACCCCCGGCGCCGATGATCACCAAAATTCCACCCGCCTTCTCAGCAGCGTCCTGCAATACATTACTTACCTTCTCTTGTTTCCATGAACGGCCGCAATTAAAAGCCAGGAGGACACCAATGGCCAGTGCAATGACCGGGTCGCCTAAGGAAAGAAGCAATGAAAGAGCACCTTTAACTTCTACCTCATCCACAACAAGGAAGGATTTTACGGCAATCAATAGAATGGGAACCAAAACGGGCAAAAAGGCTTTGGTCACAGAAGGAAGCTGTGCCTGTTCCATGGGCTCTGATTCTTTATGGTCTACTTCAATGGTATTTTTTCCCGCATGTCGCGCCCATAGATGCCCGACGATCATCGCCGGAACGGCCACCACGATGCCTGCCATAATCAACACACCAAAGTCAACTTGCAGCAGGCCCGCCGCGGCAGCAGCACCCGGGTGAGGAGGGATGAGACAGTGGACTGCATACAATCCGGTTGCCAATGAAACAGCCATGATGGCGATGGGGATCCCCGTCCGCTTGGCGAGGGAATTATTCAACCCGCTCAATACGATGTATCCCGAATCGCAAAAAATCGGCAAACCCACAATAAATCCGGTGATGCTCATGGCAATCGGCGCCCGCGACTCCCCTACCTTTCTTAAGATATAATCTGCCATCACGCGTGTACTTCCTGTCTTCTCTAAAATGACTCCCAAAGCGGTTCCAAGGATAATAATGATCCCTAGGGACTTCATAATATTGCCGAAACCTTCTTTCACGGCAAGAATAATCGCTTCCATCGGCAATTGAACGCCGAGGCCAACAACAAAACAAGAAATCAATAAGGCAAAAAAGGCATGCACCCGATAACGGGCGGTCAATAAAACAATGATGGCGATACCGGCTATCAGCCAAGCTAATTGGTATAAGAAAGAATCTTGCATACGCGAAATGGTTATTCCATGAGCAGATCTAATTGAACTTAACCAAACATAAAGAAAAAAATTGGGTATTGGGTGTTGGGTTTTAGGTATTAGGCGTTAGGTATTGGGTGTTGGGTTTTAGGTATTGGGTGATAGGTATTGGGTATTGGGCGTTAGGTATTGGGTGTGGGGTATTAGGTATTGGTGTCTTGGTATTAGGCTATTTTAACAGATGCTGGATCAAGTCCAGCATGACGGAAATGAAAGCTCAAAATTGACTACTCACGGCTGCTTACAAGACACTCTTGGGTACCTTTCCAAAGCGGTAGCTCAGTCCCACCTCATGGGTGGCATTGTCGATCTGCCGCTTCAAGGGATTGCCGCTCGAATTGAACTGGTAGCTGTAGCCAACCTGCAGGTGCCCCACACGAAGCTCCAGCATCCCCGCAAGATCACCGTTCCCCCTCACGTTCACCCCAAGGCCGAAGGCCTTCTCCACATATACCGTCGCCGACAGGTTCGCCGTCAGCGGCAGGTCGGAAACATAGCTCACCAGCACCGCCGGCTTCAGGTCGAAGCTCTCATCCAGCGGCACAACCACCGCACCCATGGCATGGTATTGTGTACGGAAATTGTACTGGCGGTTCACATCCCCGCCCGCACCCAGGTCGTTCAGCGCAAGGCGCGGCATCGAAAGCCCCACATAGAACACCTCCGGACGGTACAGCAGCACACCGAAGCCCAGCAAGGCCGTGTTCTCACGGATATCTTCACGGAAGGCAGGGTCTGAAGGGTCAAGCTGCGCAAAGTCCCCGCGGTAAACACTGAAGCCCCCGCTCAAAGACACCGCAAGGTAGTCGCTTGCCGACACCCGGACCGCCTTGGCAAGGTAGGCACTCACCTCACTGCTCTGCTCCACGGCAAGGGTCTCATGCCGCACATTGAGCCCCACCGTCGATCCGAAAGAACGCCAGGGCAAATGCGCACTCAGCCAATAAGCCTCAGGGGCACCCTCAAGGCCAACCCACTGCCGGCGACCGAGCAGCACCACTTCCCCATCAGGGCGCAAAAGGCTCGCCGTCGGGTTCAGCGGTGCAGGGTTGCTGCCATAGCGGTTGTAGGTGATCACCTGCTGGGCCGAGGCTCCCATCCAGCAGCACAAAGCCGCCATAATTGTCAGTGTTATATAGTGTCTTTTCATATTTTTAGTTTTCAGCTTTCAGTTGTCAGTTATCAGCTTTCAGTTTATTTATCCGTCATTTCGAGCGCAGTGCAACGAAGTCGAGAGATCTATCTTAGATTCCTCCGTGCGCGTTTCACGCTTAGTCGGAATGACGCTGATCAGCTTTCAGTTGTCAGTTATCAGCTTTCAGTTTATTTATCCGTCATTTCGAGCGCAGTGCAACGAAGCCGAGAAATCTATCTTAGATTCCTCCGTGCGCATTGCATGCTTAGCCCGAATGACGGAATTCTTAACGCCTATCACCCAATACCTAACACCCAATACCTATCACCTATTACCTAACGCCTATCACCCATCAATACCGGACCACAAAATACCCTTTCCGGTATTTCCATTCGCCATCAACCTTCACTTCCAGCAGGTAATAGTACGTCCCCGGCGGGATGAGCTCATTGCCCTGTCCAACCCCGCGGAATGCACGTTCTTCGTTATTATAGCCCTCGATCTCTTTAACCTTGTTCCCGTTGCGGTTCACGATGATCAGCCGGTTCTCCGGATATTCCTTGATCCCTTCCACCATCAGGAACTCGTTGATGCCGTCACCGTTCGGGGAAAGTGCTTTGTGCACCCGCAAGGAAAGATTATCGTTCTCATCGATCACCCGCACAGTGATGCTCACCGGTTCTGCCGGCAGGTAGTTTCCATTACCTTCCTGCCTGGCCGTTACCCGGACCGTTCCCAAACGAAGGATATCCAATGTCGTGCCCTCTGCCTTGGCCACCTGTTCGTCGTCTACTTCCAGGCTAATCGCCAGGCCGCTGCTGCTCTCCACATCCAATGTGATACTCCCCGCATCACGGCTTACCTCACCCACTTCCCCGAAGCTGATCGTCTGGGCAGCCTTGGCCACTGTGAAAGTCCGCTCAACCGACGGACGGTTTGCATAGTTAACATTCTCCGGCACCGTCGCCGTGATGGTTACCGTGCCCGCACCCTGGATGCTCACTTCCCCGTCCACTGTTACCCCGGCGACCGATGAGTCGCTGCTGGTATAGCTGACCGCTTCACCGCTGCTGGCAGTGGCCTCCAGGTCGAACGGTACATCACCGTAAACGCGGTCGGCTATTGCAGGGAAATCGATGCTGCGCTGGTTCGAACGGATCACCAGTTCGGCAGTAAGTACAAGCGTTTTGTAATTATCACCACTGATGGTTGCGATAACGGGTTGCGTGCCCACATCCCTGCGGCTGTTGTTGCTGTAGCTGACTTCCGTACCAGTTGGCAAAGCACCCTTGATTTTGAGCGATTTGACCGCACCGTCGTAAATGAAACTACCGTCTTCCAACGTAATGCCCGTGATCGTGGCCCCGGTAATTGTCAGGCTAGCCCTCAAGACAAGGTCATCGTAATTATCACCGCTGATGGTTGCTGTAACTTCCTGCGTACCGACGTTTGTTCGACTATTGTTCTCGTAACTCACTGAAACCCCTTCAGCCAGATCACCTATAATTGCAAGCTTATGTTCCGCGCCGTCGTAGATAAAGCTATCATCTTCCAGGGTGATGCCGGTAATGGCGGCT